>Ga0193726_1000019_pt1 | contig 470741 bp, 387 predicted proteins | sample H2c1metaG_FD_144928 | JGI IMG/M metagenome (GOLD analysis project Ga0193726, IMG submission 144928) | Soil microbial communities from a riparian zone of the East river system, Colorado, United States - H2c1 | ecosystem: Environmental > Terrestrial > Soil > Riparian zone | place: USA: East... | reverse complement strand
TCGGAAATTATCAAGTAGCGAGTGTGCAGTGAACAGTGGACAGCCGAAGCTGCTGCGGTTCAAGCAAAGAGCGACGGCAGGCGAAGAAAACTGATCACTGTTCACTGAACACTGATCACTGGAAGGATTTGAAATGCGGGAAATTGTGACATTGCAGTGTACGGAGTGCAAGGAGCGGAACTACTCTACGACGAAGAACAAGAAGACGACCACCGGCCGTCTCGAGTTCAAGAAGTTCTGTAACCGCTGCCGCAAGCACCAGCCGCACAAGGAAACGAAGTAACGAGACGAGTGATCAGTGTCAGTGATGAGTGGTCAGTTGGATTTTGCTCAAGAAGAGTCATTGGACTTGGACTAAGCACTAAACTGACCACTGTTCACTGTTCACTGACCACTAGCTTTTAGGGGCGTAAGCTCAACGGCTAAACTGTCGGTCTCCAAAACCGAACTTGGGGGTTCGAATCCCTCCGCCCCTGCCAGATTGGGAAAACAGAGCATCAGAGATCGGGGAACAGAGATCAGGAAAAACGGGAAGCTGCTGAACGACCACGAAAAACTGATCACTGTTCACTGACCACTGTTCTCTGAGAAGGATTGGAAGTATGGCAACAGAATCAGCAATCAAGAAGGGCGACGACCATTCCGCCAAACGGCAGGAGCCGAACGCTTTGACGAACTTCTCAGGCGGCGCGATGGGAGCGTGGAGTAACTTCACCGGCTTCCTGAGCGACGTTCGCGCGGAGATGAAGAAGGTGGTCACGCCAACACGGAAGGAAGTTCAGGCCACCACTTCCGTGGTCATCATCACAGTGTTTATCTTCGGGTTTTTCTTCTGGGTGACGGACAGCATTTTCAGCAGGGCTCTTCAGGCGATATTACACAAGCTGGGCGCGCAATAAGACGTGCAGCATCGAATCGAGACAGGAATGGCAGAAGAACAAGAGAAGGCCGCCGAACAGCCGCCGGCGCCTGAACGCAACCCGCTTTTCAAGTGGTACATCCTTCACGCCTACTCGGGGTTTGAGCGCAAGGTGCGCGAGTCGATCGCGAGCCGCGTCGAGGCCTTCGGGCTGCGCGACAAGGTGGGGCGCGTGATGATTCCCACCGAACCCGTGACCGAGATTATCAATGGCAAAAAGCGCACGGTGGAGCGCGTCTTCCTGCCCGGCTACGTGCTGGTGGAGATGGATCTCGACAACAACCTGTGGCACGTGTTGAAAGACACGCCCAAGGTGACGGGCTTTCTGGGCACGGGCGACAAGCCGGTGGCGCTGAGCGAGGAAGAAGTGAGTTCGATTCTCTTCCGCTCGGAGACGGCTAAAGAAAAGCCGCGGATGAAGATCAAGTTCGAGAAGAACGAGCAGGTCCGCATTACTGACGGGCCTTTTGCCAACTTCAACGGCGTGGTGGACGAGATCAACGAAGATCGCGAAACAATGAAGGTCATGGTGACCATCTTCGGACGCTCGACACCTGTCGAACTGGAGTTCAGCAAAGTGGAAAAGATTGAGTAGTTGCAGCTTTCAGCTATTAGCTTTCAGCTTCTAGCCGGTTCGGTGACTAGCCGCCGCCGGTTGCGAGCAAACGCTTAGGCGCAACACCAAAATCCGCAACGACACCGACCAGCTAAAAGCTGATGGCTAGAAGCTACAAGCTGGTTTCCGAAGGAAACATCAATGGCACCTCCGAAGAAAATCACCGCACAGGTCAAGCTGCAGATCGAAGCAGGCAAGGCCACTCCCGCGCCGCCGGTCGGTCCCGCATTGGGCCAGGCGCAGGTCAACATCATGGAGTTCTGCAAGCAGTTCAACGCGCGCACGCAGAACAAGGAGATGGCCGGACTCATCATTCCGGTTGTCATCACGGTTTATGCCGATCGCTCGTTCACCTTCATTACCAAGACGCCGCCCGCGGCTGTCCTGCTGAAGAAGGCTGCGGGTCTCGCCAAGGGATCGGGCACGCCCAACAAGGAAAAGGTGGGCAAGGTGACCGAGAAGCAGGTGCGCGAGATCGCCACGCAGAAGATGCCCGACCTGAATGCCGCCTCAATCGATGCGGCCGTCAAGAGCATCAAGGGCACGGCACGTTCCATGGGCATTGAAGTTGTAGGGTAAGTCCGGACTGGCTTACTACGGCAAGACCAGAGATGGTGCGTCGTAGCCAGTGTTTTCCAAGGTCGCCGCTGGTTGTTGGTGATGTCGACTTGAAATCGTGGCTTCGGCAAACAACATTCTCTGGTCTTGCTCCTGCCCTAAATGAAATGCCCTCCCCGCGGGGAGGGCATTTCTGCGTTTGCAATCTATTACGGAAGCGATTGGAGTTCTGCTCCGGAAAGCCTACTTCGGCGGAGCGGGGGTGAAGATCTCGCGCCGAGCTGGTTCTGGCTTCGGTTTGGGTTTCGGCGCCTTCTTGGCTTCTTTTCTACCTTTGTCTTTGCTTCCCATGGTTAAAAGCATGACACAAACTTCGGCCAGGGGAAAGAGCAAATCGATTGAGTGCGCCTCTGCTATATCATCCACGCTGCTAGCGTGAATGCGGCTGCAGTGATGAGTGAGCCTACCTCCCCGGTCCCCAAAAGCGAGGGACCGGGGGCACCCTCGGCGGGTTTGAAAACGATCTTCGGGACCGGGGATACCGCTCGCCTCCCGTCAGAAGATTGAAGAACGACACGATCCTCGGTCTCGGTCACCTGCACCCAGTCTAGAGAAACGCTGAAGCGAATCTGTGCGATCCTGTTCTCTCGTCGGGTCATCCAACCGGAATCCTGTCTCCGTGGTCGTGATTACAGACCTGCTTCGCTCTTTTAGTTTTGGCTTGCGTTTTCGGCTGTCCCAGGCCGGGCAAGTGCTAGTATGCTTCCCGCATGTATCCCGGCGGTCGATGGTTTCGTGCGCTTGCTTTGGTTGCTCTCGCGATCCTCGTGCCAGCGGTTTCGGCCCAACATTCGGGCAGCTTGCCAAATCAGACAACTTCCGAGAGCTCGTATGTGGAATCAAAGTTTGAGCTCGCCACTACCGATCCTTCTCGCGATACCGCGTTTTATTCAAAGCTGGGATTTCGCGTTGTCGCGAAGACATCGTATGGGTACGTGACGCTGAAATCTGGGCCCGTAGTCATTGCTCTGAGTCCAGTCGCCAGGATCGACTCCGGCGATGCGGCTTCGTTATCGAAGCTTCGGCACCCACCGGTTGGAGTGGAGATCGTTTTGTACACCACCGAGAATCTCGAAGAGAAGCACGCAAGACTAAGGCGCCTGGGACTGAACCCGACCGATATTCGACTCCAAGCATGGGGAGTCAGGGATTTTAGAATCACTGATCCCGGCGGCTACTACATCCGCATCTCTGAGGGGCATGCAATACCCGCCAACTGAGGACGGCATTGTCGGCCCCGACAATGAATGAGCCTCGATTCCGAAGTCCCGATTTTCTGTTTCATTCGAGTGTGTTGTGGACCGATTCGGCGGTAACTTCAGGGTGAATCGGGTTTCAGCCGAAGCCTGAATGCCTACCGCGCGTCAGGTTCGCACGCTGCCCGGGGTGGACCCAGGCGGCAGCGTGAACTGGATGCCGGAAATTACACTGAATCCGGCACCCAGCTCAAACTCAAATTCATCCGTTGTCTATTTCTTTTCCCCCGTCACCGCTGGCCGCGCAAGATGATCGTGGTTGAGGATTGCATTGAAGACCAGGGCATAGTCGCCGATGGTTTCGCCGCGATAGATGGGGTTATTGCCGAACAGCAGCACGCTGCCCTGGCCGAGGTGTGCGTTGACCACGACGGCGTGCTCGGCGATGGAGCCGGCCTTGTCGAGGAGGCCGTCGAGCAGCAGGTCCTTGTTGCCGGCGAAGCGGAGGATAACCTCAGGGCGCATCGCTTCAGGGATCACGGAGAAGTTGTTGCGGGTCTGTTCTTCATTCAGCTTCTTTGCCTGCCAGGCTTCCACCTTTTCGAGTGGCTCCGCGTCCACGGCTTTCCGGCCAAGGGCTTCGTCGTTCTCTTCAAGGCTGCCGCGGCCGGTGGGTCTTTCCGCATAGGGGTCCATCAACAAGCGCCCGCCGGCGCGGCCCAGGGTATTGCTGATGTTGAAGGCCATGCCGTTGGCGCTGATCACGGGCAGATTCGTGCCGTAGCCGGCGGCAATCGGATTGTCTTTGGCAACGAAGACCGTGTTGAGCACGGAGCCAACGATGCGGGCATCGCCACGTGCCACGGAGCTGACGCCCGGAGCGAGGCCGGTATCGATAGCGAACTGCGCGGTGTCTTCGCAGGTGATCAGCAGGCCGCCCTGCTCGACGAATTTCCGGAGGTGCTCGAGGCCATCGTAGCCGAGGCCGGGACGGATATCGTCCGTGGAGTCGATGCGACCGAGGTTTGGTGTGATGTCGGATTTCTTCCACGGCATCGCGTTGTTCCACATCGGCAGGCCGTTGATGATGTCGAGAGAAGACGAGCGGCCGACGGGGGCGAAGATGATGACGTCGTACTTCGAGCGCAGATCATCCTGCCTGGCGACGGCTTGTGTGCTCATGTAGTCGAAGGGAATGCCGGCGGTATCGAAGGCGTAGCGCCACCAACCTTCGGTTTGTGTGGCAAGCCAGGTGTGCATGAAGGCGATGCGGGGAGCTGCAACCTCGTGCATGGCGACGGAGGGTGCCGCGCTGAGATTTGAGCCATCGAGTGCAAGATCGTGAAGTGCGGCAGCGACCTTGTCGTCGGCGCTGTTGATGAGGAGCGAGCCTGCAGCGTAGTGTTTGCCATTGGCATCGAATGGTTTTTCGGCGACCTGGATCTTCGCGTCCTTAAGTTTGTAGATGAGGGAGAGCAGCGAAATCTGGCCGGTGTTGTTGACGGCGATGATGGAACCGGCTCCATCGATCTTGCCGACCAGCGTGGACGGATCATCGACGGGCTTCATCGAGGCTTTGAGGATTGCCGAATCGGAGATACGCACTGCCTTCACGTTGAAGAGGTGGGTGAAGGACCAGCCAGTGTCGTCGTAGGGATGCTTCTGCGGATCGTCGGGCGCCCAGAACTGGCGGTCAAGCAGGGCATCGGCGATGCGCGAGTAGGGCTGATCCATGCGCACGACGATGCTGCCGGCGGGGAAGGTCTGCGGCTTGGGTTTGTCGGCGCGCTTCTCTCCTCCGACATCTGCAGAGATTGCGTCGGTGAGTTGCTGGATTTCGACATGCTGGCGCTTGAGAACCTTCAACAACTCGACTTCGCGATTGGTTGCGGCGGCGTCGGGCGCAATGACATAGGCAGCGGGGCCTTCAAGGGTCGGCTTCTGAATTGAGCGCTTGCTCTTGGTGTAGTAGTTCTCGAGGAAGTGATGCCCGTGCTGCGCGAAGTACGAAATCGTGGTGAGCAGCGCGCTCTGTTCGTAGTTATTGTTGTCGCGCTGCGACCAGGTAACGATGGGCAGCGGCGGATTCTGGCGGTACCAGGTACGTGAGTATTCTTCGGGATCGAGAATGCGCTTTTCGGTGTCGGCGCCGCCGTTGCCGAATGTCTCGTAGAGGCGACTGATGCCGTTGTGCATGGCGGCGAGGAACATCAGGTACCCGGGACTCCATGTATCGAAGTCGCCGTGGGTAAAGACGCCGGGCATGCCGAAGTTCTGCATCTGCGCGACGTTGTTCCAGCCAAGTTCGGCCCATTCATCGGCGAGGAGCGGGTCGACCCATGCGTTGTAAGGGCCGTCGCCGACGGTGTTGTCGTAGAGGAAGGGAACGGATTCGTGCAGATCGTGCAGCACCTGCGCGTGCCAGTCAATGTAGGTATCGAGCACGTTGCGCGTCAGGTCGAGGGTCATGCCCATGGCGTCGCGATTGTTGTCGTGGGCGACGTAGTGGCCCCAGTAGAGGAGGTGCGGCCACTGCTCGTTGGGGTGGGCCTTGTGCCAGCGATAGATGTCGACCATGCGGTCGCGGCCATCGACTTCAACCACCGGGGTGATGAGGACGATCATGTGCGAGCGGATGTACTTGATATACGGCGAGTCATCGACGGCGAGGCGATACGCCAGCTCCATCAGTGCGGTGGGCGCGCCGGTTTCGACGGAGTGAATGGTGCCGGTGATGTAGTAGACGGGGTAGGACTGGTCAATGAGCGCGCGAGCCTTGGCGTCGTCGAAGTTGATGGTGCGCGGATCGCCGAGCTGGGCGAGACGCTGCTTGTTGGCGTCGGCGTTCTTGAGCAGGTCGGCATCGGCGATGGCGACAGCGATCATCTCGCGGCCCTCTTCGGTGTGTCCGATGGTGACGACCTTGACGCGTGGGCTGGCAGCGGCGAGCGAGCGGAAGTACTTGTAGACGTCTTCGGCGTAGGGCAGCATGTCGGGAGCGCCGGAGACATCGCCGAGAGTTTTGGCAGGGGTGGGCACGGTCTTCGAAGCAGGCAGGTAGTCGACCAGCGGCGACAGGAACGACGGGTCGGTCGTGTACTTGTGGATGTGGTCGGTGTATTCCTGATCGACGGGCTGCTGCGGGTCACGGGCGAAGTTGGTGTTCAGCGCGGATGTTTGAGCGGCAACAGAAGCGGCGCAAAGGACAAAGGGAAGGACAGACAGCGGGTAGAGTCTCATAATCCTCGGTTGGAACAAGTGTTGTTGGGTCGCGCGATGTATCCACTGGTACCACGGCGGGGCAGGGGAGTTCAATCAAGACTAAGATGAGAGGCCGCCGGCTGTATATTGCTCCTATTCCCCGTTCGATGTCGTCCAGTCAGCACAAGGAGGAAACCTGGTGTGTGGAAGATAGCCCGATGGCCTCTCGTGTCTGCTGCGACCGTGGTCCTCGCGCTCCCGCTGAGCGCGCAGGATGCGCTTTCTGTGCCGCCGTCGCAATGCGTCTTCCGCTCCGGCGACGATGTGCACTGGGCCGAGACCAACCTCGATGAATCAGCATGGCAGCCGGCCTCACAGCGGGTCGAAGCGTCGACAGGCGAAGCCCACTTCTGGCTTCGCTGCAAGCTCGTTCCCGCGGAACTCGCGCCGTCCATTCGTCCGGTTTTACAGGTGGCGGGGGATGCGGCCTACGAAATCTTTCTCGACGGCAGGCTGCTGGCGCGCTTCGGGAATGTGAATAACGGTTCTCACACTGTGGGGGTCGTCAACCAGTACGAGTCACCCGCGCTTTACCACGGCGCGCCGCCACTCGAGCTCGCCGTTCGCATCGCATACAGCCCTACGCTCTATGGCCAGCAGGCGTTGCCATGGATTTTGATCGGCGATGCGGGTCAGATGCGCAACAGCTACGACGCACGAGCATGGAATGCCGTACGCTTGCGCTGGATCATCTGGCTGTGCAACGCGATCATGGCCGCGGCCGGGCTGTTTTTCATCACTCTCTACTTCTTCGATCGTTCGCAGCGCCTGTTGCTGTGGGCCAGCCTGACGTGGCTCGGCCTCGCCATGATCCGCTTCGGCGAATTCCTGGTCACGGCCTCGGTGCATTTCCCCTCCAGCCTGGAGTATTCCCTTTACGCGATCGGGAACACAGAGCAGATCTTTTATGCTCTGTTCTTCTTCGCGCTGGCTGGGCGGCGCGTCCCTACCTTGTTTCGCGCACTTTTGACGGTCAACGTTATCAATAATGGCCTGCTCTTCGTACCCATTTTTCTTCCATTGCGACAAAGTATGGCGATGCGTTACTGGGTGGATATGTCTCCCCAGCTCCAGTCCTTCTTTGTTCCCATTGAGGTGCTCATCGCCTTCGCGCCATTAGCGGCTTTCTGGCCGATCAACAAGCTTTCACGCTCCCAGCTGGCACTCTACTTTGTTTGCTCCTTCTGGATGGGCATGGATGTGCTTTATCTCGGCGTGCAATTCCCCTTGTTGCACTTCGGAACCTTCTTCTTTCTCGCCTTCCAGAGCGTGCGTTCCGTGTCCATTGCGGCCGTTGTCGTAGCTATGACACTGCTGCTCATTCAGCGCATCCGCAACACCAACCGGGAGCGCGCGGCACTTTCGGCGGAGATGCGCGCGGCACAGGAGATTCAGCGGATCCTGGTTCCGCAGCGCATTGAAAGCGCGCCCGGTTTCGAAGTTGAAGCGGTGTTTCTGCCTGCGCAGGAGGTGGGCGGTGATTTTTATCGTTTTCGTGTGCTGGAGGATGGAACGCAGTGGATGTTGCTGGGGGACGTAAGCGGGAAGGGAGTCGGCGCCGGTATGACGGGGGCCATGCTGCTGGGAGCGTGCGAAGGCCACACGGCGGACCCTCCGGCAGTTCTGCTGGGACATTTAAACCGCGTGCTATGCGAGAGCCAGGTCGGGGGATTTGCCACGTGTCTCTGCGCACGCATTGAGCGAGATGGAACGGTTCTATTGGCGAATGCGGGCCATTTGGCGCCGTACCTTGAGCGCAGGGAGATCCGACTGGAAAATGGACTACCGTTGGGTCTCACGGCGGACGCGAGCTACCTGGAGGAATCACTGCATCTCGCCTCGGGAGATGCGCTCACATTTTTGTCGGATGGAGTCGTGGAGGCGCAGGATGCAAGCGGCGAGCTATTCGGGTTCGACCGAACCCAGGCGTTAAGCGGGAAGCCGGCTGCGGAAATCGCAGATGTGGCGAAGCGATTCGGGCAACGGGACGACATTACCGTGCTGCGGGTGTCGTTTGCCGCCACACCGGCGCTTACGCTGGACGCGTAGGAACGTTCGATCTCACGCGAAAGGACCTTTCGCAATCAATTCGTCGGAGAATCAGTCATGATTGCGGTCTCCTTAGCAACTGAGTCGAATCGTGGGCACTGGTAAAGCTTGAAACTTGACCAGTACCGAATCGTGGCGCAAAAAAAGCAGGCAGGTGCTTTCAAGATCACCTGCCTGCGGTCTTTTGCAGGAATTCCTGCGGATCAACTTACTCGCGCGCGGTGGCGGCGCCGGTGACGAGCACTTTCTGCGGCGAAGCGACCTTTGCGGACGGGACCTTGAGATCGACTTTCATTGATTCGATCTCTGGCTTGCCGTTCGAAGGCGCAGTAAAGTTGAGCTCGTACTGGTTATTCAAGCGACGGCGCAAATCCTGCAGGAACGGCTGGAGCGAAACGGGATTGCCAAGACCTTCCCAATAGCTGTTGCCGCCGGTCGCCTGTGTGACCGTCAGCAGGAGGTTCTGTCCGGCGTTGCTTTCATACCAGCTGTTGTTGGCTCGCCCCATGTCTTTCCAGTAGATCGAGTACACGATCAATCCGCCGCGTACTGAGTCGTTGATCGCGGTCGTCACGTACGGATCATCGGGGTCGTACCGCCGGTCGTAATTATCAACGCCGTCGGTGATCATGAGCACTTCGCGCCGAGCCGTGCGATCGTGCGACGGCCAGTTCTTGGCGAGGTCGGATAGGCAGAAGTAGGGGCTGGCATTGGAGCCGGGGAAGCCGGCGCTGAGATGCAGTCCTTTCAGGACGTCGGCTGCATTGGACGAAAGCTGGCTGGAGAAGGCCGCGCGTCCAGCATCCATATAGGCGATCGCCATTTTGGTGTTGGGCGGCATTTCCTTCACGAAGGCTTCAATCTCGGAGAATTCGGATCCCAGGCTGGTGCGTGAGCCACTATCGAGAAGCAATACAAGTTCGATTGGACTGTTGGCTTCTGCAAGCGGGGTGAAATTCGTGACGGTGGAGTCCTTGCCGTTCACCTTAAGCTTCAGGCTCTGTGCGGGAACCTGGCTGACAGTGCCGTTCTTGGCAGACGGCAGAATGGTAACCACGGCACGGCCTTGTCCCATTTGATCGTTTTTTTGCGCAAAGGCCGGACAAACCGCGAAGATCGCAGTTGCGGTCAGCGCAATGGATAATCCTAGTTTTTTCATATTGTTATTCCTCAATGAAGCACCCGCTCAATCGACTCTGGCCAGGGTGCTGGTCTCTTCTTCTCTTTCCCTTATTTAGATGCGATGTCGGGAAATTTGTTGCGGTGCTTCTCTCAACCCTAAGCATGCCATCACCTTGCATTCTGCAAAATCAAAGCGAGCCGGAAAGCAAGTGCGGCCAATTCATCGGATTTTGATTTGACCGGGACCTGGCCGGATTTGATGATGGGCGTCGTAAGAACATGCATTTTACGGAATTTGATCGCTAATCCGAACCAGTTCTTTGTCTTCGGATTCAAGGATTCTGACCTGGGGGGCTCGGCATTTTTGCCCCAGTTCCCGGAACATCGGGAGGGTCCGGCCTTTCCGCGGTAGGACTTGGGCGCGGTTTCGTGAAGGGAACCGGCGCCTGAACCTTTCAGCTGCCGAATGTAATCTAATTAGGAGCCTCGTTTGTTGCACTTTTGCCGCTCTTTCCGCTATGATTCAAAGATGTGCTCGGGGATATGCCCGGGCTGTCAATAGCACCACGGCTTTTGGACCTGTTCGAGGGCGTAAGCGCCGAGGGTTTAAGGCGCATAGCTTCCAGGTTCCCCGAAATTGGGGCTGGCAACTGCGGTGGGAGACGAGGAACTGATGGCTAAATCCAGCAAGAATATTGCGAAGGCGCGTGCGGCTGTAATCAAGCCCGCGTATCCGCTGACCGAAGCGGTTACCCTGCTCAAGGAAGTGAAGTACGCCAAGTTCGACGAGACTGTCGACCTGACCATGCGTCTGGGTGTCGACACCCGGCATGCCGACCAGATGGTGCGCGGAACCGTGGTTCTGCCGCACGGACTGGGCAAGACCAAGACCGTTGCGGTGATCGCTTCCGGCGACCGCCAGAACGAAGCGCGGGAAGCCGGCGCTGATTTTGTCGGCGGCGAAGAGATGGTCGAGAAGATTCAGAAAGAAAACTGGACCGCATTCGATGCGCTGATCGCGACGCCCGACATGATGAAAGTGGTTGGCCGTCTTGGCAAGGTGCTCGGACCCAAGGGATTGATGCCGAACCCGAAGACGGGAACCGTCACGCAGGATGTAGCGGCGGCGGTGAAAGAGATCAAGGCCGGCAAGGTGGAGTTCCGCGCCGACAAGACCAGCCTGGTGCACGTGCCGGTGGGCAAGCTGAGCTTTGCGCCTGAAAAGCTGGTGGAGAACGCGACCACGGTGATTACGTCGATCGTGCGTGCCAAGCCTTCAGCGGCGAAGGGTAAGTACATCAAGAGCGTCACGCTGAGCTCGACGATGGGCCCGGGGGTTCCGCTGGATTCAGCGGTGGCGGACGCGGCGGGCAAGCATTAAGAAGCCAGTGAACAGTGGTCAGTGAACAGTGGTCAGTAAGTGCTAGTGACCGGACGCTGATGGACTGGCGAAGAGGCTGATGAAGTTTGAAGCGCCGATTCAGGCGCGGAGCAGGGATAGAAGAGGCTGAACAGCAGGTTCCGGGAAACTGACCACTGATCACTGATCACTGTCCACTGTCGTAGCGGAGCGAAGACATGGCAATTTCGAAGGCAAAGAAGACGGAGAAGGTCCAGCAGCTGGCGAAGGAGCTGGAGACCTCGACCACAGCGATTATCGGCACGTTCAGCAAGCTGACGGTTGCCAAGGATTACGAGCTGCGCAAGGTCATTCGCGAAGCGGGTGGCAAGTATCGCGTGGTGAAGAACAAGCTGGCAGCGGTTTCGGGCGAGGGTACCTCGATCGCTCCCGCGCTGAAGGGCCTGAAGGGCGTGAACTCGGTTGCGTTCACCTCGGGCGACCCGGTGGCGCTGGCCAAAGTCTTCGCCAAGTGGGCGGGCGAGAATGCGGAGTTCCAGTTCAAGCTGGGCATCGTCGATGGCAAGCTGCTGAACGTGCAAGAGGTCAAGGCGCTCGCGACCCTGCCGGGTAAGGAAGAGCTCTTCTCGAAGCTGCTCTACCTCATCAACGCTCCGGCGCAGCGGCTGGTAACAGTGATGAACGCTACCGGACGCGACCTGGCCGTAGTGATCAACCAGGGCGTGGAAAAAGAGAAGTTCGCTGCGGCGTGAAGATTTGTGGATCCCACCCATTTCACAAAAAGTGCGAAATGGATGGGGCACCCAGTTCTTAGCGGACAGCTAAGGCTAATAGCTACGGGCTGGTTTTAAGGGTTTTGGTATTAGGCAGGCGGGAAGTGCGCGGGTCTGGCGCATCGGAAACTTCCACTGCGAGGGGACGTGATCCTGGATAGGGATTTCGTCTTGATCGGGAAATTCAACAAACGATTTTGAATGGAGAACAAAAATGGCGGATCTCGCACAGTTGGAAGAACAGATTGTTGGCCTGAGCCTGCTTGAGGCAGCGTCTCTGGTGAAGAAGCTTGAAGAGCGCCTCGGCGTTTCGGCAGCAGCGGCAGCCCCGGTTGCAGCTGCCGGTGGCGGCGGTGCGGCAGCGGCTCCGGCGGCCGAGGAGAAGACCGAATTCCAGGTCATTCTCAAGGATGCCGGCGCGAACAAGATCAACACCATTAAGGCCGTCCGCGAGGTTACCTCGCTCGGCCTGAAGGAAGCCAAGGACCTGGTCGATGGCGCCCCCAAGGCGTTGAAGGAAAGCGCGACCAAGGACGAGGCTGAGGCGATCAAGAAGAAGTTTGAAGGCGTCGCAACCGTCGAAATCAAGTAGTTTGGTACGCGACTTGCAAGAAGAGCCGGGACGCGCTACGATAAACGTTGCGCGTCTTTTCGGCCCATGCTTGGATTTCCGCGGTTTGGGCGAAAACCACTACAGCGCGTCTTAATCAAGAGTCAAAGGGCACAAATGTTTCGCACCCTCGGCTGGGCCAAGCAGCCACGGGGCAAACATCAACGCGAAGTTAAGTGCTCTCGTGTCATCGGGATAGGCGGGTTTCCCGGGGACGGATGTCGATTGGCAGGCGGCGGCGGCAGAAGCGAGCTTTGGGATCGGCGATAGCAGTGCAACAAGAGTCGGATGGGAGCACAGGCAATAAGCCGCGCTCGTGAGGAATTGTGTCCTCGCGGGCATTTGTGTCTCTAACACGGCAGATTGGGCTGTCTCAGCAAAATCTACCATGCATTTGCAGGCATTGGGGGCCGGATCTTCGGCTGGCCTGTTACCGATTGTGCGCAGTCTAGCGCAACACCCTGAAGTGCGACAACGCCTGTGGCGCGATTTTCACCGCGCCGCAATCAAGTAAATACGCTTGGCGCGGAGATTCCGAAAGCTCGGCTGGAGTGTGGCTGAACGTTTCGGACGGGACTTGGCAACTTGCGGGGAGCCAGTCTGGACTAACGGTTTTTCTACGTAAACTGCTGGCGCCTCGAGACTCAGGTGCCGGCCCGGCGCGAACCTGGATGGCGGGTTTGCGCTGGTGTGACGAGCCTCAGGAGTGATGCATGCCTAACGAGAAGCGCGCGATTCGGAGCCGGCTCGATTTTTCCAAGATTCCTACCGCAACCCAGATTCCCAACCTGATCGAAGTGCAGCGCCGCTCGTACGAGCGTTTTCTGCAGATGGACAAGCTGCCTAACGAGCGCGATGACTCAGGGCTGCAGTCGGTGTTTGTTTCTGTTTTCCCGATTACTGACTTCCGCGGCATCTCGCAGCTTGATTTCGTCGACTACTCCATCGGCAACTGGGAGTGCAAGTGCGGCCACCTTAAAGGTCTTCATCACCTGCGCACCGCCTGCACGCATTGCGGAGCCATGGTGATTACGGATCCGTTTCTTCCTGGCGATGTTCTCTGCCACAAGTGCGGAACGTACAACAAGAACGTTCCCGACTTCTGTAACAAGTGCGGCGATCCGGTCGGCCTGCAGCTGAAGTATGACCAGCAGGAGTGCGAAGAGCGCGGCATGACGTTCTCTGCACCGCTGAAGGTGACGGTCCGCCTGACGATTTACGACAAGGATGCGGAGACCGGCAACAAGACCATTCGCGACATCAAGGAGCAGGAAGTCTTCTTTGGCGACATTCCGCTGATGACGCCGAACGGCACCTTCATCGTCAACGGCACGGAGCGCGTGATTGTTTCACAGCTGCACCGTTCGCCGGGCGTCTTCTTTGAGACGGCGAACAACCGCACCTACTTCCTGGGCAAGATCATTCCCTATCGCGGATCGTGGGTGGAGTTCGAGTACGACCAGAAGAACACGCTCTACGTTCGTATCGACCGCAAGCGCAAGTTTCTGGGAACCATCTTCCTGCGCGCGCTCGGTCTTCGCTCGGACGAGGAGATTCTCAAGACCTTCTACACCATCGACCGCTTCCACGTAGCGGATGGCAAGGTGCAATGGGCTGTTTCGCCAGACAAGGTGGCGACCCACCTGCTGGGAGCGAAGCCGGCGCACGCCGTTCTGCACAAGGGCGAAGAGATCGCGCACTCCGGCCGCAAAATCACGGCGAGCACGCTGAAGGCGATCCGTGCGGCGAACATCGACAAGATTGAAGTGGAATCGGCCGAACTGGATGGGGCAATCACGGCTGCCGACATTGTCGATCTGAACACCGGCGAAGTGGTTGTCGAAGCCAATGTTGAGCTAACTGCCGATCGCCTGCACAAGGTGATGGCAAGCGGCGCGACGAGCTTCGAGCTGTTCTTCCCCGAGCGCGACGACGTGGGCAACATCATCACCAACACGTTGAAACGTGACTCGGTACACAAGCCGGAAGAAGCGCTCATCGAAATCTACCGCAAGCTGCGCCCGGGCGATCCGCCGACGCTCGACACAGCGACTGCGTTGTTTGAAGGCATGTTCTTCGACCCGCGCAAGTATGACTTCTCGCGCGTGGGCCGTTTGAAGTTCAACATCAAGCTCTACGAGAGCCAGGATGCGACGCCGCTCGATCACCGCACGCTGACGCCCGAGGACTTCTATGCGACCATCCGCTACCTGCTGAAGCTGCGCAAGAATATCGGCATGGTGGACGATATCGATCACCTCGGCAACCGCCGTGTGCGCGCCGTCGGTGAATTGATGGAGAACCAGTTCCGCATCGGACTGGTCCGCATGGAGCGCGCCATCAAGGAAAAGATGAGCGTGTATCAGGAGCTGTCGACGGCGATGCCGCACGACCTGATCAACGCCAAGCCGGTCATGGCTGCAATCCGCGAGTTCTTCGGTTCGTCGCAGTTGTCTCAGTTCATGGACCAGACGAATCCGCTGTCGGAGATTACGCACAAGCGCCGCCTGTCGGCTCTTGGACCGGGCGGCTTGTCGCGTGAGCGCGCGGGATTCGAAGTCCGCGACGTGCACCCGACGCACTACGGACGAATCTGTCCGATTGAAACGCCGGAAGGTCCGAACATCGGCCTGATCAGCTCTCTGAGCTGCTTTGCGCGGATCAATGAGTATGGATTCATCGAGTCGCCTTACCGCAAGGTGAAGGACTCGCGGATCCTGGATTACGTTGAGATCGTGAACGCGGGCGAAAGCGGACTGCGCGTCGGCGACCACATCGAGAAGGAAGAAGCGATCAAGCTGAATGCTTCGCTGAAGAAGGGGAACAAGCGGCAGATTGACTACATGCCGTACAGCTTCTACCTGTCGGCGTGGGAAGAAGACAAGCACACTATCGCGCAGGCCAACATCGAGTTCAACGCGGAAGGGCAGATCACCGAAGACCTGGTGAATGCGCGCCGGCAGGGGAACTTCGTACTGGTGAATCGGACCGACGTGGACTACATCGACGTCTCGCCGAAGCAGCTCGTCTCCGTGGCCGCATCGCTGGTGCCGTTCCTGGAGCATGATGACGCAAACCGCGCGCTGATGGGCGCCAACATGCAGCGGCAGTCTGTGCCTCTGCTGGTGGCGGAAGCTCCGCTGGTGGGTACCGGCATGGAAGGCGTTACGGCTCGCGACTCGGGCGCCGTGATTCTGGCCAAGCGCAACGGTATCGTGGACTCGGTCGACTCCGAGCGCATTATCGTGCGCGTCGAGGGTGAACACCATCCCACGCAGCTGTCGCGTGAGGTTGGATCGGACATCTATACGCTGATCAAGTTCAAGCGCTCGAACCAGAACACCTGCATCAACCAGAAGCCGGTGGTGCGGGAGGGTGAGCGCGTGGTGAAGGGCCAGGTCATCGCTGACGGTCCTTGCACGGAACAGGGTGAGTTGGCGCTGGGACGTAACGTGCTGGTGGCCTTCATGCCATGGCGTGGTTACAACTTCGAGGACGCGATCCTGATCAGCGAAAAGCTGGTGCGTGAGGACTACTACACCTCGGTTCACATCGAGGAGTTCGAGATCGAAGCTCGCGACACGAAGCTCGGTCCCGAAGAAATCACGCGCGACATTCCCAACGTCAGCGAGCATGCGCTGCGCGACCTGGACGAGAGCGGAGTTATCCGCATCGGCGCCCAGATCGGCCACGGCGACATCCTGGTCGGCAAGGTTACGCCCAAGGGCGAGACGCAACTGACTCCGGAAGAGAAGCTGCTGCGCGCAATCTTCGGCGAAAAGGCCGGCGATGTTCGCGATGCTTCGCTCACGTGCCCCCCGGGTATCGAGGGTACGGTGGTCGATGTTCGCATCTTCTCGCGCAAGGGCCAGGAGAAGGACGAGCGTGCCAAGCAGATTGAAGCGGAGTACGTAGCCAAGCTCGAAAAGAACCTGGGCGACGAAATCCGCATTTTGACGGACGAGCGTCTGAAGCGTCTCGAAGCGATTCTGGGCGGCAAAGAAGTGTTGGCCGATCTGCACGATGAGCGGACCAACAAACGCTTGATCACCAAGGCTGCGCTCCTGGACCGCGAAACGATCGAGCGCATCTCGACCAAGAACCTCAAGCGTATTCGCTACAACGACAAGGACCCCCGCGTCAACGAGCAGATCGATGAGATCGAAGAGATGACCTCGCGCCAGATTGAAGTCCTGCGCAAGATCACCAACGAGAAGATTGCGAAATTGCAGAAGGGCGACGAACTGCCTCCCGGCGTCATCAAGCTGGTCAAGGTCTACGTTGCCATGAAGCGCAAGCTTTCAGTCGGCGACAAGATGGCCGGCCGTCACGGCAACAAGGGCGTGATCGCGCGCATTCTTCCGGAGGAAGACATGCCGTATCTGCCCGATGGCACACCGGTGGAGATCGTTCTGAATCCGCTTGGCGTTCCTTCTCGTATGAACGTCGGACAGATTCTGGAGACGCACCTTGGCTGGGCTGCCCATGCGCTTGGCGCCAAGATCGCCGCATTGATCAAGGCCAACAGCGACGTTGAGGCAACGCGCGAACTGATGAAGAAAGAGTTTGCCGGAACCGCAACGCTGCGCCAGTTGCTCGAACTTGATGACGAGATGCTGCTTCGCGTTGGAGCGGGCATGCAGCGGGGCATCTGGTTTGGAACCGCGGTGTTCGATGGCGCCAAGGAAAGCGAGATCAAAGCTTTGCTGGCTTCAGCCGGTCTGCCTTCATCCGGCAAGACGGCGCTGTTCGACGGCATGACCGGCGAGCAGTTTGAACAGCCGGTCACGGTGGGCTACATCTACATGCTCAAGCTGTCGCACCTGGTCGACGACAAGATTCACGCTCGCTCGATCGGACCGTACTCGCTGATCACGCAACAGCCACTGGGCGGCAAGGCGCAGTTCGGTGGACAGCGCTTTGGCGAAATGGAAGTGTGGGCGCTGGAAGCTTACGGCGCTGCATACATCCTGCAGGAGCTGCTGACCGCAAAGTCCGATGACGTTTATGGCCGTACCAAGATTTATGAGGCCATCGTCAAGGGTGAAGCGGCAATCGAGCCGGGTGTGCCGGAGTCGTTCAACGTGCTGATTCGCGAATTGCAGTCGCTGTGCCTCGACGTGGAGTTGATCAAACGCGCAGATCTGCTGAAGAAAGCTCCTGCGCCGGAAGTTGCGGCAGTTGCTGACTAATTGAGGATCCCCAGGTCTCAGAATCGAGACCTGGGGCACCCACAGTTAGCCGGAAGCAAAGAGTTTTTCGGTGTCCTTCTTGAAAGCGGTAACCGCCGCTTCCCGGGAAGGAAGGACCCGCTAAAGAATCCCCGGGAGATACCGCGGCGAGCGCTGAAAGCCTTGCCAAGGAGGGTTACCTTGTTCCGTTCAAACCCGTTTGAACTCACCAGCCCGATTACCGATTTTGACGCTATCCGCATCATGCTTGCTTCGCCGGAGAAGATCCGCAGCTGGTCGCATGGTGAGGTCACGAAGCCGGAAACGATCAACTACCGCACCTTCAAGCCGGAGCGCGATGGCTTGTTCTGCGCCCGCATCTTTGGACCTGTAACGGATTGGGAGTGTCTCTGCGGCAAATACAAGCGCATGAAGCACCGCGGCGTGATCTGCGACAAGTGCGGCGTTGAAGTGACGGTGAGCAAAGTGCGCCGCGAGCGCATGGGCCACATCGAGCTCGCGTCCCCTTGTTCGCACGTGTGGTTCTTCAAGGGCCTGCCGTCGCGCATCGGCCACCTGCTCGATATTTCGCTGCGCGACCTGGAGAGCATTCTCTACTTTGAGTCTTACGTTGTGGTCGACGTGGGCGACGCTCCGGTGAAGGAGCGCGAGATCATCAAGGACGAAGCCCGCTACCGTGAGCTCGACCAGCAGTATCGTCCGTCCGGCTTCAAGGCCATGATGGGCGCAGAGGCCATCAAGGAATTGCTGAAGCGCGTCCAGATCGAGGAGCTTGGCCTGGAACTGCGCGAGCGGATGAAGACCGAGACCTCCGCGCAGAAGAAGATCAAGTACGCCAAGCGGCTGAAGGTCGTTGAAGCCTTCCGCAAGTCGAGCAACAAGCCGCAATGGATGATTCTCGATGTGCTGCCAGTCATTCCTCCAGAGCTGCGCCCGCTGGTGCCGCTGGATGGTGGCCGCTTTGCCACGTCGGACTTGAACGACCTCTATCGCCGCGTCATCAACCGCAACAACCGGTTGAAGAAGCTGATGGACCTGCACGCGCCTGAAGTGATCGTGCGCAACGAAAAGCGCATGCTGCAGGAAGCCGTGGATGCTCTGTTTGATAACGGCCGCCGCGGTCGTGTGCTGCGTGGCGCCAACAATCGCCCGCTCAAGTCGCTCTCCGATACCCTCAAGGGCAAACAGGGCCGCTTCCGTCAGAACCTGCTCGGCAAGCGCGTGGATTACTCGGGCCGGTCTGTAATTGTCGTAGGTCCGGAATTGAAGCTGCACCAGTGCGGTCTGCCGAAAAAGATGGCGCTTGAGCTGTTCAAGCCATTCATCTATCACCGCCTGGAGCAGACAGGCCACTGCACGACCATCAAGCAAGCCAAGGAAATGGTGGAGATGCAGGAGCCGGTGGTGTGGGACATCCTTGAAGAAGTCATCAAGGATCACCCCGTGCTGCTGAACCGCGCCCCAACGCTTCACCGCCTCGGCATTCAGGCGTTTGAGCCGGTCCTCGTCGAAGGTAAAGCCATCAAGATTCACCCATTGGTCTGCACCGCCTTCAACGCCGACTTTGACGGCGACCAGATGGCCGTGCACATTCCGCTGTCGCCTGAGGCGCAGATCGAAGCCAGCGTGCTGATGCTCGCTTCGCACAACATTCTTTCGCCGGCTTCGGGCCAGCCGATCACCGTTCCTACACAGGACATGGTGCTTGGTCTCTATTACCTGACCAAGATGAAGAAGGGTGGCATTGGCGAAGGCCGCGTGTTCTCGAACACGGAAGAGATCCTGATGGCCCTCGAAGCGCGCCAGGTGGAAACCCTGACGCCGATTCGTCTGCGCTACACAGGCAAGGTGCTCGACATGACCACCGCCTACGACGATCAGGATTTGACGCATACCGAGCCGGTTGACTTCAACAATGAGTACATCAACACCACCGTCGGCCGCGTGATCCTGAACGACGCGCTTCCTTCGGGCATGCCGTACATCAACGGCCTGCTGAAGAAGAAGGGCATCGGCCAGCTGGTCAATTATTGCAACCAGAACCTCGGTCTTGAGGTGACGGTGGGCATGCTCGATCGCATCAAGCAGCTGGGCTTTAACTATGCCACCAAGTCGGGCTTGTCAGTTGGTCTGGACGACATGGTCATTCCTGCCAGCAAGTACACCACTGTAGACGAAGCCGACAAGAAGGTGATCGAGGTCCAGAAGCAGTACATGGACGGCGCCATCACCAACGGCGAGCGGTCCAACAAGGTCATCCAGATGTGGTCGGCTGTAACGGACCAGGTTGCGGACGAGATGTTCGGCAACATGAAGAAGGCGGACGACGAAGGAGCCATGAATCCGATTTACATCATGGCCGACTCCGGCGCGCGCGGTTCGAAGCAGCAGATTCGCCAGCTTTCGGGTATGCGCGGATTGATGGCCAAGCCTTCCGGCGAGGTTATCGAAACACCGATCACTGCGAACTTCCGCGAAGGTCTGACGGTGCTCGAATACTTCATCTCGACCCACGGCGCACGCAAGGGCCTGGCCGATACGGCGTTGAAGACCGCCGACTCGGGCTACCTGACACGCCGCCTGGTTGACGTGGCGCAGGACGTGATCGTTACTGAATACGACTGCGGTACGAGCGAAGGCATCTACGTGGGCTCGATCGTTGAGTCCGGCGAGATCATCGAGCCCATGCGTGACCGCATCATCGGGCGCGTTTCCCTTGAAAGGATCAAGGACTACGACGGCAACGTAGTGGTTGAAGTGAACCAGCCCATCGACGAAGACATCGCTTTGGGCATTCAGGGTGCGGGTGTCGAGAAGGTGAAGATCCGCTCGGTGCTGACCTGCGAGTCACGTCGCGGCGTCTGCGCGCTCTGCTACGGGCGCAACCTTGGTTCGGGCCGGATGGTCGAGCTCGGCGAAACCTGCGGCGTTATTGCGGCGCAATCCATCGGCGAGCCGGGAACGCAGCTTACCATGCGTACCTTCCACGTCGGCGGAACCGCCAGCCGCGTGCAGGACAAGTCGCGCCTCGATGCCAAGAACAACGGCTTCGTGCGCTTCATCAACCTCAGCACTGTCGAAAGCAAGGACGGCGCGCTGGTTTCGATGAATCGCTCGGGGTCAATTGCTGTAGTGGACGAGCGTGGCCGTGAAAAGGAGCGCTACCAGGTGGTTTATGGCGCGCGTCTCCGCGTGAAGGACGGCCAGGCTGTCAAACTCGGCGAGCTTCTGGCCGAGTGGGATCCTTACACCTACGCCATTCTCACTGAGATCGGCGGCACGGTGCAGTTCAAGGATCTGCAAGAAGGCATCACGCTCAACGAGGAAGTGGACGAAGTCACCGGCCTGTCGCGCTGGGTGGTTGCGGACGCTGCCGATGAGAAGCGCCAGCCTGCCTTCATGGTGAAGAACGCGAAAACGCACAAGCGGTATCTGTTGCCTCGCGGCGCTCACCTGATGATCCAGGACGGCGACGAGGTAGGTCCGGGCGATGTGCTCGCGAAGATTCCGAAGGAGTCGACGCGTACCAAGGACATCACCGGGGGTCTGCCGCGCGTTGTCGAACTCTTCGAAGCCCGCAAGCCGCGCGAGACGGCCATCATCAGCGAGATCGATGGTGTGGTCCGCTTCGGCGAAGTTGCCAAGGGTCAGCGCAAGATTTACGTTACGGCTGACAATGGCGACGAGAAGGAATACTCGGTACCTCGCGGTATCCACGTCAACGTGCAGGAAGGCGAACGCCTTCGTGCCGGCGACCCGCTGATGGACGGTCCCTTGAACCCCCACGACATTCTTGCCGTGCTGGGCGAAAAGGAACTGCAGGCTTACCTGGTGAACGAAATTCAGGAAGTCTACCGTCTGCAGGGCGTGGCCATCTCAGACAAGCACATCGAAGTGATTGTCCGGCAGATGCTGCGCTGGGTGCGCATCGACGAAGTGGGCGATACCAACTTCCTGCTTGAGCAGCAGGTCGATCGCTTCCGCTTCCGCGAAGAGAACGAGCGCATCGTCAGGGAAGGTGGCCGCCCGGCACTCGGTCGTCCGCTGTTGCTCGGCATCACCAAGGCTTCGCTCTCGACAGACAGCTTCATCTCCGCAGCAAGCTTCCAGGAGACGACGCGTGTTCTTACCGAAGCCAGCATTAACGGAGCGATCGACAATCTCCGCGGCCTCAAGGAGAACGTCATCGTCGGCCGGCTCATCCCGGCAGGCACGGGCCTCGAGTACTACCGCAACGTCCAGCTCTCACCGGAACTGGAAGAAGCGGCAGCGCGCGTGCAGCAGGAGGTTTCGGCAGAGATCGAAGCCGCCGAGCGCGAACTCGAACTCATGCGCCAGGAAGGCGAAGCCGAAGAGATGGCAGCCGAATAAGGATAGTTGTCAGTGGACAGTGGTCAGTAAACAGAAGGCCCGGCGCAAGCCGGGCCTTCTGTTTTTGCCGCGCTGCGACGAGAATCAGCCTCGTGTGACACTTTCGAGTGATAACCAGAGTCATGTGAAGACTCTAATGTCCGCAGGCATTACCAGGCCCGCTGTCGGCCGATTCATTCGAATCGGTTTCATCAACCGGAGAGACTTCGTAAGGTGCGAGGAACTTTCCTCTGGGTTCTCTAATCTTCTACCCGGTGCGGAGGGCATTCTTGGGCTGCAGATCTGTTTTTCAGCGGCTAATATGTTGTGCCGCATGCAACGGAGCAAGCCTGGCGGCTGCGGAAAAAGGATTGATTACGGGTCAGCTTCCTCGAAAGCATCCGGCTAAAGCCGACCTTGATTTGATTGGCTTTTATCGGCAGCTGGCCTGACGAATCTCGATGTGGCTCTGCGATGGAGCGCGCATAAGCGCTGGACTTCGCATAGCATCGTCGCAGATTTCCTGCCTGTCGCATTTGAATACACACATTAGTGGTCACTCAAACACCGTCGATAAGGTAATTAATTGGAGGGACCAAATGAAGTTGAACTTCCGCATTCCAGCCATCGTTACTCTCGTTGCCATCACGGTTTTCTCGCAGACGCTGCTTGCACAAACCGGTCGGCCTTCCACGAAGGTGGACGTGCCGTTTGCTTTCGACTACGGGAACCAGCACTTCGCTGCCGGAATCTACACTGTCGCGATGCGAGATCAGAACATCCTCACGATAAACGGGATCAGCCGCACTGCGTGGGCAATGATCCAGGCGGGTTATGATCCAACCGCGCACAACCAGGGTTGCGTGACCTTCCGCAAATACGGCGACCGCTACTTTCTTACGGAATTTAGTCCCGCTAACGCTTCAATTCACGCTTCAGTTTTCGAATCTTCGAGTGAACAGCGCGTAGCCAGAGACTTCAGAGCCAGCCACGTCGTGCCCAGCAAAGTTCAGATTGCCTTACTGCCGAATTACGGCGATAAGTCAATGTCCAGGTAAGCAATCGCTCGGGCATGAGCCACCCTGCGTAGCTCATGCCCGGATCGGGTGTGGAGATGTAGATTAGGAGCCGCTGACGTTCTGCTTACGAAAGTTTGAAGCTGGGTCGACTTTCCCCAGAGTTGCAAGTATTTGCTGAGAGAGAGTTTCGGAGCTGCGCGCTTTTGGATGATCGGGAATCCAGCTTGGTACCCGCCAAACCCGCGCCTTCTTTATTTCGGCCTGATGAACATCGTGCTAATATCAAGCCATTCAAGACAATTCAATTTGAGCGGAAACCAGAATTGCCTAACCAATCTGTATCTGTAGCTGCATCCGTATCCGAATTCCCAGTGCTCCGCAACAGCGCGGCCAAGCCGCCGATGCTGATTGAGCGGACGCAACCCGTGCTCCAAAAGCTATCGCGCGCACTTGGCGAGCCCATCATCACCTACTGGAATTCCAATAAAGGCTCCATCTGCCAGAACGACGTTACCGGCCTTTATGCCCTGGTGCGGAATCTTGGGAACGTCGAACGGCTGACGCTGTTTGTGAAATCCGACGGCGGATCAGGACAGGCATCGCTGCGCATGGTGAATCTGCTGCGCCGCTATGTGAAACATCTCACGGTGCTTGCACCGCTCGAGTGCCAGTCGGCGGCAACCATGCTTGCCCTGGGCGCCGACCGCATCCTGATGGGCCCGCTGGCGCACTTGTCCGCCGTCGACACTTCGCTGACCCACGATCTTTCGCCCATCGATCGCGACAACGACCGCGTAAGCGTGAGCAACGACGAACTGCTGCGCGTGATCCGGCTGTGGACCGAGCAGGCCAAAAGCTCGACCACGAATCCCTACGAGGCGTTGTTCCCCTACGTGCATCCGCTGGTTATCGGCGCGGTTGACCGCTCCAGCGCGCTTTCGACGCGCATCTGCGAAGAGATTCTGTCGTACCACATGGACGACAAGGAGCGGGCGCGCGAGATCAGCAATAACCTGAACTCCGGCTATCCGTCGCATAACTACCCCATCACGCTGCGCGAGGCGAGACGGATCGGCCTCAACGTCGAAGCCATGGATGACGGGGTGAACGCACTGCTGTTTGAGTTGAACGAGATCTACTCGGAGATGGGCGAGAGCGCGACCACCGACTACGACGAGAAGAATTCGCACGACAACAGCATCATCAAGGTGATGGAAGCTGCCGGAACGCTGATCTACTACCAGCTCGACAAGGACTGGCATTACCGCAGCGAAGAACGCCGATGGGTGGCTCTGAACGAGAAAAGCCAGTGGCGCAAGGCGGACCTGATCAAGGGCAAGGTGACGATCTCGCAACTGCATGTGCGCTGAAGAGCAGACGAAGGTTTTCCGTGGGGGGAAAAGCGCGTCGATTCGATTTGAATCGGCGCGCTTCTATTTGCCTTGTTCTTCGGGATTAAAGAGCGCCTTATGCAGTCGGTCCGGCATCTCGGCGCCATGGCGCTTGGTGTGCTTGGCAACGTACATGGCGGCGTCGGCGGCACTCAGCAGACTATCGGCCGAGGTCCCGTCGTCGGGATAGAGTGCAACGCCAACGCTTGCGCCTCCGCGCAGCACATAGCCTTCGACCGCAAAGGGGGCGTCAAAGCAGCGTTCGAGCCGTTGCGCGATCTCCTCAAGAGCGGAGTGGCTGCGCACCACGGGCACAAGCGCCGCAAATTCGTCGCCGCCAAGGCGCGCGAGCATATCGCCGGACCGGAGCTGGCGCTTCATGCGCATGGAAACTTCCTGCAGATAGAGGTCTCCAATGTGATGGCCGTAGAAGTCATTGACCTGTTTGAACTCGTCCAGATCGATGTAGACGAGGCCCAAGATCGAGCCTTCCACTTTTGACTTTTCGATCAACTCCTCCAGGTACCGGTCGAGGGAAAACCGATTATGGATATCGGTAAGCAAATCGAACTCTGAGCGATAGACGAGGTCTTTGTAAAGCCTCCGCGTTTCAATGGCGAGTGTTGCCAACCGAACGCCTGCTTCGAGGGCCGAGGACTCGTCGTGAGGATGAGGTTCACCAGCCTCGGTGGCAGCAAACAACGTTCCCAGCGAACCGCCGGCGCGGGCGGGAATGTCGAGACGAATGCTGCGAAGTCCTTTCGCCTTTGCTGGAGCATTTCCCAGGCGCGCCCCATCCGGCATTTCGCACCAGCAGAACGGGAAGCCGAGGCCGAACGCCACCATTTCTGTAATGGCATCGATCAGTTCGGGCAAGGGACGCGAGCTGTTAATGTCCTCGAGGATCTTGCTGCGCTTGGTCTCCAATTGCGCATTGTGCCGCTCGATTCGGGCTTCAGACTCGGAATGCGCGGTGATGGTCCGGGTCTGGTTGTCGACCTTCTTGCGAAGAATCCAGCCCCAAAAGCCTGCGATCAAGACAAGGACCGCCAGCACTACGACGATCGGAAGCAGAGAGTGGGCGCTGAGCCACGAGGGAGCGCCGATGGCGGTGAGGTTCGTAGCTTCCCGAGCGTCTGAGGCATGTGCAAACTGTGTCGCAATCGCAACAGCCAGAAACGCGGCCGCGAGCGTCAGACACTGCCGGGATTTGCCACACAACTTCATGTCAGCATCCTTCGAGATTGCCTGCTAGCTCCTTATCGTGAGGAACTTAGCTGGTACCACATGCAATCTCGAACTTGTTGCGATTGATAAAAGTTTACGCTCAAGTCTGGTTACTCTCGTTACACCTTTCGCGGTAGTTTGAGGCCACGGGTCATACCACTTTCAGAACAGGGATGGCCCGTTTCGGGGCATGCGGCGGGGGGCAAAGGGTATGATGGCTGGGGCTCAGATTCGGGAGAGCAACCCTGCATGGCAACCAACCCAGAACTTCCCCTTGTCGTCACCTCGTTTTCACCCAGCGGAAACCAATCGCTACCCACCCGGCGCATCCGCGTGCTCGGCGTGCCTCTCGACATGGGCGCGAGTCGTCGTGGCGTCGATATGGGGCCCTCGGCAATGCGCGTGGCGGGACTCGAAGCTCGCCTTGAAGCCCTCGGTCACCACGTAATCGACAGTGGAAATGTGGAAGTAGACATCGCGGAGACCCAGAATGTGGGCGAGCCAAATGCGCGCTACCTCAAACAGATTGCCGACACGTGTACGCGCACCTCGAAGGCGGTCTGCAAGACGCTGGAAGAGGGAATGATTCCCCTGGTGCTGGGCGGCGACCATTCCATTGCGGTCGGGACAGTCTCGGGCGTCTCGGAGTTCTACAGGCGACAGAACCAGAAGATCGGCGTGATCTGGATCGATGCGCACTCCGACATCAACACACCGGATACCTCACCCAGCGGAAACGTGCACGGCATGCCGTTGGCTGCGCTGCTTGGCTTGGGGCCCGATCTGCTGACCAACATCGGCGGCTTTGCCCCGAAGATTGCGCCGGAAAACACGGTGCTCGTAGGGGTGCGTGACATTGATGCGGCCGAACGCGCAAATATCAAGCGCGCAGGGATGGGCGAGGTTTACACGATGCGCGACATTGACGAACGGGGAATGCGCGCGGTGATGGAAGAGGCCCTGCGTGCGGCGGGCCGCGGCACAGCCGGCTACCACATCTCGCTCGATATGGACTGGATCGATCCGGAAGATGCGCCCGGAGTGGGCACGCCGGTTCGCGGCGGCGCGACGTATCGCGAAGCTCACCTGGCCATGGAGATTCTTGCCGATCATGGACGGATGCTGAGCTTTGAGATCGTTGAAGTAAACCCGGTGATCGACGAGCACAACCGGACTGCGGATCTGGCGGTCGAACTGGCGTGTTCGGCGTTTGGGAAAAAGATACTTTGATGCGCGGCGGATCGCAGTCTGACATGGATCCGGGCCCGCGCTGCGAGAAGATTTGCTCAAGGTGTCTGGCTGACGAACCTTGCCAATTAACTTCATCCACGTTCCTTTGAGCGACAATAGGAGCGATGGCAAAGAAACTTCGCGTAGGTGTGTTATTCGGCGGGCGCAGCGGCGAGCATGAAGTCTCGCTGCTCTCGGCTGCTTCGATTCTGAAGGCAATCGATCGCAACAAATTTGATGTAGTGCCGATCGGCATTACAAAAGAGGGTAGGTGGCTGGCAGCAGCGGATGCGACCGGACTGCTGGCGGGCGACCCGGACGCCGGGGCGCGCCGGCTGCGTGCCGGCGATCCTGCGGCGACGCCGGGCGCGAAGCTGCTGCACGAGGGCATTCCAACGCTACTTGCGCCTGAGCCTGGTCCTCAAGGTCCGGCGGGAAAAGCCATCGACGTGGTGTTTCCGGTGCTGCACGGCACCTTTGGCGAAGACGGTACGATCCAGGGGCTGTTTGAGCTGGCGGGGATTGCGTATGTCGGTTCGGGTGTTCTGGGTTCGTCGGCCGGCATGGACAAGGACGTGATGAAGCGGCTGTTTGCGCAGGCAAGGCTGCCGATCGTGAAGCATGTCACCGTGCTGCGCTCGGCGTGGGAAGGATCGCCGCGAAAGGCAATCGCGCAGATCGAGGCCTCGCTCAAGTACCCGGTATTTGTGAAGCCCGCGAATCTTGGATCGTCGGTGGGGATAAGCAAGGCACACGATCGCAAGGAACTGGGGCCCGCGCTCGATGAGGCCGCGAAGTACGATCGCAAGCTCGTTGTGGAGCAAGGAGTCGGCGGCAAAAAATCGCGCGCCCGCGAACTCGAAGTCGGTGTGCTCGGCAACGATGACCCCAGGGCCAGCGTGGTGGGCGAAATCATTCCCGGCAAGGAGTTTTACGACTACGAAGCAAAATACCTGTCCGAAGGCTCCGTACCTGTGATTCCAGCGAAGATCACGCGCGATGAAGCGAAGAGGATTCGTGAGATGGCGGTGGCAGCATTTCGCGCCTGCGATCTCTCCGGACTGGCGCGTGTCGATTTCCTGATGGAGCCGGATGGCAAGCGCCGCATCTATCTCAACGAAGTGAACACTCTGCCGGGGTTCACGCAGATCAGCATGTACCCCAAGCTGTGGGAGGCGACCGGCATCCCGTATAGCGCGCTGATCACCCAGCTGATCGAACTTGCGCTCGAGCGCCACGAAGACAAGAACAGGAACACGTATAGCCGGGAGTGAAAGAGGCAGGGAATAGGGGACTAGCGAATAGGGAGCCGGGAACTACCCATGTCCTCCCGGTGTCTAAGATAGAAGAGGGTTTAGACTGCGCTCAATCGATCTGTGCTGCACGATGGTCGCGCAACACAACACTGACGTTGGTTATTCCTTCTCCCTGTTCCCAACTGCCTTCAGTGGCTTATGCTTGACTGCGAGGAAAGTCTGAATGACTCTGCTGGATGCTCCCAAATTTGACGAGGCCCGCGACCTGCGCAATCGGGTAATGCTGTATAGCGGCGGCGGCCTGCTTTTGGTTTTCATTATTGTGTTCTGGCTTGCTTCGGGCCATCCTGCTGACTGGCCTTGGAACTGGTGGACGCATCTGCGGGGGCGACACACCATGAACAACTTCATGGAAGCTGTGGAGAAAAACGATCTGAAGCAGGCCTACGGGATCTGGATGCACGATCCCAATTGGCAGCAGCACGCGAACAAGTACGGTGCGTACCCCTTCGATCGCTTTCAGGCCGATTGGGGCCCGAACAACCAGCAGAACGAGTATGGAATCATCCAGAGCCACCAGATTGTGGCGGCACGGGTCTTTCGCAATGTGTTGCTTGTAGGGCTGTTGATCAACGGCCGCAAGAGCAAGGCGCTGTTTCTTACCTACTATCCCAAGGACCACACGCTGGACTTCGCGCCGCCGGATGAAGAACTGTATCTCGGGCCGTAGTCGGCCAAGCCAATCAGGCTGTTTCGTGTAGCGGGCCTCAGGCTCCGGCTAACTCCGCGAGGGCCTTTTCGAGGCTTACCGAGTCCTCGACGTTGAGCGATTTCTGCGTCGGATCGATCTGTTTCAGCAGCCCGCAGAGCACCTTGCCGGGGCCGGCTTCAATAAATAATTCAGCTTCCGCACCGACCAGCGTTCGCACACAATCCACCCAGCGTATCGTGCCTATGACCTGCTCGATGAGGGCTTCACGCGTGCCCTGTGCCGTTGTAGCCATCGTCCCGCTCACGTTAGCGGCGACCGGAATTTTAGGGTCATTCAGCTGAATGCCTGCCAGCACGCGCGCTACTTCTTCCTGCGCGGGCTTCATCAATGCGCAATGGAACGGAGCGCTGACAGGAAGCATTACTGCCCGTCTTGCACCGCGCTCCTTGCACAGGGCGACGGCTTTTTCGACGGCGGCAGTTGCACCGGAGATGACCGTTTGACCCGGCGAGTTGAAATTGGCTGCCGAAACTATGAGCCCGGTATCCTGGGCGGCGGCGAGACAGGCATCGGTAACTTTTTCCGGATCAAGGGAGAGGATCGCCGCCATTGTTCCTTGTCCTGCCGGCACCGCCTGTTGCATCGCACGGCCGCGCGCTTTTACCGCTTGCACGGCATCGGCGAACGTCAGCGTTCCAGCAGCAACGTGCGCGGACCATTCGCCCAGCGAATGTCCGGCGGCAAGCGCGGGTTGAATTCCGTGTTCCGCGAGCACGCGCAAGACTGCCACGCTGACGGCCATGATGGCAGGTTGCGTGTTTTCAGTCAGCTTCAGGTCCTCTTCGGGGCCTTCGAAACAAAGCCGTGACAGGGCGAACCCGCAGGCCTCGTCGGCCTCGGCGAAAGTCTGTTTTGCCACAGGGAAACGCTCGGCAAGATCGCGGCCCATGCCGACGGTTTGCGAACCTTGCCCCGGAAAAAGAAATGCAATCTTCTTATTCATTCCATTGAGGATTGTATCGCGTAGATCTCTCCAGGACGACCTCTGCCCCGGCCCCAGTATGGATTTACCCTCCAACGAACTGCAACCGCCGCGCCCGCATCACAGTTGAAGCGTCCTGGTGCATTACCGCCGGGTCTCAATCGAGAGGACAGGAAAATGGGAATTCAACGGGAAAGAACGCGCGTCAATTTGAACGAAAGCTCGGTTTACGCGGAGGACAAGGCCGCACCGGATGCCAACCAATCCGACGATGTCGCGACCGATGCGGAGCTGGATCGCCTGGAAGCCATCACCGGCGGCGCCGATGAACCGCTCATCGCCGAGGGTGATCTCGGCCAGAAATTCGACGAACTGGATGCCAGCACGAATGAAGAACTGGATGCGCTCCAGATAAATCTTCTCCAGGAAGACGAGCGTCCCAATGCCCGCGATGGCTCCGGTCTGATTGTGGACGACGCGGCAGAAGAGCGCATTGCGCGGTTCACGGAGTCGGATCCGATGGTGGAGAATCTCGGTGCAGAAAGTGTTGAGCCGGGGCGCGACGACACCAGCTCAGTGCTTCGCCGTCATCATCCCAACAGCACTGCCCGTTCCGACGCTGTGGTTGAGGGCAATATCGACGAGACCATGGATGAGACCAAAACAGAGTCCAGGGCGGATGAAGGAACAGCCGGCTGAGGGCCCGTAGCTTATGCCTGAACTATCGGAGGCCGAGCCGGCAGCCTTGCGCGCAAAGACATAGGCGCGCCGGGTCTGGAACACCACAAGTGGCAAAAGATTGTCAGGGCTGTGGTTATTTTCTGTGACGCGCTTTTTTGCTGGACGGCGCGAACGAGACAGAGCGATGATCAGGCCACACATCTGTCTCCTCAAAAGAGCAATACCATCGTGGTCCGGCTACCCGCACGCTTTCAAGTGCGAGGCCAGGAAATTAGTCGTCAGCACTTGGAGGTCGTCATGAATCGGAATCTTGAGTTTGCCGCGGGGGCAGCTGTTCTTACCCTTTTCTGTGTCGGAGTCGGTTGCGGGCAGCACAATCATGCTTCGCCGGCTTCGTCGTCCGGCGCCTCGTCGGCGCAATCGGGCAAAGTGTCACTGTCCAGCACGCGCAAGGTTGAAGCCGCTGATCCGGTCTACCAGATGACTGCGTACACTCTCGAGGTTCCGTCAGATTGGAAATACGCCGGTACGATTGCGCGTGGAACAGGCTGCCACGCAAATGGCGCCGCGCTAAAGTACACAGCGCAGACCGCCGACGGCCTCACCGCTGTTGTGCAGATGCCGGGCGTTTCATGGAGCTGGTCAACGAGCCAGCAGATGCAACAGATCATGGCGCAATCGCATTGCCCGGGCGTTGACATCGATACAGCAGCGGGTTTGCTCGTCAACATCGTTGTACCGAACTTGCGACCGAACGGAAAGATCGTCGAGGTCTTGCCTCTGCTGCCGCAGGGACAGGCAGCGCTTGCCGATCAGCTTGCCAAGGCACGCGAACAAAACGCTGCTATGGCGCGCCAGTACGGACAGCCGCCGCAGAAACTCACGATAGAGGGGGCACGCGCGCGCGTCATCTCAGATCGCGACGGAAAGCCTGTCGAAGAAATGATTTCGGCGGTCATCGACTGCATGGAATCTCAAATGCCCGGCCTCATGGGCCAACCGGCTTCTGCACGCCGTAGTTGTTCCTCACGGGGCGAGGTCATCGTTCGCGCACCCAAGGGCCAACTCGATGCATTGCTGGCACTGCCGCAGTTCCAGGCGCTCTCCAAGACGATTCAGGCCAATCCCGATTGGGCAGCGCGCCTGAGCCGCGATCAGCAGGCTGCCTTCCAGCAGGCGCAGGCAGCGAATAACGCGCAGTTCCAAACGATGATGCGCAACAGCGAAGCGCAGCACCAGCAACTGCTCGCCAATGGCCGCGCCTTCCAGGCCAACATGCAGGCCAATACGGATCGTGTACTTGCCAACGATCGCGCTCATCAGGCGGCCATGGACGAATCCGCCCACAAGACCGCGATGTATTCTCTCGATCAGCAGGAATTCCGCAATCCGAATACAGGGCAGGTTATCCAGGCCAGCAATCAGTACAACCACCAGTGGATCTCCTCCGACGGAAGCACGCTCATCCAGGCGAATGACCACACCTACGATCCCAACGGGCAGGTGTACCCCGTGAGCCAAAGCTGGACGGAGCTGGTTCCAAAATAGACTGTCGTCGGGCTTGCGATCCTGCGCGTATGGATTGGTCGGTCAGTTAAAGGCCGTCGCCTGGGGCTGTTCGTGATCGAAGGGCTTGCCCTCCAGTTCGCGAAACATCCTCCGCGCGTATTCGCCTGCAATGCGGTCGTAGTTCTCGCGGATAATTTCGATTCGGTTTTGGGGCATGGCGTTGAGGTCGATCCTGCAGGAAGAGGACGAGCGGCTTCAGTTCCAGCGCTTCTTGTCGTCGTGATCCTTGTCGAGCTGCTTCCCGCTGCCGTCGAACTTCACAGTGCGGCCCTGCGAGCGCATGTAGACTTCAAACTTTTTTGCGGCTCGGCGGCGCTTCCAGCGGTAGTATCCATTGCGCATGCCGTACCACTTTTCGCTGAACACAAGCGATATTCCTCGACGCGGCGCCATGCGCATGAAGAGAAAGCCTCCCAACGCACCGCCAAGCTGTGCGAAGCCGTACAGGCGCATGGAACTGAAGAGATATGCGGTTGCTACAAGGCCTGCGATGATTGCCACGTAACGAGCCTTGATGCTGATGGGAAGCGGAAAAAGCATGAACTCCATATCGCCATAGAGGACGCCAATGACCACGATGAATCCGAACAGTCCGCCGAATGAGCCTGTGAGCGGAATCTCTGGTAACGCGTAGCCAAGGGCTACGTGACCAAGGTAAATAACAAGGCCAGCGGCAGCGGTGGCCAGAACCGAGACCGCGTAAAGCGACAGAACCCAGTCACGTTCGTGGAAGTTCTCAAGGAAGCCGGCCAGAAACCAAAGCCCCAGCAAAGAGAGGAGCGTCGACGTGATGCCGAGCTGCACAAAGCTGTAGGTCAAGGGCTGCCATATCCACCAGTGCAGAAAAGCCTGCGGTATAAAAGCGCCATGAAGAACGAGCCACCGGAAGAGGTCCTCGTTCGTTGATCCAAGGATCAGCAGCAGGAAAAAGGCGACCAGGTTGGTCAGCACCAGCAGGCGGGTTGCGCCTCGGAAACTTGGAAACGACAGTTGGGTGGCGCCAATCCTGGGCATCGTAGTCAACAGGTTAAATGGAATGGCGCTTCCATGTCATGGGAAGTTCCAGATCCATGAAATCTTCATGCGTCCAGCAACTTCAATTCGCCGCAGCTGCCTTGGTCGGCATCTCCGGGACCGACAACACCAGGCCCAGGGCGTCGCTCTTCAACGTCAGCGGTTGCACCCCGGCAAATAGGCCCGGTTGGTCTGTGTCGCCGCAGATCACGCTTCCCGACACCTGTCCAACAGAGGCCGGCTTGCTGGCAGGAGCACCCTCCGGGGTATTCACCGCAAAACCCACTTGTCCGAAAGTTGAAGTTGGCTTGGCGAAGAAAAGGCAGGCAGGGGCAACAAGGACAACCAGCTTCATGGCGGTCTCCTCACAGGATTCCCTACAGAAAAGATCCTGATAATTGATCGCCCATAGTCTTACTGCACAGTGAACGGCGTGTATGTTACGGAACCGCCACCAATCCGCGATGACCTTTCGCGTCGACGGCGCGCACGCCGAAAATCACGTTGTCCTTGGAGACAGGCAGAGACACCGTGACCGGACCCACGGCAGTGGTCGCAGCAACCTGCTTCACATACTGCCAGGAGGGTGCGGTCGTTTCACGCCATAGGACGTCATAGCGTGCTGCTCCGCCGCCAACCGGCGGCTCCCAGGTCAGCGTCGAGCCGTTCTCGGTCATCTTGTTTACGATGGTCACCTTCTGCGGTTCACCGGGTGCAAAGGCCAGGGTAGCCAGGGTTGCCGCATTCAGACGCGCCACCTGCGCCACATAGTTGAAGTCCACGAAGCGGATCAGGTCTCCGAGAATGGGATCCTTCGAATCGGCGGGCGGCATCACGATGTTCTGGTGCTGATGGTTGTAGTCTTCGCGCCACTCGGTAAAGCGCACGGCCGCAAAGCCCTCGTGGTTGAAGGAGCTGTGGTCGCCGCCGCGCAGGTAGCGGTCGGGCCGCTCGACCAGGGATGCTGCAAACGGTCTTGCCGTGCCCGAACGCGAGAGATAGGTGTGTGCTGCCTCGGCGATGGCCCGGGCCAGTTCACGGCTGGGCGAATCGTTTTCCTTGCCAAGCGCGCGAATGGCGCGCGCCTCCTCTGGAGTCGCGGCCTGGGGAACACCTTCGGAGAATACGCGCACGCGGTCTTTCATCTGCAAGGTATCGCCGGGCGTGGTATTGCCGCCCACGATGTCGTTGTTCAGCGCTGCTTCCAGATCCCAGGCTTCATCCTTCGCCAGCTTGGCCAGGTGGCCGGACCCCACCAGCCCCTGTTCCTCGCCCGCGACGGCCACAAAGACGATGGTTCCCGGAAACTTCAGCTTGCTCAGAGCACGTGCGCACTCCAGCGAAACGGCTACACCGGAAGCGTCGTCGTTGGCGCCGGGCGCAGCGGCATGGTCATCGTTATTGCTGGAATTGCGCGAGTCGTAATGGCCTGTGACCAGGACCATGCGCTTGGCCTGTTCCGGATCGGTTCCGCGCTGAATCGCGTAAACATTGGTGATTTTGGTGGGCTTGGGAATGCGGCGCGCCCACTGCGCGCCACTTGCCGGATCGGCAGTAAAAGTGTCGCGTTTGACTTCGAGGCAGCCGCCGCATTCGTGCGAAATGGCTTCAAACTGTGCAGCGATCCAGTCGGCTGCGGCGTTTATGCCCTGTCCGGGCGGCAGATCGGTCTCCATACTCGATAACGTGCTGCGTGTGCCGAAACCAACGAGGGTTTGAATCGTCTCATGTATTTGTTGGGGCTTGATGGTTGCAAGGGCCCGGACGATGGCCGGATCGACCGGCGCGGGGCCGACGGGGGTGGCATGAAGGGAATAGTCAGGCTGCGCAACCGCGGCGCCACACGCCAATGCCAGCCCGCAAAGCAGGATTAATTGGGGAATCTTCATGATTTGTTCTCCGGTGTACGTACTTCGGTGCAGCGGCGGGGGATTCGGCCTCTTGACCTTTCCAACGGCTTGCCTAAAACTAACCCAAGTCCGTACCCTAGGGGTAACGCCATCCTACATCACGAAAAGCCTTGGGAGGAGGCTGCCATGACAAGCTGCCCGGAATGTGAAAACAATCTCGATATCGACGTTGAAGAAGTGGAAGAGGGCGATGTAGTCGCCTGTGATGAATGTGGAACAGAGTACGAGGTCGTTGGAGTGGAACCGCTCGAGCTCTCGAAGGTAGAAGAAGGCATCGACGAGGAAGACGACTTGCTGGTTGAGGACGAGGAGGAAGAGTGACAGGGAACCGCGCACGAGTGGCGGCTTGGGTGGCATTTGCCGCCTTAGCAGTGGTGATCTTCTCAGGGGTAAACACTTCCGGCGTGGCCCACGCCCAGAACCTCGGTTCGCGCAATGTCGGCGGACTGGTCATCGACGCCAATTCCACGCCTGTGCAGGGCGCCACCGTCTTTCTCAAGAACACGAAAAGCAAATCCATCCGCAGTTATACGTCTTCCAGCAACGGCAGCTTTCGCTTTGCCCAGGTCAGCATGACCGACGACTACGATCTGTGGGCCGAGAAGGACGGCAAGAAGAGCCCGACAAAAACTGTCAGTAACTGGGACGCGCGCAAGGATTTTCAGACGGAGTTGAAACTGAAATAGAGAGCGCCCCAGACAAATCCACCCGTTCGAAATTTACTCCACTGGAATCCTGATCGGTCACTCTGATCTCGAGCACGGGGATGCGCCGATGGGGGTTGCATCAGGCCGACTCATTCCGCTTCCGGCTTTTGAAGATATCCGCAAATTCGTTGTCATCGACCTCAGGCGACAAGAAATGCCGTCTCAAAAAACATCTGAAACTTGCGATCCGTGACGCGAGAGGCGGCGAAATTGCCAGTTCCGGTGGGGTGCAGATAATGGACTACTGCGCCGAATTGGGGCCGGAAGGGCTCATCGTCGAGATACTGGGGTTCCCCTATCCTCCTTACGAAGAACTCTTCCCGCAGCACGTCGAAGCGTACGGACAGCATTGGAAGAAAAAATGAAGACCGAAGCAGACTACTTCTGCTTGCCTCGGCTCGACAACACGAGCTGATTCCCATCCGGATCCTTGAATACCGCGACGGAACCCCACGGTTCGGTCGTCGGCTCCTTGGCGAAGATCACACCTCTCTTCTTCATGGCTTCGGCGGTTGCAAACACGTCGTCGCACCAGAACGAGATCGACTGGTGTTCGCCGATGCGCTTCTCATGCCCCTCCGGCGTGAAGAGCGCAACGCCGGTATCCGCGCCCGGAATCATCAGTTCAATCCAGCGCTGCTGCGGCGTGAAAGGTTGGTCCGTCATTACTTTCATGCCTATCGCCTCGGTGTAAAACTTCAGCGCCACATCCTGATCTCGCACGGGAATCCCGACAAACTTGATGCCTCTGATCATGCTGACCTCACAGTGGATCGAGAATAACGTGGGCGCAAATTCGGGATCAATCAGTTATTCGATGCTATAGTATCGGTTGGTATAGATGCCGATCCTGGATGATTACATTACCGAAACGCTGATGCGTGACCTGGTTGGCCACGACCGCAAGCCGGTGAGCTTTCTGGTGTACCTGTGGCTCGCCGCCGAACAGGCGAAGACGCGCACCGAAGTGCAGGCGAGTTACCAGCACGTGGCCGAGTCGGTGGGAATTTCGAAAAGTTCAGCGCAGGCTGCAATTGGCTGGTTGCTCAAGCGGAGCCTTCTCGGTGTGAAGAAGGAGAGCGCAACCGCAACGCCCGTCTACACCATACGCAGTCCGTGGCGCGAAGCTGCCCGACGGCTCAAGAGCCACGATTGATTGTGGCCAGCGCTATTCCTGGTTGAGAATCACATCACCGTTGACGGTTTCGATCGTAACGCGGTTTGTGCCACTGCCCACAATCCCGCTGGCGCGAATGTACTTGCGCGGCGTGCCAAACGAATGATCCCAATCGCTCGTTTCGTGCACGTCCAGTCCAGCGTGCTGAGTGATGTGGTACTGGCGATCGGTCCGGGTGTAGGCGAGCGTGATCTTTACATCCATTGGGAAGTCTTTGGGAACGGTCAGCTCGATGGTTCCACCTTTCGAGTCCAGGCGGATATCCCGCTGCTGGCTCGACGTGCCCACTTCACGCACGGTGATGCCGCCGCCCATTGAAGTAGCTTTCACGGGCCCTTCGGAAGTGCTGATAGTGATGCCGCCACCCATGGTCGTGGCATCCACCGAACCGGTGGCGTGGTCGACATCGATGCCACCGCCCATTGTCTTGATCCTGGCGAACGAAGCGACATTGCCGACGTGAATACCCCCGCCCATGGTAGACAGGGTGGCTCCATGCGGCGCGTTAGCGACGTCGATGCCTCCGCCCATTTTGTTGATGACGACCTCGCCAGACGCGCCGGTCGTACTGTTCGACATCCCATCATTGATATAGTGCGAACCGAAACCTCTACAGCCTGCCAGAAAAGCCGGCAGCGCACCCACCAGCAACAGTGCACATCCCTTGCGCAGGTTCATATCGCAGACCCTCCTGAAGGGCTGAAGAGCCCGTCTCAGATCAACATACGCACGCGCTGCGCTCAGGGTTCCCTTCCGCGACGGAATCGAAGTGCCGGCCGTCTTATCCGTCCAGCTTCTTCGTCACCAGTTGGTTCAGAAGAGCCGGGTTGGCCTGACCTTTCGACGCCTTCATCACCTGGCCCACGAAGAAGCCGGCGACCGTCTTCTTGCCGGCGCGATACTGCTCAACCTGCTTTGGATTGGCGGCGATGACCTCGTCGATCATGGCTTCAATGGCCGAAGAGTCGGTGATCTGCTGCGGCTTCTCGCGCTCGTATACGGCAGGGAAGTCCTCGCCCCTTTCAAAGCAGATATCAAACAGGCCCTTCAGTTGCTTCGAACTGATCTTGTTGTCGTCGAGCAGATCGGCAGCCATCACGACGCCCGCCATCGAAACAGGCGATTGATCAAGTTCGAGACCCAGCGCATGCAGGCGTCCACCCAGCTCACTCAGCAGTATGTTGGCGACGCGCCGTGGATTCTTTGCGGTCTTCGCAGCGGCCTCAAACCGGTCGGCGAATTCCCGGGAAGCCGTGAGCGTGTGAGCATCCTTCGGGTTCAGCTCGTATTCGGCGATCATCCGCTTGCGGCGTGCTTCGGGCAGTTCGGGAAGCCTGGCCCGGGCAGCTTCGAGGAATTCCGGCGTCACGATCAGCGGCGGCAGGTCCGGTTCGGGGAAGTAGCGGTAGTCGTGCGCCTGCTCTTTCGATCGCATCGGGTAAGTGCGGCCTTCGTTCGCGTTCCACAGGCGCGTCTCCTGTACCACTCGCCCGCCCTCTTCGATCACTTCGATCTGGCGCTTGATCTCGTACTCCAGCGCCGCGCGAATGAAGCGGAAGCTGTTTACGTTTTTCACTTCAGCCTTGGTGCCGAAGCGCTCCGCACCCTTCAAACGCACGCTAACGTTGGCATCGCAACGGAGGGAGCCTTCTTCCATGTTGCAGTCGGAGACGGCGGTGTAGAGCAGGATCTCTTTGAGCCGCGTGAGGTATTCAAAGGCTTCGTCGGGGGTGCGGATATCGGGCTCGCTGACGATTTCGATCAGCGGCGTGCCGCAGCGATTCAGGTCGAGATAGGTGCGCGTCGCGGAGTCGGGAAGGCCGTCGTGGAGACTTTTGCCCGCGTCCTCTTCCATATGTACGCGGGTGATGCCGATCTTCTTCCACCCCAGCGACGAAGACCTGTCGCTGGGGGCCCCGGTCTTCGTGCCGCCGTCGGCCGTGGGGACCTCGATCCAGCCATGCTCTGCCAGCGGCTTGTCGTATTGCGAAATCTGGTAGCCCTTGGGCAAATCGGGATAGAAGTAGTTCTTGCGCGCAAAGATCGACCGCTCGCGCACTTCACAATTCAGCGCCAGCGAGGCAAGCACGGCAAACTCCACGGCCTTCGCATTCAGCACAGGCAGCGAGCCAGGCAACCCCAGGCACACCGGGCAGATATTCGTATTCGGCTCTGAGCCAAATCTGTTCGAGCATCCGCAGAAGATCTTGCTCGCGGTGAGCAGTTGCACGTGTACTTCGAGGCCGATCACCGGCTCGTACTTGGCGAGAACGTCAGGAGTGAGTGCGGTTGCGGCCATATCCAAATTCTAGCGCGAAGCGAAAGAGGCGCTTTTCGCTAGTGTAGAACTGGGTGCCCCATGTCTCGATTTTGAGACGTGGGAAACTGGAACCTAACCCGCCGGCAATCCCTCGGTGCCCGTTACTCCGCCGGATCCTGCGCGGTAAACGCAGAGCAGCAAGGCTTCTCGGTCGCGTGGAAGTTCATCAGCTCCGCGCGAATCCCGTCCGGGTCGTACATGTTGAATTGCCCTTTGCCGTCCTTGCCGATCTTGGGGCCCGCGTCGTGCCTGCCCTCAAGCCGGTTGCCCGTCTGCAGGACTTTGTACGCATCTTCCACTGACTTTTCGCCAACTGCGAAATGGTCCAGCACACCCAGCGTCTGTTGCGTCATATTCGCGGGAATACCCGTCCCTGAGGGCCCGCTCGTCATCATGTACTCCACCCAGTCGTGCCCATCAGGAACCTGCTGGCTCACCCAGTCGACCTTGTCGTCTTGCATACCGCCAAACCAATAAGGCTTGAAGCCGAGCAGATCGCGGTAGAACTTGTCCTCCGCCTCGCGGCTGTGAACGAGGAGTCCTACATGAATAATGTGGTGGCCAATTGCATTCGGATTATCCGGAGCCTTCGCGTTGGTCGCGGGCTGCACGAACTCGATCTTGTTGCCTTCAGGATCCTGCACCGAGAACCAACGGCTCCCATCGGAACCCTTTGTTACCGCCCCTGGAGTCTTCCACCCCTTCGCGGCGAGATATTTCCGCATGGCTTCCGCGTTCACTGTGTTGAACGCCGCATGGTCCATGCGGTTGATGCCCGCATTGGGCGGCAGGGGCAGCACTTCAACAAATTGTGTCGCGCTGAAGGCGTACTTCACACCCTGCGGATTTTCGGGGTCCGTCTGCTTCGCAGCACCTATGACCTGGCGATAGTAGTGGTCAGTCGCCGCCGCGTCCGATGTGTACACGGCCAAATGAGAAACTCCAGTGATTTTAGGCCGTTCCTGTGCCGTCAACGTTACGGTAGCGACACTGAGTACAGCCATTCCTGCCACAGCAAAAAACTTCAAATGCATAATGCACCTCAAATACTCGCGGCATCACGATAAATCGATTTGGCACATCCTGTAAACCGGCAACTGCTTGCATCGTTCAGAGATACAACCACCAGAGCGCTGCCGTACAATTCTGCAATGCCCCGCCAGACCTTTTCCGCACTCTTTGCAGCCGCAGCATGTACCGCAGTTTTCGGGCTTTCAGCGCTCGCACAATCGGCCCTGCCAACCACATCGCCGGCCGAGCGCGCCGAAGCTCGCGACATCTTCAAGCAGCTGATCGAAATCAACACCACCGACACGCCCAAAGGCAGCGTAACGGCGGCGACCAAGGCCATGGAGAAGCGTTTCCTCGATGCGGGCTTCTCGCCTGACGATGTTCACCTGCTCGGACCTGACGCGAATAAGCAGAACCTCGTTGTCCGCATGCGCGCCGCTGCGCCCACCACGGAAAAGCCTGTCCTCTTCCTCTGCCACATCGATGTTGTTGAAGCGCTGCCCTCGGACTGGCACACCGATCCGTTTCAATTTGTCGAGAAGGATGGCTATTTCTACGGCAGGGGCACGCAGGACATGAAGAACTCGGATGCCGCGCTGGTCTTCACTTTCCTGCGGCTTCACAAGGAGGGATATAAGCCGAAGCGCGATCTGATTCTTGCGCTCACTGCCGATGAAGAAGGCGGCAGGTTCAATGGAGCGTCGTGGCTTGTAACGAATCATCGCGACCTGGTTGACGCCGCGTTTGTGATCAATCCCGATGCGGGCGGAGTTGAAATGGACCACGGCCGCGCGATTGTCGGCGACGTGGAAGCAACTGAGAAGGTCTACGCCGACTACCAGATCACGGCCAGCAATCGCGGCGGCCACAGCTCGCTGCCCCGGCCCGACAATGCCATTTACGAGCTCACTACGGCGCTCAATAAACTGGCCGCATACAGTTTTCCGTTTGAGATGAACGAAGTGACGAAGGTCTACTTCGGGAATCTCGCCAAGCAAGAAACGAGCGAGATGGCAGAGAACATTCGCGGCGTGCTTGCCACGCCGCCCGATGCGGATGCGGTTGCGCGCCTTAGCCGCGAACCCAGCTTCAACTCGAATTTCCGCACCACGTGCGTAGCTACGCGCCTCGCTGCCGGCCACGCCAACAACGCGTTACCGCAAACCGCGCAGGCCAACGTGAATTGCCGCATCTTCCCGGGCCACTCGCCTGAAGAGATTCGCCAGCAGCTGATCGCGCTCTTCACCGATCCCAAGCTCAGCGTGAAGTACGTTTCCGATGGAGGCAAAGTTTCCGATATCGCGCCCGAGCGTAAAGCCATCGTCCCGCCCGCACCGCTGAAGGAAGTCTTCGAGCCGCTCACCCGCTTTACAAACGCGATCTGGCCCGGCATCCCCGTGACCCCGGAGATGGAGGACGGCGCCAGCGATTCTATCTACTTCGCGCAGGCCGGCTACGCCTGCTATGGCTTCTCGGCCGCCGCGCTGGAGCGTAACGATGTACGCGCCCACGGGCAGGACGAACGCTTGCCCGTTGACTCGTACTGGAAGGCGCTGGACTTCTTCTATTCCTTCGCGAAGGCAATGGGTCGCGCATGACTCCCTGCCGCATGCGCATCACATCGAGGTGTGGGCAGGTCGCATTATGATGGAAATCCGTAAGTCACATTCGTCCACTGGGGTGGCCAGAGTGCCGGGCAAGATCGAACTGATGCTGGGGCCGATGCGCAGCAACAAGACCGCCGAGATGCTGCGGCGTGCCGAAATGCGCCGCCAGTATGCCAAGCAACACGTGCTTGTGCTCAAGCCGAACGATGACACCAAGGGCGGACCCGGGCTGGTGGAAAGCCGCAATCCGAACGGCCATGCGAGGATGGATGCCCTTGAGTTCCCATCGAGCAATCCCTGGTCGGTTATGAAGGCCATCGACGATCTCGAGCAGGAGATCGGTAAACGCGTGGAGTGCATCGCGATTGACGAGGGCCAATTCGTCACCGACCTTTTCCTTTTTACGAAAAATCTGCTCGACGCCAATCATGACGTGCTTGTCGCCGGGCTCGATCTGGATTTTCGCGCCATGCCTTTCGGCGAGATGCTGAACCTGTCGTGGCTGGTGAACGCCTTTGGCGGCAGTATCACGGAGTGCATGGCGTATTGCACCTGCGGCGCCCGGGCGCTCTATTCGCAACGCCTGATTGACGGCAAGCCCGCGCCCTACGACAGCCCGATCAAGGTTCCCGGCGACGCGTACGAGCCCCGCTGCGCGGAGCACTTCGTACTGCCGGGACGTCCACACTAGAGCCGTTTTCAGTTCGGGGGCGGTGAGCGAAGAATCCGCTTTTGCACTTCGCTTAAGCCAGTAGCATGACATCTCACTGGCCCTGATCCTATAAGCTTGTTCGCGCCCACCAAGGAGCCGCGGCGCGTGAGCCCAATTCCCATGAGTCCGCTCTACCGCAAGATCGCGTGGCGACTCGTTCCATTCCTCATGCTGCTGTACATGGTGGCTTTCCTCGATCGCGTCAACGTGAGCTTTGCCGCGCTCACTATGAACCGCGACCTCGGTATCAGCGAGAGCGTGTACGGTTTCGCGGCGGGCGTTTTCTTCCTGAGCTACTGTCTCTTCGAAGTTCCCGCCAACCTTGTGCTGGCGCGGATGGGAGCACGGCGCTGGCTCGCCATCCTCATGGTTGTCTGGGGAATCGTTTCGATGAGCACGGCGTTTGTGCACACCGAGGCGTCGTACATCGGCGTACGGTTTCTTCTCGGAATTGCGGAGTCCGGCTTCTATCCCGGCGTGATTTACTACTTCACGTTCTGGCTGCCACGGGCTTTGCGTACGCGCATCCTGGCGCTCTTTTTGCTTGCGGTGCCGTTGTGCAATTCCATTGGCTCGCCGATCTCAGCGCACATTCTTATGCTCAACAATCTCTCCGGTCTGCACGGCTGGCAGTGGCTCTTTCTGCTGGAGGGCGCGCCGGCGGTGATCCTCGGCTTTGCAGCCTGGTTGGTGCTCGCCGACAGGCCCGATTCCGCGCGGTGGCTTACGGCGGCAGACAAGCAGCAGATCGAAGACGATCTCAAGCGCGAGGGCGCTCTGCAAATTGAATCGGGGAACCAAACGGCGCACATTGTGCGGGACTGCATTGTCTACTTCCTCTGGAGCAGCGGCAACTACGGTCTGACTTTCTGGCTGCCCAGAATCTTGAGCTTCCATGGCGCGTCAAACGTGTCGACGGGCTGGTGGGCATCGGTGACCTTCGGCTTTGGTGCGATTGCGATGCTGTGGGCCAGCCGCCGCCGCGGATTTCGGACGCTGCCGTATTTGTTCGTCGCGTCCACGCTGGGATTCATCGCTGCCGGTTTGGCCGATTCTGTCATTTTGGCCGTGGCCGGGTTCAGCCTTGCCGCGATGGGAATTCTCGCCTCACTGCCGATGTTCTGGAGTCTTGCGGCCAGCCGCCTTTCGGGGAAAGCAGCAGGGGCAGCAATCGCACTGGTCAACTCCGTCGGTGCCGTCGGAGCCTTCGCCGGCCCCTCCGCCATGGGCTGGCTCCACGACGTCACCCACCACTACACTGCCGGTCTCTGGGCGATTGCGGGTGCGATGGCTTTGGGCGGATGCCTGGTTTCCAGGGAAGCATTGAAAGCGCCGGTCGCTGTGCCGCAATCCGCCGATTGACGCCAGAGCCCTGGCCAAGCCGCTAATGGCGCGAAGCGCGATTCGCTGGACGCGCAGTCCTCGGGTAAACTGGAAACTGCATGATCCTCCCGTTTGTCCGCGAAATTTTCGCGGAACTGGAGCAGTCCTCCTCCTTCGACCGCGTTCGCAGGCACCTCTCACTCGGTGTCGGTCGGCGACGTGTGTCCGGACTCACGAATACTGCACGGTCTCTTTACCTTCCGCTGCTCGCTCGTGCCGCCAAACAGCCCGTCATCGTTGTTGTTGCCGACAACAAGGCGGCTGAGGCGCTGGAGCCAATGCTCCGCGCCGGCTGCGACCTTACCGGGGCCATCGATCCCGACCGGGTGGTTCGCCTGCCTGCGCACGACGTGCTTCCGTTTGAGAATCTTTCACCCCACCCCGACGTGCAGGAGCAGCGTGCGGCCGCGCTGTTCAAACTCGCGACCGGAGCCGTGGCGATTCTGATTGCACCGGCGGAGGCCGCCGCGCTTCGCCTGTTTCATCGCGATTACTATTCGAGCCTCGCCGTTACCATACGCCGCGGCGAAGAAATTGACGTCGAAGTCCTCACCGCGCATCTCGCCAGCGTGGGCTACACCCAGATGGATCTCGTCGAAATGCCGGGCCAGTTTACGCGCCGCGGCGGAATTCTTGATGTGTACTCACCCGAGGCCGATCGCCCAATCCGCATCGAATTCTTCGGCGACGAAATCGAAACAATTCGCAAGTTCGACCCCGAGACGCAGCGCTCGCAATCCGGCCTTGACGAAACGCAGCTTCTGCCGCTGACCGAAACGCCGGTGACCGAACACTTGCTGGCCGCCGTGCACGCGCGCCTGAGCAAGCAGAGGGTGCAGATCACTGATGGTGCGAGCGAGGACGAAGAAGAGATGGCCATCGAAGCGGAAGCCGCCGGTGGCGTCAGCGTCTTTCCCGGCTGGGAGTTCTTTTCCTCCGTCGCAGGAGCCGATCACCACTTGCTCAACCTGCTGCCGCGGAGCGTGCTCTTTGTCGAAGAGCCTGCCATGGTGCGCAACCAGATCGACCGCTGGTGGAGCAAGGTCGAGCAGCGCCATGAACGCTCTGGAATCGGTTCGCTCATCCGGCCTGAAGATATTTACCTGCGCCCTGAAGTTCTCGAGAGCCTGCTTGAATCGCACCATGGGCTTGATCTCGATCAGCTTGGCGCTATCGACGTGCTCGAAGAAGACTCGACGCTCGGCGAAATCGCGGTCAACTCGCGGCCAACTCTGCGCTTTCACGGTTCCATTCCCGCGTTGGTGGATCAGATGAAGAACCTGATGGCTGCCGAGCAGCGCATCGTTCTTGCCGTTCCCACACAGGGCGACGTCGAGCGCACGGCGACGATGCTGCGCGAATACCAGGTGCCGTATCGATTGGGAAGCCGCGTTGTCACTCACGGATCGGAACTCGAAGAGGCTAGTTACCTTGCCGGCGACATGCGCGTGCCGGTCATCGTACGCACACACATTGCCAGCGGGGTCAGCTTTCCCAATGCCAACCTGATTCTGTTCGGCGCGAACGATATGTCGGACGACGCCGACATCACGGCGCGCCCCGAACCCAAGAAATCGAAGACCGCTGCGTTTCTCTCCGACTTTCGCGATCTCGCTATCGGCGACTATGTTGTCCACGTAGAGCACGGCATTGCGCAGTACCAGGGCCTGAAAGAGATTGTGCAGGACGGGCTTTCCGTCGAGTTCATGATTCTCGAATTCGCTGAGCAGGCCAAGCTGTACGTTCCTCTTACGCGGCTCGACCTGATCCAGAAATACCGCTCCACCGATACCGGGCCCGCGCCGGTCCTGAACAGGCTTGGCTCACAGCAGTGGGTCAAGACGAAGGCGCGCGTGAAGAAGGCCATGCAGGATATGGCCGCCGAACTGCTCAAGCTTTACGCGCAGCGCCGCACGGCGGAGGGCAACGCCTTCTCGCCCGACAATGATTTTCAGCGTGAGTTTGAAGATTCCTTCGACTACCGCGAGACTGACGACCAGCTCACCGCGATCAGCGCCGTCAAGCAGGATATGGAGGCGACCACTCCGATGGATCGCCTGCTGTGCGGCGACGTGGGCTACGGCAAGACCGAGGTCGCGATGCGCGCCGCTTTCAAGGCCGTGCAGGATGGGAAGCAGGTCGCAGTGCTTACGCCCACTACGGTCCTTGCTTTCCAGCATTACGAGACATTCAAAAAGCGTTTCTCGCAGTTTCCCATCAACGTCGAGATGATTTCGCGCTTCCGCACACCGAAGGAACAGAAAGTCATCGTCGAGAAAATTGAAACAGGCAAGGTGGACATTCTGATTGGCACCCACCGCATTTTGTCGAAAGACATCAAGTTCCAGGACCTGGGGCTGCTTGTTGTCGACGAAGAACAGCGATTCGGCGTGCGTCACAAGGAGCGCCTGAAGCAGCTTCGCAAGGAAATCGATGTGCTGGCCATGAGCGCGACGCCCATCCCGCGCACGCTGCACATGTCTCTTGTGGGCCTGCGCGATATGTCGGTGATCGAGACGCCGCCCAAGGACCGCATGGCGATTCAGACCGTCGTCGCCAAGTTCGACGAGAAGATTATCCGTCCTGCCATTGAAGTCGAACTCGAGCGCGGAGGCCAAGTCTACTTCGTGCACAATCGTGTCGAGACCATCTACGAGATCGCCTCGCGCATCCAGGAACTCGTGCCCGGCGCGCGCGTTGTGGTTGCCCACGGACAGATGGGCGAGAAGGATCTGGAATCCGTGATGCTTGCCTTCATGCATCACGAGTTCGATGTGCTGGTCGCGACTACGATCATTGAAAACGGGCTCGACATTCCCTTGGCGAACACCATCATCATCAATCGCGCCGACCGCCACGGCCTGAGCGAGCTCTACCAATTACGCGGGCGTGTAGGCCGGTCTAACCGTCGCGCCTATGCGTACCTGCTGATTCCGCCGGAGCGCGAACTAACGGACATTGCGCGTCGTCGGCTCGCAGCGCTCAAAGAATTCTCAGATCTAGGTGCAGGCTTCAAGATTGCCGCCCTCGATCTCGAACTGCGCGGGGCAGGGAACATGCTGGGCGGCGAACAGAGTGGCCACATCGAGGCTGTCGGCTTTGAACTGTACACGACAATGCTCGAAGCCGCCGTCAAGGAACTGAAAGGCGAAGGCGGCGAAGAGCGTCCATCGACGCAACTCAATCTCGGCATTGCATTGCGGATCGACGAGAGTTACGTCGCGGAAGAGAATCAGCGCCTGCGCCTGTACAAGAAAATTGCGGGCGCCGAAAACGAAAAGGCCATCGCCGACCTCCGCGCGGAGATGGAAGACCGTTACGGCGCGCTGCCCGACGCAACGGTCTACCTGCTCGAAGCCGCGGCCCTGCGTTTGGAGTGCGAACGCCTGGGCATAGCGCAGGTCGACCGCAAACGCACCGAGTTGCAGATTCGATTTACTGAGAAGGCCGCCATCGATCCGCAGCAGCTGATGCGGCTGGTGGCCCGCAACGCCAAGCGGGGAGCGCAGTTCACGCCGCAGGGACTGTTGAAGTTCCCGCTGGCCGCCACCCGCCCCGACGATGTATTACTGGAGATTCGCGACTTGCTTACTAAACTCGCGCCCGATGTTGTTACCGCATAGTTCACAATCAATACACGAGGGACCGTGAGAAAACTTGTCACTCTTTTTGCTTTAGGAGCTTGCATGACATTTGTCGCCGCACACGCCGAAAACCAAACTGCGAAGCAACAGTTTCAGCGTGTCTCCGATGATTACTTCGACCAGGTCTACTTCCCGAATCAACCCTCGGGCGGAACGATCGCTGGCTACCACCAGTACGACAGTATGCTCGAAGACTTCTCGCGCCCTCACGTCGACGCTGCAGTCGCGGCTCTGCACGAATTTGAAAAGCGCGTCAGCGCGATTCCCGCTGCATCGCTGGACCAGACGACGCGCGGCGATCGGGAGATGGTCCTGGGCGACATCCGCTCGCGGCTGCTGACGCTCGAGACGATACAGCCGTGGGCCAAGAATGCCGATGGTTACTCCAGCACCTGCGCCGGCTCTGCCTTTGTTCTGATGGAACGCAAGTTTGCCCCGGCCGATGATCGTCTCCGATCCCTGATTGCCCGGGAAAAGAAGATGCCCGGCCTCATTGCCGAAGCGCACACGAACCTCGAGAATCCGCCGCGTATCTTCACCGAGATCGCCATCGACCAACTCCCCGGCATCGTAAGCTTCTTCGAGCACGACGTACCCGACGCCTTTGCCGATGCACACGACCCCGCACTCAAAGCCGAATTCGCGCAGACCAATGCGGCCGTTATCGTAGCACTCAATGACTATCTCAAATGGCTGAAGACCGATCTTCTGCCGCGCTCCAACGGCGACTACCGCATCGGCGCCGATGCCTTTTCAAAGAAGCTTCTCTACGACGAAATGGTCGATGTGCCGCTCCCGAAGCTTCTCGAGATCGGGTACGCCGACCTGCACAAGAACCAGCAACGCTTCGCCGAGGTGGCCAAAGAGCTCGAGCCCTCCAAAACCCCACGCGAAGTTCTCGAAGAGTTAGGCAGCCAGCATCCTGCTCCAGATCAGTTGATCCTCGCTTTCACTGCCACTTTCACCAGCCTTCTCGATTTCATTCGTGCCCACCACATCGTGACCATTCCTTCGGATGTGCGCCCGGTTGTCGAAGAGACGCCGCCCTTCATGCGCGCAACCACGCAGGCCAGCATGGATTCGCCGGGGCCATACGAAACGAAGGCCACTACCTCGTACTTCAATGTGACGCTCCCGGATGCCTCCATGGCGCCGGCGGAAGTTGAGGGCTATATGCACTCCTTCAATATCGGCACGGTGATTTCGACGGCAGTCCACGAGGCTTACCCCGGCCATTACGTGCAATATCTTTATTCGCTCAAGGCGCCTAGCCGCGTGCGCAAAATCCTGAGCGCGACCACCAACGTCGAGGGCTGGGCTCACTACACTGAGCAGATGATGCTCGACAACGGCTATGGCCAGCCGGGCTCAGGCGCCAAAGACGAGCGAGAGGCGAAGTTTCTTCGCCTGGGCCAGCTCCAGGATGCGCTGCTGCGCAACGCGCGCTTCATTGTCGGCATCCAAATGCATACAGGGAACATGACTTACGACCAGGCCGTCGAATTCTTCCAGAAGGAAGGCTACCAGCCCAAGGAGACCGCTGCGGTGGAAGCCAAGCGCGGCGCGGGCGATCCCACGTATCTCTACTACACGTTAGGCAAGCTTGAGATCATGAAGCTGCGGGCAGACCTCCAGAAAAAGCAGGGTGCTGCCTTTTCACTGCAAAAATTCCACGACGAATTTCTCAGCCAGGGTTTTCCACCAATCAAGATCATCCGCGAAGCCCTGCTTGGCGACGATTCTCCGACACTTTGAAACAGCGTTGGCCAATACCACGAATGAGCTAGAGCCCCACTGTCAATGACCGATGGAAAATGAAAATTGGGCCGTGCCTGGTCCCCACGGTAGCTTTGAACCGTTTTCCTGGAGATGCGATGAGCGAGCAAGTACGGAAAGTAGTCTTCCCCGCCGGCGGCCTGGGCACACGTTTCCTCCCGGCAACCAAAGTAATTCCCAAGGAAATGCTGGCTCTGGTCGACAAGCCCATCATTCAGTATGGCGTTGAAGAGGCCGTCGCTTCCGGTATCGAGCACATCATCATCATCACAGGGCGCGGAAAAGGCGCCATGGAAGACCATTTTGACAACAGCTTCGAACTCGATGCCACCCTTGAGCGCCGTGGCAAAAAAGAATTGCTTGCTGTTTCACGCGGCGTCTCTGCGCTGGCCCGCGTCAGCTATGTGCGCCAGCGCGAACCTCTCGGCCTGGGGCATGCGGTGCTTTGCGCCAAGGAACTGGTGGGAAACGAGCCATTCGCGGTAGTTCTGCCCGATGATGTGATCGATTCTGAAGTGCCATGCCTCAAGCAAATGATCGACGTGTTCAACGAGCGTGGAGGTTCAGTGATTGCCACGCAAACGGTTGAGGGCCCCGGCATCTCCGCATATGGCGTATTGGCCGGCTCACCTGATCCGGACGATCCGCGCATCTACAACTGCACCGGTATGGTGGAGAAGCCGAAGCTCGAAGACGCGCCGTCGAAGCAGGCCATCATCGGACGCTACGTACTTACCCCGCGCATCTTTGAATTGCTGGAGCAGACGACGCCCGGCGCCGGCGGCGAGATTCAGCTGACTGACGGCATCAAGGCGTTGTTGAAAGAACAGCCAGTATTCGGCTACACCTTCGAAGGCAAGCGCTTCGATGCCGGAGACAAATTCGGCATGCTGCAGGCGACGGTGGAGTTTGCGCTGAAGCGGCCCGAGTTCGGCGATAAGTTCCGCGAATATCTGAAGAGCCTGCCTCTTTGAGCGGAGCTAGCTTGACGCTCGTGAAGCCGGATCGAGGATTGCTAACTCCGCCAACTCCGCTAAACACAAGCCGCAGAGCGGCTGCTTACTCCGCTAGCTCTTCCACTTGATATTGCAGCCGACCGAGGCGCGTTGATCGGTCCCCGGCTTTTCACCATGCAGCACCGCATCCATCGCTGCGCGCAGGTCGTTGCCAGTTACGGGAACGCCGTTACTAGGCCGGCTCCCGTCGAACTGTCCGCGATAGACCAGTTTCAAGTCCTGTTCGAACAGGTAAATGTCCGGCGTGCACGCAGCTTTGTACGCGTGGGCGACCTGCTGCGATTCATCGTAGAGATAGGGAAATCTGAAGCCGAATGTCTGCGCCTGGCGCTTCAATCCTGCCGGGCTGTCATCGGGATAACTTTCCGCATCATTGCTGCCGATGGCCACGATGCCCAGCTTGCCAGCATAGTCTGCGCCCAGCGTGGCCAGCCCCTTCTCGATGTGCTTCACAAAGGGGCAGTGCGTGCAGATGAACATCACGAGCAATCCTTTCTGCCCGCGAAAATCATCCCGCCGTACAGTCTCGCCCGTCACCACATCAGGCAGTGCGAAATCCGGCGCCGTCGTTCCCAGTTCCAGCATCGTTGACTCAGTCAATGCCATTGAATCACTCCAGAAATTCCATCGTGCAACAACCCGCTAACTTCGTAACTCGCCAGGCCGCAAAGCGGCGCTAACTCGCTAATCTGCAAACTAACTCCGGCAATCAGCCGCGCAATGGCGTCATTTCCGCTAACTCCGCTGACTCAAAACAACCCCGGCTGCCGTCTCGGCATATCCACGCCGAAGTGTTCGTAAGCCAGCCGCGTCGCCACGCGTCCGCGCGGCGTCCGATCCAGAAAGCCGATCTGGATCAGGAATGGCTCGTACACTTCCTCGAGCGCATCTTCCTCCTCGGCTAAAGTTGCCGCAAGCGTTCCCAATCCCACCGGGCCGCCGTCGTACTTTTGCATAATCGTCAGCATCAGCCGGCGATCGATCTCGTCGAATCCGTGCGCATCCACTTCCAGCAAAGTAAGCGCCGCGTTGGCCGTTGGGAGATCGATGTTCCCCGTTCCGCGCACCTGGGCGAAATCCCGTACACGCCGCAACAGCCGGTTCGCAATCCGTGGCGTCCCACGCGAGCGCAGCGCGATCTCCGCCGCGCCATCGGCGTCAATCGGCACTCCCAGCACCTCCGCCGACCGCTCCACAATCACCTTCAACTCATCCTCTGTATAAAACTCCAGGCGCAGCAGGATGCCGAACCGCGACCGCAGCGGCGAACTCAGCAATCCCGGTCGCGTGGTCGCACCAATGAAGGTGAACGGCCTGATCTCCATGACATGCGTGCGCGCCGCCGGACCCTGCCCGATGATGATGTCGAGTTTGTAGTCTTCGAGGGCGGTATAAAGCTTTTCTTCGAGGACGGGCTGCATGCGGTGGATCTCGTCGAGAAACAGTACCTGGCGCTCGCGCAGGTTTGTCAGAATCGCCGTGAGGTCGCCCTGAATCTGAAGCGCGGGACCCGAAGTCTGCTGAAACCCCACGTCGAGTTCATTGGCGATGATGGTGGCAAGCGTTGTTTTCCCTAATCCGGGCGGCCCGAACAGCAGCACGTGATCCAGGGCTTCGCCGCGCGACTTTGCGGCTTCGAGCGCGATGGCCAACTGCTCCTTGGCTTTCGTCTGGCCAATGAACTCTTTCAGCCAGCGCGGCCGCAATTTCAGCTCAAAATTCTGTTCTTCCTCAGCGCGCGAGGCGCTTACCAGCCGTTCCGGAGAGTTGTCGGGCGCAATCGCCATCCTGCCAGCAGTGTAGCGGTTGCAGGTCCCCCAGGTAAAACGGCCAAGCCGGCGCAAAATTCGCCAGCTCGCCCGCCTTTGAGCGGCACTTTACCGCAGCGAAAACTACAACGGCTCCATTGCTGCCAACTGTTCGCAATTTAGCAAGTTACGCGCGTAACAATTCAGGCTCTCCCACCCAAGATTGCTATTGATTCGCCGCTTGAAAGTGCCGTATCCTTGGGCCACCTCTCAAGAGGCATGTTGTCGTGTTTACTCGGTTCTTTCACGAAGTGGAGAGCTTGGCGGGTAAAGACTTGTGTGGCTGTAGAGCCCAGATGACGTCTTTGCGCAAGGTTGCAGCCTACTGAGCCTACACGAGAGATCGTCCTGTCTTAGGCAGGGGACTGCCCCAGGGTACTGGGGGTCGTTGGAATTGCAGGTTGGCCAAAGCTAAGGGGGCCAACTCGGCGGAGACGCCAGGAGATTCGAATGCGTTATCGTTCTTTGTTAGGTGCCTTGTTAATTACTGGCGTATTGATTCCAATCACCAGCTGCATCAGTTCTCCATCGCTGACTTCGATTACCGTTTCTCCGAGCGTGATGAACTTCGGTGGGCCCGGACTCCACACTCAGCTGACCGCCATTGGAACCTATACGCGTCCGAATCACGCGCCGGTCACCAGAGATCTTACGAGTCAAGTGAATTGGGCGAGCGCGACACCCGAGTGCGTCACCGTGAGCAGCAGTGGGTTTATTGAATCGCAGCAGAACATTTGTTCGGGCATCCTGATCACGGCGAGCTCGCAGGGGTTTCACGGCATTATTCAGGGCTCCATGACCGTCAATGTGACCCAGCCGGGAGCCGCGGGAACCGATGTGACACAGGTGCTTATATCTCCCGCCAACCCCGCTCCTATAGCGGTTGCCGCAGTGGAACAATTTGCAGCAAGCGGATTCACGGGTGCGGGCAACCCAGTTACCTTAACGAATCCCGTGTCGTGGACGTCAAGCAATACCGGCGTAGCAACGATTGACCAAACGGGTCGGGCGACAGCCGTTGCAGCAGGCTCGACCACCATTACAGGCGCTTATACAAATCCAGACGGCAGCTCGGCGATCCCGGGGACAGCGATCCTTTCCGTGCAGTAATTGTTCTGGCTCCTGCTGAATCACCAGTCACGAAGACGTTTTGATGAAAGCCGCCCGCAAATGGGCGGCTTTTGCTTTTTGGGCGCAAATGCGTTACGCGTCAAGAGACGAAACGCCAAAGATGGATCGAGAGATGCCGGCGTGCTGTCGCCTGCGAGACGGTCAACCCGTTCGGGTCTGGGCATTTAGACTGAGACAGTCTGCTGCCGCACGAAATGACCCATCGATTCGCCCGCCTTCGCCGCTTCCACTTCAACTTCCCGCAACGGATCGCGGCGGGGTTCCTCGCGCTCTTTCTCATGCAAGGCTTTTGGATTACGGGACATCAGACGCTGTCTGACCGCGACTACCAGTACGCGCGCTGCGGCCGCGAAACCTGGGAGAAGCCGTCGCCATTGGCCGGCTACTACACCTCCTGCGGCAACATCCGCGACGGCATTCTTGCCTACCGTGTGGCGGGCCTGCCTCTCACCGTCAATCTGCTCTTGCAGCGTGGTTTCGATCTTTTCCGCAAGCCCGAGGATCGCGTCGTCCAGGCCTCCGCAGGGCAGGGAGGCGCGGAGTTGAGCGTCTGGGAACTCCGTCACCAGATGACCCATGTTCTCCTGCTGCTGCGTCTTCCGTTTCTCGCATGCGGTTGTGTCCTCGGAGCGGGCTTGTGGTGGGTCACGCGGCGCCTCTACGGCAACACGGGCGGATACGTTGCCCTGGCGCTGTACTGTTTTTCGCCTCCCATCCTGAAGGCATGCGTCTCGCCCAATCCTGATATCTTCGCGGCTCTCGGCGTCTACGGCGGAATCTATACCTGCATCGGTGTCGCGCATGCCATGCAGGGCCCGCGCCGCAAATGGCGCCCGCGGATCATTCTGCTTACGCTCCTCTTTGGAATCGCGGCTGCGGCGCACATCGCAGCATTGCCGGTTGCTGCGCTTCTGGGCCTCGCGCTCATGATCTGGATCGCCGAAGGCCGCCGCAGCCAGCTGCTTCCTGTTGTGCTTCTGGCATCCGCCGGCGCACTCCTGTTGGTCTTCGCCTGTTACGGCTTCTCGCCCGACGCCTTCAGTTATGTCTTCCGCTCCGCCTCAGGGTTTTTGTCAGTGTCGCTGGATTCTGCGCGCCATTTCTTCTCGACATTTTCAAACGCAGGAACCGTTATTGCGGCTGCTGCTGCCGCGCTGCTGTACCTCGGCGTTCGCCGATCGCGCTACTTCGGCAATACCGCTCCACTCCTATGTTTTCTGGTCCCCGCAGCACTCGTCACAACCGGCGTGCAATCGAGCCCATGGCTATGGTCGCTGCCATTTCTCATTACCTTTATTGGCGGAGTCTTTGCCGACGGCTTCGAGTCGCAGCGCGGAAAGTTCTTTCTGGTAGCCGCAGCCTCCCTGGTTGCCCTTCAGATCATCGTGTGCATTATGAGCTTGCCGGGCCTGATCTGATCGTTGCGCGTATACTCCCGGCGTTCTTTATCTTATGGAGAGCCGAGGTCTCGATGAACTTCTCGAAACTTGCTTCACAACTCAGACGAATTCTCCGCATTGCGGAGATGTCCGTGTTGGTGTCCGCCTTCGCATGCGCGCTCGCCGCGCGCCAGCTTCCGTCGGATGCTTCCGCACTTTCCGCAAAAGGCGAGGCATCGGCAACCGAGGCTCACTACGTTGGCTCTGAAACCTGCAAGAGGTGCCATCTTGCCGCCTACAACGGCTGGAAAAAGAGCCGGATGGCCAACATCCTTCTCGACCCGCGCCAGCATCCTGAAGCTGTGGTCGGCGATTTCTCAAAGCCCGATCCCGTTCGCTCCTTCACCCTCGACGACGTCGCCTTTACCTACGGCGGCCGCTTCAAGCAGCGCTATTTCACCAAACGAGGAGACGACTACTATCCCCTTCCCGCGCAATGGGACGTCCAAAAGCAAAAATGGCTTCCCTATCACGTCGAAGCGGGTGCGGACTGGTGGGTGCCGTTCTATGGTCCCACTAACTTCGATCGCCCAACCGGCCCGACGTGCGACGGATGTCACTCCGTAAACTACGACATCCGCACGAAGCAAGTTACGGAGTGGAATGTCGGTTGCGAAAAATGCCACGGTCCCGGAAGCAAGCATGCCGCGCATCCCACGCGGACAAACATCGTCAATCCCGGCAAACTCGACTTCGTTCGCGCCAACGACGTTTGTATTCAGTGCCACAGCCAGGGTCGGCCGCTCAACAATCCGATCAATGGACGATACTACGACTGGCCTGTCGGATTCACTGCGGGAAAACGACTCGCGGACTACTGGCAACTCGAGGAAACCAAGCCCGGCGTTACGAACTTCTACCAATTTGCCGACCTTACCTCGCACAAAAACCGCATGCAGGGCAACGACTTCGTCCAGAGCAATATGTATCACCGCCAGATCCGCTGCTTCGACTGCCACCAGGTTCATAGCAGTGCGGTTTCCAATCTTCCATTGAGCGGCAATGCCTTGTGCCTGGGCTGCCACACGCGTCAGAATCCGGCGGGGCTGCACGGTACCGTGGCAGAACACACGCATCATGCAGCCAACAGTACGGGAAGCAAATGCACGGCGTGTCACATGCCGCGCATCGAACAGACCATCAAGGACAACTACGTTGCCGCGCATACTTTTCGTTTCATCACGCCCGTCGAAACCGAACAATCCGGCATTCCGAACCCCTGCGTTTCATGCCACAAGGACAAATCGAATGCCTGGGCAAAACAGGAACTTGCAAAGTGGACCACCACGTCTCCGTGGCGTGTAGCGGAGTGATTCCCACCCCTCTGGACAACCTCTTTGACGCACCGGAAATTCGCAAGGGAGAGCGCGTTTCCGGGTGCGCTTGGAGGGGCTAAAATCCAACCGGATTCAGTCCGATATAAATATAATGAAATATTGCATTTAGAGGGTCTGGTGAGCCTTGCTGAAAGGGCTCTTCGCGGCGTAAAATGAAGTTGTAGCCCGCGAGATTCCCGGCCCAGCATTTCTGGTACTTTTTGCCGCCTCTCCGACGGGAATAGCGGTTCTCCAATTTGGTGCAAAAAGGAGACCCGGCAACGCTGAGTGTTCTTTCTTAAAGAAAGGACACAGAGCACACTTTCAAAAACTCCACTGTGAATTGGAAAACCGCTCTAAAAAACCTCTATGCCCGACGATCAGAACCCCCAGCTCCCTCTTGATGGCGGAACCCCACCGCGCGAAGGCAGTCTCATCTCGATCAATATCGAAGAGGAGATGCGCCGGTCGTATCTCGACTACTCGATGTCGGTCATCATCGGGCGCGCTCTCCCCGATGCTCGCGACGGCCTCAAGCCCGTCCATCGCCGTGTGCTCTACGCCATGAGCGAGATGGGCCTCGAGTACAACAAGAAGTACACCAAGTGCGCGAAGGTTGTCGGACAAGCGATGGGTGTCTACCATCCCCACGGCGACTCCGCGATTTACGACACGCTGGTGCGTATGGCGCAGCCCTTCTCGCTGCGTTATCCACTCATCGATGGCCAGGGCAACTTCGGCTCCGTCGATGGCGATCCACCCGCTGCCATGCGTTATACCGAGTGCCGTTTGGCGCGCATCGCCGGCGAGCTGCTCGCCGACATCGACATGGAGACCGTCGACTTTGTCCCCAATTACGACGAGTCCACGCAAGAGCCATCAGTCCTGCCCTCGCGCATTCCCAATCTCATCGTCAATGGCTCCAGCGGCATCGCCGTCGGCATGGCCACCAACATTCCGCCGCACAACCTCACCGAGGTTGTGAATGCGACGATCGAGCTGGTCAAGAATCCCAAGGCCGGCCTGATCGAAATTCTTCAGCACGTCCAGGGACCCGATTTTCCCACCGGCGGATTCCTCTACGGCAAGAGCGGCATCGTCAACGCCTACAAGACCGGCCGCGGCCGCTTCATGATGCGCGCCAAGGTGGCCACTGAAAACCTGACCAAGGAAAAGCTGGCGATCATCGTCACCGAAATTCCCTACCAGGTCAACAAGTCCAAGCTGATCGAGCGCATCGCCGAACTGGTCACCGAAAAAATCATCGACGAGATCAGTGACGTTCGCGACGAGAGCGATCGCGACGGCATGCGCATCGTCATCGAGCTCAAGCGCGCCGCGCAGCCCGAGATCGTGCTCAATCAGCTCTACAAGCACACGCAGATGCAGGAGAGCTTCTCCATGATCTTCCTGGCCGTTCTCAATGGCCAGCCCAAAGAGTTTCCGCTCGACGAAGCAATCCGCGCTTTCATCAATCACCGCATCGACGTGGTGCAGCGCCGAACCGCCTACCTGCTGCGCAAGGCCCGCGAGCGCGAACACATTCTCGAAGGCTACAAGATCGCGCTCGATAACCTCGACATGGTCATCAAGATCATCCGCGGATCGAACTCGCGCGCCGAGGCTCGCGAAAACCTGTACACGTGGGGCAAGGGAACCGAGATTATCGTCAGTCTCGAGCGCGAACGCCTGGCCACCGAGGAGCGTGGCCTTTCGCTCAAGCAGGTTGATGCCATTCTCGAACTGCAGCTCTATCGCCTCACGCAGCTGTCGGTCGACGAAATCCTGAAAGAATTGCAGCAGAAGCGCGAAGAGATCGCCGAATACGAATCGATCCTCGCCAGCGACAAGAAACTGCGCAACGTCATCATCAAGGAACTCGAGAAGGTTCGCGACCAGTACGGCGACGCACGCCGCACGCAAATCGTCGATGAGTCCGCCGAACTCCAGCTTGAAGATCTCATCGCCGACGAGCAGGTCGCCGTCACCGTAAGTCACCAGGGCTACCTGAAGCGAACACCTATCTCCATCTATCGTCAGCAGCGCCGTGGCGGCACCGGCCGTACCGGCATGAAAACGCGCGAAGAAGATTTTGTCTCGCAGCTCATCATCGACTCGACGCATGCCTACCTGCTCTGCTTCACCAACACCGGCCGCGTCTACTGGATCAAGGTGTACGAAGTTCCTGATGTGGGCGCCGCAGGCAAGGGCAAAAGCATGCAGAGCCTGCTCAACCTGCAGCCCGGCGAAAATGTGCGCGCCATCCTGCCCGTTCGCGATCTTGAAGAAGAAGGGAAGTTCATCTTCTTTGCCACGCGCAATGGCGTGGTGAAAAAGACCCCGCTCAAGGATTTCTCCAACGTCATGTCGCGCGGCATCATCGCCATCGCCATCGAAAAAGATGATGATCTGATTTCCGCGGGACTCACCAACGGCAAGCAGACAATCTTCCTCGGCACGCGCGATGGAATGGCCATTCGTTTTGATGAGGAGTACGATCCCGAACGCAATGGCATTGGCTTGCGGCCCATGGGGCGCAATGCTGCGGGCAATCGCGGAATCTCCCTCAAGAAGGGTGACTACGTTATCGGTGCGGCCATCACCGATTCCGATCCTACCCGGGACAAAGAACGCGACGAGTGCGCCGCTAAACTGAACCTCACAAAAAAGCTCACTGAGTTGCGGAATGCTCTGGAAAAGGCGAAAGAGCAGCTGCAGAAAGCCAGAGAGGAACAGCGCACAGCGCCGAAAGAAAGTGAGTCTCTGAACACAGCGGTCAAGACCGCGGAAAAACGTCGTGATGACGCCGAGAAAGATCTGAAAGAGTTTGACGTGAAGCTGTGCGTCAGCAAGTCGCTTATCTTGACCGTTACTGAAAATGGATTCGGCAAGCGAACGGATGTAGACGAATATCGTTTGACCGCCCGAGGCGCCCAGGGAGTGAACAACCTGAAGGCCACACCCAAGGTAGGCAAGTCTGCGTCAATCCTGCTGGTCAACGAAACCTCGGAGCTGGTGGTCATCAGCCAGTGGGGCAAGATCATCCGCATCGACACAAAGACGGTTCGCGCAGCCGGCCGCGCCACCCAGGGCGTCCGCCTGCTCAACCTGGAAGACGACGACAAGGTAGCTGCCGCCGTCATCATTCCACCCGATGAAGTGAACGGCAAGGAAGACGAACAAGGCACGTTGATCCAGTAGCCTGCTCACGCGAACAAACCTGGGTGCCCCAGGTCTCTCTTCTGAGACCTGGGTTTTCCGCCTCTATCTGGTTGCCCCCTCAGGTCCGGGCTCCACGAAGAGGTCTTCGTAGTGTGGGGTGGAGATCTTGCGTCTGAGTTTTGGTTTCACCTCTGCTACAAGCGTTGATGCCAACGCCTCGTTTCTCCTCAGCATCACATCATTACTCGACGAGGGTTTTCCAAGTCGATTATCCGGCGATCTCAAGAGATTAAACTACGCCAAATGAGGCACATGCTTTATACGTCAAACGCGCGATGGCAACCGCTCCCGGGGAGGCCGGCGCAAAATGCGACTTATCAGACAAATACGAACCACTATCAGTACTCCAAATCGAAGCTGCTGCGTCTTACACTAGTGGTGCTCAGGTTTCTCCGCGTACCCCTCATGGTGCGCACCGGATTTTTAGCTATTTTGCTGGTTATGTTCGTTGCAATCTCTGCCAGCGCGGCGCGCATCGTGCCGACGCGGCCGCGTGCACATGCAACTATCAGTAAATCGACGCCGCACCGCTCCCGTCGCTCGCTCCAGCCTGCTCCAACCGACACTCGACGCCAGGTTCACAAATCAGCGGGGACTCATGCTCAGCGCACCACGAGCAGCCGACATGCCCGCCCCTCCGGTTCGATGCATCGCACACGCAGTTCCGCCGGACGTCCGGCGACCCTGAGGCGCGCGCGCTACCACAGCTATCGCAGCAAAGCGCACCTGGTTCCGCGGGCAGCAGATCCCGTGTCCACTTCAAGACGTGTATCCGAAGAACCGAACGACTCCGCGGCTACGGCCATCGATTCAGCTGAAGTGTCTGCTGCCAATCCCCGCCGCATTGACAATTCAGTTCCCCACCAGGACTCAACGCCTCGCACAACGGAACCTTCAGGGCAAGTAAGCACAGCCCCCGACGAAACTGACACGCTGCCGGCTCCCGGCACCGACCCTTCGGTCATGGCCTCGGCAGGAAACCCGCTTGCCGCGCCACGCGAATCCCGCGCTCTCATATCGAGCGCTTCAGGCCAGGTGGCCGAACTCACACGCCCACCGCTCTTCTCGGGTCGCGTTTCAAGTTATTCGCTTCGCGGCACCCACGACTCCCTCGTCCGTCAGAACGAGCGCTCTGAGGACGAAAACCTCGAGCGCATTGAAAATGACACAGACCTGCAGGATCGCATCACTCGCGGATTGCTGGTGCGCGTCCCCGAGTCATCCGCTCTCGCTGTCAATCCTGCTTTGCCTGACAACCGCCGCTACTGCCGACCCTGGACCGCCGACTTTCTCACCGACCTTGCGCGTGCGCACCGTGCCCAATTCCATACGCCGCTCATGGTCAGTTCCGCCGTTCGCACCGTTGAGTATCAGATGCGCCTGATGCGCATCAATGGCAATGCAGCCGACGCTGAAGGCGACATCGTCAGTCCGCATCTCACCGGCGCCACCATCGACATTGCCAAGTCCGGCCTCTCGCGCCATGAACTCGATTGGATGCGCCGCCAGTTGCTTGCCTACCAGAACGCCGGCATCATCGATGTGGAAGAAGAATTCCACCAGCGCTGCTTCCACATTACTGTGTACAGGAACCACGGTTCCGGATCGCAGTCAAGCCGGTCTCCCGAGGCCGTTGGCGCGGCGGCGCCCCCCGGAATGGATTCGCAGGACACGCCTTCCCCGGCCAGCACCAGTCCAGACAATCGATAATTCCTGCACCTGCGCAGAACCGTCCTCTAAATTCATTCCGAAATTGCACCGGACGCGCTACAATCGCGTGCGAGCGCAAATCCTCCGTGCGCTCGACTCGGTGCTGTCTTTGCGCAGGACTCTGAAGTCTCCTCGCCGAAGACTTCGCCGCCATACAGGGATTCTCAATGATCTTTTCGAGAGGCAAATCATGACTGATCAGGTAGTCCAACCAACGGGTGAAGTTACTCCGGGTCTCACGCAAATGGAGCGCTTTGTTGATACTTTTACGGCGCCGTCCAAGACTTTCACCGACATTAAACTAGGCCACAAAAGCTGGTGGCTGCCGTTTGTCATTTACGTCGTACTCGGCTTTGCCTTCTACGGCGTTGTGAACGCCAAAGTCGGCATGCGGCAAGTAAGTGAGAACCAGATCAAGCTCAGCCCAAAAGCTGAAGATCAGATGGCGCAGTTGACGCCCGAGCAGCGCGAGCAACGGATGAAGATCTCCACTGCGATCACGCAAGGCATTTTTCTGGGAGGACCAATCGTTCTGCTGATCATGGGAGCGGTTATCTCGGTGGTTCTCCTGGGAACGATCAACTTCGGCTTCGGCGGCAAGGCCAAGTTCGGGAGCATTTTCACCGTTTGGATGTATGCGATGCTCCCCTCGTGCATAAAAACGATCCTCGGCATTGCGGTACTCCTCGCGGGCACTGCACCGGATTCGTTCAACATCAAGAATTTTGCACCAACCAACCTGGGTGCATTCTTGAATCCGATCGATACCAATGCGGGTCTCTATAGTCTTGCGACCTCGCTCGATGTCATCACCATTTGGTCGTTGGTTCTGGTGGGGATCGGAACGGCGATCGTAGCAGGAACCAAGCGCAGTTCGGGCTATATCGCATCCTTCGGATGGTGGGCGCTCCTTGTGATAGTCGGCGCGGGAATTGCCGCTGCATTCGGTTAATTCCAGGCAATGCCAATGGCGCATATCGCAAGATATGCGCCATTCAGGTTTGATGAAGAACCCTTAGCTTTGAAAGGGCACAGATTTATCCGTGCCACAAGTCCCGCAACTGAGGATGGCTTTAGCCGCTGAGGGATGGTTTAAGCTTTCTCAACTGATAGCAGATCCCCGCCTTACTCCGTCCATCTCCGCATAATCAGCGTCGCATTGATTCCGCCGAAGCCGAAGGAGTTCGACAGCGCCACGTCGAAGCTATGCTTGATGGCTTTGTTTGCCACATAGTCAAGCCGGCACTCGGGATCGGGATTATCCAGGTTGATTGTGGGCGGAAGCTCCTGCTTCATTAGCGCGAGCACGGTGATGCCCGCTTCGAGTCCCCCCGCACCGCCGAGCAGATGTCCGGTCATCGACTTTGTTCCGCTGATCTTGAGCTTGTGACTCAGCGCATGTTCGCCGAACACCAGCTCGATGGCGCGCGACTCGTTTCCATCACCCGCGGGCGTCGAGGTCGCATGCGCATTCACGTAGCCCACGTCTTCCGGTTTGATCCCTGCGTCTTTCAGTGCCGCACGCATGCTGCGTTGTGCACCCGCACCGTCGGGAGCGATGCCCGTCATGTGATATGCGTCCGCACTCATGCCGTAGCCGATGACTTCACCCAGAATCTTCGCGCCGCGATTCTTCGCAAACTCGAGCTCTTCCAGAATCAGGATCCCGGCGCCTTCGCCGATCACAAATCCATCGCGATCCTTGTCGAAGGGACGGCTGGCCTTCGTCGGCTCCTCATTGCGTGTGGAAAGCGCGCGCATGGAAGCAAATCCGCCTACCGACAGCGGCGTTACAGCCGCTTCCGATCCGCCGGCAATCATCGCATCCGCATCGCCGTGCAGAATCATGCGCACCGAATCGCCAATGGAGTTGGCTGACGTCGCGCATGCCGTCGCTGTAGCGGAAATCGGCCCTCGGGCGCCATAGCGAATGCTCAATTGCCCCGCCGCCATATTCACAATCGCTGCCGGAATGAAGAAAGGCGATATCTTGCGCGGGCCGCCTGCAAGCAGATTTGCATGCTCACGCTCGATGATCTCGAACCCGCCGATGCCCGAGCCGATAAATACGCCAACGCGATCCGCGTTTTCATCGGTGATCTTCAGGCCAGACTGTTCGAGAGCCTCTTGCGTGGCAGCAAAGGCAAAATGGATGAAGCGCCCCATCTTGCGCGCTTCTTTCTTTTCAACGAAATTGAGCGGGTCAAAATTCTTGACCTCGGCGGCAAACGTGACAGGGAAGCCGGATGTGTCGAATCCCGCGATCGGGGCCATACCGCTGGCGCCCGTTACCAGTTTCTCCCACACCTCCGGTGCGGTGTTGCCCACACCGCACACCAGCCCGAGGCCGGTGATCACGACTCTTCGGTTCACCGGCTACTTGCCTTTCGATTTCTCGTTCTTTTCGATGTAATCAATCGCGTCCTTGACAGTCTTGATCTTCTCAGCGTCCTCGTCGGGAATCTCCAGATCAAACGCCTCTTCAAATTGCATTACAAGCTCCACCACGTCCAGCGAATCGGCTCCCAGGTCTTCCTGAAAGCTTGCGCCGGGGGTCACTTCGGCTTCGTCCACCTGCAACTGCTCGACGATGATCTGTTTTACCTTTTCTTCTACCGCCATGCCTGATTCTCCTCGATTCTGTTTGCCCAAAAATCCGGTTTCGATCCGGGAATTCAATCGCTTGCATTCCGCCTGCCTACAATAAAGGCATACGGCACACCAACACAACTCCGGGGTCCCCGGCGACAGGTTCACGTCGCAGGGGTAGTCCCGCCGCGCCAACAAAAGATCGCCCGGCCCCGAAACTCCAAGTCTACCGGGCGCCTCCCGGTGTGTAAAGCCAACGCAGAGTGGAAATAAGTCAATCATCTGCGCTTGCTTGAGCGTGCCTTAACTCCTCCGCAACCCCCGCGCAAAAAGCCCGGATTTCGACCCGGAATTGCACATCGAAAAGGCGTACATTAGGCGAAGAGATTCTCGGAGGCTTCCATGCAAGCTCTTACCGCCGTTCTAGCCGTTGTCGCAGGAATCTTGCTGGGCTTTTGGATCCGCACGGTCTCGACTAAACGCGAGTGGGCCCTTTTGGAGGAGCGCAATCGGGAATCTCTCGATGCGCTTGCAGCATTGCAGAAGCAGTTGACGCAAGCCCATGCGGAATCCGCAGCCCGGGCGGGCTTCGAATCGTTGGCAGCGGAGCGTGCAGCCGCGATCGCGCATGCAAACGCTGAAGTTGCTGCCCTCCGCTCTGAACTCGAATCAAAATCCACGCAAGCATCTTCATTGAATGCCCGCATCAGCCAACTCGAAGCCGACCTTCACAATGAGCGCAAGAGCCTCGGGGAGAAAGTGGAGCTTCTCGAAAATGCGAAGAAGGCCCTCGCCGATCAGTTTCAGGTGTTGGCAACCGATATTCTCGATCAAAAATCAAAATCGTTCTCCGACGGCAGCCAGAAGGAAATCGGCACTCTTCTCAACCCTCTTCGCCAACAAATTGAAGACTTCCGCAAAAAAGTGGAAGAAGCTCAGTCGGACTCGAAAACCGGTGTTACCAGACTCGAGACTCTCATTGGCTCACTGGGAAATTTGAATCAGGCCTTGACTGAAGAAGCCCGCAGTCTGACTACAGCCCTGCGTGGATCCTCAAAAGCTCAAGGCGACTGGGGCGAATTTATTCTCCGCGACCTGCTCGACAAGGCCGGTCTTCGCGAGGGCGAGCAGTACGTATTTCAACAGTCCTTCGCAGTTGAAGGTGAAAACGGCGAGCGTGCGCGTTCCGTCCGCACCGACGTGATCGTCTTCCTGCCGGGCGGGCGCAACCTCGTGATCGACTCGAAAGTTTCCCTCACCGCCTATACCGACTGCGTAAACGCCACCGACGAAGAAGCTCGCAAGGCAGCGCTTAAATTGCACATGGCCAGCATGCGCGCCCACATCTCAGGACTCGCGAAAGCCGGCTATCACAATCTTCCCGGTATCGAGGTTCCCGATTTCATTGTGATGTTTGTTCCCATCGAACCGGCATTCCTTTTGGCTCTGCAAGGAGATGGCGAGCTGTGGGCCGATGCCTACAAACATGGAATTCTTCTCGTCGGGCCCACGACATTGCTTTATGTCATTCGCATCGTGAACGTCCTGTGGCAGCAGGAACGCCAGGCCCGCAATGTGCAAAAGGTTATGGATCGCGGCACAAAGCTCTACGAGAAATTCGTGGGATTCGTCACCGATATGGAGATGATCGGCGATGGCATCCGTAAGGCCGACCAGAATTATTCACTGGCATGGAAGAAACTGGTAGAGGGCCCCGGCAACCTTGTAGGCCAGGTCGAAAAGCTCAAGCAACTCGGTATTCCTACCAACAAATCAATTCCGAGGAAGATTCTTGATCGCGCGGCTGTAGACCAGGAGGAGTTGGCCCTTGCGGCTGAAGGCGAAGAGATCGACAGCGGGATAATCTCAGGAAACGAATGACGAGGCAAATTTCTTGAGGAATATCAGCATCAAGACGCTCCCTTAGGCCCCTGATATCGCCGGCAATGGCAGATTCCTCGGGCTAGTCCCAGATGGCAGGATTTTCCTGTTACTTTCGTCCCGGAACGTCGGGGTTACCTCACCGCGATGACACCCTGGTTCCGCTTAAATTAAGATTAGGACACCGGAATACATGGGAAGTACGGTCATACTCGTCGGTGCGGTCGCGCTTGGAACTGGCCTTGTCTGTTTGATTTGCGGTTATCTTTGGGGCCGTTCCAACGTCAGGTCGCAGATCGAAGATGCGCTGGATAAGGCGCGCATCTCCGCCGACGCACGCGAATTCTCCGTGCGCGAAGAGCTCGACGACAGGATGCTGGAGCTCGCCGATCTCCGGGCTCGCGCAGAAGAACTCCCTCGTCTGCGAGAGCAAGTTGAGCAACTGACATCGGAACGAACGCGCGGCTCTGCCGGCGGAAGAGTCTTCGCTTACGCTCCGGAAAATAATGCGCCGACAGAAGAGAAGCCTCCCGAGAAAGTACAGCACCAGGTCCCAGTTCCTGAATCAACCGACAAGACCATCCAGAATCTTCTGAAATCAATCGAGGAGAGGATGAATCAAACTAATTCTCGAGACACTGTTCAGGAGAGCACGACACCTGCGGTGACTAAGTTTGCCGTTGAGATCCCCCCCACCGTCACTCAGCTGAGCAGCAAGCCGGTTCCGGCGGAATTGCCAGCGGCGAAGCCCGCCCCGGCCGTCAAGGACGAATGGCAGGAGTTTGCGGCCTCCCTCACCACCTTGAGGAATCGCCAGAAATAACGATCTTCGCTTCGCCCATCGAGAGTGAACAATCGAGAGAATGCAACTGTCTGGTTGCGCATCTCTTGAATGGCGCCGCGCAGCAAACCCCGCTCACGCGTGCCGAGCACAGCAAGGGTTATTCCAACTCTGTAAACGTCCCTCGCAGCCGCTTCCAGGTTGTGCCCAGATCTTCCGGCAGCACCCGCGTCTCCGCCACCGTCGTCATGAAGTTGGTATCGCCAATCCACCGCGGCATCGCGTGCATGTGCAGATGTCCCGCAACCCCCGCACCCGCCGCCTGGCCCAGGTTCAATCCGAAATTGAATCCATGAGGGCGGTAAAGCTGCTCCAGCGCACGCTCAGTCAATTGCGCCAGGTCCATCAGTTCGTGCGCGGCATCGGCGTCAAGTTTGGCGATGCGGTCGAGGTGCGCGTAAGGCATCACCATCACATGCCCCGAGGTGTACGGGTACGCATTGAGGCAGATGAAACAGGATTTGCCTCGCTTGACCAGCCCTCCAGCTTCTTCTGCCTCGTCCGGATCCATGCCGTGTTCAATTGCAAAATCGATGCTGGCGATCAGGTTGCAGAAAACGCAATTCAGGTCCCCCGGCCATGCATTCAGACGTGCGGGCACACCGGGCCGAGGCGCCCCATCCGCCGTCGTCACATACGCAAATCGCCATGGACTCCAGAGCTGATCCATAATCAGGCTTTGCAGCGAATCCTTTCTGCCTGCCGTCTCCGTCGCACCTCAGTATAGTGCCCTGTTCATCGTCGTCTGGATCAACAGGAACAACTCCAGATCAGCCATGCCGCGTTGACCAGACTTGAGTTTAACTTCAATGAGGGGCTCGCAAATTCTTGACCAATACAGGAACTACACACCTGTATTCGACGTCACACTTCAACGCTAAGCTCAACCGAATCTCCGCCAAACTGCACCGGCCCTGCAGCACTTTGTCATCCCCTGTTCACACCAGCCAAAGCATTGGATTGACGGGGAAAACAGACCATTGCTACACTTGAAAGCGTAGCTTCCTGCGCGGATTCCAGCAGTTAGCTGCGGCCGCCCTCCGCCAGCCGTTGCCTGCCTGGTGTTTCCTGAAGGAGACGAGTCGCTTTACCGCCAGCTCTCTGGCTGAAGCCCCGTCTCTCTAGAAACTCCACGGAAAGGGCTCTCGGTTGCCGAGGTTTCGGCCACCGGCATTGCCTCGCCACCGCGGCGAGCACATGCCAACCGTCGACAGTCGACCGTTGCCGGGCAGAATGAATCGGAGCTGCTGCATGCCAAACGTCCTCAATCCCGAACCCGAGAGCATAACCCTGAACACCGAACTCGAAACACCCACCCTAGAGCCTGCGACCGAGCTTGATGCTCCCTCGTCCGAATCCACGTCCAACCCAGAGACTGCCGAAGCACAAACTGCTGTCGAATCGCACGCGCTGGACGCCGATGCCCCAACCGAGCCTGTAGCCCAGGCCGTTCCCACACAACAGGAGCACACGGAACTTCAAGAACCCGTAGCTCACGTTGCGTCCGCGCCCCACGAACACAGCGCCGATTCTGCTGCTGATGATTTTTCAGCTGCCCTCGAAGCCTTTGAGCGCGAGCAAGCCGCTGAAGCTGCTGCCGTCGAAGCCTATGGCGACAAAGTCGTCCCCGGCACCGTACTCAAGCAGACTGAAAAGCATCTGGTTGTCGACGTAGGTCTCAAGTCCGAGGGCCTTGTGCCCATCGAACAGGTTCTCGACCACACCGGCGCGGTAAGATTCCAGCCCGGCGAAGTCATTGACGTGGTTATCGAACGCGAAGAGCCCGAGGGCGGCTATCTCGTCAGCTACGAGAAGGCCCAGCGCCTCCGCGTGTGGGACACCATTGAGAAGCATGCCAACGACAAGACCCCGATGATGGGCACTGTTGTCAGCCGCGTCAAGGGTGGTCTTACCGTTGATATCGGTTTGAAGGCTTTCCTGCCCGGCTCGCAGCTTGAGATTCGTCCCGTCCGCAACCTCGACGGCTATCTCGGCCAGCAGATTGAAGTCCGCGTCATCAAGCTCAACAAGAAGCGCGGCAACGTGGTCGTCTCCCGCAAGGAAATCCTCGAAGAAGAGCAGAACGCCAAGCGTTCCACCACTCTCGAGCATCTCGGCGAGGGCGCGGTCCTTACCGGCACCGTCAAGAACCTCACCGACTACGGCGCGTTTGTCGACCTCGGTGGCATCGACGGCCTCCTCCACATCACCGACATGAGCTGGGGACGCCTCACCCATCCCCGCGATCTGGTTAACGTCGGCGATGAGATCCAGGTCAAGGTGCTCAAGTTCGACAAAGACAAGCAGCGCGTCTCTCTCGGATTCAAGCAGCTCACGCCTGACCCGTGGCTCGATGCCTCTGAACGCTACCCCGTTGGCGCACACGTCCACGGCCGCGTTCTTTCGGTGACGGATTACGGTGCGTTCGTTGAGCTCGAGCAGGGAATCGAAGGCCTGGTTCACCTCTCTGAGATGACCTGGTCCAAGCGACTCAAGCACCCCTCCAAGCTGGTCAAGCCCGGCGATGAGGTCGACACGGTTGTCCTCAGCGTCAACCCCGCCGATCGCCGCATCTCGCTCGGCATGAAGCAGCTGATGGAGAACCCGTGGGAGAACCTCACTGAGCGTTATCCCGCCGGAACCGTTGTCGAGGGTCGCGTTCGCAACCTTACCGACTTCGGCGCCTTCATCGAAATCGAGGATGGCATCGACGGCCTCGTCCACGTCTCCAACCTGAGCTGGACAAAGCGCGTGAAACATCCTTCTGAAATCGTGAAGAAGGGCGAAAAGGTCAAGGCAGTTGTTCTCGGCGTCGAGCCGCAGAATCGCCGCCTGAGCCTCGGCATCAAGCAGCTTCAACCCGACGTGTGGGAGAGTTTCTTCGCTACCCATCGCGTTGGCGATGTGGTTCACGGCAAGGTGCTTCGCACCGCGCAGTTCGGAGCTTTCGTTGAGATCTCCGAGGGCGTTGAAGGCCTCTGCCACATCTCTGAAGCCAGCGAAGTGCCCGGCGAACCCAGCAAGCTCGAAGCCGGTCAGGAGCACGACTTCAAGATCATCAAGATCAACGTCGAAGAGAAAAAGGTGGGCCTCAGCCTGCGAGCGATATCCGGCCATGAAGCCAGTCGCTCCGAAGTTCAGGACTATAAGGCGGAAGCTCGCGGCGGCAGCCACAGACAGCCCGTCTCCAGCGGTACCACCACCCTCGGCGATCTCATCAACTGGCGCAAGAGCGAGTCTAAATAGCTCGAAAGCCCATCAACGTTAACGGCCACCCGCAAGGGTGGCCGTTTTGCATTGGCGCGAATCGATATATCACCTAATTAGGCCCGTCATTCCGAGCGGAGGTCGCCGCAGCGACCGCAGTCGAGGAACCTGCAGTTGCTTTTACTGATTGCAACGGGTCCCCTTCTGGAACCTGAGAGACCTCGAACGTCACCGGCCTACTACCGTTCGGGTGCCCCATCCTTGACGAAGTCAAGGGTGGGAAAACAAGTTCCTCCTTAAGACCCTGAAGCGAAATCTCCATCACTCCGCCCGCAGCGCCTCCACCGGATTCACCCCCGCTGCCCTCCGCGCCGGAGCCACTGCCGGGTGCCCCATCCAAGCCGCATCTTTTGCGGCTTGGGTGGGAAACCCGAACCCCAACCAGCCGCTCCTAAAGAACGATTGCGCAAAGAGCATAGATAGCGCCCGAAGAGCACTAACTCATCTAGCCCGCTACTCCGCCCGAAGCGCCTCCACCGGATTCACCCCCGCCGCCCTCCGCGCCGGAACCACTGCCGCCAGCAATCCGCAAATCACCAGCCCCAGCGGCGCCAATCCCATCGTCCACGGATCCGTAGCGCTCACGCCATACAGAAACCCATGCAGCAGCCGATTGCTCCACAACGCCAGCCCCAGGCCCATCGCCACACCCGCACCCATCAGCATCAGCGTCTGCCGCATCACCATGCCAACCACGGCACTGCGATCCGCACCCAGCGCCATCCGTATACCGATCTCCCGCGTCCGCTGCTCCACCAGGTAACTTAACAAGCCGTAGAGCCCAACCACGGTGATCAGCAGCGCCAGTCCTCCAAACGTGCCCACCACTTCCGCTGCAAGCCGTTGCGTTCCCAGCGAATCCTCCACAGCCGCCTGCATGGTGGTGAAGTCCCCAATCGCCAGCCGCGAATTCGCCTCCGCAATCTTCCGCCGCACCTCGGGAATCATCGCTCCCGGCGCAATCTCCGTCCGCACCGCGAGCTGCATAATTCTCCCCAGCAGCGCCCGATATAGCGGATTATCCGGTGTCACCTGAGCCATGCAGATGTAGAACTCCGGCTGGCTCGCAGCCGCCACATCATCCTGGTGGACATCGTCGATCACGCCCACAATCGTCGCGGCCCACGGAGTGCGCCCAACCCGTATCGGCTTACCGAGCGCTTCGCCTCCACCAAGATAGCGATTCACAAAAGTCCGATTCACCACCACCACCGGCAAGCTCGACGTTGTGTCATTCGCATCCAAAAATCTCCCGCTCCGCATGCGCACACCCAGCACCTCCATCAGCCCTGGCGAAGCCGCGCGCACCACGGCGCTGTCGTCGGCCTGCATCCAGTCGGTCTTGTACACAATCGTCTCCAACTCCACCGGATGCTCGAGTGGCATCACCGTTGACATCGCCGCACTCTCCACTCCCGGCATCTGCCGCACTGCATCCAGCACAGGCTGCCACGCCAACGTGCCGATATTCCGGCCCGTATATTCGCTCGACGACGCGGTCAAACTTGTCAGCAGAAGGTGTTCCGTGCGGAACCCGAGCGGCACATGCCGCAGCGCATACATCGTCCGCATCATCAATCCGGCGGCGGTCAGCAGCGCAATCGACAACGCAACCTCGCCCACCAGCAGAACCGCGCGTGCGCGATTCTGTCCGCGATCGCCCGCCTGCTTTCTGCCAAATCCCGCTTGCGTCCCCGTCCACGCCGCCAGCAGCGCCGGAAACATCCCGAATGCCAGCGCCGTCAAAAGAGTGAGAACCAGCAGGCTCAAAAACACTACCCAATTCAGGTGAATGTTCTGCGCAAGTGGCAGCGTCTTCCCCAGCATGTTCCGGAATGTCCGCAGCATTGCCGCCGCCAGCGCCAGTCCTCCCATCGCTCCCGCCGCACTCAGCAGCAGGCTCTCCGTCATAAACTGCGCAACAATCCGCCGCCGTCCCGCGCCCAGCGCCGACCGCACGGCAATCTCTGTCCGTCGCGCCGTCACCCGCGCCAGCAGCAGGCCGGCCACGTTGGAGCACGCAATCAGCCACACCAACCCGACCGCGATCTCCAGCGCAAACAGCGCTGGCTGCACATCATGCACCATCAGATCGTGCTTGCGCACCAGGTGCACGCGGCTTTGCTTGCCGCGTCCGACAAACTGAGCGTGCGCGTGGGCGATCTGCGCCTCGACCCTGTCGACCGGCACGCCTCCATGCACGCGCACAATCGGCTCAAATGCCGCACCATATGGATCCTTCACCGATGGTGTCATTGCACCGCGCTCCAACGGGACCCACACCGCGGGACCATCGTCGTAGACGGGATATTTAAACTCCCGAGGCATGACCCCCACCACCGTGTACCCCACACCCCCGATATGCACGGTCTTTCCCAGCACGCCGCGATCGCCCGCAAAACTGTGCTGCCACATTGCGTAGCTCAGCACCACGACATCCGGATGATCTGTCCCCTGTTCGGCGGGCAAAAATCCGCGTCCCAGCATGGGAGAAACGCCCAGCAGCGAAAACAGGTTTTCGCTGGCCGTGATCTCTGAAACCAGCACCGCGCCGGTTGGCGTATCCACAATATTCAAACCGCCGCCGCTAAACCCGATGTCAGCCGAATCTGCACTCGCCTGCTGCCATTGCCGGATCTCCGGATACGCGGCGGTCAAATGATCGTCGCTTTGGGCAGTCTGTTCGAGAGGCCCAAAAAGCTGCCGGTCCGCCGCGAAGGGAAGCGGCCTCAGCAGTACGCCGTAGCTGATAGTGAACATCGCGGTGACTGTACCGATCCCTAACGCAAGCACCAGGACCGTGAAGACCGCATACCCCGGCGCCCTCCGAAACTGCCTCGCTCCGAAGCGCAAATCGTCCCAAAGCCTTCGCGCAGCATCCACCATCTGTATCGCCCGCCTGCCTTCGATCCTACCCCGGCTGCATTCTGCCCCAGGGTTCCCACAACTCATCTCCCGCGGAGATCATCCGCGCTGTCAAGAGCCGAACTCCATCCGACGCGGTCCGGTTCCTGCCTAACCTGGCGCAAATGAGCTGATTAGCGCCACAAAATTTTCTCTGCCAACTTTGCAGGTTATTTCACCGATTTCTTCATAATGGAATTAGAAGAGCTCAGGGTGATGGAGCCGTGAATTTGTTCAGCGGCGGCTGAGAAATTTCACACGGATGATACAGACAACGGATCTGTTTGCTCATGGCCACGAACGCTGGTGCACGGTCAAACCGGTTAACCCCTGTATTTAGGAACCTCTACAGCTAAATCCAATAGCAAGAAACCTTTGCGGCGACCCTTCGCCATAACCCTCAGAAAACAAAATGCTTGCCTGAAGAGGGGGGATAATAGGGTACCTTCCGCAACCCAACGGTTGCCGATCGAACGCCGGTAACATGGATCGAGCGCGCACCGTGATGCATCGGGCAGCTCCTCCTCTATACTGAGGGAGCAACATTCATTCTTACCCTCCCGTAAATCATGGCAACAATGATTAGCCGCAAAACCGCCCCGCCCTCCGTGTCTTCGAACGCGAGTGCCTGGCAGATCATCAGTTTCACGTCGCTCAGTTTCGTCGTTTATCTCGCCATTGGACTTCCGCTGGCCATCCTGCCCGAGTACGTCCACATGCGGATGGGTTATCACGCCTCGTTGGCGGGTCTCGTCATCAGCATTCAGTACATCGCGACGTTTCTCAGCCGTCCCTGGGCCGGACGCATCTCCGATCGCAGAGGAGCAAAAATCTCCGTTCTGTGGGGCATGGGCGCATGCACCCTCAGCGGTTTCCTGATGCTCGGAGCGGCGGCTCTCCACCGTAATCCTGCATGGCTCAGTCTCACCAGCCTCATCGCCAGTCGTCTCGTGCTCGGTATCGGCGAAAGCCTCGGCTCGACGGGCGCAACGTTGTGGGGAATCTCCAGCGCAGGTCCCGAGCACACCGCCAAAGTCATCTCCTACAACGGAGTCAGCACCTACGGAGCCCTGGCCCTCGGCGCGCCGCTCGGCGTCGTCATGGAAACGCACTGGGGCCTCACCTCCGTCGCGATTCTCACCATCATCGTCTGCGCACTCGCATACGCGTGGGCAGCGCTTAAGCCGCCGGTCCCCGTCACTCCCGGCGAACATCTTCCCTTCCGCCACGTTCTCGGCCGCGTCACTCCGCACGGCATGGGCCTTGCGCTCGGCGGAGTCGGCTACAGCGCCCTCGCCACCTTCGTTACGCTTTTCTACGTGAGCCGCCACTGGAACGGTGCGGCGCTCTGCCTCACCGCATTCGGAGTAGCATTCATCGTTGCCCGCCTTCTGTTTATTCGCACCATCGGCACCTTCGGCGGTTTTCCCGTCGCGAAGGTTTGTCTTGTGGTCGAATCGCTCGGCGTGCTGCTGCTCTGGCTCTCCACATCTCCGTGGATGGCGCTGTTGGGTGCGGCTCTGACCGGCTTTGGCTATTCGCTAGTCTTTCCCGCGCTCGGGGTCGAAGCCGTCGAGCGCGTGCCAATCGAGAATCGCGGCACCGCACTCGGCGTCTACACCGTCTTCGCCGACGTTTCGTTTTTCATGGTCGGCCCGATCGCAGGCGCCGTGATCGGCCTCTTCGGTTATGCCAGCGTGTTTCTTTTCGCGCTTATCTGCGTGATCGCCGCGCTGGCCATCGTCCTCATCCTCGCGGAGAGAAAGACACGAACCGGCTTTGTACCCGCCGATTGAACCTGGGTGCCCCATCCATACGAACCGCGCAGCGGATCGAATGGGTGGGAAAGCAATAGCCTCACCCGGAATCGTCCTGCTAACTCCGCTAACGGTGCGTGAGCGCCGCTAACCAGCCGCGAAGCGGCCGCTAACTCCGCTAAACTAGAACCGTGCCGCCCACCTTTCACATCGAGAACTTCGGCTGCCGCGCTGCCCGCGCCGACGGCGAAGCGATCGGCGCCCTCCTACGCACTTCGGGAGCATCCGAAGGCGCACAGGCACTCTCCGATGTGGTCATCGTCAACACCTGCAGCGTGACCGCCGAGGCCGATCGCCAAGCCCGCGCCTACATTCGGCGCACACACCGCCTGAACCCCACGGCCCGCATCATTGCCACCGGCTGCTACGCCCAGCGCGCTCCTGAAGAACTAGCCGGCCTCGGCGGCGTCTCTGCCGTCATCGGAAACAGCCACAAAGCTCTTGCCCCCGAAATCGCGCTTCATCTTTCGTCCGTGTCAGGGCACGACTTCAGTCTTGCGGCAAATGCCGCTCAAAGGGAATGGGCTCCAGCCCTTGAGGATACTTCGCCGGTCGTTACCATCTCCGAGCTGCTCAACGCATCGAGTCACCCGCTCATCCTGGCCGACGACATCTTCGCCCACTCCTTCCTTGAAGAAGCGCCGATCACGCCCGGTGTGCAGACGCGCCCGAATCTCAAGATTCAGGAAGGCTGCTCGAACCGCTGTTCATTCTGCGTCATTCCCCAAACCCGCGGCCGTTCGCGCAGCCTCTCCGCCGAATCGGTCCTGGCACACGTCCGCAGCTTCGTCGCTGCCGGCGGTAACGAACTTGTGCTATCGGGAATCAACCTCGGCCGGTGGGGCCGCGATCTCGATCCGGAACAGTCGCCGATCCGCACATTCGCCGCGCTCGTCCGCACCATCCTCGAACAGACCAGCCTGCCAAGATTGCGCTTGAGTTCCATCGAGCCGATGGACTGGGACGCTGATCTTATCGGCCTCATGGCCGAATATGGAGGCACGAACCTCGCGCGTCATGCGCACCTTCCGCTGCAATCGGGATCAGACTCCGTGCTGCGCCGCATGTATCGCCGCTACCGCCCCTGGCACTATGCAGACAAGGTCTCCGAATTACTCAGTGCGGCCGGCTCCTCGCTCACGCTCGGTGCCGACGTCATGGTTGGATTCCCAGGCGAAACCGACCGTGAATTCGAGGAAACCTGCGCCTTCATTCGCGCGCTTCCCTTCGGTTACCTGCATCTTTTCCCGTTTTCGCCCCGCCCCGGCACGCGCGCATGGACGCTTCACGCCGCTTCGCCAGTGCCGGTTGCGATCGTCAACGAGCGGATGGCGGTTCTTCGCGCTCTCAACTCCAAAAAGACCCGTGCGCACCGCAGCCAATTCATCGGTTCCGAGTTGGAGGCCATTACCCTCAATACGGCGAAGGGTCTCGCTCCCGCACACCGCACGTCCGCTCTTACTGAGAACTTCCTGCCGGTGGAACTCGCCATCAACCTTCCAGCCAATCAACTCATCCGCCTGCGCGTGACCGGACTGGATGCCGATAACACGCTGCTGGCAATGCCTGTCCCCTCTGGCGCTTGCGGTTCCGATTCCCAACTCGATACGATTCCCGTTTCCGCCGAAGCAGCCCTCGAAACCGCCTTTTAATCCATGGCTCTGCGGTCGGCTTTGGCATCAAACCAGTGCTATACTCAGGGTGCGTTCGCGCGCCCCGTTTGAACGCCGGAAGCTCTCCGGCAAAGGCACGCAACAACTTTGGAGGATGTACCATCGCACTCGATAAACGCTCGGCTAAGTCTTTTATCCGCATCAACGATCGCATTCGCGCCCGCGAAATCCGCGTGATCGACGAAAACGGCGAACAAATGGGCATCCTGGCCCCGTTCGAAGCGCTCAAAATCGCCCGTGAGCGCGGCCTCGACCTGGTCGAAGTCTCACCCAACGCCATCCCGCCTGTCTGCCGCATCCAGGACTACGGCCGCTTCCTCTACGAGAAGGAAAAGTCGGATCGCGCCGCCAAGAAGAAGCAGAAGATCATCGTCGTCAAGGAAGTCAAATTCTCCGTCACCGTCGACGAGCATGACTACCAGACCAAGAAGAATCAGGCCGTCAAGTTCCTTGCAGGCGGCGACAAGGTCAAGGCAAGTCTTCGTTTCCGCGGCCGCCAGATGGCCCATCGCGATCTGGGATACAACATCATCAATCGCCTCATTCAGGACATAGGCGATTCGGGTGTGGTCGAATTCATGCCGCGCATGGAAGGCACGATTCTGCACGCGATCATCGCGCCCAGCAAGCGTCCCGAAGGCCAGAAGCCGAAGCCACCTGCACCCCCGCAGCAACCGCAGCAAGCGCGCCCCCCGGCCCCGCCAGCTCAATAAAAAATTGCAAAAGTAAAGGCCGTCCACCAAAGACGGCCTTTTACTTTTGCATAACGCGGGACTCGCTAACTTGATAACTCGCGAACCGCGAAGCGCGCTGACTTGCTAATTTGTATTCCCCGCCGACCCCGCTTCGCCGTTGTATTCTGCTGCCATGCTCGGATTCAGGCTGGTTCTTCCCCTCGTCTGCTGTGTTGTTGCATCATCGCTCCTCGCCGCTCAATCAGGCGCCCCCGCAGCGTCCTCGTCGCAAACCGCTCCACACTTTCCGACGAACGAAGATCTGCGGCATTTCAAAGCTCTCTCAACGCCACAGCTCTCGCCTGACGGAACGGAGGTGCTCTTTTCCGTCACGCATGCCACGGCCGACGGCGCGGCAAGCCATCTCTGGATTGTTTCGACCGCGGCAGCCAGCACCGAAAAACCCCGTCAGCTCACCTTCTCGCCGCCCGCCGATAAGCGCGGCGAACACAACGCGCAGTGGGCTCCCGACAGCTCCTCGATCTTCTTTCTCGCCAAGCGCGGCGAAAACACGCAGCTATTCCGCCTCGATCTGCGCGGCGGCGAAGCCTCACCCTACGATCTCAAGATCCTTCCTCCCGTTGACGTCTCGAAAGACAAGGACGCCATCAATCCGCCGCCCGCGCCCGAGTCGAGCGATAAAGATCAAGATAAGAAATCCTCAGGAGCAAGCGCCGAAAAAAAGCCTGCGGATACAAAACCTCAACCGGTCGCAATTGACGTTGCCGGATTCACCATCAGCGACGACGGTAAATATCTCGCGCTCTGGGCGCACGATCCTGAGACGCCCGGCGAGAAGAAGCAGAAGGATGCGAAGATCGACGCCTCCTGGGTCAATCATGAGCGGCACCTCACGCGGCTCTACGTGGCCACGTTCAAGGCCGACGGTGCAATCGACGGTGACCTGAAAACTGTCGACGTTCCGCCGGATGTCCACGGCGCTGTCTGGTCTCCTGTCGCCGACAAGCTCTTCACTGTGACAGAAGCACCGAACGATGCCTCCGATCTCGGTCCAGCAGGCACGGCCTGGCTTGTCGACGTAACCGCGCCTGCCAAGCCCATCAAGCTCGAATCGGTTCCTGCGACGGTCAGCGGCGGTAATTGGAATGAAAATGGCAGTTCCATCGTCTTTGCAGCGGCGACTCCCGACGATGCGCCTCCGGGCTATGACGATCTCTACACGATCGCGACGGGATCTGCAGACGCGAAGCCGCTGAATCTTACCCGAGGATTCACAGGACAATTCAGGGGCCAGGGAGTCTTCCCGGCGCCAGATGGCGCCATTATTGCGCCAGTAGCGATCGGAACACGCAACGCAGTCGTCCACATTACAGTGGGACCGGATGCTGCGAAGACACAGGTGAGCGCCATTGATCTCGGCTCCAGCGTCGTCTCCGGCCTCAGCACCAATCGCAAGCAGACCGGCTGGGTCTGGCTCGGAGATTCGGGTGGGCATCCCATGCAACTCTGTTATGCCGCGAAACTCGGCGATACCTGCACAGTACTTCCCACGCCCGAACTTGCGCCCACCAGCCTCCGCACCGTCACTCCCCAGCTTGTCCACTGGAAGTCCGGCGCCTTTACGATTGAAGGTCTGCTTTATCTTCCGCCCGACTCCGGTTCAGCAAAAATTCCTCTTGTCGTTGATGTCCATGGCGGACCCTTCGGCGCGTGGGAAGACCGCAGTGATCCCTTCGCCGACTTTCTCATCGGTCAGGGCTGGGCCGTCCTTCGCCCCAACCCCCGCGGCTCTTCCAATTACGGCGTCAAGTTTGCAGCCGCCAACAAGAACGATCTGGGCGGCGGCGACTACCAGGACGTGATGGCCGGAGTTGACTACGTTCTCGCCCACAACTCGATCGATCCAACGCGCTTGGCGCTGATGGGCTACAGCTACGGTGGCGAGATGGCCGGATTCGTTGAAGGCAAAACCGACCGATTCAAAGCCGTCATCAGCGGCGCGCCCGTCATCGATCAGTTCAGCGAATACGGCACCGAGGGAGGCTCGTGGTACGACCGCTGGTATTACGGCAAGCCGTGGGAGCACATGAACGACGCATGGCGGCAGAGTCCGCTTTCCGGCGCGGCGCATGCGAAGACCCCCTTCATGTTGATTCAGGGTCAAAACGACACTACCGACCCCGTTGGCCAGGCAGAGGAAATGTATCGTGCACTCCGCCAGGAAGGCGTTCCAGTCGAGCTCGTGACCTATCCGCGCGAAAACCACGGTCCGCTTGCCATCGGGATGCTCGGTCACCCGTCGCCCGAACCCTGGCATGGCTATGATGTCCGACAGCGGATCGTCTCGTTTATCAACGCTGCGTTCTCGCCAACTCCACCGCCATCGACAGTCCTCGCAAAACCATAGCGGCGAAGGTGCGAGAGAAGGGTTGCAGCACCAGTGATCCGGGTGCCTCATCCTTGACGGCATCAAGGATGAGAAAGCACGAATGCCAGTCCGTTGGCCAGACTGCTAACCTCGTAACCCATCACAAGAGCCGCTGGCGCCGCGTGCTATTCTCCCTGTCGATATGCGAATCGCGCGTTGCACGCTGCCTGTTCTTTTGCTCCTCGCCATCCTCGGCATTCTCAGTCTGTCCGCGCAACCAGGTGCGGCGCCACACCTCGAGAAACGCGGCTCTGCCACGCATCTCATCGTCGACGGCAAGCCTTTCCTCATTCTGGGCGGCGAACTGCACAACTCGTCTTCGTCCAGCCTCGCTTACATGAAGCTGCTTTGGCCGCAACTCGCCGCCATGGGCCTCAACACCGTTGTCACCCCGGTTAGTTGGGAACTCATAGAGCCCGTCGAAGGCAAGTACGATTTCACACTCGTTGATGGTCTTCTCAGTCAGGCACGCGACGCCCACGAGCGTGTTGTCTTTCTTTGGCTCGCCACATGGAAGAACGGCATGTCAAGCTACGCACCGGTGTGGGTCAAGCAGGATACAAAACGGTTCTCGCGGGTTGTCGTGAAAGGCAAGGAAGTCGAACTCCTCAGCCCGGTAACCGCAGCCACTCAACAGGCAGACGCCCGCGCATTCGCTGCGCTGATGCAGCAGATCCACCAAGTCGACGCCCAGGATCATACCGTGCTCATGATGCAGGTAGAAAACGAAGTCGGCGTCCTGGGTGACTCGCGCGACCGTTCGCCTGCAGCCGATCGCGCCTTCGCATCGCCAGTCCCCGCCGAATTAACGCGCTACCTCAAAGAACACCACGACACGCTCTATCCGCGGTTGCGCGAACTATGGGATGCAAACGGCGGAAAGACCGCCGGCACATGGCCTGAGATTTTCGGCAACTCAAGTCGCGCCGATGAGATCTTCATGGCATGGGATTACGCACGCTTTATTCACGCCGTCACCGTGGCCGGCAAATCCGCCTACGACATACCCATGTATGTGAACACGTGGCTCGCAGAAAACGACGCAGAGCCCGGCAGCTTTCCCAGTGGAGGTCCCGAGCCTTGGGTGGTCGACATCTGGCGTGCCGCCGGTTCAGCGATCGATTTCTATGCACCTGACCTCTACGCGCCCGACTTCGTCTACTGGTGCCGCCAGTATCACCGCGACGGCAACCCGCTCTTCATGCCGGAGACTCGCGGCGGCACTCCCGGTGCAGCAAACGTTTTTTATGCCGTTGGCGAAGAAGCTGGATTCGGTTTCTCCCCTTTCGCGATCGAAGACGATATGGACCCAAAACAGGATCTTGCCTCCAGCTATCGGGCCATCGATGCACTTGCTCCACTTCTGCTTGAACAGCAGGCCGCCGGCGCTGTCCACGGTTTCGTCCTCGACGAGCGACACCCCACCGCCGACTTCACGCTGAACGGCATTGCATTGCATGTCAGTATCGATGAGATCTTTGGCCAACATGCCCAGTCCGGTTATGGCCTGATCATGGCGACGGCCCCTGATGAATTCATCGGTGCCGGCAAAGGCTTTCGCGTCTCCGTTGCGTCCGCGTCAGCCGGTGAATCGCGGTTTGGTATCGCCTCAATCGACGAGGGAACATTTGAGGATGGCAAATGGATTCCCGGCCGTCGTTTGAATGGCGACGAAAACGACCAGGGAAGTTTCTGGCGCTTCGATGCTCGCCACCTCAAGACCGAAAAAATGAAGGTATATCTTTTCGACTGACCGCCGAGTCCGCAACACTCGCCGTGAATCAATGAGTCATCCACTTCACCAGCAGGAAGATCTCGCCTGCAAGAAACAGCGAACCGAAGATAGGCTTGTTGTTCCGCGCCAGCCACAACGGCAAATAAATGTCGAAATCGTCGGCGCGTTCTTCGGTATAGGCTGCAGCCAAATTCGTCAAAGGACAACGGCACCGGTTTACTGCCAGGATCAAACACTCCGCGAGAACCACTCCGCTGAGAATCGCTGCAACTCGGAACTGCTTGACCTCTGCCGCAACAGGAATCGCTACAATACACGCGACGAAACACAGCCAGACGACCGTATGTAGCATCTTGATAATAATCAAGATAGACGAATTTCTAGCCTGCGTTTTCACACGTCTGAGTCTAAGGGCTCGTGCGATGATTCAGCTGTGACGGATGAACGGTTCCGCATCTCTCGACTCGAGAAGTCTCCATCCCTCCCGTAACTCCACTTGGGTTATACTGATAAGAGCCTTCCCAGAAGCGGGGAAACCCCTGTTTCGCGAGGTGTTCGGTGTGGCCATGAGGCCTCATCCAAAACGAGAAGAAAATGCCCAAGTTGAAAACCCATACGGGCGCGAAAAAGCGCTTCAGCAAGACTGGCACCGGCAAAATCAAGCGGCACCAGACCAAGACGCGCCATATCCTTTCGTCCAAATCGCCAAAAGTGAAACGCAAGCTCGGCAAGATGGTGCTTGTTTCTGATGGCGACTACGCGAAGGTAGCGCGCATGATTCCTTACGCCTGAGCGTGCGAAAGCACCTGGGCCGGAGAAATGGCCCCCGCCGGAAAGAAATGCGTCCTGACCGGCGAGAGATTCAGGCTTGAACGAGCGAGTGAAGAGGTGTACCGCCAGACCCCAAAGTCTTGGCCTCCTGCCTCCAGCCGCGATGACCAACGAACGCAAAATGGAGAACACCAATGCCCCGCGTAAAACGTAGTACGAAGCGGAATGACCGCCGCAAGAAGATCCTGAAAAGGGCGAGCGGTTACTTCCTTACCAAGTCCAAGCTCTACCAGGCAGCGCAGGAAGCCGTCGAGCGCGGCCTCAAGTTCGCCTACACCGGCCGCAAGCAGAAAAAGCGCCAGTTCCGCTCACTCTGGATCGTGCGCATTTCTGCCGCCGCCAAGCTCAACGGCACCAGCTATTCGCAGTTCATCAATGGACTGAAGAAAGCTGGCATTGAGCTCGACCGCAAGGTCCTCTCCGACATCGCTATTCACGATGCAGCAGCCTTTACCAAGCTGGTGGAGCAGGCGAAAGCCGCTCTCGCCAGCAGCACAAAAGCCGCCTAAAGCCCGAGCTGCACTTGAGACTCATCAACGGCCCGGAGCTTAGCTTCGGGCCGTTTGCTGTTTGTGTCCCATTCAATCCAACGCTGCACAATGATTTATTCTTGGCTTTCGCAATGACAAACGAAGATATACCGAATCTGCCGGAGTACAACGACTCCGCTCTCGACCAGGCCTTTGCCGCACTCGCTAAACAGGCCACGGACGAAGCCGCCGCCTTCTCCAGTCCTGACGATCTTGAAGCTTTCCGTCTGCGCTGGGTCGGCCGCAAGCAGGGCCGGCTCAACGACGTCTCCGCCCGCTGGCTCAAGGCTGCTCCGCCGGCTGCGAAGAAGGCCGTCGGCGAGCGCTTCAAAATGCTCAAGGAACTGGTCGAAGGCCTCATTGATCAAGCCTCCGGATCTGGTCCGAGTGATGCTGCGTTGGCCGCTGAGTCCGTCGATATTACTCTGCCCGGCACGCGCCGCCTTACCGGAGCCGAGCACCCCATTACGCGCACGATGAATGAGATCGTCTCGGTCTTCGCGTCTTTGGGCTATTCGGCAGGCGTCGGCCCGGAAGTTGAAACCGACTTCTACAACTTCGAGTCGATGAACTTCCCGCCCGGCCATCCCGCGCGCGACACGCAGGACACGCTCGTCATCGCGAACCAGGAACGCCGGTCTCAGCGCGATCGCCTGCTCTTGCGCACGCACACCTCGCCCGTGCAGATGCGCACCATGGAGCAGCAGCCGCCCCCCATCCGCATCGTGATTCCCGGCAAGGTCCATCGCAACGAAGCGCAGGACGCAACGCATTCGGCCATCTTTCACCAGGTAGAAGGCCTCTGCGTTGATACCAACATCACCTTCAGCGATCTCAAGGGCACCCTCGACCACGCCATGAAGGCGCTGTTTGGCTCGTCTGTCAAAACGCGTTTCTTCCCATCGTTTTTCCCGTTCACCGAGCCGAGCGCAGACGTGCAGATCAGCTGCATTTTCTGCGGCGGAAAGGGTTGCCGCAAGTGCAAGCACTCCGGTTGGATCGAACTGCTGGGGTGCGGCATGGTTGATCCAGCGGTTTTCGCATTCGCCGCGGAGAAACAGGCCGCCTACGATCCGAAGAAGATCAGTGGCTTTGCCTTCGGCATGGGCGTTGAACGCATAGCCATGATGAAGTATGGCATCAGCGAAATCGGCCAGTTCTACGCAGGAGATATGCGGTTCTTGAGTCAGTTTGCATAAGAAGCGGAGTTAGCGGTGTTCGACGCGCTGTGCGCGGTTAGCGGAGTTAGAAATGGCAAGACCGAGATCTTATCGAGACTTGATAGTGTGGCAGAAGTCTATGAAATTGGCGCGAGCTGCGTATCAATTGAGCGATGGCCTGCCGAAGAAAGAAGCATTTGGACTTATCGCTCAACTCAGGCGTGCAGCGGTTTCTGTTCCCAGTAACATCGCTGAAGGCCATGGCAGGCTGACCGATTTACAATTCCGTCATTTTCTCGGAAATGCAAGAGGCTCGCTCTACGAATTGCAGACACAAATTGAGTTGGCGCGAGACTTGGGCTTTCTCGATGCCGAGAGGGTATCGGAATTCATGGAGCAAGGCTCAGAAGTAGCTCGACTGATAAACGGCCTGATCGCCTCGATGCGGGAAATGAAGCAATCGGCCTCCGGAGCGCTAACTCCGCTAACTGCGCGAAGCGCAGCTAACCCCGCTAGCACCGCTAAAAAGGTACTCCACCAATGAAAATTCTGACTAAATGGCTTCGCAGTTATTTACCCGAGCTTCCCGTCTCAGACACGCAGCTCGCCGAAGACCTCACCCTCCGCGGCATCGCCGTCGAAGGTATATTCGATCTCGGCCCTGGCAACGGCTCGCTCTACGAGATGGACATTACAACCAACCGCGTCGACGCCATGAACCACTACGGCATCGCGCGCGAGGCCGCGACCATCTACGGTGTTGCTCTCAAGCCCCTCGACACGAAACTTCCCGCAGTCACTCTCCCTTCCAATCCCTTCTCCGTAAAGATTGAAGCCGAAGACGCCTGTGGCCACTTCACCGCCCGTGTCCTGCGCGACATCACTATCGGCAACTCACGCGACTGGTTCCCCGGTGCGGAAGTCTCCACTTACTTCGGCCTTCTCGAGCAGAAGCAGATCTCCAACGCCGTCGACGCCACTAACTTCGCATGGCTCGCTATTGGCCAGCCCACCCACGCCTTCGACCTCGACAAGATTGAGGGCGGCATCATCGTCCGCCGCGCCCGCAAAGGCGAAAAGCTCAAGACCCTCGACGGCGTCGAGCGCACGCTTGATCCCGAAGACCTCGTCGTCGCCGACCACGCGAAGCCGCTCGGCCTCGGCGGCGTCATGGGCGGCTGGGACACCATGATTACGCCCGACACCAAGAACGTCCTGGTCGAAGCCGCATGGTTCGAGCCCATGGCCGTACGCCGCACTGCGCGCCGCCACGGCCTCCACACAGATGCGAGCCATCGCTTCGAACGCGGTGCCGACTTCAACGCCGGGCCCGTCGCTTCCGCCATCGTCAGCCGCATCCTGCTCGCCAACGGCGGTAGTATCGAGGGCGACCTCGTCGACGTGCGCGTGCCTGCGTGGGAAACTCGCACATCCAACCGCCAGCCGATCACGCTCGCACTCAGCGAAGTCCATCGCATCCTCGGCAAGACGGAAGACAAGGAAGGGATCACCGCGCCCCTCGTTGAATCAACCCTTACCGGTCTCGGCTGCGCCCTCACCTCGCCTCCAGGCTCATCCAAAGAGCGAAAGGTGTGGAACTCCACTCTTCCCAGCTGGCGGCTCGACCTCGAGCGCGAAATCGATCTCATCGAAGAAGTCGCACGCGTCTACGGATACAACCGCTTTGCCAACACGCTCCCCGCATTCGGAGAAGGTGTAAAAGCCCTGCCGTGGGCCGAAGCAGAATCGACCGTTCGCCGTACCCTGCTTGCTGCCGGGTTCCATGAAGCCATCGCCAGCACGTTCTGCTCTGCGGCGGATGCCGCGCTTGCGGCGCCTATCCCGGGTCAGGTCGTGCCTATCGGCAATCCGCTCAGCGACGAAGCCGGTGTACTGCGCCCATCGCTCGTCCCGGGCATGCTCGCGGCCGTTGCCGGAAATCTTCATCGCGATGTCAGCGACGTGCGCCTCTTTGAACTCGGGACGGTCTTCAGCGGAACCACAGAGAAAGTCGAAGAACGTCCTGCGCTCGCATTCGGCGCCGTGGGAACTCTCCCTGACATAAGCGCCCTTCATCCAGCCCGCGCCCTTGATTTCCACGACGTCAAAGGTGTTGTCGAACAAATCCTCTCGCGCTTCCAGGTGTGTACTGTTTACTTCGACCGATTTCCGCCCGAGTCCGGCCTCGCGCCCGCGTGGTTGCATCCGTATCGCAGTGCGCGGGTCGTCGCCGACGGTCTCACCGTCGGATGGTTCGGACAGTTACATCCGAATGAGGCAACCGCCCGAAAAATCAAGGACGCCGTCCTTGTGGGCGAAATTTACCTCGAACGCCTCTACAAGCTGTCTTTGCGCAAGGTCGCCGCGCGCGATATTTCCCGCTTCCAGCCTGTGCGTCGCGATTTTTCGCTGGTCCTCGATCAGAAGATTTCCTGGGAACGCATCGATCATGCACTCGCATCTCTGGGGATTCCAGAACTGGTCGACTGGCGCGCCCGCGAAGTTTTTCGCGATGCCCGTCTCGGTGCACAGGACTATGCACTGCTCGTCAGCGCCACCTTCCAGGCCCCCGACCGCACTCTCCGCGAAGAGGAACTTCAATCGTTCCAAGCGCAAGTACTCGAGGCGGTCAACAGAGCCGGCGCGCGGCTGCGAACCTAATTACACACCTGGTGGTTAGACCGAAGTTTCCCTCATCGTCTGCCACCCGCTTTCGGAGCTATACTTCCCGAATAGAGCGCAATTGCGCGGAGGTTTACTTTCATGTCGCCATCATCGCTGGAATCCCAGATCGCGGAACATCCCGACACCCAATCGGCTGAAATGCACGATCACGATAGCTTCGGAAAACTCGCCATGAGCAGCAGCGATTTTTCCGCTCTCGAAGAGCGTATTGCCCGGACCATCACGCTGGTCAAAAGCGAGCGCCAGGCCCGCGCCGCCGCCGAACAGCGAGCCGAGACTCTCGATGGTCAGCTCGGCGAGCAACTTGCCCTCGTCAAATCGCTGCAGGAAGAAGTGCGCGCCCTCAACGCCGAGCGCGACCAGGTGCGTCAGCGCGTCGAGCGCCTGCTTTCGCAACTCGACACTCTTGAAGTGTGAGGTCTTTCGATGGCCAAGGAAATCCAGCCAAACACTCCCGGCTACACCACGGTCAGCATCTACGACCAGAACTATCACCTGCGCGGCCAGGATCCCAACCACATCCGCCAGCTTGCGGACCTGGTCGACAGCAAGATGCGGGCCGTGGCGGCGCAGGGCCGCACCGTCGATTCGCTGCGCGTCGCCGTCCTGGCGGCGCTCAACCTGGCCGACGAGCTTTCGCAGACGACCGTGGTTGACTCCAATGAGGGCCGGATGCGCACAGCCCATTTGAGCCGCTTGCTGGATGAGGTCCTAGAAGACGACCGCAAGACCGGATAGCACTAGAGGATTCGCAAGCCATCAACGCCGTCGCTCGAACCTCGTCCCGGAGATCCGCCGGCTGCCGATAAATCTCCCGGATCTTCTCTCCCGGGTCTTCGCAGTGAGATGAAGCCGGCTCCCCTTGTGAACCACATTCCCGAAGGGGTTTCAAGTTACTAACACAAATGAGGTGATCCGCACAAGACTTGCAATTCCTCGCCAACATCCATACAGTCAGCAATAGAAACCGGCCTGCAAAGCAGGTGGGTAGTCAACGCTGGTTGAACCAACATTCATTGAACAGGGGCTCTTCTCGTACAAATTGGTTCTGTGTGCCGTGTCCGCCAGTCCGGAATGCCTAATGAACCACGGGGAGCTCCGCCGTCTTAGGACGGGTTCACCAGCGCATTGCCCACGGCCTAGCGGGTCGGGTTCTACTTCAGCGATCAAGTGCAGTAGCCGGAGACTTCAGGAGTTTTGCTGCACTGGCAGCATGAATGTGGCGCTTCGCGCTCCTCTTCCCGCACTCTGAACCGGTATCCTTGGTCAAGTGCATCCCGTTCTCTTTCACATCGGTTCGCTTGTCATTCCTTCGTATGGCGCTACGGCCGCCGCTGGAGTGTTGTTTGCCCTGATGCTCGCCATGCACGCGGCGCGCAGGCTCGGCACCGACCCCAACCGGATCTGGAGCCTCTGCATCCTCATGCTCTTCAGTGCACTGGTTGGTTCTCGTCTGTTGCTCGTGATCGCGAACTGGTCGGTGCTACGCCACCACCCGCTCTGGATGCTCAGCCTGGCGATGATTCATCATCCGCTTCTTGCTGTCATCGGATCGGTCATCGCGCTGGCCGTTGCCGCGGTCTATGCCCGTGTTTACCGTTTGCCGTTCCGCACTACCGCCGATGTTCTCGCTGCGCCTGTCGCTCTTGGCCTCGCCTTCGAACAAATCGGCGCGTTGCTCGCCGGCTCGGGTTATGGAACGGGCGCACAGGTCCCTTGGGCTGTCACCTACAACGACCCGCTTGCCGAGCGATGGAGCGATGCCCCACTAGGCATTCCCGTTCATCCGGTCCAGGCCTACGCCGCACTCGGCCTCTTCGCGATTGCAGGTGGCCTTCTCACTTGGTTGCCGCATCGCCGCCAGAATGGCGACATCGCCGGGCTCTTCCTGTCGGCCACCGGCATCGTTCTCTTCATTACCGAGTTCTGGCGCGACCCCTTTGGGCGCGGGTCACTCCTTGGAGGAGTGATCAAAGGTCCGCAGGTCGCCGGAATCGTTCTCGTTCTTGCCGGAGCATCCATGCTGTTTGAATCCAAGCCGCAACGCATTGCCGTCGCATCTGCCCCAGTCGAGCAGTTGCCTTCCCCACCGCTTGAAATCGAAAGACCATCTCATGACTGAGCCGCGTTCGATTGCCGTCCCACCCGAGGCCGCCGGCCAGCGCCTCGATCACTTCATCGCCACCCAACTCGAAGGCGTCAGCCGATCGCGTGTGCAACTGCTGCTCGATCAAGGCGACGTCCTGGTCAATGATGCGCAGGCCAAGGCTTCGTTCAAACTTCGCGGTGGCGAGCACATTCTCATCACCGGCGAACCCCATCCCGCACCTCTCAAAGCCACGCCGCAGGACATTCCACTCGACGTCGTCTTCGAAGACAAGCACTTCGCCGTCGTCAACAAGCCTGCCGGAATGATGGTCCATGCCGGCGCCGGCGAATCCGAGGACGCGCGCAACAGCAACACCCTCGTCAATGCGCTGCTCTTTCGATTCAAAGCACTTTCAGCGACCGGCGGTGACCTGCGACCCGGCATTGTGCACCGCCTCGACAAGGAGACCAGCGGTCTCATCATCGTCGCCAAAAACGATGCAGCCCATGGCGCGCTCGCCGAACTCTTCTCCTCCCGTCAAATCAGCAAGACCTACATCGCACTCGTGCATGGCGCAGTCGAGCGCCAGAAGGGAACTATCACGGCTGCAGTTAGTCGTGATCCGATGCGCCGCACCCGTATGACCACCCGCCCTGCAGACAACGCCCGCTCCGCCGTCTCTCACTATGAAGTCGTACGTCGCATCGAGACGCGCTTCGGCAAATTCACGCTTGTGCGTGTCCGCATCGAAACCGGACGCACCCACCAGATTCGCGTGCACATGGCGTCCATCGGGCATCCTGTGGTTGGCGATACAGTGTACGGTGCGTCGTCTCAACTCACTGACCAGGTGGCCGCACAAGCCGCTCCCTCCCGTTCCGCACGTCGTAACTCCCAGCCCGAGCGCCTCAGGCTCAATCGCAACTTCCTCCACGCCGCCCGACTCGCATTCACGCACCCCGTCACCGGCAAACCGCTTGAACTGGAGTCGCCGCTGCCCGGCGATCTCGAGAAGTTTCTTGCCAGCCTCGAATCGGGCCGTACAGACTCCGTCAATACCTCCGTAACGAGAACGAAGTCGGATGGTGGTGCGCCATTGATAAAATAAGGAGTGCTATGAGTAAAAGATTGTTCGGCCTGGTTCTCGCTGCTGCGATGTGCCTCCCCGCCCTGCAGGCCCAGCAGCCTGCGTCGCCCCCTGCGCAAACGCCTGCACCTCAACAACCTGCGCAGTCCCCAGCCGCACAAACCCCTGCCGGCCAACAGCCCGCCGCCGGCGCGCAGGACCAGAGCCAGGACGTCGGTCCGACTTTCAGGGTCAGCGTTAACGAAGTCAACCTCATCTTCACCGTGACCGACAAGCACGGCCACTACATTCCCAACCTGAAGCAGAGCGACTTCGCGTTGCTCGACGACCAGAAGGCCCCCGAGAAGGTCACTTCTTTCCGACAGCAGATCAACTTGCCCTTGCGCGTTGGCATCGTCATCGACGCCAGCACCTCCATCCGTTCGCGGTTCCAGTTTGAACAGCAGTCGGCGACGGAGTTTCTGTTGCAGATTTTGAAAGCCAAGAGCGACCGCGCGTTTGTCATGGGATTCGACGTGACACCGACGGTGACGGCCGACTGGACAAACAACATCGACGCACTCGAGACCGGCATCAACCGGCTGCGACCCGGGGGTGGCACCGCCATGTTCGACGCCGTCTATACAGCATGTCGTGACAAGCTCCTCGATGCGCGCGGACAGGAACCCGTCCGCCATGCCATGGTCCTCATCTCCGACGGCGATGATAACCAAAGCCGCGTCCATCCCGATGAAGCCATCAAGATGTGCCAGCGCGCCGAGACCATCATCTACGCCATCAGTACCAACTGGACTCCCAGCCGAGGCAAAGGCGACCAGATCCTCAACCAGATGGCTTCCGAAACGGGCGGCCTTACCTTCTTTCCGCCTTCGGTCGAGGAGATGTCGACGAGCTTTAAGAATATCGAAGAGGAACTGCGCAGCCAGTACGCGCTAACCTACACACCAGCGGACTTCAAGTCGAATGGAGCCTTTCGGCCCATCTACCTCTATTGCAACGACCGCAGGTACATCGCCCGCGCCAAGAAGGGCTATTTCGCCCCACGCGATTAGTAGCGCATGCAGACTCCCGCTGTCCCGTCTTGGCACTGAACGTTGAGCTTGATTCCGAATTCGAAATGGCCCGCGATTCTTCCTCTGCGCGCGAGCTTTATTTCACAGGAATACGATGAAATGAAAGCGGGGGAATCTCGATGATCCGCCAGGCCATTTCGTGCGACATCTGCGGAGCGGAAATGCTCAATGCCAACCACTGGTTCGTCGCGTACGATCGCGGACCGGAACTTCGCATCAGCGCGTGGAACCCGCGTAGCCGGCTTCGTGCGTCGGCCAGGCACCTCTGCGGCCATAAATGTCTGCACAAGCTGGTTGACGACTTTACAGCGCGGACCCTCAGCGCATGTGGGTCAATTTCTGTTGAAGCAGAGGATTCGATTCGGGCTTCCACCGTTCGTACGAAGACACTGACAGAGACGAAACTCACGTGTTTCACGACCCACACCCCGGCGGCACTCCCGATCATTGGCGCGGGTGCGGGAGACTTTGAGTCTTCGGCCAGACTCATTCTGCCGGTCGAGCAGAGAATCGCGCGGGCGGCTTCAGACCCCGCGACCTTAAGGGCCGAAGCCTGGAAGCGGGAACGAAAGCGACAGGCAGAACAAGCTGCGTCGTCGTGCCGATCCATCGCCTGACGCCCGATGATGGGCTGAGAGCAGGCAGCTTCGCTTTCCTCATCCTTCCAGCAGATTCAGCAACCCGGCCTCATCCAGCACCGGGACTTTGAGTTCAAGAGCCTTGTCGAGCTTCGACCCGGCCTCTTCACCGGCAACCACGTAGGTGGTCTTCTTGCTCACCGAACCGGAGACTTTGCCGCCCGCCGCCTCGATCCGAGCCTTGGCATCATCGCGCGTAAGACTCGGCAGTGTCCCCGTCAACACCAACGTCATACCGGCCAGCTGGGTCGTACGCTGTTTTTTCTCGGCGGTCATCTTCACGCCGGCAGCCTTTAAATGCGCAATCAACTCCCGATTTGCAGGACGCGCGAAGAAATCGGTGATCGCCTGCGAGATGCGCGGCCCAACCTCTTCCACTCGCTCCAGTTCTTCGGCGCTGGCGTTCATGATGGCATCCATCGATCCGAACTCCTGGGCGAGCAACTCGGCAGTGCGCTCGCCCACGAATCGAATACTCATCCCCATCAAAACTCGCGCGAGCCCCGCGTGCTTCGAATTTTCAATCTCCTTCAGAAGCCTCTTGATCTCAACCGGCCCGAACACGCGTTGCTGCTTCTTCACGCCATTGCGTTCAACTTCCTGTGTGAGTGCGGCCAGTTTCTCTTCGTTCAGCGAATAGAGGTCTGCAACGCTTTTGACAACTTTTTGCGTGGTCAGTTCGTAGACCGACGCTTCGCCCAGTCCCTCGATATTCATGACCCCACGGCTCGCCCAGTGCTCGACAGTTCCGTGCAGCAGGGCAGGGCAGTCTACATTCACGCAGCGATAGTCTGCTTCACCCTCCTCGCGCACCACGGCACTCCCGCACACGGGACAGTTCGTTGGAAATGTGAAACTCTTCTTTCCCCGCGGATGCTCAGCATCGTCCACGATAGCCGCGACCTTGGGAATGACATCGCCGCCGCGCTCCACCTTTACCCAGTCGCCGATCTTCAATCCCATGCGCTCGATCCAGTCGGCGTTGTGCAGCGTGGCGCGGCTGACGTTTGCCCCGCCAACAAACACCGAGTTCAGCATGGCCGTAGGCGTCAGCTTGCCGCTGCGACCTACCGTGATCATGATGTCGTACATCTGCGTAACGGCCTGCTCGGCCGAGAACTTGTAGGCGATGGCCCAGCGCGGGGCGCGACCCGTGTACCCCAGACGCTGCCGGGTCCCCTGCGCATTCACCTTGAACACCACGCCATCGATGTCATAGCCGAGGGTTGCTCTGCGCTTGCCGGTAGCCTCGATGAACCGCATCATCTCCTCGACCGTATGCATCCGCCCGCGATGTGGATTGACGCGAAATCCCAGCGCCGTCAGCGCATCCAGCGTCTGCTCTTGGCCCATCGCCGCATACTCACCTTGCGTTAGCAGAAAATATGCGTACACATCGAGCCGCCGCTGCGCCACCACACTGGAATCCTTGGTACGCAGTGTGCCTGCGGCTGCGTTGCGGGGATTCACCGCTGGCGGCAATCCCTCCGCCTCGCGGTCTTTGTTCATTTTCTCGAAGGCCTTCAGCGGCATTACCGTTTCGCCGCGCACTTCAAAGTCCGGAGGCACGCCCGCCTCCCTCAATCGTGCTGCCGAAATGCTCAGGGGCACGCTGCGAATAGTACGGACGTTCGTGGTGACGTCTTCCCCGATTTGCCCGTCTCCGCGCGTGAGCCCGCGCGCCAGCCGCGCACTGCCGCCTGGGGCGGCTTCGAAGTGCAACGCAAGGCTAAGCCCGTCGAGCTTCAATTCCGCGGTGTATTCCACTTGAAGATTCCCTGCGAGCTCGCGAACGCGCCGATCCCAGTCGCGCAGTTCTTCCTCGCTGTAGGCATTGTCGAGGCTTAGCATGGGCCGCGAGTGGCGCACCTTCTGAAAGCCTTCCGCCGGCTTGCCGCCCACGCGCTGGGTAGGCGAGTCCTGGGTCAGCAATTCCGGATGCTCCGTCTCCAGGCGCTTCAACTCGTTCATCAGCTTGTCGTATTCCGCGTCGCTGATCGCCGGCGCATCCATCACGTAGTAGAGGTGCTCATACCGCCGCAATTCCGTGCGCAACTCTTCGATGCGCTTCGCTGCCTGCCCGCCTTTGCTCGTCTCGCTCATCTGCAGGATTATAGGATGCCGCAGCCGACGTCTTCGACGGTCGAACCGCTAACTTGCGAACTCGCTATTTCCGCGCAGCGGAAAGCTAACCCGCTAAAACGCAAATCCACACAGCCATCCCGGCCCTGCGAACTCCGCTGACCGCGCGAAGCGCAACTAACGGCGCAACGCGCCCCCAACCCCGTTAACCAGCCTCCTCCGCTACCATGAAGTGCAGTACGACATGGAGCCCATCACACACTTCCTGACCGGCGCCTGCATCGGCCGCGCCGGGCTCAATCGAAGAACTGCCTATGCCACGCTGGCTGCCGTGCTGGCCGCCGAGGCCGCCGACCTCGATGTCTTCTGGGGATTCGCCGGCCCCGTCGAAGAGCTCAAGCATCATCGCGGCATCACGCATACGTTCATCGCTGTTCCGTTTGTGGCGGCCGCCGCGGTAGGAGCAACCTGGATCTACCACCAGCGGGTCAAACGGCGCCACGCCCGTCGAGAGGATTCCAGGGCGCCCCTCGAACCGGGAGCGCCGCCGCGTCCTCAACCGCAGCCGGTGCGCTGGCTCTGGGTTTACCTCGCCGCGCTGATTGCCGCTCTCAGCCACATCCTGCTCGACTGGACCAACAACTACGGCGTGCGCCCATTCTTCCCATTTAATCCGCGCTGGTATGCGGGCAGCTTCGTCTTCATCGCCGAACCGGTGCTGTGGATGCTGCTCTCGGCCGCGCTCATTGTCCCCGGCATCTTCGGCCTCGCCGAGCGCGAAATCTCTTCGAAGCGCACGCCCTTTCGCGGACGCGGCTGGGCCATCTTCGCGCTTTCGAGCATGTTTCTGCTGTGGTGCCTTCGCTACGCCGAGCACGCCCAGGCCGTCGGCCTCATCCTCAACAACCCCATAACCACCGATCCCGTGAACCGAATCGCGGCCGAGCCCTACCCATGGAATCCCTTTCGCTGGCACGTGATTGTCGAAACGCATAACTACTATCAGTTCGCCGAAGTGAACTCCCGCACCGATGATGTCGACAGCGACCCGCAGACCGACCAGTTCTTCAAGCCGCCGGACACTCCCGCCGTCGAGGCCGCCAAGCAAACCCAACTCGGCAAGGTCTACCTCGACTGGGGACGCTGGGCCGTGGTACAGGACATTGGCCAGGTCGAAGTGGTTGGGATCGATCCGCCTCGGCTGCCGCCCGGTCGCACGTGGACGACCGTGGAGTTCACCGATCTGCGTTTCGGGTACGATTTTCGAGGAAACGGGAACGCCCGTCCGCCCTCAGGCCTGGGCGGAGCAGTCTACATCCTCGACAACCGCGAAGACGCGGGCGAAGAAATGGGCGGCAAGGAACAGAAGTGACCTGGATCCGATGAGGAGTGTTGGCGCGCGCAAGTCGGGAAGTAGCCTAAGCCCTCTTCCGGCTGTGTGCCCGCGTGCTGTGACCCGGCTTGCGCGCATGACCACGATGCGTCGTCGCCGCTACCTGCCGTGTTGCTACAGCGTGCCCGCGCCGCCGATGTACAACTGCCGGCCGCAGCACTGCGCCCACGCGTTGCTCAGCCGCGGCGGGATCATCGCGATACGCCGGATCGAGCATGGCAATCACCGAGACCGCCCGCGAACGATACTTGTGCGCCCACTGGCTGCCCATTAGCGACTTCTGCACACTCAGCCAGTACTCGGGCGACTGATCGAGCGTGGCCGGCATCTCTTGCGAAGCCTCGACGAGCATGGCCGACTCCTCAGCCGCAGCCCGTGGTCCCGGGTTGATCATCCCCAGAAATTCATTGAAGTGCTGCAGGTTCACGCCCATCTGGTAGACAAGCTGCGCCATCGCCATCTGTTGCGGCCCCGACATCTGGTCAAAATTCCGGCAGTACGCGTGCGCGTTGTAGATCGCCTGAATCGCGCCGACGCGCACAAGCTGCAACGCTTCGTCATCCGAGATCTGCGCCGGCAGGCTGAAGAGCTGCCGCCGCCAGGTGCGCTTGCTCCAATCCCGCCTGCGTTGGTAGAAGACCTTCAGCAAGCCGTCAAGCCTCTCCGGATCAAACCCCGCAGCCTGCCAAAGCTCGGCTGACGAAGGCTCAAGAAAGGGGTGCGGATTCAGCAGATCGGGCTGCGGATGTTCGCGTGTAGGCAGATCGAGGCTGAACCCCGCACCAATCAGCGGCTGGCTCGTTCTAGGATCGGGATAGGCTGCGAGTACCCAGCCTTCATGGCGGTGATCGCGCAGGATATCGAGCAACTCGTTCAGGTCGAACTTGATATCCGTGTCCTTGAAACCTTCGATCATTTGCACGGCCGGGCTGGGGGTGGCTTCAGAATCAGGCTGCGAAACCGGTGGAACGGCGCTTAAGGCGGGCGTTACGGAAGAAGGCGAACCGGCATCCGCTCCCGGCGTACTCTGCGCCGATGACGAAATCCCCAAGGCGAGGGCCAGCGCGGCGATCATAAAGGTCTGCTGAAGCTTCACAGAAAAATTCCTTCCTCTAACAATGCTTTAAAATTTCGCCGCGCGCAACGCCTTGGGCGCCTGATCTGCGCAAAAGGTAATTAGCCTGTTCAACACCGTCGTCACCAGCTTGTTGCTCTAGCCGTGTTTCTCACCCCGTTTGCTCGTGCCGGATGAAAACTTTTATTCATCCCGCACCCCTTAGCGGTTGACCACCTGACGTTGACGCACGAGAATGGAGAAGTCGCGTTCCGAGCCGGTGCAGTCACCCGGTACTCCGCAATCTGAGGTTTCCATGGCCGCTTACCTGCTGCTGGTTCTTGCCGTTCTCACCCGTGTCGTGCCGCACCATGGCTGGCTGAACTTTACCGCCGTTGGAGGCGCCTTGCTTTATTTCGGCGCACGCCGCCCCTGGCGCGAGATGCTGGCTCCCCTTGCCGCGCTCATGGCCACCGATTACTGCCTTACCGTCTTTACCTATCACTACACCTTCGCCTGGACGGCTTACGTGACCACCTGGACCTGGTATCTCGCGGTGATGGTGCTCGGCTACATTCTGCTCAAGTCGAAGACCACGTGGCTGCGCTTTGGCGCCGCAGTGGTGCTCGGACCGACTTCGTTCTTTCTGATTTCGAATTACGCGGTGTGGGTAGGCGGCACTATGTATCCGCGCACGCTGGCGGGCCTGGCTACCTGCTACGCCGCGGCGGTTCCGTTCTATCGCAATGACATGCTTTCGACGACGATCGTCGCGGGCCTTGCGTTCGGTGTTCCTGTGCTCGTGCGGAAGATGCGCATGGAGCGCAGCGCTGGCGTAGTCGCAACTAGCTAGTCGAGCTGCAAATCCGATTCCAAAACCAGCCACCCACGCACCACAACAAGTGCTTGCTTCTTCGCGATTCTGAGATAGGGTGGCTCTTGGCCATGGGCCTATTACCTTACCGCAGCTCTCCCGTTCGCCGCTTGCGCATCCACCAAATCCCGAATCCGATAACGGCCAACCCCAACACCACCAGCAGTCCCGTCAGGGAATGGTGCTGCACGATCCCCAACGCGCCCGGCCCGAGCTTGATCACCAGAAGCGAAAGCACCAGCCAGCGCACCAGCCTGCCGGTAAAGACCGCCAGCATGAACGGGACTACCCGCATTTCGAATACCCCGGCGGCGAAGACGAAGGCCTTCCAGGGGGTGGGGGGGGGGAGGGCCGAGGGGATGGCCATGGCGAGGAACTCCTGCTTTTCGAAGCGCAGTTTCATGCGTTCGTAGCGCTCGCGGTTAACGCGCTTGAGGATGAACAGTTCGCCGCCGGCCCGGCCGAGGCCATACGGCAGTAGCCCGCCAATCGCTGAACCGAAGGCCGCCATCAAACAGTAGGCCCAGAAATGACCCTGATCCTTCCACACCCAGACGGCGATAAGCGCATCCATCGGGACGGGAATCGTGGAGGAATCGAGCAACGCCACCGCCCCGGCGCCCAGGATTCCCCACTTGATGAGCACGGGAAGGATTACCAGCGTCCATTTGAGCCAAACTGTCTGAAAAAAATGCTTCAAAAACGTCCCTTTCGACCTCTAAAACGTCCATTCAGAAAGATCAATTGTACGGTCCGGGGTTCTTCGCGTGCGTGATTGGCTGCGAACCCCGGGAGTGAGAGAATAGAAAAACAAGGACTCGAAGCAGAGCTGGCCCGGCGTACGCACCCGCGGCAGCCGCAGCCCGCATGCATGCCGACCAGTGAAGCAAAACACACCGCGCAAGAGCCCGACGAGCCCGTGGCAATCACCCCGAAAAGGGCCAGCACCGGTCCGCTGAATCTGGCTTTTCCGGCGTTAGATGTGCCGTATCAGCAAGATGGCGCGTCAGCCGACGAAGAATCCGCTGAGACCGACGAGGGCGGCCGGCGTGCGATCCGTCGCGGCGCGGCCACTTCGCGCTGGGTAGACTACGACACCCACGAACTGCTGCAGGTGATCAGCGAGCTCGAAGACGAGCGGCGCTGGGCGCGGCTGCGTGAAGGCATCTGGATCGCCGTGCTGATTCACATTTTGCTGCTCTCCGCAATCACATGGATTCCGCGCTATATCTTCCACGTCGCGCCCGTGATCGACCCATTTGACGCGATCAAGCAGCGCAAGGACCTGACTTATTTGGACTTGCCCCCGGACCTGATCAGGAAGCTGCAGCCCAAAGTGCAGGTAAAACCGGTGCCGGAGCAGCAGCAGCACGTGGACAAAAAGACCCTTGAGGCACTGAAAAAGCCCACCCCGCCGCCTCCCATAACCGAGCCTCCGCCGACAACGCCCACAGAGCAGCCGTCCTTGACGACCCCCACTCCAAAGGTCGAACCCGCTCCTCAACCTACTGAGACTCCTCGTCCGCAAGCTGTTCCAGCGAAGCCAAACTTTGCCATGGGCTCGTCGAACCCCGCGGACCAGTTGCAGCAGGCGATGCGCGGGGCGCGCTCCGGGCCAGGCGCCACCACAAATCCGGGCACCGGTGGAGCGCTGCCGATGCATCCGGGCGCGGGCTCGGGAGGCGTGCAGATTCTCTCAGACCAGCAGGGAGTCGACTTTAGTTCGTGGCTGCTGCGCTGGCATCGTGAGACGGAACGCACGTGGGACCCGCTGATTCCGGAAGAGGTGAATCCGCCGATTCTCAAGAAAGGGGCGGTAGTGATTCGCTTTAAAGTGCTGCCCAATGGGCGGCTCATGGACGGCAGCATGGTTCTGGAGGGTCGCTCTGGCGATACAGCCCTCGACCGCGCCGCCTGGGGCGCGCTGACCGGATCAAATTATCCGACTTTGCCGAGAGAATTCCACGGGCCATACCTGGAGTTGCGCGCTATTTTCCTGTACAACATGGAACCCGGGCACTAATTCGGGAAGGGCTGCAGCGGTCTTTTGCCCAAGGGCAGGTTTCGCAGTGTTCACACGGAAATGCCCCTGAAAAACCCTTTTGCTTCGCGCAAAAAAATCAGACTGCGACACACTTCAGTGCGAAAATTGCATCAAACTGAAGATAGGTGTCCCCCAGTCCATGACCGTGCGTTCTGCCCGAGAAACTGTGGATTCTCTTCGTGTCACGCTGCAAAAGCTTGAGCAGGATCCCGCGTCAGATGGGCGCGATGTCGCCGAGCTGAAACAGATTTTGCTGAACCGCATCGCCGAGCTCGAAGCGCTGCAGGCCTTGAACCCAACGGAAGAAGTTGAGCCCGCCCCTGCGCCCTCAGATCTGCCTTCGATTGCTGCCACCGCCGCAGAAGAGCCCGCGAGAGATGCCGCAAACGCGACTGGAATCGAAAAACTCAACTAAGACGCTCTTAAACAATGACTGCACAGCCTTTGCGTAACACTAGGCCGTCGCATCCATGGTTGGCTCTTCGGCGTCGATCTGCGCAGCATGGGGCGGATCGAGAGGGTGCGACCCATGGGGCAGTTCGATACCGTCCTGCATGAGCAGCGCCTCGTAAACGGGAATGGGACGCCAGTGCCGGGCCAGGACGAATGCGCTCATGTTGGCGATCATCAAGGGCAGCACCAGTCCGTAACCTCCCGTCATCTCGAACACAATCAGGATTGAAGTCATCGGCGCGCGAACGATTCCGGCAAACACAGCACCCATGCCAACCACCGCAAAGGCCCCAATCGCGTCCTTCGGATGGTGGAAGACGGTGACGTCGATATAGCCGACTGACCCTCCCAGCATTGCGCCCATAAAGAGCGAGGGCGCAAAGATGCCTCCTGAACCACCGCTCGAATAGGAGCTTATCGTGGCCGCGAGCTTCAGCACGCAGAACGCAACCATGAACATCAACGGCATCGTCCCTGTGAGAGCAAGTTCAAGGGTCTTATAGGGATCGCCGGCAATTCCATTGAGATGAAACAGGTAAAGCGCCAGGGCAGCCATCGCGCCTGTTGCGAGTCCACCGATAGCCGGGTGGATCCATTTAGGCACGGCCGTCCAGCGCTTGAAGAGTGCGCGGAGCTTTAACAGGCCGTCGGTGAACGTGATGGAAACAATGGCCGCGAGGATGCCCAGAAGCGCATACCAGATAAGCGACGATGCGGCGCCTAGCGTATAGCTGCGCGGCATATGGAAGACCGGGTTTGAACCGAGAATGGAATGTTCCACGACGGCCGCAAGTGCTGCCGCGACGATAACGCCGGAAAGCATGGTTTGATCGAGATCGCCGATCAGCTCTTCCAGTGTGAACGTTATGGCAGCGATGGGCGCGTTGAAGGCAGCGGCAATGCCTGCAGCCATGCCGACGGAGGTCATGCGGCGACAGTTCTGCGGACTGAGGCGAGCAGCGCGGGCCATCAGGCTGCTGACGCCTGCGCAGATTTGCACCGTTGGGCCTTCTAGGCCAAGCGAGGCGCCGGAGCCGATCTGGAACGCGCAGAGGACAAATTTGCCGACCGTCTCTCGCAGCGAGACGAGACCGGAACGAAGTGCAAAAGCCACCTTGACCTGGGGGATGCCTGAGCCGGCGGCGGCTGGTGCCCAGAAAGTAAGGCCAAGGCCAACAATCAGGCCACCCAAACCGGGCACCAGGATTGTCAGGAAAATCCACCAATAGCCCGGCGCATGATTGGCGGGATTTATGAGCAGCGCCTCAAGCCAGCCGATCGAGAGATGGAAGGCGACAGCTGCCAGTCCGCAGAGCCCGCCCGCAAGGATGGTGACGACGAGCAGACGCTGGCGTTCGTTGGCCATGCGTCGGGTGAACCAGGCCAGCGTGCGCGAAAAAAGACTTCGCAACCAGTTACCTTCACTCAATTCCCAGGGGACCTCGATGGGGAGACGTGCACTGTCCAGTATAGAAGCGCATGGGATGCGCGGAGTTCGCTGCGCTTCGCGATGAAGTCGTTGATTTTTTGAAAAGCCGAATTACGGTTTGGGTTCCGTCTGCTGCATGAGTTCCGCGAGATAGTTCTTCCAGACGGCGGCGGCTGTGTGCGTGCCATGTCCGCGCGTCTGATCGCTGATGGGGATAAGGATGAAGTGTGCGTGGGGCATGCGCTTCACCATCTTCTCAGCAATTCCGAGTTCGGGCGGATTGATGTAGTCGTCGGCGGAGTTGATCCAGAGAACAGGGTCGGTGATGGTCTCAAGGCGCGGACTGGGATCGTAATTGCGGCTGGCGTTGAGGTAATAGATCATGTCGTTCGCGTCCGGCGCAGGACGGGCAAGATAGCGATCGACATACTGCTCGGCAGCTTCGCGCGTTGGCGCCTGATTCTGCATGACGAGCGGAGCGGAACCCATCACAAGAATGATCGTGTCCGCGAGGCGCAGGCCTTCCGCCGGCTCCGTGATGTAGTCGCCGTTGTTCCAAGTGGGGTCCAGCTTGATTCCCTGGATGCCCATGTAGCGCATGATGCGATTGCGGCCGGCGATCTGCACGGGCAGGCAGGCAAAGGGCGCGAGAGCGTCAGAAAATCCAGGATAGGTTTCGCCCCACACAAACGTCTGCATGCAGCCCATGGATGTGCCAAGAATGAGCCGCAGATGATCTACCTTCATCTGGTCAAGCATCATGCGCTGACTGCGTACCATGTCGTCGTAGTCATACGCGGGAAAGTGCATGTGCATGCCGTCAGACGGCTTGGAGCTTTGGCCGTGGCCGATATCGTCGGGCAGAATGATGAAGTATTTCTGGATATCGAGCAGACCGCCGGGCACAAACAGAACATCGGAAAAGATCGGGTTGAGCAGCGAGTGCGCGTTGCCGCCAGTGCCGTGAAGCAACAGTATGGCATTGTCCACATGACCGTTGGCATTGCGATGCGGCGTGCCGAGCGTGAGGTAGTGCAGCTTGAGTTCGGGGAGTGTCTCGCCGGTTCCGAAGCGGAAGTTGGGCAGAGTAACGTTGCCCTCCTGCGCGGGCCAGTGGGAGGCGGGAGACGTTGGCGGGGAACTGGTTTGACAAAAGGCACAGGTGCAGGCGAGAAGCAAAGCGGCGAAAGCGATACCGGCCGCGAATGGACGCATCGATGACCTCCGTGGATACGGATTGAGCCTAGCGGCTGATGGCAGAGTTCGCAAGCAATCCGCTGAGACCGTCGTGAATTGCGGTCAGAGGTTTGTCTTTCCCGCGGTACCACAAGCGCGGTAAAATCCGGAGTGTCAGATATGTTCAACCGAGCCGCAGCCCGGATTTTATCGACGCCCTTGCTCAAGCGCTTTCGCCGTGGGCGCCCCGATCGTGGACGCAACTCTTCCCGCTGAGTAATCTATTCCCGTCAGTTTTTATCCCTCTGTGCCGCTCCGAGCACGCGGCGGGAATTGTCGCGGCGTAAATTCCGCAAATTGAATTCTCAAGCTCATCCGCCTCTCAGCGGATAGAAAGGTCCCCCTGATGAACAGCTTCATTAGCCGTGCCACTCTGAAATCCGGCAACAAGGCGTACACCATTTTCCGCCTGCCCGCATTGAGCGCGCGCGGATTCGACCTGGGCCGCCTGCCCTTCAGCCTGAAGATTCTGCTCGAAAACCTGCTGCGCCGCGAAGACGGTGTCAACGTGACTGCCGATGACATTGAATTCCTGGCCAAGTGGGAAGCCAAGGCAGAGCCGAGCCGCGAGATCGCCTATATGCCGGCGCGTGTGCTGATGCAGGACTTCACCGGCGTCCCGGCAATCGTCGACCTCGGCGCGATGCGCGATGCCATCAAGACGCTCGGCGGCGATCCGGAACGCGTCAATCCTCTGGTGCCCGCGGAACTCGTAATTGATCATTCGGTGCAGGTAGATGAATTCGGCACGCCGGGGGCGTATGAAGCGAACTCGCTGCTCGAGTTCCAGCGTAATCGTGAACGCTACGCCTTCCTGAAATGGGGTCAGACAGCATTTCGCAACTTCAGCGCCGTGCCGCCCGGCATGGGCATCTGCCACCAGGTCAATCTCGAATATCTGGCGCGCGTGGTCTTCACGACAGAGGTAAATGGCGAACTGCAAGCCTATCCCGACACGCTGGTGGGAACAGATTCGCACACCACGATGATCAATGGCCTCGGAGTACTGGGCTGGGGTGTGGGCGGAATCGAAGCCGAGGCGGCAATGCTCGGCCAGGCCGTAAGCATGCTGGTTCCGCAGGTGGTCGGCTTCAAGTTGACCGGCAAGTTGCGCGAGGGCGCGACGGCTACCGACCTGGTGCTGACCGTGACGCAGGCGTTGCGCAAACTCGGTGTCGTCGGCAAGTTCGTGGAGTTCTATGGACCCGGCATCGCCGCGCTGCCGTTGGCCGATCGCGCCACCATCAGCAACATGGCGCCGGAGTATGGCGCGACCTGCGGCATTTTCCCGGTGGATGCAGAGACGCTTCGCTACCTGAAACTCACCGGCCGCAGCGAGGAACAAATCGCTCTTGTCGAGGCTTACTACAAGGAACAGGGACTCTTCCACACAGAGAAGTCTCTGGAAGCCGAATACACGCAGACTCTAGAACTGGATCTTGCGGCCGTGGAACCGAGCGTTGCGGGACCGAAGCGACCTCAGGATCGCGTGCTGCTGAAAGATGCGGCGGAGAGCTTTGCAAAGCAATTGCCATCGCTGCTTGCACCGACCGCGAAGCCGCTGGGCGCGCGCACCGCCGCCATGTGGGAACCTGCCGCTGTCAATGACACCGCACTCGCTGTTGACGCTGAGGACAACGAGGGGCCTGCAACGTCTTCGGCGGTAGCACATGCCGCTCCGTCCAACAAAACATTCAAGACCGGACCAATCACGACAACTGTGAAAGAGCGCTTTAATGTCGATCCCGACAAATATCTCGATCACGGATCAGTAGTGATTGCGGCAATTACAAGCTGCACCAATACTTCGAATCCATCGGTGATGATGGCCGCAGGCATCCTTGCAAAAAAAGCTGTAGAGAAAGGGCTCACCGTTCCGCCGTGGGTCAAGACGTCGCTGGCGCCGGGATCACGTGTAGTCACCGACTACTACCAGAAATCGGGTCTGCTGCCGTATCTCGAGAAGCTGCGCTTCAACGTCGTCGGTTATGGATGCACCACCTGCATCGGCAACTCCGGCCCGCTGCCTGCGGATGTTTCGAAATCCATCGATGAGCACGGGCTGGTTGCGGTGAGCGTCCTCAGCGGCAATCGCAACTTTGAGGGTCGTGTAAATGTGGATGTGCGTGCAAACTACCTGATGAGCCCGCCGCTCGTGGTTGCTTATGCTCTCGCCGGTCGCATCGGGCACAACTTCGACACGGAGCCCCTCGGCAAGGACCAAGGCGGCAAGCCGGTCTACCTCAGGGACATCTGGCCCTCGCAGCAGGAAGTTGCCGCGGCCATTGAAAAAGGCGTGAGCAGCGAGGGATTCCGCAAGGAGTACGCGACGGTAAGCGATGGCGACGCAAGCTGGCAGGGACTTAGCTTCCCAACCGGCGACGTCTACAAGTGGGAGCCGGACTCCACCTACATTCGCCAGGCGCCGTACTTCGACGGCATGAAAAAGCAGCCCGAGCCGGTCACAGATATTCTCGGCGCGCGCGTGCTCGCCGTGCTGGGCGATTCGGTGACCACGGACCACATCTCACCGGCTGGATCCATCAAGGCCAACGGGCCGGCGGGGAAGTATCTTGCCGAGCACGGTGTGAAGCCGGCAGATTTCAACTCGTACGGTTCGCGCCGGGGCAACCACGAGGTGATGGTGCGCGGAACATTCGCCAATGTGCGTCTGCGCAACAAGCTTGCGCCGGGAACAGAAGGCGGTGTCACGCGGCTCTTGCCCGAAGGCGAGCAGATGTCGATCTTCGACGCCAGCGTTAAATACGCTGAGCGCAAGGTGCCTCTTGTCATCCTCGCCGGCAAGGAATACGGATCCGGCTCGTCGCGCGATTGGGCGGCGAAGGGGCCGAACCTGCTGGGTGTGCGCGCAGTGATCGCCGAGAGCTTCGAGCGTATTCACCGTTCGAACCTGGTGGGCATGGGCATTTTGCCGTTGCAGTTTGAAGAGGGGCAGAGCGTCGAATCGCTCGGTCTCACGGGCGAGGAGGTGTACGACTTTGCGGGATTCACCGGCATGCTGAAATCGAAGTTCGCAACCGGAAGCACGCTGAAGGTGAAGGCTAAGGCTGCGGACGGGAGCGTGAAGGAGCTCAATGCGAAGGTGCGGATCGATACGCCGCAGGAGATCGAGTATTACGAGCACGGCGGGATTCTGCTCTACGTGCTGCGGCAGTTAGCAACGAAGTAACTGGAACCTAGGGTGCCCCATCCATTCGACAGATTTTGGTCGAATGGGTGGGAAAGCACGAACCCCTCAAAGCCAAAACGGCGCTGTTACGGATTTGAAATCTTTGGCGGATTCGGCGAGGGGTACTGGCGGACCGGTTGCGACTTGCGGCGTCTTGCCTTCGGCTGATCCGCGCGCGAGGCCACATCACGTGCCGGTTCATCTTCATGCGGGGCGAAGAAGCGGACGCCTTCCTGGTTGTGCTCGCCCAGAACGTGCAGGCGCAGGAAGTTGGTTGAGCCGGACTTGGTGCGTGTGCCGGCGACGATCGCAATCACCTCGCGATTGCGCACATAGCCATGCTGCTCCAGCAGGCTTTCGGCCACGTCGACCAGCGCTTCGGTCGAGTTGACCTTGGGGCACCGAATCGGAGTTGTGCCCCACAGCAGATTGAGGCGGTTGATCGTGATGTCGACAGGGCTGAGCGCGAAGATCGGCGCGGTGGGGTGGTACTTCGAGAGTTGACGCGCCGTCGCGCCAGACTCGGTGAAGAGCGCGATGCCGCGCAAATCGAGATCATCGGCCGCGTGTGCGGTGGCTTCGCAGATGGTCTCGGCGATGGAGAGATGCGTCTGGCGAAGCAGCGGCTCGTTCAGGTGATCTTCCCTGATGTGGCGCTCCGCTTCGCTCACGATGCGGCCCATCATGGCGACAGCTTCGATGGGATACTTGCCAACCGCCGATTCGCCGGAAAGCATGACGGCGTCGGTGCCGTCGTAGACGGCGTTGGCCACGTCGGAAACTTCGGCGCGCGTGGGCCGCGGATTTTCGATCATCGATTCCAGCATCTGCGTCGCGGTGATCACCGGCTTGAAGTACTCGGATGCGCGGCGGATGATGTGCTTCTGAATCGCGGGAACCTTTTCCGGGGGAACCTCGACGCCGAGATCGCCGCGAGCCACCATGATGCCATCAGCGGCCTGCAGAATGCTGTCGAGATGCTCGATGGCCTGCGGCTTTTCGAGCTTGGCGATGATCCAGGTTTCGCTTCCGTATGCAGAGACGCGATTGCGCACCAGGCGAACGTCTTCCGCGGTCCGGACAAAGGAGACAGCAATGGCATCCACGCCATTCTTTAGAGCGAACTCGAGGTCCAGAGAATCTTTTTCAGTGAGCGAGGGGACACGCACAGGAATACCCGGCAGGTTGATGCCCTTGTTTTCGCCGAGCATGCCGCCGTTGATAACTTCGCAAACCACATCGGCGCCAATGACCTCGTGAACACGGAGTTCAATCAACCCGTCAGACAGCAGAATATGCGAGCCCTGCTCCACATTTTCGGCCAGTGTTTTGAAGGTCGTTCCGATCAGCGAGGCGGTGCCGGGAACATCGCGCGGGGTGATGGTAAGCCGTTGACCCGCTTTGAGTAGTACGGCCTGGTGATCCTTGAGCTTGGAGGTGCGAATCTTGGGACCTTGCAGGTCGCCGAGGATGCAAAGCGGCTTGCGCTCTTCGCGGCTGACTTTGCGAATCATCTGGATGAGCGCAAGTTTTTCTTCATGAGTGCCGTGCGAGAAGTTCAGACGCACAACATCAATTCCTGCACGGACGAGATCGCGAAAAACCGGCTCGGTGTTCGACGCGGGACCGAGGGTGGCAACGATCTTGGCACGGCGCTGGACAGGATTGGCGTTCTGGTTCGTATCGGCGAACGGCATGGTATGACTCCAAAAAAATTAGGTAAGAGGAACAGGGGAAATAGGAGTGCGGTTCCCTTCATTATACAAAGTCAGCTGTTCTCAGAATCCTGCGGGCAATTGCGCAGACGCGGCGGCATTTCACTCGGTGCGAAGCATCAACGACCGCATCTGAGCGATGACTGTGTTCCGCTAAAGGCGTTTGTTGCGCTCGCGGAAGAGAACACCGTTGAGTTCGGCGCCAAGCAAGGCGCTGAATGACGTGATGTAGAGCCAGACAAGGGTCGCAATGCCAGCGCCGAATGACCCGTAAAAGATGGTGTAGTCGGCGATGCGAGTGACATACCAGCCGAAGGCAAGCGTTGCCGGAAACCAGACTGCGCTGGCGGCGACGGCGCCGGGCATGACGTGCAGCCAGTGCTCCCGGCGCCGGGTTCCGAAGTGGTAAAGCGTGCCAAGCACCGTGAGACTGGTGATGAAGGCGAGTGTCCAGCGCGCCAGCCGCCAGAAAAATAGAACGACGTGGCGCAGATCGTGTCCGGTTTTGAAGACCATCCAGAGTTCAATTGCACGGCCAAATACCAGCAGAAGTGTGGCCAGCGCGAGTGGAACGAGCACAATGAGAACGAGAAACAGCGCCCTGAGACGTCGCTCCCAGAAGTCCCATTCGCTTCGCGGAAGGCGATATGCGCGCCGAAACCCCTCCATCAAGGTCAGCATCAGGCCCAGCCCCGCAAAAATGCTGAGCGTGATGCCCGAGACGATGAGGCGCCCGGGGTGCGGATTGCGTTCCTGCATCGAGGAGAGCAGTACGCGTACGGTATCCGCCGGAAGAATCTGCCCTGAGACCCAGCGGATCTCGCCCACGACCGTCGGGCCTTCGGGTACCTTGGCCACCAGCGCGGTGAGAACGATGAATGCCGGAAAGAACATCAACATACCGGAATATGCGGCGGCCTTGGCGGTATTGAGCACATCGTGCTCGATAGCCAGGAAGACTGCCTTCCGGAAATGGCGAAGAATCGGGCGCATCAGAGTCCCTTCAAAGAGTAGAGCATTTCACGTTTCCCTGCGACGGGTGCAAATCGTCCGGTTCTTGGCAAGATAACGGCAAGCGAAAGCAATACCTGACTGGTCCGGCTCAAACGGTTTATCATTTTCCGGACATGACGAAGTTGAGCGCTACCGCGGTTGAATTTGTTCTTGTGCTGCTCGCCGCTCTCGGCGCAATTCCCGCGCCCGGTCAGGATCGCGCCACCCCCAATCCTCAATTGGCGTCAAAGGAAATCAATTCCCGCGTGGAATCCCTGCTGAAGCAGATGACGCTCGAAGAGAAGATCGGGCAGACGGTGCAATACGCGGCAGGATTCGCGACCGGTCCATCGGCCTCGAAACTGACGTACGACGAACTTGTGACCAAGGGCCAGTTGGGGTCGATGCTCAACGTGGTGGGAGCCGAGAACACCAACCGCTATCAACACATTGCAATGGAGAAGTCGCGGCTGCACATTCCCATTCTCTTCGGACTCGACGTCATTCACGGACATCACACCACGTTCCCGGTGCCACTGGCGATAGCGGCAAGCTGGGATCCGGAGGCGGCGGAAACGGTGACGCGCGTCGCCGCGGAGGAGGCGCGTGCCGATGGCATTGCCTGGGTCTTCTCGCCGATGGTGGACATCGCGCGCGATCCTCGCTGGGGACGGATCATCGAATCGAACGGCGAAGATCCTTATTTGAGTTCGGCGCTCGCGCGCGCATGGGTGAAGGGATACCAGCAGGGCGATCTGTCGAAACCAGACTCAGTGGCGGCTTGCGTGAAACACTTTGCCGCATACGGCGCGGCCATAGCCGGTCGCGATTACAACGCAGTCGACTTGAGCGAACTTACGCTGCGCCAGGTGTACTTGAAGCCGTATCAGGCGGCGGTCGACGCGGGTGTGGCGACGGTGATGACGTCGTTCAATTCAATTAACGGCGTTCCTGCGACGGCTAATCCATTCACCCTCACCCAGGTCCTGCGCAAGGAGTGGCGTTTCGATGGTCTCGTAGTGTCGGACTGGGGTGCGGTCGGGGAACTGAAGAATCATGCCATCGGCGACGGACCCACGGTGGCGCGCAAGGCCCTCGAAGCCGGCACGGACATGGATATGGAGGGCAATCTCTATGGCACGGTGATCGCCGCGCAGGTCCGGGCCGGCAAGATTCCTGAGAGCGCGGTGGATGAGGCGGTGCGGCGGATTTTGCGCGTGAAGTTTGCGCTTGGCTTGTTCGATCATCCGTACACCGAAGTAGGTCCGGCGTACGCGCCGACTGCGCAGAAGCGGCAGATCGCTCGCAAGGTGGCCGACGAGACGATGGTGCTGCTGAAGAACGATCCGGTGGAAGGCGTGGGGGCTCTGCTGCCGCTGACGGCGAAGGCGAAGACGGTGGCGCTGATCGGGCCGATGGCCGATGATGCTCTCGATCTGCTCGGCGCGTGGACTGTGGCTGGAGACAAAAAAGATGTCATCACGCTGAAGTCGGCACTGAGTGAGCGGCTGGGAGAGAGGTTGCTGTATGCGCAGGGCTGCGGACTGCTTTCGGGCGAGGACGAGAACGTTCTAAACAGCGTGACGTTCACCGGGCCGGCGGCGAGTGTGAACCAGCCATTGCCGGATGACAGCAGGGCCATCGCCGAGGCGGTGGAGACGGCGCGCAAGGCCGACGTAGCGATCCTGGCCCTTGGCGAGCCAACCAACTGGATGGAAGGCGAAGCCGCCAGCCGCGTACATCTTGGCTTCACGGGCAACCAGGAGAAGCTCCTGGAAGCCGTGGTTGCGACGGGAAAGCCGGTGATCCTGGTGGTGCTGGCTGGCAGGCCGCTCGAACTGAAGTGGGCTGCCGAGCATGTTCCGGCGATTCTCGAGGCGTGGAGCCCGGGGATCGAAGCGGGTCCGGCGGTGGAGGATGTGTTGTTCGGCGACGTGAATCCATCCGGCAAGCTGCCGTCCAGCTTTCCGCGCGCGGTGGGGCAGGAACCGTTGTACTACGCTCAAACGCCAACAGGGAGACCTGCTCGCGGCGATCTCAGCCATCTACCGCGTGACGCCGCTGAGAAATTCGTCTCGCGATATGTGGACGAGCAGAATTCTGCACTGTTCCCATTCGGATGGGGGCTCAGTTACACGCGCTTCAGCTATGGCAATCCAACGGTGGATCGCGCAGAGATTCCCGCACGCGAGGTCGCGGACGATCACCGGCCGCTGGTTACGATGAGCGTCGACGTCAGGAACACCGGCAGCGTCGCAGGTACAGAAGTTGTGCAGATGTACATTCGCGATACCGAGGCCAGCGTGGAACAGCCGGTGCGTGAACTCAAAGGCTTCACGCGCGTGACGCTCGCGCCGGGGGAGACGAAGCACGTTACCTTCCCGCTCGGCTTCGATGAATTGAATTTCTACAACGTGGACCTGAAAAAGACGGTTGAACCGACAACCTACGACATCTGGGTGGGAGGCAGCTCGCTGGCCACGGCAGAGACGAAGCTGAAGATCGTCGAGTAGGGAGAAGCGGCAACGGAAATACGGAAGCCCCAAATCCACAAAGGAATTGGGGCTTCGTTTTGTGTTTCGATTTGACTCTGCTTTAGCTTCCCGCGGTTTTATACCCGGAATAGTTTTCAGTGAATAGTGTGTGACGCAGAATGTAGCGTCCCTGCGGTGAATCGGGGAAGGGCTGTTCGACCGTGTCAATGGTCACGAAGCCCGGCACCACGACTTTCTTATCCCCGACGGTTTCGACTCCGTAGTCGATGCGCTGATTCTCGGTCTTCACAGGGTCGGAGCCCTTGAACTCGACCTGGGTGATCAGACGGTAGATGACGCCGGTTTCCGGGTCGATGAAAACCTGTCCGTGATATGGCTCTGTCGATTTGAAGTCCTTCCAGTTTGCACTGGTCTGGTAATTTCCCGCGCCGCCAGCAGACTCTTGCCCGCGCATCGCCACTTGTCCTACCTGGCTCGTCTCGGGAAAACAGCAGTAGTTCACGGCGTAGTGGGTCTTCTTCTTGTCGACGGAGTAGGAGAAGACTGCCAGATCGTGCCCTGCGATCGTCTCCCAGCGTAGCCAGCTGATCTTGCCGGCGGCCTGCGCTTCCTGCAGCACGGTGCCGGGATCGGGCGCCGGGCCCAGGAGCGCAATCATGCTGTTTTCGCCCCAATGCGCTTTCTCGCCTGCCAGCGGATTTACCTCTACGCCATTCTTGAACGTGACGGAAGCGTCGTCAGAGGCGGTGTACCGAATTGGTGTGTAGGTGGCAGCGAGGACGGGGCTGCCGTGCGTTCCAGGGGCGGGCTGGTCCTGATGTGCGCTGTCCTGAAAGCGGCGCAGCGTGCGGCTCGCGGAAAGGGCAGGCATCTGCGCGTAGGTTTTGGTTGCGTAGTCGGTGGCCTTGTCGAGGATGGCTTTCTGTTTGGTTGCATCGGGCGCCGCTGTAGCGGGGATTTCGCTGGCCGGCGGCGGCAATACGGCGCTGCGGATCTCAAGCACGAATAGCTGCTCGGTAGTGAGCTGGCCGGGAACGAGCGGCTTGAAGCTATCCATCATGCTGTGCGTAAGCTCATCGGTCAGGTCGATGTCTTTAAGCTCGGCGGCCACGTCAGCATCGGACTTCTGGGCTTTCTGGTCCGCGGCGAGCAGGTCTTTGAGTTGTCCAACGGTCATTTTTTTGGCTGCCCATCCGGGCGAGGCTATCAGCAGAATCACAACCAGCCATACGAAGCGTTTCACCTATGTGTCCTCCGGGGAATGCGGTGCCGCCATTGTACTCACCCGGAGGCGGGCGGGAACAGATCAAGGTTGTCCAGCGTAGTTGAACGGGTACACTGTCTCGACAGGAGGTCCGCATGCAGACCCGGATTCAAGGCACCACCATGCCCGTTCTCGATGTGCAACTTGACCCCAATGAGAGCGTCTTCTCTGAAAGCGGAGAGCTCTCGTGGATGACTGGCTCGATCCAGATGACTACCCATACCCAGATGGGCGGCGGCGGTGGTTTTTTTGGCGTTCTGAAGCGCGTAGCCGGCGGCGGAAGCCTCTTCATGACGGAGTACCGCGCCGTGCAGTATCCCGGCGAGGTCTCCTTTGCCACCAAGGTCCCAGGCCACATCGTGCCGGTGCAGGTAGGCCAGGGGCAGGAGTTCATGGTGCACCGGCACGGCTTTCTGTGTGCGACACCACAGGTCACCATCAGCGTCGGTTTTCAGCAGTCGCTGGGCGCGGGAATCTTTGGCGGCAGCGGCTTCCTGCTGCAGCGCATCGGCGGCATCGGTACCGCATGGCTTGAGCTATCGGGAGAACTGGTCTTGAAGAATCTTGCCCCCGGCGAAGTGTTGCTCGTGCATCCAGGTCACGTGGGCGCATTTCAGGCAACCATGGGATTCCAGATCACGATGGTTCCCGGCATCAAAAACATGATCTTCGGCGGTGACGGAATCTTTCTCGCAGTCCTCACCGGGCCGGGATCCGTGTGGCTGCAGACGCTGCCCATCTCGCGCTTGGCGCATCAGATAAGCGAGTACCTCCCGAGTACGGATCGCCGGGCGGTTGGCAATACTGCGACCGGCGCGGTCTTAGGCGGCGTGCTCGGGTCTATCCTCGGCGGAGACCAGTAAAACAGGGATCAGGGAATAACAAGCTAGAACGGTGTCGCACGAACCGCGGGAGCCTTCGATTAGCAAAGAGACAGACGCAGTGATGAATCAATCCAAGACCAGGAGCCGCGATCTGCGCGGGGATATCGCTTTTGCGTTCGGACTGGCTATAGCCTGCTACCTGGCGTGGTTGCTGCGGAACGTGCTGCTTCTGCTTTATGTGAGCGCGCTGGCCGCGGTGGTTCTCACGCCGGTGGTACGCGCCACGTCCCGCTTCAAGGTGGGGCGATGGCGGCCTTTCAAGGGACGCGCCATCCTTATCCTCCTGCTGGCTGTGGTAGGCGCTCTGACGGCATTTGGTTTTCTCGCGTTTCCGCCTGTCATTCGCGACCTGCACGAGTTCACACTGGAGATGCCGACGCGTCTGCCGGCTTTCCTCGACAAGCTGAAACGGATTCCGTTTGCCGACCAGGTCAATACGGACGAGATCAGTACGAAGGTCCAGGATTTCATAAGCAATGCCGCGACCTACGTGCTTCTCTCCATCAAGAACTGGGCGGGCGCAATCTTCAGCATCGCGATGGGCCTGATCCTGACGGTGTATTTCATTCTGGAAGGCGACGTCGCGTATCGATGGGCACTTTCGTTTTTCCCGGCAGAGAAACGGCCGCGGCTTGACGCCGCATTGCAGCGCGCCGAAGTACGCATGGGGCAATGGCTCCTGGGGCAGGGAAGCCTGATGCTCATTCTCGGCATGGCCAGCACCATTGTGTACGTGACACTCCACGTTCGCTACGCATACGCGCTGGGAGTGTTGACCGGGCTTCTGAATATCATTCCGGTGATAGGAGCGGCTGTCAGCATCGCCCTGACATTGCTGGTTGCGTCCATCGACTCCTGGGGCCGCGCATTAGGTATCGCAATCTTCTACCTGGTGTGGATTCAGGTGGAGAACTCTTTCCTTGTGCCCCGCATCATGGGTACGCGGGTAGGCTTGCCGGGATTGTCGATCTTGATCGCATTGCTGGTCGGCTCGGATCTCGGCGGAGTCCTCGGCGCAATCGTCTCCGTTCCTACTGCGGTGCTGGTCTCGGTGCTGATCGACGAGTACCTGGTGCAGAAGGAACCCGAGGAAATGGTCGCGACGGCGAGCGGAGAGAGCCCGCCTTAGTCGCTATGGTGTCATCGCCACATCGGCTGCAACCGACGCGGTGAGCATCATACCCGGCTCGATCTTCGCTTCATTGCCGGGAGGCAGAGGACCGGCGACGTGAACCATGCTTGTGTCCGAGATGTGATTCAATTGCGAACCGATATCGGGCGCGACCAGCGTGAACGATCCGCTCAGCGGAACGCTCACACCATGCGCGTTGAGGTCCGTCAGGTGGAAGGTGATGATCCCGGATCTTCCGTTCTGACCAGCATGCTCTACTGAGGTGACTACGGCTTCGACTGACATTCCGCGGGCAGCGGCAACCTTTCCATTCACCACGAGATTTTGATCGAGCAGCAGATAGAAATGGTCGCCCGGGTTTGCCGTCTCGGATGAGACGCGGTTCCCGGTTTGCATCCGAAGCAGCGTACCCTTTGTAACGGTCGACCCTGAGACGTCGGCATTCACGGGAAGCGGCACAGCGGCACCGCTGATGGTGTAAGACGCCGCCACAATGGGGCTGGGGCCTTTGCCGGGCTCCTGGGCGTAGGCCTGGATACGCATCGGTCCGTTAACGAGGATGGGATCGCGGTATTGTGCCGACGACTCCGTCGGCGTCCATCCATCGATCGTGTAATAGATCACAGCATTGGGACTGGGACTGGAAAGGATCACCGGCGTGCCGGCAGGGATCTCTCGCGGACTGGGCAAAAACATCGGTGGCTGCGCGCAGTGGCAATCGGGCAGACCCCGATACATGTCGTTGACCACCTGCACGCCGCTCTGCTGCGGCAGGCCGGTGCGCGAATTCAGTGGGCTGGGAGACACCGTGGCGGCCGCGCCGGTTTTGTGAACCGCTGGCTGGCTGAGCTGGATCGACTCTCCAAAGGCCTGTCCGTTTGCGGCACGCGCGATTGCAAATGCGCACAATGCGAAAAGAGGAAGGACTTTCATACACATCCTCCGATGAGGGGGTTCAATGACAGAACAGCAGAGTTGAACCGCGATTTCAAGCCTAAACTGCAGTTACCTCCGACCCAAAGGAACCTGATCCCTTGGGTACGAGGCCCTGAGGGCCGCATCGACTGCGGCATCGACCGCCGCTTTCATCACACCGCAATTCGACAGGAAATGCACCACCGGCTCCGTCAATGTCTCGTGTGCAACGTTTCCGTCCGTCAGTTCGTGGGAGCCCGGCAAAGCGTCCGGTCGGCCCAGGGATGCGGACTGGAGGGGGCCGCTGCCTTGCGAACCCAGAATGAGTGTGGCTAGCTTGCGCGCCTGCGGCAGGTCGAAGCTTTCAGATACAAACACCATCTTCCCCCGCCGGGTGATGACGACCGGTCCCTCGTCTGTGCTGTAGACCTGCTCCACGGTTCCGTCAGCTTGACCGGAGGCACCGGATGCGGCTTTGTCGACCTTGAGTCCGGAATATTTGCGGCCCAGTTCATCGGAGTACAGATGGGCGAATGCCTGTGCCGAGGCTTCGTTCTTCCAGACTGAGAGATAGAAAAGCGAGATGGACCTGGTGCTGGCCTGCTGCTCCGGTGTCGTGGCGCTGAGCCTCTGGCCCGCCCAGTAGATCCCGCCATCCCATGCTGGGGTCAGGTCGCGCGCGGCACTATCGCCCCCAAAAAGCCCGGTGAGGATGTGCACGTCGAGTTCGCCGACCTGGCCGATGTCATAAGGTCGATACGTGCTGTCGACAAGCGGATGAATATCAGGCAGATAGGGAATCGCCGACACGTGTCCCTTTTCATATTCCCGGGGGTTCATGATCTCCCAGGAGGACGACGGCGGACGGTCGAGCGCACCGGTGAACGCGGCTGCCTGTCCGCGGTCCATCCACAAATCCTGCTCAAAGCTCAGTCCCTCGCGATATGGAAACAGCATGGATTCAGAAAGCAGCAGGGGCGCGCGTGCCAGAACCGGCGACTTCTCTGATCCCCCCATGTCCTGCTTGATGGTATCGACAATCTCGGGGTCTTTGATAAGGCTTCTGCCCATGGGCTTGAGGAGTTCGTCGAACATCACCGCCGTGGCTTGCCCCTCGGTCACGGCTTCACGGGCGGTGTCGAGCTCATCTTTGGCGAGATGATCGCTGTCCTCCGAGGCACTGTGGGAGACCTCGGAAGGCGTCTGGTCGCTCCATTTGTCCAGATCGAGGTGCTGGTCTTGCAGAGCATGGGTCAGTTCATGAGCGAGCACGGGTTTCTGTTCGTCCACCGCAATCCAGTCGAGCAGGTTCACGGTTTTTGTCTTGGGGTCGTAGTAGGCTTCGATCTCCTCCTTGAGCAGGTCCAGCAGGAAGGGCTTCAAGTTGAAATCACGGTCGAGTAGTCCGAATTTCTTCAGGACGATTTCGCTGCGCTGCATCCGCTTGGCGTCCTCATCATCGTTGAATTTTTCGACGAGGTATTTTTCGACCTCCGCCCGAGTGGTGAGTTGGCGCTTGACGTCGCTCTTGATCGGCAATCCGGTTTCCTGCGAGGAGAATTTGAGCAGTTGATCCACAAGGCCGAAGAGTTCCTTCGCCTCTTCTGGCGTGATATGCGTTTCGCCCCCGTCCGCAGATCCCGGCTTGGCCTTGCCTGGCACTTGCGCATCCGGTTTCCCTGACGGAGCGGGAGAAGATGGAGGAGCCTGGGGCGCGGGTGCCTGGGCCATCACCGCCACAACCGCCATGCAGAAAACCGCTGCGATACTCAGGATTCCACGGGCCATCTTGCTGATTTGATAGTCCTTGCTCATTCTCTCTCCTTGGGTTCCCGGGATGATCGTGCAGGCAGGTCCAGCATCTAATCTCAAGGCTATAATCAGGATGCACTGCCGTGCGAGGTTTCCTCAGATTTGTGCGCCGTGCTCGTGAAACGCTCCCCTATGACCGAAAATCTTGCCGTAACCGTTCTTCAAACACAGCTTGCCACACAACTTGCTTTAATCCCCAATGCACCCCGGGTGTCTGAGTTTCGCGGTGTGCTTACCCCATGTGAATTTGACGTGCCAGCCCGCGAAATAGAGGCACTCGCCCGGGCCGCCGCAGCGCACGACCTTGGTTGGATGCGCCGGGTCAGTGTCCGCGGCGAAGACCGCTTCCGCTGGTTAAGCGGAATGGTCACCAACACCGTGAATGATCTGCCCGAAAACGGCGGAGCGTGGAACCTGGTGCTCAACGCACAGGGCCGCATCCAGGGAGACATGACGGTCTGGCGCGAAGGCGATGCGCTCGAACTGGCGATCGCGGCCGACCAGTATGACAAATTGATGGCACACTTCGATCGCTTCATCATCATGGATGATGTCGAACTGGTCGCACACGATGCCACGGCGGAATCCACAGTGGGCCTGACCGGACCGCAGGCGAGCGAAGTGCTGGCGCGCCTGGGGCTGCCCGTGCCGACCGAGTCAATGACCTGGCAGCGCGTGGAGTGGAACGGGCTGGATTTGAAGATTTACCGCAGCTACGGCACTCTCGCTCACCACTTTGAGATTGCAACCCCGCTCGCGGGACTAACGCTGCTTTGGCGGGCCCTCTCGACCGCGGGCGCGACCCCGGTGGGAACGGCCGCGCTGGACGCGTTCCGGGTGGCAGAGGGAATTCCTGTTTACGGTATCGACATGGCCGAGCGTGACCTGCCGCAGGAAACTTCGCAGACGCGCGCTCTGCACTTCAGCAAGGGCTGCTACCTGGGTCAGGAAATCGTTGAGCGCATTCACTCGCGCGGCAACGTACACCGCCATATGCGCCAGCTCGAACTCGAGGGCCCGATGGCCAATGCCGGAGCAGAGCTGTTTCTCGAGGGCGCTCCCGTCGGAGCGATTACGAGCGCCGCGGAACTCTCGCTGGATGGTGGCACTCGCCGCGTGGCTCTGGGCATGGTGCGCAGCGAGGCAGAAGTCAAGAATCAGCCCCTGACCTACGTGGCGGGCGCAACTGCCGGCACCGCAAAAATCCTGGATAAGCCGCCGGCTTTATGATCGAGAGTGACTGGAAAGTTGGATTATGAGCGACACGCCAAAATTTGAAGTGATCGATCGCCGCAAAATCAAGAAGGATGAGGAGCAGGAAGGCTCTTCACACCCGGCCGCGGAACCCGCCGCCGAGCCTGAAACGAAGTCGGAAGGGCCGCATCTCGTCGAAACCGACAGCGAAGAGGCACCCGCGACAGAAGCGCCTTCGGCCGACGATGAATTTGCCGCTGAAATGCCGCCGCCTCCGTCGATTGAGGAGATGCGTGAGCAGGCGACGGCGTATGGAGCTTCGGCGCAGCGTGTCGAAGACCTGCTGCGTGCACAGAATCCAACCATGGGGGCGCAGCCGCCGATCAAATTCGAACACCTCGTGCAGCAGTTGTATCTCTCTGCGTTGATGCAGATGGGCGCGGCAACCCCTGAAGGCCAGCGTCCGCGTGTGGATATTATCGGAGCGCGTCAGAGCATCGACCTGCTGGGCGTTGTGGAAGAGAAAACCAAGGGCAATCTGACACCCACCGAAACGCGCATGCTGGAGACGGTTCTGTTTGAACTGCGCATGACCTTCCTCGAGCTGACGAAGATGATTTCGCTGCAGGGCGTGCAGGCTCCTCCTCCCCCTAAACCGGAAAAACATTAGCGGAAATGGAAGGCCGGCTGACATTTCTGGGCACCGGGACTTCCATGGGAGTTCCCACGCTGGGCTGCGGCTGCGCGGTGTGTACGTCGGCCGATCCGCGAGACCGGCGCCTGCGTCCCTCGGTGCTTTTGCAATGGCACGACGGGATGCGTGATCGCGTGGTACTGATTGACACCGGCCCCGACTTTCGCGAACAGGCCCTGCGCAACAAGCTCACGCGCGTCGATGCCGTTTTCTACACACATGGCCATGCCGACCACATCTTCGGACTCGACGACCTGCGGCCGCTCAGTTTCACAGTCTTTCGCGAAGGCGGCCATATTCCGCTCTACGCCTCGCCCGAGACTGAAGAGACACTGCGCCGCATCTACGACTACACCTTCTCTCCGAAAGCAACGTATCCGAATCGCCCCCGGGTTCATATCGAGCCGCTGCATGAACGCGTGTGCGTCTTCGGTGTGGACTTCAAGCGCGTGCCGGTGTTGCACGGGCAACAGGAGATTTGCGGGTTTCGCTTCGGACGCGTGGCCTATCTCACGGACGTCAGCGCGATTCCCGACGAAAGCTTTGCGTTGCTCGAAGGGTTGGATCACGTTGTGCTCTCGGCGCTGCGACATAAACCGCATCCCAGCCACGCCACGGTGGAGCAGGCGGTGGAGTGGGCGCGGCGCATCGGCGCGAAACACACCTGGTTGACGCACATCGCACATGAGCTGGGCCATGAAGAGACGAATTCCAAACTGCCTGAGAATATTCGGATGGCCTACGACGGCCTGAGCTTTCCCATCGAACTGGAAGGTGCGAGCGCATGACACCCGACACAGTCAAAAAAGATTCGGGCACGGCTGCACGCGTCTTTCGCTCGCTCGAAGAGGTGCCGCGCGACTTCGGCCCGTCGATCGCGGCCATCGGCAACTTCGATGGCGTGCACTGCGGTCACCAGCAAATATTGAGGACGGTGGCCGCAGAGGCACAGGCGCGCGGAATGCGCTCCATCGCAATCACGTTCAATCCGCATCCCGCGCAGTTTCTCCGTCCCAACGAGGCGCCGAAGCTAGTCACCTTCCTGCCCGAGCGCTTGAGGCTTCTGGCCGAGACGGGAGTCGACGCGATTCTCGTATTGCGCTTCGATGAAGCTCTCTCCCACATGACAGCTGACGAATTTGTGCGCGATGTTCTCGTCGGTGTGCTCCACGTGCGCGGGATTCACGAAGGCAGCAACTTCCGCTTCGGGCACGGCGCCAAAGCTGGCGTGAACGAACTCCGTGCTTTCGGCAAGGATTCTGGATTCACTGTAGAGGTGCATTCCGCAGTGCGTGTTCACGGCATGGAGGTTTCAAGCTCTGCCGTGCGCAGCCTTATCGCCTCTGGCGACGTGCGCCGCGCCCGCTGGATGCTGGGGCGCGTCTTCGGCGTGCATTCTCATCCGGCCAAAGGCCGCGGCGTGGGAACGAAGCTCCTGGTGCCGACGGTGAACCTCGCACCGTATGAAGGGCTCCTGCCCGGATTCGGTGTCTACGTCACGCGGCTGACCATCGGCGACCGATGCTTTGAATCCGTAACCAACGTCGGCAACCGTCCCACCTTTGAAGGGGTGGGCTTTGGCGTCGAAACCCACATCCTTGACTTCGAGCCGGTCGATCTCTCTGACGAATCACCGCTCTATCTCGAGTTCCTGTCCCGGCTGCGCGGCGAGATCCAGTGGCCCTCCACCGAAGCCCTGAAAGCCCAGATATTCAAGGACGTGGCCCGCGCTCGGCGGTATTTCAAGCTCGCGGCGCTTCGTCAAGGGGATTCATCCCGCCGGTAGCAATCCGTGCTGGCTTACAATTTATGCATGCCTTTTCCTGAAATGCGCCTGCGCCGCCTGCGTCGCACTGAGTCGCTTCGCGCGCTGGTGCGCGAGACCACGCTCAATCCCGGCGACCTGATCTATCCGCTCTTCATTTGTCCCGGCGAGGGCGTGCGCAATCCGGTCAGTTCCATGCCCGGCGTCTTCAATCTCTCCGTGGATCAGGCTGTGCGCGAAGCCGAAGAGGCCGCAGCCCTCGGCATTGGCGGATTGCTGCTCTTCGGCCTTCCCGACACCAAGGACGAAAAGGCTACCGGCGCCTGGGACGACAACGGCATCGTCCAGCAGGGCCTGCGCGCAATCAAAAAAAGTGCTGCTGCAAAGAAGCTCGTGCTTATCGCCGACGTCTGCCTCTGCGAGTACACCAGCCACGGCCACTGCGGCGTCGTTATTCAGACAAAAGGTGGCGGCTACGACGTCGACAACGATCCGTCGCTCGAGTTGCTCGCGCGCACCGGTGCAAGCCTCGCCCGAGCCGGCGCAGACATCGTTGCTCCCAGCGACATGATGGATGGCCGCGTAGAGGCAATCCGTGAAGCCCTTGATGCTGACGGCAACAGCAATACGCCGATCCTGAGCTATGCATCGAAATTCGCTTCCGCGTTCTACGGCCCGTTCCGCGAAGCTGCCGACTCCGCTCCACAATTCGGTGACCGCCGCAGCTACCAGATGGATGGCGCCAACTTGCGCGAGGCCATGCGCGAGATCGACCTCGACCTCGAAGAAGGCGCCGACATGATCCTGATGAAGCCGGCGATGCCCTATCTCGACGTGGTGCATGCCGCGCGCGAGAACTTTGAAGTGCCCATCGGCGCCTATCAAGTTTCCGGCGAGTACTCTATGCTGCAGGCTGCATTCGAAAAGGGCTGGCTTGAGCGCGATCGCACCATGCTCGAGTCTCTGGTCGGCATCCGCCGCGCCGGCGCCGACTTCATCGTCACCTACTTCGCCAAGGACGCCGCAAAACTGCTCTAAACAGCAGTCAACCGCATAAAAGTCTGCGATGTCATTCTGAGCGAACGGGGCCCCGAACGTCTTTCAGTTCGGGGGTGGTGAGCGAAGAATCTGCTTCTTTCCAATTCCAACCCGTCTAGAACTTCCTGCGCAAATATTCGAACACGACGTATCCGATTCCGGCAGATACGAGCGCAATCAGGAAATTGGTCAGTGTGAAAATGTCGTAGACCGCGGCCGACAGCGTCTTGCCCTGCCCGTTGGCAACCGTGAACTCGCCCATCAGCAGATTCGAATAGAAGAGAAAGATGATGAACGCCATCTCAATGACGGCGCGCAGTACAGTCCTGCCGGATCTGGATTCTCTCTCCATGGATTTTCAATCGTATCAAGAACCGCTTGGGCGGTCCTGCACTCGGACTTCGACGTCGCACCATTCGGAGGCCTCGATCCACATGGCTCCAGCATAAATTGCTTTGCGATGTCCTGCGCATGTGCTCTTCTATGACCACTGAAAATGCTCGCATTCTTTGAACGCTATTTTGAATTCAAGCATCTTGGCACCAACTGGCGCACCGAGATCCTCGCGGGCGTAACGACGTTTCTCACGATGGCCTACATCGTGCTCGTCAACCCTGCCATTCTTGCGGCGGCCGGCGTTCCTCTGCCGGCAGTTTCCGCTGCCACCTGTCTCTCCGCAGCGTTCGGTTCGATCATGATGGGGGTTGTCGCACGCTATCCCATCGCCCTCGCTCCCGGCATGGGTCTAAACGCCTACTTCACATACACGGTCTGTCTCAAGATGCACATCCCCTGGCAGACGGCTCTGGGCGCGGTTTTTCTCTCCGGCCTGATCTTTCTCGCGCTCACCGCGGCGGGCATTCGCCAGATGATCCTGCGTTCGATTCCCCATGAGCTTTACGCAGCCGTCGCCAGCGGCATCGGCCTCTTCATCGCGTTCATCGGGTTCCGCAACGCCGGTCTCGTCGTCAGCGATCCGGCCACGTTCGTCAGCCTCGGCAACGTCCGCAACCCTACAACGGCGCTCGCGCTCTTCGGGCTTGCCCTCATGGTCGCGCTCGAAATCAAGAAGGTCCGGGGCTCCATCTTGATTGGTGTGCTGGTCACCACTGGTATTGCCTGGGCCTTCGGAATGGTGCATTGGACAAACCAGGGCGGCGGCATTCAGGCCCTTGCGCAGACCGCTTTCAAACTTGACATTCGCGGAGCACTCTCGAAGGGCCTGCTTGAAATCGTCTTCGTCTTCTTTTTCGTTGACCTCTTCGACAATCTCGGCACCCTCGTCGCCGTCACCAAGCGCGCCGGCCTCATCGCTGCCGATCATTCGATCCCCCGCCTCAACCGCATCCTCTTTGCCGACGCCACAGCAACCATCTTCGGATCGCTCACCGGCACCTCTACGGTGACCAGCTACGTTGAATCCACCGCCGGCGTTGCCGCAGGTGGTCGCTCAGGTGTCACCGCCATCGTTACCGGCCTGCTCTTTCTTGTCGCCGTCGCCGCGGCTCCGTTCGTCGGCATTGTCCCCGCAGCCGCTACTGCACCGGCGCTCATCCTTGTCGGCTCCATGATGCTCGCCACCATCACCGAGATCCGCTGGCACGAGCCGCTGGTCGCGGTTCCCGCATTTCTCACACTGATCCTCATTCCGCTAACCTACTCGATCGCCAACGGCCTCGGCTTCGGCATCATTGCGTGGGCCGTGCTCCACCTCGCCACCGGCAACTGGCGCAAGCAGGATTGGCTGCTCTACATCCTCGCTCTGCTCTTCGCGCTCCGCTTCGTCTATCTGGGCGCAGGCTAAGCGATCTCACACACCACCAAACTGTCATGTTGAGCGGAGGTCGCGACGGCGACCGGAGTCGAAACATCTGCGGTTGTCTTTCGATGTTTGCAGCACAGACGAGGCGTCCATTTGCGGTCCGGTAGATAGAATCGAATCGAATGCGTCTCTTCATCTCATACCGCGTAATCGCGAGTGCTTCCGTTCTGATCGCGACCGCCTTGGTGCACGCCGCCGATACCTACCGCATCGTCCACACGTATCCTCACGACCAGCACGCCTTTACCCAGGGCCTCGTCTACGTCGACGGCCACCTCTACGAAAGCACCGGCATCAAGGGCCAATCCACGCTGCGCGAAGAAGACCTCGAAACGGGACGTATCCAGCGCATGCAGGTTGTCTCCGATCAATACTTCGCCGAAGGTCTCACCGACTGGAAAAACACGCTGATCCAGCTCACCTGGCAATCGCACATCGCCTTTGTCTACGATCGCGCTACATTTCGCCTGCTCCGCACGTTTCACTACGATGGGGAGGGCTGGGGCCTGACGCACGACGCGAAGTCGCTCATCCTCAGCGATGGCACATCCGCCCTTCGCTTCTTCGATCCCGAGACCTTCAAGGAAGTTCGCCGCATCACCGTGACGGATCGCGGCAAACCGGTGACTGAGCTCAACGAACTCGAATACATTCATGGCGAGATCTACGCCAACATCTGGCATACCGACCACATCGGACGCATCTCGCCGGCAACAGGCCGCGTCATCGGCTGGATCGATCTCAAGGGCCTGATGCCGCGCAGTCAGCTCTCCAATGACGAAGCCGTCCTCAACGGAATCGCTTACGACGCCGCGCACAATCGCCTGTTTGTCACCGGCAAGCTCTGGCCGAAGATCTTCGAGATCACGCTCGTTCCCGAAAAGGCAAAGCTCGTCCCCGTTCGGCATATCAAATAGCCAAAACGGAACCATTTCGCATCTCTGTCAGAGATCACTGAATGCCGTCAAAACCCACGCGTATACTTTCCGCCGAGGCTGGAGACTTCGCATGGACCTCTTGTCGGTTCCCACGGTGTTGCAGAACGCGGCCATTCTTACCGTGATATTGGCGCTGAGTGGCTATTTCATTACATCGCTGAGCACCCACATGCTTGCGCGTCGCCGCGACAAGCTCGATCTCGTCAACAAGCGCATCAACGAGTTCTATGGACCGCTCTATGTCGCTTCAGAGGCCGGCAACATCGCTTACCGCTCGCTGCTCAAGCGCCAGGGCAAGGAGAAAAGCGATCCCATCCTCGACTCTGAGATGAAGGAGTGGACGCTGTGGATGAACACCATCTTCATGCCGCTGAACGATATTCGCGAACGGGTCATCATCGAAAAGGCGCACCTGATCGTCGAGGAGCGCATGCCGCAGTGCCTGCTCGACTTCGTCACCCACGTCGTCGGCTACAAGGCAGTACTTGCCCGCTGGGCTGAGGGGGATTACTCTGAGCGCCGCTCCACCATCGGCTGGCCGCCGGAGTTCGACATCTACGTCAGACACTCGTACGCCGCGTTGAAAACGGAACAGACGCAGTTGATGCACAGCGCAACCTGGCGAGTGTGGAATCGTCTCTCCGGGAAGCGCAAATCAAACTGAACTTCTGGCCGCGGCGGGCGCTTCGATTCGAGCGCGCTCTGTGCCGGTAAGTTCTCCCCGCCTGGTCCAGAAATACGCCGCAACGGCACCGACCGTAAGAACCAGTCCGCACCCAAATTCCGTCGTGTAGTAGAGCGTTCGCCCGGCTGGCGCCGTCATCTCGTCAAGGATTGCCTGGATAAACAGGTTGTGGCTGGCGTGGAGAAGTGCGCATGGCCAGAGGCTTCCCGACTTCAACCTCAGCCAGCCCATGATGAATGAATCGCCAATCACCATCAGCGTGAAGCACGTCAGCGCATAGGCAGGCTTGGTCCCTGCGTTGTAGTCGGACCACAGCAGTCCCGGATAATGCCACGCAGCCCAGATCACGCCGCTCACGAGGCAGCCCACCGTGAATCCGAACTGTCCCGTGAGCCGTGGCAGCAGAAATCCCCGCCATCCAATCTCTTCGCCCAGCGCATTGGCCACACTGCCGATTACGCCAAGCGTTGCCAGCATGGGGATCATCAGCCCGAACGTCGCGAGATGCGGCGAGGAAGGCAGGCTCAACGAACCAGCGGCTGCTTTCTCAAATGCCGCCAGCGCGAAAGACCCGGGAACAGCGACCCACACGATCACATACACCGGGATCGCGTAGAGCAGCGGCAGGAAGTATCCAAGCGCCTCATAGCGCATGGGCCGCCAGCTCCATCCCAGCGTACCCACATCGATGCGAAACAACAGACACGTAACGAGCGCCGCCGCAGTCGGGCACCACATCACCAGCCGCACCACGAGTCCATTGCCCGAGCCAATGTGGCCCGATGTGATCATCAGAAAATTGGGAAGGGAACTGAACAAAAACACCAGGCAAAGAAACGTCAGTATCTGTTTAGCCAGCGGTTTCATCCCGCCATGCTACGGCACGATGCTTTCGAATGGCATCATCTTTATCGGGAAAAACAAAGGGCCAGGATTTCTCCCGGCCCTTGAAAACTGACAACTGAAGACTGAAAACTAGTACCTGTAAAACTCCGGCTTGTACGGCCCTTCCACCGGCACGCCGATGTAGTCAGCCTGCTTCTTCGAAAGCGTCGTAAGCTTCACGCCGATCTTTTCAAGATGCAGGCGTGCAACTTCCTCGTCCAGCTTCTTGGGCAGCGTATAGACGTTGATCTTGTAGCTGTCCTTGTTCTTCCAAAGGTCAAGCTGCGCAAGCGTCTGATTGGCGAAACTGTTCGACATCACAAAGCTCGGGTGGCCCGTTGCGCAACCCAGGTTTACCAGCCGCCCTTCGGCCAGCATGAAGATCTCGTGTCCGTCGGGGAAGTGGTACTTATCCACCTGCGGCTTGATATTCAGCTTCTCTACGCCCTTTTCGGAGTTCAACAAGTCGACCTGGATCTCGTTGTCGAAGTGTCCGATGTTGCAGACGATCGCCTGGTCCTTCATCTTCTTCATGTGCGCGAGCGTGATGATGTCCACGTTGCCCGTGCAGGTCACGTAGATGTCGCCGCGTCCCAGCGTGTCTTCGATGGTGGTGACTTCAAAGCCTTCCATCGCCGCCTGCAGCGCATTGATCGGGTCGACCTCGGTCACAATCACGCGAGCGCCCATGCCGCGCAGCGAGTGGGAACAGCCTTTGCCCACATCGCCGTATCCGCAAACCACCGCAACCTTGCCCGCGACCATCACGTCGGTCGCGCGCTTGATGCCATCGGCCAGCGACTCGCGGCAGCCGTAGAGATTGTCGAACTTGCTTTTGGTTACGGAATCATTGACGTTGATGGCCGGAACCAGCAGCGTACCCTTCTCCAGCATCTGGTAGAGCCGGTGAACGCCCGTCGTCGTCTCTTCAGAAACTCCGCGCCATTCCTTCACAACCTTGTGCCAGTGCTGCTTGTCTTCGGCATAGACCTTCTTCAACAGGTCCTTGATCACCTGCTCTTCGTGGTTGCCTGAAGCCGAGTCGACCCACTTGTCGCCGTTCTCGAGTTCATAGCCCTTGTGAATCAGCAGCGTCACGTCGCCGCCATCATCCACAACCATCTCGGGTCCCTTGCCGCCCTTGTGGCTCAGCGCCTTGTAGGTGCAATCCCAGTAGTCTTCAAGGCTCTCGCCCTTCCACGCGAACACCGGCACGCCGCTGACCGCGATCGCTGCTGCCGCGTGATCCTGCGTCGAAAAAATATTGCAGCTCGCCCAGCGTACTTCCGCGCCCAGCGAGACCAGCGTCTCAATCAGCACCGCGGTCTGAATGGTCATGTGCAGCGAACCGGTAATCCGCACGCCCTTCAGCGGCTTTTCAGCCGAGTACTTGTTGCGGATCGCCATCAAGCCCGGCATCTCGTGTTCGGCAATTGAAATTTCCTTGCGGCCCCAATCGGCCAGCGCAAGATCTGCAACTTTGTATTCGGTCAGTTCGAGGGTTGAGGAAGCCATTCAGTTCTCCTTATATCGACGCATCGTGATATATTGATATGTACCAGAAACCCATGGCCACGTCAATTGTGAAAATCCTCCGCGTTGTAGCCGATCCCAACCGGCTCCGCATTCTATTGCTCTTAAAGGCCGAGGAGCTTTCCGTGGCGGAGTTGCAGGAAATCCTGGTCATGGGCCAAAGCACGATATCGACGCATCTTTCGCAGCTCAAGCAGGCAGGCCTGGTTGAAGACCGCCGCATCGGCAAAAACAGCCTCTATCGTCTGACCACCGGCAATGGAAACGACGTGCTGGCCGACCTGCTCGCTCGCGCCGAACGCGAGATTCCTGAAGCCGCGCACGACAAAACCACCGCCCGCCGCGTCGTTAAAAAACGCCAGGACAAGATGCGCGCCTTCTTCGACAGCGTAGCCGGCCGCCTCGGCAAGGATTATGTTCCCGGCAAATCGTGGAAGAGCCTCGCCGAAGCCCTGCTCCGCCTGATGCCTCCGATGGTCATCGCCGACCTCGGCGCCGGCGACGGGAGTTTCTCACTCCTCCTCGCGCAAAACGCCACAAAAGTCATCGCCATCGACTCTTCCGCGAAGATGATCGAGTTTGCCCGCGAGCAGGCCCGCCGTCATCATGTCAAAAACATCGACTATCGCTTAGGCGATATGGAAGAACTGCCCATCGACGACGAAGCAGTTGATCTCGTCTTCTTCTCGCAGTCGCTGCATCACGCGCTGCACCCTCAGCACGCCATCGCTGAGGCTATCCGCATTCTTCGTCCCGGCGGCCGCATCGCCATTCTCGATCTCGCGAAGCACCGCTTTGAAGAAGCGCGCGAGATGTATGCCGACGAGTGGCTGGGCTTCAGCGAAGCCGAACTTGAATCCATGCTCCATCGCGCCGGATTTGGGAAGGTTCAAACATCGGTCCTGCAGAAGGAAACCGAGCCGCCGCACTTCCAGACTTTGTTGGCCGTGGCGCACAAGCCTGACTAGATTCAATAAGGACAACGCTCCATGAAACACATTTGGCTTTCGCCCCTAAATCGCAATCGTCTCCGACGCTTTGGGGTGCTTAGTAGGCCGATCGATACTGACGGGCGCGTCGCACTTAAGATGGTTCAACCTTTACTTCGTGTTCCAGAACCAACATCTGCCCCGGGTGACTTCTACGTCGACAGCAACTGCTGCACTGCCTGCGGTGTTCCGCAAGTTGTAGCGCCGGACCTAGTCGGATGGACCGCGGAGAAGATTCCGCAATGTCGCTGGAAGAAGCAACCGTCCGCGCCGGCTGAATTTCAGCAAGCGTTTGCGATTTTCGACAGCCAGGAACTCGGCTGTCATCGATACGCCGGCACCGATCCAGAGATTCAAAAACGAGTCGGAATCGAAAACTGCGATTTTCCATTAGCATTGCCTGAACGGGAAGAATCGATGTGCTCGCCCGCACCGACGCCATCGCTGAAGGCTCATCTGACAAGTTGGTTGAAGAAATCGCGCCGCAAAGGGTGAGACTCAGCACGAGTGGGCTGACGGAAGCCGGCTGCGCTACCATTGCATCCAATAGCCGGAGCGCATTTCCATGTCACCTACGCAAGGAACCGCAACCCCCGACCGCTCCGCTAGAGCTGCGCGCCTAACCCGCGCCCAGCGCACCGCACTCCTCAAAGCCCTCGCTGACCCCAAGCGCTTCGAACTGCTTGAGCGTATCGCCAAGTCCTCTTGTCCGCTTGGCTGTACCAATGCTCGTGAGGCTCTTGCCATCGCACCGGCAACGCTCTCCCACCATATCAAGGAGCTGCAAACAAGCGGGTTGATCGATGTGCGCCGCGAAGGAAAGTTCCACTTTCTTTCCATCAAGCCCGGTGTTCTTGACGCTCTTGCAGCAAGCCTGCAGTCCCTAAGCCCCACATCCTGCCCCGGCCGCTGACACCTCCAAAAAGATTTCCACAATCATCCTGAATCCATTTCGCTATTCGTTAATCAATTCGATAGTTGCCGAAATGTCGAAGTGATGACAGGTCGACCGGAGCAGAGATTATGAGCAAACTTCAGGGCAAAGTCGCATTGGTAACTGGAGCATCGAAGGGCATTGGCGCGGCCATTGCACTTGAGCTTGCAGCGCAGGGCGCCGCCGTCGCAGTTAACTACTCCGGCAGCAAGTCCGGCGCGGATAAGATCGTCAATGAAATCAAGCAGGCGGGCGGAAAAGCCATCGCCGTGCAGGCAAATCTGGCTGATCCCGATTCCATCGGGCCGCTCATCAACTCCGTCGTCAAGCAGCTCGGTCCCATCAGCATTCTCGTCAACAACGCAGGCGTCTACGACTTCGCCCCTATCGAAGCCGTTACTCCGGAGCACTTCCACAAGCAGTTCAACGTCAATGTTCTGGGATTGCTGTTGACCACGCAGGCGGCTCTCAAGAGCTTCGATTCCAAAGGCGGCAGCATCATCAACATCGGATCGGTCGCGGCCGGCGGCGTTGCCACTGCGGCGGTTTATAGCGCCACCAAGGGCGCAGTCGATTCAGCCACTTTCGCTCTGGCGCAGGAGCTGGGGCCGCGCAAGATCCGCGTCAACTCGCTGAATCCCGGCATGGTTGAAACCGAAGGCGTCCACGCAGCCGGCTTCATCGGCTCCGATTTTCATCAGAAAATCATCGCCGAAACACCGCTCGGCCGCATTGGTCAGCCCGGTGACATCGCGACCATCGCCGCGTTTCTGGCGTCTGACGATGCGGTCTGGGTCAACGGTCAGGCCATTCAGGCCGCCGGCGGCAACCGCCTGTAAATGAAATCGCATTCCGGCTCCAACTAACGGAGTCCGGAATGCGCACCATCATTGCACTCAGCAAAGGACCCTACGCATGATCCACGGCATTGTCTCCACCGTTTCAATCGCAGCCATATCATTGTTTGCTGCGAGAGCAGGCGATCTTTTCCGCATTCCTCTATTCAGCCGCAAGCCGTGCGACGACACTCATTCGAAAGGGGCAGCATGGCGATACAAGGCCGACGCTGCCCAGCAGGAAGGTGCATGGCTCAGAGTGCATCGCCACGGAACATGTTGAAAATGTGAAACGGCTGGGATACCGCGTCATCCTCTTTCCGCCTCAAGCAGCTTTTGCTTCCGGTCCACTCCCCAGCGATATCCCGTCAGCGAGCCACTCGCCCCCACAACCCGATGGCATGGGACAACAAGCGCTACGCGATTCATCGCGCAAGCCCGCGCCACAGCGCGCGTCGCATTCGGTTCGCCCATCTCCCGCGCAACCTCGCTGTAATTCCGCGTCTCCCCGCGCGGAATATGCCGCAGAGCCTGCCACACGCGCAATTGAAAAACAGTTCCGCGCAGATCGAGAGCCCCCTCCAGCCCGCGATTTCGAGACAAGTCCGAGCCATCGCGCACCATCTGTAACGCCGCGTCCACCAGCCGTGAGAGCGATGGGTCCCGGCGCAGTTCGGCAGCAGGGAACTCCGCGCGCAGACTCCCTTCGGCCTCTTCCGCCGTTGCTGCCAGAGACAGCCAGCATAGACCGCGCTCGGTTGAACCCACGATCACTCGACCAAAAGGAGAAGGTGCGGAGCACCAGCCAATGCGCTCGCCTTCGCCGCCCCTGGCAAATTGTGCAGGTGTCATGCCTAGCTGCGCTCCTTCATATGCCCGGCTCGACGAACCAAACCCAGCCTCATAAATAGCGTCGGTCACGCGCCCACTCTGTTTTAAAGCGTCGCGCAGCCTGCTCGCGCGCAACGACCGTTGATACTGCAGCGGGCTCACACCCATCTCCTGCTTGAACGTCCTCTGCACTGTAAACGGACTCATGCCAGCGATGCGTCCCAGTTCCGCGAGCGATACGGCGCGTTCGAGATTCCTTTCTAGATGAGCACGAACTTTATCCAAAGGTCTGCCCCACGCAGTGGTACTGGGCTTGCAGCGTTTGCAGGGCCGAAACCCAGCAGCCTGCGCCGCTGCCGTGGTCTCAAAAAACCGCACGTTTGTTCGCAGCGGCCGCCGGCTCTTGCACTCCGGCCTGCAGAACACGCCCGTCGTTTCTACGGCATAGAAGAACCGCGCGCTGCGATCGCGTTCACATAACTGCTCCCACGCGCGATTCTCGTCGAATGTTTTCACTGCCGGATCCATCGTTGCGAATTGAACATTGTTCTTCATGGATTCATCGTCGCCGAAGTTCGATTCGCGTACACTCCGATTCTTGCGCGCAATTCAAATAAAGCAGTTCAAAGTCGAGAGTTCGCAGTTCATAGTTGAGAGGCAGGTGCCGACCGCCAAGGGTGACAACTGCGAACTAAGAACTCCCAACTACGAACTAAGAACTGAGAACTCCAAACTCTGAACTATGAGCCGCCGTCGCGGCTCATCAGGGCCGCTTCCGCCCGAACCAGATCCTCTTCCGTATCTACCCCAATTGTGTCTGCCGGCGCTCCTGCCACGTAGATATCGATTCCCGCCTCCAGCAGCCGCAACTGCTCCAGCTTCTCCACGGATTCGAGCCACCCCGGCGGCAGTTCCGCAAATTTTTCCAGCGCCGCCTTCCGGTAGGCGTAAATCCCGAGGTGCTTGCGATACCCGGCAAATCCTTCCTGGTCGCGATCGTGCGGAATGGTCGCGCGCGAGAAATACAGCGCCTTGCCGTCCAGCGCCGTTACCACCTTTACGGCATTCGGATTGTTGATATCGAGCGCTGGGCAGTGCACCGCCAGGGTCGCAACCTGCACCTCCGGGCGGTCGAACAATCCGATCAGCGGCGCAAAGAAGGCCGGTGTCAGCGTCGGCTCATCACCCTGAATATTGACGTAAATGTCCGCTTCGATCTGCCGCGCCACTTCCCTGACGCGATCCGATCCGCTGGCGCAGTTGGGTGAGGTCATCGCCACCGGAACTCCCCGTGCAAGGCACACCTCGGCCACCTCATCGGAGTCTGTTGCCACCACCACGGGATCCATCAGCCCGCTGCCGGCAGCCGCGCGCCACACCCATTCCACCATCGGGCGACCGGCCAGTTCGCGCAGCACTTTGCGGGGCAGGCGGGTCGACCCAAGCCGCGCCGGAATAATCCCCGCGATCCGTAACTTGCTCATGCACGCGAGTCTACAAGAACCAAGCCATTTCCATCAGTAGCCGTGCAGGCATGTTCGCGTCGCGAGGGCAGAGAGACCGTTGGCGCCGAAGGCACCGCTGCTCTTTGCAACGGTTTGACCTTAAATTCAACCACCCGTATCATCTAGAGTGGAGCAGCCATCCGGCTGCAGGCCTCTCCTGGCGGGGTAGCTCAGATGGTGAGAGCGACGGATTCATAACCCGTAGGTCGGCGGTTCGATCCCGCCTCCCGCCACCAAATCATTTGAAATCCCTGTTAATCTCCGCTCGACGAATTCCGTCGAAGAGCACCGCCCCGCGCCAACCCGCACCAAGGACTGAAAGGTAGCACCCATGAAGGATCAGCAACTTCACCTAACTGACAGATTCTCCCGCGCTGTTGAGTATGCCCGCCACCTCCACATTGAGCGTCGCAAAGGCACCAGCATCCCATTCATGGCGCATCTCCTCGGGGTCGCCTCGCTGGTGATGGGTGAGGCCGGCCATGTTCCATTCCAAGTCACGGAGGACATGGTCATTGCGGCGCTCCTGCACGATGCTGTCGAAGACCACGGCGGCCTTCCCAGGCTCGAAGATATCCGCTGCAACTTCGGCCTTGAGGTCGCCCGCATGGTGGAAGGCCTCTCCGACACCCTCGTCGAGGATTCGAGCCAGAAGGAGAGCTGGGAAGAGCGTAAACAGGCCTACATCGACCGCCTCAAAATCGAACCAAAAGACGTCCAGCTCGTCTCCGCCTCCGACAAACTCTATAACGCGCGCACTGTGCTGGACGAATACCGTGTGATCGGACCCGAGGTCTGGAAGCGCTTCAAGCGCGGCCGCGAGCAGCAGATCTGGTACTTCCATGAGCTGTTAAGAGTTTTTAAATCAGCAGGAACCAACCGCATCGTCGAGGAATTCGAGCGGGTTGTCGATAACCTGGAAAAGCTCTCCAGTGGCGAGGCAGCGCCTCTATAGCGAATCGCTCTCGGGTGGCCGGCACGCCTCTAACATTCCGATCAACCCTTCGGTACCAGCCATTCGTCGCTGGCGGGGTTCTTCGTTCACCGCTTGCGGTATCATTGCGTCTAACGATTAACGGCCTGCTTCTCCCCTTAGAGGCCTTACCGGTGGTGCGTGTGTCCCGATTCTTCCAGAGATTGACCTTCGTTCTAGCTGCAACCATCTTTGCCGCCCTCGGCCTCGGCTTCGCGCTGGGCGAGTTTGGCATGTTCGGCGTCCATGCCGGAGGCGAACAAGACGGCGCCTACCGCCAGATGCATGTTTATGCCGAGGTCCTCAAGAGAATCCAGAGTGACTACGTCACCGATCCCAACATCAACACCGTGACCACCGGCGCTTTGCATGGCCTGCTGGAATCGCTCGATGCCGATTCCAGTTATCTCACGCCCACTGAATACAAGATTTACAAGGACCGGCCCACTACGGGCGTCGCCCAGATCGGTGTCATGGTTTCCAAGCGTTACGGCTACGCCACCATCGTCACGGTCATCCCCGGCTCACCCGCCGATCGGGAGCATCTTGCGGACGGCGACGTCATTGAGTCCATCGGCGATACCTCCACGCGTGAGCTTTCCCTGGCGGTGATCCGCCTCATGCTCGAGGGAAAGGCGGGCAGTACGCTTTCGCTCTCGGTCGTCCGTCCGCGCAAACCCGATCCGGACAAGATCACGTTGACGCGCACCGTCGTTTCCCCACCCTCGCTGAGCGAGCAGCAGTATGAAAACTCCAGCATTCTCTACTTGAAGCCCGGCGAGATAACAGCGGCCCGGGTGGATGAGCTTGCCGCCAAGATCAAGGGCGCCGGTAAGACGCGCAAGATTCTTCTCGATCTTCGCGATGACTCGGAGGGCGACGCGGACCAGGGAATCCGCCTGGCCAACCTGTTTATCAACCAGGGAACGCTGGCCGTACTCGAGGGGCAGAAGTTCCCGCGCCAGACCTTCAGCGCCGACCCGGCGAAATGCCTGACCAGCGCGCCGGTCGCAGTGCTTGTCAACCGTGGAACATACGGCGCGGCCGAACTCGCCGCGGACGCCATCGAAGACGCGAAGCGCGGCGATGTAGTGGGTGAGCGCACCTTCGGCGAAGGTTCGGTACAGAAGACGATCGAAATGCCCGACGGTTCAGCTCTGCTGCTGACGGTGGCCAAGTACGAGGGCCCCGATGGCAAAAAGATTCAGGATGAGGCGGTTGCACCCACAGTTCTCGTTGGCCAAAACACCGACGACGATGTTGACGCCGACAACCCTCAGCCGAAACCTGCTGACGACATCCTGAACAAGGCGCTTGCTCTTCTCAAGGCCAAAAACAGCTAGTGTCCTCAGTCTGAAATTCCTCCCATCGCCGGCCGTGTCATTCTGAGCGAACGGGGCCCCGAACGTACTTCAGTTTGGGGGTGGTGAGCGAAGAATCCGCTTTGTGTTTTTTAAAGCGTCACCCTGAATCGGGATCGCGATTTTCAAGCTTGCACGGCATGGTTCGTGGACTTCCGCACACGTCTGCAATTGAACTTCAAGCGTGCTAGCCTTGAGGTGAGGCATCCCCGTTCGGCTTTCCTTGTGGCCGGAGCGAGAGGAGTGCCGACGAGGCTCCTGTTGGCTGCCCCTCCTGCACATTCGGTTGAATCGCGCGGCCTTGGCCGCGGCCGTCGACTGCGGCCCGAACCGGTTCCGCCTCCACTCTTTCGGCGGCGTAAGATCGCCGGTAAGACAGCTTTCGTCATTCTGCTGCTTCTCGCCGTATTAACCGGCTCGCTTGCCGGGCTGATGCTGGTCTTCTCAGTCAATCTGCCCCAGATCAACGACCTCGAGCGCTACCGGCCCTCCACCATGACGGACCTCTACGACTGCAAGGGCCGCGTCATTGGTTCGTTCGCACTCGAGAAACGCATCGTGATCAACTACGACGGCTTCGCCCCTGTCCTGCGCCAGGCTGTGATCTCCATTGAAGACAAGAATTTCGATTCTCACTGGGGCATCAACGTCTTCCGCATCGCCGGAGCTCTCTGGCACGATATCCGGTCCCATGGGCGCGCCCAGGGAGCCTCCACGCTCACCATGCAGTTAGCTCGCAATCTCTTCCTCTCCGCCGACCGCACCGCCGCCCGCAAGGCGCAGGAAGCCTACCTTGCCATCCAGATCGAGCGCGCGTTCACCAAGGAGCAGATCTTCACGCTCTACGGCAACCAGATTTACCTTGGCAGCGGAATGTACGGCTTTGAGGCGGCATCGGAGTTCTATTTCAGCAAGCATGCAAATGATCTGAACCTAACTGAAGCCGCTCTGCTTGCCGGATTACCCAAAGGCCCGGTTGCCTATTCTCCGCTTATCAATCCTGAGAAAGCGATGCGACGCCGCAACCTCGTCCTTAGCGAGATGGAGTCAGACGGCGTCATCACGCACGTGCAGGCCGAGCAGGCGCGCCGCGCACCCCTCGGTCTTCATATCAATCAGCCGGAGATGTCCGTCGCTCCCTGGTTCCAGGAAGAAGTGCGCCGCGAACTGGAAAAGAAATTCGGCGCCGAGCAGGTACACGAAGCCGGCTTGCGCGTCGACACCACACTCGACCTCGATCTGCAGAAGACCGCCAACAAGGCTCTCACCGATGGACTCGCCGCCTACGAGCGTCGACACGGCTGGAAAGGCAAACTCGAAAACGTGCTTTCCGGCGATGACACGCTCGACGACTACAAGCACGCGGACTGGGCAACCGCATCGCATGCCGGTGACTACGTGCATGCGCTCGTCATGCAGGCACAGCCGCTGCAGATACGTGCACGTGTCGGCTCCAACGAAGTCCTTCTGCTTCCCCAGGACTGGGCGTGGACCGGCCAGCGCTATGGCGATGTCCTCGTAAAACCAGGCGACGTGATCTATGTTCATCTCGCCGACGCCACCGAGAGCGGTACAGAACGCGCCACGCTCGAGCAGGATTCCGGCACGCAGGGCGCGGTCTTCGCCATGGACAATACGACCGGCGATGTCCTGGCCATGGTCGGCGGCCGCGACTATGCGCTCTCTGAATTCAATCGCGCCACGCAAGCCGAGCGCCAGACCGGTTCGAGTTTCAAGCCCTATGTCTACACCACGGCGATTGAAGAAGGCGCCAAGCCCGACGACATCGTCGTCGACGCACCCGTCACTTTCGGTAGCTATTCGCCGCACAACTACGAGAACGACTACAAGGGCGCGATGACCCTCATCAACGCCTTCGCCGAATCGCGCAACATCCCCGCGGTCAAGCTCGCCGCGCGCGTCGGCATCCGCAAGGTCATCGATATGGCCCATCGCTTCGGCGTCACGTCCGACATTCCCGCATATCTGCCCATTGCTCTCGGCGCAGCCGAAATCACCCTGCAGGAACAGGTCACGTCTTACTCGGTCTTCCCCAACGACGGCATCCGCGTGAAGCCACGCCTAATCAAGAAGGTCACTAACGCCGACGGCATCACCCTGTGGGAAGATGCGCCCGCCGTCGACGAAATCATCAGTCAGCAGACGGCGCGCACCATGATGACCCTCCTTCGCGCCGTCACCGCGCATGGAACCGGCGCTGCCGTGGCGCAGATGAATCACCCGCTGGGCGGCAAGACCGGCACCACCAGCGACTACACCGATGCATGGTTCATGGGTTTCTCGCCCTCGATCACCTGTGGCGTCTGGGTCGGCTACGACAGCCGCCAGTCCCTCGGCGAAAAAGAAACCGGTGCGCGCGCTGCTCTGCCCATCTGGATGAACATCATGAAAGTCGCCATCGCCGGCAAAGACGATGAGCAGTTCCCGGGGGACACTGAACTGCCGCCACTAGAGCAGGCCAAAGCCGCACAGCCGGGGAGTCCAAATACTCCGCTGACCCCGGTGCCCCATCCTTCGCTGACCTTGTCGCCGCGACCACAAAATCCCGCGTCGGCACCCAGGATCACCGCGGCCCCGGCTGCGAAGCCGGTGCAGACAGGACTTGCCCGTCCCGTTTCTCCCCGCTGATTCGCCGACCTCAACCAGGCACACCCTCAGGTTGACATCCGACCCGAACCCGCGCATACTCGTGTCGTATGCCGACCCAAGAGAACAACGACGATCGCATCGCCCTCCTCCAGGGCACGCTTGACCTCCTCATTCTCAAAACCCTCATCCTGGGCCCATGCCACGGCCAGGGTGTAGCGCGCTCAATCCAGCGTCAGTCGGAAGAGGTTCTGTTTGTCGATCATGGCTCGCTCTATCTCGCGTTGCAGCGGCTTGAGGATAAGAAGCTCATCCAGGCCAAGTGGGGCACCAGCGAGAACAACCGCAAGGCTCGCTTTTATTCGCTCACTGCAAAGGGCCGCGCAGAGCTCACCGAAAAAAGCTCTCAATGGAAGCGATTGACCCGCGCGATGGATCTGATACTCGAACCCCAAGGCGAGGATGCGTAAACCATGTTCAAGCGCAAACGCAGTGCCGAAGACTTCGCCGAGGAAATCAAGGCCCACCTCGCACTCGAAGCCGACGACCTCCGCGCCGAAGGCCAAAGCGAGGAAGAAGCGCAACGTCGCGCCCGTGTTGAGTTTGGCAACGCCGCCCTCGCTAAAGAGAAGTTTCGGCTCCGCGGCCGCTGGCAAGCTCTCGACAAATTCGCCGGGAATCTTCGCTTCGGCATCCGTTCACTCTTGAAAAGCCCCGGCTTTGCGCTTACCGCGATTCTCACAGTGGCTCTCGGCGTTGGCGCGAACACCGCCGTCTTCAGCGTGATGAATGCGGTTCTGTTGAAGTCGCTTCCCGTCGCCGATCCTCAGACGCTCGTCAACTTCAGGACCTCCGACGCGCCCCGCAACACCGGCACAGTCGATACCAACGAGACGATGTCCTATCCCGTCTACGACGCTCTGCGCAAGCAGACCGGCGCAATCTCTTCGCTCATTGCTTTCGTGCCTCTCTCCAACAGCAAAGTCGCTGTCCGCGTTGGCTCGCAGGCTGAAGAGGCCGAAGGCGACATGGTCAGCGGAACGTTCTTCTCAGGCCTCGGCGTGGACCTGCCCCTCGGCCGCGGCTTCACTTCAGAGGATGAAGCAAATCACGCGCCGCTGGTCGTCCTCAGCTACAACTACTGGACGCGCCGCTTTGCGCGAAACCCCGGCATCCTCGGCCAGACCTTCTATGTCAACAGCGTGCCCATGACCATCATTGGAATCTCAGCCCCGGGATTTGAGGGACTTGAAGGCGGTGGCTCCACGGATTTCTGGATACCCTTGCAGAATCGCCGCGAATTGAATGCATGGGGCAATCCTGTCGAAGAAGGCAAGCTCTACATCACCAACCCGACATGGTGGTGCCTTCGTCTCATTGGGCGTCTCCCCCCGGGCGTCAACAGAACCCAGGCAATAGCCCAACTCCAGCCAGTCTTCCAGTCCGCCGCTCGCATCGGTCTCGGTAAGCCTGAGCAGGGTGAAAAGCCGCCGATCTTGAGCTTTGCCGATGCCAAAAATTTTCCTGACCAGATGTATAGCAATCCGCTACACATCCTTATGGCGATGGTCGGTCTCGTTCTGCTCATCGCGTTCGCCAACGTGGCCATGCTGCTCGCAGCCAGAAATGCGGCGCGTCAGCGCGAGTTCTCTGTACGTCAGGCACTGGGCGCGGGGAGAGGCGAACTGTTTAGCCAGTTGCTGACCGAGAGTCTGCTACTCGTCACCGCCGGCGGTTTGCTGGCGTGGGCCTTCGCGGTCATGGCGGCACGGCTGCTTGCAAATTGGGCGCAAATCGAATCGAGCCTCGCCCCCGACAGAACTGTGTTGCTGTTCACGATGGGCGTTCTCGTCGTTGCCGCAGTGCTGTTTGGCTTGGCTCCTATGCGCGTCGCTCTCGCGGGACGCGCCGAACTAGCCCTGAAAACCTCCGCGGCAACCTCCAACGCCGATGCCGGCAAATCCCGCACGGGGCGAATCATCGTCGCACTGCAAATGGCAATGTGCGTGGTGCTGCTGGTAGGCGCCGGCCTGCTGATTCGCACGCTGAGCAATCTCGAGAACACACCGCTGGGAATGCGCATTGACGGGCTCGTTGTCTTCGGCGTCAGGCCCGACATCCCTTCGGTCCCGGCGGGTATTGCTTTCTATCAGAATCTGATGGGCAAGCTGCGCATCCTGCCCGGCGTCGAGTCGGTCACCATCATGGAAGAACGCATTGGATCGTGGTGGTCTGACAACAGCGCCATGACGGTCGACGGTCGTTTGCCTGAAGTCACAAATGGTGGCTCGCTCACCGTCCGCAGTAACGTCGCCGGACCAGACTTTTTCACGACCCTCGGCGTTCCCATCCTTGCTGGCCGGGATTTCGCAGATACTGACACAGCGAAGACGCCCCGCGTCGGCATCATTAATGAGGAATTTGCAAAGCGCTTCCTGCCTAATGTGAATCCGCTCGGCCACAACATCGGATCCAGCGATGGACGCTTCACCATGTCCATTGTCGGCGTCGTGAAAAACCACAAGTACCGCAGCATCGACGAGGCACCCATCCCCATGGCCTGGTGGATGTACGCGCAGATTCCAGTCATTGGCGAGATGCACGTGGAGATGCGCGTAAAAGGCGCGCCGCTCGCCATTCTTCCCACCGCGCAGAAAGTTGTGCAGCAACTCGATCCGAATCTCCCGCTCATCAAGCCCATGACCCAGCGCGCACAATACGACACCACCATCTCCAGTCAGATCATGTTCGCGCGCCTCGCAGAATTCTTCGGCCTCCTTGCTGTCGTGCTCGTCGCCACCGGACTCTATGGAACGCTGTCCTATCGTGTCAATCGCCGCACCGCCGAAATTGGTGTGCGCATGGCCATGGGCGCCGGACGCGGCCAGGTCGTGTGGATGATTCTCCGCGACAGCTTGCGATTGACCGCAATCGGCGTGGTGGCCGGTGTGCCGTTGGCGATGTTCATCGGCCGTGCCTTGACGTCATCACTCTACGGAGTGGAGCCGCTCGATGCGCTTACCTACGCGCTTGCCATTGCCGGCGTTACAGTCGTGGCCCTCGTCGCCAGTGCCGCACCCGCCAGCCGTGCCGCCAGCGTCAACCCCCTCAAAGCGCTTCGCACGGAGTAGCGCTCAACCAAGCGGCTCCTGCCGGTCGAGTTCAGCAGTGTGCCGCACTGAGATAGCAATCGCCATGGTGAACATCGCCACGGCAGCAACGGTGCCGCCCAAATCAAAGAGAAGCATGCGGTGCCCCATCACCGTTGCGTAAGGGCTCCGCAACAACGCCAGGTTTCCAACGATCAGCAGAATCCGAATCTCCGTTGGCCCGAACATTCCCTGCGACATCTGAAAACTCGACAGCGTGTAGGTTGCAAGATAGCTCTCAGCGGAAAGCAGCAGAAACGCGATGAGCATCGCCACTGCCACCTGCCAGTGCACAAACCCTGAGAATCCCAGCCCGCACATGAGCGCCGTCGCACCCAGAATATCCACCATGTGGTCGACGTAAAATCCGTAGCGCGGCCGCTGCTGATTGCGCACCCGCGCCAGCGTCCCATCCATGCTGTCGCCAAACCAATTCAGAACAATGCAGACGATTACGCCTGCAAGCGCGGCATGGTTGTGGCGCGACAGTGCATAGAACACCCCGGCCCCGATCTGCGCCAGCAGTCCCAGCAGCGTCAGCCCATCTGAAGTCATCCAGCGCGGCGCCCGCTCCGCCATCGATGTCAGAGCGCGCTTCTCGATTCCGGCCGTCAGGGAGCGGTTGATCCGCCGCGCGGATTCGAATGCCTGCCGATGTGCGGCGATTGCGGTGTTCGATTTCATCCTCATCTCCTGTCCGTGTAATTCGACTATTTCCGCAGCGCGTTGCAGACCGCGTGCAGCGTGAACTCCAGCGACTCGCGCGGCACGCTCTCCACAAACGGTCGAATTACCCAGCCGAGTCCCGCCGGAATCGATCGCGTCAAAGAAACCGATTCAATCTCCATGTAGAGCCCGCCGTCTCGCTCTTCGCAGCTCCAGTAAGTGTTCAGGCGCCACAAAAATCCATGTTCTTCGCTGCCGCTGAGTGTGCGCTCCTTCGGTGTGCCGGCCGAGCCGATCTCAGAGATGCGCGTGCTGCGCGAGATGCTGTGCGCATGTTGTGCGTCAAGCCGCCCGAAAGTCACGTCGTATGTCGTATCCATGACAACGGTGATCACATGATGCTGTCGAACGCGCATCAATACCGTGAAGTGGCTGGAGTCTGCGCCGCCCTGCTTCGTCAGAATCCTCGCCTGCGTCACCTGGGGCGAAAACCGCTGCGGATAAGTGTCGAAGTTTTTCATCAGCCGCTCGAAATCCCCCAAGGTGGCTCCGCGAACAAAGGCGGCTCCGCGCCAGTCGTGCAGCATTGCACCCGACAATTCTGCCTCTCCGGTCGGCGTGAGCTTCTCGATGATCAACTCGCCCTTGCGAAGGCGAACATCCGTTTGGTCCTTCGATCCGACTGTGGCGACGAACCCATTGGCTGACCGGTGTTGCTCCGCGAGCCGCGCTTCCACCCTGGTCGCGTAGGCGTTGAATGCCGTAGTCGCCGCGGCCGGCGCCTCACAGTGCCCGGCCGTCCAAGGCGCCAGCATCAGCAGCCAGATCAAAAGCTTCATCGCCTGAAAACCCGTTCGCCTGCCTTGAATCCGACGCCTCATGTATTCCAGATTGCCTGTCGACAGCGTGCAAAGCAATGCAAAGCGCATCCCGCACAACGCGAATGAACCTCACGGCGGAAGTCCCTGCAGGAATTCTATTTAGGGCAAGTTGTCCCTTGCTGCGCCGTGCGGCACCCCAGGCTGCAATCGAGTAAACTTGGCGAAAGATGATGACAGATTCCGGGCAAGCACGGCGTTATCGCTTCGGAGCCTTCGAGGCGGACGCTTCAACCGGAGAGTTGCGACGCCAGGGGATTCGCATCAAGCTTCACGCCCAGCCGTTTCAGGTGTTGCTGATGTTGCTGGAGCGACCCGGCGAGGTGCTGTCGCGCGAGGAGATTTCCCGCGCCCTATGGTCTGACGGCACATTTGTCGACTACGACCACGGCGTGAACTCGGCCGTCAATCGAATACGCGAAGCCCTTGGCGACACGGCTAACAGCCCCCGCTTCGTTGAAACTCTAGCTCGCCGCGGATACCGCTTTTTAGCTCCCGTCGAAGCCATCGCTGCCGAAGCGGATCGGCCTCCAGCGACGGTGCAACTCAACCCTGAGCAATCGAAGTCGGAAACAGAACCCACGTCCGAAGCTGAACCGAGGGTCGGCAACGGGATTCTTGCGTCGCTCGAAGAGCTGCCCGAAACCTCGCCTACCGTCGTGCAGACGCTTTTCCTTCTGCTGCAACTGATGTACCTGGGCTTCTACGTTGGCACGCTCACCAATCTCTCTGAGATCGAGGAACTGCTCTCAACGCTGCCGCGCGCGACGTTGATCGTGTACGGCCTCATCGGAACCGCTGCGATCCTGATTCCGGTGCGCGCCTTCGTGTTTTGCGCGGCTCTGTTTCGCGCTCCCGGAATGCGCGGAAAGTTCCTGAAGATGTGGCCCTGGCTGCTGGTGGCGGATGTGCTCTGGGCGCTTTCGCCGTTTCTCCTGCTCCATCACATCAGCATTGGACTGGCGCTGGCGTGCATGGCCCTTCTGGTCTACTCGCCCTTCGCCCAGCGGGCTCTCATGTTGATGGGAGCGGGTCGGCAAAAGATCGCACACGCAGCGATGCCTCGCTGAATAAGCGCACTCTTCCAAGTCAAGCTGAACCGCCTTTTACAACTGATCGTAAAGGGATGTGTTCCGGTATCCGAGCAGCATCACAAGCGTCCAGATCGCGAGCGCCGTACCCAGCGGAATCTTCAGGATGCAGAGAAATGCAGCCACAATCGCCACCACGCGGCCCCACGGAGCGCGCTCCATCAGTCCCCACCCGGCCACAAAAGCCAGGCCGGAGCGCAAAATGACCATGATCCAGGCGAAGTGAATGATTGCGGATCCAAATTCCGGTCCAAACGGGAAGGCGTTGCGTGAAAACGGACCGTGCATCCAGAAGCCGCCGCCATTGAAGATCGAGTTTGCGACTGTCAGGCCTACGATTCCCAACACCAGCGAAAGGCCCCCGTAGATGAACCAGACGGTGCTCAGCGCTCGAATGCGATTGGCGTAATTTGCCACCTCAAACGCGAGGTTCGGCACCGGCGGTGGAGGAGGTGCTGCCGTCGGGCGACCGCATTGAGGGCAAACTTGTTGCCCTGGTGCAACTGGCTGGCCACATCCGCTGCAAAACATCATGTACCTCCCCGACCCTTAGGGAAATTCTATTCCCTGCAATCCATCGAATTCCCAAGAACCTCTCAGTCGGGCTGCGAATGGGTACGCAGCGGCGACCGGATTCGTTCCCAACGCTCTTCGTGCCGGTCGTCGCGCAACACCAGCGCAATTACTCGCCCCTGGGGGTCGCGCTCTACCGCGATCCGCGTCAGGCTGCTGCCGTTTGGGTAGAACAAAACCGAGGGAGACTCTGCCGCCAACTCGGCAATTTCGCCATAGTGATTCTTCTGGTAAAGCAGATCTCCCTGGCGAAACAGGGTTACGACAATCAGGCCCCGTTTGTCGACGTAATCCCCGGCAAATCCGTCAAGCTGGGCAGGAGAAATCTTGAGCGCTGGAGGGTGCAGCGGAATCGAAACGCGTTCGGCAAAAGGACCTTGCTCCTGCGTCTCCCGCCTGTGCAGCAGCAGCCAGCGGGATAACTCGGCCTCCCCGTATGCGCGCGTCCAGCAATCGTGCTTCAGTCCCTGGTACACCCAAAGTCGAACGCGGCCGCCTGCTGCTTTGAGTGCGGTGTAGAGCAACTCGTCCTGACGCGGCGCCACCACGTTGTCTTCCGCACCATGAAAGAGCCATATCGGAGTGTGGCCAATCGCCTGCGCATACTCGCCGGGCAGCGTGGAGGCCTGCTGCCAGCGCTCCGGTGCGTAGCTCCAGAAAATGCCTCCCGCAGCAATAGCAATTGCAGCCCAGCGCTTTGGATATTGCCGCAAAAGTTCCCATGCTCCGTATCCGCCCATCGACAGCCCGGAAAGATACGTGCGACTCGGGTCGCCGTGAAACTCCTCTGTCTCCTCGTCCAGTGTCGACATCGCCATTGCGAGCATGTCACGGTCGGTCCAGTAGCGGTCGATTGCGCATTGCGGCATCACTACTATGAATGGCCAGCGCTCCGGGTGATCGCGAATGGCCTGCGGCAGCCCGATCTGCGTTTGCCACATTCCCTCGGAGCCGCGCTCACCGCGGCCGTGCATAAAGAGAATCATCGGCCACAACTTGTGATCGTCGCGGCGCCACTCTTCCGGAACGTAGACCTGGTAGCGATAGGAGGCTCTGCCAACCTGGATCCAGCGATTGAGAAACCCTGTCTCCTGCACCGGATGTTTGCGAAATCCCTTTGCACCCGGCGCGGCGTGCAGCGGGATGGGGGCCAACCCCCAGGTAAGGCAGAGGCAGGCCGCGAGCAGTCTCAGGATGCGGTGCATAGGCTGCAAACATCATAGAGCCTGCAAGCCGTTTGTCGCCGATGGCACTCGTTCCCATTTGCTTACGAAATTCTTGTGCAGAGCCATGAAACAATCAAGGAGATCCAATCCAGACACGCGCATGACCACCTACGAAGCCGGAAACACCCTCGACCACTACCGCATCGATGCGGCGGTCGCCCATACCGGCATGTCCACGCTTTACCGGGCCACCGACCTCGAATCGGGCCGGCAAGTGGCCATCAAAGTCCCGCTTCCTGAGATGGAGGCCGACCCGGTCCTCCTCGAACGCTTCAAGCGCGAACAGGAAATTGGCCAGGAACTCGATCATCCGGGTGTGGTCAAGACCTTCAACGGCGAAGAGCGCAGCCGTCTTTACATGGTCATTGAATGGGTCGACGGGCGGCTTTTACGCACCATTCTGAACGATGAGAAACAACTGTCCGCCGATCGTGCGGTGAAAATCGCCGTGGGCATCTGCGATGCGCTCGACTATATGCACAAGCGCGGCATCATCCACCGCGACCTGAAACCCGAAAACGTCATGGTGGGTGACGACGACCAGGTCAAGCTCATCGACTTCGGAATCGCGATGAAAGAGGATGCCCGCCGTCTTACCTTCGTGAATGTCTCGTCGATGCTGGGCACTCCGGACTATATCTCGCCCGAGCAGGTAAAAGGCGCGCGCGGCGACCAGCGCAGTGATATTTACGCCGTGGGCATCATGCTCTACGAAATGCTAACCAGCCGCGTGCCGTTTGTCGGGCCCAATCCGCTCGCCGTGATGAACGAGCGCGTCCTGAACGACGTGAAGCCTCCGCGCGAATTGAATCCGGAAATTTCGCCCGAGCTTGAAGAGATTCTCTATCGCGCCCTCGATCGAGAACCGCGCCACCGCTACGCTACGGCCAGCGAGATGGTGTGGGATCTCGAACATCAGGAACAAGTAGGTGTCGAGCCGCGCGGCGCAAGGCCCGTCAACCTCGCCGGCCGCAAAATCAACAGGAAAGTCCTTCTCTGCGCCGCCATGGCCCTTTTCCCGCTCCTTGTATTCGCGCTGATGCTCCTGATGGCAAAAAGATAATTCAAGATTCTAAGTAGATCCCAAATCCTCTTCCCTAGTCCCTATTCCCTAGTCCCTAGTCCCTGTCTTTTTAATCATCTTCCGCGCCAGCCTAAACCATGGCCGCTCCCGCCGCCGCAAATAACCCGGCATGGTCGGCTCCTTGTCCAGCACCTTCTGCGCCCACTCGCGCGCCTCCGCGTTGCGGCCCTCCGAGGCGAGCAAATCGGCAAAGTTCAGATAGGTTTCCGAAAGGGTAGACACGATCGTGACGCGCCGGAAAAGCGCTTCGGCCTTTTCCTTCTCGCCCGTGAGAGCGTAGGCCTGGGCCAGCAAAGCCGGGCCGCGGTTAAAGTCGTAGTTAGGCTCCTTGGCGACGGCCATTTCCAGGTCAGGCAGTGCTGCCTTCGCATCGCCCAGCAGAATGGCACACACCCCGCGCCGATAAAAACAGTCAAGCGTATTGGAGCGCGCGGCAATCGCCTTATTGAAGGCCTCTCGAGCCCGCTGCAACTGGCCATCGTCCATGCAGAGCTCGCCAAGTTCCTCGTAATTACCGGCTGACGGATTGTCGCGAATCGTCAATTCAAGAGCGGCAACGCGCTTGCGCCGCGATATGCCTTTGAACGACTGGTTCAGCAAACCTGCATCCGGAAAGACTTCCGCAAACATATACACGATCGCGCCAATCGGCCCCAGGAAAAGAATGATGTAGAGCCAATACGTGTCGGGTCGGCGGCGAATGAAGTGAATGATCGCCCCAGCCTGGAGCAGAAGTCCCCAGGGGTAGAAAAGATGTGTTAATAATCCCATGCGGTAGGTGGTCTCAGCTCCTAGATTATAGGAGAGATGCAACACCCCGAAGACCACTTTTGTGGGAAACGTTCCTTCGCCGCCGTGCGTACAACCTACCGGAATGACTCGTCGCGATGCACCACAAACTCCGGATATGCGTTGCCGCCCAACTCATGCAAATCCATGCCAAGCCGTTCGCCATCAGGATCGACGCGGAACACAAGCACGCGATTCACGAGCCAGAACACGAGGTAGGCCAGCGGTAGCATCAATCCCAGCAAAGTCGAAACCCCGATCAGTTGCGCCACAAACTGGCCGCTCTGCTGAGCGAACATTCCCGCCGCCGCCAGCCCCCACAGCCCCGCCGCGCCATGAACGCTGATGGCGCCCGATGGATCGTCAATCGAGAGCGCCAGTTCAAACAGTTCCACCAGCAACGGCGTAATGATGCCCGCTATCAGTCCCGTGAAGAGTGCGGCCAGCGGCGACACCACTCCGGCGCATGCGCTTGACGTCACCAGTCCGGCCATCCAGCCGTTCGCGCACAAACTCGCATCCGGCTTTCCAAAGCGAATGCGTGTCACTGAGAACGTAGCCACAAGCGCCGCCGCCGCCGACAGCAGCGTATTCACGGCCGTCCCTGCAAGCGCGGCCGGAGCGGCATTCAACCAAAGCAGCGACCCCGCCATGTTCCAGGCAAGCCAGCCCACCAGCGCGATCAGGCAACCGAGCAGCACATAGACCACATTGTGTCCCGGCATCGCCGTCGACAATCCCTCGCGCGGAAACTTCCCCTTGCGCGGCCCCGCAATCCACACCAGCGCCAGCGCCGAGACGCCGCCGAGCCCATGAATAGCCGCTGCGCCTCCTCCATCCAGCAGTCCCGATCCCTGCCCGAAGTTCGCGCCCAGTTGCGACAGCCAGCCGCCTCCCCATGTCCAGTGCGCCACTAGCGGAAACGCCAATGCGCCAAAGATTGCCGCGATCACCGCACCAGCCGGCAAACGCAAACGATCCGCTCCCGCCCCCCACGGAATAAGAACCACCATCGCAACCGACAGCAACTCAAACAGAACCGCAAGCTGCGCGCGCGGCCCGGCTACGCCAAACCCGGTCAGAAACAGGGGTGCCGGGCCTGCCCAGTTCCACGCTTTGCCCCCAAGATGAAATACATGATCGCCACTCGTACCGGCGGCAATCGCCGACCCCACAAGCGCGAACGCAATCACCGCCGTGGAGATAACGACCAGGCTGCCCAGCAGCGACTGCATCGCAGACCGCGATCTGCCCAATCCCGTATTGATCAGCGCGAGGCCCGCAATGGCCAGCGGCGCCATCAGCAAAAGCCCCAGCGTCAGCGCGAACGAGGTTTCCGGAAAGGGCATTGGCGTCAGCGGAGTCATCGGTTCTCGCTCCGCAACTCCATGTGGCCGCGCACCGAGACCACCACCCCCATCACCTCAACGGCCAGACCGCACAGAACAAAAGCCGTCCGCTCCGCTGAGACAGGAAACAGGAGAATTGCCCCGACAGTGAGAAAGAAACCGGCTGGCATCACTAGCAATCCCGCGTATTTCATAGCCCCGTCCTTTCCGCTCATCTACGCATTTCACCGGTCGATAGGGGTCGGCCCAGGGACAAATGTCCGCAGAAAAAGAATGAAGAATGGCAGAAGGTCAACCGGCGGAAGTTCTTTTATGAATTCTAAATGTTCCGGATGCTAGCCTTGACCTGATCCTGATCAGATTCACTGCGCCTGATGGTTGCGCATCGTCATCTCTGCCCATTTCACGGAGGTCATCTCGCATGTTGTTTCTGAACCGGCTGGTCGAAAACCCGCTGGGCGCTTTGGGTGTGCTGACGATGGCGGCATTGCTCGAGGCCTGGGGCGACTCCTTTTTCCAGGCAGGTTTTTATCGTTCTTCGGGATTCACCCGCGTACTCATGCTGCTAGCCGGCACCGCGGTGTTGGCCCTCTACGGCTCCGCAGTCAACGTTCCGCGCTGGGACTTCGGAAAACTCATCGGCGTCTACGTCGCGCTTTTCTTTCTCGCCGCGCAGTTGCTCGCGAAGATTCGCTTCGGCCAGTCGCCCACACCGCCAATCTACGTTGGCGGCGCACTCATCGTCACCGGCGGACTGGTGATGGCCTTCTGGAAATCCTAGGTGGCACGGCTCCTGTCAATTCGCCGCGCTGCCCACTGCGCATAGATAAGTGCCGCCGTTACGTTGTCCCCGGACTCTTTTGATGACTTTGGTCGCAATCGAAAGAGGCAAATCGTAATCGCCCGGTTACCAGCGGAACGTCGGACTTTCTGACCACGGGTGTAGCGTAAAAGGCACTCCAGTCCCGCAGGAGGCCTTACGATGATCGCCACGACGAGATCCGCACCAAACATTCTCCTGATGCTGTGCAGTACTTCGGCGATCCTGATGACGTTTACCGGCCTGTTGTTTCTGATCGGTACGCGCCTGCTCGCAATATTCGCTCACGGCGAGAGATTCGTCGGAGAGATCGACGCCATCTCGATTGCACTCATCTTCGGCGGAATCGCAGTTGCCCTCAAGACAATCGAAATCCGCCTAAGAGCAGAACAGGATTCATCCACGGACTGATCCGACCCCTCATCGATTCAAATAAGGCAACAGCCAGCCGCTCATCCGGTTCTGCCTGAATTTCAGTACAACCCACAATATCGGCGGCCCTCGCCCAACACAGGTTTTTCGCAAGGGCACTCGAGGGCGTGCGCGATAGACTCTTCACATTCTGAATCGATCGAGACAATGAATGCCTAAGCCTTCTGCCCTCCTCATATTTTTCGCCGCAGCATCCCTCTGCCCCGCGCAACGGATCGAAGTCACCGTGCCGTCGACAAAACCGCTGACCGGTCACCTCATCCTCGTCATCGCCAAGTCCGAAAGTCCCGAGCCGCGCATGCAACTCAGCGAGACCTACGATTCAGCAGAAGGATTCGGTGTGGATGCGGAAAACCTCGCGCCCGGCACCCCGCTCATCATCGACGCAAAAACCTTCGGCTACCCGCGCCGCTCACTCGCCAACCTTGATGCCGGCGACTACTACGTCCAGGCCGTCTTCAACGTCTATGAGCAATTCCATCTCGCATCCGGCAAAACCGTATGGCTGCCACCCGACAAGGGCGAAGGCCAGCACTGGAACGCCAAGCCCGGCAATCCCTACAACAAGCCGCAGAAGATTCACTTCGATCCAAAATCGAAGACCCCCTTCACGCTCACCCTCGACCAGGTCATCCCGCCCATCGAAGGAACACCGCAGGACCCGATGGTCATCGCGCAACAGCAGCCCACCGCAAAGTGGCTCAAATTCGAGCGATTCCGCAGCGAAAAACTCAGCGTCTTCTGGGGCCGCAATGTCTATCTCGGCGCGTGGGTCCTGCTTCCCGACGGATTCGACGAGCACCCCGACGCAAAGTATCCCCTCGTCGTCTATCAGGATCACTTCCATCCCGGCCTCGGCCCCGCGCAATTCATGGCAACGCCGCCCGATCCCAAATCGCCGAACTTCCGCCGCCTCGAAAACGGCTATCGCCTCTTTCAGGACTGGACCAATGGCCGTCTGCCGCGAGTGATTCTCATCTACGTGCAGAACGCGAATCCGTATTACGACGACTCTTATGTCGTCGACTCTGCTAACGTCGGTCCCTACGGCTCAGCAATCAACGATGAGCTGATTCCCGCGATCGAAAAGAAGTATCGCGGCATCGGACAGGGCTGGGCCCGCGCCACCTACGGCGGTTCCACCGGGGGATGGGAAGCGTTGGCCACGCAGGTCTTCTATCCCGACTTTTACAACGGCGCTTATGTTGCCTGCCCTGATCCGGTCGACTTCCACGCCTACCAGAACATCAACCTCTACGACGACGCCAACGCATTTGTGCGCAAAGGCGAGTTTGGCGAAGTGCCCATTCCCGCCGATCGCAAACCCGACGGCACCATCATCGGAGAAACCGGCGCCGAGTTCGCCTTTGAGTATGTCCTCGGCACTCGCGGCCGCTCCACCGAGCAGTGGGATATCTGGCAGGCGGTGTTTTCCCCCGCTGGCAATGACGGGTATCCGACAGAGATCATCGATCCCCTCACCGGCGCAATCGACAAAAAAGTCCTCGCGTATTGGCACGATCACTACGACCTCACCGCAATTCTCAAGCGCGATTGGTCCTCACTCGGTCCGAAACTCGAGGGCAAGCTGCACATCGCCGTTGGGGATGGCGATACCTATTTCCTCAACAATGCCGTCCACCTCCTCGACAAGCAACTGCAGGGAACGCGCAGTCCACATTCCGATGCGACATTCCAGTACGGCCCGGGCATGCCGCACTGCTATACGGGCGGCCCGTCCGAATACACCATGCAGCAGAACAACTCCGACTGGACCGAGCGTGTGCTGCCCAAGATGGTGGAGCACATGTTGGCAACGGCTCCGTCAGACGCGGATACGAAGTCCTGGCGATATTGAGTGAGAAAAACCTGCAACGAAGATCGTTAGAATACATCCCAGTTTCTGAGACGCTCCGAAGCGGTCAACGAGCGCATTTATCCGCGTATTGCTTGGTTCTCGCCTATTTCGGTTTTCAAGAGATAACAAAAACTTGGGCAGCATAAACATTTTTTGCTCTCTCAACTGTTGAAGGCGTTGCAGATAGGGCCCCGGCTGCTATATTGAATTTTCGGGGTCGTCCGCCTTCCAGGTGGGTTTTGTCCGAAATCGAAATCTAACCACAACCTGTGTGACTGCCAGCACAGCGCGCACAAAACGACTGGACAACGAACAACAAGCAGGAAAGCATTCATGGCGCAGATATTTGACCGCAGCTCCAATGCTTTGGCTCGAGCGAGCCTGGTGCTGACGGGTCTGATTGTGATTGCACTCGGTGTAACGCTCGATCAGTTGCAGCGTTCCCCTTGGGTTACTCGACAAGGCCAGAGACCGGAACAACCGGTACCCTTCAGCCACAAACATCACGTGACAGGGCTGGGACTCCAGTGCCAGTACTGTCACACCTCGGTTGAGAAATCCAGCTACGCCGGCATTCCTCCCACCAAAACCTGCATGAATTGCCACGCGCAGATCTGGACCAACGCCGCACTACTGCAGCCCGTACGCGACAGCTGGGCCACCGGAGAGTCGCTGCCGTGGATCAAGGTGCATGACCTCCCCGACTACGTCTTCTTTAACCACGAGATTCACGTGAACAAAGGCCTCGGTTGCGCCAGCTGCCACGGCCGCGTCGATCAGATGCCGCTGATGTACGAGCAGAACACGCTGCAGATGGAGTGGTGCCTCAACTGCCATCGCAACCCGGCCAAGAATCTTCGCCCCACCAGCCAGATTTACAACATGGCATGGGAAGCTCCCGCCGACGATCGTCCAGTGTGGTGCTCCACTACTGAAATTCAGCCAGGCACACCCACCGCGCAGAGCGCGAATTGCACCACCAAGGATCCCACTGGCGAAGGCCCGCAAATGGCATCGATGGCGGCGCTGCAAATGCCGAACGCGCCCGCGAATGGCCAGACCAGCGACGCTCCTGCCGGCATGGTTCCCGCAGCGCTTCACTACGAGAAATTCACCAGCCAGGATCAGTTGGGCCACTTCCTCCTGAAGCAGTACCACATTCGCGCTCCGAACGAACTGAGCAGCTGCGAGGTTTGCCACCGATGAGCAGCGAACCGATGAACGCTGGAACGAACATTACGGGGAACACCGTGGAGATTGAAAACGGCAAGGCCAACCTTGCGCAAAACGAAGCGCCGATGACGCTGAAGGCGATGAGTTTGGAGCAGGTGCGCGCCGAACTCAAAGGCACCTCGGGAAAGCAGTTCTGGCGCTCCGTTGACGAACTCCAGAACACACCGGAATTTCAGGCCGCCGTCGAAAAAGAATTTCCCAGCGCGGCGCAGGAGTGGGTCGATCCCGTATCGCGCCGCGGCTTCCTCAAAATCATGGGCGCCTCAATGGCCCTGGCTGGACTAGCCGGTTGCACCAAGCAGCCCGACGAGCCCATCTACCCCTACGTCAAGGCGCCCGAAGACCTGATTCTCGGCAAGCCGATGTACTTCGCGACGGCCAACCCGTTGCCTACCGGCGCTGTTCCTCTGCTCGTCAAGAGCGATGAGTTCCGTCCCATCAAAATCGATGGCAATCCCGATCACGCTTATAACCACGGCTCATCCGACGTCTTCTCGCAGGGCACGCTCCTTGACCTCTACGATCCCGATCGCTCGCAGCACGTGACCTACGAAGGGGAAGGACGCGACTGGGCAGAGTTCGCCGTTGCGCTCCGCGACAAGGTCGTGAGCACCAAGGACGGGACGGGCATCTACTTCCTCTCCGCGACCATCACCTCGCCCACGCTGGCGCGCCAGTGGAAGGCCGTGCAGGCTGCGTACCCCAAGGCGACGCTGGTGCAGTACGATCCCGCCATAGCCGGCACGTTTCTTGCCAGGGGTTCCAACGTTCAGTACGACCTCAGCAGCGCCGACGTCATCGTCTCGCTCGACGCCGACTTCCTCTCCGGCGCGTCCTATCCCGGCTTCCATAAGCTGGTCGCCGATTACGCAAAGCGCCGCAAAGATCCCGCCAACGGCATGAACCGCCTCTATACCATCGAGAGCACGCCGACCACCACCGGCATGAAAGCCGAGCATCGTCTCGGCCTGCGCGCCAGCGAAGTCCCGGCATTCGCCGCCACACTCGCCGCTGCCGTCGGAGCATCCGGCGCCGCGGCTCCGCAATATCCGTGGACCGACCAGCAGCAGAAGTTCCTCGCCGCCCTCGCCAAGGACCTCAAAGCCAGCAACGGCAAGAGCGCCGTCATTCCCGGCCTCTATCAGGATGAATCGGTCGCGGCTCTTGCGCTCGCCATCAATCAGGCGCTCGGCAATATCGGCAAGACCGTCACCGTCTCCTCCGATCCCGCAATCCCGCTGCCCAGCGATCAAAACGGGGACTTCAAAAAGCTCGTTGCCGACATGGATGCCGGCAAGGTTGACTGGCTCATCATTCTCAATGCCAACCCCATCTATTCGGCTCCAGTCGATCTGGGATTCAACGACGACTTGATGAAGAAGGCCAAGGTCGTTGCACATCTCGGCTCGCACTACGACGAGACGGGTCATCTCGCGCATTGGCATATCCCTGCGGCGCACTACCTCGAGTCGTGGTCCGATGCCCGCGCCTATGACGGCACAGTCTCGATCGTGCAGCCGATGATCGATCCGCTCTATGGTGGCAAGACCTCGCACGAGGTTTTCCAGGCCTTGCTCGACAATCCCGAGATCAGCGCCTACCAAGCTGTTCGCGTCACGCAGAAGGACAACATCAAGGGCGACTTCGAGACCGGCTGGCGCAAGGTGCTCCACGCAGGCTGGATCGACGGCACGACGTATAACGCCGGAAGCGCCGCGAATTCTCAGGCCAAGGTTCCCGCGCCAAACTCCAAGGATCAACTCGAAATCATCTTCCGTCCGGATCCCAATATCTACGACGGCCGCTGGTCCAACGTTGGCTGGCTGCAGGAACTCCCCAAGCCCGTCACTAGTCTCAGTTGGGATAACGCCGCCATCATGTCCGGCGCAACCCTCGAAAGCATGAAGCTCGAAGAAGACGATATTGTCGAGATCAGCGCCGGCGGCGGCAAAGTTAAGGCTCCGGTCATGGTTGCCCCGGGCCATCCCGACAACTCCGTCACCATTTATCTCGGATACGGCCGTGAAGAAGCAGGCCGCGTCGGATCCGGCGCCGGCTTCAGCGCCTACCTGGTCCGAACCACTGCGGCGCCGTTCTACGCGACGGGCTCGCTCAAGAAGGTTGATGGCAAGTGGGGCATCGCGATCACCAAGAGCCACTATCAGGACCATCGCGGAAAGAACCTCACCGAACACGGCAATCAAAACAACTCCCTTGAAGCCGTCGAAGCCCTAGGTCCGCGCGGCATCATCCGCTACGCCACACTCGAGGACTTCAAGGCCAATCCGAACTTCGCACATGAAGGCGAGGGCCACGATACGCCCGAGCACGACACCTCGATCTTTCCCAACTGGGAGTACAGCGGCAACAAGTGGGGCATGTCCATCGACATGAACAGTTGCGTGGGGTGCAACGCCTGCATCGTGGCTTGCTATGCCGAGAACAACATCGCCGTCGTGGGCAAGCAGCAGGTCCGCATCGGTCGCAACATGCAGTGGCTGCGCATTGACTCCTACTTCGAAGGCGATCTCGCCACACCGCGCGCCCACTTTCAGCCGATGACCTGCCAGCATTGCGAAAATGCCCCTTGCGAGCAGGTTTGCCCGGTAGGCGCCACGGTGCACACGCCCGAAGGCCTGAACACCATGGTTTACAACCGCTGCGTCGGCACCCGTTACTGTTCCAACAACTGCCCCTACAAGGTGCGGCGCTTCAACTTCCTGCTTTACTCCGATTTCGAATCCGAGAGCCTCAAGCTCATGCGCAACCCCGACGTGTCAGTCCGTTCGCGCGGTGTGATGGAGAAGTGCAGCTACTGCGTGCAGCGCATCAACGCGGCCAAGATTGAAGCCGATAAGGAAAACCGCCCGATCCGCGACGGCGAAATCGTCACCGCCTGCCAGCAGGCCTGTCCCGCATCCGTCATCACCTTCGGCAACTTGAATGACAAAAACAGCAAGGTGGCGAAGCTCAACGAAGACAAGCGCATGTACCAGGTCATTGCCGACCAGAACACGCGGCCCCGCACGCGCTACCTCGCAGAAGTTTTGAATTTTAATCCTGAACTCGAACAGCAGCCGGTGGAACATGCACCGGAAAAGGGTTGAAGTCACGATGGCAACCAGTGAAATAAAACGAGGCGACCCTGGCATCGATCCAAAGACCGGAGAATACCGGGTCGTTGGCCTGGGTGAGACCTTCAAGTCGGTTACCGAAAAAATCTCGAGCATCGTGCTTACCCCGCACACGCCGCTCGGTTGGCTCGCCTTCTTCGGCATTGCCGGCGGCGGAGCCACGGTGCTGCTGGTCGCGGTCACCTGGCTGTTTCTCAAGGGCGTCGGCATCTGGGCCATTACGCAGCCTGTCGCCTGGGGCTTCGCCATCATCAACTTCGTCTGGTGGATCGGTATTGGCCATGCCGGCACCCTGATCTCCGCGATTCTTCTGCTCTTCAAGCAAACCTGGCGCAACTCCATCAGCCGCTTTGCCGAAGCCATGACCATCTTCGCCGTGGTCTGCGCCGGCATGTTCCCGCTGATTCACGTCGGCCGCCCCTGGCTCGGATACTGGCTGTTCCCCATTCCGCTCACCATGAACGTGTGGCCGCAGTTCCGGTCGCCGCTCCTATGGGACGTCTTCGCAGTCTCGACCTACGCCACCATCTCCGTCGTCTTCTGGTATCTCGGCATGATCCCCGACTTCGGGACCTTCCGCGATCGCTCAGAGAACAAGATCGCCCAGTATTTCTATGGAATCCTTTCCTGGGGCTGGCGCGGTTCCGTCCGTCACTGGATGCGCTATGAGACCGCGTCGCTGCTCCTGGCCGGCCTCGCAACGCCGCTCGTGCTCTCCGTACACACCGTCATCAGCTTCGACTTCGCTGTCGCGGTCCTGCCCGGATGGCACACCACCATCTTCCCGCCCTACTTCGTCGCCGGCGCCATCTACTCCGGATTCGCCATGGTGCTTACACTGGCCATTCCGCTGCGCAAGTTTTATCACCTCGAGAACCTGGTAACCGAGCGTCACATCGACAACATGGGCAAGGTCATGCTCGCCACTGGCTTCATCGTCGCCTATGGCTACGGCATGGAAGCCTTCATGGCCTGGTACTCCGCCTCGCACTGGGAAGCGTTCATGTTCTGGAACCGCGTCTTCGGTCCTATGGGCTGGTCCTACTGGGTGCTGATCACCTGCAACCTCGCCATTCCGCTCACCACGCTGTGGTCACGAAAACTGCGCACGTCAATTCCATTCATGTTCTTCATCTCCATTGTCGTGAACACGGGCATGTGGTTCGAGCGCTTTGTCATTGTCGTCACCAGTCTCTATCGCGACTTCCTGCCATCGTCGTGGGGTACGTATCGCGCCACCAAGTGGGACTACATGACCTTCGTCGGAACGCTGGGCTTGTTCACGACACTGTTCCTGTTGTTTGTCCGTTTCCTTCCCATGATTCCCATGAATGAAATTCGCATGATTCTGCCCCAGGCCAAAATCAAGCCAAAAGTGACAGCGGGAGGTGGTGACTAAGATGCCCTCACCCGAAGGAACATACGGCCTGCTGGCCGAATTCGATACACCCGGCGACTTGGTTCGCGCAGCCCGACAGGCGCGTGAAGACGGCTGGCGCCGCCTCGATTGCTACACGCCCTATCCCGTGGAAGAGGCGGCGGAGGCCATTGGCTTTCATCGCAATCGCGTTCCACTCGTCACGCTCATCGGCGGCTTGATGGGCCTCGCCGCGATGTTTTCCATGGAGACCTGGATCTCGGTCGTCGCCTATCCGATTAACATCGGCGGGCGCCCGCTCTACTCCTGGCCGGCTTTCATCATTCCCGCATATGAATGGACGATTCTCTGGGCCGGCCTGTCGGCGGCGTTCGGCATGATGGCGCTGAACGGCCTGCCCCAGCTTTACCATCCGCTCTTCAATGCCCCCAACTTCCGCAGCGGCGCCACGACCGACAAGTTCTTCCTTTGCCTCGAAGCCCTCGATCCCAAATTCGACCTCGTCGAATCGAAAGACTATCTCAAGAAGTTCGAGCCCGTCTCGATCGTGGAGGTGGAGTACTAAATGCAAACCCTCCACAATAGCCACAGGACCTGGGTGCCCCTGGTCTCGATTCTGAGACCAGGGAAAGCACTAGCCCTCACCGGCCTAAGTGCCGGGTGCCCCATCCATGGGACGTCTTTTCGTCGCATGGGTGGGAAAGCACTAACCTGGGTGCCCCAGGTCCCTCGCACTTGGGGACCTGGGAGGGCACTTACCCTGGTCGCCCTCTCGGCGATATCCCTCATCGCCGGCTGCCGCCAGGACATGCAGGACCAGCCCAGAATGGTTCCGCAGCGCGGCTCCGACTTCTACGCAGATCATCGCGGCGCGCGTCCCCAGATCGTCAACACCGTCGCCCGCGGCCAACTGCAGGAAGACAGCTACTTCTACACCGGCGTCATCCAGGGCGCCAACGGTTATCGCGAAGAGCAGAACGTGATGCCGTTTCCCGTCACCATGCAAGTGCTCGAGCGCGGGCAGGAACGTTTCAACGTCTACTGCACCCCGTGCCATTCGCGCGTAGGCAACGGTCTCGGCGAAATTGTTGAGCGCGGCTACAAGCCTGCGGCCAACTTCCACGACCAGGTGCGCCGGGCACAGCCCATTTCGCACTACTTCTATGTGATGACCCACGGCTACGGCGCCATGACTGACTATTCTGCGCAGCTCGCGCCAGAAGACCGTTGGGCCGTCGCGGCCTACATCCGCGCGCTGCAATTGAGTCAGGCGGCTTCCGCGTCAGATGTTCCCTCGGACGTGCGGGTGCAGAGCCTCAAGGATCTGGCCACACAACAGGGCCACCCGGAATACGCGCAGCCATGGACGCTGCCCGCAACGGCCGTTCAGGCCTATCCGCCTACAAAAGAAGGTACGCCGGCGATGGCTCCCGGAAATCCCGCTGACCCGCTGATCAAGATTCCAGCAAGCAACCCGGCTCCTGCGGCCGCGAAGTAAGGATTGAGTTCAATGGCTCACGATACACACGGTGCTTCACACGCTAAAACGCTTCCCGCCGATCTCAGCGCACCGGCGTTCGTCGATGGCTGGCGGGCGCGGGCGCTCATCGTCGCAGCGGTAGCTGCTGTCGCCGCCGTGATTCTTGCATTTCTCGGCCAGGCGCAGGACCAGCTCGGTTGGGACCACGTTATGCGCGCATGGGTTCTCGGTCTGCTGCTCACCTTCGGATGGACAGTGGGTGGCCTCGCGCTCCTCATGGTCCAGTACTGTTCCGGCGGCAAGTATGGACTGTTGCTGCGCCGCCCGCTCGAAGCCGCAACCCGCACTCTGCCGCTCGTTTTTGCGTACTGGCTCGTTTCCTTACTCTTCATGAAAAGGCTCTTTCAATGGGCCCTCTACACCAACCCCAGCGACACAGAAGCAGCTTGGAAGTCCGGCCTGATCAGCGAGATTCAGGCGCACTGCCTCAACTTCAAGCGGCCCATGCTCAATCCCACAACGTATATCGTGGTGATCCTGCTCTGCTTCGCCATCTGGTGGCTTTACATGTGGCGGTTGAATACGTATGGGCTGCGCCGCGATCACCAATCGCCCGACACCACTCCGTTCTGGATCAAGAAGCTCGAAAACATCAGTGGTCCCGGAATCGTCGTTTACTCGCTCACCATGACGGCCGCCGTCATCTACTGGTGCATGTCAATGGACGTCACCTGGTTCTCCTCGGTCTATGGGTTGCTTTTCCTCGTTGGCCAGGGCTACTCCGTCCTCGCCCTCTCGATCCTGACTTCAATCAGCCTCTCAAAGGCCGAGCCTTTCAAGACGATCCTGCGCACCACCGAGCAACACGACCTCGGCAAGCTCACCTTTGCTTTTGTCATGCTGAACATCTACCTCGCCTTCGGCCAGTTCCTCATCATCTGGTCCGGCAACCTGCCCGACGAGATCAACTGGTATCTCGATCGCATCCGCGGACACTGGGGCATCATCATCACTCTCGATTTCATCTTCCACTGGCTGATCCCGTTTTCGCTGCTGCTGTCGCGCGACATCAAACGCAACAAGAAGCGCCTCGTCCGCGTCTGTCAGTGGATGATCTTCGCCAAGGCCTTCGATCTGTTCTGGCTCATCGAGCCAAACTTCAAGGATGCCGCCCGCAACCTGCACTTCAGCTGGGGAATCCTCGAATACATTGCCGTGCCCGCCGCGATGGTCTCCGTCTGGGTCGCTTACTACAGCCACAACTTGAAGGCGCGGGCCCTGGTGCAGACCAACGATCCGCATCTCGCAGAGATTCTGGAGCCTGAACATGTCCACGCTTGATCACAACGAACCCGACGACAAGAAGGTCCTCGGCTCGCACGGCCCCAAGGATATCGATGCCTCCGCGGGCTACGAGCAGTCCGACGTCAAAGTCACGGGCATCCTCGTCTTCCTCATCTCGCTCTTTATCTTTGTCGGAGTCTGCGGCGTCGTCACCTGGGGCATGGGCAAGTTGATCAACGCGCATATGAATAAGGAAGATGGTCCCAACAGCAAGTGGACCAGGACCGCGGAAATCCGGGAGCTCGGTAATTTGCCTTCCAGCCCCGAAATGCAGAACAAGATCGCCGAGATCACCAAAACCTTTCCGACACCTCGCGTGCAAACCGATGATGGCAACCAGGACGTTGCCGATCTCCACCAGCGTGAAGACCTGTTGCTCGACAACTACACCTGGATCGACCAGTCGCAGGGCAAGGTAAGAATACCCATCGAGCGGGCCATGCAGATCATCGCCCAAAAAGGTCTGCCGGTGGCGCCGGCAGTACAGCAGGCGCCCCTGTTGGCAGGCGATAAGAAACCCACAATCACGGTGCCGCTCACCAGCGGTTTCGCGCGCACCGGCTACGAACAGGATTTGGTGGCAGCCCAAAAGGCGGAAGAACAGCAGAAGCACGAGTAGTAGGCAGAAATGGCCGGCAAGGTGATTTGAAGTATGAACAGCAGGTACAGTGCGAACACGACGAGAACGATCGGGCAACGGAGCCGCATGGCGGCCTCGATGCTTCTTTGTCTTGCTGCACTGACGCCATCCCTGATGGCGCAGGTATCGAGCTATGGCGACAAGCAAATAGGTCCAGTCAACAGCCAGCCCTCGGTTCTGAAGGGAGTCGGCATCGCACAACGCCTCAATGAGCAACTCCCGCTCGACCTCACGTTCACTGACGATTCCGGCAAGCAGGTCCAGCTCGCTAGCTACTTCGGCAAGAAACCTGCCATCCTCGCGCTCGTCTACTACCAATGCCCGATGCTCTGCTCTGAAGAACTCAACGGACTCACCAGCGCCCTCCAGATGGTCGACGAAATCCCGGGCCGCGACTTCAACATCATCATCGTCAGCATCGATCCTTCTGAAGGTACCGATCTCGCCGCCGCCAAGAAGGCCAGCTATCTCAAGCGCTATGGCCGTCCTGAAACTGCCGATGGCTGGCACTTCATGACCGGCACGCAGCCCAATATCGACGCTCTCACCAAGGCCGTGGGCTTTGGTTACGTCAAGGTTCCCGGCCCCGACGGCAAGCTCAACCAGTTTGCACACGCCAGCGCCATCCAGATCGTCACAGCGCAAGGCAAGCTCGCGCAGTACTACATGGGCGTCGAATACTCGCCCAAGGATCTTCGCCTCGGCCTCGTCGAAGCTTCAAACAATCACATCGGCTCACGCGTCGACAACATTCTCACGTACTGCTACCACTATGACCCGCAGACCAATAAGCACTCGCTCATCATTGCTCGTGTCTTGCAACTGGGGGGCGCGATGACCGTGATTCTGCTGGGCGGTTTTATGTGGATCATGTTCCGCCGGGACTACCGGCAGGCTCATGACCAACTCGTTTCAGGAACAAAGGTGAACGGATAACGGAATGTCGCACATAAGCCAAGTTCTCTGGCAATTTCTCATCCATTGGTTGACGAACTTCCAGCTCTATCCGCCGGAGGCGTCGAAGATTGCCCCGCAGATGGATGCTCTGTACTTCTTCATGGTCCTGGTCAGCATGATCGGCATGACAATCGTCATTCTGCTCGTCGTCGGCTTCTCGATCATGTACAGCAAGAAGCGCCACCCGGTCGCGGTGCAGATCGAAGGCTCCACGATGCTCGAAGCCACGTGGACCATCATCCCGCTCGGCCTGTTCCTCATCATGTTCGTTTGGGGCGCCCTTATCTACTTCCGCGTCTACACTCCGCCCGCCAACGCCATGAACATATATATCGTCGGCAAGCAGTGGATGTGGAAAGCAGAACACCCCGGCGGACAGCACGAGATCGACGCGCTCCACGTTCCCACCGGTCGCGCCGTCCAGCTCACCATCATCTCGCAGGATGTCTTTCACAGTTTCTCCATTCCCGCCTTCCGCGTGAAGCGCGAAGCCATCCCCGGCCGCTACACCTCGGTTTGGTTTGAAGCCACCACCCCCGGCACCTATCACCTCTTCTGCACGCAATACTGCGGTACCGATCACTCCCACATGATTGGCGAGGTGGTCGTGATGACACCCGATGACTTCAAGAAATGGCTGGCCAGTTCCACCAGCGGCGCCTCGCTCGCCCAGAACGGCGAACGTCTCTTTGCAAGCCTCAGTTGCTCGGCCTGCCACAACAGCCGTCCCGACGCACGCGGACCGAGTCTCGCCAACGTCTACGGTGCCAAACTCACTCTTGCCAACGGGCAAACGACGATCGTCGACGAGGCTTACCTCCGCGACGCGATCCTGAATCCCTCCCAGCACGTCACCCAGGGATACGCGCCCATCATGCCGACCTATCAGGGCCAGATCAGCGAAGATGGCGTCATCTCGCTGGTCGAATTCCTCAAAACTCTCAATTCCGATTACCGCGTACAGCAGACAACTACCACGACAACTCTGCTGCCGGAAAGTGAAGGCAAGACAACGCCCGCCGGACAAAAGCCCGCTGGGCAGGGGATGGTGAAGCAATGAGCAGCAGCACAATCGTCAGTCTTCCCGATCAGTCGACAGCCCGTCTTCCGAAGATGAATTTCCTCTCCAGGGAGAAGGGCCTCCTGAGCTGGCTGCTTACCGGCGACCACAAACGGATCGCAACCCTCTACCTGATTTCGATCACGTTCTTCTTCTTCATCGGAGGAGCACTGGCCGGGCTGATCCGTCTTGAATTGCTCACACCGCAGTCTGACCTCATGGCCACGGACACCTATAACAAGGTGTTCAGCATGCACGGCATCATCATGATCTTTTTCTTCCTCGTGCCTTCGGTTCCGGCCACGCTCGGAAATTTCTTCATCCCCATGATGATCGGCGCCAAAGACCTCGCGCTGCCCAAGATCAACCTGCTCAGCTGGTACCTCTATCTTGCCGCGGGCGGCCTTGCCCTCTACGCCATGATGAACGGCGGCGTCGACACCGGTTGGACCTTTACAACACCGCTATCGACGCATTTTCTGAACACCAATGTCGTCACATCCGGTATCGCCATCTTCATTGCCGGATTCAGCTCCATCTTTACCGGCCTCAACTTCATCGTCACCATCCACAAGATGCGCTGCCCCGGCATGACCTGGTTCCGGCTCCCGCTCTTCGTCTGGTCCAACTACGCCGCCAGCATTCTCATGGTCCTTGGCACTCCGGTTCTCGCCATCACCCTCGTTCTGGTTGTGCTTGAGCGCGTGGCCGGCATCGGCGTCTTCGATCCCACCAAGGGTGGCGACCCGCTTCTCTTCCAGCACCTGTTCTGGTTCTATTCGCACCCGGCCGTTTACATCATGATTCTGCCCGGCATGGGCGTCATCTCCGAGACCGTCTCCACCTTTAGCCGCAAGCGCGTCTTTGGGTACACGGCCGTTGCCTTCTCCTCGGTTGCGATCGCCGTCTTTGGCTTCTTCGTCTGGGCTCATCACATGTTCATCATGGGCATCTCCAACTACTCCATGCTGGTGTTCTCGCTGCTCACCATGCTCGTAGCGGTGCCCTCTGCCATCAAAATATTCAACTGGGCCTTCACGCTCTACAAGGGATCCATCACCTTCGAAACGCCGATGCTCTACACCTTCGGCTTCATGGGCCTGTTCACCATCGGCGGTCTTACCGGGGTCTTCCTGGCAGCCTCCGGAACCGATATTCACCTTACAGAGACGTACTTCATCGTGGCCCACTTCCACTTCGTCATGGTCGGCGGCATGTTGATGGCCTTCCTCGCGGGTGTCCACTTCTGGTGGCCGAAGATGACCGGCCGCATGTATCCGGAGAAGATCTCCCAACTCGCCGCCATCGTCACCTTCATCGGCTTCAACTTCACCTTCTTCCCGCAATTCATTCTCGGCACGCTTGGCATGCCCCGTCGTTATGCCTCCTATCCTCCGGAGTTCCAGGTGCTCAACGTCTTCTCCACCGCCGGCGCAACGATTCTCGGCGTTGGCTATCTGTTGCCGCTGCTCTATCTCACCTGGTCTCTTCGTTACGGCGAAATCGCTGGCGATAATCCGTGGCAGGCAACGGGCCTCGAGTGGCAGACGCAGTCCCCGCCGCTTACTGAAAATTTCCCCGCAATTCCGATCATGGACCACGAAGCGTACGACTACGAGTGGCTGGATACTCAAAAGGAGAAAGAGGTGACGAGTGTCGGATAGTCAAGTAGTCGTGCACGTCACAGCCGAAGGCGCTCACCACGAGCACCTGCCCTACCAGCGCCATCACTTTGAAACCTATGCGCAGCAGAGCGACGCCACTAACTTCGCCATGTGGCTCTTCCTGCTCACCGAAGTCATGTTCTTCGGCGGCCTCTTTACCGCCTATCTCATCTATCGCAACTGGTACTACCCAGCCTTCGTCGAGGCCTCCCACCAATTGCAGATCGGCTGGGGCACCGCCAATACTGCCGTCCTCATCACTTCCAGCTTCACCATGGCCATGGGCGTCTGGTCGGCCGAGATGCGCAGAAAAGGCACGCTCGTCCTCTGCCTTGTCATCACTTTCATCCTCGGCCTCGTCTTCCTTGGCATCAAGACAATCGAGTACAAGGAAAAGTACGACAAGCACCACATCCCCGGCTTCCATTACAGCCTGAAGACGTTCCTTGACCCGCAGAGCGATCCCGAGGTCTATAGCGAGTATCACGACAAGCCGCTGGCGCTCGACATGGCGCGCCACACCGAGATCTACTTCTTCCTCTACTTCGCCATGACCGGCATGCACGCCCTGCACATGATCATCGGCATCGCCATCCTGGGATTCATGATCTTCCGTGCGCAAGCCGGTGCATACACCACCGGCCACGTCACCTTCGTCGAGAACTTCGGCCTCTACTGGCACTTCGTTGACATCATCTGGATCTACCTGTTCCCGCTGTTGTACCTCATCAGCAGACACCAATAAAGGATCAATGCCATGAGTGCACCGCACGACAAAGACTTTGAATCAATTGAAGAGCACGAACACGAACACCACATCGTCAGCCCGAAGATCTACCTGACGATCGTCGCCATACTTTTGGTGATGACCGCGACAACGGTCGGCGTCTCCTACCTTGATATGGGACTCTTCAACCCCATCGTCGCTCTCGCCATCGCCGCCTTCAAGATGGTCTTGGTCGTGCTCTTCTTCATGCACGTCAAGTACTCGACGAAACTCACCAAGCTCACCGTAGGCGCCGGCGTATTCACTTTCCTTGTCCTTGTCGGCATGACCCTCTCCGACTACATGACCCGCGCCTGGGGCCGCTGGTAAAAAGATTCGGCTTCCCGCCACCGCCAAAGGGCCGCCCTCGGGCGGCCCTTCCACTTTCAACTCTCATGAATCTGTCATTCACTCATGGTTTGTCATTCACACAAGATTTGTCACTCATTCAAGATTTGTCATTCCGAGCGAAGCCGAGGAACCTGCAGTTGTTCTTTCCCGCGAGCCAGATACATGCTCCAGACCTGAAATATCTGCGAAGCCAGCTCAAACTTTACTGCTCCCCCTATGTAGAAATTCCCATTTCACGGAACATTTTTCTTCATTACTTTAGGAGCGCTTCCTCTGTAAACATCAATTCCTTCAATTGCTTACATCCAACCAAACTTGGCACCCAGCTTGCTAGTACTTTATTCAAAGCTGTCTTTGGAGGTTTATATGATGGGAGATTCCCAATTCCCGGCGGGTGCGCCCGTGGCCGGGCGATTAGCAGCCTATATTGCCGCCGCGGTTATCGGAGTAGGCGGCCTCGGCTACGCCGTCCATGAGCACAACAATGCGCAGAACCTTGCCGCCCAGAACCAACAGATCACCGCGCAGAATCAGCAGATGACTGCCCGGCTCAGCGCGACCCACAGCGAGCTCGATGCTCTGTCGGCGAAGGTCAGCGCGCTCTCCACCAACATCGAAAAGCCCGCCCCAGCGCCGTCCCGACCACCGGCCAGTCACCGCGCCGCCGCGCACCAGCATCGCTCCAGCGCGCAGGAAGCGCGCTTCAACAAGATCCAATCGCAGCTCGACGCCCAGGGCAAGGCCATTGATGAAGCACGCAACAACCTCTCCAGCACGCGCACTGAGCTCAGCGGCTCCATCGCCCGCACGCACGACGAGCTCGTTGTCCTCCAAAAGAAAGGCGAGCGCAGCTACTTCGAGTTCGATCTCGACAAATCGAAACAGTTCAAGCGTGAGGGCCCCCTCAGTCTTTGCCTGCGCAAGGCCAACGAAAAGCATCAGTATGCCGACATGCAGCTGATGGTCGACGATCGCAACCTCTCGCAGAAGCACATCAACCTCTACCAGCCCGTCATGTACTACCAGCCCGACATGCAGCAGCCCGTCGAAATAGTCATCAACACCATTTCGAAGGATCACATCCACGGATACGTCAGCGCGCCGAAGTACAGCAAATCCGAGTTGACAGTCGCTTCTGCTGATCCGGCATCAACGGGTCAACCCGGGGATTCCAACGCACAGCCACCCGCCAGGCAAAGGCTTCCCGTGCCTTCTGCGGATCCCAATCAGCAGTAGCCCCGCTCGTTTCCAGACTTCAAAAGGCCGCCCTCAGGGCGGCTTTTCACTTTTCTCGCCAAACTCTCATGAATCTGTCATTCCGAGAATCTGTCATTCCGAGCGCAGCCGAGGAACCTGCAGTCGCTCTTTTTCCGCGGCCCCTCCCGATGGCGATGATCCCCGCCCACGACCCTCCCTTGAAAATTCTCTCTCCAGGTTCTTGACAAACCATAACCAAACGGTTATGGTTTGTACGTGAAGTTGGAAATATCAATCTCAGGTTCAGCGCAGAGCAGAAAGGACAGATCATGCAAATCAAACTCACCAGCATTTTCGTTGACGATCAAGACAAGGCACTGAAGTTCTACACCGACGTCCTCGGCTTCATCAAGAAAATGGATTTCTCGGCCGGGAAATACAGATGGCTCACTGTCGTCTCACCTGAAGAACCAGAAGGCGTGCAACTCGTCCTCGAGCTAAATGCAAACCCGGCAGCGAAGACGTTTCAACAGGAGATCCATCGGCAAGGCATACCCGCCGCTAATTTCTTCGTCGCCGACGTCCAGAAGGAATTCGAGAGGCTAGAGCAGCACGGCGCGACATTCACCAAGGAACCAACCAAGACGACGGGGTCAACCATCGCACTACTTGACGATACCTGCGGAAACCTCATTCAGATAACACACCTCGATTGGTAAATTGGTAAATCGCCGGGCAAATCGACCGGCAATACGGCCCATGACCGGAAGGGATTCTCGATGCCAGCTGTGACGAACAATGTTTTCAAGGCCCTTTCCGACCCGACTCGTCGCGCAATCTTCGAGCACCTGTCTCGCGACGGGGAGCAGACCGTGCATGCCTTGACGCATCGTGCCGGCGTTTCACAACCGGCGGTGTCGAAGCATCTCACAGTGCTGAAGAGGGCGAAGCTGGTAGGGCATCGCCGCGAGGGACGCGAGACCCACTATAACGCACAGCCGCAAGCGCTGGCCCCCCTGGTCGACTGGATGAGCCAATATGGCGCTTTCTGGCGCGAACGATTTGATCAACTCGAAAATCTGCTGCAAAGGATGGACAAATGACCGATATCGCCACGACACGTTCTCTCGTCATCGAACGGGAGATGCCGCATCCCCCGGAAAAAATCTGGCGTGCCCTCACGCAAGGGCCTTTGATAGCCGAGTGGCTGATGACGAATGATTTTCAGCCGATCGTGGGTCACCGGTTCACCTTCCGCGCCACCCCGGTGCAGAATTGGAATGGCATCATCGATAGTGAAGTTCTGCTGGTCGAACCGCACACACGTCTCTCGTATGGCTGGACATCGATGGGATTGGAGACCGTTGTTACCTGGACGTTGACGCCGACCGCAGGCGGCACGCTTCTGCGCATGGAGCAATCCGGCTTCCCGTCGGAAGAAGGCGCCAACTACAAGGGTGCGAAATACGGCTGGACCAGCTTCATCGGCAAACTCGAGCACGTCGTTGGAGGATTGCAATGACCACGAAAACAAAATCCATCGTCTATTGGACAATGACCATTCTCGTCGCGTTTCCCATCGGCAGTGGCGGTATTGCGCAGATGGCGCAATATCGTGCCAACCCCCATGGCGTCGTGCCCGAACTTGGCTACCCGATGTACTTCTTTGCCATCCTCGGGTTTTGGAAACTGTTCGGGGCTCTCACCATCCTTGCGCCGCGTTATCCGCGGCTCAAGGAATGGGCATACGCCGGCATCTTCTTCGACCTGACAGGCGCTGCCGCATCCTGCGCCTGGGTTGGCGGATATGGCGCATACGGCTTTCACGTCATCGCCCCTCTCATCATCACTGGTTTTCTTCTGGCATCGTGGGCGCTGCGACCCGACAGCCGCAAAATCGGCGTAGTCGTCCCGGCCACCAGTGTACCGGCACACCTTTCCGCTACCCCCGTGTCATCCTGAGCTGAGCATTTTGGAGCCCCATGAACGCGTCAGCGTTCATGGGGTATGCGAAGCGAAGGACCCGCTTTTGTCTTTCGTTTTCTGTACGCAGCGTCACGCCCAACCAGTGGGAATCGTTCACCATGACAACCACCAAACCAAACCCCAAGGTTGACGCCTTCATCGCCAAGGCAAAACAGTGGCAGGAAGAGTTCAGGAAGCTTCGCGCCATCCTTCTCGACTCCGAACTCACCGAAGAGTTCAAGTGGAGTCAACCCTGCTACACCTTCCAGGGCAAGAACGTACTCGTCATCGGCGGGCTAAAGGAATCCTGCGCGCTCGCTTTTTTCAAAGGCGTTCTGCTCAAGGATGTCCACGGCGTGCTCACCAGGCCCGGACAGCATTCGCAGTCCACACGCGGGTTCAAGTTCGCCTCTGTCCGGGAAATCGCGGAGCTGAGATCTGTCTTGAAGGCTTATATTCGCGAAGCCATCGAGGTAGAAAAATCCGGACTGAAAGTGAAATTAAAGAAAACGTCAGACCTGAAATTTCCTGAAGAGTTCCAACTCATGCTCGATGAATTCCCCGAGCTGAGGAGAGCCTTTGACGCGTTGACACCGGGACGGCAACGCGCCTACATCTATCATTTTTCCGCTCCCAAGCAATCCAAAACCCGCGAGTCCCGCGTTCGAAAACTCATGCCGCACATTCTCAACGGAAAGGGCCTCCTCGACGAGTAGATGCAACGGTCCACGAACCCAACCTGACACTCTCATCCCGAGCGGAGTTGGGGGACCTGCTCCTCGGGCCGGTGGCCCCGGTCTTATGATGCTACTTCTGCCACGGGCAATGGGTGCCCCAGGTCTGGACTTTCAGACCTGGGATAACAATCCGACTGCTCGTCACTTTCCTGCCAGCTGAACCCCTTCCGGATCAGCGACGCGCACCTTCAGTCCCCATCCGAAGAAGTTGTTCGCAATAGCCACCGCGACCTCATTCTCGCCGGCTTCCAGCGGAAGCGTAAACGTGCCGTTCTCCAGCGAACACCGCCCGTCGGGAATTTTTCTCGCATCGTCCGATTCAAAAAGATTTCGGTCCGCGTACACCAGTTTCCCGTTCACGAACACCCACAATTCGCGCGTCCATCCAATATCGACCTTCTTCGTCTGCTTCCTGTCTGAAGTGATCGTTGTCTTCAGCCATGCTAGTGCCCGGGTCGGTTCGGGCAGAGGCTTGCCATACATGCGGCTGATATTTGCCAGCCCGTTTCGCTCCGTGCTGATCGTCTTCCATTCCGGCGAAGCACCGGGCATTTCGTTATACATCGGGTCCTTGCCGTTTGGCAGCGCTGCAAACGCAGAGAGACGCCAGTTCCTGATCAAGCCGTAGTCATCTTCCAGCGGATCTCTCGCCGGCTCCGGAGAAAGACCGTCCACTGCATCGGGAGTGATCACCAGGTTTGCGAACGTCGCCGGTCCCTGCAGTCGTAAGCCGCCGTTCATCGCATCACCCTCGAGGCTTCCCACTTCAAGCGTGGGCGATGGAGTATCGTTCACAAACACATTCATCCGTCGGCCCGAGATGACCATCTTGATGTGGTTCCACCCGTTCTCCCGGAGCGGTGCCCGCGTCTGATATTGCGGAAACAGGTCCCAAGCAGCACACCATGCGTTTGCGGCGCATACTGCATGCAGGCGTGGAAAGCGGGACAGGCCGCATCGGGCCTGAGATATAACAACTCGAAATTCTTCTCGTCTTGCTCACGAAAAGCGATTCCAGGCGCGCCCCGCCCAATCGTATTCACGTCGAACTCGATGGTTCCGTTGCTGAACGTGATGTCTTTCAAGACCGCATCGCCGCTGTTCAATCGCATCAGGCCGCGATAAAAACCCAGCTGCTGCAGGAACTCCGCGTTCTCCTTCGTCTGCCAGTGATCGGCCGTCATGGTGATGTTGATCGGTGCCGCGCCCCAGGCAATCGAAACTGCTGAGAGGAAGCAAACGCAGAGCGCAGTTTTCCAAAATGCATCTTTGCTGACAAGTCTCTTCATGACCCCAGCGTATGGAAGAGCCATCCCTTTTTACGAGAGGAGGGTGACGAGACGGACCAGTGTGTTCCGAGACGATCCCAAACATTGGCGGGTTGGTTGTTCGCGACAACCGAAAAGCTGCTCGCTGATTCAGCGAAGGGATCGGCGGTTGTCCTGTCGAATGTCGGCTATCTTCTCGATTTGGGAATGCGTCCGAAGCGAGGATCATGACGCAGCAAAAGATCGCACGCATGAAGTGCCTCCCTCTCGAAGCCGGGGCTGTCACTCGGGATGACCAGCCAATGGCCGATCTTGTTTCCCAGCAGCTCGATCCTGCGGATGGAAGGAAATTCACGGCGCAGTTTTTCGTCTCCGGGGTTCGTGCCGTCCGAAAGAACAAGCCAGACGCCGTTGTCCTGCGGAGATTTGGGATGATCGCGGAGCATACAAACAATACGGTCGCGCAGGTAGACGGCAAAACCCGAAAACATGCGACGCACCTCGGGGTTCAAGGGCATCAGCGCGTCCAAAACAAACGCGTGCGGAGCCTTCTGCTTCGGTTTGGCAGCACGAACCATGATCTATATGGTCTATCAGAAGGACCACATTAGACCAGACCTGATTGCGGACGAACAGACACCAGGTGGCCCTTGACCAGCCACCGACCGTGGGTGCCCCATCCATGACGCAGTTTCATCGCGGCATGGGTGGGATACCCCGATCTCTGTGTGCATAATCCTGTTTTCCGTTTTTCCAGCGCTGTCATCCTGAGCGAGCGCAGCGAGTCGAAGGATCTGCGGTTGCCTTTCCTCGCATCAATCCCGCAACAAAGTGGGTGCCCCATGTCCCGTTTCTCCGACATGAAATACCTCCAATTCAACACTCCCCGATCTCACGCCTTTGAAGTATTCAGCTTTACCGCCGCGCGAATCAGCGCCTTCAACGCCTTCTCATTCACCTTGTCGCCTTCGCGGAAGTCAATCGCGCGCCTCAAATTTCCCTCAAGACTGGAATTGAACAAACCGGCGGGATCATCCAGAAAGGCGCCCTTGGCGAACGTCATCTTCACGACACTCTTGTGCGTCTCGCCCGTACAGATCATTCCGTCGTGCGACCACACAGGCACTCCAAAGGGGTTCGAAGGTTTTTTCCACTTACGTTCTTCCACCACATCAGGGTCGGCCTGTTTGATCAAGGCGCGCAGGCGCGCAAGCATCTCTCCGCGCCAGTCGCCCACCTCCTGGAAACGCGCATCCACCTCGGCCGAGCCAGATCCCGTCGACACTATTCCTGCTTTTGACTTCTTGTTCATCCTGAGTCCTCCTATACCACTGACCTAATTCGTCCCTACGTTGCATAGAGATTCTTTTCCAGGAACTCATTGCGGAATTTTCCGCTGGGGTCGTGCTGCTTCAGCAGCGCTTTGAAGTCGGCGAGGCGTGCGTATTGCCCTTGCAGCAGCGCGGGCGACAGGGTGAACAGCTTGGCCCAGTGGGGGCGCGGAGCGAACGGCTTTAATTGTGCTTCGATCCGGGGGAGAATCTGCTTGACCGTGTCCCACTCGGGTTTCCAGGTGAAGTGGATGGCGAGGGAATCGCGCTGGTATGCAGTGCTGATCCACAGATTGTCGGCGGCGATGGTTCGCAGTTCCGTCACAAACAAATGTGACGTGATTTGATCGCGCAGTTTCTCGACGGCGAGGATTGCCTGGTAGCCGCGCTCGCGGGGAACGAAGTACTCGGTCTGCAATTCGCGGCCGCTCGATGGGGTGAAATTCATCTTGAAGTGGGGCAGGCGTTCGTACCACGGTCCAGCGATACCCATCTGCTCGGTACAGCTTTCGGCGGGGTGGCCCGTGATGGGGTGCAACTTTTCAGTTGCACGTTTCGCGCCATAGAATTCCGCAGCCGATTCGTGCTTCTCGCCCGGCTGCAATTTGCGCTTGATCCATACCTGCGTGGCCTGGTGATGCTGCCAGTCGGTAAACAGGCTTACGCTGTATCCGGCGCCGAAGATGGCGTCGAAGTTGTGTGCGAGTTCATCGAAGTTGAGATTCTGATAGACGGTTTGCGCCACTTGGAATGTCGGCAGCAAGTCGAGCGTGACGCGGGTGACCACGCCCACCGCGCCAAGGCCTACGACCGCGCCCAGGAACTCATCGCCGTTCTTGTCGCGCGACAGCTGGATCAGTTCGCCGCTGGCAGTAACGATCTCAAGCGCGCGAACGGCAGTTGCAAGGTTGCCGTTGTGAATGCCCGAGCCGTGGGTCGCGGTGGCAATCGCGCCGGCGACAGAGATGTGTGGCAGAGACGCAAGGTTGTGCAGCGCATAGCCGCGCGCGTCGATGACCGGCGCGAGCTGGCCGTATTTGATTCCGGCGCCGACCGTAACGGTGCGGGCGTTGTCGTCGACCTCAATCTGGTCGAGATGCTGAAGCGAGATCTGATTTTGCGTGCTGTCGGCGATGCGATTGAAAGAGTGGCGCGAGCCGAGCGCCCGCAGCTGGCTGCAACTCTTCACCACGTCGCGCACCTCGTCCACATTCGCCGGCGTGTGCACGTGGTCGGTGCTGTAGGTGATGTTGCCCGCCCAGTTCTCGCGCGGGGCGGGTTGCTGTTGCGCTGTCGTCAACCGCGAAATCATGCCTCCGGCCACAATCGCTCCTGTAGATTTGAGGAACTCACGCTTGTTCATCGTTTCGATTGACCTCTCTCGCCCTTCGATGAAAATTCATATGTGCTCGACAAGCATAGGGTTCGTAGACAAACGAGGCAACAGCGAATTGGATAAGCGAGGCCGGCCGAATGCTCGGTGCCCGGATCCCGCTCATGGACGTCGTGTACCCTTGCGTCTCAGTCGTGAGCTATCGCCTAAGTTTCGAAACTTTCACAAACGGCCGCCGCACAATCCCGCTTCTCGCTTGTCAAGCGTCATGTCGCCCCTGACGCCGCTAACTCTCTGAAAACAAAATGCAAAAAAATCTTCAATCTTTGCAGTCTATTTCGCGCATTTCGCTAAGCTATATCTATGAGCAAAAAACTCCAGGGCCCTCGCCGTGAGCGTCCGTAACGCTTCCTTCTCCCTGACCAGTCTCGAAGTCTTTTGCGAAGAATAATCTACAGACAAGTTCAATGATAAGAATAGTCTGCAGCGGACCCCTCCACCAAATGACTGAAGGTAGGAAATTTATGCCAAGAGATGGTGGGGGAGGGGGGAGGGTACTGAGCAGTAAACAGATCGTAGGCTGCTGGAATGTGCTCCTCGACCCTGGGAGCCGCTTTCATCCCATCGAATATCGACACCAGGATTTGTAGCCGAATTCATCGCTCATCCAATCCGTCAGACCCCACCGTGGACAATAAGAGGACCGCGTGCGCGGCCGAAACCAATGCCACGGCAACCCAACCAGCCCGAAGATCTCGCCAGACTCGCCGCCAACCCGCGCATTCTCGTCCGGCGCGATGGCCCGCTGCGCACTGACGGCAAATGCGTCGTCTACTGGATGCAGCGCGCCATGCGCATCCACGAGAATCCCGCGCTCGACGTCGCCATCGACGCCGCCAACCTTCTCGGCCTCCCTGTCGTCGTCTTCTTCTCTGTCATCCCCAACTACCCTAATGCCAACCTCCGCCACTACCACTTCCTCCAGCAGGGCCTGCGCGACGTCGAAGTAGACGCTAGGGAGCGCAGCATCGGATTTGTCCTTCGCCGCCACCCTGACAACTCCCTGGAGAAATTCCTCGAAGAAGTCAACGCGTCAATGCTGGTCGGCGACGAGAACCCCTGCCGCGAACCCGAGCGCTGGCGCAAAGTCCTTGCTCGCCGCCTCAAGCTTCCTTATTGGACCGTCGATGCTGACGTTGTCGTGCCTTCAGCTGTCTTTGGCCGCGATTACTTCCTGCTGCAACACATGCGCCCGCATCTCAAAGCTACGCTGCCCAATTTCCTCGTCGCACTGCACAGCCCAAAACAGCAGCACGCGTGGCACAAGCCGAAGTCCCTTGCCGCCGACTCTCTCGCCAGCGACATCACCGCCGGCTTCAATCACCTCGATCGCACCATTCAACCCGTCGATACCTTCACCGGCGGAACACACACCGCCATCAAGCACCTCAAGCACTTCCTCACTCACGGACTGAAAGACTACCCCGACAAACGCAACCATCCCGACGTGCAAGGCACCAGCCGTCTCTCGCCCTGGCTCCACTTCGGCAACATCGGCCCACTCACGATCGCCCTCGCCGTTGTGCAGGCCTTCGCCAAAGGCCAAGTGTCCGCGGCAGCCCGTGATCGCTTCCTCGAACAGGTCATCGCCTGGCGCGAACTCTCCGTTCTCTTCGTCAAGCACAACCCCAGCTACGACAACTGGGAATGCGCCGAACCCTGGGCTCGCCAGACACTCCTTGAACACGCCGGCGACGACCGCCCTTACCGCTACACTCTCCATCAACTCGAGCGGGCCGAGACCCACGACGATCTCTGGAACGCTGCCCAGCGCGAGATGACCCAGACCGGATGGATGCACAACTACATGCGCATGTACTGGGCCAAGATGATCCTCGCGTGGTCTCCCGATCCCGCGCGCGCCTACGAGTGGGCCGTCACCCTCAACGACCGTTACGAACTCGACGGCCGCGACCCTAATGGTTATGCCGGCATCGCCTGGGCTGTCGTCGGCAAGCACGACCGCCCTTGGTTCAACCGCCCCATCTTCGGCCTCGTGCGCCCCATGTCCGCCGCATCCACCTCGAAAAAATTCGACTCCGCCACCTATATCCATCAGAACAGTGTCAAAACGGAACTACTTTGCTGAACACTCTCCTGTTTCGCTGAGATATGTAGCGGCGATCACATCTCATTAGCTCAGGCACCGTCCTAAAATGGAACACAATTTCAATCCCGGAAATCTGGATGTTCCGCGCTAGGTAATTCATTGGATTTTGCTTAGCTTCCCTCGGAGGATCAGTGTGGGAGGCGGAAATCCGATCCTGTACGCGCGTGACGATTTCACCACTGAAGAGAACCTCGAGGCCGTTGATGTGCTTTACCGTCAACGTATGGCGACTGATCGTCATTGCGCTGGTCGTTGCATTAGGAGGCACGGCTCCTGGTCAATCCGCAACCGCGTCCACACACGCTGATGGCACACCGGCAACTCCGCCTCGTGTCGCCCAGGCGCTGCGATTCCTCGCACAACGAGGCCATCCAAAACGTCGCTCCTTTGCCCTCTCCGATCGACCGCGAAACGCTCTGATCGCGCCCGCAGCCTCAGCCTCGACTAGCCCGTCGACTGCGGTCTGGCAGCCGCTAGGTCCGTTGGCGGTCATCACTCCCAACTACGGCCTCGTCACCGGCCGTATCTCCTCGATTGCCATTGATCCCTCGGATCCCACTGGCAACCGAGTCGTTGTCGGAACCACAGGTGGCGGCGTCTGGCTCTCGCAGAACGCCGGAACGGCAGGCTCGGTCACCTTCACGCCAGTCACTGAAACACCCGCCGGCTTCGATGCGGTCCGCTACGCCTCCATCAGCATCGGCGCTGTCTCGGTCCAGCCCGGGGGCACCGGCGTAATCCTGGCTGGAACCGGCGACCCCAACGATGCCCTTGACTCCTACTACGGTGCGGGAGTATTGCGATCCCCCGACGGGGGAAATACGTGGACCGTCATGTCGCACACGGCCAATGCGCAGCTATCGTTTCAAGGGGAAGGTTTTGCGGGCTTTGCGTGGAGCGCAGTAAACCCGCAACTGGTTGTCGCTGCCGTATCTGAAGCGTACGAAGGCACCCTCGTCAGCGCGGAACTCTCTGGCGTCAGCTGTGCAGGCTTGTACTACTCCACCGACGCCGGCGCCAGCTGGAGCCTGGCCACCATCACCGACTCCCCAGGCCAGGACCCGCAAGGCCCGCAGGACATGTTCGCTTCGCCCAATGGCAACTCCGCCACAGCCGTTGTTTGGAATCCGATTCGACAGATCTTTATTGCCGCCGTCCGCTTCCATGGCTACTACCAATCGAGCGACGGGATCACATGGACCCGAATGACTGCGCAGCCCGGGGTCAGCCTCACCACTAGAATGTGCCCGACCAACATCGGATCCATCGGTTCCATTGCATGCCCCATTTTTCGCGGCGCACTTGCGGTGAATCCTATCACTGGCGATACCTTCGCCTGGACCGTCGACCTCAATAACCAGGACCAGGGGCTCTGGCAGGATCAATGCTCCATCTCCGGAGGAGCCTGCAGCAACCAAACGGTTGCCTTTGCGCAGAGATGGAACACCGCGCCGTTGGAAACCAACACAATCCTCGGGGCTGCAACGATCGCGAACGGCGACTACAACCTGGTGCTTGCGGCGGTCCCGGCGCAGCAAGACACTCTTCTCATTGCCGGGGCCAACGATCTTTGGCGTTGCAGCCTCGCGATGGGGTGCGCCTGGCGGAACTCCACCAACGCATTTACCTGCATGAGCGCACAGGTAGCCTCCTATCAGCACGCACTTGCCTGGAATCCGGCAAATCCACTAGAAGTATTCGTCGGCAATGACAGTGGTCTTTGGCGCTCGACCGATGGCGTCGGCGAGACGGGTTCGCCCTGCTCACCGACAGATGCCTCTCATTTTCAGAACCTGAACTCTGGCCTCGGCTCAATCGCTGAAGTTGAAAACATGTCCCAGGTCGGCGCCTCGCCGTACACAATGATGGTTGGCCTCGGTGCGAACGGCACAGCAGGCGTGAAAGGTTCTTCCGGACCTACTTCAGACTGGCCGCAGGTTCTTGGCGGCGAAGGCGGCCCGGTGGCGATCGATCCAGATGACCAGGCAAATTGGTACGTCAACAATAGTGCAGGGGTCTCCATTTTCCGCTGCTCCCAGGCTGAAGATTGCAACCCAGGAGCCTTTGGCTCGACGCCCATCGTCAATGATGCTGATGTGGCCGGTGATGGTTACACAATGACGTCGCCTGCACCTTTCATCATCGATCCACTCGATACAACTCAACTGCTGGTGGGAACGTGCCGCCTCTGGCGCGGACCCGCCGATGGCTCGAGTTGGACGAGCGTAAATGCCATCAGTCCGATACTCGACGGCGTCTCGGGGCTGAAGTACTGCAGCGGCGACGCGCTGATCCGCTCCATTGCCGCACTGCCGCTCTTAGACGGCACGGAAGTGATCTACGTTGGGATGCGCGGAGCATTGGATGGCGGAGCAGTCCTCGCAGGACACTTTCTCAAGGCAACCTACAGTCCCGCCGGCTCTACGATGCCCGCTTGGCAGGATCTCACGCTGAATCCGGTCGTCAACGATCAGGTGCGGCTCAACTACTACGGCCTCGATGTTTCCAGCATCTTCATCGATCCTCACGACGCAAGCGGCAATACGGTCTATATCACGATTGAAGGCGCGGAAGACTCTCTGCATGCCATTCGCACTCTCTACCGCACAACCGATGGGGGTGGCCACTGGAACGAACTCACGTCCAATTTGCCCCACTCCCCTGCGAACGCTGTTTTGATTGACCCCCAGGATGCCAATACCGCCTATATCGCGACCGACGAAGGCGTCTACTCAACTCGGGAAATAGCGGCTTGCTTCAACGGTCCCTCCAACTGCTGGTCGGTCTTCGGTACCGGCCTTCCTTTCGCACCTGTCACGCAATTGAGCGCATCACCAACGGCCACATCGCCCAATGTGCTGGTGGCGGGGACCTACGGGCGCGGTACCTGGCAGATTCCAATGTGGACTTCTGGGACGCAACTTACGACGGCATCGGCACAGCCAGACTCCTTGACCTTTGCATCGCAGACTGTTGGCACGGCCAGCAACGCACAGACCATCACGCTCACGAATAGTGGCGGAATTGCGCTGGCCGTCACGTCAATATCCGCAAGCGCTAGTTTCAACGAGACTGACAATTGCGTCAATGTCGCCGTGAATGCAGGAGCAAGCTGTGCTGTGCAGGTGACCTCTGAGCCCGGTCAGACAGGCAGTATTGCCGGTCAACTTACGATCAACGCGAATATCCCGGGCGGCCAGACATCAATTCCACTCTCTGGCGCAGGATTGAGCACGAGGCTGGTGACTGCATTACCGGCCATGCTCAATTTCGGCCGGGTACAGGTAGGAGCAACTTCGTCATCATTAGCGGTAACGGTTGAAAATTCGAGCGGCAGCGCTATTCCGCTTTCAAGCGTTGCCGCGACAGTCCCGTTCGCTGTCGCTTCCAACTCGTGCGGTTCTTCGCTCGTGGCCAATAGCGACTGTGCGATCTCCGTGACCTTTACCCCCACGCAAGTGGGCGCTGTAACCGGTTCGCTTGTGCTGTTTGACGGCGCCGGATCACAGGCGGTGGCGCTCAATGGAACGGGCGCCTCCGCGGCGTCCGATGTGCTTTATCCTCTATCTCTCACCTTTCCGGCAATCGCAACCGGAGAGCAGTCCAACGCACAGACCGCAACGCTGACCAACAACGGCGACCTCCCTCTCAATTCCATTGATGTCACCGTCAATGCCGGCTATCAGCAATCCAACACTTGCGGAACATCCCTTTCCGGCCACGCAAGTTGCGCCATTAGCGTGCTGTTTGCGCCCAATTCGACCGGTAGCATCACGGGCAACCTTGAGGTTTCGGACGCAATCCGCACACAAAGCATTGCGCTCTCCGGCACAGGGCTTTTGCCGCCCGCCATCGGAGTCAATCCGACACAACTCACATTTCCTTCGCAGCCCATTGCGCAGGCAGGCCCGCCTCTGACGTTGACGATCAGCAACACTGGCGGCGCGCCGATGAGCAGCATCGCCTTCCAGATCACCGGCTCTTCCGCATCGAGTTTCACGTGGGGAGCAAACGGTTGCGGGGCAACCCTGAACAGCGAAGCCTCTTGTGCGGTTCAAATCGCCTTTTCTCCCGCCTCGGCAGGTCAACTCACGGCCACGCTCATCGTAACCTCGTCCACAAGGGGCGTGATTCCCGTTCAGGTGCCGCTTAGGGGAATCGGTCAGGCGCCTTCGGGGATCACCGTCATCCCGGAGCACCTTTCATTTACAGAGCCGACACTCGGCCAGCCCAGCGCCGCGCAGACTGTGACCATCACCAATTCGAGCAGCGTTGCCGCAACTGGTATTAACCTTTCCGTTTTGCCACCCTTCAGCCTCGTTCAAGATGCGTGCGGCTCCACGATTGCAGCAGGCAGCAACTGCACGTCCGGAATCATCTTCACGCCCTCGGCCAATGGAGTTGTCACCGGCGTTCTCAACGTTAGTTCTTCCACGTTCGCTACGGCTGCGGTCGCGGCTCTCTCTGGATCAGGTGGTGCTGCTGGATCGGTTCAAGTGCAGCCAGCGGCACTTGCGTTTCCTGCAACTGGCATTGGCAACAACAGTCCGGCACAAACCGTCACCCTTACGAATAAGGGTGACGAAGCGCTGTCTGCGCTCACCCTTTCGACTTCCAATGGATTTCAACTTGGATTGACAACGTGCACGATCTCTCTTGCGGTTGGAGCCAGTTGCTCTGCGCAGGTACTGTTTTTCCCGACATCTGCAGGTCAGCAGACAGGCAATCTCACGGTTGCGAGTTCCTCGCTTGCGACGAGCGCGCAATCGCCTCTTTCCGGTATGGGATTCGATTTCTCCGTGGTGTCAAACGGGCAATCGAGGCAGACGGTTTCGAGCGGTCAGTCTGCGACCTTCGCTCTCAACATTGCGACGATCGGCGGCTCAAGCGGCACCTTTACCTTTACTTGCGGTTCGCTTCCAACGAACTCTTCGTGCATTTTCAATCCGCCGAACGAAACAGTTTCTGCAAATGCAACGGGCAGCGTTACGGTAAAGATTGCGACCGGTCTCGCGTCAACCTCCGCGCAGAATATCGGCCATGCAGGGTCGTTCGCCTCTGGCAGCATCTTTCTCGGTCTTGGCCTCTTCATGGTGCCTGTCGTAATCCGTTGCCGACGGCGAGGGTCGTTATTACTGGCGCTTCTCATTCTGAGTTCTTTCGGTGTAACAAGCTGCGCCGGAGCGGGCGGAGGCGGAGGCGGAGCACCGCCTTCGAGTCCGGCGAACGGTACGACACCGCCCGGAACCTATTCCGTCGTCGTAACGACTGCCGCAAACGGACTGTCCCACAAGATCACTCTCAACTTGACGGTCGACTAACCGCGTTCCGAACGATCAAGTTCTCGTCAGTGGAGGCTGAGTTAAAACGCAAGAAAGGAGCCGCTATACTTAAGTTTCAGACAGGATGCGCCGGCAGCCCCGACAGCTACAACGAGCGGGTAATGCAAGCTGCCATTCTAAGGATGGATCGACAATGACCGCCAAAGTGAGCGTCGAGGACGTGAAACGTGTGGCCGAACTGGCCCACCTTGAACTGACTCCGGCCGAATCCCGGAGCATGCTTCATGATTTGAACGCGATCCTTGACCACATCGCACAATTAGGCGAACTCGACACAAGTGCCGTCGCTCCTCTGGCCCAGGTAAGCGAACTGGAGGGCGCCGGTGGCGAAGGTTTACTGCGCAAGGATGCGGTGCTGCCTTCGCTTGATCGCGTCGGAGTAATGGCTGAAGCTCCAGAGACCGACCAGGTCTTTTTCAAGGTGCCGAAGGTGATTGAAAGATAGAGCGCAGACACGAACCCATCGCTGCCAAGAGAAGCCATGACGACTGAGACTTACGTAGAAAAGCCGAAGACGCTTTCTGAGCTGCGCGAGGGAATTGCATCCGGGCGCGTGAAGGCCGCGGATCTTGCCGCCAACTACTACGCGCGCATTGAGAAGGTAAATCCGCGTCTCAACATTTATCTCAGTCTGACCAAAGAACGCGCGCTCGAACAAGCGGCCAGGGTCGACGCGACTGCAGCGAAAGGCGATCCACTGGGTCCGCTCGCCGGCATCCCGGTCGGCATCAAGGACGTGCTCGTCATGCGCGGTGCACCTGCGACCGCGGGCTCCAGGATTCTCAAGGGCTATCATCCGCCGTACGACGCTACCGCTGTTGGCAGGCTTGAAGCCGCCGGCGCGGTGCTTCTCGGAAAACTCAATTGCGATGAGTTCGCAATGGGTTCTTCGAATGAGAACTCGGCTTATGGCCCGGTGTGCAACCCGGTCAATCCAGAACGCGTACCCGGTGGCTCAAGCGGCGGTTCTGCAGCGGCAGTTGCGGCTAATATCGCTGTCGCCAGTCTTGGAACCGATACCGGCGGTTCGATTCGCCAGCCCGCAAGCTTCTGTGGCGTAGTAGGCGTTTTGCCAACTTACGGACGAGTTTCCCGCTACGGGCTCATCGCCTTTGCATCGTCTCTTGACCGCATCGGCCCCTTCGCTGGAAACGTGCGCGACGCAGCGACGCTGCTGGGCGTCATTGCAGGACACGATCCCTGCGACGCAACGAGTTCCCCCGCGCCGGTTGCCGATTACGCTGCGGAATGCGACAAGGGCGTAAAAGGGCTGCGCATTGGCGTGCCTGCGGAATATTTCGGGAAAGGCCTCGATCCGGAAGTACGGGAACGCATTGAAAGGGGCATCGCGGCTCTGAAGGTCGCAGGCTGCACGATCAAGCCGATTTCGCTGCCGCTTACGCGCTACGCGATTCCGACCTATTATGTCGTCGCAACCGCAGAGGCGAGTGCCAACCTCGCGCGGTTCGACGGAGTGCGTTATGGCTATCGTTCGCCTTCGTCCGCAACGCTGTCTGACATGTATAGCCACTCGCGGGATGAGGGCTTTGGCGCTGAGGTCAAGCGCCGCATCATGCTCGGTACGTATGCGCTTTCGGCGGGTTATTACGACGCCTACTACCTCAAGGCGCAGCAGGTGCGCAGGCTTCTGGCCGAAGAATTCCTCCGCGCTTTCACCGACGTGGATGCGATTGTGACGCCGACCGCGCCGACGCCCGCGTTCAAGCTGGGTGAAAAGACGAGCGATCCTCTCGCCATGTACCTGGCCGATATTTATACCGTTACAGCGAGCCTTGCGGGCATCTGCGGCGTGAATGTTCCCTGTGGGGCGACGAAGGCAGGATTGCCAGTTGGAATGCAGGTATTGGCTGCTCATCTCCAGGAGGGAACGGCGTTGCGCGTGGCGCGCGCGGTGGAGGCGGCAGAGATTCAAGGAAGCAGGACTCAGGATGCAATTGGGTAGGACGTTCGCTGGATTGATTGCAGTATTTGCGTTTCTGGCAGTTTCTTCTGTTTCAAGCAACGCTACACCTCGCAAGGTTCATGTCGTAGGCCTGGGCGCCGCAAAACGCGTTCCGTACTCGAGTGCCGGCGACCCAGCCGGAGCTGGACCCGGCGAAGCCTCACTCAAGATTCGGCCGCTGATCGTTGACGGCACGGTCAAGGAATGGACTGCAGGTGAAGCTCACGATGTTACCGATCGCAGCTTTGTGGTGCGCCGCGTCATTCGCATCAACGATGAACTGCCAGGAGAAAAGCCGCGAAGTCCCGAGAAGCACTGGGTATGGCAGCGCGGTCCGTGGCTGCTGGTCGATCGCGTCACTGGGCACATCGTCCCGATGAAGCCGCCGGACTACGATCCGGGCATCAGCCAGGTTGTCTGGTTCCGCGACTATGGCGCTTATTGCGGCATCACGGCCAGCGGCAAGAGCCTTTATGCCGTCGTGGCGCAGATCTCTGGCCGAAAGCCGGTTCTGGCGAAGAAGTTGGCGCCGTCCGATCTTTCGAACCGATTGGATTCCGCTTGCGGTGTTGTCGAGTGGCAGCGCGAACCGCTGCGCGCAACATTCCATCCAGCGGGGAAGGATGCGATCAGCTTTGAGATTGTTCCCGGCTCCGCTGTTCTTGTTGAGGACTCCGAGGGTGACGCCGAACCGCGAAAAAACCAGTGAACAGGGAGTAGGGAGTAAGAAAAGGGAATAGGAAGTTGCGTTTAGGGATAGGGATATACCCCTCCCGCGATCATTGGTTTACGCATCCGATTGAATCCGGGGAGAGACGTTGTGCACCGGAACTGGTGCACGGGGCTTGCGAAGGATGCCGGATTGGTGGGATGCATCCACCGCGCAGGACGCCTCGCAGATGTGAGAAGAGGCTCGTGCCATCGCCAGCCGCATCCTTGCCGTCTGCGCCACGTCTAATTTACCAGGGCGACTTTCCCCGTATCGAATTGTTGTAAAAAATCCACAGTTCCTGTGTCTGATATCGTGCAGACGTCATCGCTGAAGAGAGTTACGATAACGGCTGCTTACCTGTCCCACATGACATCTGCCTGGCTTCCCCGGAAGGTCACATGAACCGCGATTGCAAACAGGGTTTGAGACTTCGCCTGCACTTTGAACACACCTTGAAAGAATGGGCCTGGTTCGACGCGTACGAACAGGCTCTCGAACTAATGCCGGTTGGACCTCCACAAGTCCACGAGTTCCAACAAGAAGCACACCACGCACACATAGAATTAGTTAAAGCTCGTCGCGCGTACATCGAACACATGGCCAGTTGTCTCGTCTGCAGCAGACGGCTTATCACTTCCGACGCCGTGGTCTCGATTCGAGAGAAGCTGAACACGTCACCACTTCAATGACCGGACTCGCCAGGTGCCGCAGGTCTCACGCAACGTCCGAGTGAGTGACTTCGGGCAGGCCTCGCCACGCTGGATGCCGTGCACCTCGATCTGCTGTGATGCTGGGCACCTCCACAAACTTCTCTTCATGCGAAGCTTTCCTAGTCTGGGAGGTCAAGACAATGGCATTCAGCGCGCCTGCGCCCGACAATCCGCCCGATCCACTCGCAACTCTTCGCGACATCTTGCAGCGCATCGCGCAGGCCGAGCACCCGGCAGAATTTGCTTTCATCAAACAAGTCCTCCTCGAACGCATCGCCGATCTCGAAGTAGAGACAGCAGCGCTCACGCCGATGGCTGTTTCGCGACCCTGACCGCCTCGGTGACAGCCGTCACCTACCAATTTGCCGCACGATGGAAGAATCCTTCTCACTCCCATGGCCCCGCAGAAACCACCAGTTCCCAAGTCTTCGCCCGCACTCTATGAGTTGCGGCATCTTCGCCGCGCACTCTCCAGGCTCGAAGACACCCACGCCACCACTTCGCCCGTCATCGAAAACCTCAAGCGTAATGTGGTGAATCGCATCTGCGAACTCGAAACCCAACTCGGCAGCACCGAACGCATCGAACCTTTGACCGCCTTTCGCAACACGTGACCCGGCACACTTCGTGTGCGGACTGTCCGTGCGACCCTCCCTGAAAGCATATCCATTGACGTCTGCGGGGGAGCCGGAACGAAAGCTGGATGGTCGGCTTGCGTGGCGCCGGGGGTTGGGGCAAGCTGAAGGGATGATGGAACCGATAGAGAACTTGTTGCAAAAGGCAGAAATTGCGCATAGGCACATGTGCGCGGGGCAGATTCTGGGCACGCGTATGGCGCTTCTTGGTCTGCGGGGGATCGGGATCGAAGATCCGCTGGGGATCGACCGGAAACGGCTGATTGTTTACGCGGAGATCGACCGCTGCGCCACCGATGCAATCGGCATGGTGACGGGCTGCCGGCTGGGCAAGCGAACTCTCAAATTCCGCGACTGGGGAAAAATGGCAGCCACGTTCGTGGACCTTCAAGCCGGATGGGGGATTCGGATCGTCGCGCTTGAGAACTCGCGCGACCTTGCCCGGGAGCTTCATCCGGAGATTGAAAACAAGCAGAAGCAGCAAATGCTGGCTTATCGGGAACTCGGCGACGATCAGCTCTTCAGCGTGCTGCGCGTACGGGTGAATGTTGACCCGGCTGAGTTGCCTGGCACCAAGGGAGACAGGGAGCTATGCGCGCGTTGCGGCGAGGGCATCAATTTCGGCCGATTTGAAGATGTTGGCGGGGAGCGGTTCTGCGTTAGTTGCGCCCACCCGGAGCTGAGCTACTGGACAGCGGAGTAAGGGGTTGTCATGGCCTGACATGATGCCTGAAATGCAAGAGCGGATTCTTCGTTCACCACCCCCAAACTGAAAAACGTTTGGGGCCCCGTTCGCGCAGAATGACAGCGGCCATCCCATTCAGTCAGAATGACAACCGCTAGTCCAGTTCACTCAGAATGACAGCGTAATTCGCGAAGAATCTCAGACTCGGGACACGGATCTCATTCCGAGCTTCGGTGCAGTGGACACGTGCGCGTATTCCCTGGCAGAGCTCGAACCGTAGTTCGTTTCTGTATCGAGACTTCTCACTGGCCGTGTCGGCAAGCCTCGCATCGAATACGGGTCGCGGATCTGTATCGAGATCATCGGCTGTTTTACGGTCGAATCCCGGTGGCTCGACAGTTCTTGCGTTACGCTCCACAGAACCCACAGCAAAAAAGCCACTGCGAGTCCTACCGGAATCAGAAACAAGGTTGCGAGATACATAGTCGTCTTTTCCGCATCGATTTCCTGCAGCGATCAAGCAAACCAATCTGCGGCAGCAATCGTGCCAGATCCAGAAGACGCCCTGGACCATAAAGAGGGGGAAGTCAAACGATAAGGTGTTTATAAAGAACTTCCCCGGCCCGAACAGCGTGCAGCCCGGAGTTCTCGCTGTCCGCTTCCGTGCTTGTGTGGGGGATCTCCTTGACATGGTTGCGGCTGCGCATTTCTTATCTTAGACAGGCCTTCTTTTATGAAGTCAGGCTGGGGGTGTGCGCTGTTGTGCGAGGCGTACTTTCCTGTTGGCTTTTCGGAGAGACCGTGTCGAACAGGAAACAGAAAGTGAGCTGAGTCACTGGTTTGAATCTGACGGTGCGTTAGAGTGTTGTTGCCGGTCAAAATCAGCGATTTCATGTTCCACAGCCTGCGCCGGAAACATTGGAGGCCAGGAAGATTCCCGGAGACAAACTCTTGCAGGCTTCGCTCAGGCGGAGGTGCCTGCGTCCTGAGCGGCCTATTGAGCCACCGGGGGCGAGTAAAGGATGAGTGTGACGAGTTTTGCATTGTTGGCGGCTGGGCCCGTACCGGGGGGTGGAGGCACTATGACGATGCTTCCGCTTTTATTGTTGGTTCCTCTTATGTACTTCGTCATGATCCGGCCGCAGCAGAAGCGCCAGAAGCAGTGGCAGCAGATGTTGAGCAGCATCAAGACGGGTGACAAGGTGACGACCGCGGGCGGGATTCGCGGGATCATCATGTCGATCAAGGACGATGTCATCATCATTCGCGTGGCGCCTGACAATATCAAAATGGAAGTGGCCAAGAGCGCGATCGCTTCCGTCACCACGCAGGAAGATTCGGGGTCTTGAGCGTACGACGGCGCGCCGGGATCCGTGTAGCGCGTCTTGATTCGTATGTTGCGAGGCGAGATTCGGTTAACGGAAGTCGTAAAATCGACAACGATTCGAATTAGAGAATTGGAACAATGAAGAAAAATCTCAAACAGAAACTTCTCATCATCATCGGCGTGCTGGTCGTGTTCCTGTATGGCGCATTCTTCGGCTTCGATCCGCCGAAGATTGGCGGTGGCGAACCGCTGTTGAGCCAGCTTACCCAGCATATCCATCGCGGACTGGACCTTCAGGGCGGCGTTCACCTCATCCTGCAGGTGCAAGTCAAAGAGGCGGTGGGCACCGAAACGGACAATTCGGTTGCTCGGATTGAACAGGATCTCAAGACAGCGAAGCTGACGGTTTCGCAGGTCTTAAAGCCGGATCCAGCCGCCCATCCTGAGAAGATCCAAATCGAAGGAATCAATCCGGCGCAGTCCAGTGCCGTTCAGTCGCTGATCGACAGCAAGTACTCCAACGAGTACGACATCAGCGGTGGGAGCGACAACAGCCTGAGCGTCACGATGAAGCCGAACGTCGAGAAGGCCCTCGACGACAAGACGGTGCAGAACACGATCGAAGTGATCCGCGACCGCGTAGATACTCTGGGTGTCGCAGAGCCGGTCATTCAGCAGTACGGCTTAGGTGACAACCAGATCCTGGTGGAGTTGCCTGGTATCTCGGACATTGACCGTGTCAGAAGCATTATCACTTCGACAGCGCGTCTCGAAATTCACGCTGTCGTTGGCGGACCGTATCCGGATGAGCAGGCTGCCCTGACCAGCGTAGGCGGAGCGGTTCCAGCCGATGAGGAACTGGTCCATGGCTCCGGCTCGATGGCTACCGGCTCTGACGCGGATAGCGTTTACGTCCTGCAGCGGGTTGCGATCGTCGCCGGCACAGACTTCCGTTCCGCTGATCCAGGCCAAGATTCCAACACTGGACAGAGAACCGTTCACTTCACGCTCACGAACGAAGCGGGCGACAAGTTCTGGGAATACACCAGCGCCAATGTCGGGCACAGCATGGCCGTGGTATTGGGCGGTCGCGTGAAGGAAGTGGCGAACATTGAGAGTGCGATTCGCGATTCCGGCGAGATCCGAGGCAGCTTCTCTACCGATGAGGTAACGATTCTCTCGAAAATGCTGCGCACGGGTGCGTTGCCGGCCTCGATCAACTATCTGGAAGATCGGACGGTCGGCGCTTCGCTTGGTGCGGATTCAATCAAGCAGGGAGTTACAGCAGCCATCGTTGGCGTTCTGCTGGTAATGGTGTTCATGCTGATCTATTACCGGGGCTCGGGCATCAATGCCGATCTGGCACTGTTCCTGAACCTGGTGATCCTGCTCGGATTCATGGGCTTTTCGGGCGCGACACTTACCCTTCCCGGCATTGCAGGAGTGATTCTGACCATCGGCATGGGCGTCGATTCCAACGTGCTGATTTTTGAACGCATTCGTGAAGAGATGCGTGCGGGCAAGGCTCCATCGGCAGCAGTCGATCAGGGTTTTGCGCACGCATGGACGACGATTCTGGATACGCACGTCACAACGATCGTATCGGCGGCAATCCTTTTCCTGTTTGGCAGCGGACCGGTAAAAGGATTTGCAGTCACATTGACCTTTGGTCTTGCGGCCAACCTGTTCACGGCGGTCTACGTATCGCGGGTTATTTTCGATACCCACGTCAACAATCTGAAAGCGGGAGAGGTTGTTTCGATCTAGCCGGGACACAGAAGCGGCCGACAGGATTCGTCAACATTGCATGCCGGGGTCAGCGGGCTCTGGAAAATCGAGGAAGGCAGAGAACCAGTGGAATTCTTTCGTAGCGTTAGCGTCGATTGGTTGGGGAAGAAGTGGTATTTCCTGGCCTTTTCATTAATCTTCAGCGTCTCGGGTATTATCTCGATGGCCTTTCACTGGACGCATCCTGTGGGTGGAGTTCGGAGCCCTGTGCCTCTGGGCGTGGACTTCCGCGGGGGGACCCAGGTCGAAGTCCAGTTTAAGCAAGCGCCTGATATCGAACAGATTCGCCAGGCCACGGCGACGGCCGGTATTCGCGACGCGAGCATCGTCAACTACGACATTCCCAGCCATCACGAAGTCCTCGTCAGCTTGCCGGAGCAGCATGTCGAGTCGTCTCTCGATACAGGGCGGGAGCAGATTAAGAACGCACTTAGCGCGAAATTCGGCGATAACTCATTCGACATCCGCAATGTGACGGTCGTGGGTCCCACGGTCGGCAAGCAGCTTGAGAAGCAGGCTACGCTGGCGACCCTGTATTCACTTTTGGGAATGCTGATTTATCTCTGGTTCCGGTTCCAGCTCATTTATGGAATTGCCGCGGTGGTTGCCTGTTTCCACGACACCCTGATTACTGTTGGCGCCTTTGCGTTGCTGGACTCGTTTGGTTTCAAGGGAATGGAGATCAGCCTCACCGTCATTGCCGCAATTCTGACGCTGGTGGGCTATTCCATGAACGACACAATTGTTGTGTTCGACCGCATCCGTGAGAATCTGCGGCTGAGCCGGCGAGAATCGCTTCCCGACGTGGTCAACCGGAGCATCAATCAGACTTTGAGCCGGACGGTTTTGACCTCAGGTCTGACCTTTCTGACAGTGCTGTCTCTCTTTGTGTACGGCGGTCCGGTTTTGCGCGGATTTTCGTTTGCCCTGGTGGTTGGAATTCTGATCGGAACTTATTCGTCGATCGCGATCGCCGCACCCATGCTGGTTGCCTGGCAGCAGTATCGTGCGGGTAGCGGCAAAGCCGCGGTTCTTCCGGCTGCCAAGCGGTCCAGGGTCTAAAACATTGCAATGCACATCTTTTGCTGCAACCTTTGCATGTGGTAGGTAGTTCTGATATAGGTGAAGCACGCTTTTTGTGAGCGTTTTAGAGCGCGGGAACATTTGGGAATCCCGCGGTGTCTAAATAGAGGTACCGACACCCCGATTCGAGGCTGGCCATGTTTGAAGATTCCACATTTGAATCAGGCGGAAGAATCAAGAGCAAGAGCGGTCGTTGGATGATGTTCACTTTCATCGTCAACGGCGCAATTCTGGTTGCGTTGATCCTCTATCCGCTCATTTACCCAGAAGCGTTGCCCAAGGCGATGATGCAGACCCTGCTGGTGGCCCCACCACCGCCGCCGCCGCCACCCCCACCACCGCCGCCGGCTGAGGTCGTACACATCGTGCACGTGCAGTCTGAGATGATGAACAACCAACTCGTCGCTCCAACCAAGATTCCAAAGGACATCAAGCAGGTTCAGGAGAGAGAAGCGCCGCCGAGTTCGTTCGGCGTGGCTGGATCTGACCTGGGAGGCGGCAGCGCAAGCGGCGTGATGGGTAGCGTGTTCGGTTCCGGTTCGGCACCCAAGGTGCAGGCTGCTCCTCCGAAGAAGATCAATATTTCCGCCGGCGTCGCGCAAGGCATGCTGATTCAGAAGACCACGCCTGTGTATCCGCCAATCGCCAAAGCGGCGCGGGTATCCGGGACGGTCGTGATTCAGGCGAAGATCTCAAAACAGGGAACCATCGAGGATCTTCACGTCGTCAGCGGCCCTGCCATGTTGCAGTCTGCGGCCCTTGAGGCGGTGAAGACATGGCGGTACCGGCCCTACCTGCTCAACAACGAGCCCGTCGAGGTGGAGACCACGGTCAACGTGATCTTTACGCTGGGAGGCTAGTTTAATCTTCGGCTCTTTCTCTGAGGAGAAAGAGCCTTGTTTTTGACCCGAATGCGAATCATCATAGAGCCGCATTCCAAATCGCAAAACCGGGGATGATGCATCCCGAGGCACCAACACTCCATCCGGCGCGGACCAAGTTCGATCTCCAGCAAGCGGCTTACATGAGATTGGAAGCGAACGCCGGTGAGGAATGAAGCCAACAGGAGTCAGTTTCCCAGGTATTGTCTCACTCAATCCGCACCAGCGGATCGTCTCAGCTCACAAACTCCTTAGGAGGAACGATTCAAGTGATTCTCGCTCAGCTCGCACACTTCGCTTCGCATACGGTCAACAGCCTGGCATTCTTTCAGGACGAACAGACGGTTACCTTTAGCCCACTGGGGCTGTGGCAGCACATGGCGTGGATGGCACGTTCAGTGGCTATCCTTCTCTTCATCGAGTCGATCTGGTCGCTGGCCGTGATGATCGACCGCTACCTGTACTTCTCCGCCGCCCGCAAGCAGTCCCGCGAATTCGCGCCCAAGGTCGCCGGTGCGCTCAAGGACAGCAAGCTGGAAGAGGCAATCAAAATCGCCGATCGGGCCAAGAAGTCGCACCTCGCCGAAGTTGTTACGGCGGGTCTGCAGGAATTCCGCGCATCTGGCGGTGTTGCCAGCGAGGCAACGATCGAGAGCTCGGGCCGTGCACTTGAGCGCGCCGAGGCCATCGTTCACGCTAAGCTGAAGAGGGGCCTCAGCGTGTTGGCCACCATCGGCTCAACTGCACCGTTCGTTGGACTGTTCGGAACGGTCGTAGGCATTCTGCATGCATTCGACGCTATCGCTACCCAGAAGACCTCGGGTATCGGCGCAGTCGCCGGCGGTATTTCAGAGGCGCTGGTGACAACGGCGTTCGGTCTTCTCGTGGCCATTCCCGCCGTCATGGCGTTCAACTATTTCACAGGCCGAGTTGAAGCGTTCGACGTTGAAATGGATAACTCCTCGAGCGAACTCATCGACTATTTCATCAAGCAGAGCAGACGCTAAGCGATCTGAATGCAGGCCGAGCGAGACACTCACTGGGCAGGGGAAGCGGCAACGCCATCCTGCCCGGGTTTCTGATCAGGCATGGCAATCGCTTCGAAGGAAGGCCGGATGGCATCCGGTACATGAATTCATCAGGCACGGAGCCCAAACATGGGAATTGCAGTTCGTAACGAAGGCAGTAAGGTCAACTCCAACATCAATGTCACACCGATGGTGGACGTGATGCTGGTATTGCTGATCATCTTCATGGTCATCACCCCCATGCTCCAGAACAAGGTCGCCGTTGATATGGCCAAAGTGGAAAATCCCACTCCGATGCCCGACGCCGACAAGGAAGATGCCATTGTTGTGGCCATCACCCGCGATGGCGGTGTGTTTATGGGCCAGAACAAGGTAGCTACCTCTGAGCTGGGAACTATGGTTCGTGACAAGCTGGCAGATACGCCGGGCAAAGAGATATTTATTCGCGCAGACGCGCGCGCTCAATTTCGCGCAGTTGAAGACGCAATTGACGCCGTGCGCACCGCGGGTGTCGACGAGGTTGGCTTGCTGACAAACAAGCGTGAAGGCGCCGACGGCCTGGGCGGCCAGTAGTCATTGACCTGGAACGCATTACATTAACCGATTGCAGCAAACGAGGAGTTTGAAGCCATGGCAATGACAACTGGGAGCAGCGGTGGCGCGATGGGCGAAATCAACGTCACCCCGATGATCGACATTTTGTTGGTATTGTTGATCATCTTCATGGTGATTGTGCCGGTCACGCCAAAGGGTCTTGACGCCCTTGTACCGCAGCCGCCGAAGAATCCCCAACAGCAGCCGCCGCAAAACGACCGCACCATCGTCGTTCAGGTGATCTATCGCCCGGGCGCTGCGCCGACCTACAAGATCAACGAAACTGATGTCGCCAAGACCGACTTGCTGGCCCGGCTGACGGAAATTTACGCAAATCGCGCTGAGCGAGTCATGTTCGTGAGGGGCGACGACGATTTGAACTTCTCGTATATCGCAGAAGTGATCGACATCGCGCATTCGGCGAACGTGGATCATATCGGTCTGATGACGCCGAAGATCATGGCTGGACAATAACAGCGCACTCTGCATCAATCTCTCCCCGAATGGGAAGAAAGGGGATTACTGCGATGACCGCGACGAACGGCGACATCAGAGGACTTGCTTCTGAGATCAACGTTACGCCGATGATCGACGTGCTTCTGGTGCTTCTGATCATCTTCATGGTCATTGTTCCCGCTGTTCCGAGGGGAGAGACTGCTGTGGCTCCGCAAGCTTCGCACAAGAACGGTCCTCGCGAGGATGCAGTTGTTCTCGAAGTGATCGGGGGAGTCGGCAACACCATTGATCTCCGCATCAACCAGCAACCAGTCGCACAGGGGGAGTTACAGTCGCGACTTGCTGCCATCTACGCCAACCGTGCGCAACGTGTCTTGTTCATCAAAGGCGACGACCGGTTGAGCTTCAAGGAGATCGCTCAGATCATCGACATCGGCCATGCAGCCGGAGTCGACCAGATCGGTTTGATGACACCCGAAGTTCTGGCCGGGCGCTAGAATCATTGCCAGTCGAAGAACACAGTTCGTTTTAAGGCAGCAGGAGTACAATTTGGCCAATCTGGTTTCGGATTCTCCCGCCCGTTTCCAGATGCATGATTGAGAAAGTGCGTGCTCGCTGCGCACCACCTGAAGGAGAAGAATAAGAACATGAATGGACCCGCACGAATTACGGCGCTCACGGTTGCTTTAGCCGGCATGGTGCTTTCCATGGGCGGGTGCAACCGCCTCCAAGCCCGTGATCAATTGAACAAGGGAGTGGAGGCGTACAAGTCTGCCCACTATGAAGAGGCGATCGGACACTTCCAGAAGGCCACGGAACTGGACCCGAGCCTGCCGATGGCAAAGAGCTATCTGGCGACAGCGCTCGCGCAGAACGTTGTTCCCGGCCTCACCAGTCCTGATAATCTGAAGAACGCACAACAGGCGATCAGCATTTTCCAGGAAGTTCTGGCCAAGGAACCAAACGACATCAACAGCCTCAAACAGATTGCGGCGATCTATTTCAGCATCAAGAATTTCGATCAAGCGAAGGACTTTCAGAAGAAGGTCCTGGCGGCCGACCCGAAGGATCCTGAAGCGGCTTACACCGTTGGCGTGATCGACTGGACACTAGCTCACGAGAATACGCTGAAGGCGCTGGCAAGCGTCAATATGAATGATGATGGTGAGGGCAATGCAAAGGCGCCCAAGAAGGTTCTGCAGCAGATCAAGGACGAGAACACACCCCTTGTGACCGAAGGGTTGCAATATCTGAATCAAGCGCTTGCGAATCGCGCCAACTACGACGATGCGATGTCGTATCTGAACCTCACGTATCGCCGCAAAGCTGATACGGATTTCAACGATCCTGCTACGGTAAAGGCGGACGTCGCTTCAGCCAAGGAATGGAGTTCCAAGGCAATGGGCACCCGCAAGGCCAACGAAGAGAAGAAAGACAAGCCCGGCGGAATCACCATGGATTCGAGCGGCAAATGACGTAGTTCTCGACAGGGTCCACCATTCAAATGGCCTTCGCTCCACGCGAAGGCCATTTGATTTTGGGACTGATGACGAGTCACATTCTCTCGACCCTATTCAGAATTCAGAACTGTTCCTGCGTCACTCGCTGGTTTGGATCATGGGCATCGCCGTGCGGACGTCCGACTCGGAGAAGAGGCTCAAAAGGGTGACTCCGTAAGCTTGATCTGGAGGGCTTTGTCCAGCGAATCGTCGAAGATGGGATTTCCGGTTTTGTTGACCAGGCTCGCCAGGAGGATGACGTCGGATCCGCCAAGGGCAGGCCGAGCGAAATAGACGCGCCAGACAACGAGGGTTCCAACAATGAGCAAGCACGCTAAACCGGCCGCAACGACAGCATGGCGGCGCTGGTTCCAGCGTCCAGGCGCCGGCCGCAAGGCGTGAACTGGCGCGATTTGTGGTTCGACAATGGATCACCGGTTCCGAGCGCAGAGCTTTTCAATCCAGCAAAAGGATCCTTTTCAGCGACTGGCGCAATGGGTGCACCATGGGCCGGGCACACCGCCACATTGCTCGATGCGATGACGGCACCGTGCTTGTGGCAGGAGGAAGCTCCTACTGCGCGCCCTCTATCTTCTCAAGTACTGAAGTATTCGATCCTGCGACCAACACGTTCACGCCTGAAGGGTCAATGGGGGGCCGCGCGCTACTCTCACACCGCTACGAGACTGAACAGCGGCCTGGTACTCATTACAGGAGGAGTATCTAGTACATCACCTTCTTTGCCCGTGGTGATCGTTAGTTCGGCGGAGCTTTACTAGCACCGGCAAGGAACTCCTAAGATCGATGCGTTGCTCCGGCCTTATTTCGCGCCTTGTTTCAGGATTTCTTCGGCGAAATAGTTTCGTACCTTTGCATCGTCGCGCAGCATTTCCTGGTAAGCGATTTTCAGCAACTGCGCGTGGCTTTCGCGCAAGCCCTGGCGGATATGCTGTTGGACGCTTGGGTTGTTGAGTTCGCGTTGACCGGCGGGCTCGCGTTCCAGCAACTTGTAGATGGCATAACCGGCCGCGCGTTGGGTGGGACCCGCGCCGCCATATACCGGCAGCACATCGGTCATTTGTCCGGGCTTCAGCTTGTTGATTGCACCGAACGTTGCAGGATCTCGCTGCTGCAATACAGACTCGGGGACGAAGCCCATATCGCCTGCGCTTGAATTTGTGTTGGGGTCTTCGGAATAGTTCATCGCGAGCGAGCCGAAGTCTTCGCCGGTTGTCAAACGGTTGTGGATCGTCTGGATCTTCTTGCGCGCATCGGCATCGCTCGTCGCCTTGTTGTTTTGCAGATTGCCGGCTTGCTGCGAAGGACCACTCGTCACGACAATCCACGCCAGGTGGTACTGAGGTTCAATCACATTGAACTCGGATTTATGTTGCGTGTAGTAGCCGTTGATATCAGCATCCGTGATATTGATCTTGGATTCGATTTCCTTGTTGATGAGTTTGTCACCGGTGAGTTTGCGGCGAATCTGTTTCTTCAGGTCATCCAGCGTCATGTTCTGCTGCTTCAGCCTTTTGGCGAACTCTTCCTCCGTGTAGGGCGCCTTGAACTCAATCAGCTGCGCATTTACATCCTCGTCGGACGCAGAGAGGTTCAGCTTCGCGGCACGTTGATCGAGGATCTCACTGTCAATCAACTGGCGCAGGAGGTTGAGCCGAACGATGTTTGCCTGCTCAGGGCTGGGATCCTGCGGAGCATCGCCTTGTGTGGCCTTGTAGTTGTTATAGGCTTTCTCCAGATCGGAGCGAAGAATATCCTTGCCGTTGACGATTGCCATCACATCGGGCGATGGAGTGTGCCCGCATGCAGCCAGGGCAATCAGCAAAACTGCGCATGGAATAACAAGAGCGAAGGACGTACGCTTGAACGACGATGCTTGGACTTGCAACCTATGTCTCCTCGGGAGCCCCGCCTACCACCCCATCGACCAAGACCTGTCGATGAGAACCCCGGATCACCACCCCATCAACCAAGACCTGTCGATGGGGGCCCTGGACCGCGGCCCCGGAACTACAGGATAAATCCCAAGACCGAGGCTTCGAAACGAAAGACTCACATGCGGGATATCGGTTCGAGCGTCAACTTACGAAGCTGAGAGCCTGGCGTCGAAGCGAATCCCCCAGTCACGCCTACTTGCCTTTGGCCGCGGGTTGAGCGGGCGGTGCGGATGGCGGCGGTTCGATACCGTCCGCCCGCAAAGCCCGATCGATTACGAGCCACACTTGTTCCTCGGGTACAGCGCCATTGATACGTTCGCCATCCACAAAGAGAGCGGGCGTTCCATCGATTCCCAGCGCCTCGGCCTCTTTTGCGGATGCGCGCACCTGCGTTTCATCCTGCTTGGCAATGCAGGCGTCAAGCTTGGTGCTATCCAACTTCGCCACCACGGCCTCGTCGCGGGCAATACGATCCAGAGCCGCATAGCTCTTGGTCAGGTTGCGGTCTTCGCCGTTTACTTCCTGGCCGTGCGCATGCACATAATCGACGAAATTCCAATAAGTCTGCCCATTCTGCATGGCGATACAGTTTGCATCCACCGCAGCGTGCATCGCCCAGGGATGCATGTCGGTCAGCGGGTCGTCCTTGTAGACAAACCGCACCTTGTCCTTGTATCGATCCATCGTGGCCGGGAACAGAGAGGTATGCATACGCGCGCAAAACGGGCATTCAAGATCGTCAAAGTTGATCACAGTGACTTTTGCATCTGGATTGCCGCGAATTGGTCGCCCGGCAATGTCGATGTTGAAGACGGGATCTTTCGCAAGATCGAAGGTCTCCAGTCGCGCCAGTTTCTTGTTGTCGGTGGAGACGAGAAAGTCGATGACCTTTTTGGTCGAACCATGGGACAACGTGACGGGCAGAGTATCGAAGCCGGAGATCTGGCTTGAGGTCCGCTGGCCGAGAGCGACGGACACCTCGGGCGGAATGCCGAACTGCGAACGTACCATCACTTCAATGCGCCGGTTCAGCGCTGCGTCCTGAGTCCCCGAGCCGGGTGACTGGGCCTTGCAACCAACGGCCAGGCTCAAAGCAAGCAAACCGGCCAAAAAGTGTATGCGCAACAAATGATTGTCCTCTCCTGCAAGGATATCTCAGCCTAGCCCTTGCCGAGCGCGTTAATGGACCGTTGCCAAGTTACTGAGTAGTGGACGCAGAAACCCGCAAAAAGCAAGCAAACGGCATTACGCAAGAGGGGCGATTCGGGTTACGGCTGGCACAACGCGGGCATCAGTAAGCCGGTGGGAGGGTGGGATCGTGAAAGATCGTTTTCGACCGACTGAGACCTTCACCCGCCGAGCCGAAGTTGGCGAGCGTAAAGCTGTAGAGATATTGGGTTTCATCGCGTACCGATCCCAGTGCGAAACGCCGGTAACCCACGCTCAACCCACAACAATTCCAGTTGTAAACGGCTTGGACACCGGCGTATTGGGTCGCGCGATTCACAAAATCGTACCCTCCATTTGCCGCGAAGTTGAATCCTCCCGCGTTGGACTTTCCGATCTCGATAAAAGGCTGCAGTTGCTGGCTCTGGATGAGGGAAGCGGCGCTGCCCTTTTCGTCGACTGCGTTGAGAAGAGAGTGACCGAGCCCAACAGTGGTCTTACCGAAGCTATAGCCGGCAAACAAATTATTCGCGTCGAGGCGCCCGGCTTTCGGATCGTAGTCCATGTCCCACTCGATGCGCAGATTATTGATAGCTTCAAAGCGCAGGCGCGAAACCAGCGGAGACAAATTGCGTGCACCGGTCAGAAATGCAATGCCGGTCAAGTCGAGCGTCGTGTCGAAAACGTTTCTGCGATCCTGAATGATCGCTCCGCCGAACGTAGGATTCAGGAAGTATTTCTGGGCAATCTGCCAACTCGCCCACTCACGAGGCTGCGCGGGACACGGAGTTGAAGTTTCGCTGTCTGCTGCAGCGCAAGGCTGGGCATTCTTCGATCTCGCGTAGAAGCGTTGCGTCAAGGCGTAGCCCACCTCGTTGGTGTCGGTGGCGATGTCCGCAGGGTCGATCAGCGGAACGTTGCGCGCTTTCACACCGATTCCACCGACGAAGCGGTACATGAATTCCGGTTCGATCACGTGGCGCAACACGTGGTTTCCGACGGTGAAGTCGCGTTCGAGGGCAGGAGGCCTCAGATCAACGGCAGCCTCAACGTCGCCCCGGCTCAAGGGCTCGTGGCTCACGGTGGGCGTGCCGCCATTTGCGCCCGTCAGATCCGGATCCTGACTGCCGGTATAGAAGGTCTCACGAAGCGCGACTTCCGGAACCACGCTCCACCCGCCTCCCACCAATGGCAGCGACAGATGAGGATAAAAATCGAACCTGCCCATGTTGCGGACGTGAAATCCGAATTCAGACCGGCCGAGATAGCTGATGGACGAACCCATTCTCCAGTAGAGAGGCGATGTGTGGAGCGGTTCATCGAGAACATCGAAACGAAGGCTGGGCAGATGCAGGATGCGCACTTCATCGCCCTGGGAGGAACTGGCGAAGTTCTGCAGCCGCTCAAGGTAGGCCGAAGGCACAAGGCCGTTATGGCTGTGCGTCAGCGACATCGTGCTGTGCACTTCGGAATTGACAGCCTGGAGGTAGTTGTCGTCGAACGCTAGCTTGTAGATATAGCTGGAAAGATATTCGGCATTCACCGTTGCGCGGGTTTCCTGGGTCAGGTCGTAACGGCCGACGGCCACGATATCGGCGCCACCCTGATTCACCAATTCGGTTGAGGGAGGAATGATGATGCCGCGATCGAAGAGCGCATTCCATGTCACAGTGAAGTGGTCGAGGCCCGGACCCTTGTAGCGGAAGTCGCCTTTCGGAGCCCAGCCGCGCTTGCTGAAATACTCTGTGCCGACCAGCATGTCCATGCTGCGATTCAGCACGACATAAACCTGTTCGCCGAGGACCAGCCCGCGCGTCGAAGAGTTCTCGATGACCGGGATCATCAATCCGCTTTCACGCCCCGTCTCTTCCACCGGATGACGCAAATAGGGGAGGTAAAACAACGGAATCCCGAGAAACTTGAAGACGGTGTTCCTCGTGGTGGCCTCGTTGTTGGCAACGGTGATGGAGTGTGCGATCAACTGCCAATCGGGTTTGGGGAGGCGGCAGTTGGTCATGGTGCCGTCGACGATCTTGTAGCTTCCTTCTCCGGTCTGCAGCAGAACGCGGCCCGAAAAGAGAAATGGGTTGGTGGTGGAGTACACCGCGGTGCGTCCGGCCCGCCTGACTCCCAGCGAGCCGCTTACGTCGTAGAAACGCGCGGTGTGCATGTCGAGGCAAATGTCGCCATGCGAGGCGGTGATGTAGGCATCACTGGGGCCGCCGGTGACCTGAAGGTTTCCTTCGGCCTCGAGTTCAGAGGTGGCGCGGTGGTAGACAATTTTGTCGGCGCGAATGATGTAGTCGCGGTAGTAGACGACCACACCATCGCTGAGCGTTACGGTGCCTCCGTCTCTTGAATATGTTTGCAGGCCTGCATCCCAGCGCAGAGGCACGCCTGTGGACGGCTGCGGCTCTGGTTTTGCAATGGGAATGGCTTCCTGTCCGGGGTCGTCGGGGAGTTGCGACGCGGGTGTTGCCTGACCGCTGGTTACGCCGCCCGCTGGATTTTGCGCAGGGGGTAACGCATTGGTCAACATCTGTCCGGCAAGTTGCAGGTGACAGAGGGTTATCACCGTGATAAACACGAGATTACGAGGATGCATCCGAGGTCCAAGGCCAGCATAGCAAATGCGAGCACGGTTCATTCGGTTGCGGCTCCTCCTCAGGTGTTGAGACGTAATAAAAGCGTCAATCGCGCTGCCGTCACAGAGATGCGCTGACGGAATTGGATTAGCAGGATTGATTTGGCCGGGTTGATTTAACGGGGCTAATGCATTGGTCCAGGGAATATTGAAGGGAATTTAGAGTTTTGAGCACACTGGCTAGCTCGCCTACCCCCCTCCCATCGTGGAAGCAGGAAGTAAATCGTCGCCTTGCGGAGCACAAGACTCGCAAGGGGATTGAGGTCGTGGACCAGGATTCCGCTGACGACGCCCACTCGTCGTCAAACAGCCGGGCCGCGGCAGCCGCCGCACGGGTTGCAGCAAGATACGCCAAGACGCCCAGCTATAGCGAAATGCAGGCTGCGGAAGCGCGGGGTGCATTGCGCGCCGCTGAGGCAGCCACACGGGCGGCGCTCGAGGCGCAGGCGGCCGCGCAGGCCGTGCTCGATCACTTCGAGAATAACGGCGACCAGGTTGCGGAGATTGACTACGAAGTGCGCTCCGCCGAAGTGCCCAGCCGCTCCATCGAAGTGTCCGTACCAGAGAAACGGACAAAGAACTCCGACAGCGTGAGGCGGACCGAAGCGTCAGCGACCAAGAGGACTGAGACAGCGGCAACCGCGGGCCTTGAGATTCGCTGGGAGCCGGATTTGCCGGTCCGACATGCGCAGCATGAGACTCGTGCAGCGCGCGTTGAGTCGTGGGAGACTGAGTCGCAGGACGCTTTGGACAGCGGAGAGATGTATGAAGCCGTGGAGGCTGCGCAGCCCATTGCCGCCAACCTCATTGAGTTTCCGCGTGAGATCGTGGCGACGCGCCGGATGCGTCCGCGCATCACGGAAGCGCTTGTGGAGGATGATGAGCCGCAGCAACTCAGCATTTTCGAGGTAGACCCGAATTCCGTTTCCACCGTGCCGATGGGGGCTGCTGCGAGGACCGTGGAAGAGCCGGCCTGGATCGGGTCAAGCTGGCAGCAGATCGAGCTTGAGGATCAGCCGCAGACCTTACCCGATTACTATGCGATACAGCCGGATGTTCCCAAACTCTACCAGGCGCCCTTTAGCCGCCGGATGATGGCGACGATGGTGGACGCGGCATTAATCTTGAGCCTGGTGTGGGGAACGGCCTACCTGGTGGCTTCGCAGTTCGATCACTTGCCCGGCCTGCGGATCGCCGAAGTGTGCGGGGTCATTGCAGCGCTGGGGTTCGCCGCGCTCTACGAGTGGTTCTTCCTGACATTTGCCAAGGTGACGCCGGGGATGCGGTATGCGCAGCTTTCGCTCTGCACCTTTGATGATGAGGTTCCGAACGCCGCACAGGTAAAGGGCCGGATGAAGGCGATGCTGATTTCCGTTCTTCCGGTGGGCCTGGGCGTGGTGTGGTCGATCTTCGACGAGGACCAGATGAGCTGGCACGACCGGCTCTCGAAGACCTATCTGCGGCTGAGCTAAGAAGGGAAGATTTTCGCACCGACCTTTGGCCACGCTTCGAATTCGTTTATGCGCTGTCTTGTTCCCCTATCAGGCGCTCGCGTAATTCCAGAAGATCGCTACGAAGGCGTTATTCTGACGGCCTCGAATTCAACTGGATGCCAGCATTGGTTGCTGGGACTGGCGCTTGATCTGGACCAGGGTGGCGTGGAGACATTCGGCGGCCAGGCCGTGCAGGAGGAGCCGATATCCCGCCTGGAGCGTCGAGAGCGGAATCAACGGGTGCTTGTTGTTGACCAGGCCTACATAGGAGGCGTCACCGAGCAACTTCGAGCTGTAGATGGCCACCGTCTCATCCAGTTGCAGCGAGTTGCAGGCGCGCCAGAAATCACTGTCGGTAAGAAACAACTGGTAGAGCGGCGTGTAGATTTCAATTGCAGATTCGAGGTCCAGAAAGTTCAAGCGGCCCGTGGGCAAACTGGCTTCATCAATCTGAAATGGCCCATCCGTGATGCAATCGAAGTTGGGATGCTCCTGGCGGCTCAACTTGATGCCCTGCGTCTTCATCTCGCGATTGAGGCGAATGAGGAAGTTATAGATATTGAGGTCGTGTTTGAGAAAGACGTTATCGCGCAGATCGTAGAGATTGTGAGGGCGCAATGGATTGAGTGGGATTTGGACGCCCGGGACATTGGTTGCAACGAACTGAAGAATTTCGGTTCCGATATGAAAGTGACGCAGGATCAAAAGATTCGCGTCAGGACGGACGAAGATTTTCAGTCCCCAATAGATGGTCCGGTGCAAAATCTTCGATGACGTAAATTTGTTGGGGATGAAAATCTTGAGAATCTGAAAGAGGACCAGCATCAGCTTTGCGAATGGCCGTATCAAGGGAAGCATGAACTGGCGGGATTTGGAGCCGGAGTTGGCCAGCAAGGCGGCCTTGACTTCGTCGCTGAGCGGCAGACTGGCGTCAAGGTAGAGCGCGAGCCAGGGATTCGGATCCTCAGGGTTATATGGAGCTTTCTCGTAGAGTTCGGTAACGTCCATATCGGCGGTGCCCCCTTGTCAGTTTCTGGATAGATGCGTCGTTCCGGATACGGCTGTCGGTCCAGCAAAGTCAGGCGCAGTTGGGATGCGAATCTCGCGAGCAAGTCCAACTGCGCGAAGAACTCGAATCACCTGCCAGGTCCAGTCAAATTGTCCTCTTGCCAGACCGTGCTTCGCGCTCCAGGGAAAACGGTGATGGTTTGCGTGCCATCCTTCGCCGAGGATCAGCAACCCCATGACAAAACTGTTGCGGGAACGGTCGTGTTGTCCCGAGAGCTGATTGCCAAACATGTGCGCGATGCTGTCAATCGCGTCTCCCATATTGTAAAGAGCCACGAGCGTGAGCCAAACAATGGCACATCCACGAATTCCCCAGAGGTACCAGGCCGCCAACACAGGAACGAGGAAATGCAGGTGCATGGCAGCCGCGTAGGGCCACGGGCGGCTGATCAGCCGGTACCAGGGGTCGGCGGAGACGTCGGGTGCGAGCGAACTGAATTCCTGGTTGGTGCGGGGGCGCATCCATGCGTCAATAAGCAACCGGAAAGGGCCTGCGAGGGAATAGAGAACGCACAGAAAGACGTTGTCCGACCCGAGATACCAACCGACGTGGGCATACCAGAAGCCGCGTTGCAAGGGGGAGTGAGGATCGAGGGGCGTGTCGGTATGCGCGTGATGATAGCGGTGATTGCCCACCCACTGAACGGGAGTGCCAGTCGGAAGCCCGAGCGTGACCAGTGTTCGTTCGAGCCATTTGGGAAGCTTCAGCGAGCGATGGGCGAGCACGCGATGATAACCGAGGTTGATAGCCAGGCCCGCCAGCACGTAGTAGACGAAAAAGAAGGCCAGTATCGACGCGATCGACATCAGAAATTTCCGATCTCTTCCAACTGCAACGCGTAGAGCCGCGCAGTGACCTTGGCGCAACGGACAATTTCGGGCACGAGTTTCGAAGTGAGGATTCCGCTGGCGATGGCGAGATCCAGTCTCTTGAAGTGTGTAATGTCGCTTTCAGAGTGGTAGAGAAAGAAGGAAACTGCTTCCTTTTTCAGGTCAAGCGTTTCCTGAATCTTCTTGCCCCATTGTTTGGCGATTCTTTGCCCGACGCCCTCGACGATGAACATGGCGCCGATGAGGTGGAACGGATTTTGCTGGCCGGCCATCTCAAGGACGTACGCAGAGAGAGCTTCGCTGCCGATGTTCTTGCGGCCTGAGCGGATGGCGTCGAGGCTGCCGCCTGCGAGTTCGAAATTGCGCTCCAGCATTTCGAAGTCGCGATGCTCGTCGCTTGTGTGCGTGATGAATGCGCTGCGAATGGGGAAGTATTCCGGCGTAATGCTGGAGGCTGCACGGCCGATCCAGCGCGAACCTTCGATGACCTGCTGCCGCAGGTTGAAGAGCAGCGCACGGTAATCCTCAACTGTGAAGCGGCCATCGTAGAGCTTTTTCACGATAGGGACGCGCTGGAGGCGATCTTCAAATTCAAACCACACCAGTGCCAGGTCGCGCACGAGTGCTTCGGCCAGCGGATCGTTGGAGGTGTGCAGTTCGGGAGGCTGTGCGCGGAAGATGGCTTCGGGTGCGGCCTCGGTGCGGGCGGTGCTGCTGGCGCCTTCCACGACTTTCAAGAGCATGTAGCCGAAGAGGAACCTTCCGCTCTCGGGGACCATGCAGAGGATGGTGTCGCCGTTTTTCAGTTTGCCGGAGTAGAGTAGCTCCTCGAGGAGGAGGAAGGTTGATGCCGAACCGACGTTTCCGGTGGAACTGAGGTTGGTGAACCATCGTTCCTGAGGAATATAGAATCCGAGTCGCGCAGCCAGGTCGTGCGATTTGTCGCGAAAGACGTGGGAAGAATAGTGAACCGCCAGCCAGTCGACATGATTCGGCTCGAGGTTTTTGTTTTTCGCAATCTGCAACAGTCCTTGCACGGCGTGACGCACGACTTCGTCGAGCATGCGAATGTCCTGGCGAAGATTGATGGCGCCGGCGTCAGCGGCAAGATCATAGCTTGGAAAATCGAGCCACGATTTTGGGGCCTCGCCGTTCTTCGGCAAGCCGACATACATGCACGGTTCACACTGGCCGGCGTAGGAAAGCAGTTCGATCCACTCGATTTGCAGAGACAAGCCCGAAGCGGATGGTGAGCTAGAGAGCACAGCCGCGCCCGCACCGTCGGAAAGCATCCAGCGAAGAAATTCGGTATCGAAGCTCAAGCCTTCTTCTCGAACGACGCTCTGTGCTTCGAAGCGCGACGATTTGAAGAGGCGGCTGGGGAATTCGCTGGCGCAGACAACGGCGTGCTGCTTTTCGCCTTGAAGGATCTGCAGCATGGCTGATTTGAACGCCATGACTCCGCTGGCACAAACTCCGTGGAGGGTCGCGATCTCACAGGGCGGCGATTTCAGTTCGCCATGGACCATGCTGCCAAAACCGGGGATGGGGAGATCTCCCTGCGAAGTGGCGGCGGCGAGGAAGTCAACGTCCTCCAGATCGATGCCTGCGCGTTCGACAGCGGTGCGAATGGCATTAGCCGCCATGGTTGCGTTGGAGAAGAGTGTCTGCTGCTGGCGGTCGATAGCGTAGTAGCGAGCTTGAATGCCGTTTTGTTTCAGGATGCGTTTGCGGATGCGGGAGGTCTTTCCGTCGATGGTGCCGAGGAATTCCTCCATTGCATCGTTGTCAACGGGTTCGCCGGGCAGGAATTTTCCGAGCGATGTGATGAATGCCTGCATAATCACTTCCGGTGTCGGATTCTGGATTTCCTGGCGGTGCTTGCGCAAGTGTAACCCAGAGTCCGTTGATCGCGATGGGCAACGCGAAACTAGAGGTGCGGACCCGCACAATCGAAACGGCTCGGTTCGACGTGGAGACCGCGTCAGGAAGCGAGGGCGCGAATGGCGCTGACGCCGGCGCCGAGCAGGGCGGTGGCATCGTCGTTGGGCAGGATTTCGAGTGAATAACTGAGGAGCGGGCTCATCTTGACCATGGTTTCAAGATGACGGCGCAACATGGGGATATCGAGGAAGCCGACATTGTGGCCGGTGAAGTAGAAGCGGCCGGGGCCGGCAAGATGGATGAAGGACGCGGTTGCGGCGGCGAGTGCGCTATGCCAGAGTTCGACAAACTCGCGGCAACGGACATCGCCCTTCTTGGCCTGCGCGAAGACTTCTTCGGGTTCAAGGTCGAGGAAGCGCATACGCATGGCGCGGTAGCCCATGATGCCTTCAAGGTGACCAGCGCCGCCGCATCCGCAGAAGCGCTCCTTGGGGTCGAGGGTGACGGTGATGTGCCCGCCTTCCCAGACGCCTTCGACGTAGGGCCAGCGGCCGTAGCCGATGCCGTTGCCGATGGTCCAGACGCGGGTGAGTTTGTTCAATTGGCCGCGCGTGGCGGCGACGCCGGCGGCGATGGCATCGGCATCGTTGGCGATGTGGACAGGTGCATTGACACCCTTGGCGCTGAGGACGCGCGTGAGTTCTTCGGCAAGATGCATGCCTTTGATCTGGGTGAGATTGGGGGAGTCTTCGACGACGCCGTGACGAATCACGCCCGGGACCGCTACACCGATCGCATCGACGTCTCCCTTGCCGATCACCGAAAGGATTTCTCCGGCGAGGATTTCAACGAATTCGCCTACGGGGAGTCCGTTGAGCGCGTCTACCTCATCGACGTTCTGGGGATAGCGCACGGTTTCTCCCGCAAGGCGCATATCTTCGAGCCTGCCGGCAACAATGTGTTCCGTAACAACAACGCCAATTGCGGTAGTCATTTCGCCCTCCATGGGGAGAATGCTTGCGTGGATAAGAAATCGCCGGCGGTGAAAGGAACGCGTGTTCCGTGATTTCTGAAACCGTCCATTGTTATTCCACCTGGTAGCGGTGCAGGCGGCCGAGCCCGTTGAACGCCGCGGCCTTGTAGCACTCGGCGAGGGTGGGATAGTTGAAGACGGTGTCGACGAAGTAGTCGACTGTGCCGCCGAAGATCATGACGGCCTGACCAATGTGCACGAGCTCGCTGGCGCCTTCGCCGATGATGTGAACGCCGAGAACTTTGCGCGTGTCGCGATGAAAGATGAGCTTGAGCCGGCCGGTCGTGTCGCCTCGAATCTGGCCGCGGGCGGTTTCACGATAGAAAGCCATGCCGACTTCGTAGGGGACATCTTCATCGGTGAGTTGTTCTTCTGTTTTGCCGATGAAGCTGATTTCGGGAATGGTGTAGATGCCGTAGGGATAGAAGCTCGGGTTCGATGAAGTGGCGTTGTCGTTGAATGCGCGTGCCGCAGCGATGCGGCCCTGCTCCATCGACACGGAGGCAAGCGAAGGGAAGCCGACGACGTCGCCCACGGCGAAGATGTGCGGGACATTGGTCTGGTAGTGTTCGTCGACAGGAATGCGGCCGCGGTTGTCGGCTTCGATGCCGGCGGCGGCGAGGTTGAGATCGTCAATGGCGCCCTGCCGGCCGACTGCGTAGAGGAGGGCATCGCCAGAGACTTTCTTTTTGCTCTGGAGATTGGCGATGACGGTAGCGTCGGCGAGTTCTTCAACGCTTTCGACTTCCTCGCCAAGGCGCATGGTGACGCGGCTGTCACGCAGGTGATAGCTAAGGGATTCGATAATTTCCTGGTCGGCGAATTCGAGCAGCTTGGCGCGCTTTTCAATTAGAGTGACGCGCACACCCAGGGTGGAGAACATGCAGGTGTATTCGACGCCGATGACGCCGCCGCCGACAACGATGAGGGACTTTGGAAGCGAGGGGAGTTCGAGAACCTGGTCGCTGTTAATGATGGTGCGGCCGTTGATGGGAACTTTGGGCGAACCGGCAGGCTTGGTGCCGACGGCGATGATGATGCGGTCAGCTTCGATGGTGCTGTCGCCCGTGAGGCCCTCAACGCGCACTTGGTGCGGGTCGACGAAATGGGCAATGCCGTGGACGATATCGATGCCATTCCGCGAAAGCTGGGCCTCGGTTACGTCCACTTCCGTTTTGATGACGGCTTGAACCCGGAAGGCCAGGTCGGCCATGCTGATCTTTTCCTTGACCCGGTAGTTCATGCCGTAGACGGAGCGGTAGTTGTAGCCGGAAAGATGCAGTACCGCTTCGCGCATGGTTTTGGACGGAATGGTGCCGGTGTTGACGCACACGCCGCCGACGACCGATCGCGCTTCGACCACGGCAACTCGTTTTTTCATTTTCGATGCGGCCACGGCAGCGCGCTGCCCCGAGGGCCCGGAACCGATGACGACAAGGTCGTATTTGGCGGCGCTCATGCGCGTGTCTCCAGGGTGCAAACTGAGGGACGAAACGTGGTACTGAACACGGCGGCGGTTCGAGGCATACCAGGCACAGCATACGCCTTGCGATGGCCAGGCGCGGAGCGATCTGGGGACGGGAACGCGTGCTCCATCTGTGATTGTCTCAACCAGCGGGAGGTTTCAGCAATCCAGACAAGGATTGTACCCGGTGGCCTTGACGGCGGTGTAAAACTTCAAGCGCAGGATCAACAGAACGGGAATGGCGAGGTGTGATGAGGAAAAAAGAGCCCCAGTGAATCGGCAGTGATTCACCGGGGCAAGTGCCACCAGGAGGAATCAGACGTGTGCGGCCCGGGGCTGGCCCAGGAACGCGGGCTGTTGTATGCCGGTGTAGGAGTCGTGGGTAAGCGAATTGTCGAATTTGAACTGGCGCATCATTCCGTCGAGGTCGCTTGCCAGCGAGGCGAGGTTCTTGAGGGCCTCTACGGATTCCTCGGCGCCCTGTGCGTTTTCGGTAGCGAACTCGGAGATATGGCCTGCGGATTCCGAGATTTCGCTTGAGGCGGCGGTCTGCTGGGTTGCGGCCGAGGCGATCAATTGAATCTGATTTTCCACCTGCTTTGAAGCTTCGATTGTGGCTTCGAGGCTTTTACGAGCGCGCGCGGTTTCATTCAGGCCGTTTTCGACGGCTTTTCTGCTCTCTTGCATGACTTCAAGGGTGCCATGGGTTTCGTCCTGGATACTGCGGATGGTGGCAGCAATCTCTTCGGTTGCGCCCTTGGTGCGTTCGGCAAGGCGACGAACCTCGCCGGCCACGACTGCGAAGCCGCGGCCATGTTCGCCGGCGCGGGCAGCTTCGATGGCGGCGTTGAGCGCGAGCAGGTTGGTCTGCTCGCTGATCTCCTGGATGACACTGACCACCTTGCCGATTTCTTCGGAGCGGTGAGCCAGCGAGGTCATTTTTTCGGCGACGGTGCCAGTGGCGGTGGCAATCTTCTCCATGGTGGCCGCGGCGGCTTCCATCACGGCTCCGCCCTGGTCAGCGGTTTCGGCGGAGATGCGGCTCGCGGAGGCAGCACTCTCGGCATTGTGGCTGATTTCGGCGATAGTGGCGGTCATCTCCTGCGCAGCCGCGGCGATCTGATTCGTCTTGCTTGATTGCGCGTGGGCGTTGCCGGCGGATTGCACCGCGCGAGCCGTGATTTCGGTTGTGGCGGCTGAAAGGGTGTCTGCACCTCTGCCCACCTCCTGCAAGATGGTGCGGATGGTTTCGGCGCATTTGTTCATGGCGCCGCCCAGGCGGCCGATTTCGTCGGTGCCGGTCACTTCTACGTATGCTGTGAGGTCTTTGGCGGCGAGGCGCTCGAGCATCTGGGTGCCTCGGGCGATGCGTGGTGCGATGACACGCGTGAGCACCGTACCGACAAGGATGCACAGAGCGACAATGAGGAGGGAGGCGAAGGCCTCAATCCAGACGGCGTGAAGGCTGGCAGTGGAATTCTCTGCCGCGGCCGTCTGTCCCTCCTTGACGTTGTAATCAAGAAGAGACTGAAGCGAATTTATGACCTGGTCAAAGGCATTGATAGAGGCACCGGAGGTGAAGATTGCCAAGGCCTCGGACTTCTTCCCGCTAACTGCAAAAGCGGCATCGCGATCGCTCAAATCGCGATAACGCGCGAAGGCGGAGACGGTGGCGTCAAAACCGTTGCGCTCTTCGCCTTGGTCCACGAGGGGCGCGTAGAGCGCCATTTTGCTTTCGAAGCTTTCGATCGCCTTGCGACGCAGAGCCGAATGCTCGGTGAGGCATTTTGCCGAAGAGCACACCAGCAGATCCAGGTCCTCACGCCGGAGCAGATTGAGGGCGCCCCGCATATCGGACAGGTGAATGATCGAAGGTAGCAAGTCCTGACCCATGGCGCGCGTCTTCTTCGAGATATCCCAATAGGTCAAACAGCTATACAGGCCGAGTACGACGCAGAGCAGGCAAACGATGCCAAATGCCAGCTTGAACTTGCGTCCGATAGGGACATTGCGAATTGCGAACATTCCGTCAGTTCCTTTCTCAAGGGAGTCAGCCTTGTGGGAGGCATCTTCCAGGGAACCGCTCGGGATGCTGCTTTCGGGCGGTTCCAGACACTTTGGGTTATCGGCGCAATGGAGAGAAGCGAGATAGTGCTGACCGCAAAATTTCCTTCGAAGGGCCAAAGCATCGAGGGAAGGCGCGGAAGTGTCTCAGGATGGTTCATGGAGTACGAACGCCATTTCTGCATTTTGATTTTTAGATTTTCTTCATGAAGATTTTCTCTTTATCGCCGATGCATCCAGTGTGCAGGTCGGCTCTCAGTCCTGCCGAGGCATGCGATGAGGCGGTTGACCGAACTTTGCATTACGTTTGCAGTGCTGTCTTTAGCGAATGGGCTGGGATTCGCAGAGGATCCAGCGGACCACCATCCCGCAGGCATTGCGAGTGCGAATGAGACACTGGTCCTTGGCCACGCGGAGCGAGGTGCTCCGGTGAAAAAGATCGATGCTTGCAGAGAGAGAGGAATCGAGCCGAATGCGGCGCCACCGACTTGGGACAGTCCGGCGGTGACCACGCAATGTGGCGCGCTGGAGATGGACAGTCTTTTCACAGCGCAACCGATGGGTGGTGGAGTTCACCAGGAGACGATCGGAACGACGGCCAAGTTCGGGTTCACACCGCGGCTCGAGTTGCGGTGGGGACTGCCGGGGCACTTGATCGAGAGCGGGAGCGGGGCGCGGTTGGTTGGCATAACCGATCAATGGATCGGTGCCTGCTACCGCTTTCATGAACAGAAGGGGCGAGTTCCAGACCTGGCGATGGACTATGCAGTCAAGTTTCCAACTGCGAATCCCGCGAAGGGTTTTGGGAGCGGACATACCGATCACGTGGGAACTTTTATCGCCAGCGCGGATGCGAAGAGCACACATTTCGACTTCAACGCGGCTGGCACGGTGGCCGGTGGTTTGCACGGGCATGATGGGGCGGCGCAATTTGGGCTGGCGGTGACGCGGCATTTCTTGCCGAAGCTTCTGGGAACTCTGGAAGCATTTGGAGGATCGCAGCCGGGCACATCGAATCGCTATGGGGCTGCACTGGCCGGAGGTGCATGGGGCGTTCGGCTGTGGCTGGCGGTCAACGGGGCCTATGTCCGTGCCTACACCTTTGCTTCTCCGCGGCAGCAGTTTCTCGTGGGACTCAACTACACGATGCGACCGGGGCTTGCGGCTCCGCAACGAGCAGCATTCGGAGGCATAGCGAGACGATGAACCGGTAACGCGAGGGAACGCTGGCCGGTCTTGTCGCTGGGCCGCCAAATCGATATGCTTGGCGCGACTGGAGAATGCTTGTTGAACGTTGCTGTTTACCTGCGACGCCGCGCCGGGATCGAGCTGGGGTTGAGTTTGATGGTTGTCTTCGGCGCGCAAACTTATGTTGCGGCGCAGGTGTCTTCGACTTCTCTGCCAACGGATGCGAAGCCAGTTGTTTCGCAGCACTTGACGGCGGAGCAGGATCGAGCGCGCTTGCTCGGGCTGCACGGTTTGACGGAGTCGGATTTGCGGACTGCGCCAGTTCCGGATGCGCGATCGCCCAAGGCTACCAATTACGACGAAGCGAAGGCCGATGTCTATCCAAAGTTGCCGGATCCGTTGGTATTCAACAACGGACAGCCGGTGAAGACTGCAGCAGACTGGGTCAAGCGGAGACGCGAGATCCGTGAGGATTTCGATCGCGAGGTGCTGGGGCGTTCGCCCGGCTTGATGCCGGCGGTGGAGTGGCATGTGATCAGCACCGTTCACGAGAAATACGGCGGGGTCGATGTGATTACGAAGCGGCTTGCCGGTCGAGTTGGGCCGTGGATGAATACGCAGATCACATTCAGTATCGATCTGTTGCTGACGGTTCCGGCGCATGCGGCAGGTCCTGTGCCCGTGATCATGGAGCTGGCGTTTGCGAAGGATTTTGAGCTGGCGACAAGCGGGCCGCTGGACAGCTATGTTCCGACGCCGTGGGGAGTGGATGGCAAACTCGCGGTGCAGCGCGGCTGGGGATTCGCAATTCTGAATCCAGTTAGCTATCAGAAAGATGATGGGTCGGGGCTAACGGAGGGAATCATTGGATTGAGCAATCGCGGGCAGCCGCGCAAACTCGATGACTGGGGCGTGCTGAGGGCGTGGGCATGGGGCGCAGAGCAGGCCAGGCATTACTTTGAAATGGACAAAGCGGTGGACGCAAAGCAGGTTGGGCTCGTAGGGCACTCCCGGTTCGGCAAGGCCGTGCTGGTGACGATGGCTTACGAGTACCGGGAATTTGCGGTTGGATACGTCAGTTCGTCGGGCGAGGGCGGTGCGAAGCTATACCGCCATATTTATGGCGAGCAGATTCCGAACCTTGCCAGCGCTTCGCTGTATCACTGGTTCGATGGAAATTTTCTTCGCTATGCAGGCAAGCTGAATGCCGGCGATCTGCCCGTGGACAATCACGAGCTGATCGCTCTGTGTGCGCCGCAGCCTCTGTTTATTGGAGGGGGCACCGATGCAGGGGATGGATATGCCAATCCCAACGGGGATGCGTGGGCCGATCCACGCGGGATGTTCCTGGCTGAAGTGGCCGCCGGACCGGTGTATCGGATGATGGGCGCGAAGGATTTGGGATCGATGGAGTTTCCTGCGATGGGTACTGCCCTAGTAAAGGGGGAACTGGCGTTTCGACAGCACGAAGGCGGACATACACCAGCGCCGAACTGGCCTTACTTTCTGGAGTTCGCCGCTAAATACCTGCACGCTCCGGGGGAGCAAACTCACTAGACAGTCATAAGTTGTTCATTACGCCATTGTCTGTTCTCTGATCCACAAAACGTAGTCCATGCCGGGCGGTGTTCCGCCCAGTGCTCGCAAGCGTGTGGCGCATTGGGAGCGATGTCCCTGGGTGTGAAGGCAGATCTGCAAAATCGCCTGCCGAACCGAAACATTGATGCCTAGCTGTGAAGTGCGAGTCTCCAATGTGCGTTCGAGGTCCGATTCATTCGCATGTGAGAGCCACTCGGATTCGAGGCGTTGAGTCTCGCTGAATCGATCGATGATATCGGCGAGATTTTCGGGGGTTTTCATTTCGTTTTCGCGAACGAAAGAGTGCTCGAGAATCGTGAGGAGCCAGAAGCGGTTGGCTACCAGGATGTGGTGAAGCATCTTGCTGAGCTCTTCGTCTTCAGCGGCGGCAGGATGTTGCTCGATTGCGTGCAACAGGTTGGCGTTTGCCCACCACTTATGGCGGATCAATTCTTGAATCATTGAGAGCATTGGTTGGCAACTCCAAAGAGATGGCTGGGGATTGTTGACAGCCGAGGTTCTAATCGCGACCGATAGGCGGCGTGATCCAGTATTGCAGGAGAACGAGGTCGAGAAAGCGGTCGAATTTGTAGCCGACTTCGCGGAGATGGCCGGCGCGCTCGAAGCCAAAGCGCTCGAGGAAGCGGAGGGATGCGGTGTTTCCTGAGTCTACGCCAGCGATCATGGAGTGCTTGCCCGCCTGCCGCGCCTGGACGATGAGCGCCTTGAGCAGCAGTGATCCCACTCCCTGGCCGCGCAGTTCTGAGGAGATGTGGACGGTTCCTTCGACGGTATAGCGATAGCCGGGCCAGGGGCGGAAATCCCCGTAGCTGCCAAAGCCACAGATATGCTCGCCGTCGGTCGCGACGAGGATGGGATAGTGCTGCTCGAGGCGCGTGCGCCACCAGCCGATTCGATCGGCAACGCTGGCGGGACGGTCGTTGTAGATGGCAGTGGAGTTCATCAGAACATCGTTGTAGATTGCGGTGATCTCTTCGAAGTCCGCTTGGACGGCATCGCGGATCTGCATGCTTCTACCTCGCATTTGACTCGGATGGTGGCCCGGAACCAGAATAGCTGTTCCGGCATAAAGGTTCGGTCAGGATGGAGAAGGCAGAGAAAGTCGAAGTGTTGCGGCAGTTGCAAGCCGGCCGAGACGCGCTGGGCGAGGCGCTTGCGGGTGTGGATGATGCGATGTCCGTGCATAAGCCTTCAGGCGAATCTTGGTCGATTCTGGATTGCGTGGAGCACATGGTTGAGTCGGAGCGGTACCTCCTGACGCGCTTGAACGCGGCTGAACACGCGGACCAGCCTTTCGAGAAATCGCGTCGCGAGGGCAAGATCGCCGCACTCGCCGCGGATCGCAGCCGGCGGATCGAGGCGCCGGAGCAGGCCCACCCACATGGACTGTTTGCGTCATTAACCGAGGCAGTAGCCGCCTTCGATACGACCCGGGCGGAGGTGGAACGTTGGGTGGAAAACTGCACCGGGGATCCCCGCTGCATGATGACGGACCATCCGCTGATCGTCGGGCCTGTGACGTGCTCGGAGACACTGATCATGATTGCCGCGCACCCGGCGCGGCATGCGAAGCAGATAACGGAGATTCGGCAGGAGTTCGCAGCGAAATCGAAGTGACACAAACGCCGGATGATGGGCATCGCCGTTCCTCTACCAGGGATCGAGAGAGACAAAACCGCCAGAGCAACTGATAAACACACGGCGATAGGCGATAGTAGGCAGCAACCCGTCTTCCCGCTGAGCCCGTCCGTTGCCAATTGCATTCATTGGAACGGTGAACGAAACCTGCCTCAATGCGCTCTTCCCGATCGCTACATCCTGCGGCCGAAGCACGGCAAATCGTTGTTCAAGTCCGCTCACCGTGCGCTTCAAGACGCGTGAAGGGTTCGCCGCAACCAGGTGGAGGCTCGCGTTGTTCGCGTACAACATTGGCGCATTGGTGCCGGAGTCCAGCCGAAGGAGTACGGGAGTCTTTCCGAGTGAGGAAAGACGGGCGGGAAAAACGATAGGCCGTGTAAACGGAAGATCTTTCTCTGTGCCGTACGGCTCCGCGAGTTTGATTCTTTCTCCCTTCACCTCGGCCGTGAGGGCCCCCGAGTCGTCCAGGCACAAGAAGCGGTGGCCATTGTCGATGAGCATGTCGAAATGTTGGAGGAAATTTCCGCCGAGGATGCCACGGATGCGCGGATCGACGGCTCGAAGTTGAGCCAGGTCTTCAACCACGGCGAGCGAATTGACCGCGGTGTGGTCTCCTGCGGCAAGATTGTCGATTGAGACTGCGGCTCTGCGTGAGAACGTGGCGGCACCTTCGACGCCGACGGCGCTTTGCGGCTTGAGATGGAGTTCAGTGGCGAGCGAAACGTCGATGGTGCTCACCTGCGCGCCGGTATCGACGAGGAAGTCATAGGGACCCGAGTGGTTGGCCTCCACGGCAACGACAATTAACGTGCCTTGGACAAGGCGCAGGGTTAGACTAGCTACATTCCCAGGGCAGTGCGCTTCTCCAAGAGCCGCGGGAGCGGCCTGGGAGAGAAGACTTGCTACGAGCAGGCATTTGAAGAGAGACATTGACGATCACCTCAGCCGGGTTGGCTGGGTGCAATGTCGCCTCGTGCCTCCACACTGTCGTGATGGTCCTCATATCGATTTCTGAAAGTGAGTGACGGAGTTGTGACGGATCACAAGCCCTGTGTTTTCAAGTTCGGGGAATACGAGGTCAGGCAGAGTGAGTTCCTGCTGATCCGGGGTGAGGAATCCTTTCCTGTCGAACCCAAGGTGTTTCGCGTGCTGTTGTTTCTGCTGCGCAATCCAGGCAGGCTGGTGAAAAAAGATGAGATCGTAAACGCGGTCTGGGAGGACTATTCGGTCTCGGACAATTCGCTGACGCGGAGCGTCGCCACGCTGCGCCGCCTGCTGCGCGACGACGCCCGCGAGCCGCGCTATATTGCAACAGTGCAGACCATTGGTTACCGCTTTCTGTGCCCCGTAGAGGTGTCGGACGGTGGCCTCAATCAACCTGGGGCGGCAGCGTCACTCACCAGAGACGAACAGAACCGAAGCATCCCGGAGCGACGAAAAGCCAAATGGGTTTTTGCTGCAGTTATGGCGACGGGGGTGGTAGTCGCAGTCGCGTGGTTTGGATATCGCGGCGTGAAGAACCAAAACGAAGCCGGCGGTCCAAATCTTGCCAAACATTCACCGACCGCGCCAGTCCGAGTCGTCCAACTGACCAATCTGAGTGGCAATGTTTCGTGGCCCGCATTCTCGCCTGACGGAAGGCAAATAGCTTTTGTTTGGGATGCCGAGGATCATCCCAGCAGGGGAGATCTATATGTGCAATTCGTCGGCGGCGACTCCCAGCCGCTACGGCTCACTCACACGCGCAGTGAATATTTGACTCCGCCAACCTGGTCTCCGGATGGCCGCGAGGTTGCTTTTGGCCGCTGCGACGACAATGGAGGAGCGATCTACACGGAATCTGCTCTCGGTGGTCCGGAACATCGGATCACAGACGTCGCCTGCCCATACGGATACGTTCCCCCTTTCAGCTTGACTTCTGACGGGAGGTCTCTGGTACTCGCCGACAGGTGTGTTCCCGATGGTCCGATAGGCATTGTGGTGCTTTCGATGGAAACCGGAGCGAAGCGTTGTCTCGTAGCCCTGTCGAAGGGAGAGGAGTCGGGAGACTCAGGACCAGTTCTTTCGCCGGATGGGCAAAAAGTGGCGTTTGTCAGGGTCAGAACTGGAGGCGCGGGCGATCTCTACTCCGTACCCCTTGCAGGAGGCGTACCGACCCGACTGACCACCGATAACAGTTCTGTCGGTGCCTTCATGTGGACCGCAGATGGAAAATTCATCTGTCTAAATTCCACTCGCAGCGGGGCGGAACGAACATGGCGCGTCCCGGTGGGTGGGGGCACGATTGAGCCGGAGACCCGATACCCCGGCGTCGGGGCTCTGTCTCGTGATGGCAGTCGACTCGTCTACCCAGGGCCTTCAGCCTTTATGGGTTCCAGTGTTTGGCGTGCAGAACTCTCAGGCGAGGGCGGAGCTGTCATCGGCAAACGGCAGCTTCTACCAGACTCTTCCCTGGACTATGGACCACAGCCGTCTCCGGACGGACGGCAAATCGTATTCGAGTCGATGCGGTCGGGGCATGACGAGATTTGGAAGAGTAATGCCGATGGCAGCGATCCGCGGAGATTGACCGCTCTCCGCGGTGCCGCGGGAACTCCCCGGTGGTCTGCCGACGGCAAATGGATTGTGTTTGACCACCTTCCTGAGAACCAGAACCACAGACAGATCTTCGTCGTCGACGAAGAGGGGCGCAACCTGCATATGGTCGTGTCGGGGGATTACGACACCGGCGTTGCCAGCTGGTCGAGAGATGGAAGTGCGATCTATTTCACTTCCGATCGTACTGGCAGCTTTCAAATCTGGCGTCATCAACTGGCGACCGGGCGAGACATGCAGATAACCCACGATGGCGGACAAGCCTGTTTTGAATCGTTCGATGGGAAAACGCTCTATTTTTCAAAATTTAGTGGTGGAGGCATCTGGGCAATGCCGGCCACCGGAGGCGAAGCGCATCACGTTACAGACGCACTCCATTTCGGTTATTGGGGCGAGTTTGCAGTTACCGAAAATGGCCTGTACCTGGTCGACTCTTCTGCAGACCCGGGACCAGCATTGATGTATTACTCCTTTCGGACGCGTCAGCTCAAACAGATTCTCAATCTGAACGGACCGGCAAAAGCGGTTCCCTGGAGCGCAAATCTCGGCGTATCGCGCGATGGGCGAACGGTGCTCGTCGTCCTGGGCACATTCAGGAGTTCCCTCGTCATGGCAGAAAACCTTCAATGAGTTTCTCAAGTTCGCGCGATGTGCGGAGATGATCCTGCAGAGCATTGACGCGCAAAGCGCTGCGCCTTACGCTGAGACTTATGGAATTCAAAGTTGTTGAGCTGGAGCGGGAGCCGATCGAGTTCGCTCTGGCACTGCCGCCCGGCAAGGTGGATCTAGGGAACGAAGCCACGCAGATGGGCAATCTGGCCACTTCGGGGCTTGCGGAAGTCCTGCACGAACACCGTGGCCCCAAAGATATCGTTGCCGATATCCGGCTGCGGGGGAAGTTCGCAGGCAGGTTTGAGGTTCCCTGTGCCCGTTGTGTAGAGCCTGTGGAAATCCCGATAGAGTCGGAGTTTGACCTGATCTTCAGGCCGGTGGTGGCGGACTCCGAGCCTACGGAGCGGTCGATAACGCCACCGGAGACGGAAATCGGTTATTATCAAAGAGACAGTCTTTTGCTTGAGGATGTGCTGCGCGAGCAGGTGCTTTTGTCCCTGCCGGTCAGAACGCTGTGCAAGCCTGACTGCAAAGGACTTTGCCCGCGCTGCGGTCAGAACCGCAATAGCCAGGATTGCTCCTGCGATGAGGGTCCATCCGACCCCCGCTGGGAGGCGCTTTCCGGGCTACGCAGCCAGATAAAGTCCTCAAAATAAATGTTTTGATGTTCCGCCCGCGCCGCAAGGCAGTCCGGAACCCCTGCGGTCTTGACGGGGCGCGAACACGAAAGGAATTGCATCATGCCGAATCCGAAAAGGCGCCACTCTACGCGCCGTACCGCTCTTCGCCGCTCCCACGACTTCCTTACCGCAACCGGAGTTTCGGAGTGCCCGAACTGCCACGAGAAGAAGCTCCCCCATCGTGCCTGCGCCAAGTGCGGAGAATACAAGGGGCGCGCGGTGCTCGAGACCAAGGAAGCCGCGAAGTAAACGGCGCTCACACCGAACGTGCCGGAATATGCAATGATGCAAGTGTTTGAGTCTGCGGGGTCGTCCCAAGGGAACGGCCCCGTCAGCATTTCCGGCGTTCGCGTAACATCATTCCAGTTCACGGTGACGCAGCATGCTCGTCGACATCGCTCTTGACGCAGTGGGTTCCGACAAGGCGCCTGAGCCTGAGATCAAAGGCGCCATCCTCGCCTGCCGCGAGCTTCCCGTCCGTATCCACCTCGTCGGGCCATCTTCAGAACTTCGCGATCTGCTCGACGAGCACCTGGAAAACGAGGAGCTGCCCATCGTGATCCACCATGCCAGCGAGCGCATTGGGATGGAAGAGAAGGCCGCGCAAGCCTACCGGAGCAAGAAAGACAGTTCGATGCGCGTGGGGCTGAGACTGGTGCACGATCGCAAGTGCGCCGGCTTTGTAACCGCAGGCAATACCGGTGCGGCGATGGCAACTGCGAAGGGCGTGCTTGGAGCGCTTCCTGGCGTGGACCGACCAGCCCTGGCTACGCCGATGCCGAGTTCTACAGGTAATCCGTGCGTGCTGCTCGACGTGGGCGCGAACGTGGATTGCAAGGCGCACAACCTGGAACAATTTGCGGTGATGGGTGAGATGTACGCAAGGAGCGTGCTGAAAATTGCGCATCCGCGCGTAGGCCTGCTCTCAATTGGTGAAGAAGAGACAAAAGGCAACGATTTGACGCGTGAGGCGTTTCCGCTGCTGAAAGCCCTGCCGATCAAATTCATCGGAAACGTCGAAGGGCGCGATATTTTCAGCGGGCTGGCGGACGTGATTGTCTGCGACGGCTTCGTGGGAAACGTGGCACTGAAGACCAGCGAGGGCGTTGGGCGATTTGTGCGCGATGTGCTGCGTGAGTCGCTGACGAGGACGGTAACGGCCAAGGTTGGCGCGCTGCTTTCGCGGCAGGCTTTCAACGATTTTCGTCGACGGCTGGATTATCGCGAGTACGGCGGAGCCCAGTTGCTGGGAGTGCGCGGGGTTTGCGTGATTGGGCACGGGTCGTCGAACGATCGCGCCATCTTTAACGGCATTCGCGTGGCCTACGAGTTTGCACATGCGGGGACGAACGAGCGGATTGAACAGGAATTCATGCGCAGGCCGAATCGCAAGCCCGGGCAAGGCGAAGATGATGCTTCCGACGCTACGATTCACTAGTGCGCGCTGATGCCACCCGAAGCGAATAAGACGAATCTCTACAATCTGAGGCAGTGGGGTGAGGAACTCGCCTGTCCGGCGTGCTACGCGAAGCTGCGGATTGAGGAAGCGGCTGTTGTGTGCACCGCCTGTGCTCGCTCCTATCCGGTTGTGGATGGGATTCCGGTGCTGATTCCGCAGCGGGCAATTGAACCCTCGACAAACTAGAAGACAAGAGCCTCGGCGGTTATTCTGGGGAGCAAGCTTTCTCCGGATCGAACCAGCGAGGTCACTCCTTGGCAACAGCAAAACTGAAGAGGGCGCTCGGGTTCCGTGACGTTTTGTTGTTTTATGTTGCTTCGGGACTGAGCCTGCGCTGGATCGCGACGGCGGCCGCGAGCGGGCCTTCGGCGATTGCGGTGTGGTTGACGGCGCTGTTGGTTTTTTTCGTGCCCCTGGCGGCATGTGTGTTGGATCTGTCCTCGCGCTATCCGGCGGAGGGCGGACTGTACATCTGGACGCGTGAGGCGTTCGGGCCGTTCTCCGCATTTATCTCCGCATGGACCTACTGGATGAGCAACCTGCCGTATTTTCCTTCGGTGCTGTTTTTTGCGGCGAGCAGCTTGCTCTTTGTCGGCGGACCGATGCAGCAATTGGCGGAGTCGCCGGTTTACTTCCTGGTGTTCACAGTGGCGATGCTAACGTTGATAACGCTGCTGAACGTGGTGGGGCTGAGCACAGGCAAGTGGCTCAACAATCTTGGCGCGATCGGCAGTCTCGTTCCGGCTGTAGTGTTGATTACTCTTGGCTGTGTTTCGTTCGCGCGATTCGGATCGGCAACACATTTCACACTGGCCGCAATGGTGCCACGGCCGCGGATGAGGAATCTGATTTTTCTTTCGACGATCTTTTTTGCGTTCGGCGGATGCGAAGCAGGATCGTTCATGGGCGATGAGATCAAGGAGCCGCGGCGGGTGATTCCGCGAGCGCTTTTCGTGGCCGGCGCGATTCTGGGGTTGGGATATATTGCCGGGACCGTGTCGATGCTGGTGGCGCTGCCTTCGAGCAGCATCAGTGGGCTCGGTGGTTTCATGACAGCAGTGGACTTTCTGGCGCGGCGGCTGGGGATGGGCGTGCTGGTTGCTCCAATCGCCGTGCTGGTAGCGGTAAGCAATGTCGGCGCTGCAAGTGCGTATCTTTCGTCGACGGCGCGGTTGCCGTTTGTGGCCGGGGTGCACCGTTATCTTCCTGAAGCGTTCGGGCGGATTCATCCGCGGTTCAGCACGCCGCACGTGGCGCTGATTTCGTATGGCGCGGCGGGCATTCTCTTTGGATTGCTCGGACAGGCTGGCACGAGCATTCACGGGGCTTACGACATGCTGGTAAGTATGGCGGTCATTACTTACTTCATCCCCTACATGTTCCTGTTTGCCTCGGCGATCCGGCTGCAGCGGGAGCCATTGCCGGAGGGAGCGTTCCGCTTGCCTGGCGGTCGACGGATAATGATTCCGCTGGCCTGCCTGGGCCTGGTTTCGACGGCCTGCACGATTGTGCTTTCATTGTTTCCAGCAGAGGACGATGCGCACCCTACGGCTACATTTTTCAAAGTGGTCATCATGACGCTTGTGCTGCTTGCCGCCGGCATTGCCGTCTACTGCTCGGGCCAGCGGAGGAAGGCGCGCAACATTACTGAGAGGAACAGTGCATGAGAAAAACCCTCGCCGAATTAGTGGATTTGTACGACGCGGATGCGCCTCTTGAAGAGGCATACACGATTCCGGCGCCGTGGTATCTGGATGCGTGCTTTGAGCAGGCGGAACGTGAGCAAGTGTACGGGCGTAACTGGATCGCGGTGGGGCGGTTGGATCAGGTGGCGAAAGAGGGACAGTTCTTCACTGTTGAGATCGCGGGTGAACCGTTGGTGATTGTGCGCGGATCGGATGGCGTGTTGCGCGCTTTCTTCAACGTGTGCCGGCATCACGCGGCTGCGGTTGCCAACGTGCCGTGTGGAACGGTGCAGCATCTGCGGTGTCCCTATCATGGCTGGACCTATGGGCTTGATGGATCGCTGAAGGGTGCTCCGGAGTTTGCGGGGGTATGCAACTTCGATCGTGCGGCGAATGGTCTGGTTCCAGTGCGTGTGGCGGTTTGGGAGTTGTTTGTGTTTGTGACTCTGGATGCGGATGCGCCGGAGTTGAAAGCTTGTTTTGGAGACTTGCCGGAACGCGTGGCGCCGCTGGCGATCGGCAACCTCCACTTCTTTGCGCGCAAGATTTATACGCTCAAGTGCAACTGGAAGGTCTACGTGGATAACTATCTCGATGGCGGTTACCACGTGCCGCACCTGCACAAGGGACTGAACAGCGTGCTCGATTACAAGGAGTACACGATCGAGAACAGCGCGCGGTATTCGCTGCAGTCGAGTCCGATGGTGAGCTCGCAGGAACACGCATCCTTTGCAACCACGCGAACTGGAGATCGGGCTTACTACTACTGGCTGTACCCGAATTTCATGATCAATATTTACGAGGGTGTCATGGACACGAACCTCGTGCTTCCGCTGGGAACTGATCGGTGCATGGTGCAATTCGATTTCTACTTCGCGGACGTGAGCGAGGCGGCGCAGGAGGGCAACGCGAAGAGCGTGGCGGTGAGCGATCGGATCCAGGACGAAGATGTGGATATCTGCGAGTCGGTGCAGAGGGGGTTGAGTTCGCGGGCTTATGCGGCGGGAAGGTTGTCGGTGCGCCGGGAAGGCGGGGAGCATTTGTTTCACCGGCTGCTCGCCGCGGATTTGCGGAAGGGGATCTGAGCGCAATCAAGGCTCCCAAGTGTCGCCTGGGAGGAGAGCTTTGGCTGTGAGGTCTACAGCGGAGCATTCGCGCATCGTTTTCTCCAGCAACCCCGCGGGTTCGTCCCACGGCTCATCGGTGAGTTGGAAGGTGGCCCAATGGACACCGAGGAGATGTTGCGCGCCGCAGTCAATGGCAATCTGAACGGCCTGTGAGGGGTCGGCATGCTGCGAATTCATGAACCAGCGAGGTTCATAGGCGCCGATGGGGAGGATAGCAACGCGGGGCGCGCCGCAGCGTTTGCGAATTTCCCGGAAGACCTTTCCGTCCTGATAGCCGGTGTCTCCGGCGCTGTAGATGATGCCGGCGGGTGTCTCGAGAATGAATCCACTCCAGAGCGCGAACCGGCGATCGCCAAGGCTTCGAGCGGACCAGTGATAGGCGGGGACGATGGTGGCGCGAACCTGATCTGAAAGCTGGAAGGTTTGCCACCAGTCACCCGTTTGTACCTGCAACTCCGGCGATTCCTTGCGGATGACCGCGTCGTTGCCAAGGGGCGAAATAATGGTTGGTTTGTGGCCCTTCCACAGACGCGCGAGGGTGCCGGTGTCCAAGTGGTCGTAGTGGTTGTGAGTCACCAGGACTGCGTGGATCGGAGGCAGGTCTTCGAAAGCGACGGAAGGCGGATTGCGCCGAAGGGGACCGATGGAGCGAAAGGGACTGGCGCGATCGGACCAGACGGGATCAACGAGGATGTTGAGGGCGGCGACCTGGATCAGCATCGATGAGTGGCCAATAGCGGTGACGCGCAAGCCATCGACACGCGGATCGGGCTTCAGTCCAGAACGAGAAGGGATGGATGCTGGCCACGGCGATTGCTTTTCGAATAGCTTCCAGCGAAGGAGTTCCAAGATGCTCTTGTCGGTTGAAGGCAGACCCGCGTGGAAAAACCGCTTGCCATCGAAATGGTCGGAGGGCGGGCCGTTGTAGTAGCGATTTCCCAATGAAACTCCATCAAAGCAGGGAATAGGGAATAGGGATTAGGGATTAGGGCTGACGAACAAACGGCTCATAGCGACCGAGAGCAGAGTTTCTCTGAACTCACGTGGTCAGGGCCTCGGTCTGTTTGCTCATCTTGGCGGTGCGTTCGAGCTTGTCCCAGTTGAAGGGCTTCCCGTCAATAGCGCGCATGAGGGTTTTGGCCAGCACGATGGAGAAGACCTGGCGGTAGGCGAAACGCTGGAGCCAGATGTGGAAGAGCAGCCAGCCGTCCCCCTTGTTGGCGGGGTGGCGTCGTTCGAGGCTGAAAGCGATGCCGGAGGTGACGAAGTCGATGAGGAGAAACGCGCCGAAATAAGCAAGCAGTTTTTCGAGGCTGGCGGCAGAGGCGGCTTCGGGATGATAGTGGCGGTCGACGAGGTAGTGCGCGAGTCCGGCGAGAAACATCAAGTCGATGAAGGGCGATACGAGCGGAAGGAACATCTGGAAGATAAGGATGTTGGGCAGCGCGAAGAGACCCATGGCCTTGTTGCGGACGAATGCCATGCGATGCTTCCAGACGGCCTGCAAAATGCCGAAGGACCAGCGGAAGCGCTGGCGCATCAGGCCGCGTGCGTCGATGGGGGCCTCAGTGAATGCGAGGGCGCGGTCTTCGTAGACGACCTTGTATTTCTGTTCCAGCAGATTCATGGTGAGGTCGGCGTCTTCGGCGACCGTGTTAATGGGATAGCCGCCGGCGGCCCTGGTTCCGGCGGTGCGCCACGCGCCAATGGCGCCGGGCACGACAGTGACGACATTGAACAGGTCGAGGGCGCGGCGTTCGAAGTTCTGGCTGGTGATGTATTCGAGGGCCTGCCAGCGGGTCCAGAGGTTGACGCGGTTGCCAACCTTTGCGTTGCCTGCGACCGCGCCCACACGCTCATCTTCGAAATGAGGAATCAGTTTGGAGACCGCATCCATGGCGATGACGGTGTCGGCGTCAATGCCGACATAGAAGTCTTCGTCGATGCCTTCCAGCGCGAAGTTGAGGGCCGCCGCCTTTCCCCCATTTGGCTTGGTGAGGACCTGCACGCGGCCCGAAGCGATGTCTTTCGCGTAGGCTTCACGGGCGACTTCGAAGGTGCGATCTGTTGACCCGTCATCGACGACGATGACGTGCAGATTCGTGTAGTCAGAATTCAGCACCGAACGGATGGTGCGGACGATGACTTTTTCCTCGTTGTAGGCGGGGATGAATACGGCTACGCGGGGATTGAATCCGGGCGAGGCTTGACGGTGCGGCCGGCGCAGGCGATCGATGATGGCGAAGATGCCGACGATAATGAGCCGAGCACTCATGACGACATCGCCGACGAAGAATACGAGGACGATGAAGCGGCCGATGATGGAGAGCGCTGAGAAGGCGATGGAATCTGGGATGGCGCGTATGTATTGCCGGAATGTCAGTTCCGGCATGACCTGGGCAGTCGTTTTGCCCAGAAGCGACGAGACAGGAACGAAGGTGTAGCCGCGCGCGCGGAGAGTGTCGATAAGGACGGGCAAGGCAGCTACGGTAGCGGAGCGGTCGCCGCCGCCATCGTGCATCAGGATAATGGATCCGCGGAACTGCGGCTTCGTCTTCATCCGTTCAAGCTGGTCGAGCACCGACTGCGTAATCTCGGCAGGCGTTTTGGGGTTGCGTTCGTCCCAGTCGTCAGTGTCGATTTTGTTGCCGATGACGATGTAGCCTTCGTTCTGGAGGCGAACCACGGGTTCGGCCTGAACGTCGGTTTCCGGCTCTTCATCCACATCGTAGGGTGGACGAATATAGAGCGGCTGAACGCCGAGTTGGCTTGCGAACAGGCGCTCTGTGAGCTTTACCTCGATATCAAGCCGCTGCGCCGAGACTTCACTGATATCGGGATGCGTATAGGTATGATTGCCGATCTCGTGGCCCTCCCGCTGTTCGCGCTTCATGATGCCGATGTTTTCCAGTGCTTCTTCGCCGATGATGAGAAAGGTGCCCTTCACGCCTTTCTTGTCGAGGACGTCGAGAATGCGCGGCGTCCATTTCGGATCGGGTCCATCGTCGAATGAGAGGGACACCTCGTTGGGGTGGTAGCCGTAATACTGCACGGTGTAGGTCCGAGGGTAGATATCCATGTGCTCATCGATGATGAGTTTCTTGCGAGGGTCAGGCTCGTCGGAGTCAACCTCGACGGTGCGTTTGCCCTGTTGGGGAAGGCCGGTAACACGCATAATGTCGCCTTCGCCTTCGGCGTCGACGTCCTGGCCGGGCGCCACCGAGCGTAATGCATCCAGGGAAGCCGGATTGCTGGGCTTGTCCCAGACATTCCACATGGACCGGTCTTCAGAGCCAAGGCGCCAGAGAGCGAAGGTTTGCAGGCCGAGCGCGCGCGCAGCTCGGAGTTCATTCAACATGGTCACGCCGTCGAGGAACCATATAACGTGGCGCGTGTGCGAGTCCTCGTCGATGTACTCAAAGTGGGGGTTGAGGGAGTTGTAGTCGAGGTCGAGATCCGCGTCCGCGTCGCCAGCCGTTTGCCAGACGTCGGGGACGTGGTCCTTCACTTCAGTGTTGACCACGCGAGGCTGGCGCATCTTGGGGTCGTGCGCCTTGGGATCGGGAATGGACATCTCCCAGTCGTAACCGTAGTTGCCAACGGCACAAATGAGTTTGTTGAGCGGAACGTACTTCTTTGCGCGCACGAGGTTGGCAACGAACCAGTCCTGGCTGGCGATGGGGCCCGGCTCACTTTGAACTTCGTGCTGATCGTAATTCATCAGGACAACGCCATCGGAGTTCTCGGCGATGGTCTTCAGGATATTGCCGTCTGTGCCGGCGCCATTGGTGACATAGAGGCGCAGGCGGCGCGGATGCATGTCGGCATAGAGTTCCTGAATAAACGTGGTGTATCCGGCTTCTCCGCCCTCGGGGAGATTCTCAAAATCGAGCGAGAGGCCGTGGTATGCAGGGAACGCCGCAAGAAACTGGAGAATCTGTTGGCGAAGGGCCGCGCGATTCCGGGGATCGTTGAGGAGATTGCCGACCCCGCCGTCCCAAATTTGAGTAGCGGAGTTGTAATTGTTGACATGCGGGAAGATCTCCGTGTCTTCCTTGGCCAACTGGATAGTGCGCTTGATGCGGTTGAGATCGTCGGGATCGTGGACGGAATTATGATCGATGACGGGAAAAGAGCGGTGGCTCTCGCTGTCGAGTGCGAGGAGCCTCGGCGCCGAGGAATCGACATGCAGCCACTCGGGGAAGAGCAGATCAATCTGGTGAACATGCTCCTTGAAGGAAGCGTAGCTGGCCTCGTCGTAGGGAACGTAATACGCGGCGCGCAATCCTTCGCCGGTGTTGAGGGGAATATCGGACGGTTTGCGATCGGTTTTGCGGCGTGCGGGGTGAATGGGTTTCTGGTTGCGTGCCAAGGGCGCCCTGTTCTGCAATGCCTTGTAGGTGTGCTTCTGTGTAGGCAGCAGCAACTCGGGCAAACGCTGGCCCCGGAGTACATTGAAGATAAAGCCGGCCAGCACAAGCGTGGATACGACCGCCGTGATGTCGAATATGCGGCGCAGGCGCTTCCATCGGGTTCGCTGGGGATCGAAAAATATCTGTTTATCGAGCATCGCCGTTTCTAAGGTATACAGTACGAATCGTATGGAAGCTGAACCCCTGAGTCAATTGATGCAAACGGTTAGGACGGCAGATCGCTTGCGTAATGCTCTGTGGATGCTGCCGGCACTTCTAGCTGGAGCCCTTCTTCGTTTTTGGATGCTGAAGCGATTCTTTGAGGTGACCGGGGACGCGCTCATCTACGGGGGGATCGCGAAGAATCTGCTCCTTTCGGGGCGTTATGCGCTGACGGTGGGTACGGGCGAGACATATCCGACGCTGATCCGGCTGCCGGGGTATCCCTTGTTTCTGGCCGTGTGCTTCAAGTTGTTTGGAATGGAAAACTATGCATCGGCTGCCTGGGTCCAGATCGTTCTGGAACTGGCAGGTTGTCTGCTGCTGGCGGATTTTGCGCGACGGGTGGCGCCCGCGCGGTTGAGCGTAGGTGCGGCGCATTGCACGCTTTGGCTGGCCGCATTGTGCCCCTTTACGGCTGTATATGCTGCGAACCCGCTGACAGAGGGGCCGACGCTGTTTGTGATCGCGTTGGCGATGGGTTGCAGCGCAAAGTTTGCCGAGCGCCCGGGATGGCCGGCGGCGTTGGGATTCACGTTTGCGGTGACGTATGCGGCACTGCTGCGGCCGGACGGTGCGCTGGTGGCACTGGCGTTCGGTCCAGCGCTGCTGCTGGCCCTGGTGCGGAAGAAGAACCAGATTCAAGTGCGCAGTGGAGTCAAGCGGATGGTTGCGGTTTGCGTGCTGCTGGCAGTGATGCCGTTTGTGGCCTGGACGTGGCGCAACTGGAGCACGTTTCAGGTGATTGAGCCGCTGGCTCCTCGTTATGCGACGGACCCGGGAGAGTCCACGCAGGCGGGCTGGGTGAGCTGGGTGAAGACGTGGTGTCTGGATTTCGTTTCGACTTACCAGGTGTACTGGAACGTGCCGGGGGATACGCTCGATATCACCAGGCTGCCTGCGCGGGCTTTTGATTCCCCGCAACAGCAGGCGGAGACGGCGGCGCTGGCACTTGATTACAACAACAACGGCGAGACCCTGACGCCGGAGATCGATGCTCGATTCGCGAAGCTGGCAAAGGAGCGGTATGCGGCACATCCCTTGCGGTCGTACGTGCTGCTGCCGGTTGGACGCGTATTGGATATGTGGCTGCGTCCGAGAGTTGAGAATCTGCCCATAGATCTGGACTGGTGGGTCTACAAGCATCATTACGCAGAGACGCGCTTCAGCTGGCTCTATGCGGGACTGAACGCGTTCTACCTGCTGCTCGGCGTCATAGGCCTATGCCTGCGGCCAAAGATGTGGCCGTGGATGCTGGCGTACATAGTGCTGCGCAGCGCCCTGCTGCTGTCCGTCGAGGCACCTGAGGCGCGGTATACGCTGGAGTGCTTTCCGATGCTGTTTGTGCTGGGCGGGGTGGCGCTCTACCGGTTAATGATTTGGGTCTTGCTGTCGGTTTTGAAGGCGAACACGCTGGAAGGCAGAGGCTGATTAAATTTGAAGTTGAAGTATAGGCACACGCGAGACTGTCCCTCGCCCTGGTCGAATACCTGCTTCAGGCTAACGCCGCGCGCGGTATCCATCCAGACAGTCGCCTTCACAAGGTTCTTTCGCACCGCAGGATCTTTGGGAACGAGGTCGAGTTTTTCAGTCTTCACGCCGTCGATAGTCTCTTCACCGCCGTAAGTGATGTCCCATTTCTCGGAAAGATCTTTGCCGCTGGCTCCGAAGCCAAGCAGAAGGTAGCCGCCGAGCTTGTCGTTCTTGTAGGTCGTCGCCTGGTTGATAAGTTTCTCGTACAGGCGAAAGACTCCCTTTGAAAAGGTATAGATCTTGGGGACGGGTTTGCCGTTCTCCTGTTCGATGTGCGCCGCCATCTGGAAATTGGAGCCGTTTCGCTCGTAATAAACCGTGCCCTTTTGCACTTCCTTATCGGGCACTGGATCGGTCTGAATGGAGTCGAACTCGAAATCGGCCGACGTTGAGCGGAAGTTGGCCGCTGCGGCGTCGAGTTTGGCCAGCACGGTTTTCAAATCCTGCGCGGCAATCTTCGGAGCGATCGAGGCAAAGAGGAATGCAGACATTGCGACGATCAGGGTTTTCTTTCCAAGGTGCATAGACTTCCTTTTCCTGTTGGACGGATAGATACGCTGAGCATGGGGACCGTCCCGGATTTTTTCTTCAGCCCTAGCGCCGAGCCCAGATCTTCCAAACGATGTTGCCCTGTGTGTCGGACGCGGTTTCCCAGCGAATGACCGAGACGGCGTCGCCGGTGACGGGTTCGATGGCCTTGCGCAGAATCTTTCGAACGTCGTTGATCGAAGCAGACGCTGGGACATTCACATCCGAAGGTGCGAGGGTGACGATGATGCCGCGCCCGTCGTCGCCGATGACCTGGATGGGGTGTGTTGGCCCGGCCGCTCGCGACGGCTTGTCGCCGTAATCCCACAAGTGCGGCGTGACGAAGATGAAGAGCAGGATCAATGACACCATGACGTCATAGTGGACGTTGCCGCGAGGATGGGTCCAATAGAAGTAGTTCTTCAGGAACTTGTTCATGCTTGCTCCTGCCGCGTGACGCGGGCAATAATGCGATCGAGGCCGCCCATGTAGGGACGCAGCGCATCAGGAACGATGACAGAGCCATCAGCTTGCTGGTAGTTCTCAAGAAGAGCGAGCCACGTTCGACCCACAGCGAGACCGCTGCCGTTGATGGTGTGCACGAATTCATTCTTGCCTTTCGCGGAGGGCTTGAAACGAATGTTGGCGCGGCGGGCCTGGAAGGCCTCGAAGTTGGAGCAGGAAGAGATTTCGCGGTACAACTGCTGACCGGGGAGCCAGACTTCGAGGTCGAAAGTCTTGGCGGAGCTGAATCCAGTGTCGGCCGTGCAAAGCAGAACCCGGCGATAGGGAAGCTTGAGAGCTTCGAGAATCTCTTCGGCGTCGCGGGTCAGCTTTTCGTGTTCAGCGTCGGAGTCTTCAGGACGCGTGAACTTGACCAGCTCGACTTTCTGAAACTGGTGCTGACGAATGATGCCGCGCGTGTCCTTGCCTGCCGCTCCGGCTTCGGCACGGAAGCAGGGCGTGTATGCGGTGAACCAAATGGGCAGGCGGCCTTCGTCGAGAATTTCGTCACGATAGAGGTTGGTGACCGGAACTTCGGCGGTGGGGATGAGCCAGTGGTCGTTGTCTTTGAACTCGCCGCGAGCGACGGCTTCGGCGTCAGCATCGGAGCAGCGGAAAAGGTCCTCGGCGAACTTGGGAAGCTGACCGGTGCCGAACAGGCTCTTGCTGTTGACCATGAAGGGCGGCAGCACCTCGGTGTAGCCATGCTTCTGGGTGTGCGTGTCGAGCATGAAGCCGATAAGCGCTCGTTCGAGACGTGCTCCCGCGCCCACATAAACGGCGAAACGCGCGCCGCTCAGTTTGGTTGCACGCTCAAGATCTAGGATGCCGAGCTGCTCGCCGAGCTCCCAGTGAGGCTTCGGTGTAAAGTCGAAGTGCGGCTTCTCGCCCCAGATTTTTACGGTGACGTTGTCTTCCTCGGATTTGCCGATGGGGACTTCGTCGCGGGTCAAGTTAGGGATGCCGGCGAGAGAGAGGCGCATCTGCTCATCGAGGGAGGTCGCGGACTTGTCGAGTTCGTCGAGCCTTTCTTTGAGGGCGCGTGTCTCGTCCATCACGGCGGTGGCGTCTTTGCCTTCGCGCTTGAGGGTGCCAACCTGCTGCGAGAGCTCGTTGCGGCGGGCCTTGAGCTGCTCTGAGGCAGTGATGGCTTCGCGGCGCCTCTGGTCCAGTTGCCGGAAGTTGCCTAGAAGGGCGGCAGGATCGGCGCCGCGGGCACGGAGTTTTTCTTCAACTGCTTCCAGGTTGCCCCGGACGAATCCCAGATCGAGCATGACTCTTATCAGTTTAACGGATGGGGGAGCTTTTCAGCTTCTTCGCCCAATTGGCCGGTGCTGTTTCAACGCACTTCGGCGATGCGGGCATCTTCCTGCTGGGTCGGGCCGGCGTCCACCTGGTCTTGCCAGCCTGGCAGGCGCTGATCGCCGGTGATGAGTCTTGCGCCGCGGGTGAACGTGAAGTATGTCCAGACCCATTGCGAGAAGACGGAAACGCGATTGCGGAAGCCGATGAGAAAGAAGATGTGCACCGTGATCCACGTGACCCAGGCCAGGAAGCCACTCAGATGAGCCTTGAAAGGCCATTCCACCTTGGCGACGGCGGCCATGCGCCCGATGGTAGCCATGTCGCCCTTATCGAAGTACCGGAATGCGGGGCGGCGTTTTTGTCCGAGATCAGCTGCGATCATTTTGCCGATGTGGTCGCCCATCTGCATAGCGGGTTGCGCGACGCCGGGAACCTGGCGGCCGTCCTGCTCGAAATGGGCAAGATCTCCGAGGACAAAGACTTCGGGAAGGCCGGGGGGATTGAGGTTGTTGTCGACGATGACGCAGCCGCGCTTGTCAGCAGGTGCGCCGATCATTTTGCCGAGAGGCGAGGCCTGAACGCCGGCGGCCCACAGGATGACGGCAGCGTCGATGCGCTGATTGTTGGCCTCGACCCAGCCAGGTCCAACCTTGGTGACGTTGCTTTTGGTGTGGACTTCGACGCCAAGGTCGAAAAGGGTGCGCTCAGCCTTGGCCGAGAGATCCTCGGGATAGGCGGCGAGGACGCGCGGGCCATTGTCGAGCAGCAGCACGCGAGCCTTGGAGGGGTCGATGTGGCGGAAATCGTGGCGCATGTAAAGTTTGGCGATGTCGCTGATGGCGCCCGCAAGTTCGACCCCGGTAGGGCCGCCACCGATAACCACGAAATTGAGTGGTGGATGCCAGCCGTGCTCCTGCATTTGCCTCTCGGCGAGTTCGAAGGCGAGCAGAACGCGGCGGCGGATCTCGACAGCGTCCTCAATGCTTTTGAGGCCCGGGGCGAAGGGCGCCCACTCGTTCTTGCCGAAGTAGGAGTGGGTGGCGCCGGTGGCGAGGACGAGATAGTCATATGAAAGGTCGGTGCCCGAAGCGAGGCCGATACGGCGTTCCTGAACGTCGATGCTGGTGACTTCGTCCATCAGCACTTCTGTGTTGGACTGACGGCGCAGAACCGTGCGAATGGGCTGGGCGATATCGGCCGGCGAGAGGACGGCGAGTGCTACCTGGTAGAGAAGCGGCTGGAAGGTGTGATGGTTGCGGCGGTCGATAACGGTCAAGTCCACCGCAAGGTGGCCCAGCGCAATCGCTGCATGGAGACCTCCAAAGCCGGCGCCTACGATTACGACCCGCGGTCGCGCAGCGCCATCACCTGCACGGAGCGGTTTTGTCAGTTCGCTCATTCAACCTCGCTCTCTGAGTATCTGATGCCCGAGAGTGGCGAGAGTGGCAGAGTTTGCCGATGCGGCTGAAAGGTCTATGGGTGCTGCTCAATTGCAATGGAGATAGCGCTTGTATTGCCAGTGACGGCGAGTGCGGCGAGGTTGGTGGCGAGGCCGGGGATCGAGGCAGGAGCGAACGTTACGGTGCCGTCGAGGGCTGAGTTCCCGATGGCGGTTTGGGTGGCGAGCAACGGAGCCTGCGCACAGCGGCCGTGGGGCGGGCAGGGAGGCGTCCATGCGTAGAGAGACTGATAGAGGGTGACGGCGCCGCCAGCCATGGGGTTGCCGTTCATGTCACGGACGCGAAGAGTGATCGATCCGGGAGTACCCGAGGCAGCAAGAGTCTGACCGGTTCCGGAGATGGGTTCGAGCCAGGCAAATTCGGCTCGGGCGCCGAGAGCGATGAAGCTAACGCACTGGCTGGTGCCATTCAGGCACGCGTTTGAGGTGATTTGCTGGCCTTCGGAGAGCGGTCCCACCGCGAGGGATTTGGAGGCGATGCCGTTGGAGTTGGTGGCGGTGGACGGTGGCCCTTGCGGAGAGATACCTCCAACGGGCTGCCAGGTTACGGTTTGGCCAGGAGCAGGTGTGCCGCTCAAGAGCGCCAAGGCTTGCGTGGTCCAGTTGACCGTGACTCCTGCTGCTACAGACAGCATCGGAGTGAGAGCAGAAAGGTTTGGCGCCGTACCGCCGCTGAAGTGAGCCTGCAGGCTGGCACCGTTGGTCAGGAAAGCCGTGACGACAGAGGAACCGGCAGAGGGAGCGGTGATGTTGATGGTTGCAATGCCATCGCCAGTTGCCGACGTGGAGCAGGATCCCGCGCCACAGGAGAGGGTGGCATTTCCGCTGGCGACGGCGAAGGTCACCGTGACGCCTCCGGCTGGGGTGAGGTCTGGTCCCAGCGCGGTCACGGAGAAGGGGATGGGAACGCCGATCGGGACGGTGTTGGCGGGAGCGGTGTTGAGGGTGAGGGAATCGCCGGTCGCGGAGTCGTAGCTGATGGCGCCGGGAAGAATGGTCATCGCATAGAACATGGGCAAGTCGTCGACCTCGACATCTACAGATCCGCTTACGTCAGGAGTGGCGGCGGGAGCGATCACAGTAATCTCGTTCGGCGAAATGCTGGTGACGACAGCTTTCTGTCCGCCGATGAGGACGGTGTCGGAAGGACGGAAGCCCATGCCGCGAATCACGATCGGGCCGCCGGCTGCGGACAGCCGGGGCGACTGGATGGTGTCGGCATAGAGAACCCAGCCGTTATAGGCGTAGTCGGGGCGTCCGTCACCGCGCATATCGGCGATACCGAGGCGAACGATGTCGTCGGCGGATGCTGCAACCTTCAGCCACGTTTCGCCGGTCGCATATCCGTTGAGCGCGGGAGCCCAGTTGAGTGTGGACGCGGAAATGGGATTGAACGCATCCCAGACACCGATGGTGGGGAGGGCCTTGGTTTCGGTGGGGAGCCCCGACTCATTCAGAGCCTGGGTGACGATGGTGAAGGTGTGTCCGGAGCGGACGGGGAAGGCAAACCAGTCGGTCTGACCCACCTGGCTGAGACGACCGCACCAGAGGCCGCTTGTCGGCAGGGGACGAGGCAAATCGGGCGAGGCTATGGCGTCCTGCGGATTGCCAGCGGCGGAGTCGGCGATGGTGACGGTGAGAGTTTGCGCACTGCCAGCAGACATGTTTGAAACGGACAGTACAGGCATGGTTCCGGAAGGCGATGGCGAACCGTCGACGTACGGGCCGACAGACTCCGTGAGCATAAAAAGTGGATCGATGGATTCGAAGGTGACCTGGTAATTCGCGATGGTCATGCCGGGTGGCAAGGGGATACCACTGAGATCGAAAAAGCCCTCGAGCGCGGGATCGTTTGAGCCCCATTCTGCAAGCAGGTTTCCATTTCGGTCCGTCCAGCCGGTGATAGGGTTACCGCGATTGCCGCTGAAATATGCGCCGGAAACAAAGGTTACGGTGTACTGATAGAGCGGATTCCCGTTGGAGTCGAGCGGAAGGGCGACGACGTTGACGCCCTGCATGCCGATACCGGTGCGAAAACTGAGCGTGCCCTGGATGGAAACGGTGTTCGCGGCGGTGATCTGCTTGCCGGGGAACGAAGCGATGTTTGCCGCGGTAATGGGATAGATGCGGTTGAGGGCTGCGATATCGTCGTAGCGAAGTTGAGCGGGGTTGGGGATGCAGATGCCGCCCATCGCTCCGCAGACGCCGCTCATCGGCTGCATAACGGGCCAGCCGAGCAGGCTATCGGGTTCGCCGTTGGCGAGCGCGCCAGGGTTGACCTGCGCGTAATCGAGGCCAAGGACGCGGCCGAAGGCCCGTTCCAGTTCGAATTGCATCATCGCGACGAGGTTCGAGTTGGTGGCGCACAGACCGTTCAGGAGAATGACGGCGTGGCCGATAGTGGCGTCGGGCTGGATGTTGTCGAGCCAGGTTAGGACACCGTTGTTCTGGCAGCTCGTGGGATCGCTTGAACCGACGCCGAAGAGGCTGTTAATCACAGAGCCGTCGGCATCGTAAATGACAGCGAGCGGATAGTTGGTGGCTGCGGGCGTGACGTCGGAGGGTGCAGCAAAAACCTGGTTGCCGGCGATGACGCTGGCGCCGTTGACATCTTCGTTAAGAGGGCCGGAGTCAGTGAGGATCACGCCGGCGGTAGGGACAGCACTCCAGATTGCCGCGGCAGCATCGACCATGGCGGTGGCGTTCTGAGCCGAAATCTGGCTGTTGAGCGAGCCCTGGTCGACATAGTAGTTGACCACGCCGCCTGACCAGTGCACCGGTTGCCCGACAACTGCGGGGTTGAAGTAGGCCGTCCCTGCAACGAACCTGGGGCCTCCGGCGAGTGCGAAGGGCATCACCAGTGCTGTGGTAAGGATGCAGATGGCAAATCGAGGTGCGCGCACGGTCCTGCTCCAAAGCAAGCACTTGCTTTTGGGCGACCACCATTTACTCGCCACGATGAGGATTCTCTAAGGGAAACTGGCCTGACTAGCAGAAAAGCCGTGATCCCGAAGGATCTGGCCCCATTCGTAACTATAGGTACCCCATCGTGGATTACCTAAGTTCATTGCAAAGTTACTTTTCTGGCTACAATGAATTTGCGATCCAAAGCTAGCAATTAAAGGAATTTAAGGGGGCCACTATCAGCGCGCGCTTACGATTGGGAGATTTGCTCGTCCGGGCCAAGCTCGTGACCGAGATGGACATTGCCAAGGCACTCGAACGCCTTTCAATGTGCGGCGGACGCTTGGGCGACAACCTGGTCGCCATCGGGGCGATTTCGAAGGACCATCTGGAGAAATTCGTGCACCGCACGCCGCGGGAGCCGGAAAACATCGCGGCCACGGGGCTGGATGAAAGCGACTTGCTGGGCTTGATGCTCAAGCTGATCTACGTGGGCCGGTTGCAGACGGTGCGGCAATTTGGCGACTCGATCAAGCTGCCTTATAACATCGTTTTGGAACTGGTCCGCATGGCCGTTGACCGGTCGTTGCTGCAGAACCTGGGCGCCCGCAACGCCGGTAGCGATAGCCTGATCGATCTTGCCTACACATTTACAGAACAGGGAAAGCGGTTTGTGATCGACGCCATGACCCGGCAACACTACACGGGACCGGCACCGGTAACGCTCGAAGACTTCACGGACCAGGTGAACCTGCAGAAGCTGACCAATGAGCTCGTAACCCCCGAAAAAATCAAGGCCGCAACCACGGGGTTGGCCTTTGACGAACGCATTATGGAGCAGGCCGGCCCAGCATTGAATTCAGGCCGCGCCATGCTGCTTTATGGACCGCCAGGAAACGGCAAGACCACGGTAGCCCAGCGATTTGCTTCCGTCTTCAGTGACGTGATTTACGTGCCGTATTCGGTAATCGTGGAAGGACAAATTATCCGGGTTCACGATCCGAGTATCCACTTTCCTTTGGAGACGACGGACATTGAGGACGAAAATGCGTTCACGGTGGTGAAGGCGCAGACCTACGATGCGCGCTGGGTTCCGTGCCAGCGGCCGTTTGTGATTACAGGCGGCGAACTGACGCTGGAGATGCTCGATCTGCGTTACGACACAACGGGGCACTATTACGAGGCTCCCCTGCATGTGAAGGCGCTAGGGGGATGCTTCCTGATCGACGATTTCGGGCGGCAGATCGTGAGTCCGACCAACCTGTTGAATCGCTGGATTGTGCCGCTGGAGAGCAGGGTTGACTACCTGAAGCTGCACACAGGCAAGACGTTCTCCATTCCGTTTGAGGAACTGGTGATTTTCTCGACGAACCTCGAGCCGGAAGACCTGATGGATCCGGCGTTTCTGCGGCGTCTACCCTACAAGATCGAAGTTGGAGCGCCTTCGCGCGAGAACTACAAGAAGATCTTTGAAAGCGAGTGCAAGAAACAGTCGGTCGAGATGTCCGATGAGATCTTCGACAAGATTGTGCACACCGTGACGGTGGAGAAGGGACTCGAACTTGCGGCGTATCACCCACGATTTATCGTGGACCAGGTGATTGCGACGTGCCGCTTCATGCGAGAAGCCCCTCACTTTGAGCCGCGCTTCATCGATTACGCAATCGACAATCTGCGCGTGCGTCAGAGCACTTCAAAGAAGACAACGCAGGCGCGGGTCTGAGCGCAAAGACCGGGTGGGTCGGCGAAGAGCTGGCTTCGCCTGGTCAAATCTCCGGATAAAAGTCAAAGAAGGCATCGAGGCTTTGCTTGAGCTGCGTCTCGATTTGTTCGCGCGAGCCCTCGAGGACGTGCATGGTGACGTGTGCCTCGTGGCCATTGGCCAGCTTGAGCGTAGCGTCGTTGATCTCGGTCACTTCGCCCTCGGGCAACAGGCGCATTCCGTAGACAAGAGTCAGATTTGCCATGTGCAACATCTTATCTACTGGGACCGATTTGTGACGGAAGAAGCAGTCGGCTGAACTCGTCAAGTGACTTCCGGCCAATTTCGACATGGTTTTCCGAAGCCATGCGGGGCGGGCCGCGCCGTCTACAATTTACTGGGAAACCTCATGACAGAGACACGTGACACCGTAATTCTTGGTTCCGGCTGCGCCGGATTGACAGCGGCGATTTACAGCGCGCGCGCCAACCTGAAACCTCTCGTGCTGGAAGGGCATGAGCCGGGGGGCCAACTCTCAATTACTTCGCTCGTCGAGAACTTTCCGGGATGGCCGGATGGCATCCAGGGGCCGGAACTGATCGACAACATGAAGAAACAGGCCGCGCGGTTTGGTGCGGATTTTCAACTGGCCCACCTGGATCGTGTGGAACTGGGCGTGCATCCCTTCCAGCTGCACACTTCCGCGGGCGAGATTCAGACGCGCACGCTGATTATTGCGGCGGGTGCGAGCGCGCGCTGGCTGGGGATACCGAGTGAGCAGGCGCTGATCGGTCACGGAGTATCAAGCTGCGCGACCTGCGACGGATTCTTCTTCCGCGGCAAGCCGATTGCCGTTGTGGGCGGCGGTGACTCGGCAATGGAGGAGGCGCTGTTTCTTACGCGCTTCGCATCGAAGGTGACCCTGCTGCACCGGCGGCCTGCGTTTCGCGCCTCAAAGATCATGCTCGAGCGGGCAATGGCGCATCCCAACATCGAGTTTAGGACGAACACTGTGGTGCATGAAGTGCTGGGCGTGGAAGAGAAGGAAGTAAAGGGGCTCAAACTGCGCGATGTGGCGACCGGCGCGACGAGCACATTGCACGTGGAGGGGCTCTTTCTCGGAATCGGGCATGAGCCGAACGCCAAGATGTTCGCTGGCCAGATCGATCTGGACGATGAAGGCTACGTGCTGACGCAGGGCAACGTGATTACAACGCGGAAGGGAATTCCAGTACCGGGCGTTTATGCGTGCGGCGATGTGCAGGACCGGAGGTACCGGCAGGCGATCACAGCCGCGGGGACGGGATGCATGGCTGCGCTTGAGGCCGAGAAGTATCTCGAAGAACACGGGCACTGAGGTGGTCGCGAAAGGAAGCGGAAAATGCCCACAATCTTCCCTGGCCGTTTCACCGCCAAGTTCGACGGACCCTTTGTCGTCTTCATCATTGGCATGCGCGTAAACCGCCTGCTCCAATTCAGCAAGTGGGTTCCGGTGGCGAAGGCGATGCCGCCGATGATTGCCGAGCTGAAGAAGCACCCTGAAATGGGCCTGCTGCACGTGGAACAGATGATCTACTGGCGCGGCGTGGCTACGATTCAATACTGGCGCAGTTTCGATCATCTGCATGCATACGCACATATGCGCGACAGCCACCATTTGCCGGCATGGGCGGACTTCAACCGCCGGGTTGGCGGCAACGGGTCAGTGGGCATCTGGCACGAGACCTTTCTGGTTGAGCGCGGAAGCTACGAGTGCATTTACGCGAACATGCCGCGCTTCGGCTTTGGAGCCGCGGCGGATCATGTCCCGGTGACAGGCCGGCTTGAAAGCGCGCGTCAGCGCATCGGCAAGCCGGAATGAGCCAGCTTGCCGAGAACCTGGAAAAGCTTGGGTCGACGATTGCGGATGCATGCCGTCGTGCGGGTCGGCGGAGCGAAGACGTCGAACTCATGGCCGTATCCAAGACCTATCCAGCGCAGACGATTGTCGAAGCTGCGGCGTTGGGGCTGGTGTTGTTTGGCGAAAATCGCGTGCAGGAATTTGCAGGTAAGTCTGCGGAGTTGGAGTTCCTGCGATCGCAGGCAGACAAGCCAATTCGCATGCACCTCATCGGGCATCTGCAATCGAACAAAGCTGCACGTGCGGCGGAGTTGTTTGACGCCGTCGATTCCGTGGACTCCCTGCGGCTGGCGCAGCGGCTGAATGATGCCGCGGAAAAGCTTGGCAAGCGGCTTTCGGTTTTGATCGAGGTGAAGCTCAGTCCCGAGGAGACCAAGGAAGGATTGGAGCCGGAGTCCGTGGAAGCAGCGCAGTTGCTTGAGGCGTTGCCGGGGTTGAGCAGCCTTGAAATGCGCGGGTTGATGACGATTGCCCCGTGGGGTGCGCCGGATGCAGTGACGCAGGCGTGCTTTCGCAGCTTGCGCGAGTGGCGCGATCGCTGGGCAGCGAAGTATTCAAAGTTGAATCTCGAAGTGCTTTCCATGGGGATGAGCGGCGATTTTCCGCTGGCCATTGCAGAAGGTGCGACACTCATTCGCGTGGGGACAGCGTTGTTTGGGAAGCGCGCACCCTACTCAGGACCGCCCGAATGAGCAGGTCGATGCTGCGCGAGGTCGCCGGCGGCGTTACGCTCGCGGTACGTGCGCAGCCCGGCGCGAAGAAGACAGCGATTGTCGGCGTATATGGCGCGGGCGACACGGCTCAGTTGAAGATTGCCGTCCAGGCTCCGCCGGTCGAGGGTCGCGCAAACGAGGCGCTGGTAGCGTTTCTGGCTGAGAAGTTCGGCGTGCCGAAGCGATCAGTCAAGCTTGTGAGCGGGGAACTGTCGCGCAGCAAGGTATTTCTGTTGACCGGCGTCACGATTCAGCAAGCACGATCGAAGCTGGCGAAGCAGGAGCAAAACGAGCAGTCCTGAAAATGGACACGCCGAAATTTTGCAGGTGCGATGAGTGTCCTGTCTCTAAAACTCCCACCAGAATTGATCTGTCGTGAAGACTGAAACATCTGTACGAATGAGGGCGCCCCATCCAGGCTCCGCTTGGGTGGGAAAGCACGTTTTAACCAGCAGCGATTCTTATTCTTTCCGGGTGTCGCGAACGTCGATGAATGCGGTCGCTCTTTGCGACTGATGTCGCGAGTGTCTGGGGCATCCGTGCGGAATCTGACGGAAATGCAACCGGAAAGTTGCCCGAAGTGTCGCTCACCGGTGGTGAATGTCGCAGGCGACGGCGAGAGCTTCTTCGGGTTCGGGGCGGACGCGGAAGTCAGCGTGGGCTTCGGCGTACACGACCTTGCCATCTTTCGCAATCACGTACGTCGCAGGCAGGGGCAGGCGCCAGCTTTTGTCGCCGTTGACAAAGGGGATGTTGACGAGGATGGAGAGGTAGTAGTCGCGATGGTACTCGGGGATGGTATAGACAAGGCCGAATTTTTCAGCGACTGCGTTACCGGGGTCGGAGAGCACGGGGAACGGAAGGCCGTGCTGATTGGCCATGAAGTCGCTCTGGCGCTCGATCTGCGGACCGATGGCGATCATCAGGGCGCCGTGTTCGCGCAGCTGGCCGTAGAGATCGCGCCAGGTTTCGAGTTCCGTCACGCAATACGGACACCAGCGTCCGCGAAAGAATTTGATGATGAGCGGACCGATGGAAAGCAGATCGTGCGAGCGGACGATTTTGCCGCTGGAGTCTTTCAACGCGAATTCAGGGGCTTGTGCATCGACGGGGAGAATATTCTCCTCGATGCCGGTGGAGAACAAATCCTCGACCGCACGTTCGCCGACAGCGAGCCGCTCAGGCTGCACGAGGTGCCTTGTGTTGCTGGTGATCTCGTCGAGTTGGTCTTGCAGGCTGGTCATCGTTTCTCTACGCGCTCTGTTCTAAAAACATCTGGATCACCGCTCTCGCTCAATAAAGGTGTCATCCTGAGCGAAGCGCGTTTGGGGCCCCGCAGATGATTCATCATCTGCGGGGTAAGCGGAGCGAAGGACCTGCTTTTGACCGCCGAAACCTCATCGTCACCGCCCGAATTTCTGTTTGCCCATCATGCCGGACATCCCGCCGCGCATCATCTGCCGGGCCAGGCCGCCTTTGCCCATTTGCTTGAACATCTTGCTCATCTGCGCATACTGGCGGAGGAGCTGATTGACGTCCTGCACGCTGGTACCGGAGCCGGCGGCGATGCGCTTGCGGCGCGAGCCGGAGATGATCTCGTGGTTGCGGCGCTCGAAGGGCGTCATGGAACTGATGATGGCTTCGAGACGCACGAACTGCTTCTCGTCGACGTTCTTTGAGGCTTGCTGCAGACCGGCAAAGGGGCCTACGGACGGCATCATCTTCAGAATCGATTCCATCGAGCCGAGCTTTTTGATCTGCTGCAACTGATCGCGGAAGTCCTCAAGCGTGAAGCCGTCGCCGAGGAGCGCCTTCTTGGCGAAGTCTTCAGACTTCTTGCGGTCGAGCGAGGACTCGGCCTTCTCGATAAGCGAGAGCATGTCGCCCATGCCGAGGATACGGCCAACAATACGATCTGGATGGAAGGGTTCGAAGGCGTCTGGCTTCTCGCCTGTGCCGATGAACTTGATGGGCTGACCGGTGACGTGGCGAATGGAAATGGCCGCGCCGCCGCGCGAGTCGCCGTCCATCTTGGTGAGGATCACGCCGGTGAGGCCGAGCCGCTTATGAAAATCCTGCGCCGAGTTGACGGCGTCCTGGCCGGTCATGGCGTCGGCGACGAAGAGGATCTCCTGCGGGTTGAGGAGCTTCTTGAGCTGAGCCATCTCATCCATCAGCTCTTCATCGACGTGGAGACGGCCGGCGGTGTCGACGATGAGGGTGTCGCAAGCGAGGATGCGGGCTTCGCGGCGGGCTTCTGAAGCCAGGCGCTCGACGAGTTTCGAGCCAGGAGCTTCGTCGTTGAGCTTGCCTTCGTAGAGGCGCGCTTCAATGGATTTGGCTACGACCTTGAGCTGCTCACGCGCGGCGGGGCGGTAGACGTCGACGGAGACAAGCATGGGGCGATGGCCGCCCTTTTTAAGCCATGCCGCGAGCTTGCCGCTCGTGGTGGTTTTACCCGAGCCCTGCAACCCCGCCATCAGAATAACGGTCGGTGGCTGCGACGCGAATTTGAAGCGTGCCGTGTCCCGGCCGAGGAGTTCAACCAGCTCGTCGCGAACGATCTTGATCACCTGCTCGGAGGGCGAAAGAGCGGTAAGCACTTCAGTGCCAACGGCTTTGGCCCGGATGTGCTCGATGAGCTCGTTGACGACGTTCAGGTTGACGTCGGCGTCCAGCATGGCGACGCGAATCTCTTTGAGCGCTTCCTGGATGTTCTCGTCGGTAAGCGTGCCCTGGCCGCGGAGGGTTTTGAAGGCTCGTTGCAGTTTTTCTGTAAGGTTCTCAAACATAGGTCAGATACAAGTGTATCGAAAAGGCCAGTTCGGAGTTCGCGGTTTGAAGTTCAGAGTTTAGCGGGTGCGCGAGTTGGCTTGTGAGGGGCTCAGCGGAGGGACATCTCGGAGCAGCCAGGAGACGATGGGTCCCCAATAGTGAGGTTGCGGATTGTAGAAGGGCTCGTTGTGGGAACGAGCAGGCAAAACGAGCAGGTCGGCGCGTCCGTTGCAGCAGGCGACGAGTTCTTGAGCCATTGGCAAGCGGAAGAGGCGGTCGCGATCTCCCTGGACGATGAGGATGGGGAGGGAACAATCGCGGAGAGCTTCCTCTGCCGACCAGATAGGCGGAACAAACGGGGAAAGGAATCCGGGAACCCACGCCGCACGAGCCGCCTTGCGGAACGAGGAAAATCCCGCGCAAAGCACGAGGCGATCTGCTTCCACTCGATTGAGAATGGCAGGCGCGATTCCAGTGCCGAGCGAGAATCCGAGAATGGCGACCGGGACTCTTGGCGCGAGCAGCTTGAGAAGGTTGAAGGCGGAGACCGCATCGTCTTCACACTGGCTCCAGTCGGGGCGGCCGGTGCTGCGGCCGTACCCTGAGTAGTCGAAGACGAGTGAAGCGATGCCATTCTCTGCGAAGATCCGTTGGATGGGAAACCATTGCGGCACAATTTCGCCTATGCCGTGACAGATGAGAACTGCTGCCTGCGCTTCGGCCGGTGCTGGCGTGACGAAGGCCGCGTCGATGAGATTTTTCCCGCTGGCAATGGTGTGTTGCGTTGCGGCGATCCCGGCGCTCTCCGGGCGCCCGCGCGGGATGCGGCTGAGCATGCGGTCTCTTAACTGCACTGCGCGGCTGGCGCAGGTCAGAGCGGCAGTGAACAGGAATCTCTGCACGGGCATCAGTTGCTTCTCACTGCTACTCCGCCGGTGCGATCAGGTATTGCTCGAGTTTGCCGTCGGGGTAGGTGTAGGTGGTAAGGCTCAGACGCTGCGTCGGGTACTGGATTCGGAAGACGCGGAACGTCATGCCGCCGCGGAGTCGTTCGCCAGTTTGGTGGAACGTAAGCGGATCGCCGAGAGGCGCGAGGCTGTTGCGATAGTCCGACAGTGTCTGCGCGTCGAAGTAGGCATTGAGATTGGGAGCGAGCAGGGTGCGATCAATCTGACCTTGTTGCAGACCTTTGTAGATGGCGATCGCCTGATCTTCGTTGGGCGTGTGTTGGACGCCGGCAATGGTGGCCGCCGCCAGTCGCGTGATCTGCTCGGCGCCCCCTGCCATGTGATTGGTGAGAACCGCTACTGCGATGCCGTCATCGATGAGAACTTCGTTGTCGGAGACAAAGCCGTTTACCTCGCCGCTGTGCTCAATGGAGTGGTGGCCATCGCGATCCATGATTTGGACGCCGAGTCCGTAGTGCGTGCCCTTGCCGTCTTTCAGCTTCACCTCGGTGAACATCTGGTTGTAGCTCTCCGGTTTGAGAATCGTGCGCTGCATCAGGCTGATATCCCAGAGAGCAACGTCGTGCGCGGTCATGGCGAGTTCGCCGGCTGCAAACATCCAACCCTCGCCGCCGTTCGGAACCGGGCGCAACGGACCAAGCGCGTTGCGCATGAAGGGCGCGGCGTCAGCGGAAGGAAGTTCCTTCGCGTCGCTGTTCCATGCGCTTTTCATCCCCAGCGGGTGAAAGATGTGCTCGTTCAGAAAATCGAAGAGCTTTCCACCGGTGACTTTTTCGACAATGAGGCCGGCGATCACGTAATTGGTATTGGAGTACTGCCATTGCGTGCCTGGGTCGAAGTCGAGCGGCTTGGTGGCCCACTCGTTGAGAATCTGCTGCGGGGTGACGGGTTTGAGCTGCGAGGCCACGGGGTAGTCCTCCGGCGCATAGTCCTGGTAGCCGGAGGTGTGGGAGAGGATTTCGCCTATTGTGACTTCGTCGCCCCGGGTAAGGCCGGGGACGTATTTGCCCACTGCATCGTCGACGGAGAGCTTGCCCTGCTCCTGCAACAGGAGGATTGCCGTTGCGGCGAACTGCTTGGAGATGGATCCGATGGAGTAGCGCATGTCGGCGGTGGCGGCCATCGAAGGATCGAGACGCGCTTTGCCGTAGGCATGGGTGTACACGATCTTGCCGCCTTTGACGATAGCGACGGACGCGGAAGGGGCGCCGGTCTGCTTGAGTACCTCGTTGGCGATGCTGTCGATGCGTGTTTTGAGAGCGGGGTCGAGGGTGTCGACCGCTTGCGCATGAAGGTTGAACGCGAGGGAAGAGAACGAGGCAACAACAGCAAGGGTGGAGACCAAGCGGGAGTAATTCATGTCGGCTGCAAAGAACTCCTTCAGTTGGAATGGTAGCAACCGCAGCTGCGGGCTAAGTGCGGGCTTCGGCCTCTTCGACTGTTGCTGTCAGGGTCAGCACCTTTTCCAACCTCGTGGTGTGAAACATGCCGAGAACGCGAGGCGTGACACCCGCGAGGGAAAGTTGGACCTGCTTGTCCCGGCAATACACTTCGTGATTGACAATTTCGCTCATACCGGCGGAGTCCATGAACGGAACGCCGCTGAGATCGAGGATGGTGTGACGGGGTGGCTCAGTGCCGCGGAACAGGGCTCGCAGTGGTTGAACGCTGTTGAGAGTCACGGGCCCAACGAGGCGCAAGATGACGGTTCCTGGTTTCGCGCCGGGAACTGGCTCGATCTTCAGGGGAGTATCGAAGGCCATCGTTCGATCAGTGTATGGAACGGGGCCGGTTTTGTCGCGAGAATACTGGTGAACGCGGAAAGTGTCCTTTGTCGAAGGGTGTGTGAATTCATTTCCAAGGAACATGATGCGCGGGACGATGCGATAGGCTGGGATTTGAAGAACTGAAAATAACCGGCTGCAGGGTTGTGAGGGATGCATGGAACGCTTGATTGAAGGCCACAAGAAATTTCTGGCGGAAGTCTTTCCACGGCGCCGCAATCAGTTTCATCTGCTGGCGGAGTCACAGGCGCCGGAATGGCTGTTTATCACGTGTTCTGATTCGCGCATTGTGCCGGATCTGATCCTCGGGACCGAACCGGGTGATTTATTCATCAGCCGCAGCATAGGGAATATCGTGCCGGTTTCGATGAGCGATGTGGACGGGGTCACGGCGACGATCGAGTACGCCGTTGACGTGCTCAAGGTGAAGCACGTGATCTTGTGCGGGCACTCGGATTGCGGAGCACTCAAGGCAGCGCTTGACCGGCCGAAGTTGGAGAAACTGCCCAAAGCGAGTCGATGGCTGCATCATGTGGAAGCGGCGTTTTCGCACCGGCAACCCCTCAATCCCGAAGATGGAGCGCATGCCGAACTCGCATCGTTGATTCGCGGAAACGTGGTGGCGCAGTTGCTGAATCTGCGGGCCCAGCCGTCGGTTGCCCGCGCCATGATGGAGGGGCGCCTTGCGGTGCACGGATGGTATTACGAGATCCTGAGCGGACGGATCGAACGATTCGATGAAGATGCGCGGCGGTTTGTCGCGCTGGTTGAGGAATGACGCGGTGATCGGGGATTCGTTATTTCCCGGTATCGCGGGCCGTTTTGATGAATTCCAACGACTTCTCGATATGCGCGGCCTGGGTGGCGAGAACCTGGCGTACCGGCAGCGGAACATAAGATTCCGTGGCCTTGGCGTAGGCTTCGACCGCCTCATTTTCGCCTTCTTCGGCAGTGGACAGGAGGCTGTGGTCACCGGCGCCGAGAGCTGATTTGACGTCACCCCAGGCACGGCGAACAGTGCCGACGGCGGTCCCGCTCTCTTTGACGTCGTGCACGCCTTCCTGGTGGAGGATGGATTCGAGCACCCCACGGAACTGCGCGCGGGTGAGAGATTCAGCGAGGAAATATTCTTTCAGCGCTTCGCTTTTGATTTGTTCACCAAACTTCTGAAAGCCATCCTGTGCATCGATCAGCACCTGGATGACTGAGCGCAAAGCGGATTCGGTTTCTTTGAGATCTTTCGAAGGCGATGACATCGGAACTCTCCAGTGGAACGGGAATAAAAGACGAGGGCAGGTTCCGGCGGCTGCCGTTGCGATTCTCCTTCGCCGCCGGCAAGGTGGGGGAAATCGCGAAAACCCCACGCCCCTGCCCCTCAAAATGGATCAGACCCACCCTCGCAAGGCTTGGTCGATCCGATTATTGAGATGCAGAAAGCACAGGGGTGGTCGTCTTTGAGCCGATTCACTTTTTCGCCATGATGTCCGGACCCATGCAGCGCCTATCCGGCTGGTCCGATGTGGATAAGAGCGTAAAGGATTTCTTTCCTTCATGAAGCTGGAAGTAAGTGGACGTATCCGGGGTCGACATGCCTTTACTGTCGATCCACGCTGCATCCAGTTCCACCTGAAAATGCGCTCTAGCGTCGGAGCATGCAAGTACCGGTCCGTAGTTTCGAAGCAGTGAGTTGTCGGCGGTTGAACTCCGTTCAGTTTCGATCTTTGCGTGCGTCGCTTTCAGCGCTTCCAGATTTTCGGGTACGCTCCAACGCGCGGACTCATCCCACGGCGACTCCAGCCATTCGTCCACAAAGTCACGGCCGTTATTCGCGATCGGCTGCACGCGTTCAATCGCAGCGCCGCTGACGCGATAGCGATAGATTCCGATGCGCCTCGAGATTTCCGGATCGAGCATCGCGGTTTGCAATCGGATCTGAAAGCCTTCGGGCACAATCTTGAGCGCCGGCTCAATGTCGCCTCGGATGTATCCGCGGTTCACATGTTGAAGAACTGTTTGAGCGCTTCCTGCGGAGGAAGGTTGCACAACGTCGAGATCGAAAGCGCTCCAACTTGACGTGCACCATGGGTGGCCATGAGCAACGACGGCACGCCAACCATCGGAGGCGGTCGCAGGCAGTATCACGTATCTAAAAAAATCCCCGAATGCACCCAACACTTCGGCGTAATCGGGGCTTTGCCAGCGCAGAACCCGCTGCCACGTGCTGCTGCGCATTTCATAGCCGAGCAAGATGGCGTCGTAGCCACACGCTACGCCGAAGTCGAACTCAACCAGAACGAGTTGCGGCGGGTCGCCCGTGACTTTGACATGAAGGTCCTCCCCATAAATCTGGTCGAGCTGCGGTGGCTTCTTGGGGTCGTAGACCTCCTGCTGAACGGGTTTATTGGCGCTCAGGAGTTTGGCGAGCGGTGACTCAATCTCCTTCGGCGTCGGATTTCCTGATGCGCAATGGAGTTCCGCGTCCGCAAGTTCCGCAAGCGCATCCTTGAATGTGTGAATGAGCGACTGCAGCGGTGCAGGCACATCCTCGTCCATCTCGTCGCGGACTTTGAAAGCAATCAGTTGCGCCTGGATTGTCTTGACGCGCTGAGCAGCCGGCTTGAGGTCTGCCTGTGCACAGGGCTGACCAATCAACGCCGCGGGCATGACTACGAATTGAAGCGCCAGCGCCAGGAGAAAGTTGTTTCGCATCGGGTGCAAGTATAGCCAAGTCTTCAATGCGCACCCGGTGGCGGTGCGGCGTTCTTTGGCGGTTTGCCAAATAGCCAGACCGCCCCGGCGCAGAAGAAAGCCAGCACGGCTGTCCAGCGAAAGACATCAACGTAGGCGAGCAGCGCCGACTGCTGCTGCAGCAATCCATACATAAGGCCCAGTGAGCCCGGCCGGGCCTGTGCTCGGCCCAGATGGTGACCAAGATAGCCGGCGATCGCAGACGATTTCTGCTGCAAGACAAGGCTCGAAGACGAGATGTTGGCCCCAATCTCGTTCTGGTGCAAAGCGGCGCGGCGAATGAGGGCCGTGGTAGCCATCGCAATCCCAATCGATCCGCCGATGTTGCGCAGCATGTTGAAGAGACCCGTGGCATTGCCCATTTCTTCGCGCGAGAGAGTGGCGGTGGTCATGGTGGCGAGCGGCACAAAGACGAAGCTGAGAGCAAAACCAGTGACCATGATGGGCAACAGCAGAGTGAACGGGCCGATGTCGAGATTCACGGTGCCGAAGATGAAAGAGCAGACACCGAAGCCGATGAAGCCCGCACTGAGCAGCTTGCGGTTGTCGATGCGCGAGCCAAGCATGCCGATGACCGGGGAGCCAATGATCGAACCGATGCCGCGCGGGCCGACGACGAGGCCGGCGCTGAATGCCGTGTAGCCGAGGATCTCCTGATAGTAGAGAGGCAGAATGGCAATGGTGATGTAAATACACATTCCCAGCAGCGCTATCAAAAAACAACCAGTCCGGAAGTTGCGGTTCTTCAGCACGTGCAGGTCAACAAGGCCGCGGGGGTTGGTCCACGAACGCCAGATCCAGCCGATGAACCCGAGGATCAGCGCGGCCACAGCCCATCGCACCCAGATCGCTCCGAACCAGTCGTCTTCCTGACCCTTGTCGAGGACGACTTGCAGGCAGCCGGTCCAGACAATCAGAAGGCCAAAGCCGATGTTGTCGAATGGGCCCACTTTGGCGTTCTTGATGTAGGGCGGGTCGTGCACAAAGCGGGTGATCATGAAGACGGCAAGCAGGCCAACGGGAATGTTGATGTAGAAGGCGTACCGCCAACTGAACGTATCGGTGAGCCAGCCGCCGAGGGTGGGTCCGAGCACAGGAGCGACCACGATGCCGAGTCCGTAAGCGGCCATAGCCATGGAGCGCTTGGCGGGCGCAAAGCTTTCAAGCAGGATGGATTGCGAAAGCGGCTGCAGTGCTCCGCCGCCGGCGCCCTGCATGATCCGGGCAAGCAGAATTACGCCCAGCGAAGGTGCCGCGCCGCAGAAAAACGACGCAATGGTGAAGATGATGACGCAGGTGAGAAGGAAGCGCTTGCGGCCGAATCGGCGGGCGAACCAATTCGAGGCGGGAAGGATGACGGCGTTGGCAACCAGGTAGCTGGTGAGCACCCAGGTGGCTTCAGAGTTGGTTGCGGAGAGGCTGCCGGCGATGTAGGGCAGCGCTACTGAAGCGATCGCGGTGTCGAGCACCTCCATGAAAGTCGGAAGCATGACCGAGACTGTGACGAGCCAGGGGTTGACGCCTTGCGTCAGGGGATATCGGGCTTGGGCCTCAGCAGTGGTCATCGCAATCGGGAAGAGTTGAGACTAAACGATTGGACCATCTGCCAGTTGTGACGCGCATGAGCGGCAATTGCCGCGAGAGCAATCCGGCGCATTCATGGCTGTTGGTGCGAATGCCGTCGAAGCGACTCCAATTCCCTCAATTCGGCGTATGGTCGCCATAAAATGTCTTACTTCCGAGCGGGGGCAACCGGGCACAGTCATTGCTGCCTCCGGAAATCAATCCCGCGGACGATTTCCACTTCACATTCCCTGATGTTTCAGCTTGCGCCGAGATATCGAGTCTTGACACCGATACCTGACGTCCTATACATCTTGGCTCCGCCCCAAAGGAGTAAATGCATGCGCATGTTGCTTAGAGTGTCGATACCCGTGGAAACCGGCAATGCCGCCGCAAAAGATGGAACTCTCGGTACCATAATCGAAGGTATATTGGCCGATCTCAAACCTGAAGCCGCCTACTTCTTTGCAGACGACAACGGCCAACGATCGGGCTCTGTCGTTTTCGACATGAAGGACTCCTCGCAAATTCCGTCTATTGCTGAGCCTTGGTTTCTCGCGTTCAACGCGCAAGTCTCCTTACGGCCTGTGATGAACCCTCAAGACCTCGCCAAGGCAGCGCCGTCGATTGGCAAGGCAGGAAAGAAATACGGAAAGTAGACGGACGCTATCGAGATCCTTAAAATCTCACAAATTTCTTCACGCCAACGTGTCCGGAGACGTCGGGAATCTTGTTGTGAAGGAGTGGCTGGGTTCAGGGCACTGAAACCAGCCACGACAATTTGTGCCCGGATCTTGAGCTGTGGCGTATTCACCCACGAGATAAGCCGATTACCATAAGGCGATTTGAACAAAGCTTAGTGTGCCAATCCAATTCGCCGGGCGAGATTCTCGAAACGGGGATCGGACCGCATCGAATCGTAGGCTGGGTCGACATTCATATAGGTTGTGAAGTTCGTTCGCGCCTCATAGTTTCGACCTAACCACTCCAACGCGAGGTCCTTCTCCCCTAGGCGCGCATACACCTGGGGAATATCGAACTCCCCAAAATTCCGCCCCGTCTTCTCGTTCGCTTTCTGAATCTGCAGCCAGAATCCCTTCGGCCCATTTGCCGCATAGGCATCGGTCAAAGCAGTCTTGCCTGCTGCTGCCAGCTTCGCGCGTTCCCCGCCTTCCAGCAGCCTTGCTTTCGTGATCTCTGCGATCGCATCCTGGAACTGCCCCCGTTGAGAATAGAGCCATGCAAGCCAGTAATGCGTGATATGGAAATCCGGGTAAAGCGCGAGCGTCTTCTTGTACTGAATCAGAGCTTCGTCATAGTGGCGCGCGTAGAAATAGTCAAGTCCGAGGTATGAATTGAAGATTGGAGACAGGGGGTCAAGCTCAAGAGCCTTCTTCATTTCAGCGATCGACTGCTCTGATTTGCCAAGCGGCGCGAAGTAATAGTTTGCAAGGAAAGAGTGAGCCAGCGCGCTGTTAGGGTTCAATTCAATCGCTCGTCGAAGTTCCCTGTCAGATGCTTGCCAGTCAAATTCAAAATCCGCCTTTTCAGCTCCAAGGGCGGCGTGAGCCTCTGCCAGGTCGTCATCCAGTTCCATGGCTCTCTTCGCTGCCGAAGCTGCAAGGGGACAGAAATGGCCTGGCGAAAAAATTGATAAGGCAAGGTATGCATTTGCGAGCTGCGCATAAGCAGGCGCAAATCCAGGATCTTTTTTGGTTGATTGCTCGAAGAACTCGACACTTTTGTTTTCGTCATCGTAGGTTCGCTTGTTGAGGAAGTAAAGTCCCTGCAGGTAGGCCTCATACGACTCGGCGCTGGGCACATGCTTCCTCGTCAGACGAGTTTCGCGCTCCGGCTCAAGCTCGATTTGAACCTGCTGAGCAATGGCCGTTCCGAGTTCGCTTTGCAGTGCCAGCAGCCCGGTGACCTCGCGCTCATAGTTGTGCGCCCACAGGTGCGTCTGATCGTTCACGCGAATGAGTTGCGCGCTCACCCGGGCTGTTCCACCTTCTCGCCGAACGCTTCCTTCCAGAATGTAGTCAGCCCCAAGCTCCTGCCCGATCTGTGCGATGGTCTTGCCGCTGTGCTTGTAAGCCATCGCCGACGTGCGTGCGATTACCCCCAGTTTCTCCGGGTTTAGTTCGCCGAGGTCTGTGATGGTTTCCTCCGTCAGGCCGTCACTGAAATACTCCTGCGCAGGATCGTTGCTCAAATTCTGGAACGGAAGTACAGCAAGCATTGTTCGGTGACCGGAGTCCGTCGGCGCCCCCGCACGCCTTGTCCCGCGCGCGGTATGAAGCCACCATCCCGCCACCACTGAAACAGCCAGAGCAATGACTGCAACACCTGCCCATGCCAATCCTTTCGACGAACCGGGACGGGAAGGAGAGGGGGCCTTCTGCTCGACGACGTGTTCGGGTGAGAGCGACAGGACTTCTTCGTCCGGATTCAGCGCATGCCCTGAAACGAATCGCACGCTTTCCGCAAAGCGGTAGCCTCGGCCGGGAAACGTCAGTATGTATCGATGATCTTGCGGGGTTTCACCAAGCGCCTTTCGCAAAACGGAAATGTGCTGCGTCAGGTTTGATTCTTCGACAAAGCTGTCTGGCCACAAAGCCTTCATCAGCTCATCCTTCGATATCACCTTGTCCCTGCGCTCGATAAGGACTTGCAACATTTCGAAAGCTTTTGAAGTCAGGGTTACGGGCTCGCCATCCCGTAGCAGAATCTTTCGGGCCGGATCCATCCGGAATTGACCAAACTCGTAAAAGCCTCTGGAGTCTTTACCCATCGTCTCCGCCAGCAAATCAGGAACCCAGCGCTAAGTGCGCCGCAATTGAAACTGAGAGTCTCGCCATTGTCTTGTACGCAGGCGACGCACGCAATCCTCCTTGTGCCCGTCCAGGCGTATCGGGAGATGGAAACCCTAATTCCTTTGTCCGACGCCCTCCACCCTTGAGTGCGTCTCAAATGTTTGCACACCCATAAGTTATAGGCCAATTCATAACATTTCAGAAGAATTGAGGTCGCCGTTGAGGACTCATTCGCCGCGAAACAGGAAGATGAGGTCGAAATGCACCTGTCCCGGAAAGCCCATCGGCGACTAGGGGACGCAAAGGAGAAGCAATGAAATACACGTCAGTCATTTCGAATGGGATGTTCAGCCTGCTGGCCGTGTTTGCCGCATCCACGCAATCTCAACGCTACACGGTCGCCGATCTCGGCACCCTGCCGGGCGGCTCCTTCAGCCAGGCGACCTTCGTTGGTAGCCGCGGTCTCGTCACGGGCATTGCGACTCTCCCCGACGGCACCCAGCACGCCGTCGTCTGGTATCGCGGATCGATTCTCGACATCGCTGCACATACCCCTGCCGGCTCAAACAGCGGAGCAGCTTCGGTTAACGACTGGGGACAAGTCCTTGTTCAGGCCGAGACCACCTCGAATGACCCCAACAACGAAAATTTCTGCACCTACTTTACGGGGCATGCGTGCCGGGCCTTCGTGTGGCAAAACGGCCACGCTACTCTTCTGCCGACGCTCGGAGGCACCAATGCCTCCCCCACCATGATTAACAATCGAGACCAGATCGTGGGCATCGCAGAAGACAGCGTGCACGATTCTTCTTGCCCGACTCAACCGGCAATCACCGGCAGCGGGCCCCTTACGCTTGATTTCGAGGCCGTACTCTGGGAAGGTGGGTCTCACCGAATTCGCAAACTTCCCCCACTACCCGGCGACAGCGTCGGAATGGCGTTCTGGATCAATGATCTTGGACAGGCAGTGGGCGGATCGGGTTCGTGCGCCACCAGCATCCTTCCTGGACCAGCAGTCACACCCCATGCGGTGCTCTGGGAAAATGGCACCGTTATCGACATGGGTAACCTTGGCGGATCGGTGAATACCGGTATACCGGGGATCGGAACAATTGCCCTCTCGATCAATAATCGTGGCCAGGCAGTAGGAGCCGCTGCGCTCCCGGGCAACACAACCGGTCATGCATTTTTGTGGTCCAAAAGGCTTGGTCACATGCTCGATCTCGGCACAATTCCGGGAGACGTCACCAGCGCGGCCCTTGGTATCAACGATGAGGGAAACGTGGTGGGCGCCTCCTCGGATTCAGACGGAAATCCCCGCGCCTTCCTGTTCAGCAAGGGCACGATGAAAGACTTGAATGCCCTTGTTCCGCCTGACTCGGCCATCTACATGCTGATTCCTTATGCGATCAACAGTGAAGGACAAGTTGCAGGCTTTGGAGTAACCGGAACCGGTGAGATTCACGGCTTCCTGGCGTCCCCTTGCGCGATCGATGCCGAAGACGCCGCGTGGTGCGGGAGAGGATCACCAAGCGGGGAATCTGAAAAGGACGCGACAACCCAAAGATCCAGGCCATTCCTCCCAGAAGACATGCGCGAGCTGGTTCGTCACACCATGCACGCTGGAGCAATTGGAAGGTTCATCGGACAACCCTGACAGGCGAGGTTGCCGATCTTCAATTCCTTTTACGAGGATTGGCATTCGTGGGTTCTTGACGACCGAAAGAGCAGGGGATGCCCCTGCTCTTTCTCTGCTTTCCAGCGTGGGCTGTCAGATCGCCGGGCAGGACTTCTAATTCCCAGGTCTCAGAAGCAAATATCGCCCCATCGACGATGACCTGTCGCTGGTGACCTATGGACCTGAGCCGCCGAGTCCCCGGAGAATTTGACCTATTGGATCGAGCGCAGATAGGTGATCAGCTGCCAGCGCTGCGCTTCAGGAAGGCTGGACCACGAAGGCATTCCATGCGCCAGATCGCCCTGGCGGAGGAACCACTCGAGATCGCCGTCGGTCGCCAATTTAAGGTGATCGCTGCGCAGGGGCGGCTTCTTGCGGCCGTCACCCTTGGCGTCGGCGCGGTGGCACTGGGCACAGTGGTCGCGGTAGACAAGTGAGCCGGCGGCTACCGATTCCGGCTGAGTCGCGAGCGGATTGATACGGTCGTGATCCCGCGCGGGTACACGATCCAAACGGGAGCTGGCTGCCGCACAGAGAAGCAGGCTGGCGGAGGCCATGAGACAGAGAATTGCAAAGAAGCGCCGCGTCATTGTGCACCTCCACTGCGGCTGTGGAACCAGTTGCCGACCTGGGGAAGTTCAAATGCCCAGCCGATGCGATAAACGCGATCGAGACTGGAAGACGTAAGTCCGAAACCCGTTGAGAAGCTGAGGCGGCCGAGGGGCAGTTGCCAGCCTACGATCGGAGCAATGTAGTGGGAAGTATCGCGCATAGTGAGTGAAAAGGTGTCGCCCAGGCCACCGTAGGCTTCCGCGCCGGCCATGAATTTCTCCAGGCAGAAGACGCATGGCTTGCCGCTGCCCAGCGTCCGCAGTGGACGAGCCGCGCCGACGGCATAGCCAAACTCCCAGGGCTCGTGGCCGAGGTTTTTCTCTGAAATGAAGTTTTCCGAGATGTTCCAAGCCTTGAGGTTTGAGGAGAGGATGAGCTTGAGTTCGGCTTCGTGCTGGTGTTCGCGCCGGGCTTCGCCGTTGGGCTCGGCCAGGTCCGACTGGCCATCGTGGCCAACCACTTCAAGGAGCGTCTTGTCGGCACCGGAGGTGTTTTCGTACTCGACATAGAGGACGGGATTGATGAGATGTTCGCGCATCAGGGGCCGGAAGCGGTTCTCGATACGCCAACCGGTAAAGATCGTGGAGTCCTGCGCGGTGGCCTGCCCATCGAGATACAGTTCCGTCGTCCACCAGGCTCGGGCGCCGTACTCAAGTTCGGTGGCCGTCGCCCCATAGCGGTGGCTCTGGCCCGGCTGCGCCAGCGCGGTTTTGGTCTCGATTTCGAGGTTTCCGGGCTCCTCGAGATCGTGGGAATAGGTGACGAAGTAGGGCTTTTCCTGGGCTTGCGCAACCGGAATGCAGGCAACACCGAGGAGGAGACCGGGCAACAATCCGGCGATTGGCAGCAGGAATTGGAGGAAGGATTGGATCACGTGCAGCCTCAAACTAAGGGGATGTACGACCAAAAGAGTCGCATATTGAATATAAACACAGACTAAAATGGTCCGCAATTGGTAACAAGGTCATTCGTCACACATGGCGGGACGCTTTCAAGAGAATTGAAGGAGGGGTATCCCGGGACAAGATCCAGATTGGACACTTCTTGGCGATCCGGCGGGGTCAGCCTTATCGAATTAGTATCAATAAAAGTTGACACTAATTCACTCATGGTGCATCTTAAATACTGACATTGAATTTGTTCCTATATCCAAGGCAGGAAACCAACTATGGCAAAAATCATTGGAATTGACCTGGGCACGACCAATTCGTGCGTCGCCGTCCTGGAGGGCGGTGAACCGAAAGTGATTGCAAATGAAGAGGGTGCGCGCACTACCCCCTCGATTGTCGCATTTTCAAAGAGCGGCGAGCGCCTGGTGGGCCAGGTGGCCAAGCGCCAGGCCATCACCAACCCCGAAAACACCATTTTCTCGATCAAGCGCTTCATGGGCCGCCGCTACAACGAAGTGACGGACGAGATGAAGATGGTCCCCTACAAGGTCGTTCAGCAGGGCGACCACATCGCTGTCATCGCCCAGGGCAAGGAGTACACCCCGCCCGAGATATCGGCGATGATTCTGCAGAAGCTGAAGAAGAGCGCTGAAGCCTACCTTGGCGAGACGGTCACGCAGGCTGTGATCACGGTCCCGGCGTACTTCAACGACGCGCAGCGCCAGGCGACTAAGGATGCGGGCAAGATTGCCGGCCTCGACGTCAAGCGCATTGTCAACGAGCCGACGGCGGCCGCGCTGGCCTACGGGCTCGACAAGAAGAAGGACGAAACCATCGCTGTCTACGACTTCGGCGGCGGCACCTTCGACATTTCCGTTCTGGAAGTCGGCGAAGGCGTCATCGAAGTGAAGTCGACCAACGGCGACACCCATCTTGGCGGCGACAACCTCGACCAGCGCATCGTGGAGTGGCTGATTGCGGAGTTCAAGCAGGAGGAGGGCCTCGACCTGGCCTCGAAGGGCAACGAAATGGCTCTGCAGCGCCTGAAGGACGCAGCGGAAAAGGCCAAGATCGAGCTTTCGACGACCGTCGAGACTGAAATCAATCTGCCCTTCATCACGGCGGATGCGACAGGCCCGAAGCACCTCGTTCGCAAGTTGACCCGCGCCAAACTGGAGCAGTTGGTTGCCGACCTGATTGAGCGCTCGCTTGAGCCCTGCAAGAAGGCGATGGCCGACGCGAATGTGACGGCGAACGACATCGATGAAGTGGTGCTCGTGGGCGGCCAGACGCGCATGCCCAAGATCCAGGAACTGGTAAAGGGCCTGTTTGGCAAGGAACCGCATCGCGGTGTGAACCCCGACGAAGTGGTCGCGGTGGGCGCGGCTGTACAGGCGGGCGTTCTGGCTGGCGAAGTGAAGGATTTGCTCCTGCTCGACGTGACACCGCTGACGCTGGCGATTGAAACGCTGGGCGGCGTGGCCACGCCAATGATTCCGAGGAACACGACGATCCCGACGAAGAAGACTGAGACGTTTTCGACGGCGGCGGATTCGCAGACCGAGGTTGAAGTGCACGTGCTGCAAGGCGAGCGACCGATGGCCGGTCAGAACCGCACGCTCGGCAAGTTCAAGCTCGCGGGAATTCCTCCGGCGCCGCGCGGCGTGCCGCAGATCGAAGTCACATTTGACATCGATGCCAACGGCATTCTGAACGTGAACGCCAAAGACGTTGCCACCGGCAAAGACACGCGCATCACCATCACATCCAGTTCCGGACTCTCAAAGGAAGAGGTCGAGCGGATGGCGAAGGATGCTGAGGCGCATGCCGCCGAGGACAAGGAGAAGCGCGAAGAAATCGAAGCCCGCAACGGTCTCGACGGACTGGTTTACAACATCGAGAAGATGCTGAAGGAGTCTGGCGAAAAGGTGCAGGCTGCCGATAAGACTGAAGTAGAGTCGGCGCTGGCTGAGGCCAAAAAGACGCTGGAAGGCTCGCCGAGTGTTGCAGAGATGCGCGCAGCGAACGACAAGCTGACCCAGGCAAGCCACAAGCTGGCCGAGATTCTCTACAAGGCCAACGCGGTTCCGGCAGGACAAGGCACTCCGACGGCGCAGGCCGACGGAACGCCAGAGACCGAGCAGAAGAAAGACGAAGGCGTAATCGATGCCGAGTACGTCGACGTCGAGGACAAAAAGTAAGCGGAGTTCGCGGAGTTAGCCTCGCTGCGCGAGCGTTAGCGGAGTTAGCAAGCGGGGTGGGCAATGGTGCCCACCCCGAGTTTTATGAGCGACCTGTACGCTAGGGTAGACAAAGAAAATTCAAATGGCCACAACGACTCAAAAAGACTATTACGCGACGCTAGGCGTCAAGAAGACGGCGACACCGGAGGAGATTCGGAAAGCCTTCCGCAAAGCCGCGCGCAAATATCATCCCGACGTCAATCCCAACGACAAGAAGGCGGAGGAGAAGTTCAAGGAAATCTCCGAAGCCAACGATGTGTTGAGCGACGAGAAGAAGCGCAAGGTTTACGACCAGCTTGGCTTCTACTCCGACCAGATTGACCCGGCGCAGGCCGAGGCCTATGCGCGCCAGCAGCGCGAAGGACGCATTCCCGTGGATTTCGACGGATTCGACTTCTCTGGATTCCAGGGAGGCGGACACCCGGGGCCGCAACCAGGGGCAGGTTCATCAACGTGGGGAAGCTTCAAAGACATTTTCTCGGGCATTTTCACGGGAGCGCAGCAGCAGCATCCGCACGGGCCACAACCGGGAACGGATCTCGAATACCAGGCGACGATTGACTTCTGGTCCGCGATTCGCGGTGGGCAGGCGCGGATCCAGGTGAACAGGCAGGAGACGTGCCCCACGTGTCATGGGATGGCGCAGACCGGCGGCTCGATGACGTGTCCTGAGTGCAACGGCTCAGGGCAGGTCACGCAGATGGGCGGGCGCATGAAGTTCAACATTCCGTGCCCGCGTTGCGGCGGCTCTGGACACGTAACGAGCGATTGCCCGACGTGTCACGGAGAAGGCACGGTCAGCAAAACAGAGACAGTTGAGTTCCGTATCAAGCCGGGCACGCGCGATGGGCAGCGGATTCGGCTGCAGGGGAAGGGAAACGCCGGAGCGAACGGCGGCGCGGCTGGCGACCTGTATGTGATTGTGCGGACAGGGACGCATCCCGTATTTACGCGGGTGGGTGACGATATTCAATTGAGGGTACCGGTAACGATTGCGGAGGCTTCGCTGGGCTCAAAGATCGAAGTGCCGACAATCGATGGACGTGCGCAGCTGAAGATTCCACCGGGAACCCAGAACGGGCAGAAACTGCGGATGCGCGAGCGCGGCGTAGAGAGCGCGTCGCATCCGGGGCAGCGCGGCGACCAGATCGTGACGGTCGAAGTGGTGATCCCGACACTGAACGATGAACGCAGCCGAGAGATCATGCGCGAACTGGCAAAGCTGAATGGTCAGGATCCGCGAGTCGCGTTATTCGAAAAGCTGTGAAAAGCAGGGAACAGGGATTAGGAAACAGGGAATAGAAAACCGAGAGCAAATCCCATGGCGAAGCGAAAATCCAAAGGCGCGTACATGATCTCGGCCGTGGCCGAGATGTTCGAGATCCATCCGCAGACGCTGCGGCTCTACGAGCGCGAAGGCCTTCTGAAGCCCTCGCGCACCGAAGGCAATACGCGGCTCTATACGGATGAGGATTTGGAGCGTCTGGAGTTCATCCTGAACCTGGCGCGCGATCTCGGCGTGAACATTGCGGGAATCGCGATCATTCTGCAGATGCGCGAGCGCATGGAAGAGATGAACCGGCAGATGCAGAGTTTTGTGGAGTATGTGCGCAGCGAGATGCTGACGCGCTTCCAGCAGGGTGCACCGGGCTCGGCCAATGCAATTGTGCCGATGCGCAAGCCGGCGGTGATCAAGTCAGTAACCGTCAAGAAACCGTAGGCTGCGGGGATTTCCATTCACACCATCACTTTTCTGATTCTCGTCATCGTGTTCGCGGCGACGTTGGTCCGATCCGCGTTTGGCTTTGGCGAGGCGCTTATTGCGGTCCCTTTGCTGGCGTTCTGCATTCCGATTCGGGAGGCGGCGCCTCTGGCTGTCCTGGTGTCGATCACCATCGCCGCCGTCGTCGTAATACAGGACTGGCGTCATATCCATCTGCGCAGCGCAGGCTGGTTGGTCTTCTCCACGTTGTTCGGAATTCCACTCGGACTGCTCCTGCTCACGCACAGCCCTGAGCACCTTGTGAAGGGACTCTTGGGTGGCCTGATCCTGTTGTTCGCGTTCTTCTGCCTCTTCGGAAATATGCGCCTTCACCTCCGCCGCGACAGCCGCCCCTGGCTGCTGATCTGCGGGTTCTTCGCCGGCGTTCTCGGCGGAGCCTACGGCATGAACGGACCGCCCCTGGTCATCTACGGAGCCATGCGCAATTGGACGGCCCAACACTTCCGCGCCACATTGCAGGCATACTTTCTTCCCGCCAGCATTCTCGGCATGTGCGGATATCTCGGCGCCGGTCTTTGGACTCGCACCGTGACACGCGACTATCTGCTGTGCCTGCCGGTGATGCTTCCGGCTGTTTTTCTCGGAAGAATCATCAACCATCGACTCTCCGCGGGCACGTTTTCTCGATACATCTATGGCGGACTTGCGGCAATCGGGCTGGCATTGATGGCACAGTCCTTCGTCTACTTTCATTGACAACGTTCCCTGGTGCGGGTGCCCCATCCAAGCTTTGCTTGGGTGGGAAAGAACAAGCCTCTCCCTCCCCGACAAACAAAAGCTGCGCCTGACCGTGCCATTTCCGCTTTTTTGTCAACCACGCTTAACGAATATTCCCGGGACTAGGTATCTGTTGAAATGACTGACCGAATGACAATTCGGGGCGGTCGCAACAGCGACCACTCAGCCCTTTTTGGGGGACTTAGGCTTAAAGAGGGAATCAATGGCCTTTTGGGGGTCTTTGATTACCAAACGGTCCTCTTTTGGTCCGCGCTTTCGTTTTGGTATCTTCTTCGTCATAAAATGGTATTATCACCCCGACCCTCTGGTGGGGCGGTGCCCCAGCCCGGGATCGGACCGGGATGCGGGAAACCCGCACGCGAGTGCAAGTCGCGTCTGTCTGCCAGTTCCAGCACTGGGGCACAGCATGGTGGCGGTAGCGGGATTTCGATACCCGCGTTTCCGGTTTTAGAGACCGGCGTCCTGTTCGCAGCTAGACTATACCGCCACTTCGGGGACGCTCATTGGTCACACCCTTTGAGCGTTCCCATCTCAAGCCTTCTCCTCTCAAAATGGAATGTCATCGTCGGATATCTCCGCCGACTGCGCATACTCCGTGGATGGCCTTTCCCAAACATAAAAAACGGTATTCCCGTCTCGCTTCTTTCTCACTGGGCAATCAGGATCATCAGCCAAACGGCCGAGGATTTTGTAGATAGAGGACATTGGCGCGGAATAGCCCGCAAAGTCGAAGTGCTTGCTTTCAAGTACACTGCGCACCTCCTGAGGAGACATACGCTCTGTCGAGTCTTCCATCACGCACCGAATGGCGTCCGTGATCCCCATGTCCGAAAGGTCGCGATGGAAGGGTATTCCCGCGAGTGGGGCGAGGTGTCTCAAAACCTCGTCAAGATGCGTGATCTGCTTCTTGACAACATCCAACTGTTCTTCGAGTTCGGCCTTCTTGTTCTCAAGTTCCGAAGACTCTTCGATGAGGTCGGACCAAGTAGTCGCGTAATCGTCGGGGGTTTTCATAAATCACTGAAGGGAGTGTACATCAATTGTCTACTGACATCGATAATAAAAATCCAATCAACCGTGAACTGACTTGGATAGAACTCATCCAAGCCGCAGAAGAGAGAGTGAATCAATGTCAAATCGAAATCAAACGCTTGTATAAGTCGATTGTTTTCTTTAAAAAACAACAAGAAGCCAAAATACCCTTCCCCCAGAGAAGCGGCAATTCAGCGAAAAGACACTTAGATTTATCTTGATACTTGTTGAAATTTCTGCTACCTTCTTTACATGAAGAAGCCGAAGTCTCAGATTTTGAAGGAACTCAGGGAAGCGTCAGTTGACGAATCAAAGGCGGTCGCGTTTCTTGAGGGACAGCGCTGGGGGAACGATCCTTGCTGCCCCCACTGCGGCAATCTGGACGTGTACGCAATGATGAGTGGGGAGCAGCGCAATAAGGACTATCGCTGGCGCTGCAAGGGGTGCAAGAAGATGTTTACCGTTCGCACAAAATCCGTACTCGAAGAGACTCGGCTTCCCCTTCGGGTTTGGGTCTATGCGATCTGGAAAGCAGCGTCCAGCAAGAAGGGCATATCAGCCTTGCAGCTTTCGAGGGAGATGGAGACAACGCACAAGTCGGCGCTCTTCATCCTTCGCCGTCTACGTCATGGCCTCATGGAAGAAAACCCTCCGAAGCTCACGGGAACAGTTGAGGCGGACGAAGTGTACATCGGCGGTCGTCCGCGTTACGTGAGCCGTTCAAACATGGGAACGTATGCCGATTACAAAACGCCTGTTGTTGGTATCGTTCAACGCGGCGGCGATGTTCGCTTTCGCGTGATGCCTCGCATTACCGCCGAAACTCTAGGCCAGTTTGTCACGGAGAATGCGGATCATTCATGCCGTCTTATCACGGATGATCTGAAGGCCTATAAGACGGTTGGTCTCACATTTGAAGGCGGCCACAAATACACTCGCCACTCTCATCGGCAGTATGTAAAACCCGGCACCGATATTCACTCAAACACGATTGAAGGCGTCTTCTCTTTGCTCCAGCGTGCCGTGATGGGCACGTTTCATAATGTCAGCCGCAAGCACCTCCCGAACTATTTGAACGAGTTTCAATTCCGCTGGAATACACGCAAGCTAAACGACGACGAGCGGGTAACACGCGTGGTCAAATCGCTAGTCGGGAAACGGCTAGAGTATCGCGAATCTGTAGAGCGTCCGCCCTATGAGTAGAAGTTCCCGCCGCGCCGTGCGCGTCAGATGAATTTCAATTTTGGGAGGTTGTGGTGATTTCAGATGATTCGTTTCAACAAGTACCTAGTCCCGAATATTCCCGCCAAACCACTCATTCCATTTGCCAAAAACTTTGCGCCGTTTTGCAGGTAATTATTCCCTTCAGGCGCACAATGAAACTTGAAATGCAAAATCCTGAAGAGAGTACGGCTGTGGCGGAAGAACCTTGTTACTCCGCAATCCTGTCTCGAATCGCTAACCCCTGTGTTTCGGAACCTCTACAGCTAACCTCAATGGCTGGAGAGCCCTAAAGCGACCTCCGTCTGTAACGCCATGATTTAAAAATCGTTAGCCGGAGAGACGGGATAATAGGGTCGGGCCAACATTGCGGTTATCCTTGGACTTGCATGTTGTACGTCCTGCTCGCGATCTCCGTATTTGGCCTCATCACTTCCAGCGTCTTTACGGGCATGGTACTGGTGGCGGTGGCGCGGTATCTTCGCGAACGCCGGACTGCCGAATCCGAGTTGAGACAGCACCCCGGGTTCACTCCGCCACTCACGCTGCTGAAGCCACTGGCGGGCGCAGAGCCTGATCTGGAAGCCCACCTGGCAAGTTTCTTCGAGCAGGATTATCTCAAGTTTGAAATTCTGTTTTGCGCGCGCGAGGCGAACGATCCCGGCCTCGAGATTGCGCGCCGCGTGGCCGCTCGGTTTCCACAAATTCCGGCGAAGTTCATGTCAACCGGCGAACCGCCTTGCATCAATGCCAAGGTCGCCTCGATGGAGTTGATGGAGAGATCCGCAGCCCACGACATCCTCGTCATCAGCGACAGCGACGTCCGCGTGACGCCCGACTACCTCCGCGCCGTGGCGCTGCCGTTTGCAGATGAAAAGGTCGGAGGCATGTGCTGCCTGTATCGCGGCGTTGCTGCCGGCGGTGGCCTGTGGGCGCGGCTCGAGGCCGTGGGCATGAGCGTCGAGATGACGGCCGGCGTGCTCGTCGCGCGGATGATGGAGGGGATGCAGTTTGTCCTCGGACCGACGATGGCATTTCGGCGCGATGCGATCCGGCAGATGGGTGGGTTCAAAGTCACGGCGGATTACTGTGCCGACGATTTCGTCCTGGGCAACGAGACCTGGAAGCTTGGACAGACAGTCGTGCTGAGTCATCACGCGATCGATCACATCGTGATCAACCTCAGCTTGATCGCATCGCTGAAGCACCAGGTCCGCTGGATGAAGTCGACGCGCTTCTCGCGGCCGAAGGGACACTTCGGAACGGCGCTCACCTTCAGCATGCCGTTCGGGCTGTTGGGACTGGCTGCTGGCTTGTTGCTCGGTCATCCGTTGTGGGGAATCGCTCTTCTGCTCTGGGCGATTGCTTCGCGGGAGGCATTGTCGATTGCCGTTGGGCGCATGGTCGTGCGCGATCCCAGCTGGCTCAACTTGCTGGTCCTGTATCCCGTCCGCGACCTGATGGGATTCTTGTTCTGGGCTGCGAGTTACATGGGCAGCCGGATTCTGTGGCGCGGGCGCGTGTTTCAGCTATTGCCCGGCGGCAAGATGCGCGCAGCGAAGTAGCATTGAGCTTTGTTTCGCGTTGAGGTTTCTCGTGGCCCGAGATGTTTTATCGTGATCCTGAGAATGAGTCGAATTCAAAGTCGCCACAATCCGAATTGAAACTTCGAGTCAAACCGCTTACACCCGAGCTTTGGCCGGCTCTCGAAGATTTGTTCGGCGAACGTGGTGCGTGCAACGGATGCTGGTGCATGTACTGGCGCATCGGCAGCGCTTACCGCAAACAGCCGCATGAAGCCAACAAAGCGGAATTCCATAGAGTCGTTGCCAAAGGACCGCCACCAGGATTGATTGCATTCGAAGGAAAATTGGCGGTCGGCTGGTGTCAACTCACTCCGCGTAATGCATTGCCGTTTCTTGATCGCTCATGGATTCGCATCGACGATGCAACGGTTTGGTCAATCTCCTGTTTCTATGTCCGCATTGGCTATCGCCGCCGCGGTATCACGGCGGCGTTGATGCAAGCTGCAGTGAAGACTGCGAAGGCAGCAAAGGCTACGGCTCTTGAGGCCTATCCACTCGACCGCAGTTTGTCGCCGAGCGCATCAAGCACCGGTTTTGTCTCCACATTCAAGCGCGCCGGCTTCAAAGTGGTTGGTCATCGCACGCCGCCGCGACCTGTGATGCGGCTTGAGCTCAAGGGCAAGGCAAGACCGTCGAGTTGAAGTTTTCAGGTCTATTGCAATGGTCGGTCGGTCCAGAGAGCTTTGTCGGCGATGGACTGCACGTGGTAGAGACGGCCGGAGAGAAGCTGCTCTGCCTTGGGCTGATTGGTGTCCTGCGCAAAGAGCCATTTGCGCTCTCCGATGCCCCACATTTTTGAGAGCTGATCGTCACTGAGGAAGATGTGCGGCGCATCTGGATAGCACGAACCCCACACCAGTGACGAGCCGTTGCCATGCGGCGAGCATGGTTCGAGGACGATGTAGGCGGGCCGTTGCAGGAACTTGTGCGTGTAAAAAACGACCGACGATGCATCCGACTGATCCCCGTAGATGATGAACGAATCCGCGGTGGAGCCCTTGCTGACGATCGTGTCGGCGAGTTGCTTGGAACTGAGCATCGGCTCAAAGCGTGCGAAGGCGATGTGCGCGGCGATAAGAAAGACGGCGGAAGTGAGCGCGATACTGACGGTGGCGGGCATGTGCCTGCCTCGCACGCGCAGCATCCAGCCGAGGGCCGGACCGATGAGCAGCACGATCGTCGCAATAATTGCTGGAAGACGCAACGCCGCGAACGATGGACCGGTCAAGTCAAAGAAATGCGACATGGAGAGCGTGTACCCTCCCACGTCGCGATGCGCTAGAAGTGTGCCAATGTCGGAGACGAAGGGTAGTTTGCGCGATTCCCACAAGCCCCATCCCAGCGCAGCCGCTATCACCACACCGGCGATCGAAAACACTGCCTGCGCGCCGCTCAACCATTTTTGCGAGAGCAGAGGTTTCTGGCCTTCTGAGCCGCCGCGTTCTTCGATGTTTGCCAGGACGCTGGCGATCAGCATCAGGATCGGCGTCCAGGCTGGGAAGGTGTAGTATTCCTGATTCGTCGAGATGGCGAAGAACAGCAGCGTGATTCCGGAGAAGAGCGCGAGAAGCCACGTCGAACGCACCCGAAACTTGAGGCGTGCTACGTAGCTGGCGACGTCTTCGCGGGCGGCGTGATCAAGATAGAAGTCCACGGTTTGGCCGGAGTCGCGATGGAGGTGCTGCATCCATGCGTGCCGGGTTCTCCATGCCACGACCAGGAGCGCCGGCAGGAAAAGACTCCACGGGAAGAGCCACACCAGATGCGCGAGCCAGTACCAGGCAAAGGGCATTTTGTTGTAGTCATGCGGGAAGCGGCCGCCAAGGAAGCGCAGGACGTGCTCGTTGACGAAATAGAAGTACCAGAAGCCATGCACGTTTCCGGGAGTGGGATGATTGCCGACGGGATGTCCCCGGTCGGGGTTCGCAAGGCCGCAGAGAATGTGCCACGGAGCTGCGACAGCGAGGAAAAGTAAAACGCCGGTAACCGGTTTCAATTCGCGCCAGCGGCGCCACTGTCCGCTTAGCATCAGCAGCGGAATCGCGGCTGCAGCGAAGAAAACCGGGGCGATCAAGCCCTTGGTGAGGGTGGCGAGCGCCAGGGCAGCCCACATGCCGTAGATGCGCGCCGGACGCTGGTTCTCGAGGCCGGTAATCAGGCTCCAAAGTGCGTAAAGCAAAAGGAAACTGAGCAGCGACTCGGGGATGGCGAAGCGCGTAAACAGAAACGGCCCAATCGAGGTCAGCACGCCCAGGGCCGCGTATAGACCGGCTCGGCGGCCCCATCCGCGCGAGGTCCACAGCCATGCCATCCAGGCGAGCCCCAGAATCGCCAACGCGTTGGGCAGATGTGTGGCGAACACGTTCTGGCCGAAGATCCAGTAGCAGATTGCATCGAGCCAGTAGGGCAGCGGCGGCTTTTCGAGGTAGCGGATGCCGTCCAGCTTCATGGTGATCCAGTCGCCACTTTGATCCATGTGCTGGGCGATTTGCGCATGCGAAGCATCCACGTCATCGAGCAGCGGCGGGGTGAAGAGAGAGGCGAACTGCACGGCGAGGAAGATCGTTCCCAAAAAGGCCCAGACGGCGAGCTTTGAAGGACTTTGCACAGCTCCGTCTTGCGGGTTTTGAGCGATCGCCATTTGGGTAAATCTCTGAAAATCAAGGATAACAGTGAGAGGCAGGAGACGATCTCATGAGACGGAACAGCGCTGAAGTGAGAATCCCCGCCGGGCGTGGCGGATAGAATGATCGGAGGTCAAAATTCGATGAATTTGAAAAAGCAGGTGGGCAGCGCGGACGGAACGACATTGCACGAGCGCGTTGCTGCATGGCTTGAGTTGCTTGATGGTTGTGGAAGCAAACCAACGCGCAAGCGGGTTCACGCCCTGCGGGTAGCGACGCTTCGGCTGCAAGCCGAATTGGAGCACGATATATCCGAACTGCCGCGCGCCAGTCACCAGGCACAGGCGATGCTTCAGTTCTCGAAGCAGGCTGAGAAGCTTCGCCAGGTGCTAGGGCCAGTTCGAGAAATCGATGTGTGGATCGGCACGCTCCGCGGACTTCGCACCTCACTCAGCGAGTCAGGTGAGTACGTGCCTCGCTCGATGCAGGAGTGTCTGCGCGGGATTGATCGCCTTGAAGACCGGCTGCATCGGAAGCGCCGAACTGCGGGGAAGAAATTGGTTGCGTCGATCGAAAAGAAGAGTGACCGCTTCGTCAAAGCAGCCGAAAAACTTGAAACAGCGCCGGAGGATTTCCAGCCCTCCGACGCGGCGGGGATCGCCAACGACCTCATCGCGCATTTTGGTCGAGTGCGGGCGGAGTTTCCGGAACTGGATGAAGCGAACCTGCACGAGTTCCGCAAGCGCATCAAGATGGTGCGCTACCTCGCGGAAATGCACGCCGGTGCCGATCGGGAGTGCGCGCGCATCGCCACGCAGATGAGGAAGCTGCAGAGTGCAATCGGGGAATGGCATGACTGGCAGGCTCTCGCAGAAGAGACAGGGCACATGCACCATGCCTGGAGCAAGCCCCTGGCCGAGCTCTTCGAGAGCGTTTCGAAGGAAACATTCGAAACGGCGCTGGAGACGGCGTACAGTGTCACGGCGCGCATGCTTGGCAAAGACGCGGAGCGCGCTGAGCCACTGCGTGGGGCAGACCGCAAGCTGCCTGCGCACAGTGAGCCTGGACCGCATATGGCGTCGGAAGAGAAGCTCGCCTGACCTCTGGTAATGGAACCGGGGATCGTGCAATAGCGTAGAGGTCCCTGTGAAGCGCATTCGCCCGATCGCGATTTTCTGTGGCGCAGGGCTCATGGCGTGGCTCTCGCTTTGCGCCGTCATCGGAGTCGTTGCCGTCGAAGGCGCGCTTCATCCCGTGCACTTGCCGTTGAGCATAAGCGACAAGCAGCATGCCGCGACGATCGCCAAAGAAAACCATGCTGTTCTGACGGATGTCGATGTTGTCGCGCGCGACGGCGCAATACTGCGTGCCTGGAGCATACGACCCGTCCCTTGGAATGGCGACGCGGTGATACTTCTCCACGGTCAGAGCGACAATCGCTCGGGCATGCTGGGACCGGCGGAAATGCTGTTGCGCCATGGCTACGCGACGCTTCTTCCGGATGCACGCGCTCACGGCAGCAGCGGCGGCCGCATTGCCACGTATGGTGTCCTTGAGGCCGAGGATGTTCGGCTGTGGTTTGATTGGATTCAGAAGTCACAGACTCCCCGTTGCATTGATGGCTTGGGCGACTCCATGGGCGGAGCAGAAGTTCTTGGTTCTCTCGTCGCAGAGCACGGCTTTTGCGCGGTGATCGCGGAGAGTTCGTTCGCGACGTTTCGCGAGGCTGCGTATGACCGCCTCGGGCAGAGCTTCTCCACAGGCCCATGGCTCGGACGCACGTTGCTGCGTCCCGCGCTGGTGATGGGAATGGCGTATGTTCAATTTCGTTACGGCGTCGATTTGGCGCAGGCGAATCCGGCGAGCGCGGTTGCTACATCGCGCGTGCCGGTGTTTCTGATCCACGGGCTTGCAGATACAAATCTGCCGCAACGTCACTCCGAAAACATCAGGGCGCGTAACTCAGCGGTCGTGCTCTGGGAACCAGAGGGCGCCGGTCATTGCGGCGCTTCGACCGTGGCGCCGGCGGAGTATGAGCGACGCGTAGTTGGATGGTTTGCCAGGCACACGCTTCAATAGCCAGTGCGCGCATTGGCACGTCTCGCGGGGAACCGCCGCGGCTGTCTCCCAATCACAAGCTCCGTGTCGTCACGCCCAGCCTGGAAGCAATCGATCGAATTTCATCCATCGGTGTTCCATGCCGACTTGTGCGATTCCCGATGTCCGTGAAGTTTGTGAGTTGCGAGGTTTGGCTATGTGCATCCAAACTGTGTGGCCTCCGATCCAACCCGTTGGAGAAGCGATGAACAAGTCAATGTCGATCCAGATTGAACCGTACGTGATTCACGTGGAGGAAGACCTTTTGTCTGATCTTCAAGATCGGCTGGCGCGGACGCGAATTCCGGCTTACCCAACCGGTGGAAATTGGAGCGCTGGCACCGATCCCGCGTATCTTAGCGAATTGCTCCATTTCTGGAGGCATTCCTTCGACTGGCGTAAACGAGAAGCTGCGCTCAACAAGTTTCCCCATTTCAAGACAGAGATAGATGGGATCCAGATTCACTACATTCATCAAAGAGGCAATGGCACCAACCCTTCGCCACTTCTCCTCACACATGGGTATCCTGACTCGTTCTGTCGCTTCGTCGATCTGATTCCCATGCTCACCGACCCAGAGTCATATGGAGGCGGGGCCGAAGATTCCTTCGACGTCATCGTTCCGGACTTGCCCGGCTATGGCTTCTCCGATCCCCCTCCTGAGAACGGAGCGATATTCCGAGTCGGAAACATGTGGGATCAACTTATGACGGAAAGGCTGGGATACAGACGGTACGGAGCGCATGGTGGCGATTGGGGAAGCACTGTAACGGAACAACTCGCTCGCGATCACTCGGACACGGTCGCAGCTATTCATCTGACCGACGTGCCGTTCGGTCATATCTTCCAAAAGCCGCGCGATCTGTCAACCGCGGAGGAGCGGTATTTTCAGAAAAATGAAGAATGGATGAAAAAGGAAGGTGCCTACGCTCTCATTCAATCCACGAAACCACACAGCCTCGCTCCTGCGCTCAACGACTCACCAGCAGGATTGGCCGCATGGATGCTCGAGAAGTTTCGGGGTTGGAGCGATTGTGATGGCAACATCGAGTCGTGTTTTAGCAAGGAACAGCTTCTCACGCACATCATGATCTACTGGGCCACAGGATCCATCGGCTCTTCCTTCCTGCCTTACTACGACTACGCCAACGCCGACGCCTTGACCTGGATCAAAGAAGGCGTCAAGAAGCTGACCGGCTCCTCAAAGGTCCCGGCCGGTTTTGCGCTCTTCCCAAAGGACATCAGTCGGCCGCCGCGCGAATGGGCAGCACGGTTTTTCAATGTCCAGCGGTGGGAAGAAATGCCACGCGGAGGCCACTTTGCGGCGATGGAAGCGCCCGAGTTGCTGGCTGGCGAGCTTCGCACCTGGTTCCGCCCATTTCGATAGACGTAGCACTGGAACATGTGCGAAGCCGCTGACCATCCCTTTGCCCGTTTGCCCTCGTCGAATAAGGTCAATAGTTTCCCAATCCGAGATTCTGCCGAGACTGCACGACTTCAAGTGCAACGCACTGCAAAATGTGCGGCGAAATAATTCCACTATCTCAGCAGGCTCCGAGAGCGCCGGGGAACGCAATGGCATTGGAGCGCTGTCGTGTATCTTGGCCGAGGATAGAGATTTCGATTTTGTGGGGTTCATTCCTTCCTCATGCCCACGTTTGCGGCGATAGACATCGGTTCCAATTCATGCCGGCTGAAGATCGCGAAGGTTGTCGCGCACCAGCTGCGCACGCTGCACGAGGATCGCGAGGTGACGCGGCTTGGAGCCAGCGTTTTTGCCTCGGGCCTTGTTTCGCCAGAGGCGATGGCGGCAACGCTGCGGGCACTCAAGCGGTTTCAGCGCGCGGTGCAGTCGCATGGCGTGGACCAGATTCGCGTGGTGGCCACGTCGGCGATGCGCGATGCTCGCAACGCGGCAGCATTTCACGCGTGGGTCAAGGCGGAGACCGGCTGGAACATGGAGGTGATCTCGGGCCTCGAAGAAGGCCGTCTGATTCATCGCGGCATAGTGAGCGGAGAGCCTGGAACAGGCGGCAAGGTGCTGCTGATCGATCTTGGCGGTGGAAGCTGCGAGATTACGCTTTCGGAACACAAGCGCATCAAGGATACGATCAGCGTTCCGCTCGGCGCGGTCCGATTGACTGAGGAATTCCTTTCTGTCGATCCTGCGCCGCCAGAGGACCTGGCGCGCATGCGGCGGCTGATCGCGCGGGAATTACGACGGGCACATCGGCGGATTCAGCCGGGCAGCGTTCAGTTGGTGATCGCTACTTCGGGCACCGCGGCCGCATTGTCAGAAGCGTGCGCCGCGGCGCTGGCGAAATCGGGCAAGTCTTCTCGCAATGCCGGCGCGGGTGGATTTGCGCCTGCGGCCATGGTTCGCAAGCTGGCGAAAAAGATTTCGCGGATGACGCTGCCCGAGCGGGAAGCGGTACCGGGAATCGGTCCGCGGCGTTCGGAGATCATCATCGCAGGGGCGCAGGTCTTTGCCGAGTTGCTCGAGAGCTTCAGCCTGGAGGGTTTTCGCTATTCGCCGCTGGGATTGCGCGATGGCATTCTTGTGCAGATGCTGGCGGCGCAGGATCATCGCGCGGCTGCCCACAGTCAGTTCGAAATTGAGCGGTGGGAGTCAGTGGTTGCGACGGCGCAACGGTATGGCGTGGATATGCGGTACGCGGAGCCGGTAAGAGCGCATGCTGTGCAGTTGTTTCGCGAACTCAAGCCGCTCCATCGCCTTCCACCGGATTACGAGGACTGGCTGGCAGCCGCGGCAGTGCTGCGCGATACCGGCAAATTTATCAATCACCAGGGACATCATCGCCACACGCAGTACATTGTGTCGATGTCGGAGTTGTACGGATACACGCAGGTGCAGCGCACCATTGTTTCGGCCATCGCGCGGTACCTGGGCAAGAGCCGGCCGCAACCGGATGATCGCGCCCTGCGCAATATCCCGCCCGATGAGCACAAGCATGTGGAGCGCGCGGTGGTGTTGTTGCGGCTGGCCGTCGCGCTCAATCAGGATAGGGCGAGCGACGTGCTCGATGTAGTGGCACGGGTATATCCCAAGCGCGTTTATCTGGAACTGCAGCCGGGTAGGACAGGCGCGGAATTGGAGCTTTGGTCGCTGCGGAAAGAGGCCGATTATTTCCGCGAGGTTTTTGAGCGCGAGCTTTTTGCGACGCTGGCGTAGATCCAACGGGCCATCCGCGGATCGATAAGCCACTGCAACAGAGGCGGGTGCTTTTCCATGTCGATGCGTGCGACAGAACCTTTCCGCATGCGGACACCAGCTCCGCCGTTGCCGGTGATGAGGCGGCCGAGGAACTGGAAGAGATTCGGATTATGGCCAACCACGAGTACGTCCTGCCGGTCTGCGTACTTCTCAAGCATCTTCTGGAAATCGGCGTAGGTTGCGCCGAATTCGAGCGCCGGGCTTACCTCGACCTTGCCTTCATACCCGAGTTCGTTGCCTACAAACTGGGCGGTCTGGAGCGCGCGCTTCAGCGGGCTGGAGACGATGATATCCGGCTGGACTTTGAGGGCGCCGAGCATACGCCCCATGATCATGCACTGTTCTTTGCCTTCGGCGACGAGCCCCCGCTTGGCATCAAGCTTCGCGCTCTCGCGGGGAACTCCAGCATTGGCATGGCGCATTAGGTAGAGATTCATGGCAGGGGGACGGGCATTTCCGGCAGGGTTAAGCCAATTCCTTCAAAAGGCGATTTTAACACGCTTGTAATATTCGCCGGACCGCGTGGGTGCCCGGTCTGCGACACCCTGAACCAGAGACCACTTTAGGGAAGGCAAGTGAAATAAAGCCCGGGCTGTGCATATTTTCGCCTTTTGTTCGCCATATACTCGTGCGCATGGGGGAACGATCTTCTACGGCCCGTATGCGCATCGCCGGCAAAATCTGCGCTCGCTGCCGAAACCTGATTCCGGATGATCCTCCGACACCTGGCGAGAGGTTGTGCTCGAAGTGCCGCTCGCCCGAGATTCACCGGATCTACATGTATTACATGTACCGAACGAACTGGATGTGCCAGTTTTTGGAAGAAGATCTGAAGACGCCTTTGCCCCGGCGTTTCTACTTCCGCAGTCCAGCGAAGATTCGTGCGATTGTGGAGAAGGTGGGGAGTTTTGCCGATCTCCAGGACCGACAGGCTCTCGATTACGGATTGGAGACCGGGCGCGGCGGTGTCTGGCTTCAACTTACGGAGGAGCAATACAAGCGCCTGAAGACGCCACGCTGATTCTGGTCATGCAAGCCACATCTCGCTGACCAGGAGGCCACCGAGCCATCTTCGCTGCTTTGAGAGCATGAATCCCGCTTCGACGAGAGCCTTGCGATGATCCGGCAGGCGCCTGATAGCCAGGCCTGTCAGCAATCTGAATGCGAGATAGAGAGCGGATACGAGGGGGCCGGCGACGAATCTTCCGTAGAAGGTGTCGGGAATAGCGAACTCCGAGATTACCCAGGCAGCGCCTGGCGCCATTCTTCCGCGAAGCTCGGTTGCCAACGGTGCGATTTCTTCGGTTGTCAGGCAATCGAGGAAGAAATGTGTCGCGACGAGGTCAAAGCTGCCGGCAAGGAAATCAAGCTGGCGCGCATCTGCCAAATGGGTGCGGACATGGACAGCGCTGTGGCCTGCGCGCCGCATCAGTTGCCGCAGCATCGCTTCGCTCGCATCGACGGCCTCGATCTCAATTTGCGGATTTTCTCTAAGCAACCGAGCAGTGAAGCGACCGTCGCCGTCGCCGAGGACGAGAGCGGATTTCTTGCATCGCATTTCTGGGAGGAAGGCCAGCCGGCATTCCCAGAGAAACGGACCGAACGTGAGCCATTCCATCCATCGGTAGAGGGGCGCAAGCTGATTGAAATCGGCAATCGTGTCGGGCATATCCAATTCATGCTCTTTCAACGCGATGGTTGCGATCTTCATGGGTGATTCGCTCCGAGGAGGACGGCTACTAACGGAGTGAGCAGGACGAGGTCTGCGAGAGCGCGCAGGGTAAGCGGAGGGATGGCCGCACGCTTGCGATCGAGTAACGACAGAAGCAGCGCGCTGATGGCGGCGGAACAAGCGAGTGCGGAGAGGCGCCAGTTCACGAATGCCATGGCTCCTGATGCGGCAATGCAGGCGATGGCAAGGACGGTAGCGTGCGGCGTGACGCCCGAGGGCATGCGAGACGATTCCCAACTTTCAATTGCGGAGCAGTTGGTCCAGGCCAGCATCACAAAAATGGCGAAGCATGCGCCGAACGGCCAACCGATGGAATCTGCGCGTGCGATTGTGGGTGCTATGGAACCGGCAGTGAACAAGAGGCCGACAAGCAACTCCTTCGAAACGAGTTTGAGCGATACGAGTCTTCGCAACCAGATGGGAAGCCGGGCTGTCGTGTGAACCCCAGAAAAGTACACCAGCGCGGCCGCGGCCAGAACCGAGTTGCGGTCGCGGACCGCCGCGGGCATGCGGACCACTATGAGAGCGACTGCAATTGCGGCGGTTGCGCAAGCGACGGGAATCAGCGAGCGACGATGACGCCAATGAAAGTAGTGGCGCTCACGCAGAGCAGAGAGATCCTGCGAGCGAATGGCTCGATGCGCATCGAGAAGGCGATCACCTACGTAGACTGTCCAGGTGCCGCACGCAAGGAGAAACGGAACCCAGGAGGCCAGGTGCACACCGACAGCCGATGCAAATGCGAGCGCCCACACGACTGCGACTGCAGGTGCGTCGAGGCTTGCGAGGTGCCACAGTTGCAGCACGCGCGAAGCCCACGACCCAACGGCCGGAGTGCAGTTGAATGTGTTTTCGCGTAGTTTTGGCGGATTGACCAGAGGAACAGCCACTGTTGCGATTGTAAAAGGAAGGGCGGGTGACCAGGCGAGTTGCTCGCGGCGTCCCAGGTGCCGGCAACGGGGCACGACCAATGGAGCGTCAGGCCTGAAGGGCCTGATTGACCAGTTCGTGCAACTTCGCATTTACGTCTTGAACGCTTACAAAGAATGGCGTGCGATGGCAGGTAAGCACCAGTTCCTGCTTTTCTGCGGAGTAATTCCACTCGACTTCCACGCCCATTTTGGTGGCGCGCCCGGTGTTGCCGCTCATGGGTACACCGGCGCTGTTTGCTTTTTCCATCAGTGTTGCGTATTTCGCCGGGGTGATCCCCGAAAAAACCTGAGGTGTGCTCGCTGCCATGTTCTTCTCCTTGCCGGGCTATGGGTAAATTCACGCGCCGGGCTGGGTTTCTATTTGTCTTCAGACTCTAGCAAGATTGTCGTGAGTTCTCGGCAAATTGGTATGGCGGATTTGACGGCTGATACGCAACCGTCTGGTTGCGTGACGCCCGTCCCCCTCCCCCCTCCATCTCTGTAAAAAAAGTCCCTGTTTTCAGGGGTTTATGTGGAGCCAGTCGTTGCAAAATCCTCTTCTGATTGAATTTAGCCGCAGATTCCTCTCCGGTAAGGATTTACGGGGGTTTGTTATCCGTTTTCACAGTTTCGCAATTTCGGGGCAATTGTTGAATGGGACGAGGCGAAGAGTAATTGGAGTATTGATAGAGGCCCACCCATAGATTCAGGTTAGGCTAATCGGCGAAATAACCTGCAAAAGCAGGAAAACTTTTTGGCGTTTGTTTTGAGTGGGTTAGCTGGGGATGATGAGATAAGGGGCTTGACGTGAAATATCTCAGGTCGCTTCGATCGGCCCTACCGGGGCGGACGGCGATTGGCACCGGGCTGAATCCAAGGGTTCACCCTGGGCTATCTTCGGTCGTCCCTACGGGACTCAGATTGTGGATTCTAGTCGTCCCTACGTGACTCGGATTGTGGATTCTATTCGTCGAAGGGGAGATCTTCGAGGAACCAGTTTCGGCTCTCGAGCATCGCGATGCGGTCGAGGTTTGTACGCCCGATCTTGAAGAGGCCGCGTTGATCGTGGTAATCGGCGCTCGTTTCCTCAGGGGTTCCGGTGTCGGAACTCAGCGTCTCAGCGAGAAAGATTGTGGTGAATACCTGCATTGGTTTTCACTACGATGGTCCCACAAACCGGGTTCATTGCGTGCGCTGAGTTGGTGACATTCATCACGCAAGTTGCGGGAGCAGCACCAATCCTTCAGCGATGTAATGGCGAAAGGAACCGCAGGTTACAGTGCGGATGATTTGAGCGAAGCGACTATTTGGGCAGGAACGGCGCGCTATTCATGGTCCGCCTTTTTCGCCAGCGCTCCGAAAGCCGCGCGGAATACTTCGTCGGGCACCAGATCGGGAGTCAGCAGCCTTTGGAAGACCAGCCCTTCGATCAGGGCATGAATCACGCGCACGAGCTGGCCGGCGGGCATGGGTAGCTCTTCTTCTTTCGTGACAGCGCGAAGCCATTGCTCGCCGAAAGCGTAGCTCTGGGCCGTGATCTCTCGTACCTGCGCGCGCATCTCTTCGTGCGCAAGCGTATAGGCCAGGCCGGTTAGTCGGCCCACGGCCACCGCGCTGCGGTCTGGGATTGCCGCAATCGTGGCATCTGCCATGGCGCGCATGATCGCTGCAAAGTTGGCGCCCGGTTTCACCTGCGGCTTAATGGGCGGCCAGTAGGTCTGTCCTAATGAGATGAAAAGCTCGTCACGATTCTTGAAGTTGCCGTAGATGGCTCCTGTCGTCATTCCCGCCCGTTCCGCGATGTCTTCAAGCGTTGTATGCTCGTGGCCCTTCTCGCGAATCAGCGTGCGGGCCGCTTCGAGGAGTTTAGCGCGGGTGCGATCGCGTTTATCGCCCTTGGGCTGGCGACGACGGAAATCTTCAGAAGCATCTGGCGTCATGGATTTATTTTATAGTACTATTATTTTATAGTAAATCTATAATCTGAGAGAGAGAGCAGGTAAGCATTTGAAATGAAAAGCGAAAACGAAATCAAATCGGTGTTGCAAAAGATCGTGGACGAGGGGCAGCTCGCCGGGGCGGCGACTCTCGTCTGGCGCGCCGATTCGAAAGACGGCGAAGCCCAAACCGTATGCGTGGGCTGGCGGGATGTCGAAGCCAATCTCCCCATCGAACGGGACACGATCTTCAGGATCGCCTCCATGACCAAGCCCATCACCTCTGTTGCCGCTCTCATGCTGGTCGAGGAAGGCCGGATCGCCCTGGCCGATCCTATTTCTCGCTTTGCCCCGGAGTTCTCGCATATGCGCGTTCTGCGTTCTCCCAACGGTCCCCTCGACGAGACGGATCCAGCGGAACGTCCGATTACGTTTGAAGATTTGTTGACCCATCGCGCCGGATTCACCTTGGCGGATTTCCATCGCGGCCCGATCGGCCAGGCATACCGCGATGCCCTTGGCGGCGAAATCGATAGTGACGTCGCGCCCGATGATTGGATCGCGAGTCTCGCGCAGCTACCATTGATCGGCCAGCCGGGGTCCGCAATGTATTACAGCTGCTCGACCGATCTGCTCGGATTTCTGATTGCGCGCATTGAGGGCGCGCCGCTCGGAGAAGTGATCAAGCGGCGTATTTTCGATTCGCTGGGCATGACGGACACAAGTTTCCTTGTCCCCCGGGAAAAGCGAACCCGCCGCGCGGCTGCGTATGGATTCGATGAAGAGGGCTGCCTGACCAAACTTGTTACCAGGAGCGGCGTCTTCGTCGCGGAACGGCCAGACGATATGGTCTTCGAATCCGGCGCTGCCGGATTGTGGTCCACGTTAGATGACTATCTGAAATTCGCGCGGCTCTTCCTGGGTGACGGCAGCGTGGAGAGCGTAAGGCTCCTTCGTCCCGCGACACTCGCCGCGATGATGAGTAATCAATTGACGGATAGCCAGCGCGCAAACTCGGTATTGCTCGGACAAAAACCCTTTGCCGTCGGCCGAGGATTTGGCCTGGGCGTCTCCGTCGTCCTTGAGACAGACAAAGCCGACTTCATGCGGCGTGGCAGTCCGGGCACGGTCAGTTGGCCCGGTGCATTCGGAGGTTGGTGGCAGGCCGATCCCGCGGAGGGTTCGGTGATGATCTTCCTGGCTCACAACATGGTCGATCTTGCGCAGATGGGCAAGGGTATCGGTCTTGGCGTGTGGGGCGCCATCGACACGTTTCAAACTCTGGCATTGGCTTCGTAACCTTAGTGGTCGGCGTGACGTGAAGTGAACGCGATGGCGCGATCGTGCTGGCGGACGCTCCTTCAGCTTCGGATGTTGTGTACGTTCGCAGTTGTCGAGCAGTAGACGGACGTCGAGATCAGGGCCGATCGACTGTTCGATACGACTCAGAGTGCAGTTATTTCAGAAGCAGCAGACCTGGGCAGCCGCGGGCCTGGGCGCTATGAAATCAAATTTCAACTGCCGCCGGGCGGTGCCGCCTCCGCTGCAAGGTTGTCGATCGCTCCGGCAATACACCTTTTCAAATCGGTAACGATTTTGCCGCCTTTTCCGGGGTAGATTGTGTGCTCGAGGATATACAAGGTGCTTTTAAGTATCTCTATGACGTTCAATGGAATTTCATAGGGCATGATCTATCACCATTTTCTAAATTTAGATTTAAAGAAACTCAACTCAATCTATTCAAAGTTTGGATGCTGAGGGGTCCGTGTGGGTTTACAGGGACGTGCATTCACGCGAGGCGATACTGCTGTCTGCAATGTCGGTTGGCTGACAGATTCGCCGGGCAACCTTGTGGGGTTGATGCGAAACGCATGCAACTCAATTGGCTGCATTGGCGTTCTCGATGGCTCCGCTTTTCAGTGCCCATTCGCGGAATCCTGCGGGAGCGTTCTTCACGCCGGCGATGTTGGCTGATTTGATGTTGGCAATCTGCTGCCATGCGATGGACTGCAAGTCGGCATTGCGCAGATCCGCGGAGGAGAGGTCGACGCCGTCAAGTTTCGCGCCGTCGAGATTGGTGCCGACGAGGTCAGTATCGCTCATGTTTGCGTTAGAGAGCACGGCACCCTCGAGATGGCTGCCACGGAAATTGGCGAAGTGCAGATTGGCATACTCGAGATGGGCAAGGCGCAGGCCGCTGCCGCGCAAGTCGGCGGCGCTGAGGTCTGCGCGCAGAAGGTTTGCGTGCTCGAGGTGGATGCCCTGCAGAAATGCCGTCGAAGCGTCAACGCCGACGAGCGGAACTTTATCGGTATTCAACTCCTGGAGCGCTTCGATGCGTCCGCCGCTGCCACCCTTGCCCTGGGCGGTGTTGATGACCTGCCAAGCCTGGTAGTGCCTCTGCTTGATGCGGTCGCCGGACTCGCTGAAGTAGAAGATGACGCCGATGAGGACGGAGAGGCTACCGAGGTATTCGAGGACTTCAAGGAAGCTCCAGCGGCTGAGTCCGTAGGCGGTCCACTCCAACAGCCATTCGATGCGGCGCAAGGGGAGAAGCCAGCGGTGTTTGAAGTCGCCCTGGATGGTTTTCCACGCGGCGGGACGGCGGGTCGTTCTGCGCGCAATCATGTATTCCTTCGGAACGCTAAACGATGCAAATGCTCAAGGATCTTCAGTCGGCGGCGTTGGCGGGTTCTGACGGCGTTTTTGGGGGGCGCCTGGCGGGCGGAGTGAAGGGCTTGATTTTCGGAAGCGCGCTCATATCGACTTTGCCTTCGGCGAGCTTCATCAGGAAGTCCTGGGCGGAGAAGGGCTGGGTGTCTTTGGGGGCGGAGGCGCGGCTATAAGTTCCGTCCGATTGCTGGATGCGGGCCTTGACGGTGTCGGCGAGGTAGGCGGGGAGAATCTCGTCGTGAATGCGGGCCTTGACGGCGGCATCGCGAACGGGGAAGACCACTTCGCAGCGTTCGAAGAGATTGCGGGGCATCCAGTCGGCTGAGCCGAGATAGATTTCGTCGTCGCCGCCGTTGGCGAAGTGGTAGATGCGCGAGTGCTCAAGGAAGCGGCCGACGATGGAGCGGACACGGATGTGGCTGGAGAGGTCTTTAACGCCGGGGCGAAGGATGGAGAGGCCGCGGATGATCAGATCGATTTCGACACCGGCGTTGGAAGCGTCATAGAGAGCCTCGATGACACTAGGCTCGAGAAGCGCATTCATCTTGGCGACGATGTGTGCGGGACGGCCAGCTCGGGCATGTTCCATTTCGCGTCGGATGAGGCCGAGGAAACTTTCGGCCATGGTGAGCGGGGCGACGAGGAGCGGGCGGTAGTCGTCGATCTCGGCGTGGGCGGTGAGGTAGTTGAAGACCATGTGCACGCGCTCGGTGATCTGCGGATCGCAGGTGAGCAGGCTCAAGTCGGTGTAGAAGCGTGCGGTGATGGGGTTGTAGTTGCCCGTGCCGAGATGACAGTAGCGGCGGGTGACTCCGTCTTCGTCGCGGCGGACGAGCAGGGCGAGCTTGCAGTGCGTCTTGAGCCCGACGACGCCGTGGAAGACCTGGACGCCGGCATCTTCCATGCTGCGTGCCCAGCGGATGTTGGAGGCTTCGTCGAAGCGGGCCATGAGCTCGACGACGAGAGTGGCCTCCTTGGTGGCGGCGGCCTCAATGAGCGCGGAGAAGACGGGCGAATCCTGGCTGGTGCGATAGAGCGTCTGCTTCATGCTGACGACGGCGGGATCTTCGGCACCCTGCTGGATGAAATCGACTACCGAATCATAGGAGTCGAAGGGATGGTGGAGCACGATATCGTGCTGGCGCAGCTCGTCGAAGATGTTGGTTGACTTCCGGCTCAGGTGCAGCGGTTTGGGCGTGAAGGGGGGGAACTTGAGGTCGGGGCGCTGGATGTCGCTATAGAAAAACATCAGGCGCGAGAGATTGACAGGACCGTCGCCGCGGAAGACCTGGTCTTCGTCGAGTTCGAAGTTGACGCGCAGGCGTTCGACGATTTCGGGGTCTGCACCGGTTTCGATTTCGAGGCGCACGGCATCGCCTTTTCTGCGGTTGTGGAGCTCGACGCGAATGGTCTCGAGCAGAGAGCGCGCTTCTTCTTCTTCGAAGTAGAGGTTGGAATTGCGAGTGACGCGGAAGGCGGTGCGCGATTGCACTTCGTAGCCGCGATACATGCCGCTGAGATTTTGCGCGATCAATTCCTGGAGCAAGAGGTAGTCGAATTTGCCGTCTTCGGCGGGGAGGCGGACGAAGCGGGGCAGAGCGCGAGGGACAGTGACTACGCCGAGGACTTGCGGGCCGGAGCTTTTACGCTTGCGGCGAAGCAGCAGGGCGAGACAGAGCGCCTTATTCAGAACTCGAGGGAAGGGGTGGGCGGGATCGATGGCGATGGGGGTGAGGAGGGGGTCGACTTCACGCTGAAAGTAAGCCTGAGCGTAGGCGCGGGCTTCTTCATCGAGCTCTTCCCACTCCATCAGGCGGATGCCCTGCTTGCGCAGTTCGGGCAGCAGCGAATCGTTCCAGCAATGGTATTGCCCATCGACGAAGGTGTGAATTTCGGAGGTCAGGGAGGCGAGCGACTCGTCGGGGCGGAGGCCGTCGTAGCCCTGTTCGCGGTAGCCGTCTTCAATGCGCTGCATGAGGCCGGCCTGGCGGATTTCCACATATTCGTCGAGATTGGAGCCAGTGATGGCTAGAAATTTGACCCGTTCGAGGAGGGGATTGGACGGGTCTTCAGCTTCTTCAAGGACGCGGCGGTTGAACTGCATCCAGGAGTGATCGCGTCCGGTGAAAAGTTTTTGTTTTTGCTTTGTTCTGGCCATGGGCGTGAGTCGAACCGTGTTGGCAAGTCTACAGCGTTTTGCAGGGAAACTGGAATGGGCAGTGCGGGTTTGTCCTGACGATCATGGTTACAGGAAGGGGCTTCACGGGATGTTAAAGGGATGCAAAAAGGAAGGAGATGCGGGTCGAAGGCGGATGTCAATTGGATTGACCCGAGACAGGCGTCGGGTGGAGGATAGAGATTCGGTGGTCCCTGCTTTATCCCCCCCAAAAATGAGGAGTTCTCAAGATGAATAGCAAAGACGGCTTGATTCCCCAGCAGCCGATTCCGGCTGGAGTCGAAGAGTTTTCGAAAAAGGTGAGCAGCCTGCTTGACGGGAGGCCGAAGGACGAAGAGACGGTCAATCGAACTCTGGAAGGCATGGATGATCTGCTGGACACGATTGCGGCCGGGCTTTACAGCATGGCGTCGATGCTGGTGGGCGAGGGTGAAGACAGCATCGGACTGGTAGAGACTGCGGTGGCGCGGACGGATATCTCGTCGCGCGGCGACGCCGGGGAATCGCGGCGCAACAGCAGGAAGGCACTCTGTACGGCCGCGATAGAACTGATTGCCGAGCGGAAGCCGGGAAGCCTGGCGGCGCCGGAGGGCCTGGAACATGCTGCGACCTGTATTGAGGACGACGATCTGGAGTCGGCCGGAATTTCGCGCGAAGAACTGGAGCACATGCTGGCGGGACCGAACCGGGAGAGCGTGAAGAAGTGGATTGAGAGCCTGGGGACGCCAACTCGCGTGATTTTTGTTCTGCGCGCCGTGGCGGGGCTTACCGCGGACGAGACAGCGGCGCTGCTCGCAGGACACGGGGGGCTGCGCGCCGTGGGATGGAATGCGGAGGCTGTGCGGGAGATCTTCCGGCAGGGTTTATGCTCGCTGGCTTCGCAACTGATTCACGCAACAACGAGATAAAGCAAGGAAGTGAACAGTGGACAGTGAACATTGCCGGGATCGTGAACTGGAGACGCTGACACTTCCGATTCTCGACTGCAGCGTTTCCCGACCACCCGCTCGTCAGGTTCTGACCACTGACTACTGTCCATTGTGCACTGCCCACTGATCATTGACCACGGACCACTGTTCACTGCTTTTGTTTCGGTACACTAGATAAAGAACCTGCCTGCCCGAATCGGGCATCTATTGGAGTGCAAACAACTTTCCGGCGGATTTTCGAGCCAGGATTTTCAAAAAGACGGTCGATGTCCTCAGATCATTGTAGGAAGTACCCAAACAATTTTTGTAGTTATGCAACATTGGCGCTGATGGTGGGAGCCGCAGCGGCTTCGCAGGCGCTTGCGCAGCAATTGCCTACACAGATACCGGGAACGAGCACAGGGCCAACAGCACAGAGTTTTCAAGGAAGTGTGGCCACAGGGCAGGCAACGGGACAGACGATTGATCTTTCGCTGGACGAGGCGATTCAGCGGGGCCTCAAAAATAACCTGGGCGCAATTCTCAGCGGGACGCAGACGGCGTCAGCGCGGGCGCAGCGGTTGAGCCAGCTGCAGTCGTTGTTGCCGGATGTGGAATTTAATGCGCACGAGGCCGTGTCGCAGGTGGACCTGGCGGCGGAAGGTTTGCGGATTCCGGGTTTTCCCACGATCATCGGCCCGTTCGGCTATACGGATCTGCGGGCATCGCTGAGCTGGTCGCTGGTGGATTTGAAGTCGCTACGGACGTATATGGCTGCGAAACACCAATTCAAGTCGGCGGAGCTTACCGCCCAGGATGCACGGGACCTGGTGGTGCTGACGGTGGGCAACGCCTACATGCTGGTGCTGGCCGACCAGGGGCGCGTGGAGAGTTACCAGGCGCAGGTGGCGACGGCGAAGGTTTCACTGGACCAGGCCAGTGCGAATCATGACGCGGGAACGGCACCGCGGTTGGATGTGCTGCGAGCCCAGGTGGACTATCAATCGCTTGAGCAGCAGTTAATCGTGGCGCAGAACAGCCTGGAGAAGGATAAGCTGGCGCTGGCGCGGGCAATCGGATTGCCGCTGGAGCAGAAGTTCAACCTGTCGGACAAGGCGCCTTACGCAGTATTCGACAAGCTTGATGTGGATGCGACGATCAAGCAGGCTCATGCGAATCGCAAGGACCTGGCCGCCATGCTGGAGCAGACCAGGGCGTATGAAGAGCAGCGCAAGGCAGCGACGGCGGATCGCTATCCGACGGTCAAGTTTGATGGAGATTTCGGCGACATCGGCGTGAATGTTCGGCATTCGCACGAAACCGGCGATGCGCAGGGCACATTGAGTGTGCCGGTATTCAAGGAATATGGGCTGCGGGGCGAGGCACAGGTTGCACAATCGCAACTGGACACGCAGAAGGCGCAGTTGAGCGATTTGAATGCCCAGGTAGACGCGGATGTGCGCGATGCACTGCTGGATATTGAGGCGGCGCAGAAGCAGGTTGAGGTTGCACGTTCGAGCGTGGATCTTGCAACGGAAGCATTGAGCGAGGCACAACAGCGCTACGTCAACGGCGTGAGCGACAACCTGGCAGTGAGTCAGGCACAGCAGTCGGTGGCGCAGGCGAATGATCAATATGTGTCCAGCCTCTATCGCGATAACGTGGCCAAACTGAGTTTGGTGCGAGCGCTGGGAGCGGGGCAGGACTACTCGAAATATCTTGGAGGGAAGTAACGTGGCGGATACAACCACAACAACAGCGCCGACGCCTCGGGACGAGAGCACCGAAGTGACGCAGCCCCCTTCTCGGCGCAAGGGAATCATCATCGTAGTGGTGGTGATCCTGGTGCTGGTAGGGCTTGGCTTCTGGTGGCACTCCACCTACTACGAAGACACGGACGATGCGCAAATCAATGGGCACCTGATCCAGATCAGCGCGCGCATCGCTGGACAGGTGGTCCACGTCGATGTGAATGAGAACCAGCTGGTCAAAGCGGGCGATGCTATCGCAGAGCTCGATCCGCGGGATTATCAAGTCGCGGTGGAGAATGCGCAGGCGGCACTGGATAGCGCGAAGGCAGCGGCGGCGGCGGCGAATGTGAATGTGCCGATCACAACGATCAACACCGGCAGCAACCTGAGTTCGGCTGGAGCGGATGTGAGCGCGTCGACTGCGTCGATTTCGCAGGCACAACAGCAACTGGCAGCGGCGCATGCGCAGGTAGTGCAGGCGGAAGCGAACGCTTTGAAGGCGCAGCAGGATCTTGACCGCTACAAGCCGCTGGTCGAGAAGGACGTGATCAGCAAGCAGCAGTACGATGCGGCCGTGGCTGCTTCGGATGCGGCGAAGGCGAATGTCGACAATGCGCATGCCACCGAGCGAGCCGCAGGGGATGCCGTGCGGGTGGCCAATGACAAGGCCGCGCAGGCGCAGGCGCAATACAAGTATGCGGAGACCGGGCCGCAGCAGGTAGCGGCGCAGTCGGCCCGTGCCAAGCAGGCCCTGGCGCAGGTGGCACAAGCGCAGGCGCAGCTCGACCAGGCGAATCTGAATCTGAGCTACTGCAAGATTGTGGCGCCGGCGGCGGGGATCATCACGCGGAAGAGCGTGGAGATCAACCAGAACGTATCGACGGGACAGAACCTGCTGACGCTGGTTTCGCTGGAAGACTTGTGGGTCACGGCGAACTTCAAAGAGACGCAGTTGAAGCACATGTCGAAGGACCAGCATGTGGAGATCAGCGTCGACGCGACAGGCAAGAGCTACGACGGACACATCTCGCAGATCGGCGGAGCGACGGGTTCAGTACTTTCTCTGTTTCCGCCGGAGAATGCGACGGGCAACTACGTGAAGGTAGTGCAGCGGCTGCCAGTCAGGATCGACTTCGACGATCTGAACAAGGAAGATTCGAACCACGCGCTGCGCCCGGGGTTGAGCGTAGAGCCGAAGGTGCGGGTGAAGCAGTAGAACAGTTTTCAGTATTCAGTTGTCAGTTTTTGGTTGAGCCAGCTCTTCGAGTAATCGGGGAGCTGGTTTGTTTTGGTCGGAATGAAGCTATGCAGCGGGGGGTGGTGGCGGAGGAGGCGGTGGCGGCATTCTTACCCCGACCATGGACTTGAATTCATCGGGCAGGCTCAATCGCGAAGGAGGTGCAGGTGCGTGCGGATGGGTGATTGTGTCTTCCGAATGGCGGATCGCGATTGCTTTGTCGATGGTGTCTCTTGCTTTGGCCAGGTCCGCGGCCCTTGCGCTTCTGTCGGTGCAATGGGTACCCGCGCGCAATTGATAGACCAACGACAAATACGAGAGGGAATCACTATCTTTGGGGTCGGCTGCGTGAGCGCGGTCGAGATGCTCGACGGCCTCACTGAGCAGAGGGTCGTTTACCGTTGCGATCGATTTGCACGTGGCGAGGCCGGCGCGCGGATAGCCACCTCCCACGGAAAGGTGAACCTGCTTGAGGCGTTCGGAGGCGTTCCTGAAGGCGATGAACCAGTCGATTGCTCCGACTTGATAATCAGCGTCGAAGTCGCGGGGCTCGGCCGCGAGAATGCGGAGCTCGATTTCTTTCGCCTTTTCGCTTTGACCGAAATTGAGATAAACACTGGAAAGCGCAGAGAGCGCGAAGCCGTCGTTTGGTTCGAGGGCAAGGACGCCATTCAGCGTTTCGACGGCTGCCTGCGCGGCTTTCAGGTTATCGGGAGACTGGACGCCGGGCACGACCGATTCACTTTGCGCAAAGGCCAGGTAGAGAAGAGCCTGGGCCTTGGAAGGTTCCATTTGTACGGCGCGCTGAAAATGTTCCGTTGCTTCTTCGTATCTGTTGTTGGCGACGGCCTCGAGTCCGAGGCGTTCTTCGTTGTCAAAGGGTGCGGTGGTAGTGCTGCTCTGGGCGCATAGCGCGACGCCGGAAAGGGCAGCGGCCGCAATGATCAGCAAGGAGACCGCGCAGTGCCTCGTGTCATGGATTGTGCAGCGTTCGGAAAGTTGGGTGTTGCAGTTTCGACGGATCATCGCGCCTTTCGCTTGTTCGGGTGGTGTGCTCTCGGGGGTGCAGGCATTGTGGCACCTGGTGGAGAAGTGGCGCAACAGAATCTGCTATACAGGCTCGCTCGCCGGATGAATCAGCCTGCCGGAACGAGGAAAGCATGTATTGTGGATGGGGACAACGATGAAAGACGCGATTCAGGTATCGAAAGAGAATTATTTGAAGGCCATCCTGGAGGCTGAGGCCGAGGGACACCAGGTGATCCCGGCGACGCTGGCGCATTGGCTGGAGGTTTCGGCGCCGGCGGTCACGATGGCACTGAAGCGGCTGCGGCGGGATGGTTATGTCGAAATGACCGAAGACGGAATCGTACGGCTGACCGAGGCCGGGCAGGAGACCGCCTATCGGACGGCGCTGCGGCATCACCTGATCGAGCGGATGCTGACCGAAGTTTTCGGGATGGCATGGTACGAGATTCACGACGAGGCTGAGCGGCTGGAGCATGCCGTGTCGCCGGCGTTTGAGGCAAAGCTGAAAGAAAAGCTGGGCGAGGGCGGGGCGTGCCCGCATGGCAATTCGGTGTTGCCCGTCAAGCCGGAGGAGCGTAAGAAGCGGGGAGAGGTTCCCCTCTCGGAAGCTCAAGCAGGGGAGCGATACCAGGTGATTAGCCTGCAGGAGCGAGATTCCCAATTGCTGTTGTTTCTGCATCGTATGGGTATTGGGCCGAACAAGAGCTTGCGTGTTTTGAGCCAGAATTACGATCAAACTGTTTCGATTGAGTTGCCTACGGGGAATTCAATTCTCGGTAGACCAGCGGCGGAGGCAGTCTGGCTGCGCCCGGAAATACCCTAAGTAATCAGAAGTAAGAAAAACATATTAACTATGATTAACATGTGGCATACTGGAGGACAGTAGTGCCGCGGGCTGTTCCCCCTTTTGCCTCTATGGCCACAGAGACTCCCAATCCCATCGGGCTCCATGAGCCTTCGTTGCCAGAGGTGCATGCGAGCGTTCGCATATCGCGATCGCCGCATTACTGGCGACGGCTGCTGGGCTTTCTGGGACCGGGATTCCTGATTTCGGTCGGCTACATGGACCCGGGAAACTGGGCAACCGATATCGCTGGTGGATCACGGTTCGGGTACACGCTGCTATTTGTGATCATGCTGTCGAACCTGATGGCGATCCTGCTGCAAAGTCTGGCTTTGAAGCTGGGAGTAGCCACAGAGCGCGACCTGGCGCAGTTGTGCCACGAGGAGTACCGGCGGTGGGTCAGCCTCTCGCTCTGGATTGGGGCGGAGATCGCGATTGCCGCGTGCGACCTGGCCGAGGTGATCGGATCTGCGATCGCGCTGGAATTGCTCTTCCACATTCCGCTGTTTTATGGCGTGCTGATTACAGGACTGGACGTGCTGGTGATCCTGTTGCTGCAGCGCTGGGGCTTCCGCTATGTTGAGGCGCTGGTGATCGCCCTGATCGGGACGATCATTGCGATGTTTGGCGTGCAGATGTTTCTGTCGAAGCCGGAGTACTGGCCGGTGATACGCAATCTGTTGATACCGTCGGCTTCGATTCTCACCAATCCCTCCATGCTGTATATCGCGATCGGAATTCTCGGCGCTACGGTGATGCCGCACAATCTTTACCTCCACTCCTCGATTGTGCAGAGCCGGCGCTATGAACGCACGCCAGAGGGAAAGCGCGAGGCGATCCACATGGCGAATGTGGATTCCGCGCTGGCGCTGACGCTGGCCCTGTTTGTGAACGCGTCGATCTTGATTGTGGCGGCAGCCGTGTTTTATCGCAGCGGTCACTTTGATGTTGCGGCGATCCAGGATGCCTACAAGCTGCTGAGCCCGCTGTTGGGTGCCGGATTTGCGAGTACGCTGTTTGCGGTGGCGCTCCTTGCCTCCGGGCAGAACTCTTCGATCACAGGGACGCTTGCCGGGCAGATTGTGATGGAGGGGTTTGTTCATCTCAAACTATCGCCCTGGTTGCGCAGGCTGATTACGCGTAGCCTGGCCATCATCCCGACCATCATCGTCGTGGCGATCACGGGCGAACGCGGGACGGAGAAGCTGCTGATCCTGAGCCAGGTGATCTTGTCGCTGCAATTAAGCTTTGCCGTGGTCCCGCTGGTGATCTTCACGGGAGACCGCGCGAAGATGGGCGAGTTTGTGAATGCGCGGTGGCTCAAAGCGCTGGCTTGGAGCACGGCGGTTGTGATTGCAGGGCTGAACGCGTGGCTGCTGGTGGAGACGATCAAGGGGTAAAGCGCTGCGGGCAAGGAAGAGGAAGTAAAAAGCAGGGGGTAGTATCGGACGGGTCAGCGCGGGGTGAGATCGGCGCCCCAGGATCGAAGTCGGAGTGCGGGCTACTCGTCGCGGAATGATGTATCGTTTCGGTGGTTGCGAGTGAAAGAGGTCTGGCATGCGCAAGATGTTGGAAGCGATTTGTCTTGGGTTGCTGGCGGTTTTGTTCTGGACGTCATATTCAGCGTTGAATGGTCCGGAGCGTTTGCCGGACAGAATTCCGACGCATTTCGATATTTCCGGGCAGCCGAATGCGTGGGGGGCGCCGGGGTTTCTCTGGTTTTTGCCGTTGGTCGGGACAGGGCTGTATATGCTGCTGACGGTTCTGGGCAGCATCCGCTATCGGCGGTACAACCTTCCAGTGCGGGTGACGGAGGCGAATTTACCGTTTATCCAGGATCAAACCATCATCATGGTGGCCTGGATCAAGTGCGAGATGCTGTGCCTGTTTGCTTACCTGGAGTGGTCGATTATCCAGTCTGCGCGCAATGGAACATTTCGACTTTCGCCGATGCTGATTCCCGTATTCCTGGTGGTGATTTTCTCGACCGTTGGATGGAATCTCGCGGCGCTGATCCGCGGCGCAAAGCAGCGCGCGGAATCGTCAGATACCGGTCGTCCTATGGAGAACAGTCGATAGGAAGCGTCCGCTCAGAGGCAGAATAGGGCGGGGCGCCGGGGAGCTAGAAGATCCAGACGCTGGCCAGCATCGTAACCATCGCGGCGACCGTGACGACCTGGTAAACCAGGTCCTCTTTGCGGCGGGGCCGGATTGAGACTGCGGAGGGGGAGGAATGCATATGTGTTACCTTTCCACAAACCGCGGCGCAATCAAACGTCGCGGGGGCCCGGAGTACGTTCTCCTATTTAGATTCAATTCGATTGAGTTGTGAATCAACCAAAAGTGCTAGGGGTTCGGTTACGCACGTCACATTAAGCCACGCGCGCAGCCGCGGCCGCCGATTGGTAGCGTGTTCAGCAACATGGCGAGGGACCGGGAACAGATAATTGCTAGGCTTCGGCAGTTGTGGGATCGATGATGGACTTTACTTCGGCGACGGAATTGGCGGGAAATCCGCCCTGGATGGCGTGCTCGCGAACGAGTTGCTCATTCGGTGCGATGTAGATGCAGTAGATCTTGTCGCCGGTGACGTAGCTGTGGACCCACTGAATCTCGGGACCGAGTCTGCGCAGGACTCCGCAGGATGTCTGGGAGATGGCTTGCAACTGTTCGGGTGTAAAGCTTCCGGCGCCGGGAAGTTCGCGCTCGATGACGTACTTGGGCATGGAACCTCCGTTGGAGAGCAGCAAGATCCGGTCGCGCCAGTGTATCCGTTCCAACTGGAGGAATGGAATCCCTTGCAAAGGATGAAAGCGAGAGCGGGCAAGGTGTAGAATCCGCTCGTGAGTACCGGTCCCCAACTCGTTCCTCCCGTGGAGCCGCGCGAGCGAAACTGGTTGCCGATGGCGATTTCCGCTGTGGCGGTTTTGGTCGTTGCGGCGATCATTGTTTTCATGATGGAGCGCGGAAGAGGTGCGGCGACGGTTACGCCGATTTCTGCTGCTCCCGATCCCTATGCTGCGAACCTGCCGGTCACCAACCTTGTAATGAGCGAATCGGGCAACCTTGCGGGCGGAAAAGTCACCTATCTCGACGCCCATCTGACGAATACCGGGAATAAGACAGTTTCGGGAGTGCAGGCCCAGGTGCTTTTCAGGAACGCAGCGAATGAAGTGGCGCAGAACGAAACGCATCCGCTGAAGTTGATAAGGACGCGTGAACCCTATGTCGACCTGGAACCGGTGTCGGCTGCGCCATTGCGTCCGGGCGAGGGACAGGATTTCCGATTGATTTTCGACACGGTGACGCCGGACTGGAACGGCGCGTACCCGGAAATCCGGATCGTTCACGTCGACGCAAAGTAATGAGCGCGCCCCATTTACTCGGTAAGTCTTACCGCTGGTTGTAAAAATTACTTTCTTGTTACCCCAAACAGGCAAATCATATCCAAGTTCTTTATGGGAAGATTTACTTGTAAAGTTATTAAATTGAATGATTTGCCTGTTTTTTGAATATAGAGAAGCGTTTTGGCATCCCCCATGCAATATGTGAGAGCGAGCAGACCACCTGCTCACCGCAGATTTGATCGCGGCAACCGCAGATCAGGGGTTAGAGAAAAAATGAAAAACCAAATTAGAGCACGAATACTGTTTCCGAGTCAGGTAGCAATTCTTGCATTGGCTTCGGCGATCGCGATCCCCGCGATGGCTCAGACGCAGCCCGACAATTCCCAGAGTGCGCCGGCGGCCGCACAGCAGGCGCCGACCTCGACTCCCCCGGCAACGGTGACGCAGCCCATTCCGCAAGACAAAGAAGGATTCTGGGGCCGCGTCAATCCGATGGCTCGCAAGAAGTGGGTGAAGAAGCGGATCGATCCTATCAACGATCGCCTCACCGAGCTCGACCAGGTGAATGCGAAGAACGCCTCGGACATCAAGGACGTCGATGCTCGTGCGACGGCCGGCATCAAGAGGGCGCAGGACTCGGCCGATTCGGCGAACCAGGTGGCTACCCAAGCCGACGATCAGGCGAAGAAGGCTAACCAGACAGCAATGACGGCTTCGGGTCACGTTGACTCGCTGAATACGACCGTCAGCGGCCTAGACACCTACAAGCCGATCAGCGACGTTGAAGTGCCGTTCCGCGGTGGCAGCCCGATGCTGTCGAAGGACGCGAAGGCAAAGCTTGATGACATGGCGAAGAGCCTCGAAGGTCATCAGGGCTACATCATCGAAATCGAAGCTCGTTCGCCGGGTGCAGGGGCAGCCGGTATCGCGAGCTCCCAGCGCGAGGCCGCAGCAGTTCAGCGCTACCTCGTAACGGAACATGAAATTCCCGTCTACCGTATGCACTCAGTGGCTCTCGGCAATGCCGTGATCACGGAACCGACCACCGATGTGGCAAGCAACAATCCTCCGGCCGACCAGACAGCGCCGAAGCCTGTCGCCAGCCATCATCGTGAGCGGGTACCCAGCACTGTGCACATCAAGTTGATGGAAAACAGTTTGGCGGCCCAGGGCTCCACATCCCCCCATGGTATGGCGTCCTCGACCGGTGCGGTGCAGCAGTAATGCTGAGTAGCCACCCCCCTGAGGCTCCCTTCCGCGCCGACGGCTACCCCGCCGTTGGCCGCCAATAGACCTCTCGCAACACGAGAGAACCAAGGCAACTTGGCCCCCGTTAATGACGGGGGCCGTTTTTTTTGTGTTTTCAGTTGCTAACCAGCCAGGTCGCAGCTCAAAGAGACATGCAACGAATGCGTCGCTGGTCCTCGCGATAGGATGGTTGCGATGAAGGTTCTTAGCGCGGAGGAGATGCAGACGTGCGATCGTGTGACGACGGAGCGCTACGGCGTGCCGTCGATCGAGCTGATGCGCGCGGCTTCGGCAGCGGTGGACGCCTTTACGCGGGAACAGTTTCCGCGAGCGCGACGGGTGACGGTGCTGTGCGGCCGAGGAAACAACGGCGGAGACGGGATGATGGCGGCGCGGCTCCTTTCCAAGGCCGGGCTGGAAGTGACGACGCTGCTGCTTGGCTCGCAATACGAGCTCAAGGGCGATGCGGCGACAGCGTGGCGCGAACTGAGTGTTTCTGCGAACCGGTATTTGTACGAGGTGAACTCGGCGGCGGAGCTGAAGGCGCATCGTGCGGCGCTTGATACAGATCTCATCATTGATGCGGTGCTAGGGACGGGATTCAAACCGCCCATGAAGGGGATGGCCCTGGCTGCGATGGAATGGGCAAGCGCGAGCGATGCGCCGTTTCTCTCGGTGGATCTGCCATCCGGCTGGCCTGCGGACGCGACAAGCAGCAGGGTCGCAGAGGCTACGTTTCCTTCGGATGCAGTGATTACATTTACGGCGCCGAAGCTTGCGCATGTTTTTGGCGAGTTGACGAGGCGTTGGGATCAGCCGGTTGTGGTGGCGCCGATTGGGTCTCCGGAAGAAGCGATTGTTTCCGAGCTGGGATTGAGTTGGGCGGGCGCTTCGCATGCGCTGGTGGAGCAACCGCGTGCAACGGATTCAAACAAGGGAAAGTATGGTCACGTGCTGGTGATTGGCGGGTCGGTGGGGAAGTCGGGCGCGCCGGCGATGACTTCGATGTCTGCATTGCGGGCCGGGGCGGGGCTGGTGACGGCTGCCGTGCCAAGTTCGATTGTGGGGCAGGTGTCGGGATTTGCGCCGGAGCTGATGACACAGCCGATGTTGGCGAGTCCGACCGGAGAGATCGCGAGCAAGGGTGTCACAGCGCAGCAATTTCAAAAGCTGATTGAGCGCAAGACGGTGATCGCAGTTGGGCCGGGACTGGGGCAGGGGCCGGGAGTGGAGATTCTGTTGGAGGCGGTTCTCTCGGATACAAAGATGCCGATCGTTATTGATGCCGATGGACTAAACACCCTGGCTGCCAATCCGTTTTTGATGGAGAAGCTGACCGAGGTCGCGAGAGCAGGGCGAACGGTGGTGTTGACGCCGCACCCTGGAGAAATGGCACGGCTATCCGGAAAGAGTGTTGAAGAAATTCAGGTAGATCGTCTCGAAACGGCTCGGGAGTTTGTACGCACGCACGGTGTGACTCTGGTGTTGAAGGGATCACGCACGCTCGTCACTCATCCTGACGGGCGCGTAGCGGTGAATACTTCGGGCAATCCAGGAATGGCGAAGGGCGGCAGCGGTGATCTGCTGACCGGCGTGATCGCCGGGCTGCTGGCGCAGTTCAAAGACGATGTTGCGCGCGCAGTGGAGGCGGCGGTTTATTTGCATGGGTTTGCTGCCGATCTTGCGGTTTGCGATACGGATGAGCGTTCTTTGCTTGCCACCGACAGCTTGAAATATTTCTCTCGTTCGTTTCAGTTTCGTCCTTTGCGCTTTTCGAAAGGCCACCAGAAAGGGTATGTTTGGTTGCAGGGGCTGCACGCCGCGGGCTGTACGGGTGTGCGCTCCGCCGAGGCAACGGAATGAGCAAGGAATCCCCAGTCGCCGAAGGGCGGATTCACGAATTCGTAACAAAGAGCGGCGCCGACACGGTGGAAGTGGGGCGCAAGCTGGTGAATCTACTTCGGCCGCCCCAGTTGCTGATTCTGCGGGGCGATTTGGGTACGGGCAAGACGACGCTGGTGAAAGGAATTGCGCAGGCGCTTGACGCCGCGGAGCCCGACGAAGTGACGAGTCCCACTTTCACACTGCTGCATGAGTATGATGGCTCGCGCGAGGGCAAGCCGGTGAAGCTGTTTCATCTAGATGTGTACCGGCTGGAGGGCGAACGGCAACTGGAGACACTGGGGCTGGATGAATTGCTCACGCCAGATGCGTTGGTGCTGGTGGAGTGGGGCGAGAAGTTCAAGAGCATTCGCAAGAAAGCCACGGGCGAAATATCGATTGCATCGGCGGGTGGCGACGCGCGCAAGATCTCGGTGACGCTGAAGGAATAGCAGACCGCTGTGCGCGATCGACAGAGAGGTGGAAGGATGCAGCTGACTTTCTTGAAGTTGGGTCTTCCGTTCGTTGTTGTCGCGACGCTGGTGTCAGGTCAGCAGGGAAAACCCGCGTCGACGCAGCAACCCACGCAGCAGAGTGCGGCGAAGCAATCCTCTGCGGCAGGCGTGCAAGCGAAGGCCGCCCATGAGACGAAAGTGCATCATCGAGTGGTGCGGAAGAGAAATGCTAAAGCTTCTCATCGCAATGGGGCGAAGCGGGCGCCGTATCGTCCTGAATATTCGGAGCACTCTGTACAGGTGATTAACGGAACCTCGACAAAGCAAGTTGTGTTCAACGAAGAGAAGAAGCCCGTTGGAGCCGATAAGGGTGAGTCCGCGCAGATGAAGGTTGAAGTCGTGAACGGCACTTCATCGGACACGCAATATTTCTACGCGGGCAATGGACAAGGTGAACAGAACGAAGCGGTGTCGAAGAGGCCGGTTGTGGTTGGTATTCAATCGAGCGATACGCGTGCTGTCGGCGGAAGCAAGCATCCGGTCGTTACCGGCATTACTGCAGCGGAGCCGGGCGATGCGAAGAGCGTGAACAGCGGCGGACAGAAGGTAACAACCGGAGTCGCTCCGCAGCCGAAGCGGCCGGAATACCAGCCGGAGACGCATTAGATTCCGAGCCTTCCTTATGCAATTGGATATTCCAGATACATGTTGCGGATCGTGCGCGACGGATGTTGCGCTGCCGCGTCAGGTCGCGTGGCTGCAGTGGATCACGCTGGCGTGGATGGCGCTGGAGTGCGTAGCGTCGTTGTGGGCCGCGGCGCAATCGCATAGTGTGGCACTGCTGGCTTTTGGGTCGGACAGCCTGGTGGAGATGCTGTCGGCGACAGTGGTGTTGCTGCAGTTTTTGCCGCGATTCCCTTTGAAGAAAATGTATGCGGACAGGGCGGCGGCGGCGCTATTGCTTGCACTGGCGGTGGTGGTGGTGTGCATTGCGTGGCTGGGGCGCGCAAGGCCAATGGAGACGAGTTGCGTCGGCATTGGCGTTACGGCTGTGGCGCTGGTCGTAATGCCGGTGCTGGCGTGGATGAAGCGGAGGCAGGCGCGGCGCATGAACAATCGTGCGCTGGCCGCGGATGCTCTGCAATCCGCGACGTGCGCGTATATGGCAGGCGTGACGCTCGCGGGATTGGCTATTTATGCAGTGTGGCAGATTCGCTGGGTGGATACCGTGGCGGCGCTTGTGGCGGTGCCATTGCTGATCGTTGAGGGTCGGCGCGCGTGGCGGGGCGAGGGTTGCGGGTGCGCTTGATTGCGTTACGGGACTTTTCGGAAGGCATGTGGGTAGAACGGGTTGTAAGATGTTGGCTATCCTGCAGTAGCCCTCCCGGAGGATCCTGATGCGTGCGTTGCGCCTGCCTTTGACAGCTTGCCTTGCTGTTTTCCTGATTGCAATTGGAGTCGTTGTTGAACCGGCCGGAACACGCGCGGCCACGAAACCACATATCTTTCAGCATCCCGCGTTGAGCAAGGATCTGATTGCGTTTGGATACGCAGGAGATCTGTGGACGGTGCCGCGCGCGGGTGGTGTCGCTCGGCGGCTTACGACGGGCGTTGGCATCGAGACCGATCCGGTGTTCTCACCCGACGGCAGCATGATTGCGTTTACCGGCGACTACGACGGGAACACGGATGTGTTTACGATTCCTGCAGAGGGCGGCATTCCTTTTCGCGTGACGTATCATCCCGCGGCGGATTTTGCGGTGGCGTGGACGGCGGATGGGAAGAACATCGTGTTTCGCTCGACGCGGATTTCGCAAAGTCGCTATACGCAGCTCTATGAAGTGCCGGTCAAGGGCGGAATTGCGAAACCGCTGCCATTGCCCATGGCATACCAGGGTCAGTTTTCGCCGGATGGGAAAGAGATTGCGTATTCGCCGCTGCCGGTTGCCTATGGATTCGACTACATGTCGTATGTGTCGTGGGGAAACTATCACGGCGGGCGCGCGAGCACGATTTGGATCACGACGCTGCCGGGGTTGGAGTCTGTAGAGATTCCACACGAGACTTCGTCTGACTTTTCGCCGGTGTATGCAGGTGGGATGATTTTCTTTCTTTCGGCGCGCAAGGGCAAGGCGACGATTTACAAGTACGATTCGGCGTCGAAGGCTGTGACGCAGGCTCTGGTGAATGACGGGCCGGATATTCGTTCGATGCACGGCGAGGGCGACACGCTGGTGTACGACCGGTTGGGCGAGATTTATCTCTACGACACCAAGGCGGGAACGAGCAAGCTGGTGCCGATCGAGATCGATGCGGATTTGCCGGAGGTGCGAGCGCGGATCGAGGGTGTGGGCGATGAGCTGGAGAATGCCGCAATTTCGCCGACTGGCGTGCGCGCTGCGATTGAAGCGCATGGTGACATCTTCACTGTGGCAGCGAAGCATGGGCCCACGCGGGATATCACGCACACGCCGGGAGCGATGGAGAGGGAACCGGCGTGGTCTCCGGATGGACAGTCGATTGCGTACTTCTCAGATGAGTCTGGGCTGTATCAGTTGCACGTGGCGCCGCAGACAGGCGATGCGGTGGCGGGAGCTCCGGCGGTGAAGAAATTTGCGCTTGCGACTGAGCCGGCGTACTACTTCGACGCAAAGTGGTCGCCGGATTCTAAGAGGATTGTGTTTTATGACAATCGGCTGAAGACATACCTACTCGATACGACGACAGGCAAGCTGACAGTGATCAACGACAAGGATGCGTATGGAGGATTTTCGAGCAGCACGTTTGACTTTGCGTGGTCGCCGGACTCGAAGTGGATTGCATATCCGCGGTCGATGGAAAACCACTTGCATGCGATCTTCCTGTACTCGGTGGATTCGGGGCAGTCGACTCAGGTAACGAGCGAGATGGGCGACTCGCGCGAGCCGGCGTTTGATCGCGACGGGAAGTATCTCTTCTTCATCACGAGCACGAATGAGGGCGCGACGTCGGACGGGCTCGACATGACGAGCGATCTCTATCAGGTGACGTCGAACATCTATGCGCTGACATTGGCGGTGGATACGGCGTCGCCGATTGCGCCTGAGATGGATGACGAGAAGACTCCTGCAGAAGAAAAGGCAGAGGGCAAGAAGAGCGACGACAAGGGCGCTGATGCGAAGGAAAGCAGCGGCGACGAGAAGGCGCATGCCAAGCCTCCAGCCAAGCCGGTGAAGGTGGATCTGGATGGCATCGAACAGCGGATTGTGGCATTGCCGCTGCCCACGAGTGTCTACGAGAGCGTGACGGGCGGGCTCAAGGGAAGTATCTACTTCACCGAGAGGCCGGAGTCGGGCAGGTTTGGAGATCGTGGCGCGACGCTGAGCCGCTGGACGGCGGAAGATCGCAAGACTGAGAAGCTTGCGGAGCATGTTGAGAAGTTCGAACTTTCGGCGAATGGCGAGAAGATGCTGCTGTCGCTTGGGCATTCGCGGCCGGATGGTGGTGAGCCGCCTCCGGGAGGCGGACCGAAGCCCACATGGGTGATTGTGCCGGCCAATGCCCCGGTGAAAGCGGGGGAGGGCGCGTTGTCGTTTGCGGATGTAAAGATGCGCGTGGAGCCTCATGCCGAATGGGCGCAGATGTATCACGAGGTTTGGCGAATCGAGCGCGCGTTTTTCTACGATTCGAATTTCCATGGGACGAACACAGTGGCAGATGAGAAGAAGTACGAGCCTTACGTGGAGTCGATCGCATCGCGCGCGGATTTGAACTACATCTTCCAGGAGATGCTGAGTGCATTCTCGGTGGGACATCTGCGCGGGAATGGTGGGCACATTCCAGACGCGGCGCATGTGCCGGGCGGCTTGCTGGGAGCGGACTACGAGATCAAGAACAATCGCTACTGCATCGCAAAGATCTACACGGGCGGTGAGTTCAATCCGCGGGAGAAGGGGCCGCTGGCGCAGCCGGGGCTGAATGTGAAGGTGAGCGACTGCATTCTCGATATCAATGGGCAGGAACTGACGGCGGATATGGATATCCAGCAGCCGCTTGAGGGAACCGCTGGTAAGGTGATCAGCATTCGCATCGCGGGAGAAGATGGAAAGCCGCGCGATATTTCGGTGACTCCGATTGCTAGCGAAGCGGCACTGCGGAATGTCGACTGGATTGAGGGCAACCAGAAGAAAGTGGATCAGCTCTCGGGCGGCAAACTCGCTTATGTGTATCTGCCGGATACGGGCGCGGGCGGGTTTACGAATTTCAATCGCTACTACTTTGCGCAGATGAACAAGCAGGGAGCGGTGATCGACGAGCGGTTCAACGGCGGCGGGCAGGTGGCCGATTACTTTATTGAAGTGCTGGGGCGGCACATCGAGTCGTACTGGGCGCCGCGGTATGGCAAGGTCGAGCACACGCCGAATGCGGGCATCTATGGGCCGAAGGTAATGATCGCGAATGAATTCTCAGGATCGGGCGGCGATGCGCTGCCGTGGTTGTTCAAGCAGGCGAAGCTCGGTTCGCTTGTGGGCAAGAGGACGTGGGGCGGCCTGGTGGGCATCTCTGCCATCCCGGTGCTGATGGATGGCGGACACGTGACGTCGCCGAGTGTGGCGTTCTTTTCGCCGAAGGGCGAGTGGGACGTGGAGAATCATGGAGTCGAGCCGGATTACGCAGTGGAGCAGGATCCAAAGGCCGTGAGTGAAGGGCACGATCCGCAGTTGGAGAAGGCGGTTTCGCTGGCGATGGAGGAGTTGGGGAAGACGCCACAGCTGGAAGTGCGGAAGCCGGCGTATCCGAATTATCACAAGTGAGCCGAATTGGGGTTCGTGCTTTCCCACCCATGGGACTGAAGAACGTCCCATGGATGGGGCACCCAAAGATCGTGATCCACGCTGAACAAAGCGAAAAAAACCCAGGTCTCAAACGCGAGACCTGGGGCACCCAGATTGTCGCCATGTTAAGAATTCCATTTGATGAAGTTCAGATGCGGCTTGCGGAGGTGTTGCGCGGGCTGGGGTTCAGCGAGGAGCGCGCGCTGAAGTGTGCGCGGCTGTTTGCGGAGACTACGCGTGACGGGGTGTATTCACACGGCGTGAACCGGTTCGGGCGATTTGTCGCGACGATTCGGAATGGAAGCGTCGATCGAAATGCAGAGCCGCGTGTGGTCGCGCGTTTCGGCGCGATGGAGCAGTGGGATGGACAGCGCGGGCCGGGAAATTTGAATGCATGGGCGGCGATGGCGCGGGCGATTGCGCTGAGCAGCGAGCATGGGATCGGCTGCGTAGCGATGGCCAACACGAACCACTGGATGCGCGGCGGGACATACGGATGGCAGGCGGCGCAGGCAGGCGTAATTGGGATGTGCTGGACGAACACGCTGCCGAATGTGCCGCCGTGGGGCGGAGTTGAGCCGGCCATCGGGAACAATCCGCTGGTGGTGGCGGTGCCGCGCGCGAAGGGGCACGTCGTGCTGGATATGGCGATGTCGCAGTTTTCGTATGGAGCGCTGGAGGGTTATCGCAAGCGCGGGGAGTTGCTGCCGGTAGATGGTGGATTTGACGCCGAGGGAAAGCTGACGCGCGATCCGGGAGCGATTGAGAAGTCGCAGCGGCTGCTGCCCGTTGGTTTCTGGAAGGGATCGGGACTCGCGATGGTGCTGGATATGGTGGCGGCGATGACGTCGCTAGGGAATGCGACGCATGCGATTGCGAACGATCCGCTCAGGGAGACGGGATTGTCGCAGATGTTTGTGGCAATCGATCCGCGGGGATTTGGCGATGCGGCGCGGATGGCTCAGATTGCAGACGAGGTGGTGGAGTCGGTGCAACACTCGCGGCCTGTTGTGGAAGGGAAGACGGTGCGGTATCCGGGCGAGAATACGGTGCGGCTGCGCGAGGAGAATCGGCGGCTTGGATTGCCGGTGGAGGAGGGGGTATGGGACGAGATTCTGAGAATGTAACGCAGATGTGGAGTCCTTGCTTTCCCCCCTTGACTTAGTCAAGGATGGGCAGCCGGCAGGCTGAGAAACAAGTGTAGAGTAAATCAACCGAGGTTCCCGAACGGTGGGGATGATGAAGAAACAATCGGTCCTGGCATTCGCTTTTCTCCTGCTGATTCCCCTGGCTTTGGTGCTGGGGGGAATGCTGTCGAATCTGATTGACCCCGAGATTGCGGCAGGCCATTCGAATTACGCACGTAACTTCCAGATCCTCAGTACGCTGAAGATTCTGATTTTTCTGGGATCCGCTGCGGGTGCGGCGGTGTTGTGGATACTGGCATGTCTTGTGGTGATCCGTTCAAAGAAGCGATCGCTCCTGTGGCTGTTGATGGCGGTGCTGGGGCCGTTCGGGTTCGCCGTGCTGGCGATGCTGAGCGACAGGGCCCCGTTAGTGACAGACCGGTACGCGCGGTTTGTGCACGGTATGAATGGCTATGTGCGCGTCGGATACGAAGTTTGTACGTTCGTGATCGTGTGGGTGCTGGCGTACGAGGCGATGGTGCTTCAGCGCAACCTGATGATCCGGTATGAGTCCGCCACAACGGGGGTTTCGACAGCGCAGATCATTGATCTGCAGAACGCTTCGGGTGGAATGTGGGCGTTTGCCGAGGGGAACGAGGTGATGTTCCTTGTGGCTCTTCTCTACCTGCTGCGGCCGTTAGCATTTTCATTAGCGAGCCAAGTGGCGACGATGGCATCGCCGAAGTTGAAGGCATAGAACTCGTGATGCGCGGTGCTTCAGTTACTACCCGATCGCAACGGTTCAACTGACGTTGCATACCTCGCAGTAGGTGTGCCTGTCCGCTTCGGGTCACTCTCCGATGAGCTTGCATGCGATGGGAATGCTTTTCCCCTGAACTGCTTTCAGAGTCCCCTCGTAAATGCCGCAATCGAGCAGGTTGTCCTTAGAGGATTTGCGTCCTGAATAAACGTTGATCAACAGTGATGGACCCTGTTCATCGATTTGTTTGAGAGCATCCTGCTGCAGCTTGAACTCAGCGAAGGTCGCGTCCTCGCCTGGAGCGACTTCGCGTTTGGCTTGACCCAGCCCAACCTGTCCCGTGTTGTCCACAAACCGTTTTGGAGCGCCCTTTCTTGGGCTTCCAGTGAAGTATGCGGCTACGATAACTGTCTCTGACTTTTCAGTGAGCTTCGTTTTGGCCTTGTCGGAGAATGACATCTTGACGGTGAACAGCGGCCCTTCGGAACTCTTGACCGCCGGCTGCTGTTCCACGCGCGGAGCGGCTTGCTGTGGCTGGGCTCCAATCCGAACCAGCAGCATCAATACGATAAAAACACCTGGACGCCTAAGGTTTGCTGCGCACTGTCTCATGCAGGGGATTCTATTCTTCAGAAGTGCAAATACACGATCTTCGCTCGATTGAGATGGCAGCGGCAGACGGGTCCAGCGGAGGAATTTTGGAGTTTCGGTCTCGGGGCGGAGGAAGTGCCCAGAAACAACTGCAGGTCCCTCCACTTCGGTCGGGATGACAACCGAGCCTGGAGTTCGGGGTAACAGTCGCGCTTGGAGTTGATGACGGCTACGCCCGGAGTTGATGGCAACTGCGCTTTGAGTTTTTTGATACGAAACGAATCGCCGGGAAATGATTCAGAAGCCCATGATGTTGTAGCCGCAGTCTACGTAGGTGATTTCGCCGGTGATGGCGCTGGAGAGGTCGCTGGCGAGGAACAGAGCAAGGCCGCCGACTTCGAGCTGATCGACGTTACGATGGAGCGGGGCGCGGTCGGCGTGGGCTTTCATCATTACGCTGAGGTCACCGACGCCACGGGCAGCAAGTGTCTTGATGGGCCCGGCGGAGATGCCGTTGACGCGGATGTTCTTTGATCCCAGATTCCAGGCGAGGTAGCGGACGGTGGATTCGAGTCCGGCCTTGGCGATGGCCATCACGTTGTAGTTGGGAACGACTTTTTCGGCGGCGTAATAACTGAGGGTCATGATGCTGCCGCCGTCGGTCATGAGAGGCGTGGCGCCGCGGCTGACGGCGATGAGCGAGTAGACGCTGACGTCCATGGCTATGCGGAAGCCGTCGCGGCTGGTGTTGATGAATTCGGCGTGCATATCGGCAGCGGGGGCAAAAGCCACTGCGTGCACGAGGATGTCGAGCTTGGAGTACTTTTCTTTGAGAGTGGCGAATAGGGTATCGATCTCGCTGTCGGAGGAGACGTCGCACTGGAAGCCGGAGGCGCCGGGAAGTTCCTTGATGAGGTCTTCGGCTTCGAGCTTCATGCGCTCATTCTGGTAGCAGATGGCCAGGGTGGCGCCGGCTGCGTGGAGTTTCTGGGCGATGCCCCAGGCGATCGAACGCTTGTTGGCCAGCCCGAAGACCACGGCCGTTTTGCCTGCCAGATTGATCATGCTTGTGTTCGTCCTCCGTTACATGCGATTTTCTGGTGCTGGTTGCGCGAAGAGCAGATCCTTCGCTTCACTTACCCCATCGCATGGTGCGACGCGGCCCCAGTTCCGCTCAGGATGACACGTCGTGGGGAACGGTGAATCCAGGCCCGATTCAGGATATCAAGGCGGTGCGGCTGAAAATGCACTGGATGGGACTTGCTCAGCCGCCGAGGTCTACGAGTTGGACGTTTCCGACGGGGCGGCCGAGGAAGCGAGAACCCAGGCGCTCGAATTTCTCGACGGAGTCGGTTGCGAAGAAGCGGAGGATCGGATCGGTGGGAGCCGGTTTGGGCGGGGCGCCGAGGTCGCGACAGAGATACATGACGAGTTCGCTGGCGGTGGATTGGGCGGAATCGATGATTTTGGTCCCGGCAGGAAGGACGCGCTCGATGATGGGCTTGAGGAGAGGGTAGTGGGTGCAGCCGAGGACGAGGGTGTCGGGATTCAAGCCCTCGGCCGCTGCTTCGGTGCTGAGTTCTTCGAGGTAGATGCGTACGACTTCGGCTGTCACGGCCAACTGCGGAGGGGCGGACGCGGTTTGCGGTGCGAGGGGTTCGTTGAGGGTGGAGGGGGTAACCCAGCCTTCTTCGACGAGGGGGACAAGGAGCGGGCAGGCTTTTTCGAGGGTGCGAAGGCCCTGGGTTCGGCAAGCGGCGGCGTAGGCATGGCTGTGCACAGTGGCGTCCGTGGCGATAACCAGGACGTCGCCCGTTTTCGAAGCTCTGCGAGCGGCCTGAGCGCCGGGTTCGATCACGCCGATGACCGAGACGGAGGATGGGACGGCTGCCCTAATGTCTTCGAGGGCGAGGGCGCTGGCGGTGTTGCAGGCGATGACGAGGTAGTCGGCGCCTTCTTCCTCGACGAGGAAACGCGCGCTTTGGGCGGCGTAGCGGGCGATAGTGCGGCGGGACTTGGAGCCGTAGGGGAGCCGCGCGGTGTCACCGATGAACGAGTAGTGTGCCTGGGGGGCGAGGGCGATGAGGGCGCGCAGGACGGTGAGTCCGCCGAAGCCGGAGTCGAAGACGCCGATGGTGGGGACGGAGGAGGATTCGGTCACGGTGCGTTTCCTTGCGTCGGTAAGGCGTCGGCGGTCAGGTAGGTGCGGGTGAGGTCGGCGTGGCCGGCGAGGGTGGGGCGGAGTTGGCCGTCTACGAGAAAGCGGACCTCAGTGACGTTGGGGAGATTGGCGCGCAGGGTGGCGCAGATGGAGAGGACAGTCAGGGATTCGGTTTCGAGGCCGGAGGGATGGCTGGCGGCGAAGGTGGCGGTCAGGTTGACGACGGCGAGTTGATTGCCGGTGTTGGAGGCTTTGGCGCCGGGAATGGGCAACAGAAAGACCTGGGCGATGGAGGCTGCTCCGCCGGGGACAGGGTGGGTGGAGTTAGGCGAGGCGTAAAGGTCGAGCAGTTTGCCCAGGACGGCACGGGCACGGGCTCCAGGGTCGGCGGGAAGCGGCAGGGAATGCACCTGCGGGATCAAGGAGTTGTCCATGTCGTTGGCAGCGACGAGTGTGGCCTGTTCGGCGGGAGCGACTTCGGGGGCCTGCGTGGGGGCGGTGGTTTCGCCGGCGAGCAGGCGCTTGTGGGCGCGCTCGCGGAGTTGCCAGAGCTTGACGCCCATGCCAAGCGAGGCGAGGAGGAGGACGGCGAAGATGATCTTCTGATAGCGCGGGATCACGGCTGGCGGGCCTCCGTGCGGTTGGGGTCGGAGCGCCATTCGAGAATTGCGGCGGCGAGAGCGGCGGCAACGCGGGCCTGGTAATCGGGGTTGTCGGGCTCGGTGGTGATGTTCTTGTCTGAGTTGCGTTCAGGGGCGACCTCAACGGCAAGGGCGGGGCAGGTCATGCTCTCAATGCCGGACAGAGGAATGCGACCGAGGGTGACGTTGACGCCGGCGTGGGTGAGCGCCGAATTGAGCGCGCCGGCAAGGGCGAGGCTGCGCGTGATCCACGGGGACTGGGCGGTCTTCCATGCGAGAAAGCGTGTCTGTGGCGCGGGCGCGAGGGAAGACGTGAAGAGATGCACGCCGGCACCGCTTTCACTGGCGTGGAGGCTGAGGCAGACGGCGGCGTTGGCATGGTTGGCAAAGGCCGCGCGCTGGTCGAGGGCGAGCGATGCGTCGGACTCCCGCGTGGTGACGACCTGAATGCCGCGAGCGGCGAGCAGGGAGCGCAGGCGGACATTGAGGGCGAGGTTGACGGATTTTTCGAGTTGGCCGCTGTCGAGATGGGCGCCGGTGTCGTCGCCGCCATGGGCGGCATCGAGGAGGACTACGAAGCGGGGGGCGGGAGGCGTTTGGCCAGCACAGGGCACAGCGAATGCGAGGGCGAAAAGGAGGCTGGCGGTGAGTGAGAAATCCCACCCCGGTCTGAGAATCCAGACCGGGGGCACCCAGTGTCGGAGCTGTCTACTCCAGCGCATAGATGGTTAAGCCGCTCAGGAGTTTGGGGTAGAAGTCGGTGGATTTCTGGGGCATGACGGAGCCGGCGAAGGCGACTTCGCGGAGCTGCTCCATGGTGACCGGGTTGGTGAGGAACGTGACGTCGGCATCGCCGCGGTACACCTGCTCTACGGCTTCAGCGGCGTCGCGGAGGTAGCGGAGATTGGTCTGCTCGCGGACCTTCTCGGCGTCGAGGCCGAGGAGTTTGTCGAGAATGATGGTGTGGAGGTGGCTGAGGTCGAGCTGACGCTGATTCTCAGGCAGTGCGGCGAGCGCGGTCGAGGCGGCGGCGGGCTTGGAGCGCAGCAGGAATGTGCCGGCGCGGGTGACGGCAACGAAGGCGGTTCCTGATTGTTGACGCAGGTTGGCGATATGGTCGGAAGCCGGCGCGTCGGGAAGTTTTTCGACGGAGAAGAATTGCTCCGCAGAGCGCGCGAAGGCGGCGGGATCGAAGCCGGCCAGGCTATGGACGACGCGGTGGGTGGGAAGGATGACGAGGCCTTCGGAGTCCATGTTGACAAAGGTCATCATGACGGCGGCTTCAGGGTACGCAGGCTGCGGGAGTTCGTTGGTGTTGTACTCAGTTCGCGTCGCAGCGGCGGCGTGGTCTTTGGAGTAATTCAGTGCTGTTTCGTAGCGATGGTGGCCGTCAGCGATGATCAGCTTCTTGTCGGCCATGGTGCTGGTGAGAAGGCGAATGACGGCGGGATCGCTGACGCGCCAGACGCGATGGAGTACGCCGTATTCATCGGTGACTTCGGCGTCGGCGGGGCCGGCACCCTCGTAGAGAATCTTTTCGACGCTGCCGGCGGGATCGGAGTAGAGCATGAAGATCTGGCCGAAATGGGCGTGGGTCGCTTTGAGGAGGTTGAGGCGGTCGCTCTTGGGCTTGGAGAGGGTCTGCTCGTGGCGGAAAACGACCTGGTCGGCATATTCGTGGAGCTTGCCGAGGGCGATGAATCCGCGGCGTTCCCTAATCTCGTCGGAACCGGGGACGCGGAAGCGCTGGGCATAGGCGAAGATGCAAGGGTCGCGCTCCTGAACGAGGATCGACTGCTCGCGCCATGCCTTGAAGTCGCGGGCGGCGCGGCTATAGACATTCTCACCACGCTCGGCATCAAACAGTTCAGGCAGCCCGAGAATAATGCGGACCAGGTTGTAGGGGCTGCGCTGGTAGTAAGCCTCTTGCATGGCCGGTGAAATCTTGTCGTAAGGCTGTGTGACCACGTCTTCAAGCCGGACAGCCGACGGATTGTAGCGCCATGCGCGGAACGGAAAGATACTCGCCATGCGGAAGGTCTTGCTCCCTATAGAAAAGGCAGGATATGTGCGGCAGGATTTGACACCGAAGTGCCGTCAAAACTGTCGCTTGGACTCGATTGTATCCCAGTGGGGATCACCGATTTCAGTCGCGGAACGTCAAAGAAAACAAGGGCATCCCTGGGGAAACGCAAGGCAAGAGGCGAGCGTGCTAAACTCGCCAACAATCCCATGTACGAGCCCACGTACGAGCCCAGGTAGCGCATGAACCCAATCCTCAAATGGCTCGAGGTACCAGACGGACAGCTCCGCAGACAGCGGATGGCGGCCATTTGCATGGTTGCGCTTGCCGTTTTTGGCGCTCGGACGATCAAGGCGCAGGACAATCCCCTGGACAAAGTACACGTGCCGCCGCCTGCCGCAGGCGCCCCGGCAACAGGTGCACCGGCGGGTGTAGATGCGCCAGCCGGGACAGGAGCCGGAAAGACGAGGCCGGGATCGCTGATCAAGATGAATGTGGACATGGTGCTGGTGCCGATCACGGTGACCGACCCCATGAACCGACTGGTAACCGGGCTGGAGCGGGAAGACTTTCAAGTGTACGAGAACAATGGCGAGCAAAAAATCAAGAGCTTCGCCAGCGAAGATGCGCCGGTTTCAATTGGGATTGTTTTCGACCTTTCCGGTTCGATGACGTCGAAGTTGGTCCGCGCGCGTGAGTCCATTGTGCAATTCATCAAGACGGCCAATCCCGAGGACGAATTCTTTGTAATCGGATTCAACGATCGTCCCGAACTGATTGAGGATTTCACGAGTTCGGTGGAAGATATCCAGGCCCGGCTGGCGACGGTGCGCAGCGGCCACCGGACGGCGCTGCTGGATGCGATCTACTACGGTGTGGCCAAGATGAAAGAGGCCAAGCACGAACGGAAGGCGCTGCTGGTGGTGTCGGACGGCGGCGATAACCGGTCGAGGTACACCGAAGGCGAGGTCCGCTCACAGGTTCGGGAGTCGGACGTGGAGATTTATTCGATCGGAATCTTCGATCCGTACGCTGCTACACCTGAGGAACGCACGGGACCGATCCTGCTGAACGATCTTTGCGAAGAAACAGGCGGGCGACTCTTCAGGGTCGATGACGTTTCTGAAATGGGAGATATCGCGGAGAAGATTTCGACGGAACTGCGCAATCAATATGTGATCGGCTACACGCCCAAGAACATTTCTCGCGACGGCAAGTGGCGTAAAGTGAAGGTGAAGCTAAGCCCGCCTTCGGGTTTGCCTCCACTCACGGTCCATGCTCGAACCGGATATTATGCGCCCTTGCAATAAAGCAATCCTGGCAGTACTCTTCCTGATTTCGACTCTCACGCTGGGCGCCCAACAGGCACCAAAACCGGCTGCCCCTTCTTCGCCGACCCAAGCTCCTCCGCTGACGGTCGATACGGACCCGGTACGTTCACCGGACGCCGAGCCGGCGCCGAATGTGAACGGCGCACCTCTGCATAAGGAGGGCGGCGAAGGATACGTCCTGCACACCAACGTGGAGGAAGTGGTTCTGAACGCCACGGTGCTGGAAGGCACCCAACTGGTGCAGACACTGAAACAAGAGAACTTTCAGGTTCTTGAAGACGGAGTAAAGCAGAACATCATCAGCTTTCAGCATACCGATCTCCCGGTGTCGATTGGCCTGGTGGTCGACAATTCGGGCTCGATGTCAAAGAAGCGCCCAGCGGTGAACAAGGCTGCATTGGACCTGGTGGAAGCCTCGAATCCGGAAGATGAAGCGTTTGTGGTGAATTTCTCAGACGAGGCCTACATCGACCAGGACTTTACCTCGACGGTGAACAAGCTTCGCGATGGATTGAGCCACATTGAATCGCGGGGTGGCACGGCGCTCTATGATGCCGTGGTTGCATCGGCGGACAAGCTGGTAGCGGATGCCAAGCGGCCGAAGCAGGTGCTGGTGCTGATCACTGACGGCGAGGACAACGCATCAACGTTGACGCTGGATCAGACCATCCGCCGCGTCCAGGAGCTTTCAGGACCGGTTATCTATACGATCGGGTTGTTGTTTGGCGATGAGATGAGCCACGCCGAGGTAAGGCATGCGCGGCGCGCCCTGGAACTGCTGTCGAACGAGACGGGCGGAATTGCGTTCTTTCCAAAATCGATGGAGCAAGTGGATGAGATTGCCGCGGAAGTGGCGCGCGACATCCGGAGCCAGTATACGATCGGCTATCACTCCTCGAAGGCGTCGACCGAGCCGGGATTCCGCCGCGTGTCAGTGTCGGCGGAAGCCTCGGGCATGGGCAAGCTGACCGTGCGCACGCGTACGGGATATTTTCCGGCTACGCGGGTCGCCAAGCGGCCTGCGACGCAGAAGAAATAGCTAAGGCCGGTAGGCTAAACTGAATTGCCATGGCAGTCGAAAGCCCTACCTCCTCGCCCGTCCGCGTTGCATCCGATATCACCCAACTGGTTGGCCATACGCCCATGCTTCAGCTCAGCAGAGTTGTGCCGAGCGAGTCAGCCGCGGTGTTTGCGAAGCTTGAATTTCTGAATCCTGGGGGCAGCATCAAAGACCGTGCAGCGCTGGGAATGATTCTGGATGCCGAAGCAAAGGGTCTGCTGCGCGAGGGATCCACGATCGTGGAGGCAACGGCGGGAAATACCGGTGTGGGACTGGCGCTGATCGGCGTGAATCGCGGCTACAAGGTGAAGCTGTTTGTGCCCGAGGGATTCGCGGAGGAGAAGTGCATCCTGATGCGGGGATTTGGCGCGGAGGTGACGCGTACGCCGGAGGCTGACGGCATGGCGGGAGCTATCGCCGAGGCGAACAAGACGGCGGATGCGATCCCAGGTGCGTTCATGGCAGGGCAGTTTACGAACCAGTCGAATCCGCAGTTTCACCACGATACGACGGGCGCCGAGATCTGGGAGCAGATGGAAGGCCGCGTGGATGGATTTGTGGCCGGCGTTGGGACGGGGGGAACATTCTCGGGCGTTGCGCGGTTCCTTAAGGAGAAGAATCCGGCGGTGGTAACGATTGCGGTGGAGACGCAGGGTTCGATTCTGCAGGGTGGCGCGCCGGGCAAGCATCGCGTGGAAGGCATCGGTGTTCACTTCGTTCCGGAGACGTTTCATCGCGATGTGTGCGATCGGGTTGTGATGGTGAGCGATGAGGATGCGTTCGCGATGGTGAAACGGCTCGCGGCGGAAGAGGGATTGGTGGGCGGGTCGAGTTCCGGGGCTGCGGTGTTTGCTGCTGCGGCGCTGGCGAAGGAACTGGGTGCAGGGAAGAGCGTGGCGACGATCATTCCGGACTCGGCGGAAAGGTATTTGTCGAAGAAGATATTTGAGGGCGGGATCTAAGAGTGATTTCGCCGGGACGTGGAATGAACGGTCGGAGCCAGTCGCGATAAGCTAGAAGGCAGGAGCCAAGTAGCTAAGCGCACATCATGTCAGAACAAAAATACGCAACTCTCGCCGTGCACGCGGGGCAGCATCCTGATCCCCTGACCGGCGCCGTCAACGTTCCGGTTTATCTTTCTTCAACGTTTGAGCTGACCGGTATCGGCAGCGACAGGGGGTATGACTATTCGCGTGCCGGGAACCCGACGCGGGCAAGGCTGGAGACTGCCCTGGCTGCGCTTGAGGGCGGAATAAGCGGGCACGCATTTGCCAGCGGGATGGCAGCTATCTACGCGCTTGTGGCGACATTGCGTACGGGCGATCACGTGATCGTCTCAGCGAATGTATATGGCGGAACGGCGCGGTTGTTCAACCTGATCGTGCAGCACTATGGAATTGAAATTCAATATGTGGATACGGCGGATCTGGATGCGGTGAAGGCGGCGATCAAGGCGAATACGAAGCTGATGCACATCGAGACGCCGACCAATCCGCTGATGGTGCTGACGGATATTGCGGCAATTTGCGAGATTGCGCATGCCAAGGGCGTGGAAGTGAGCGTGGACAACACGTTCATGTCGCCGGCGCTGCAGAGTCCGCTGGCACTGGGCGCGGATGTGGTGATGCATTCGACAACGAAGTTCCTGAATGGTCACTCGGATGGATTGGGCGGAGCGCTGATTGGATCGAAGCCGGAGCATAAGGATAAATTCCTGCTGGTGCAGAAGGCTGCGGGCGGAATCATGTCGCCGTTTGAGTGCTTCCTGGTGCTGCGAGGCATCAAGACGCTGCCGTTGCGGATGAAGCAGCACGAGGAGAACGGCCGCGCGGTGGCTGAGTTCTTGTCGACGCAGCCGAAGCTGAAGAGACTGGCGTATCCCGGATTGAAGAGCCATCCGCAACATGAGCTGGCAAAGAAGCAGCAACGGGGGTTCGGGTCGATGCTGAGCTTCGATCTTGGGTCGCGAGATGCGGCGGGGAGATTTCTCGGTGCACTGAAGCTGTTTCTGAATGCGGAATCGCTGGGCGGAGTGGAGTCGCTGGCTTCGCACTCGGCGACGACGACACACTTCGCACTCACGGATGCGGAACGCGCGAAGGTAGGGATCACCGAGGGGCTGGTGCGGCTGTCGATCGGCATTGAGGATAAGGATGATTTGATCGCGGATCTGGAGCAGGCGCTGGGGGCGGTGTGAGTTCCACCTCTTTCCTGATTAGATTCGTGCTTTCCCAGGTCTGAAAATCCAGACCTGGGGTACCCGGCTGGGTCGTCCATGCTGAGCGGCGAGACCCACGATATGCAACGTTTCGGTTGCGGCATACCCCCTATTATCCCGTCTCTCTCGAGAAGTGTTCTGTTTTCGGTGGGTTACAGCGGGGGGTGTCGGTAAAGAGGTCCAACGAATGGGCTTGGCTGTAGAGGTTTGATACCAAGTGACTTAGGGCCGACTGGCAGCTCGTGTAATTGAAGAATGGCCCCGAAGAAAATGCCATCACGGATTCGCTTGTTCAAGCATAACGAATTAGGCGGAAATTACCTGCAAAAGAAGAGCAGGAATTTTCGATGGAGAATCAGGAACTTAGGGGATTCGACGAGAGTCGGGGCTTGACAGGTGCGCGCAGCATCTTGCTATTTACCTTTTTTGCCGATTGAGTTCCTGGTCTCCCAGGTCTCGAAGGCGAGACCGGGGCTACCCGAGGGATTGTTGATCAACGAGTACCTTCCGCATAGACGGTGACTCGCCCCTAATTCCTCGGCTGATAGGATCACATTGATCACATGCCACGATTCAAAGTCCTAAAGGGTGTCGCGCACAATGTCGGCGATTCCTTCACCAGTCTGATGAACTACTCTATCGATGATTACTCGATGGGACACATTCTGAGGCTTGCACGGCAAACCGAGTTAGATACTCTCACCATCGACTTCATCACAGAGAAGGGCCAACCAGCCGCTTTACTCTGCGATCCGATTTCCGAATTGCCGCGCCGGTACTCGAAGATGTTCTGGGACCTCGTAGCACGTTCAGGATCGGACCGTTCGCTGGTGCAGTCCGCTACGCTGACATTGAAATATGACCTGCAATCTAGCAGGCCCGGTCCGCTTCAGGAAACCACTCAAAGTCCCTACACCTGTGAAGTCTCCATTCTTGATATCCGAGGAAAGAGCTATTCAGCTTGCTTTAGCGGGTGGTGGCATGTGGAGAGGCTAAATGCCCGCTACTGGTGGAATCCGCTGAGTTGGTTTCGACGCTGAACCCCGTTTGTTTTGGAGTCATGAGCGGATTGTGGGCCAACCGGACGTAACCAAAAATGGTGCAACTTTCTCCTCTTTGGCGGCGATATGCCCACTTCGACTTTCCTGACTAGTTCAGTCGTGTGGTGTTGTGCCACCGTCGCAGATTTAGCAACACGGAAAAGAAACACCCCATGCACACGCCAAACGAGAGCAAGCTCAACAACACGCATGTCAGTTGCAGAAAATACTGAGGGGTTCTTACGTCGGCATCTATCCACTTCGCCAACGCGAACAACAAAAGGGCAGCCCCGCCAGACACAACGCACTGCATTCCATACCGCTTGGGGTTGGAAGTATGTTCTTTTTCACGCCACGCTCTATACGCGATGACAATCGCGAATGCTGGCCCGATAACGAAGAACGTCAAGAGTTCCAGTCCTTCTGTCAGCCACAGATAGTGAGGATTCATAAGGGCAACTCGGTGATGTTACGACTAGTGTAGCCCCAATTTGAATCGAAAACTCACGCTGGGATTTCGTTCCGAGTGGGTGGTGGCCAACCCGGACATACCCTGTTTTGGGGTTACTACCTGTTTGGCGGTCAGTCGATCATAACCATCAAATGGGGATCGGGATCGACCTTGAAGGGAAGCCCTGGGTTGTCTCGATTGAGCACAAGACTGAATCCCAAGTCAGTCGGATCGTATCGGGCGCGTATGGCCGGCTGAGCATTAAGATGTGCATGCAGTTTCTTGAGAAGCGGCTCTTTGATCGCGAATCCAATACAAGAGCCGTGCCAGGTTGCATTATTCAATGCATACGAATAGAGAACAACGGGACGGATGCCGCGCAAATCCGGTTCCAGAGTGAAACTCGAGACGATTGCGTCGACAACTGGCCATTGTTTTGCTTCGTGTGCGCGGTTCTTCCTGCGTACGAAGCCTAGGAGCGAGCGGGTCAAGTCGCCAAGGGAAAAACCATTCATGTCTGGATGCATATGCAGGTCGTCACGTAATCCGTTTCTGACGGAGAGGTGGGCAATCCGGCTGCAGTGACGGGTTATCAAATGGACACCGATCGTTCTGGAGCCTGCTAAATCGTATGGGGCTTATAGAAAAAGGAAGGTCGGCGGCGCTCGGGAGCTGCTGGAATCTCGAGCTCCAGATGGGGCCAGATACGATGTGGGCCATATCCTCAGCCGCCCGCAAGCATCCTGACCCAGCATACGAACCAGCTGCAGAATGGCAGTCTCGAACTCCCGCGTGCTTGGGAAGCAAAACGCGGGCAGGTTCTCTGTCAGCCGAGTTTTCCAACTTGTGGGTGCCGGATCCGAAGATGGGTAGTCTTCAATTCTCGCCTTGTGAAACGTTCCGTGCCCATCATTGAGGTATACCCGCAGACATTGATGCGTGAGAATATTCTCGACAACGATGTCGGGCGCGCCGTCATGATTGATGTCGAGAGCCCAAATCGCGAGGCCGCCCTGGGCAGAGGAGAATGTGATGTCTTTGTTCTGGTCCGCCGTCAAGTGAAGTTCGATCCGGAACGATCGCATCCCGTTCAGCCGTCCGGTCTCAAGGAGGATGGCCCCATCTGCTTTCTGATCGCTATCAAAGTCAGCGGCGGCAATCGGGAGACCGAAATCCGGTGTTGAGCGCCCCACTTGTGTGCTTCGGGACACGAGTCCAGGCAATCCGTCTTGCGCGTTGAGGACGGGCATCAACAATGCAACGAGGACCAGCAGAGCGCAGAAAGGTAAGTCGCGAAGCTTCATCCGTGAATACTCATCGTTTCGTTTGACTTCGAGTCCGGACGAAGCAATTATATCGGGAATCGACTCGCGGAACCGTTCCCGAGTCGTGGCCAACTCGGACGTTACTCGGAGTCAACAAAAGCGTAGCTGAGAGCTCACGCTCAGGATTGATCCGTTCCCGAATTGCCAGGACCAGCCCAGGTGGCAGCATAACGCTTTGCTGGGCGGCAGCATGATCGCCACAGACATGGAGTTTCGAGACCTGGGCACCCAGCGGTGTAAGCTTACTTTCTTGAAGAGGCCATTTTGGAATGGTCAAATCCGATTTCGCACTTCGTCAGTTGGTCGAAGCCATCATCGCCGGGGATGCCGAAGGTGCTGCGCGGCTTCTTGCGGCAACGCCGCAGTTGGCGCGAGCAAGCTTTCAGGCAGGGGCGACGCGACAGTCGTCAGAGCCATTCCTCGACCAAATAGCGCGATATATCTACGCGGGCGATACTGCTTTGCACATCGCAGCGGCAGCGTATCAGACAAAGATCGTGAGCGAACTTCTTGCGGCGGGTGCGGAAGTTCATGCGCGCAATCGACGGGGTCAAGAAGCTTTGCATGCGGCTTCGTGTGGGTCTCCTGGTTCGCTAATTTGGAATCCGTCGGCGCAGAGTGCAACCATCACCCGGCTCGTTGAGGCAGGAGCCGATCCGAATGTATTTGATAAGAGCGGGGTATCGCCGCTTCACAAGGCGGTCAGGACGCGTTGTGCGGCCGCGGTGCGGACTCTTCTCGATCTTGGCGCCGATCCTGCGGGGCCGAACAAGAACGGGTCTACGCCAGTGCTCCTCGCTAAACAGAACACTGGGCGAGGTGGCACAGGGTTACCGGAAGCGAAATTGCAGCAACAGGAGATATTGCGGCTGCTGGAAGAACGTGCGAGGTGAAGTGTCGATGTTGGGTTCGAAGCTTTCCCAGGTCTGAAAATCCAGACCTGGGGCACCCAGATTGTGCTCGGCGGGGAAAGAGCAACTGCAGGTCCTTCGACTCCCGTTGGCCGCTCAGGATGACAAATTTGAGTGGGGAGCGCGCGAATTTTGAGGGGGGCGCGGGCCTGGAAGCTTCTAGTGGCCCATGGGGGCGGCGGGGAGTTTCTTGGGGCGCTGCATCAGGAATGGGAGCGGGATGAGGATCGTGGTGACGGCGACCATGACCCAGATGACATCGACGTATGCGAGGAGGCGGGCCTGGATCTGGGCCATGCCGTAGATTTGGGCGCCTGCGTGGTACATGGCGTCGGGCATCGCTGATCCGCGCTGCATCCAGGCACCAGTGAGGCCGGCACGCATCCGGTCATACGGTGGATTGCCCGATGCGGCCTTTGGCACGAGCATGGCGAGATGTTTCTGGCTTAGGCGCGCCAGCAGCGTGGTGATGAAGCTGATGCCGACGCTGCCGCCGAGATTGCGCATGAGGGCGGTGAGTCCGCTGACTTCGTTGTATTTTTCCTGCGGGATTCCTGCATAGCAGAGCGTGTTGATGGGAATGAAGAGGAAAGGCAGGCCGAGCGCGATGAAGACGCGCCAGCTGACGGCCTGGCCGAAGCTTACGTTCGGATTGATCGTGGTCATGCGCCACAGGCCGAAAGTGGTGATGACGAAGCCCATGGCGACGAGTTTGCGGGCATCAAATTTAGGCGCAAGGGCTCCGGCGACGGGGAAGAGGAACATGAGCACAAGTCCGCCAGAGGAGACGGCCATGCCGGCCTGTCGGGCAGAGTAGCCCATGATCTCCTGCAGAAATTGCGGAATCAGAACTGTCGACGAATAGAGGGCCACGCCCACCATGAACATGACGAGTTGGGTCATGCCGACATTGCGGCGCGCGAAGAGGCGCAGGTCGAGTACAGGATGGGGGATGGAAAGTTCGCGCCAGAAGAAGAGCGTGAGGCCGATGATGGCGGTGACGAGGAGAGTGACGATGAAGCGGGAACTGAGCCAGTCGTCTTCCTGACCCTTGTCGAGCATGATCTGGATGGAGCCGATGGCGATGATGAGGAGGCCTAGTCCCCAATAGTCGATACCCTCGCGGCGCTTGCGGACTTCGGCAAGATACGGCGGGTCTTCGACGAGGCGGTTTGAAAGATAGAGCGAGATGATCCCGACGGGGATGTTGAGGAAGAAGATCCATCGCCAGGTGTAGTTGTCGACGATCCAGCCGCCGACGGTGGGGCCAAGGACGGGGGCGGTGACGACTGCGACCCCGTAGACGGCGAAAGCCATGCTGCGTTTTTGAGGCGGGAAGGTGTCAGCGAGGATGGATTGCTCGCTTGGCTGGAGGCCGCCTCCGGCTGCGCCCTGCAGGACGCGAAAGAAGACGAGCATGCCAAGCGTGGGGGCGAGTCCGCAGAGCAACGACGCGACGGTGAAGAGGAAGACGCAAGACATGTAGAAGCGCTTGCGGCCGATGCGGTTGGCGATCCAGCCACTGATGGGCAGAACCATGGCGTTGGCGACGAGGTAGCTGGTGAGGACCCAGGTGGCTTCTTCGGGACTGGCGCCTAGGGAGCCGCCGATGTGGGGCATGGCAACGTTGGCGATGGAGGTGTCGAGCGCCTCCATGAAGGTGGCGAGGGTGACGGTGATGGCGATGGCCCAGGGGTTGGCGCGGGGTCGCCACGTGTCGTGGAATGTGGGTGTCGCCGCGGCGGCCAACGCCTGGTCCTTTCGGGGTTGAAGAGGCTTCGTTTTGCCGCCGTAGGCAGCCGTGTAGAACAGGGGAGTGCTGACAACAGACTACCGGAATCGGGGCGGGCTGAGGGAGGACGGGCGTATGTAATCCTGTGGGGGAGATGCCTGAAAGTCAATCAGTTGCGGAGGGCACGGACAGGACAGGGCTGCTGGTGCTGGGGGTGGACACGTGTGGATCGACGGGGTCTGTGGCGCTGGCGCGGGTTGAAGGCGGTACGGCGCGCATTCTCGGACAGACGGAACTGGCGGGGCGGAGCTATTCGGCGACCCTGGTGGCGGCTATCAAAGAACTGGTGACGGCAAGCAATGTGAGGCTGGGGGACCTGAGGGCCATTGTCGTAGTGAATGGGCCGGGAAGCTTCACGGGCGTGCGCGTGGGGCTGAGCGCGGTGAAGGGGCTCGCGGAGCCGGGGAAGATTCCTGTGGTCGCAGTGTCACGGTTGGCGGTGTTGGCGGCAAAGGCGGGGGTGGGGGCGGCGGCGCTGGATGCACATCGGCACGAGGTGTTTCTCCGCCTGGAGGAAGGTGGCGAGGTGAGGGAACTGCTGGCGGGACCGGAGGAGTTGGCTCGAGAAGGGCGGAGGACCGACGGCCTGGGTAGGTCCCCAGTCCCCAAAAGCGAGGGACCCTTCGACAGACTCAGGGCAGGCTCGGGGGCACCCAACGTCGTTGCGGTTTGCGAGGAGACGGCGGCAGAGATGGTGAGCGCGGCGTTTGGAGGTGCCGAGTTGGCGAGGATCGAGGCGCCTACGGCGGGAGATGCGATTCAGGTATGTCTGCCGAGAATCCTGAACGAAGATTTTGACGATGTGGCGCTGCTGGATGGGCACTATTTGAGGCGGTCGGATGCGGAGATTTTTGGGGATACGGGAAAGCGCGCATGAGGACGGAGCGTGGCTTTCGGATTCGCCCGCTCGAGGCGCCGGATGTGGACCGGCTGACGGAGATTGCGGCGGGGCTGGATCAGGCTCCGCATTGGCGGCGCTCTTCTTATGCTTTGCTGTCAGACAACGCTGGTAGCCGCATCACGCTGGTCGCGGAGGACGCGGGAAGCGGGTCTGTTGCCGGCTTTGTGGTTGCGCGGCTTGTCTTGCCGGAAGCGGAATTGGAATCGATTGCTGTCACAGGCGAATTTCAGCGCCGGGGAATTGCGCGGGAGCTGTTTTTGGCACTTGCGGGGGTGCTCGGTCGACGTGGCGTTGCGGAAATCATGCTGGAAGTGCGGGTCGGGAATGGGGCGGCGCTTGGGTTTTATCGGTCTTTGGGATTCGTTGAGGAAGGCCGGCGGCGGGGCTACTATGCTGACCCGGTTGAGGATGCTGTACTGATGCGTCTGGGGCTCAAGTAGGCTGCTATTTCGAGTTCAGGCCGAGTTCGGGCTTCTGGTCGGCGAGGCGTCGGGTGATTCTGATCACTCCAGTTGAGACACTGTTAAGAATTCCACAGCCTTCGTCATTTTCTTGAGTCTTCCCGCTTGCCGATTGCGTGGGGGGAGGACTATAAAAATTGGATTAAGAACACAAGGAGGTGCTTTGATGGACGAGATAAATGACTCCACGCTGAGCGAAGAAATAGGTCGTCTCCACGCCGAACATCGTCGCTACGCTCAGCGGTTGGAAGAATTGCTTCAAAAGCCTTATCTGTCTACGGATGAGCAACTCGAGGAAGTACGCCTGAAGAAATTGAAACTCCATGCCAAGGACCTGATCTTCGCTCTCGAGCATCGGGCCCCGGCACTCGCATAAAGTTTCCGGGCGATTTGGGCCAGTGACGATGATTTTTAGCGGCTTGGTTGCGCGCCTGCGCGACGTCGGGCCGTGTATACCCGAGAAGTCTCCCCCCGATATCCCTGTTTTGCATTCAACCGTATAATCGTTAGGGACAATGGTTCGTGACGGTTACATCTACGGTTTGAGCCTGCTTGCAGTGGCCGGCGTGCTGATGTGGGCCACGGGAACGTGGGTTTGGAGCATCGTTCCAATTCTGCTGGCCGCGTTCTTTCTCTGGTTTTTCCGTGATCCGCAACGGGACGTTCCCAGGGGCGCTGGACTTATTGTTTCCCCTGCTGATGGAGTTGTCACCGAAACGGTTCGCATCGATACTCCCCGGGGACCGCGCCAGCGCGTGAGTATCTTTCTGAATGTTTTCGATGTGCATGTGAATCGCTCGCCAATCGCGGGCGAGGTGACTTCTGTTCGCTATCAGAAGGGAAAATTTCTGAATGCGATGAACCAGGAGTGCGCCGAGCGCAACGAACAGAATATTGTGACTGTTCAGGGCGAGGGCATGGAGATCGTTTTCAAACAGATTGCGGGTCTGATTGCGCGGCGTATTGTCTTCAACCATCGCGAGGGCGACCGGGTGGAGCGAGGGCAGAGGGTGGGGCTGATCAAGTTCGGCTCGCGCACGGACATAATCCTTCCGGCAGAGGCGGAGATTCGCGTGAAGACCGGTGAGCGCGTCAAGGGCGGGTCATCGATCATCGCTGAATTGCCGGATTCTGAACTGGCGGTGGGAGTGACCACCCAGCGGAAGACAGCCAGCGCGAGCGTGGAGCCCGAGTTTGAAGAAGGAGACGAAGCTTGAACGCAAGTTTGAACACCGGGGACGCAGCGCTCGCCAAGGCGAGGAACCAGGCGCGGCTGCGTCGCGGTATGTTCATTCTGCCTTCGTTCTTCACGGCGCTAAATATTGGCGCGGGCTATTTTGCGATCACGCAGACCATTGCAGCCATCAGCGGCAACGCGATGGCGAACCGATCGCTGACGCATCTGGATCTGGCAGCGATCGCGATTCTTGTGGCGATTCCATTTGATTCGCTGGATGGCCGGATCGCGCGCATGACCAATACGGCGAGCGATTTTGGCAGGGAACTCGATTCTCTTGCGGATGTGATCACGTTTGGCGTGGCGCCGAGCTTGCTGGCGTATGTGTGGGGATTCTATTTTCTGCCAGACACCATCAATCCGCAGTTGCGCCTGCACCTGACGCAAGCCGGGCCATTCATCTGTTTCTTGTTTTTGATCGGTGGGGCATCGCGACTGGCGCGCTTCAACATCAGTCACGATCCCAAGCCGAGAAATCCGGGGAGGCCAGACAGGAAGTATTTTGTAGGAATGCCGATTCCGGCAGCAGCAGGATTGCTGGCGGCAACGGTGCATTTCTGCGGGGGAATTCCCGTACAGGCGTGGTGGGTGTCTTGCCTGTGGCTCGGTCTTGTGGGGCTGGCTGGTTTTCTGATGGTGAGCACGTGGCGCTTCTGGTCGGGCAAGGAGATTGATCTCAGCCGCAGCCATCCCTTCCGATTGATCCTGGTGATGACAGTGGTGCTCTATGTGATGATCAGGTTCTCAGAGGTAGTACTGTTTTCGATCGCGCTCATCTACATGTTCTCTGGGATCTGGGCGCGGGCGGCGTATGGATGGTCGCGACGGCGGCGGCACGGGCAGAAAGTGGAAGTGCCGAGTCTGTCGGATAGCCCAAACGCCGACCCGGACCCGCATCACTTATAAGTTCAAACGACAAGAAGGAAGCCTGTGTACAAGATTGCCATTGTAGGAGCTGCGACGCTACTGGGTAAGGAGCTGAAGGACGCACTCACGGAGTCGTCACTCGCCGCGGACGACATCGCGCTTTTTGATGAAGACGAGGGACTCGGTCAACTCGATCAACTTGGCGATGAAGTCACGTTTGTGCAGGCGATCAGAGCGGACTCATTCGAGCATCTGGACTTCACGTTCTTTTGCGGCACTGAGAGCCTGACGCGGAAACATTGGCGCGAGGCGCTGCGGGCGGGATCGACGGTGCTGGATCTTTCTGGCGCGCTGGACCAGGAGACGGGGGTGCTGGTGCGTTCGCCCTGGGTGGGGGCACAGGAGGTTGAGGCCGATCTGTTTACGCCAGCGGTGGTGCCGGCGCACCCGGCTGCGCTGGCTTTAGCGCTCTTGATGGAGCGGCTGCAGCAGGCGGCGCCGGTGCGGCAGGCTGCGGCGACGGTACTGCTTCCAGCCAGCGAATTCGGGCGGGCCGGGATGGATGAACTGCATCAGCAGACGGTGAACCTGCTGAGTTTCCAGTCGATTCCGCGGGATACATTCGACGCGCAGCTGACGTACAACCTGCTCTCGGGGTTTGGCGAGAACGCCAAGGCGAGCATGGTTGCGATTGACGGCAGAATTCGCCGGCAGTATGCGGCCCTGGCGGGAAGGCGTCTGCCGGCGCTGGCTGTGCAGACGATCAGTGCGCCGGTGTTTCACGGTCACGCGTTTTCCATTTTTGCGGAATTGGAGCGGCCACTCGATCTGTCGGCGCTGGAAGATGCGTTGAGCGGAGATCATGTAGACCTGGTGCTCGAGGACACGGATTCGCCTTCAAATCTGGCGGCGACGGGGCAGAATGATGTGCTGGTGCGGCTAAGGCTTGAGCCCGGGCCGAGGAATGCGAATGAGTCTTCGCGCGTGTGGCTGTGGGCGGCTTCAGACAATCTGCGGATGTATGCGCAGAATGCGGTGGAGTGTGCGCTGGACCTGCGCAGGCTGAGGCCGCAGGGGACGGTGCAGTAGGTTTTCAGTGAACAGTGAACAGTGAACAGTGAACAGTGAATCAGTGAAGCAGTGAATCAGTGAATCAGTGAATCAGTGAACAGTGAACAGTGAATCAGCGAAGCAGTGAAGCAGTGAACAAAGAACAAAGAATAGGGATTAGCCATTAGGGATCAGGCCGAATTCGCACCAATTTACTTCGCATACCTGGACCACAACTGCTCAATATAGCTGTCGGTCATGCCGGCTATGTAGTCTGCGACGGTGCGCGCCAGGCCCTCGGTGGGAATCTGTGCCTGATGGTCGGCGGGCAGCAGTCCCGGCTCGGCCATGAGCAATGCAAACAATTCGCGAACGACCTGGGCGGCGCGTTCGTGTTCTTCTTCCATTCCTGGCGAGTTATAGAAGTGGGTATAGAGATAGCTCTTGGCGGCGGCGCGGTCCGCTTCCATGGCGGGACTGAGTGCCGCGATTCTACCGGGCGCGCGGCGGATGTCGTCGAGAGTGGTGGCGCCCAATGCGGCCACGTGAGTCCGGACTTCTTCGATGAGGTCGGTGACCAACGCATTGAGCATGCGGTTGAGGGTTTCGTAGACTGCCTGCTTGATAGGCGCAGCGGGATATTGCGTTTTGATCTCGTCGTGGAAGCTGCGGAAAAGCGGCACGTGATTGCAGACGCCTGCGACGGTGAGGATGCCGGAGTCGAGTCCGTCGTCGAAGTCGGCAGTGAGGTAGGCGATTTCGTCGGCGAGGTCGATCAGTTGTGCCTCGAGCGGTGGACGAAGATCCAAGAAATATGCGGCGAGTTCGGGATGGGTGGCGCTGGAGTAGTCGCGCGAGTGCTTGACGATGCCTTCGCGCACCGCGAGGGTGAGGTTGAGGCCGCGCCAGGCCGGATAGCGCTCTTCAAACCAAGTGACGATGCGCAGGGCATGCAGGTTGTGGTCGAAGCCGAGGCCATGCTGCCGCAACGCGGTATCGAGGGCTTTCTCGCCGGCATGGCCGAAGGGAGGGTGGCCGATATCGTGGGCGAGGGCAAGGGCTTCAGCGAGTTCGCGATTCAGGCCCAAAGCGGTTGCGAGGGTGCCGGAGATCTGGGCTACTTCAAGCGTGTGGGTCAGCCGCGTGCGAAAGTGGTCGCCGGGCAGATCGCGGGCGAGGCGTGAGAAGACCTGGGTTTTTCCGGCCAGCCGGCGGAATGCGCGTGCGTGAAGAATGCGGGCGGCGTCGCGCGCGAAGGCAGACCGATAAGGATGCGCCGGCTCGGCGTGAACACGGGCGGAGAGATCGCCATTTTCGTCGACTGCAATGTCGGGCGGCAATGCGTCATTTTGTTTGGCTCGAGAATTCATCCGGAATTGGTCTTGGTCTGGTTATATCGCAGCGGAGTGGGGGCGTGCACGGCGACACGGGGCGCGGCGTACCAATCGAGACAGGTTCCCAGCGAAGAATTTGCAACGAACGTGTTGAGAGTCACGATGCTGCGCCATGCGCGGTGCTATAGAATCCTTGCTGCGGCGGATTGGACAATCGCCCGGGTCCGGGAGTACGATCCTGCCGGTTTTTCAAACTGCGCGGGCAGGCGTCGTAATATCGCGCATTCCGAAATTCTTCACATTCGGACAGGAGGCAAGAATGAAGACGATCAAATGTGTTGGATTGGCCCTCGTGGCCCTTGGAGTTGCATTCACGACAGGCTGCGACAGGCATACGAACAAGGAAGTTTTTTACCTGGTTTCGTCGAATATGGCATTGCCCTACTGGCAAACGGCTGCGAAGGGGTTCAACAAGGCCGCAGCTGAATACAAGGTGACAGCGAAGGTTGTGGGTCCTGAGAACTATGATCCGCAGGCAGAACTGGCTGAATTGCAAAAGGCGGTTGCGGCAAAGCCTGCCGGCATCCTGATTTCTGTGGCGGATGTTTCAGTGCTGGGGCCGGCGATTGACTCGGCGATCGGCGCCGGAGTTCCGGTGATTACGATCGACTCCGATGCTGTGGGCAGCAAGAGGCTGTTCTTTATTGGCACGAACAATCTGGAAGCTGGAAAAATGGGTGGCCACCGCGTGGTTGAGCAATTGGGCGGTTCTGGCAACGTGGTCTTCTTCACGATTTCAGGGCAGCCGAATATGGAAGAGCGGCTCAAGGGATTCAAGGATGTGTTGGACACTCGGCCGAATATCCACGTTGTTGACGTGATCGACATCAAGAGCGATGCGCGGACGGCGTTTGATAAGACGCAGCAATTGATGGCGCTGACAGGTCCTAAAAAGATCAATGGGTTTATCTGTCTCGAATCCGCATCGGGAAAGATGGTGTCGGACGCGATCAAGCGGACGAATGCAACCGACAGGCTGGTGGTAGCGTGGGACGTGAACCAGGACACGCTGGACGGAATCAAGGGCGGCACAATCAACGCAACCGTGGCGCAGAAGCCGTTCACCATGGGCTATATCGGACTGCGGTCGCTGGATGAGATTTTCCATGCACCGCCGACGTCGCTGACGACGGATTATAGCCAGGATGCGTTTTCTCCATTCCCAGTGTTTATCGATACGGGTACATCGCTGGTGGACAAGCGCAATGTCGATGCGTACATTGCATCGGCAGCGGCGCACGAATAGCGAGTACGCAGGCAACGATCGAAATCTTTTTGGCCAACTGAATATCGGAGTCGCGGCAGCTTCACAGAATTGGAAGCTGCCGCATCTTTTTGTGGAAGCAAAATTGCAGGGGCTGGCTTGGCGCAGCGTAAACACTGTGCTAAATCGATTCATGGAATATTTCTCAAAGCTCTGTGCGCGGCCCCTTGACGTGGCATGGAAATGGGTCCAACATAGGCAGCAAATGGGCTGCAACTGCGGGGTCCTTCGGCTTTCCGCCGGGATTGTGCAATCAGCCAATGTGGTGATTGACCGGGCTCGATACGCTCAATTCTGAGAAAGGATGCGAGGCGAGCGATGGTGGTCAAGACACAATTGCGAGGCACCGAAGTCACCGGATTACGAGTCGGCTTCAGAAACGTGCGCCGGTATTTTCCTAAGAGCATTCGTGTCATCGAGCTGCGATTGGATCATTTACAGATTCAATGTGGCCTTTCTCCGGAATTCTGGCGAGGAGAGCCGGAGATCATTGATCCGCGTCTTTGTGTGTGGCTTAACTCCAAGGTCTCCCATCGAGTGGGCGCGCATAACGATCTGAGGCTGGCTATGACGCCAGTTGGAAACAATGCATTCAGGCTGCTGCCTTCCAACGTGATGGAAGACAGCATGTTCAGCATGGAGCCAGTTTCGGCAGCCTGAACGCTACTGATTTACGCTGCCGAATAACGCTGCGGCAGCATGATTTTTGCGGTTCATCCGCCTTTGTTGCCGTTTACAAGTCAGATTGATCAGGCAGTGTGGATTTTTCCGCAACGAAAGCGTGGTTTCTATGAAAAGGCAATTGGAGAACGAAGCGATCGAGGCTTTGCGGCAGACTCTGGGTCAGATTTCTGTGGTGAAGACCAAGGAAATCAAGGTCGAATCGCACCGCCATCACGGCGACAAAACCATCATCGCCCATGTCGAGATTTATGGACATGCACACAGGCTGGTCTGCAAGCTGGCGCTTAACTGCGACCCACTTGAACTGCAGCACACTTTTCTGGAATTGAGAAAGCTGCACGCGCATTTTCCAGGCGAGACGACGCCGGTTCTGATTGCTCCCGTTCTTACCGAGGAAGCGCAGACTCTTTGCAGGGACAGTAATACAGGATTTCTGGATCTGGAAGGGAATGCGCGGATTTATCTGGATGAAGTTTTTATCGTGAAGCGTTCATTAACCCATCACAAAACGCTCCCGCCCCCGGCTGAAACCTTGCCCACCAGCGAAACGGCCCGCTTTGCAGGAATTGCATAGCGCGTGCCGGGCTTCCTCAGCCAACGGCGGTAAACAGGAAGGGCGGCCAGATGATTGGCCGCCCTTCCTGTTCTCAAGCATTCAGCGTGTTGTCGCTACTCCGGCTTGTTCTGGTTGTTTGTATTGTCCTGCCTGGCGAGCCTGACGCGAGCAGTTTCCAGTTTCTTCTGAACCTTTGCGACATCGGTTGGTTCCACATCGGGAGGCGCGGATTTCGAGTACTGCGACAGGGAAAGCTCCCACTGTGCCGCGGCGAGGCGAATGCGGCCGGTCTTTTCGTAGAGATCGCCAAGGTGGTCGTGGACCGTGGGGTCAGTCTGATCGCGCTCAACGGCCCGGCGCAGGTTCTCCTCGGCCAACTCATACTGGCCAAGCTTGAAATAGGCCCATCCGAGTGAGTCCAGGTATGCGCCGTTGAGCGGTTCGATCTCAACGGCCTTGCGGATCATCTTGAGCGCTTCAGGCAGCCGAGTGCCTTTGTCCGCAAGCATGTAGCCAAGGTAGTTGAGGACAGCCGCGTTATTGGGGTCAAGCTCAAGCGCCTGGTGGAAGTACTGCTCGGCTTGTTCGGAGTGCTTCTGTCGCTCGGCCAGACCGCCCTTCAGGAACAACAGGTAGATGTTGTCATCCTTTTTGGTGGTGAGGGGGGTCGCCTTGCTCAGGGCATCCTCTGCTTCCTTCCACTTGTGGACGCGGGTATAGATCTGTCCCAGGGTCAACCAGACTTCGCGGTCGTCGGAGTTGTTGTTGAGCATGCCCTTGGCCATGGCAACGCCCTCGTCCTCTTTGCCCTGGTCAACCAGTTCGCTGGCGAGCATGAGCTTGAGATCGCGGTTCTTCGGATTGGCTTCGACAGCTTTGCGGGAAACATCGATCGCCTTGGCGAACATCTTTGCATCGCGATAGACGTCGACCTGGCCCTGATATCCGTGCAACGAATAATCGCCGCCAAGGTCGATCATCTTCTGGTACGTCGCAACGGCTTCGTCGACCTTGTTTTGCTCGTGGTAAACCGAACCCAGGCGCTCGAGGAAGATGGAGCGATTGTTCTTTTCGTCCGCGGTATAAGCACCGTTGGCATGGGAGGTCAGATCGACCATGTGTTCGTAGACCTGCGCGGACTCGTCGTAGCGGCCAAGAACGTCGAGGAGCAGACCTTCGTTGTAGCCGGCCTCGGGTGAATCCGGGTCCTTCTTCACGGCTTGCTTTACGGTCGTAAGAGCTTCTTCGTATTTGCCCTGCCGGCGGAGGATTTCGCTGATATGAATAACGGCGCCTGCGTCTTCAGGGTCCGCTTGAGCGACCTGCTGAAATGCCTTAAGAGCCGCGTCAAGCTGATTGTCGTTGAGCAGCGCCTGGGCAAGGGCTCCCATGGTATGCGCGTCTTCAGGGTCGAGATCGGCCGCGCGCTTGTAGGCGTCAATCGCGTCTTTGGGTCGCTTCAACTGGTCATAGACCGCACCGAGCGCGAACTCCATCTTGGGAGTGCGTTCGGATACAGCGACCGACTCGATGACTTTTGCGGAGTGGGCGAGGTCGCCGTTTTCGGCATAGAGGCGGGAGAGATTGAGGACGACCTCTTCCGAATCCGGATCGATGTCCCGGGCGGCCTTGAACTGCGCTTCGGCCTTTTCGTTTTGATGTTTGACCGTGTAGAGCTGACCAAGCACCATGCGATCTTCCACGCTCCGGGAATCGAGCGAGACGATCTTCTCAAACTCCGCGATGGCCTGATCGAGCGTGTTGCCATTGGGGGATGAGGAGGACACCGCGTTTTGTGCTTCGCTCAACTGGCGCAAATAGATGCGGCCGAGTAGACGATGCGCATCAATGTCGTTCGGAGAACTCTTGAGCAAACTGCGGGCGGTCGACTCGGCGTCGCGCACCTGGCCGGTACGGAAGTACAAGTCTGCCAGTTCGTCATTCAGTTCGGCAGAATTGGGATCGGCACTCAGCGCGGTCTTGTATTCCTCAACGGCGTGGCGCATGTATTCGGGCCGGCCGGAGGCAATGGCTTCCTCTTCATAGATATGCGCGAGGGCGGAGTGATAATAGGACTGGCCGCGGTCGGCTGCCCCAGTTGAAGCAGAGGCCGGCTTCGGGTCGGCTGTTGCACCAGGAGCGCTGGCCGTTGGCGGCGGAACCGGCTGTGACCCAGTGTTTTGGGGCGGAGTGCTGTGGGGCGGAGTGCTCTGGGATTGTGCCGAGACAGCCGTCGCGGCGACCAGAGAAGCGACAAGCGGCAGCCACAGGAATGGCGATAATGTTTTTATTTTCATGATCCTCGGGGATCCAATGTGTCAGTTCCAAGTTAGGCAGATAACCAAACTGTCTAGCCGGTCAAAACCTTTGATGCCGACCGCGTACCAGCCAGCCCGCCTGTTGTTAAAGACGATTTTACCTGTGAATAGTCGCAGGGATCTAACCGATTCACGGGTTTTCGCCCACCTGGTAACGGGATTATTTTGCTCAGGAAGGCCGCTCCGCCGAGAGCCGGAAACCATTGAATCTCGAAGTCGGCTTGCATGCGGGGCGCTTAAGCCATGAAGGGAGCTCGGGATCAGTGGCGGAAGTGCCGAATTCCGGTGAAGACCATGGCGAGGCCGAGGCGGTCGGCGGCAGCGATCACGTCGTCATCCTTGACGGATCCGCCGGGTTGAATGACGGCTGTGGCACCCGCGGCAGCTACGGTCTCGAGCCCGTCCGGGAACGGGAAGAATGCGTCGGAAGCGGCAACCGTGCCCTTGAGAGGAAGGACGGCTTTTTGCGCGCCGAAACGGGCGGCATCAACCCGGCTCATCTGGCCGGCGCCGACGCCGACGGTCTGGCCGTCGCGCGCGTAGACGATGGCGTTGGATTTGACGTGCTTGCAAACACGCCAGGCAAAAATCAGGCTGCGGAGTTCTTCGGCCGTGGGTGGACGCCAGGTGACGACTTTGAGCTCGTCCTCCGTGACGCGGCCGGTATCGGCGTCCTGCAGGAGCAAGCCGCCGGAGACGTGCTTGAGGACCGGTCGCGGCGGCGCGTTGCGGACCTCGACGAGGCGGAGGTTTTTCCTGGCGGCGAAACGGTCGCGGGCTTCCGGGGTAAATGCCGGAGCGGCGATGGCTTCGACGAAGAGTTTGGCAATCTCGCCCGCGGCTTCTGCGTCGACGGGGCGATTGATGCCGATGACGCCGCCGAAGGCGGAGACGGGATCGCTAGCCAGGGCTTTCTGCCAGGCCTCAAGAACGGAGTGGCCGGTTGCGGCTCCGCAGGGGTTGGTGTGCTTGACGATGATGACGGCAGGCTGGTCGAATTCCTGCGCAAGTTCCCAGCATGCTTCAAGATCGACGAGGTTGTTAAAGCTGAGCTCCTTGCCCTGAAGCTGGGTGGCACCGGCGATGCCGAGGCCGGAGCCATCACTGTAGAGCGCCGCGCGCTGATGGGGGTTTTCGCCATAGCGCAACGACTGGGCGAGGGGCATGTTGATACGCAGCGTTGACGGGAGCACCTGCGGTGCGGCTGATTTCGCCTCAGGCGCGATGGGTTGAAGGGGCTCAGGCGCGGCGGCGATCTGGTCGGCGATTCGGTCAAGGGTGTTGGCAATGGCGGAGTCGTAAGCGGCGGTGGTGGCGAAGGCCTGCTTTGCCAGGCGCCAGCGCGTTTCGCGCGTGACGGCGCCGTGGTTGCTCGCCAGTTCTTCGATGAGAGAGGGATAGTCGGAAACGCGGGTGACGATAGCGACATCTTCGAAATTTTTGGCGGCGGAGCGGACCATGGAAGGACCGCCGATGTCGATGTTCTCAATCAAATGACCGAAGCTGACGCCGGGCTGCGCGGCGGTCTTCTCAAATGCGTAGAGGTTCACAACCACCATGTCGATGGGCTGGATTTCGTGAGCGGCGACGGCGGCTTCATGTTCGGTATTGCCGCGAATGTAGAGCAGGCCGCCATGCACGCGTGGGTGCAGGGTCTTGACGCGGCCATCGAGCATCTCAGGGAAGCCCGTGAGGTCGCTGATGTCTCTGACTGTCAATCCGGCATCACGCAGGGCGCGCGCCGTGCCGCCGGTGGAGATCAGCTCGACGCCGAAGCCGGCGAGTGCCCTGGCAAGCTCGACGAGGCCGGTTTTGTCTGTAACGCTGAGCAGTGCCCGGCGGATCGGTTTTGTTGCATTTGTCGATGCAGTCAAAGTTCAGCTCCCTGGCGATCTTCGTTGAAAGGATTGGCGCGCCGCGAGGGCGCAGAGTGCGAAGACCAAAGAACAGACTACATCGAAAGGCCGGGTGGAATTTGTGCGGCGATTTGCACCGGCCGGGAAGGCGTTGTGGTGCGTAACCTGATGTACGTAAATGCAGTAGAGTGATGATATGAGCAGTGTTCCTCCGCACCGCCCGGGGACAGGGCCCCTCAACGGTCAGTCCGATGTTGTGCCGGAGATTCTTCGGCCGGCCGAGGGATACATTCCGACTCCGCAACCGATGGTGCGAAGGCGTCGGTCGTTCTGGGCTACGGCTCCGGCGACATACGTATTGGTGGGGATTAACTGCGCCGTGTTTCTGGCGATGGTGATGCACGGGGTAAGCGCGCTGAGCCCCACACCGGAACAGTTGATGTTCTGGGGAGCGAATAATGCAGGCGCTGTCTTGAATGGCGGCCAGTGGTGGCGCATTGTGACCGCGATGTTCGTACACGGAGGTCTCCTTCACCTGGCAACGAACATGTGGTGCCTTTGGAACCTGGGGTTGCTGGCCGAGCCGCTCATCGGATGGCTCGGCGTAACAAGCGCGTATGTTTTGACGGGCGCAGCGGGCAACCTGCTATCAACCTTCTTTAGCTGGTATAGCTTTCCAGACGGAAGATTTTCGCCTGGCGGAATCGGATTTCCGCCGGGGGTCGGAGCTTCCGGCGCGGTATTTGGAATCGCAGGTGCGCTGATTGTTCTGCTGAAGTCGAAGCGACTGCCGGTGCCGCTGGATGAGTTGAAGAGACTGCGGAAGTCGGTTATCTACTTTGCGGCAATCAACCTGGTGATTGGATTTTCAGTCAATGTCGGCACACGGTATATGGGGTCGGGCCTGCGCGTCGACAACATGGCGCATCTGGGCGGATTCAGCTGCGGGTTGCTGTTCGCGGTTCCGCTCGTGCCTCGCCTGGGATCGACGAAGAGCCTCTTCGAAACGCGCATGCGGATCGCGCTTGCACTGATTGCTGGACTGCTTGTGCTGTTCAGTTTTTATCTGGCGCAGCTGCCGGGGTGATTTGATTTTTGGCCAAACTCTGAATCCTGGTGCGTCACTGGCCATGATGCCCAAAGACCCGCGTGGCCTGAAATCTGAACTATCGAACTGCGGTTGAGGCGAACTTTTTGACCATGGCTAGCAGCAGCTTGCGGTCGCTCTCATTGAGATTTGTGGAGTAGCGGCGAATCTGGGTGAGAAATCGGAGCTCGTCGTCGCTCAGGTGTTGCGTGTTAACCGCGCCGAGTGAGTCCTCCGCGAAGAACTGGGCAATAGGCAGATCGAGCGCGAGCGCAATCTTGGAGAGCGTGTCGAGGGAGGGAACGGTATGCCCGTTTTCAACGCGCGACAAATAGCAGCGCAACAGGCCGGTTTTCTTTTCGATGTCCCCCTGGGATAGCCCCTTTTGCAGCCGGTGCGCACGGATGGTGGTGCCGATCTTCATCACGCCATTGCCTTTCCCGCTTCCGTGCGTAGGATGAGCTCACGGTAGCTACCACTGAGTTATTGGCGTAAGAGTAAACATGGCATCACAGGGAACGCAAGCGGAAATCGGAAGATGAAATGACGGGAGTAACCAGGGTATAAACCAAGTAGGGAACAGCAGTTCGGAGTGCGGCCGGATCGTTTTTTCCAACGTGGTGGCGAAGAAGCTGTCGTGGGGGAGGCGCGGTCATGATCCCGGCGATTTCTGTTGATCTTGATACCGGTGCGGTCATACTCAAGTTGACGCTCATAGATTTCTACTGGCGTAAACCTTCGTGGTGCGCTGCTCGTCTGTCTGAGTACAGGTTCGAGTTCGGGAGCATGGATGAGGCGAGGGGCAATACGCAGTGCTATTGCTGCGGCAATGTGTGTGGTCGCAGGGATGGGCGCGCGGGCACAGTCGACGCCTTCGGCGCCGGTTCCCGGCGCGGCCCTCGATGTGACGGGCTCGACCTCCACGGGCGCTCCTGATGCTCCATCGCCGGTAACCGGCGGCAAGCTTCACGGATATGTGAAGAGCGGCACGATTCCGCTGCCGGGCGTCACGGTCACGGCGCAGAACACCCTCACAGGCAAACGGTATTCGACGACGACAGACGTGACCGGCGCATGGTCGCTGACGATTCCACAGAACGGGCGGTACGTGATTCGCACGCAATTTGCGGCGTTTGCGCAGGGGTCGCAGGAGGCATTGCTGAATGCGTCGGGCCACGACCAGGCTGTTGATTTTCAACTGATGCTGGCTTCGCGAGCGGCCCAGCAGCAACAGCGCGAGGATGCGCAGTCGGGGCAGGTGTCGCAGGCGATTCGCCAGATGGCTGGAAGCGGTGCGCAGGCCCTGAATCTCGTAAGCGCGCTGGCTGGAGATACCGAGACACAGGGCGGAGGCGCGGGCGCGAGCGGTGCAGCACTGCCATCGATTGCAGGGAACTCCGACTTCAGCGATGAATCGGTGGCCATCAGCGGTCAGTCGGGCTCGGTGAGTCCGCTGGCAGGCGTCGACATGGATCGGGTGCGCGATGCAATGGAGACAATGCGCGCGCAGGGCGGCATGAATGTTGACGGCGTGCCGGGTGGGGGATTGTTCGGCGGTGGTGGAGGGGGAGGCGGGTTTGGGCCGGGTGGATTTGGAGGCGGCTTTGGCGGCGGGCGTGGGGGTGGCGGCGGCGGCCGAGGCAACTTCCGCGGATTCAATCCGGGCCAACCGCACGGCGCAATTTTCTGGATGGGCAGCAACTCGGCGTTGAATGCCGAGCCGTTCAGCCTGCGCGGCCAGTCGCAGGAGCAACCTGCTTCGGGAACGAATCGGTTCGGTCTTACCTTCATGAGTGCGCCGTATATTCCTGGGCTGACGAAACCGAGTGGCAAGGACACGGTGTTTCTGACGCTGTCGGGGTCGCGGAGTTCGAACCCGCTGGATGAGTATGCGACGGTGCCGACGGATGCCGAGCGCGCTGGAGATTTTTCGGCCGCGGGGCTGCCGGCAATTTTTGATCCAACCACACTTCAGCAGTTCTCGTCGAACGGTGTGGTGAATGCCATTCCAGCCAATCGCATTTCACAGCAGGCCATAGCATTGCTCAAGTATTTTCCGGAACCGAATATTCCAAATTCGATTCAGAATTACCATCTGCTTTCGACTGCGCAATCGAATTCGACGCAGGCGGGAGTCCGTTATATGCGGGGCATCGGCTCGAACGCGGCGTCGTTCGGCAGAGGCGGGCGCGGAGGCGGGGGTGGCGGTGGCGGACGGCGTGCTCAACAGAACCAGGGTCTGCGGCAGACCGTAAGTGCCAACTTCAACTGGAGCCACTCAGCTTCAGATAACGTGAATCTGTTTCCGCAACTGGGGGGAAAGACGGCATCCAACTCTTACTCGCTGCAGACGGGTTACACGCTGGGGTACAAGAAGTTTACGAATATCTTCAATGTGAGCTGGAATCGCTCGGACAGTAATGTAATCAATTTCTTCACGAATGGGCCGGACATTGAGACGCAGCTTGGGATCCTTGGGCCGGACGGGGATCCACTGAGTTCGACGCCGCTGAATTACGGATTGCCAAGCGTGGTGCTGAGCGATATTTCGGGATTGAATGAGCAGCAGCCAAGGACCGCTGTTCAACAGACGATTTCACTTTCTGAGACATTCAGCTGGATTCACGGCAAACACAACATGCGTTTCGGCGGCGATTATCGGCGCGTGCACAACGATTTTCTTTCGAGTTCGAACGCGACGGGGAGTTTTACCTTTACCGGACTGTTTACGCAGGACACCCCAACCGACACAAACACGGGATCCTCGTTCGCCGATTTTCTTCTGGGTCTTCCGCAGCAGACCGCGCTCAATGCCGCGATCAACAAGAGCTATCTGCGCGATAACGTGCTGGACGGTTTTGCGCAGGACGATTGGCGCTGGAAGCCAAGTCTTACGCTGAATTTCGGTTTGCGGTATGAGTTTTTTGCGCCATATACCGAGAAGTTTGGACGGCTCGCCGAAGTTGCAACGAATCCCACGCAGGGATTTACGTCGCAGGCGGAAGTGCAGTCGGGCCAGAATGGACTGCCGGCGTCGCTCGTGGATCCCTACCGCAAGGCGTTCGCGCCTCGCGTTGGGATCGCATGGAGAGTGCCAAAGTTGAAGCAGACGGTGGTTCGCGCCGGGTTCGGGATGAACTACACGGTTGGTTCGTACGGCACGTTTGCAACGACCATGGCACATCAGCCGCCATTTGCGAATGAGCAAACGAACCAGGAGATCGACGCGAACGGGGCGCCGACCTCGGCATGCGCGCAGACCGGCACATGCCTCACCCTGGCGCAGGGATTTCCGGCTCCCGCAACAGTGGGGAATTATGCGCTCGATCCGCATTTCCGATTGCCGTATGTGCAAGTGTGGAATCTCGACATCCAGAAGACGCTGCCGTGGGGCATCGTGATGAACCTCGGTTACAACGGATCGAAAGGGAACCATCTGGATATCGTTACAGCGCCGCGCGCACTTGCGTTCAGCCCAAATACAGATCCAACGAATTTGATTTTTCGATACGAACAGGCAGCGGCATTCTCGAAATTCAATGCAGGTACTCTGCGCCTGAACAAGCGGCTGTCGAACGGAATCGCGGTGGGAGCAAATTACCAGTATTCGCATTCGATCGATGATGCAGGCGCGTTAGGAGGCGTTGGCGGCGTGGGCGCGCAGAACTGGACCAATCTGCCCGCCGAAGAAGGTAACTCGACGATTGATCAACGCCACAAAGTGAGCGGGACCTATCTATATGAATTGCCCTTCGGAAAGGATAAGCGCTGGGTGACGACGGGCACGGGTTCGCACATTATGGAGGGATTTTCGGTTTCGGGGAGCTTTACGTTTGCAAGCGGAACACCGCTCACGCCGGTTTTCGATGCGGGTGAGACCAGCGTGGCCTGCGGTACCGGTGGCACGTTTCGGCCGAATCTCACGGGAACGCCCTTGAATTTGAGTACGGGCAGGCAATGGTTCAACCCTGCAGCATTCAGCGAGCCGGCGGCGAACGCGCAATTCCCATGCGGCGTGTTTGGGAACGCTCCGCGCAACTTCTTCATGGGGCCAGGAACAGGAACGGTGCAGAACAATATGGCGCTCTCGAAGACGATGCAACTGGGCGAGACGCGCAGCCTAGAGATTCGCGCTACGATCAACAACGCCTTCAATACAGTGCAGTACACGGGCGTCGATACCAATGTTGCGTCACCCACGTTCGGCCAGGTTACTTCGGCGGGATCGATGCGGTCGTTCCAATTTACATCGAGGTTCAGGTTCTGATGGCGACCTGGACCCAAAAGACGGTTGCGCTTGTGGCGACATGTGCGTTGATGTTGCCGGCAGCACAAATTGCGCCGGCGCAGGACCCCAGCGCTTCCCAGCCGGACAATTATGTTTTCAAGGCCAATGCGGAACTTGTTCTGACGAACGTTGTGGTGCGCGATTCGAAGACAGGCGAGTTTGTGCGCGGGCTCAAGCAGAGTGACTTCACGGTTCTCGAAAACGGGAAGTCGCAGCAGATTTCGACGTTCGATTTTCAGACTGTCGACATGGCAACGCCGCTGAATGAGGCGACCATCAGTGGGTTGGCGGCCGGTGTCAACGGACCCGCTGGAACCAAGGCTGCCGTCGTCGCGAAACCTGAAGATCTGCGCAACCATCGGTTGATCGTGATGTTTTTCGATCTCACGTCAATGCAACCGGAGGACCTGGATCGCTGCGTGAAGGCGGCGCGTGATTTTCTAACCAACAAGATGCAGCCCGCAGATCTGGTTGCCCTGGTTTCGCTGGACGACACGCTCAAGGTGGACCAGGACTTTACCGCAGACAAGGCGGTGCTCGCCAACGAGGTGGGCGTTTACAACGGCACAGAGGGGCAGGGCTTCGCCGGAGGGGCGACGGCGAATTCGAACCAGGCGGAGGACACGACGGGTTATACGCCTGATGAGAGCGAGTACAACGATCTGAATACCGATCGCGAATTGTACGCGCTACGGGCGATCTCAAAAGCGCTGGAGAAGATTACGGAGAAGAAGTCGCTGCTGTACTTCTCCGGCGGCATTTCGCGGGACGGAATTGAGAACCAGGCGTCTTTGCGTGCAGCCATCAATTCAGCAGTGCGCGCAAATCTTTCAATCTATAGCGTGGATACGCGCGGTTTGCAGGCGATTTCGCCGCTCGGGGATGCTTCGACAGGAAGTACTCGCGGTTCCGGCGCATTCAATGGCGCGGCCCTTACGAATAATATGAATGCCAATTTCGCCACGCAGGAAGTGATGGCGACGCTGAGTTCCGATACCGGCGGCAAGGCGTTCTTTGACTCGAACGATTTTGCGCCGGCATTTGCGCAGGTGCAGCGGGATACTTCGGCTTACTATGCGATCGGGTTTCACTCGTCCAATCCTGCGCGCGATGGCAAATATCGCAAGCTGACCATCAAGATCAATCGGCCGGGCATGAAGGTTGAGTATCGGCCCGGATACTATGCGCCAGCCGACTTCAAGCATTCAGGCCGGGAAGATCGAGAGCGTGAGCTGGATGAACAGCTGGCGAGTGATCTGCCGGCAACCGATGTGGCCGTGTATCTCGATGCGATGTACTTCCGCCTGGATGAGAATCGATTCTTCGTGCCGGTTTCGCTGATTGTGCCGGGCTCGCAGATTCCCTTTGTGAAGGGTGGAGACAAAGACAAGGCCACGCTCGACATTATTGGCGAAGTGATTGACGAGGTGAAGCGGCCCATCGGCAGCGCGCGAGAGACGGTGAAGCTCAATCTCGATCCGACCTTGCAGGCGCGACAGAAGAATATCGAGTACACCACGAGCTTCAACCTGCCGCCCGGGAAATATCACCTGAAGTTTGTGGTACGCGAGAATCAGACAGGCCGCATGGGCTCATTTGAAGCCGACATTACGCTGCCGGATATGAAGAAGCAGCCGCTCAAGATGAGTTCGATTGTGCTGGCTTCGGCGCGGCAGGCGAGCAAGAAGACGTCGCCGCTGGTGCGCGCAGGAGAAGAATACATCCCGAACATCAGCCACGTCTTCCGCCAGAATCAGCATCTATATCTGCTTTACGAGGTGTATGGTCCAGCGAAGGAAAAATTGGCAGAGGGTCAGCCCAAGGGAACCAAAGCCGGAATCGATTTGCTGAGCAGCCTCGAGTTGATCCAGGGCTCGACAAAGGTGTACGAGACGCCGCTAGTGCAAGCGAAAGCCGTGAATGTGGAGGGCCGGGACGCGGTGGCCGTCGAACTGGATGTGCCGCTTGATGGGCTGAAACCGGGGTCATACGTGTGCCAACTGAATGTGATTGACGACGCCGGGGGCAGCTTTGCGTTCCCACGTTTTGCGGTGCTGGTGCGCGAGCCCGCCGCAAATGCGACTCCCACGGTGCCTGCCGCAGCGTCCTCGGGTTCCGGCGCGGCGGGTACCAAGTAGACTCAAATTCCGCAACAGTCTGGATGGCCATTCCGCGTATTCTGGAGCGGAGGGGCGTAATGGAAGGCGGCACACAAGGGCGGGTTGCGGTGATCACGGGAGCTACGGGAGGCGTGGGCGCGGCGGTTGCGCGTACTCTTTCCCGGTCGGGCTACTCGCTTGTCCTGACGGCGCCTTCGATGGAAAAGTTGAGTGCCCTGGCTGCGCAACTCAAAGGCCCCTGCACGGTGATCGAGGGCAATCTGAGCGACGAATCCCTGCCGGAGACGTTACTATACGCTGCGCTGGACCGATTCGGTCGTTGCGATATCTGCTTCAACAACGGGGCGCTTTTCGAGGCGGGAATCATTGAAACAGTGGATATCGAACGGCTCAGCTGCATGGTGCGCGTGAATGTCGAAGGCTCGTTCCGGGTTGCTTATGTGTTTGTGAAGCACTTTGTTTCCGAAGGATCGGGACACCTGGTGAATGTGTCGAGCGTGCTTGGCAGCAGCGTCCGGCCGACTCCCTATGCGGCTACGCAGAGGGCGATTGAGGCGCTCTCAGATGCGTTGGCGGCGGAATTGGATGACGGCGAAGTTCTGGTTTCTTGTATTCAGCCGGGGCTGGTGAAGACCGGTTTGCATCATCGCTGGGAGATCGCACGGGAGGGGGCTCAAGGAACCGGATATCCGTTGGAGCCGGAAGATTTTGCGCGGATGGTGCTGTTCATCCTGGAGCAGCCTGGGTTGAAACATGAGGAAGACCAATCAATCGGCGCTGAGACTGCTGCGAGCCAAGAACAGGCCGAGGGCGGGCTTTCGACCGAAGTGAAAGAAGAAGTGGCTGGGTATCGCGATTCGGAATCCACGGAGGAAGAAACCTCCGATGCTGGCGAAAAGGGGTTTGTCCAGGACGAGATATGAGTGCAGTCAAGCAGGTGGATTTCTATCCTTTTCCGTGCCGCGATAGGGGCAATGGCGGCAGCCCGATCCGCAGCATGTTCCGCGCTTCAGCAGGTACGCGGCGGTAAAGACGATGTAGGGGCCGTCGAAGTAGAAATCCTCGGGGTCGAGTTGTGAGGCCGGGGAAGTCGGCTTCGGGGGAGCGTTGCCATCCATTCCAGCATTTTCTCAGATGGCATTGGTTGATGCGTGTAGCCTTCGACCCTTTGCAGCAGCCCACATTAGAATTGAATCATGACATTGACCGCGCAAGATCGCGCCCGCCGCATCAAGATCATTCTTTTTGACGTGGACGGCGTGTTGACCGATGGCACAATCTGGCTGGTACCTGCTCCGAACCCGGCTTCGAGCAGTGCAGATACGCAGTCCCATCTTTCGAAGCACGAGGGGCAGGTTGGTTTCGGAGTTCACTCGGCGACGATGATGGAGGCAAAGGGCTATAGCGCGCATGATGGTACGGCGATTTCGCTGGCACGGCTGGGCGGCATGAAATGCGGTGTGATTACCAAGCGCGTGAGCGAGACCGTGGCGACGCGCGCGCGCGATCTTAAGCTTGAATTCGTCTACATGGGGCAGGCTTTCAAAATGCAGGCGGTTCGCGAGATCATGGCGAAAGAGGGTGCGACGCTGGAAGAGATTGCCTACGTCGGGGATGATGTAATCGACCTACCGGTGATGCGCGAATGCGGCTTTGCGGTTGCCGTGGCCAACGCGCGGCAGCAGGTGAAGGCGAAGGCACATTATGTGACGCCGAACGCGGGCGGATACGGCGCGGGGCGCGACGCAGTTGAGTTTATCCTCGAGGCCAAGGGCATTCTGCAAAAGTGCATTGACGAGTATATCGACGAGCGGAATCCTATCTCGCCTTCGATGGATATCGGGAAGGGCCTAGATTAGGCGCGCCTAGTCCTTCGTTTGGAAGATCTGTTCGATCAGGATGGCGCGCAAGGTCTGGCGCAGGTCGGTTTTGGCATCCGGCTCGGTGTTGGATTGCGGGTGCAGCTCGGGCGTTGGTGGAGGCGCACCTGTGTCCGTGGTGTTGACGGCGAGAATGCTCGCGCAGTGATCGGCCGGGTCGATCAGCAACTCCGATGAAAAGCCGCCCTGGTCGCCATCGTGATAGATGTAGCGGTGTCCGCTGACTTCGACAACAAAGAAACCAAGTCCCATTTTTGGCTGGCTGCCGTGCGGGCCCGCGGTGTATGCGGTTGCGGCCTGTCCGGGTTCGATCGCGGGCAGTACTCCGGTCCATGCCTCTTCAAGTGAACCGCGTTTCAGCACAATTTCGTAGAGCGGATTGCCGGGATCTCCGACGAGGAAGCGGAGATACTTCGCCATGTCGGTGATGGGCGCCTTCAGCCCGCTGTTGGATGTAGTGATGCCGGTATCGAAGTTGAAAGGCTGCGGGGTGAGCTTCGCACCGGCGAGCAGATAGCTGGCCGAGACGCGGTCTTCAAGGAAATATGGAGCAACGTCGAAGTAGCTGTTGGTCATGCCGAGAGGCTTGAGGATGTTCTTGTCGATGTAGACTTCGAAATCGTCACCGCTGAGGCGCTCAATGATCTGGCCCAGGAAGACGTAGCCGAGATTCGAGTAGCTCCAGCGTGAGCCGGGCGCGAAGGCAACATGGGTGTAGGGAAGCATCGCAGCGACCTGCGACCACCGAGTTGGCTCGAAGGGCTGCCAGTCGCAGTTGGAGGAGTCGTCGCAATCCCATGGCCATGTCGGATTGCGAAAGCCTGCACTGTGCGTGAGCAATTGGCGGATCGTGATGGCGTCGACGCTGCCGAACGGATCGTGTACCTGGCGCAATTCGGGCACGTAACGAACTGCCGGATCATCTAGAGAGAGCTTGCCGCGATCGCGGAGTTGCAGGATTGCGATGGCGGTGAAGGTCTTGGTGATAGATGCCCAGTTGTATGCCGTTGCGCCGTCAATTCGCTGGTGGGAATCTGCGCGAGCTTCGCCAAACGCGATGGTTTGTGCTTGTTCCTGGCCGTGCACCAGCGCGAATCCCCCGCCGACAACGCCATGCTGCTTCAAGACTGATTCGAATTGGGGGCGGAACCTGTCGAGCGTGGGATTTGATGTGGCTAACTGTGCGTGGCTTGGTAAGACGCAACATGGAAACAGACACACAGCAACGAGCGGGGGAAGAAACGCGTGGCGAACCGGCATGGGGCAATCATAATATGCGTTTTTGCGTGGACTGGGCGAATCCAGATTTCAGTCTGAAGCGGATCAGGCCATGGAGCGCTAGATGTCGACTCCGCCGGCATTTCTGAGGGCTTGAAGAGACGCTGGATCGCGAAATGCGGCGGCGCCGCCGCGCATGGAAGTCGATATTGCGCCAGCAAGATTTCCAAAGGTCAGCGCGCGATCCATCTCCCATCCGCGGAGCCATGCGTGCAAAAAACCTGCGTTAAAGCTGTCGCCCGCTCCGACGGCGTCTGCGATCGATACGGATTGTGCGGCCGCATGCCACTCATTGTGGACTGTGTAGGCGGAAGCACCTTTGGCTCCCCGCTTGATGATGAGCAAGGGCACCCTTTGACGGAGCGCCGCAATTGCCTGATCGAGGATTGTCTCGCCGGCAATCAGGCATGCCTCGCGCTCGTTGGGCATGAGCACGTCGACAAACGGCAGGGATTCGAGGATGCTGCGATCCCAACTCTGGGCCGGGTCGTCATTGGGATCGAGTGAGATGGTGAGGCTCGCAGCCTTGAGCTGTCGAAAAAGCTCGGGGATGCACGGTGTGAGTGCTCGCTGAAGGTAATACGAAGACATGTGGAAGTGGCGCGAATTGGAGAGATAGCCGACGTCCAGAAGGTCGAAGGTGAGTTGGAAGGTAGCTCCCGCATAGGTGAACATGTGGCGCAGTTCCTTGTGCTGCAGGTGCACGGTTACGCCGGTTCGTCCATCCTTGAGGGGCACGCAGCGGGACATGTCGACTGCGGCATGGTCGAGTTCTTTCCGGCAGAGGCGCCCAAATTCATCTTCGGGAACGGTGGTGATGAATCCGACCTTGCTGCCCAGCGTAGCGAGGTTGTGCGCAGTGATCGCTCCGGAGCCGCCGACGCGGATCGCCATTTCGTTCGCGAGCAATTCACGCTCGCAGGGTAGATCTTCGGGGAGTCCGTAAAGAAGAAGATCGAGGTTCATATCACCAACGAGAGTGACGTCGAAGCGGCGCTCGTTTCTGTCGTTCTCGGAGGTATCGCGCCCGCTCATGCGGCTTCTCCCGGAAGCACGGTGAAGCGGCGGCGAGCGAGCCAGAGCAGAATGCCGGCGATGGCCCAGCAGGTGCCGACGACCTTGGCTTTCGGACTGAGGTTCCACCACAGCACGGCGCAAGTAGCCATGCCGGCGAGCGAAATCAACATGGGCATTGTCTGCGACCATCGGCCGTGGCGCCATCCGCGAAGAAGGGAGGCGAGGTTGACACCGATGAAAGCAAGGAGCGCGCCGTAATTCAACAATTCCGCGCCGAGGTCGAAGTTCAGGATGAGTGCTCCGATGAGGCAGACGAGTCCAATTAGAAGAACGTTATTCCTTGGGATGCGATTCTTCAAGCTGACCGCGCCGAAGAAGCGACGGGGAATTGCACCGTCCTGGCCCATCGCGTAGAGCAGCCGGGCTGCGCCGAGTTGCGATGCCATGCCGGAGCCCATGTTGGCCAAAAGCAGCGCGGCGTTCACGATGGCCAGCAGGATCGGGCCGCCCATACGGCCAGAGACGTGGACATAGGCGGTGGTTATGTCGGGAAATGCCGCTCCACGGGGCCATACGAGCTGTGCGAAGTAGACCTCAACGCTGGCCAAAATTCCGGTGATCAGGCAGGTGAGCACAATGGCGCGGGGAACGCTGCGCGCAGGGTCTTTGGCTTCATCAGTGAGGGTTGAAATTCCGTCGAAGCCGATGTAAGTGAGCACCGCGATGGATGTGCCGTGGAGAATCGCGCCGGAGTTGAAGCTGGCGCGATTGTAAAGCGGGTCGAGAAAGAGGCCGGCGGTGGGATGCGAGAGGTGGATGATCCAACGAACCGAAGCGACCAGCACGAGAACGATGACGACACCGAGCGCCGCAGCCATACCGGCGTTGATGCGTGCGGAAGTTTCGACGCCATTGCAGTTGAGAAGCGTGAACAACAGGGCAAAGAAGATTGCCCAGACGACGTAGGGAATCTCAGGAGCGAAGTTCATCGCTGCGCGACTGCACCAAATCACGCAGATGAGCGGGTTGATGACGTAATCGAGGACGAGGCACCATCCGGTGATGTATCCGAGGCTAGGGTGAATCTCCTTGCCGACATAGAGGAACGCAGAGCCGCCATGCGGATAAACACGCGCCATGCGGCCATAGCTGACGGATGTGAACAGCATGGCCACCATCGCCAGCATAATTACGGCGACCACGTGACCATGCGACTCCTGATAGAGCACGCCGAAGACGGGCATGGGCGCGGTCGGCTGGATCAGGATGACTCCGTAGAGAATCAGATCGCGGAAGCGCAGAGTGCGCCTGAGTCCGATCGTTTCGGATTGTGCACCGGAGGAGGCCGCCATTCCGGTCCTTAGCGTGCTGCGACAGCGGTTGTGGGCGTGAGCGAAATGGGTGCGACGTTCCAGCCATCGATCTTGACGGTGGGTACAGAGTTGTCGCCTTCAGGCAATTTTGTGGTAAGAACTGTGCTCTCGCCGGGAGTGAGTTCGATCCAGTTGTCTGACCAGAATACGGGGGCGATGAGTCCACCGGAAGACGTGCGGACCGCGGCGCGAAGTTGAAATGCAAGGGCGTTGGAGCGGTTGGAAAGATGGACGTGCAATTCGCGGCCGTGCGCGGTGTTTTCGATTTCAGCGTGTGCGTCGACCTGGGCCGGAGGGAGGTGGGTGAGCGCTGTGAGGTCTTCGTGGCGCGCTGCGGGCGTGTGGGTGTAATCGGTGTCTTCCCAATCGAACGTGGTGAGCGTTCCGGGGACCCAGTAGAAGTTATGGCTAACGACGCGGCCGCTGGAGTCTGCGAGCGACAGATCGATCAAGAAGATTCTTTCCGTGCCGGAGTAGAGCTTCTCTGGAATCGTGAACACGCGCTGCGAACTGTCGGCGTTGGAATCAACGGCTGATTGTGCGGTGTAGAGTTCGTTCCAGGCAAGACCATATAGGTGCACGGTGGCGCGAAGTTTCGTCGCATCCGCATAGGTGCTGTTGACCACGTCGATGGCGCGGTCGTCATACGAGTATTGGATGTGCAGTGGTTCGCAGGCTTTCTTGGTGCCGAAGTAGCCGCCGCCGGTGTCGAGGTAGTAGTCGTAGAGATGCCAGATCATCGAGGGCCATGCATTATTCAGCATCCACTGGATGACGCCGGTGGAGGTGTACTTGTTTCTGCTATAGGCCTCGAACATCGCGCGCTCGGAATCGTACTCCATGGTCTGGGCGATGCGCTCGTAGTCGGCTGCGGAGTTGGGCTTGGCGTAAACGGCTTCCATAGCGGAGTCGAAGACTTTCAGGTTTTTAAATTCGCCACCACCGAAATGCAGACTCCAAGTGTCCGATGGCGGCCATGCTTCGGGATCGGGTAGAAAGAGCTTGCGGCTTGCGAGACTGGAAATAGCAGGGCCGGGGCTAGTTTCCGTGTTGTATCCGATAGCGCCGCCGAATTTAAGGCCGGTGTACCAGTAACTGGGCGCGACATAGTCATACGGTCCGGTCATCTTCACGCCGCTTTCGCCGGTGACAGTTGTCGGCGCCTGAGTTGCGGAGGAGAGGATCGGATTCGGCCAGTGCGTCTCCGATTCGACCTGCAGATACGCTTTCTCCACATTGGCAGGCGGAGGATTGTCGCTGCCGTTGAGCCATACCAGCAGACTTGCGTGGTGGCGCAGGCGGAGCATCTGTGAACGCAGGGAAGCCGTGGCAATCGTAAGATCCTGCGGCGTCCATTCCTTCCAGTGTTCCCAGTGATCGCAACAGCACCAGCCAAGCATCACGAGGATGCCGCGTTCATCGGCGAGACGGAAAAACTCGTCGGTTTCGAGCTTGCCCTCGAGGCGGATGGTGTTGAGGTTCATGTCCTGGACGAGATCGAACTGGTTGCGCAGGCGGTTATCGTCGGTGCGGAGAAGCATGTCCTGCGACCAACCTGCACCGCGGATGAGAATCGGTTTGCCGTTCACGCGGAACAGGCGGCTTCCGTTGGAGGTCAGTTCGGATGTGATTTCGCGAATGCCGAAATTCACGCTTTGTTCGTCGGAGATGCGCCCTTCAGTGAGGAAGCTGACGGTGAGGTGTTCGAGATGCGGCTCGCCCATCTGGCGCGGCCACCACGGCTTTGGGTTTTGAATGCGCAAGGCAGGGAACTGTTCGGGGCTGAAGGCGATCGTCTGATCTTCGTGTGCGGCCAGTCCGACGGGCTTCTCGAATTTCACGCCGAGAGCGGTTCCCGAGACAATTCCTTTAATTGGGCTGCCGGTGGCGTTGTGCAATTCTGTGTAGACGGTGAGATCGGCGCGGGTCAATGTACCATCCGGGAAGTGGGTGACGACCAGAGGCGAACGCACTGTGACGGGGCCGGTTTCGACCATATCTACAGCGCCCCAAAGGCCCATGTCCTTATCGGGCGGGCAGGGATTCCAGTCGACCCAGTTGATGCCCAGATCTTTTTCTGTGGGCGCAGAGGTTTTGACGGCAACCACATTTAGTTTGCCGGGAAGGGCAACGTCGGTGATGTCGAAGTCGTAGGTGCGATAGGCTCCAGCCACGGAGGCGGAATCTGCGATCCTTTGGCCGTTCACAAAGACTTCGCCGCGGTAGTTGATGCCCCCGAAGTGCAGCCAGAGGCGATGATCTTTTGTGGACAGCGCCGGTGCCGTGAACTCTTCGCGGTACCACCAGCCGCAGGCATAGGGACTGTCGGACGGCATGGGCAGATTCGCAAAGTTGTGGCCGATGGGGTAGCTGGTGCCGGGAATCTTTCGAAGATTGTCGCCGAAGTAGGGGTCGGGTAAGACGCCCGCTTTGACCTGCGCGGCGAGTACGGTGCTCGGAACCGACGTCTTCAGCCAGCCGTCGGCTTTGAACATCGCGGTCGAGATCGTTTCCCCGGAGTCTGTGGCCTTGCACGCCGACAGCAATTGCCAGTTATCGCGAAGCGGCGTTATGTTTTCCGCGGTCATCGTGGCCGCTGCAGCGAGGAAGGCAAGAGGGAGGATAATCGCTTTCGGGTTCATGGGCACCTGGTGTTTCTTTTGCTGAAGCGCGATCCTGTTCGAGGTTTCTGCGGTCGATCGGATGGATTCAATCGTTTGAATCAAGGAATATCGCGCGTGAACGCTAGATTGTCAAGCGCGATTTTGCGAGGCTTGCGCGGCGCGATTCCGGAATGTGCCGGGAAGTGGACATGCGCACCACGAGTTCGGGCGGGGCCCTGAACAGCTTTACTGGCCGCTCGGCGTTTTGGTCGCGGGAGTTGATCGCGCGCAACGTCCACTCCGAGGCGAGCAGGCCCATTTCTTTTAACGGCTGACGAATGGTTGTGATGCCCGGGGTGGAAACGGCTGCAGGCAGAACGTCGTCGAATCCAACCACGGAACAATCGTCTGGGACTTTCAGACCGGCGCTTGTCAATCCTCGCACGACTCCGAGGGCGGTAAGGTCGTCGAAGGCAAGAACCGCAGTGAACGGGCGTCTGGATGTCAGCATCTCCTTCGAAAAACTTAGCCCTCCCTCAAACCCCGATGTGGAACCCATCAGATTTGGCAATTGAAAGACCAACTTGCGATCGATCTGGATGCCGGCCTCGGCCGCGGCGCGCTGCACTCCGGCCCAGCGCGGTTCCGTGTCGAAGAGTTCCTCGGGGCCGCGGATGATGGCGATGCGGCGATGACCGAGTTCGATGAGATGGCGCAAGGCTAGCGCTCCGCCGGCGTCGTTGTCGACAAGCAGGGAACTGACCTTTTTGTTGGTCAGGTCGCGGCCGACGATCACAATGGGCACTCGGTTTTTTTCGATGTCTTCGAGCAGATTTGTTTCCTGGAAGATCCAGCTTGCGATGACGATGACGCCCTCAGCTCTGCGCTCGAGGATCATCTTCAAATAGTTATCGAAGAGCTTGCGCTGCGTCTGTGCATCGACCAGCAGCGGCAGGTAGTCGGCCGGTTGCAGGCCTTCCTGAATTCCATGAACGATCGGGATGCAAAACGGATCGGAGAGATCGTAGGCAAGCACAGCGATTGTCTGGCTGCGGCGCCTGCGCAATGACCGGGCATACGCATCGGGGTGATAACCGAGTTGCTGCGCCATTTTGCGGATCCGATCACGGGTGGAGGCGGCGACGTTCTGCGACAGCGGCGCTTCGCTGAGCACGATGGAGACAGTAGAGACGGAGTATCCGCAGGCCTGCGCGATATCGAGGAGTGTTACGTGGCCGGACTTGCGTTGCACCATTTCGCCTCCTTTCGCGCGGGATTGACGCCCTGGAGTTTAGCGCCATTTTGCCACAGAAACCAGCGGACCGGTTTTCGTTAATTGAAGCCGGCGGCAGCGGACAAGCAGGCAATTCACTTTCTGCTTGACATGGTTGCTGAAACGATTCTACATTCTGCTGTCAAGAGATTCAAACGTTTGAATAAGGCGTTTGACCCCGGGGGTAGCTATGGATAAGCAATGTGCGCGAGCCGCATATGCGCGGTCTATTTTCCTCATCTGCCTATTGGTTGGAATGGCTTCGGCAGCCTGGGCCCAGGCAGGGAGAGGGTCCATCAGCGGACTTGTCACTGATTCCACGGGCGCGATCATTCCGGGGACGCAGGTCGTAGCGCAAAGCCAGGCAACCGGGCTGAAGCTTTCCACTGTATCCACCGCGGCAGGCTTGTACTCGTTTGTGTCGCTCGCTCCCGGAAGCTACCAAGTGACGGCGAGCGCCAAGGGGTTCGATACGCTGGTGGAAAAAAACGTTGCGGTTTCGGTTGACCAGGTGTCGACGATCAACCTGACGATGAAGGTCGGGAGCGTTAGCGAGGTCGTGACGGTCAACGGAGCCACGGCGCTGGTGGAGGCGAGCAATTCGACGGTTGGACAGCTGCTGACGGCCGATACCATCGATAGGGTTCCGCTGCTGACGCGCAACGTCTTCGATCTTATCCAACTGAGCGCGGGCGTGACGCCGGCAAACGGCGCTCCTAATTCTTCAAGCTCGTTTGCGATCGAAAACATCTCGAGCGGACGGCCGGGTGTGGATGTATCTTCTTACACCATCAATGGCGCGATCGTGGGCTCGGTCTACTACATGGTCGACGGAAGCCCGCTGGGCATTGCAGAGAACAACGTCGCGGCGATCATCCCGGCGCTGGATATTCCCGAAGACGGCGTGGAAGAGACGCGAGTGGAGACGCAGAACACTCCGGCGAGCTACCAGAGCGGCGGAGCGGGCGTGATCAGCCTTGTGACGAAGTCGGGAACGAATCAGTTTCACGGTGATGCGTTCGGAGTTTTCCGGCCCAACGTGCTGGCGGCGAATGAGTATTTCAACAAGCAGAGCCAGCTTGCGAACGGCAGCTCCAACAGCTCTCCTGCCTTTCACCGCTACCAGGAAGGCGGCGCATTCGGCGGGCCCATTCTGCACGACAAGCTTTTCATCTTTGGCGACTACGAAGCGACACAGCAGCAGCAATTTGACGGTTCCAACTTCTTTGTTGTGCCTACAACGGCGGAGCGCACGGGCGACTTCTCGGCGGATGGATTCACGATCTACGACCCGACCAAGCCGGATAATCCGGACGGAACGCGCCAGGCCTTCGCGAACAACACGATCACCAATCCCAACCCGATCGCCCTAAAGTTTCTTTCGAATTTTCCCAAGTGCAATTACCCCAATCCGACAACATGCGACGCGAGTTCGGACGATGTTTCGCTGAACTACTTCGCTCCCGGGCTTGATCCAACAACCGCGCAGAGATTCGATATTCGCATGGATTGGGTCGCGAGCGAGAAGCAGCGAGTGTTCGGTCGTTTCTCGTTCGATCGTCTGTTTACCTCGACCTACAATGCGTTTCACAACATGTGGGATTTGAATTACGCGCAGAACGTGACGAATGGGCGCAATTTTCTGCTGGCCGATGACCTGACACTCAGCCCAACTATGTTTTTGCAGTTGCGCTACTCCTTTACGCGCCACTACGAGAATCAGGGCGGAGATCCCCGGCAGAATGGCTTCGATATCACGTCGCTCGGGTTTCCGTCGTCACTGGCCGCAGAAGAGGTCTTCAAGCTGCTGCCGTTTGTGATCTTCACCGATAACAACAGCGGAATCGGCGGTACAGCCAACTACAACACCTTTCAATACGCCAGCGAGAATAACGACCCAAGCGTGACGGTGACCAAGGTTCTGAACAAGCACGAGGTTTCGGCCGGCTTCGAATACATGAAGCGCTTCCTCAATGTGGGTCAGCCACCGGCGGCCTCGGGATCGTATGCCTTCGACATTTCGGCTACGGACCAATCGGTCGCGTCGGCGAACGGTGGAAGCGATTTCGCTTCGTTCCTTACCGGGATGGGTACGCCTCCCGGCACGGAGTCGAATAACTACCCCAATTTTACGAAGGACCTGTTTGCGGCCGAAGCCAGCCCCTACTACGCAGCGTTCGTCGAAGATACGTTTCGTCCGAGCACAGTGCTCACTATCACTGCCGGCCTGCGCTGGGACATTTTTGGCGGCAAGACGGAGCGTCACAACCGGCTGGAGTACTTTAATCCGACGGCGACGAATACGGCGGGTGGGGTTAACTACACCGGCGCGGAGGAATACGTGACGAGCGGCAGTCGCTCTCCGTTTACGACGAACATGAAGGATTTCGGGCCGCGGCTCGGGATTGCATGGCAACCGGCCAAGTTGCTGGTTGTTCGCGCGGGCGGCGGTTTCTACTATGGGCCGAGCTCGCACATGGTGGGCGGAACAGGCTTGGACAGCGACGGTTTTTCATCGCAGACGACGTGGAATGCAACCTGCCTCAATGCCGATGGCAACACGGTGTTGAACGGCTCATCGGCCTGCAACGGAGCGGCCGCGGGAAGCCCGGCGCCCGGCTTTACGGGAGATTTTTCGTTGAGCAATCCATTTCCCGGCGGGGTTGTTCCCCTGATCGCAAATCCAAAAGGGCTGGCGAACAATCTCGGAACCTCGGTGAACGCGATGCTGCGCACGCAGCGCACGCCAACCACGTACAACTTCAACTTTGGAGTGGAGTACGAGTTGCCGCAACAGGTGGTACTGAGCGTCGGATACGTGGGGAGCCGCGGCCTGTTTCTACCGCTGGGAACACTCGATTTGAATGAGCTGGACCTGGCTACGATCGCAAAGTACAACTCCTCGCTCTGCGTGGATACGTCGGATCCTAATTGCGAGATGGTGGCCAATAACTGGGCGAATATTCAGCCGCCGACGAATGCGAACTCTGGTGCGGCCACGGTTCCGCTCTGGGTCTCAGTTCAGCCGTATCCGCAGTTCGGCAACGGCAATTACGGTTCGGGCAACGGCGTGATCATCCACGGCTACCCTGGAGGCGATTCCGACTACAGCTCACTGCAGACGAAGGTGCAGAAGCGGCTAACGCATCACTTCACGGCCCTGGCTACATTCACATGGGCGAAGCTGATGACGGACGACGGCAATCCGCCGCTCGGGTTTGTGGGAACGCATCTCGGCGGCCCACAGGATGCGCGGAACATCAACCTCGAGCACTCCATCAGTCCGCAGGATGTGAAGTATCAATTCACCGGAACGGTTTCCTATGATCTCCCGGTGGGCAAAGGCCGCGCTGTGAATCTGAACGGCGTTGGCGACTCGATTCTCGGTGGATGGACTGGAAACCTGATCGCTTATTTGAGCACGGGCATTCCCGTTGCTACACCGGTTGTGGGAGCGCCGATCGCTTACTTCAATCAACGGCCCGATCTCACCTGCAATCCTGCTAGCGGCGCGCCGCACACCGCCACGACATGGTTCAATTTCAACTGCTTTGCGATACCGTCGAGCCCATTTGTCGCGGGCAACGCACCTGCGTACCTCGACCATGTACGCACCATGGGAGCGAAGGACTTCGACATTTCCCTCTACAAGCACTTTACCTTTGGGAATGAGAAGGATATCCGGTTTGAGATTTCTTCGTACAACATTGCCAACAGGGCGCAACTGGGAATGCCGGGAACACCGAGCATTACTGCCGTGCAGTCTGATCCGTCGCAGGCTGCGCAGTTCGGCCTGATTACGAATACCGTGAATAGCCCGCGTCAGTTCCAGTTTGGATCGCGGTTCACGTTTTGAAGGCGCCGTATTTCAACTAGCCGAATCAAAAAGCGAAGGCCAGTCGCAGCGATGCAACTGGCCTTCTTTGTTGGCGGGACCCTAGGCCAGCACGATAGTGGGTTTTTCTCCACGCGTGTCGACTTCATTGACTTCGGTGACAATGGTGCGGGATTCGCCGGGCATCAGAGCGATGTAGTTATCGGAGTAGATTGCCGGCAGAATGCGATCGCCTGTCTTTTGCCGTACGGCTTTCACGCGCACCATCAATGCGGGCGACGGTCCAGTGTTGTGGACGTTGGTCGACAACTCCCAGCGATCTCCCTTCTGGTGCACACTGGTTGTGGCGGCCAACTTGGGCGCCGGTAATTGGCGGATGGCGCGAAAGTCGTTTTGCTGCAATCCGCGCATGTAGAAGTTGGTTGAGAGCGTTTCGGTCCCCCGCTTGAGGGACAGGCGGAGGAAGTGAACCGGAGACAGCCCGGCAGGATATTTCATGTCGATGCAGTTTGTTGTCGAGTCCTCCGCGCTGTCCAGAGGGACGGTCTTCAGGTCTATTTGCTTTCCATCCATATTGAGGATTTCAACAGTGGCAGTGAGGCCCGTGACTTTGCCGGCGCTGTAGTTCACCACTTCGATGGTTTCCGCGGCGCAGTTCCACTGGATGTGCAACGGCTCAGAGCCTTTCTTGCATCCGTAGTAGGCGGCAGTCGGCTCGAAAAAGTAATCGTAGGTTTGCCACACGAAGGATGGCCAGCAGGAGTGGCTCATCCACAGCAGAACGCCCATGCGGTAACGGCTCTGCGCTTCAAACATGGCGCGGTAGGTGTCGTAGTTGATGAACTGAGCGAGACGGATCCACTCCTCGGCATTCGTTGCGCCGCCGTAGCTGTTTTCAACGAGGGTGCGAAATCCCGCGCCGCCCATTGCGCCCTGAAGACAGAAGTCGTGCAGACCCCAATCGAGTGCCTGCGGCCAGAGCGCTTTCTCGGGCATCATCATGCGCACGCTGTCGAGGGATGGGATATTCGGCGCGCCGATTTCGCTGTGCAGTTGTTTGTCGGCGACATTGAAGTAGAAGGCGGCCGGATTTGCCCAGTACGGTCCATGACCGCTGACTACCTCGTCGGCTGAACTTGGAATGTAGTGCAGCCCAGGATGCAGGTCGCCTAGTATCTTGCGAATTCCCTGTTCGAGCGGCGGAGGAGGGAAGCCCTCGTTGCGGCCGCAATAAAGGCCCACAGATGCATGGTTGCGGATGCGCAGGACGACGTCCTTCACGTTCGCGAGGAACAATTCGTTGTTGTCCGGTTCGGGACCATCCCATGGATTGGCGAGCCAGAAGTCCTGCCACACGACGATTCCGTGACGATCGCAGGCTTCGTAGAATGCTTCGTCGCCGATCTGGCCGACCCAGTTGCGGATCATGGTGAAGTTCATTTCGCGGTGGTAGCGGACAGCGGCATCGTACTCGCGCGCACGATAGCGAAGCATCGATTCGCCGAATCCCCAGTTTCCGCCACGCGCAATAAAGCGGCGGCCGTTGATCCAGATGCGCAAGGCCCCACCGTCTTCGCTGTAGGTCATATAGCGAATGCCAGCCTTGAATGTATCCTTGTCGATCAGCTTTCCGCCGGCCTCGATGGAGATCTCCGCGTCGTAGAGGTGCGGATCGCCGTAGCCGGCGGGCCACCAGAGCTTGGGGTCTTTCAGGTGGAGCGCGGGATTCGTCGCCGGATCCAAAGTGACGGTCTTTCGCTCGCTGGCGGCGAGTTGTACGCGCTGCTCAATCTTGATGTCGCCCAACTGGAATTGCAGTGTGCCGTCGAATGGATGGTCCTGGTGATTGATGAGGTCAGCTTGTACCGTGAGGTCTGCGGACGATGTATCGGGAAGCGGAAGCTTGCTGGAAACGAATGAGTTTTCGATTGTGACTGCTTCGGTCACCGAAAGAGAGACATCGCCCCAGATGCCAATGTCGCGCCCGCGCATAGTCGGGATCCAGTCCCATCCAATGGTGGCGTGATAGGTGGGATTGTCAGATCCGAGGCCACCGCCGTTTTTGGCGCAGATCTCGTAGGTTTTTTGCTTGCAGCTGCCGGGTGTCGCGTTTTTTTCAATGCGAACGGCGAGCGAGTTGGTACGGCCAGGCAGAATCTTCTCCGACACATCGAACTGACCGCGCATGAAGCCGCCTTCAATGCGGCCCAGCTTCTCGCCGTTCAGATAGACTTCGGCTTTCCAGTTAATGCCGTCGAAGTTGAGCCACGCGAATTGCTCGGGAGTTTTCGCCGGAGCCTTGAACTCCATGCGATACCAGAAGTCGGAATAGAAGAAGGAGTCCGAGATATAGAGCTGATTCTGGCCGAAATTCGGGTCGGGGATTGCGCCGACATTTGCGTAAGACGTCAACACAGTTCCGGGCACCGTTGCGACCAGCCAGTCCGCATCGTGAAAACCAGGTTTGGAAAGCGCTTCTCCTGCATCCTTTACGAAGTTTGCCCGTTGAATGCGCCACGAACCGCCAGCGAGAAGCTGCCTGCGCTTCGCATCCACTGAGGGCATCGGCTTCGGTTTGGCCGCAAATCCGCCGCGGCCGAAGACCTCGAGTTCACTGAGAATGTAGCCGTATGGCGTTGCTGGTCGTGTCATCAATACACGAACGTATCGGCCCGTAGCCGGTTGCGGCAGCTTCAAGACATCGATCGCGCCCGTCCTGCCGGAGAGGGATGCCAGATCGCGCCATGTTTCTGCATCGTTGGAAACCTGCACGGAGCCTTCGGCGGCGCGGGCGATCCAGGTCAGTTCGACGTGGTCGAATGTGCAATGCGAGCCGAGGTCGACATAGACCCATTCCATGCCTGAACCTGCGCTCATCCACGCGCTCGTGAAGCTATATGGACCGCCAACCTCAACACGCTGGTCGCCTTTGAAGAAGGCCACCTGGCCGAGCTTCCATGTCGTTTCAAATGCCGACGAGGCGTTTTTGCCGTTGCCCATCGCACATTCGATTCGATAGAAGCGGCTGCGGCTGACTGTCCTGAGAGGAATGGAGGGCGTGAAGAAGTGGTTGGGAGAAGCAAACCCTGGCGGATAACCGGCGGTTGAGGCCGCTTTGGGTGATGAAGTGGTGCCTGCGACTTCCCAGGAGCGACCATCTTGAGAGACCGATACGGTGAAGGTGAGAGAAGCGGGCGACGCCTGGAATGGCGAGACGACATAGAGCTGGATGCGGTCGATCTCCGGTGCGGCATCTCCGCCGGCGAGTTCGATATCGACCTGGGCAGGAGATCCGCGGAGTTCCATGGTGTTCATCGGTGCATGGTCGACGATGACTTCGCGATTCTCCTTGGAGACGGGGCCTTGCAGCCCGTCGGAGACGACGATCCATTGGGGCAGATTGCTGGCCTTGATGCCGTCAGTTACAAGCTGGGCCGTAAGGTTGTAGTCGTAACTGCTGGAGTGATAGGCGGGACGCAGCAGAGCAAGATTGCGGTAAGTAGTTGTGTCGGGTATGAGGGTGGGGCCGAAGTGTGCCGTGGGCTCTCCGGGATAAACGCCGACGCCGCGCGTGAATTCCGTTAGTTTCAGAGTTGCCTCGGAAGGCGCCGGCAAAGGGGATGTTCCCGCATCTATCGTTTCTCCCGGTTCGCCAAAAGCTGATAATCCATCCACGGCGATGGTCGCACTCGCAATCGCCGTTGTTTTCAGGAAATCTCTTCTTGATGTTGTCATCTATTCTCCGTGAGTCGTCCCGTCAAATGAACGCGCCAAGGCAAACCGCTTCTGCGCGAAAACAGAGGATTTGGCTCTCTGATTCGGCAGGCCCAGTTGGCTGTTTTCCTGGGTCGGTCCATGCAATTGCTTTGAGGCCGCTGGACTGGCAGGTTTTGGCTCGACACCATGTTAGTCGCACACCCCAAGGGCTGCCGAATCGATTTAGCCGGGTCCTGCGCGCAGTGCCGCCGGTCGCATAGCGTTGGAGATCGATGGCAAAATCGGAAGAATTGCGCAGACAACGACTCAGGCGTCGGATATCAGTACATTTTGCCGCGTCCAAATTTTGGCAGGATCGGGTGGACCTGATCGGGATCGAACCGATGACTCTTCCATGTCATAGAGGAGTCGGTCGTCAGGTTACAGAGAGCTATGGGCCTATAAACCGAAGAAATCGGCACAAAGCCAGCACGGGCGGGGCGATCTGACCCCCAACATTTTTCTTCTTATGACGGGCTGGGATGCGGTTAACCAGCTCTGCAATCATGGCTCGTTTCGACTCCAGGTTCGATTCGTTTCGATGAAGTCAATCCCTTGAAAGTGTGTGCCTCGAGACACAGGGTCTGTGAGCGGAATGGTGTTAAACTTTCGCCATAATTCCACATCACGATTTTTCGCTGCATTCCAGGCGAACGCGGCTGTGCGATTGTCAGGGGAGCGATCATGGGTTACTCTTCGTCCGCTTACGCGGCGAGTTTGCGCGTCAGGTCCTGGTTCTCATCCAATACCTTCCAGCACAGTCGTTTAATAAGTCTTGCAGTCGCCTTGTTTCTGACTGCCAGTCTTGCTGCGCCCGCGCAAAGCAAGGTGCTCACGACTACTACTTTGGCCGTTTCGTCTAGTTCCGGACCGGTGACGACGGTTCCATCCGGCACGATTATCACGCTGACAGCTAAGGTCACTCCTGCATCCGGAACAATCAGGGCGGCACAGGTAACGTTCTGCGATGCATTGGCAAAGTACTGCACGGACATTCATGTATTGGGCACAGCGCAAATCACGAGCGCGGGAACCGCAACGCTCAAGCTTCGTCCAGGGATCGGAAGCCACAGCTACAAGGCGGTTTTTCCGGGGACGAGTTTGTATGCCGGAAGTACTTCCAGTGCATCTGCGCTCGCGGTAACCGGAACGATTCCCCAGCTCTCGAGCGCAACTTCGATTAATGAGACAGGGAGTTGGGGTGCGTATGCGCTCTCAGCCACAGTAACGGAAACCGGGAATACCGTGCCGCCTACGGGGTTGGTCTCGTTTCTGGATACGAACCACGGAAACGCAGTCCTTGGCACGGGAACGCTCGGCGCTGGGACGCGCGGCGTGGCGTGGACAAACGTGAACACCAGCGCCCAAAGCGTTGCCGGCGTCTCCTATGCCGTGGCGGATCTGAACGGAGATGGCATTCCGGATCTTTTTGTTGAGGACTACTTCGGGACCTACGACGTACTGCTCGGCAAGGGGGACGGTACCTTTACGGTTGTGGGTTCTCCGTTTGGCCCCTACAGCCAAACAGGCTCTTTCGTTGTGGGCGATTTCAACAATGATGGCATCCCCGACGTTGCCGCCATCAATGGGACCTACTACGGTCCGAGTAACACCATAACGATTTTCCTGGGCAATGGCGACGGCACGTTTACCGTTGCAGGTTCCAGCCCGGCAGTTGGCATGAGTCCCAGTGGGATCACAACGGCGGACATCAATGGGGACGGGAACGCTGACCTGGTCGTCAGCCAGACGGATTCCTCAGGCAAAGGGGAAATGGCGGTCTTTCTCGGCAACGGGGACGGGACATTTACCCAGGCGCCATCCCCACCTTCGGTGGGCTCGACCGCCACTTCGATAGTCCCAGCTGACATAAATGGAGACGGCAAACCTGATCTGGTACTGAGTGGCAATGGAGGGAGCGGGATCACCATCCTACTGGGTAAAGGCGACGGGACCTTCACTGTCGTTGCGGGCCCAGGACAGGCAGGCGAGGCAATCGCATCCGTGGCGGATCTAAACAACGACGGCATTCCCGACCTGGTCTTTCCGTCCGCGCCTGCTTCCTACCTCACAGTCTTTCTTGGCAATGGCGACGGCACCTTCACCCAGGCACCCTCAAGCCCGAAAGTGAACCTGCAAATTGGCCCTTCCGCGATCGCGGATTTTAATCAGGATGGAATTCCGGATATTGTGTACGCCATCCCCGGTACCGCCTCGGCCGGAATACTTTTTGGAAAAGGTGACGGGACGTTTGTCCAGGCGCCCGCGACTATCACGTACGCCTACGATTTCAGCGGCAATCTCGTGGTTGCGGACTTCAATGGGGATGGCTGGCCCGACGTGCTGACCGAGGATGGAAATTCCCGGACGGTAATCGATTCGCTAACCCGGCCCACGGAGACGGCAACTGCTTCGGCGACAGTGTTTATCGCCCTTGCAGGTACACATCTTGCAGACGCCAGTTACGCTGGAGACTCGAACTACAACCCCAGCATCTCTGGAACCATCGCGTTATGGGGAGCGCCTTCAGCCACGATCACGGCGCTGACGCTTACCTCCGCCGGGACGACGGTCTCGTCCGTGACTCCCGGTACTGTGGTTACGCTTACTGCGACTGTTACAGCTGGGGCGAGTCCAGTAACCGCAGGCCAGGTGAACTTCTGCGACGCATCGGCGAGCCACTGCACGGATATTCATCTGCTGGGAACGGCGCAACTGAAAAGCAATGGGACTGCCGCGTACAAGTTTGTTCCAGGATCGGGACAGCACAGTTACAAGGCTATGTTTGTGGAGAACGGCTTGGGCACAAGCAGTTCATCCAACGTGGCGAGCCTATCGGTCGGTCCAGCGAAGGCGCCTGTGTATACAGATATGACGTCCATTACAGCCACCGGTGTTCCCGGAGATTACTCGCTGACTGCGACGGTAGAAGGTTTTGGCGGAAGTGCCACGCCCACTGGAAGCGTTTCGTTTCTTGACACCAGCTTTTCGAACACCGTACTTGCAACAGCCCCATTGAGTTCAGGTACCGCAGGCACAGGATGGCTCATATCGCAGACGGCAGCCGCGGGAAGCAACCCAATCGCTGAAGTGTCAGGAGATTTCAATGGGGACGGCATCCCGGACGTGGCCATCCTCTCGACCGGAAACACATCCGGCGAGACAGGCACCATCGCGCTCTTCTTCGGCAAGGGCGACGGAACGTTCAGCGCAGGACCAACGATCCAGGTGACAACAAGCAACCTGGTCGCGTACACGGTGATGATCGGCGGTGACTTCAATGGGGACGGCAAGATGGATCTTGCCGTGCTGAGCCCCTCATTTGGCTACGACTCCGACAATGTTACGACTTACCTGGGCAACGGAGACGGAACATTCAGCGCTTCGCAAGTGAGTACGGTCCCTAACCTTAATCAGGCGGGAGGCGATGTGATTCCGGGGGCGATGGTTGCCGGCGATTTCAATGGGGATGGCAAGATAGACCTGGCTCTCGTGGGCGATTATGCAAACGTCGGCGGAGTCAACATTCTTTTTGGCAACGGCGACGGAACATTCAAAGCGGGAACGACCTTTGATCCAAACCATGGCTTCGGCCAGGTTGCAACCGGAGATTTCAACGGCGACGGCATTCCGGATTTGGTTGCGACCAACTACTTCAGTCCCGGCGGCGCAACGGTTCTTCTCGGCAAGGGCGATGGAACGTTTAGTGCGACACTATCGCAACTGCCGATCGACACCTTTGCAGGTTCCATTGTTGTGGGGGATTTCAACGGAGACGGCAAGCTGGATCTGGCTTTTGGTTTTACTGGAGCCGTGGAGATTTATCTCGGCAACGGCGACGGAACATTCAACCAGGCATCCGGCAGCCCAGTCACCGGCGCAGGCATGAGTCTTGTAGCGGGGGATTTCAACCACGACGGCAAGGTGGATCTCGCAGGAATAGATAATTACAACGACCAGGTCGACCTCTTCCTTGGCGCAGGAGACGGTACATATACAGAGACGGTATCGACGCCTAACGTAAGCCAGATTTGGCTTGGTCCATTTGCCATCGTCGCGGCCGATTTCAATGGCGACGGCGTCCCCGATCTGGCGATGTTGACAAAGAATGTCAACACCATATCGATCCTGATGACGGAACCAACTGAGACAGTGAGCGCGACGGTAAACGGAATTGCGCCGGTAGGTTCTGGGACGCATAACGTCGAAGCAAGTTATCCGGGTGACAGTAACTACGGCGCCAGTGTTTCGAGCGCCGCCGCACTAACTGCCGGGCTCGCGCCACTGGTGATTTCGCCCGCTGCAGGTACGTACTCTTCTGTGCAGACAATCACCCTCACTGAATCGGTTCCCGGGGCTACCATCTATTACTTGGCCTATGGGATAGTCAATACGAACGGCTTCGTTCCATATTCAGGTCCGATTCCGCTGACGCAGGGCGGAACTGAGACCATCCAAGCCTACGCATCGGAGACTGGATACCAACAGAGCAACTACGTGTTAGTAACTTACACGTTGGTACTACCGGCAACAGCGACTCCCACGATCTCGCCCGCGACCGGATACTATGCTGGTCCGCAGACCGTGACTATCTCCGATTCGGATACGTCGGCGAAGATTTATTACACCACCAACGGCGCATATCCTACGACAAGTTCGAATCTATACAGCGGGCCAATTACGGTGTCTGCATCGGAGACGCTGGTGGCTCGTGCAGTTTCGTACGCACACGCATACAGCCTGCCTGTTTCAGCGCAGTACTTTATCGGATCCTCTTCAGTGCCGTTGATCTATACCGTGGCTGGAAGCGGAATGTATGGGTATACGGGCGATGGCGGTCCAGCGACCCTGGCGCAGACGGATTATCCGTACGGAGTCGTGAAGGATTCAGCGGGCAATCTTTATTTCAGTGACGAGTCCAACCACATGGTCCGCAAGGTTGCGGCGGGAACAGGAATCATTTCGGTTGTTGCCGGAAACGGATACAACGGGTACAGCGGGGATGAAGGACCGGCCACGATGGCTGAACTCGGCTATCCCATGAGCCTGGCGCTAGACAATGGAAACCTGTTCATCGCTGACAACGGCAACGCGACGGTTCGCGAAGTGAACCTGAGTTCCGGAACCATCTCAACCTACGCGGGGAGCCCCGCTGCGACAACGGTGGGGGATGGAGGACCGGCAACCGCCGCAGATCTCTATTTCGTCGGCGGATTGGCGTTTGATGCCTCGCACAATCTGTACATCGCGGAGAATTCCTTAGGTACGATCCGGGAAGTGAATTACGGCACGGGGATCATTACAACCATTGCGGGAACAGGAATATATGGCTTCTCGGGCGATGGCGGTGCGGCCAGCAGCGCCCAATTTCGCTCGGTTTGCGGATTGGCCTTCGATGCCAGCGGTAGTTTGTACATCGCCGACTCCGGGAACCAACTGATTCGTAAGATCACTGCCACAAATGGCGTGATTGTTCCCGCGAGCATCATCAGTACAGTCGCCGGTACTATTCCTTCGTCTCAGTACGGGTATCCAGCCGGCGGCTACTCAGGCGATGGAGGGCTGGCGATCAGTGCGAACCTCAATGATCCAATAGCGGTTGCTCTGGACAAATCTGGGAACCTGTTTATCTCCGATCACTTCAACAGTGTGGTTCGCGAGGTTACCGCGATCGGAGGGATTATTTCGACAGTTGCCGGAAACGGGGTACTCTGCGGCACGATTGGCGGTGACGGGGGTGTTGCTACCGGCTCTTCTCTTTGTAATCCGTTCGGGATTGCAGTTGATAGTGTTGGAGATCTTCTCATCGCTGACGAGTTCAATCGAATTCGCGAGGTTGTGCCTGCCGCTGCACCTCCAAGTACGCAGGCGGCTACACCTACCTTCAACGTAGCGGCGGGAAATTATTCCAATCCGCAAAGCATCACGATCTCGGACACGACGCCCGGATCTTCTATCTACTTCACGGTGGACGGAACTACGCCAGCGACGGGCGGTTCTGCGGGTTACAGCCTGCCCACCAGTGTCACGGGAATGGTGACGCTCAAAGCTATTGCGAGTGCTCCCGGTTTTCTGACCAGCGCTCCAGCGTCAGCCACATACAACGTCAGCGCATTTTCTCCTTTGATTACGACGGTTGCCGGCACGGGCAACTCGGGCTTTTCGGGCGCGGGAGGACCGGCGCTGAGCGCGACCTTCGCCGGACCGAATGGCGTAGCAATGGACAAGGCAGGCAACCTATATGTATCCGACTCTCCGAACAATGTGATCTGGAAAATTTCGGCGACGACGGGAACGGCTTCCATCTACGCCGGTACTGGCACTGCGGGACGTACCGGGGACGGCGGGGCGGCGATCAATGCCATGTTGAACTATCCGAAAGGCCTCGCATTCGATAGTACGGGCAATCTCTACATCGCGGACAGTAGCAACAATGTGATCCGCGAAATCGCTGTCTCAACCGGCATTATCTCCGCGGTCGCAGGCGGAGCGGCCCCCACTTACAACGGAAGCATTGGCGATGGTGGTCCGGCTACTTCCGCCATCCTGCAGGTGCCTGCGACCATTGCTTTTGACGGCAATGGCAATCTCTTCATTGCAGATACCGACAACTATCGAGTCCGCGAGGTTTCGGCGACAACCGGGATCATCACCACTGTAGCCGGGAGCGGTACCTCAACAGGCAGCGGGGATGGCGGCCCCGCCACGAACGCAGGCCTTCAACTTCCTGATTCGCTCGCTGTCGACAAGGCTGGCAATATCTACGTTGGGAGCTCGAATGGAGCAAGAGTTCGCAAGGTGACGGCAGCTTCCGGACAAATCAATACCATCGCCGGTTTTGAGGATCTGGCCGGCGACACCGGCGATGGCGGACAGGCAACCAGCGCCGAGGTGTATCCCCGCTCGTTAGCTCTCGACTCCGCGGGCAATCTGTACATCTCAAACTGGCCCGGCGAAATTCGCGAGATCAATTCCAGCACAGGGGTGATCGCAAGAATAGCGGGCATCGGGTATCCGGGGTACAACGGCGATGGAGGACCTGCGGCGATGGCTCAAATCCTATCCCCAGGCCAAGTTGTATTTGATGGAGCGGGCAACCTCTACTTTGCCGATTCGTCTTATCGAATCCGCAAGGTGTTTCTTAGCGCACAGGCGGCGGCAACACCGGCATTCAGCGTTCCCGCAGGCACGTACACGGCTTCGCAAAGCGTCGCTCTTACCGATTCAACTCAGAATGCAACAATCTATTACACGACGGACGGTAGCACACCGAGCATTTCGTCCAATGCTTACGCGACCCCCATTACGGTGAACTCTTCTGAAACAATCAACGCAATTGCGATCGCTGTTGGCTATAACCAGAGCGCAGTGGCAAGCGCTTCTTACGTCGTGGACCTTCAGACGACGCCGGCACCATCGTTGACGAGTTTGTCGCCTGTGTATACCGGCGCGGGCAGTGCGCAGTTTACGCTTACCATCAATGGATCGGGATTCACGGGCGCCTCGTCCGCGTACTGGAGAAACACAGCACTGACCACGCAATTCGTCAGCTCTACGCAGTTGACCGCCACTGTTCCGGCCAGCGACATTTCAACGGCTGGGATCGTGGCGATCACAGTGCAGACTCCCTCTCCCGGGGGCGGCACGTCGAACACTCTGCAATTCGAGATTGACACTGGCGGTTCGGGGACGCCTCCGTCGTTTTCAACCACGTCGGCCACCGTTTCGGCCGGTGGCACCGCGAGCTATCCAGTCAGTCTGCCTTCTTCGGCAACCAATGTCTCCGTGAACTGTCTCAACCTGCCTGCCGGTGCTTCATGCAGATATTCGGCGAGCACCGGCTCACTGACCATCACGACCACGTCGACTACTCCGACGGGAACGTACGTGATCACCGCCGTATTTACCGAGACCCTGCCGGGAGCCGCAGCCGCACTAATCCTGTTGCCCTTCCTGCTGATTCCATTCGCGACGAAGCGGCGGAAGGCCACACGAACCTGGTTGATTGCGATCGCTGGGGCGATCACAGTGGCGGCCGTTGTTGCCGGTTGTGGTGGCGGAGGCGGCAGCAGCGGAGGAACTAACCCTTCACCATCGACGCATCAAGTAACGAGTTCTGGCGCCGTCACGCTGATCGTGAAGTAACACTGGAAGCACTCAACGCTATGCAAACACCATTTGCCAATGCTTTCATCGAGACAATTCCTGTCGCGGCTCGATTGTTGTTGCATCTCCGACGCGGGCGATCGGCATACAAGAATTAGGGAAAAGATGCACGCCCTGAAGACTTCGGCCGCTCGCTGCGCAAGTGTCACGCGTTGATCCGAATGAGTTTGGTGACTCGGCCAATCTGGTTCCAGTCGGAAACATATACGTTGGCGTCCCGGTCGATGTGACATCCATGGGCGGCGCTGAATAAGGCAGGTGCAATCTCATTCGGTTGGAGCTGATAGTTGGCCCATTGAGTCTTGTGTGGGTTGTCTCCGAGAAAAGCAACCGGCGCATTGTCTTTGTCGAGGATCGTGACGCGGCCTTCCAATTCCGAAACCACCGCAAAGTCTCCGTGAAAGCTCACCTGACAAGGTCGGCGGAGATGTTGGGTCACGGTTCCCACGAACTTCCCGTCGAAATCCAAATGGCATAGGCGCCGATTTTCGCGATCACACACTAGAAGAAGCGGTTGATCGTACCGTGTGTCAACGGCGAGGCCGTGACAACAGTCGAAGAGGCCGTTCCCTGTGCCTTTGCCGCCCCATTCGCCACGATACTCACCTTTCTTGTCGAAACGGAAGATGCGTGAGTCGCCGTAACCGTTGGCGATGAAGATGTTGCCATCCGGCCCCGGCACCGCGGCGGTGAGGCGCCACTCGTTGGGCGTCTTGAAACCTGCCTGCGGCGGAGCCGTAATCTTCTGCACCACCGTGCCGTCGGTTTTCATTTTGACGAAGAGCCAATTCTCCTTTGGAGTTCCTTTTTGCACGGTTGTGTAGAGGTACTCGTCCGCGCCTTCCTGAGCATGAAAGATTGAATGAACTTCAGGATATTCGGGGGCGATATTATTTTTGAGCACACCCTCGGGTGAGTAGATGAGAATTCCCGTTTCGCTTTGTGTGCTTACATACACCTGGCCGGCGTTGTCCGTGGCGATGGCGCCGTGCGTACCTCCGTATGTGAGGCCCGCAGGCAGGTGTCCCCAACCGGAAGCTACTTCGTAGGACCATTTCCCGTTGCCCGTCTGGATCTTTCCGCTGGTCGGGTTCTCACCGGCCGAGGCTGTCGCGGCTGTTGCGCTAGGGAGAACCAGCGTGGCCAGCGCAGCAACTCCAGTGACGGCACAAAAACTGCGCCTGTCGATGGATTCGGTAACAGCGGGCCAAATCGGTTTCTCATTCATGGATTATTCCTCGCAATGGGTGGGGCCGGTTGCGAATTCGCGGCGGGCTGGGCTGGCGTGTTGTAAAGGTAAAAGTGACGCAGGTTCTTCATCGAACTCAATGGCTGCACGGATTCGTTCGTTACCTGCGTCCCACTCAAATTGAGATAGGTCAGTTGCGAGAGGGATGTCAGCTTTGCCAGGCCATCGCCGGTAATATGGGTCTCTTCAAGATGCAGCGCGCGCAGATGCGAGAACTGCTTCAACGTATCGAAGCTCGCATTCGTAACCGCCGTGCGTCCGAGTTCCGCCTCGACAATGTAGGGAGCGAACTTCTGAAATTGCGCCAGCTGTGCGTCGCCGAAACTTCCGGCGGCGTCAACCGTAAAGAGAACCAATCCGTCCTCGGGTTTGCTCGACACCTGAATCAGCTTCGCGCCTTGCGTCTGTTGCATCTGTCGGATCTCAGGCATCAAGGAGCCGTAGTCTCCGACAGGCTGCAGCGGCAATTCGGGACGTTGGTCGCCGGTCGAGATTCCAGCCAGTGTTGCGGCCGTCGGTGATGCACCCTGCTGAATCCACGCCTTGATCCAAGTGATTTCTTCTGGACGGAGAGGTGGCTTGCCCTCTGCCGGCATGAACTGCTTGTGATCGGGAGGAAGCGTCACGCGCCGTAGCAATTGACTCCGTTCCGGATCACCGGCAATGATGACCGGGCCGTCCTTGCCGCCTCTCATCACGAGGTCAAAGGAGTCGAGACGTAGACCGCCGCTGGTTTTTGCCGCGCCATGGCAGGCGACGCAGTTGGAATCGAAAATCGGATTGATGTGCATGGCGTAGAACGAGGTGGGCGAAGTGGCTGCGCCCAACATGGTCACGCGCTTGAAACTGGCCGGCATGTACGTGGTCAGATAATTACTGCCATACGTGATTGAGCCACCCTGGTCGGCTGTCCATAACAGTAGCGGCATCATGCATACGAGCAATGCGGGATAGAAAATCGGGACACTCCGCTGTAACCAAAAGGGCCGCGCCAAGGTGCACAGGAGCAACCCGATTGTCACGGCGATGCCGCCCGCCATGTGCCGAGTGACCAAGGTGCCCGTATCGCCGCTGCCGTAGGCAAGCAGCATCCCGAGGGTCAGCGCGAGGACGGAGCCGGCGAACGCAAGTGAAAGAACGAAACCGGCCGCCTCGCGGAGCGCGGGACGAAATGCGCCGGCAATCTCAAGAATTGGAACCAGCAACAGGAAGCCAATCGGCAGATGCACCGCAAGAGGATGAAAGCGGCCCAGGAACTGCTGCCAGTCGGCATGCGGCTTGCCATCAAGCTTGATAAGCCAGGGCAGCAAAGCGAGGCCCACACTGAATACCAACGACGCCGCCCACGTCAAACCTGCTGTCCTGCTGTTTGGCAAAAGCTTGTTGGAAACTGCCGCGAGCCGGGGATCAATCTTCACGCAAGCAAGCCCTGTACTACGCTGGCCGGTACCGGTCCAGTCAGCTTTTGATCCAAGCCCTGGAAGTTGTAAGTCAGCTTGTTGTGGTCGATGCCGAGACAGTGCAGAATTGTCGCGTTGAAGTCACGCACCGTAACCGGATCCTTGACCACGTTGTAGCTGTAGTCATCCGTTTCACCATAACTGATACCGGTGCGGACGCCTCCGCCGGTCATCCAGGTGGTGAAACACCGCGGATGATGGTCCCGGCCATAGTTCTCTTTCGATAGGCCGCCCTGGCTATAAACCGTGCGGCCGAATTCGCCAGCCCAGATCACCAGCGTGTCATCCAACATGCCGCGCTGCTTGAGATCGGTGACCAATGCAAAGCATCCGCGGTCCGACTCCTGGCAGGTCATCGGCAAGAGGCCCGCTACGTTGGAGTGCATGTCCCATCCGCGCTTGTACACCTGCGTGAATCGAACGCCGCGTTCGGCCATGCGGCGAGCCAGAAGGCAGTTGTATGCGAAGGTGCCGGGCTCTTTAGCGTCCGGTCCATACAGATCCCAAGTCGACTGAGGTTCCTTGCTCAGATCGGTAAGCTCAGGCACGGATGTCTGCATCCGATACGCCATTTCGTATTGAGCGATGCGAGCGTGGGTTTCAGGATCGCCCAACTCTTCATATGTTTGGCGATTGATCTCGTTTACCGCGTCGAGCATATTGCGGCGCACCTCGCGGTCTACCCCGCTGGGATCTGAGAGATAAAGAACCGGATCGCCCGCAGATCGCAGTCCGACACCCGAGTACTCCGAGGAAAGAAAACCGCTGCTCCAAAGGCGCGACGATACAGGCTGGTTATCTTCTTTCGGATTCAATTTACTCTGCAGCACCATGAATGTAGGAAGATTGTCGTTCATGCTACCCAGCCCGTAAGAAAGCCACGATCCAAGGCATGGCTTGCCCGCGTTCATGTTGCCGGTGTTCATCAGCATGATCGCTGGCTCGTGATTGATGGCCTCGGTGTTTGTCGATTTGATGACCAACAAGTCATCGACGATCCGCCCGGTATAAGGCAGCAAGTCGCTCACCCACGTGCCGGTTTGACCATAGCGCTTGAAACCCCAGCGCGATGGCGCAACAGGGAATCGCGCCTGCCCCGCTGTCATCCCCGTCAACTGCTGCGCGCCTCGCACCGAGTCGGGAATGTCCTTGTCGTAGAGTTCAGTGAGATGCGGCTTGTAATCGAACAGATCGACCTGCGACGGGCCGCCCGACATGAAAAGGTAAATGGCCCGTTTTGCCTTCGGAGCGAAATGGGGCAGCCTCAAATCCGCCAGGGATCCAGACTTGCCGTTGGTCGTCGAATTAGAATCTCCGCGCAAAGTGCGATTCCCCAACAGACTGGCAATCGCGGCCCATCCCAGCACTTTTCCCGTGCGGCCCAGAAAATGCCGGCGGGTCTGAAGCGCGGCCCATTCCCGCTTCAATTCCGAGGAGACGGGGAGATTCATCACGTCATGGTCGTGTTCGGTGTCCGTACAAAGCGGATGCTGTTTCATTCCATCTTCCTCACTACTTTGTTACCGTCTCGTCCAGGTTCAACATTTCGCTCGCGACCATGGTCCACGCCGCCAGTTCCGGCGCGGGGATCGACGCGTCGCTTTTCTTTTCTCCCACATCGATCAACGCATGAGCGGCTTTGGGATCCGCTGCATAGTGTTTCTGCATTTTGGCCAGCGATCCTTCGAGTGCCGCTTCCATGCGCGGAGGAGGATCATGCGCAAGCAGAATCTCGCTCATCAGCTGGATGCGCTTCTCGGGCTTGGCTCCTCCTTCTTTGATCACACGTTCTGCCAACGCGCGTGCCGCCTCAACCCATTGCACATCGTTCATGGTCACGAGCGCCTGTAATGGAGTGTCCGTTCGCTGGCGGCGCGTGCAAACCACATCACGCATCGGTGCGTCAAAGGCGTCCATATCCGGCAGCATGGCCATGCGTTTCAAGTAGGTGTACATACTGCGGCGATAGAGCGCGTCGCCCTTCTGTTGCTCGTATACCAATGTGTCGCTAGCCTGGATGCCCACCTGTTCCCATACGTTTGGTGGTTGATAAGGCTTCACACTCGGGCCACCAATCTTGCTTACCAGCAGACCGCCTGATTGCAGCGCGACATCGCGCAACATCTCCGCATCCATGCGGAAGCGTGGACCATGCGCCAGCAACTGATTCTTTGGATCCTTGGCGAGCTGTTCAGGTGTCGCCTTGGCACTTTGACGGTAAGCAGCGGACATCACCATCAGCTTGTACATGTGCTTGATGTCCCACCCGCTTTCGCGGAACTCGACGGCGAGCCAGTCCAGCAGTTCCGGATTCGATGGTCGCTGCCCGACGATTCCGAAGTCTTCCGTTGACTCCACAAGCCCCGAACCGAAGAGTTCATTCCACATCCTGTTGACGGCTACACGCGCCGTAAGCGGATTCTCAGCACTCACCGTCCACTTCGCCAGCGCCAGCCTGTTGTGCGGTTCGCCCGCTGGCAAAGGCGGCAGATAATGCGGCGTATTCGCTTCGACGCGTTCGGTGCGCGCCGAATACACCCCGCGCGTCAGCACGTTTGCGTAGGCAATCGTGGGCTTCTCCCACGAGACAAGTGTCAGGTCGCCGCCTTCAGAAAGCTTGTCGAGTCTGCCATCCAGTTGAGCAATCTGCGCGACAAACGTCTTTGCGGATTGGTCAATGTTGGTGAAGTAGAAATTGCTGACTGCGTGCAGCTCGTCTGCGTTCCACTTATCGGCAGACCTGGTCGTGATCTCGGCCGTATAGTCCTCGAAGGGAACGCGCCGCACTTCGTCAGATGCGAGCGCGCGCCCATAAAGGCGAATGTCCTGGTAACGCGTCTCGCGCAAGGGATTCGCATCCGGAGAACGCCAACCGAGTTGCATCGGAGCTTGTGTCCGAATCGTCGCCCCTGCGAGAGCATCAACCACGGTCTTCGTTTTTACCGGGGTTCCGTTGACATAGATCGTTACCCCAGAGGCTTTACCAGATCCGTCATACGTGAAGAAGATGTGCCGCCAGTGGCCATCCACAGGCAGAGGCTCTTCCGTGGAAACCTTGATAGCCACAAACGGCGTTGTATCTTCCGGTGGCTTTGGGGTCTTCTTTTCTTTGGGCTTCTCTTCCTTCTTCTCGGGTTCCTTCTTTGCCTTGGGCTTGTTGGGCCCAAGATCCTTCTTCGACAGGTCGGCCGGGGTTGGAAACTGGAAGACTTCCTTAAGCGGCTTTGCCTCGGGCTTCTTGATCTTGTCGATTGTATGGACCTTCAAATCTTTGGAGCCCTGATTCACCAGCTCAACGCTGATGATCCCCTTCTCGGCTACGAGGTCCCATCCCCGGTTGTGCTGCTTCGCATCCATCTTCGACAGCAGCGAGCCCGTTGCGTTGTCGAGGCCGTAGTTGGGCGCGGAACGCACCATGAACCATCCGCCAGAGGAGAATGCCTGGTTCGCTTCGTAATCGCCCGTTTGCCCCAGCAGGATGTGAGAACTGATCTCCATGCGGAAATCAGGCCACAACCAGGTCGTTTCACCCCACTGCGGCTTCGACTTGCCGATCGGAAAGCTGGCGACCAGCGCATGTGGCGCGCTGTTGTGCAACACATCGCCGCCGCCTTCATCCAGGCGCAGTCTCAGCACCAGCTTCTCAGCGGAAACGCCCTGCGGCAGGCTCTTGCGCGAAGCCAGCCAACGCTCGATCAGTGTTCGCTCTTCCAGGTGCAGAGACCGCAGTTTCTGGGCAAGATCGGATCTCTCGGCCCACACGCGGTTGTATTCGCTTTCATTCTGCGTTTTGGGGATTCGCGTAACCGGGACCCACACCGGCCTGTCGTCATTGAAGGGCTTCTCTTCAAGATTGTTGAAGAAGGCACTCAGCGAATAGAAATCCTTCTGCGAGGTCGGATCGTACTTATGATCGTGGCACACGGCACAACCCACCGTCAGGCCCATGAATGCTGCGCCGTAGGCCTCAGTGCGTTCACGCGCGATGTTCACGCGCAGTTCCTCGGGAATCGTGCCACCTTCGTTGCTACTCACGCCCAGCCGCACATAACCGCTCGCAATCAACGGATCAAGGTTCTTCGCCGGCATCAGGTCGCCGGCAATCTGCTCCATGGCAAATTGATCGAAGGGCTTGTTGCTGTTGAAGGAGCGGATAAGATAGTCGCGAAACGGCCAGATATCACGACTGTTGTCGAAATGCAATCCGTACGTATCGGCGTAACGCGCATAGTCCAGCCAATAGCGCGCTCGCTCTTCGCCAAAGGCGGGCTTCGCCAGCAAGCGATCGACTAGATGCTCATACGCCTGCGGCGACTGATCGTTGACGAACGCGCGCACCTCGGCAGGCGTTGGCAACAGGCCTGTCAGGTCCAGTGTCACGCGCCGGATCAGTGTCTCCTTGTCCGCCTCAGGCGAGGGATGCAAACCATCCTTTTTCAGGCGCGCCAGGACGAACGCATCAATCGGCGTTTTCACCAATCCATCGCCGGGTGCAAGCGCGGGTAGCTGCGGCCGGACCGGCTTGCTGAATGCCCAGTGCGGTCGATACACCGCGCCTTCCTTGATCCACTCTTTGAGCGTGGCAATGTCCGCGGCCTTCATTGGTTTGGCGTCGCCCTGGGGCGATTTCGGCATGAGGTAGTGCGGATCTTTCGACTCGATGCGCTTGATCAGTTCGCTCTTCTCGGGGTGGTTGGGCACAATCGCGTCCGGATGCCCTGGCCGCTTTTGGAATGCCGATTCGCCCAGGTCCAGCCTCAGTCCCGCCTTCCGCATCTCGGGATCGGGCCCATGACAACTGAAGCAATTGCTGGCCAGTATCGGCTGCACATCCTGATTGAAATCAATCTGACGCCCGCCCTGATCACCGGTCCCGGTCACCTGCCGGCTGTGACAGCCGGCCACAAGGATTGCGCCCAAAAGGCACAAAGAGACAGCCAACGCAGCATGAGCCGGTTTTGTTCGAACTATCCCTTTTGAATTGGCAGGGGCTGGGCAGATTGTCGCCAATTGGTTCCACTCCTCGGATGCGCGTTCAAATGCTAAGCTGCTCCTCCAAGGACCATGATGGTACCACCCGCTCATGTTCTTTGGCATCAAGAATGGAGGGTGGTGATTACCACTTCCGACACCCTTTGTGGGATCAGTGGAAACTCGACAAGATCAGTCGCTTCTCGGCCCTTGATTGACGACCACGCACCCAGGCCGCAGCGCAGTCGAAGGGTACTGGCGAGGCGGGTTAACGCGCTTCAACGCATGTGCAACAGGGACCAAGCGAGATAAACGCCAATTCCCAGGTCAAGCAGGCACAACAGAGCAGCGCTCGGAAACTCACCTCCCGGAAGATTGTGAGTGCTCGTCGGGGTAGTTATCGTGAATCCCGAGTTCTTCGGATAGAACAATAGGAACGCACCACAGGTTGCGATGCAAGCCAAGTTCGCGAATATGCACCCAATCAACGTTCTACCCATGCTTCTCCTCCCCGAATTGCCGAGCGATCAGTCTTCGCGATAACAAAAATCGTATCCGATGCCAACGGCCTTGCGGGCAAAACTCGAAAACGGGGTTCGGTACACGTCGCTGCTCTTTCACGTGAGTCCGTGTATCCGATTGCATACCTGCTGGCATGCATCGCATTGGCACGTAGCCAGCTTACATTCCATCGAGACGGACAGCAGCAGTGAATCCGTGGAGTCGCTGCGAGCGGATTAGCGGTGCGCTTGCGAACTGTTGTAGTGGTCTTTCAGCCCGTCCGGCGTGTGCGAGAGGGCCATTAATCTCTCATTGACATTTCACGCGGGACGAGATATTTTGTCATCCAGTCATCTATATGACTGGATCACTCCGGGATGTTTCCCCACTCCTGCAAGCGGAGTTTCCTTTTGTCGGTTGATCTGATTTGGCCGTAGCGCTGAAGCATCTCTGCAAGAACGATTGTTTGCCATCATCTCGCATCTGCGCACTCCACCGGTGCGCATAGGTAGACTTCGTCGACTGGCGGGAAGTGCTCCCCGAGCATTGCCTGCTCCGGATCGACTTAACGTTTTTCTTCTGCTGTTTTTCAAAGTTTCGACGCAGCTCGGAGTCCGGCAGTCCTCGGCATGACTTTTCTCTTCCGAGCGGATTCTGTGGCGCGTTGGTTGAGAAGGTCACATTGAGGCAGCTGTCGCGATTTCAATCGCGCGAAGAAGCACTGAATCCAAGGAGGCAAGAGACCAGAATGTTCCAGAGACTTGCGAAAAGTTTTGTCCTGCTGGCCGCATCGGTCATGGCGTTTACCGGAGTCAACGCCGCTGCGCAAAGCGCCGTATCCGGCAGTATCAGTGGAACGGTATCAGACCCGAGTGGTGCGGTTATTCAAAAGGCCACAGTCACAATCACGAATACGGACCGCGGTGAGGACATCCGTACCCTGAGCACCAACACCGCGGGTTTCTACACTGCAGGGTCTCTTCCTCTTGGCACCTACACGGTGAAAGTCGCTGCGCAGGGATTCAAAACCGACGCTGTCACGGGATTGCTTCTCCATGCCAACGATACATTGACCGTGAATCGGACTTTGACAGCCGGTGGGACGAGTGAGACGGTGACAGTGACTGCGGCCGAGGCACAGGTAAATCTGGAGAATGCATCCTCAGAAGGCCTGATCAATAGCGAGCAACTCAGTGAGATGCCGCTGGTGACGCGGAACTATGAAGTCCTCATGAACCTGCAGCCCGGCGTCACCTTCGGCGGCAGCACCGACGATCTCACCCGTGGTCCCGCAGGCCTGAGTGGGTCTTCCAGCACTGTGGCCTTCTCCGTCAACGGCGGCCGCACGACCTCCAATGGCTGGACAATCGACGGCGCGGACAACCTGGATCGCGGTGCAAACTTGACACTGTATAACTACCCGAGCCCGGATGCAATCGCCGAGTTCAAGACTTTGCGCGGCCAATACAGCGCGCAGTTCGGCCGCAATGCCTCGGGACAAATCGATGTGGTCACGAAATCCGGCAGCAACTCAATCCACGGCAGCGCCTACGAGTTCCTTCGCAACGATTATTTCGATGCCAATGGATACGCGAATGATTTTCTTGGAGCCCACATCGCACCCTATCGTTACAACGACTTTGGTTTCTCGTTAGGCGGCCCAGTTTATCTTCCAAAGATCTACCACGGCAAGGACAAGACGTTCTTCTTTGTCTCGGAAGAGTGGCAACGCATTATCCAGACACTGTCGCAAGCGTCTGCCATCGTACCCCAGGCTTCGGAACGCCAGGGAGATTTCTCGCAATCGGGTGAGAAGATCAACGGTACCTGGACCACAGGCCCAGTAAGCGTGTGTACTGCTTACACGACCGACCCAACAACGCAGGTCAACACTTGCACTGCCACCGGAACGCAGGTGAGCAACCTCTCTCCGACTGCCGAGGCGTACCTGAAGGATGTGTACAGCAAAGTCCCAGTTCCGGACGAAAGCTTCGACATCGCTCACGGCTTCGATCCGCACACGATCTTTACGAATTTCAAGGACACCTTCAACAATCTTGACTCTGTGGTGCGCATGGATCAACAGTTCGGTCAAAAAGCGAGCGTCTTTTACCGTTACATGCACGACACGTTTCCTGAGGTTCTCCCTCAGGGCCAGTTCACCACCGTCTTCATCGCCGGGGCGAACACGACCACCGTTGTCAATCCCGGAACTCAGCATCTTGCACATGGAACCTATGTTTTCAGTCCAACCCTGTTGATGAACGTCGGTTATGCATACTCAAACGGCAATATTGTCAGCACTCCGTCGGGGTTCCTTGCTTCCTCGCAGTCGCCTGACATCCAGTCTCAGCTTCCATACACGAATACAGTGGGACTCGTTCCAACGCTCTCGGTGAGTGGCATGACCACCCTGAACGGCAGCGTCGCTTACACAGACCACGGCACCAACCATCAGATCTTTGGAGACATTACCAAGACCCTGCACACGCACACACTAATCGCCGGTTTTTCCTACAACCACTACCAGAAACTCGAGAACAACACGACCGGCACGCAGGGCTCCTTCGCTTTCTCCAACGATTCAGCATTTGGCAATGTTCCGGTGAACAGCAATGCGGGCGCGGGAGAGGCACAGGCTTTCGCCAATCTTCTTACCGGCAACGCCAACGGCGGATTTAGCCAGCTCTCGAAGGACCCGGTTACCGATGTCAAGGCTGCTTTGTATGAGGGATTCCTTCAGGACAACTGGAGGACAACCCCGCGGCTCACGCTCAATCTCGGCGTTCGCTACGCCTACTACGGTCAGCCATGGGATGCGCACGGCCTGCTGAGCAATTTTGATCCTTCGAAGTACAGCGCCTCAGCGGCGCCGACAATCGCAACGACGGGCCTGATCTGTTTCACCGGAACCTGCAGCCAGACCGGCAGCAACGCGGGTCAGTCTACGGCGCCGAACCCATCCGCGGATTACTCCGGCATCAACTACATCAACGGCATGATCTTCAATGGCCCGAACGGTAACAACAACAATCAGGCTTCTCCCTTCGGAAACAAGGTCGGATCCGCACAGAAGACCAACTACGCGCCGCGCTTCGGATTTGCCCTCGATGTCTTCGGCAATGGAAGAACTGCATTGCGCGGCGGCTATGGCTGGGCCTTCGACGACGCCGAAGTCAGTTACTACGAAACGACGGTCTTCAATAATCCGCCGGCGGTTGCCACCTACTCCGTGAGTCAGACATCCTTCGATAGTCCGGCTGGCGGTGCACTTACAGCGCTCTCGACAAGTCCGGGCAGAGTCCAGGCCGTGCCGACCAACTACAAGACGCCGTATGTGCAGCAGTTCTCGCTCGACCTGCAGCAGCAGATTACTCCCACGTTCATGTTCGACCTTGGCTATTTCGGCGATCACGGCACCCACCTCCTTGGCGCGTTGGAAATGAACCAACCTGCGCCCGGCGCATGGGTTGGGAAGGTGCAGCCGAAGAACTCAGGCAGCGCCTGCATCGATCCGGATACGGGACAGCAGTCTTTTCTGAATTCAACCTGCGACCGAGTCCTGAACCAGATAAAGCCCTACCTTGGCTACTTCGCGATTGATGCGCTGCGAACCATCTTCAGCTCGAACTACAATTCGCTCCAGGCAAAGATCACAAAGCGCTTCTCAGGCAAAACGTATATCGACGCGAATTACACATGGTCGCGCGACCTGACGAATGCGCAGGCGGATTACTCGGGCTTCATCCAGAACATCTACAACATCAACGGCGACTACGGTCGTGCAGCCGTTGACCGCACCAGTGTCCTCAACATTGATGGCGTATTCGAAGAACCATTCTTCCGCGATCAAAGAGCGCTGAAGGGGCGCCTTCTGGGCGGTTGGGAACTATCCGCGATCTATGCAGTGAACTCGGGCCTGCCGCTGACACCATCGGCAAGCAGCGCCTTCTCACCGTCCTACAATTTGCCCGGCAATGTGCCAAGTGTTTACAACGGACGAACCAACACGGGTTACGAAACGGACAACGCCGGCCTCAGTCTTCTCGGCAATACCAATGCAGGGCTTCGTCCAAACCAGATCGGCGACCCGAACAGCGGGCACGGAGTCAAGATCCACAACAAAGGCTACAACCAGCTATGGTTCTATACTGGTGCCTTCGCTGCACCCGACCCTTCCAGCCCCGTTCCCGGAACCGCCAGGCGTGGAACCATCAACGGGCCCGGCTTCAACCGCCTTGATCTTGGCGTCTTCCGCAACTTCCGCATCTACGAACGCCTGAACTTCCAGTTCCGCGCGGAAGCATTCAATGCCGCCAACCACACAAACGTCAACGCAGTCACCACCAGCATCGGTTCCTCGACAACTTTCGGTGAAGTTACAGGCTACCGTGATGCACGTATTATGCAGTTTGCGGGCAAGTTCACGTTCTAGCTCCAACAGCACTCCATTGCGTCCGGCCGGCTCGCTCCAGGACTGAGCTGGCCGGACGCGGAGATTCACGAAGTCTTCAAACTGCGTGCCAGATCGATCGCATGTAATTCTGCACACGCTTTCGCACCAAGTTAAAGCGATGCGCTATTGTTCCAGGAAGAAGCGGAAAGTATTCATGGGACTCAACACGCTGGATCTGGGCATAATTGCCGTCTACATGGCGGGAGTGACGCTCTTTGGTTTGCGCTTTCGTAACGGCCAGCAGACTATCAAAGGATACTTCCTTGCTGACAATGCCATTCCCTGGTGGGCAATATCTCTCTCCATCGTGGCTGCGGAGACGAGCACCCTTACGGTCATCAGCGTGCCGGGACTGGCCTACGATGGAAACTTCAGCTTCCTGCAACTCGTCATCGGCTATGTGATCGGACGCGTTCTGGTCAGCTTCCTTTTCATCCCTCATTACTTCCGGGGAAGTCTTGTTACTGCCTATCAATTGATGGAACGACGCTTTGGCCAGAAGTTGCGCACGCTCACGGCTGGCATATTTCTTGTCACCCGTGCTGCGGCAGAAGGAGTGCGAATTTTTGCAGTCGCGATTGTTGTGCGGATTGCCCTGGCGGGGATGCTCGGAGGTTTGAGCAGTTTCCAGCGCGACCTCTCTGCGATTGCGGTGGTCACGGCGCTAACTCTCGTCTACACCTTCAAAGGGGGGCTCCGTGCAGCGATCTGGACAGATGTCCTGCAGCAGACAGTCTACGTCGCGGGCACCATCATCGCGCTCTTCACGATCCTGCATCTTGTCCCCGGCGGATGGAGCACCGTGCATACAGTCGCGGGGAATGCAGGCAAATTTCGCATCCTGGATCTCTCGTGGAATCCAACGACGAAATACACACTTTGGTCCGGCCTGATCGGCGGAACGTTTCTGACCATGGCAAGCCACGGAACCGACCAGTTGATCGTGCAGCGCCTGCTTTCGGCACGCAGCGAACGACAGTCGAAGGCCGCCTTAATCATGAGTGGCGTGGCAATCCTGGCCCAGTTCTCATTATTTCTGCTGATCGGCGCCATGCTGTTCGTCTACTATCGCGTCTTTCCGCCAGCTTCGGCATTCACGCGTTCTGATACAGTCTTCCCGGAATTCGTCGTAGCGCACATGCCGCACGGAGTGAGTGGGTTGCTGATTGCGGCCATTCTCGCAGCCGCTATGTCAAACCTGAGTGCGGCGCTCAATTCGTTGTCATCCACGACTATCGTCGATTTCTATGCGCGCTTCCGACCGCAATCGAGCGAACGGCGCCGGATGCAGCTTTCACGAATGGCCATGGTGGGCTGGGGAGTGATTCTGTTTGTGCTTGCTCTGATCGCTCGGCACGGTGGGCGCGTCATCGAAGTGGGTTTGACCATTGCGTCTGTTGCATACGGTGGGCTTCTTGGGGTGTTTTTGCTGGGCGTCCTCACGCGCGGTGCATCGGAGCGTGGTGCAATGGTTGGCATGATCTGTGGTCTGGCACTGAATCTCTATCTCTGGTTGTTCACGCAAGTCTCCTTCACTTGGTACGTCGTCCTGGGCAGCATTGTTACTTTTGTTGTGGGATATGCCGCAAGCTGGCCGGTCCGGCTTCCGGAGCCCGCCTTGGTGAGGAATGGAAATGCAGATTAGTGAGTTGATGACAGAGCGTCGAAATCCGGCCACCGAGAATCTCGATTCCATGGGCGCTCTGGAGATCGTTTCAGTCATGAATCGTGAAGACGCGGTTGTGCCGCGTCGCATTCGCCGCGCGTTGCCGCAGATCGCAAAGGCGGTGGATTTGATCGCCGAAGGCTTCGTCAGGGGAGGGCGCCTGATCTACGTGGGAACCGGGACGAGTGGACGTATAGGCGCGCTCGATGCATCCGAGTGCCCGCCGACATTTGGAACGAGTCCAGAAAAAGTTCAGTTTCTCATCGCCGGCGGAGAAGAGGCCCTTACGCATGCTACGGAAGCGAGCGAAGACTCGGCGGATCTAGGCCGACGCGATATGGCGCGGATGCGGCCCGGGAAACGAGACGTCATTGTCGGCCTGGCTGCCAGCGGCTTCACTCCGTACACCATCAGCGCTCTGCAATATGCAAAAAGCAAAGGCGCAGCGACCGTCGGAATCGCCTGCAACCGCGGATCACAATTGGGGAAGGTGGCCGATATCTCGATTGAGGTTGAAGTTGGCCCCGAGGTTCTCACAGGCAGTTCGCGGTTGAAGGCTGGAACCGCGCAAAAGCTCATCTGCAACATGCTGACAACTGCGGCGATGGCACGGGTGGGTTACGTCAGCAGCAACCTCATGGTCAACTTGATTCTCAAGAACCAAAAACTTGAGCAACGCGGAATCGCAATTCTCGAAACTCTGGCCGAGGTTGATCAGGTGACAGCAATCCAGACTCTGCAAAAAGCTGGAATGAAGCTGCCCGTTGCGCTGGTGATGTTGAAGGCAAATGTCAGCAGAGCCGAGGCGGCTCGGAGACTTGGGAAAAGCAAAGGCAATGTTCGTGAGGCAATTAAAGGTTGATATGCGGAGTGGGACGAGGAACGTTCGAAGCATACGTCGGGTGGCTTGCGGTATCGCACTCGTCGTGACTAGCGTCTGTCCATCACTGTTCCCGCAGCATTCACATGAGCCACGGCGTGCTCATGATTTTGCTGACCTCGACGCGATCATCGAGGATGCTGTAGATCGCGACAACACGCCTGGCGCCGTTGTGCTGATCGGGCACGATGGCCACGTCGTCTATCGCAGGGCATTCGGTTCGCGTTCACTTGAGCCCACACGCGAGCGGATGACCGTGGGAACGATCTTCGACCTTGCATCCCTGACCAAGTGCATTGCCACGACCACAGCGGTAATGCAGCTCATAGAAACGGGGCGCATCAGGCTAAACGATCCCGTGAGCGCATACCTGCCGGAGTTTTCGCAGAATGGCAAAGGCCAAATTACCGTTCGTGAACTGCTGACGCATTACTCGGGACTCGCACCCGACCTCGATCTCAAGGAGTCATGGGCAGGGCGCGACACCGCTTTCAAGATGGCGATGGAAGCGAAGCTGGTTAACCCTCCGGGCACGCGATTTGTATACAGCGATATCAACTTCGAGACGCTTGGGTTCCTTGTTGAGAAGGTCTCCGGAATGCCTTTGAATGAGTACGCGGCGAAGAAGATCTTTGCACCTCTCGGCATGACGGAGACCCGCTTTCTTCCTCCTGCCGGATGGCTGCCGCGCATTGCTCCCACGCAATATGACGACAACGGGAGGATGTTGCGGGGCACAGTCCATGATCCTACTGCACGAAGGATGGGAGGCGTTGCCGGTCATGCAGGCCTCTTCTCAACCGCCGACGATCTTGCTAAATTCGCCCAGGAATTGCTTAGCGGACACACCGTCTTGACCCGTTCCGCCATCGAGAAGATGTCCACCCCGCAACAGCCTGCGACTGCGTCCAGTCTGCGCGGGCTGGGCTGGGATATCGATTCGCCCTTTTCCAGCAATCGCGGAGAACTTCTGCCTGTTGGCTCCTTCGGGCATACGGGGTTCACAGGTACATCCCTCTGGATCGATCCGACAACGAATAGCTACATTATCCTTCTTGCGAATGCAGTGCACCCGAATGGAAAAGGGTCGATGGTTTCGTTGCGTTCGCGCGTGGCGACGGCTGTAGCTCACTCACTTGACCTGACCGTAAGCGAACAGGCAAAACTGCGGCTCGTGCGCATCACCGGCTACAACGAATCGCTGATGGCTGAGCGGAGACTCACCACACGCAATGGGGAAGTCAAGGCCGGAATTGATGTTCTGGAAGAGCACGCTTTTCGCGAATTGCATCCCGATACCGGGCATCCGGTGCGCATCGGGCTGGTAACCAATCAAACCGGGATTGATGCACGCGGTCAGCGCACCGCTGATCTACTCGCACATACACCGGGTATTGCTCTCAAGGCAATCTTCAGTCCCGAGCACGGTGTAGCAGGGGCGCTCGATACCACTGAGATTGGCAACTCGCAGGATTCCGCAACGGGCGTTCCGGTTTACAGCGTCTACGGCGATACGGACGCCAGGCGGCGGCCCACTCCCGAAGAGCTTGCTGATCTGGACGCCATTGTTTACGACATACAGGACATCGGCGCGCGCTTCTATACCTACGAGAGCACGTTGGGGTATTTTCTCGAAGCAGCAGCGAAGGCCCAGAAGCAAATCTTCGTGCTCGATCGGCCCAATCCCGTCGGCGGTGTCTATGTGCAAGGACCAATCGCCGATCCAGGAAGCGAGTCTTTCGTGAGTTATTGGCAGATTCCGGTCCGTCATGGAATGACCGTCGGCGAACTGGCGCAGCTCTTCAATGGCCAGCGTTCAATTGGCGCAAACTTGACCGTCGTTCCCATGGAGGGTTGGATGCGCGGCGATTGGTTCGACTCGACAGGCCTGATGTGGATCAATCCTTCGCCGAATATGCGAAGCCTGACCGAAGCCACACTCTACACCGGCATCGGAATGATTGAAGGCACGAACATCTCTGTGGGACGCGGCACAGATGCCCCGTTTGAACTTGTTGGCGCGCCGTGGATCGACGCTCCCGCCCTGTCTGCCTATCTCAATGCGCGGCAAATCGACGGGGCACGTTTCCTCCCTGTGCGCTTCACTCCCACCGCATCGACTTATGCCAAGCAACCGTGCGGCGGTGTAAACATCGTGGTGACCGCACGCGATAGCCTCGATGCGCCGGAACTGGGACTGGAGATCGCGGCGGCGTTACTCCATCTTTATCCAAATCAATTCAAGGCGCCTGCGCTGGATGGGCTCATGCGCAACAAAGAATCGCTTGGCGGACTAGTTGCAGGCGAAGACCCAAGACGCATCGCCGAAGACTGGCAGGACGCGGCGAGTACCTTCGTGACGGAACGCACGAAGTATCTGCTCTATTGAGCGAGATAGCAGGGATGGGATCAGATGATGAAAGTACGCAGGTTCGAATTAGCGCTAAAACACCTAGGAGTCCGATCTTTGTGTGTTGCATTGCTGCTCAGTGGCATTCATGCCTGGGGCGCAACTGCGCCTGCGATTCATCTGGACCGCAAGGGAGAGCAATGGGCAAGGAAAACTCTCCATAGAATGTCGCTCGAAGAGAAAGTCGGGCAAATGATCATGGTGTGGGCGAGGGTTCAATTCTTAAATGTCGACAGCCCTGAGTACCTGCAGTTGCGCGGCGAGATGACGAAATACCATGTAGGCGGCTTTGGTGTGTCAGTTCCGACGGATGGGGCGCTTCTACTCAAGAGCGAACCGCTGGAAGTCGCGGCACTGACCAACCGCCTTCAACGTGATTCAAAGTACCCGCTTATCTTTGCAGCAGATTTCGAGCGCGGTCTCTCCATGCGACTGAATGGCGCTACTGCATTCCCGGCAGCCATGGCGTTCGGGGCTGCAGGCGATGTAGAGATAGCGAAGGAGTTTGGAGAAATCAGCGCCCGCGAGTCACGCGCCATTGGCATCCAGTGGAACTGGTTTCCAGTGGCTGACGTGAACTCCAACCCGGCTAATCCGATCATCGATACGCGATCATTCGGCGAAGATCCCGCGCTGGTAAGCAAAATGGTGGACGCCTACATCGAGGGCGCACATCGTGGAGGCATGCTGACTACGGTCAAGCACTTTCCGGGACACGGGGACACAGACACTGATTCGCATCTGTCGCTTGCCCGCGTGAATGGAAATACAGATCGATTAAATGCTGTCGAACTGGTCCCGTTTCGTAATGCCATCGCTGTTGGAGTGGATTCGGTGATGGTCGGTCACTTGCTGGTGCCAGCTGTCGAACCTGATCCCAATCTTCCCGCCAGCATCTCTCCAAAGGTGGTCACGGGATTGCTGAAGGAAAAGCTTGGCTTTCATGGCCTCGTGGTGACGGACGCACTGGATATGGCTGGGCTGACTAAAGTCTTCACGGGATCGGAGCACGACATTGCGGCGGCTGAAGCCGTAGCCGCCATACGCGCCGGCAACGATATGGTGATCATTCCCGGCGATCTCGATGGAGCAGCCATCGGTTTGCTCGATGCGGTCAGGCAGGGCGAAATCTCTGAAGCACGCGTGGACGAGAGCGTTTTGAAGATTCTCTGCTTGAAAGCCTCGCTCGGTCTGAGTCGAAATCGTGTCGTAGATCTGTCAGATGTTGAGAAGGATGTTGCGCAGCCGCAAAGCCGTGCAATTGCACAGAAGGCATCGGACGAGGCGGTCACGCTTGTGTCCGATGCCGGAAAGATTGTTCCGCTTCCCGGCCCTGCGCAACGGGCTGAAATCGTCGCCGTAGTTTTTACTGATCGAGTGCAGAGCGAGGGTGGCCGCGAGTTCATCGCCGAACTGCACAAGCGTGCGCCGGGCACGCCGGTCTTCTTCGTCGACGCAGCCAACGCCGGGTTTGTGGCCAACGATGTGATGGCAGCAGTGAAGAACGCCGGCTATGTGATTGCATTAGCGGAGGCGGTTCCTAACCCAAAACGTACAACAGAAGGACACGCCGGTGGATCGGCTGGTCTCGATTCAAAACCGATGCAATTGCTGTCTGACATCGTGGCTGCCGCTGGACAAAAAACCATCGTTGCCGCATTCGGCAATCCTTATACGGGCGGCTCCATTCCCGGCGTGCAAACCTATATCTGCACATTTTCTGACACTCCAGGCTCCGCATCGAGCCTTGTCGAAGCTCTTTTTGGAGAAATCCCGATTCACGGGCGGCTGCCGGTAACCATTCCGGGATTCGCCGTTCGTGGTGCGGGTCAGGACCGCGAGCTTTCGGTACATGCGGATTCCGGCACAAACTGAACTGCAGAGAACTGGCGAGATTGGTAGGTAGTAAAGGGAATCGAGGAAACGCAGAAGGAAAACTGTTTTTGTCGCAGGGCTGGGCGGCGAATACCTGATCACTGAAACTGCAAACATATCGGTCTATCATCAATAGGCCCAAGAGCAGTAATTGACACGCAGGCTTACAGAACGCTGAATAAAGGCGCTTGAATTCGAGGATCGTTCGAACATGGCTAAGACTCAAACGCCGCGGTCCGGGATGGAGAATTCCCGTCCATCCCCGTTGAATCGCAAGAGTGGAATCCCCCTCTACCACCAGATTCAGCTGCGCTTGCTGGACCAGATCCGGTCGGGCGAGCTGAAACCCGGCATGCCGATGCCCTCGATTGAAAGAATCGCTGACCGCATGGGCGTGAGCCAGATGACCGTCCGTCAAGCGGTTCGCGCCCTCTCTGAGCTGGGCGTTGTTTACAGCCGACAGGGCAGGGGAACATTCATCTCTGGAATCAAGTTGGAGCGAGATTTCAGACAAGTTCTCTCTTTCACTGAAGAATCCAAGGCGCGCGGCGCAAAGCCAAGCTCCAAGGTGCTCTCGTTCGGTATCTGTACTCCCAACCGGACCGTAATGGCCGCCTTGCGGTTAACCGAGCGCGACAAGGTCTTCAGTCTGCGCCGCGTGCGCTATGGCGATTCCGTTCCCATGGGAATTGAATGCAGTTGCCTGCCCGTGCGCCTATGTCCAAATTTGCTGGAGACCTTCGATCCCACTGCTTCGCTCTATGAAGAACTGGCCGAGCAATATGGCATTCAGCTTATGGTGACCGACGAAGTGATCGAAGTGGGAAAGGCTAACGCAGAAGACGCGCGACTGCTCGAAATCGCGCCCAAGAGCCCGGTTTTTCTCTTTACCAGAACTTCGTACCTCGAGAACGGTATGCCGGCCGAGCACGTGACGTCGGTCTATCCAGGGATCCGATATAAGGTTGTCAACCGCTTGATGCGCTCGAACCGGAAACTGATGTAGGCCACATGCGCTGGAGAGTTGCCTTTCCACTTCCAATACAACCGAGAGCAGCCGGAAGCCTTGAACAGCGGTGAACGGCCAGACAAGTTCACGATAACGCCGAGAAGCTCATTTTCCTTCCCGTCAGGCGGCGTCGGCTCCAACGACGTCAGATTTGTGGAACCATGGCAACCATGGTTGAAGCGGTGGGAGCGGCATAACCGGGGCCCAAAAATATTCTCCTAACCGCACAGCTGGACCTCTGTCTAAGGTGCTGAATGCAGGGAAACGATCACTCCGTTGTCCGGGCCGTATTGGCCGGCGACAAGGAAGCGTATGGTGCGCTTGTTCGCGCTCACAGTGCGACTGTCTTCCGAGTGGCGTTTCGGATCACCGGCAACGAAGCCGATGCGGAGGAGATTGTGCAAGAGGCGTTTCTGCGCGGGTATCAGCGACTGGAGAGCTACGAGCGGCGGTCCGCCTTCGGGACCTGGATCTACCGGATCGCTGTGAACTGTGCGCTGAACCGGGTGAGCCGGCCGGGGATTGAGGCAGAGTACCATCACGGCGAGGACACCAATCCAGAGGAGAAGACGGTGCAGGTAGCGGCGAGGGATGCCGACCCTGAGCGGGTGTTGCTGAGCCGGGAAATCAGCGCGGCTCAACAGACGGCGATGCAGCGGCTGACACCGACGGAGAAATGCGCGTTTGTCCTGCGGCACCTCGAGGATCGGACCATGAGCGAGATAGCAGAAGTACTAGAAATTGCTCCCAATGCGGCGAAGCAGGCGGTATTTCGCGCGGTGCAGAAGTTGCGGCGCGAACTGGCGCCGCTGCGAGGGAACGCATGAAGCACTTGACCGAAGACGAAATGATCGAGCTGTATTACGGCGAGGGTACGAGCGCAGCAAACGCGCATCTCGGAGCATGTCGTGAATGCTCGCGAAAGTATGCTGAGTTCTCGCGAAGCCTTGAGGAGATCCGGTCGGCAGCGGTTCCTCAGCGGAGCGCGGATTATGGCGAGCACGTGTGGCAGACCCTGCGGTCGCAGCTGATCCCGTATGAGAAAAGGATGGCAGGCTGGCGCGGGTGGGCAGGGTGGAGAGCCGCAGGGATGACCGTAGCGTTCGCGATGCTGCTGGCGGCGGTCTTCCTTGGGGGACGCTACTGGGAGCGGAGCACGACGAAGAAGGCCAATATTACGGATAGTCCGCAGGCAACGCAACGCGTGGTGCTGGTGGTGCTGACCGATCACCTGGATCGCACAGAGCGGCTATTGGTGCAGTTGGAGCACTCGCAATCACCGGACAGTGCGGAGAACGACCAGATGCAGTCGGAGGCGCGGGAACTTCTGGCATCGAACCGGCTCTATCGCGTGACTGCGAGCAATACAGGCGATGCGGAACTGGCCGGGGCCCTGGACCGGTTGGAGGGCGTGCTGGCAGAGATCGCAAACGATCCGAATCTGACTGCGGCGGATCTCAAGCGCGTACGCAAAGACATGAACACCAAGGGAATTCTGTTTGAGATTCGGGTCTTGCAGGCACGAAGTCAGGATCAGGGGACAAAAGGAGCGACGATCTAATGAAAATCAAAGTTATATCTGCAATTCTTCTTGCCACTACGCTGACGTTTGCGCCGCGAGGCCTGCATGCTGAAATGTCGCAGCCTTTGCTGGTCGCGAACGCCTTCGGCATGGGCGCCGACGATGCAAGTCTGTATGCCGACGGGACGCGCGCAATCAACGAGAGCCGCTGGTCCGACGCGGCAGGGCTGTTCGATCGCGTAGCGCAGATGCACGGCGAACACGCGGAGGGAGCGCTTTACTGGAAAGCCTATGCGGAGAACAAGGAAGGGCAGTCAGCCAGTGCTTTGGGCACGTGCGGCGAACTGCGAAAGGCACATCCGAAGAGCCGGTGGGTGGACGAGTGTGGCGCACTGGAGATCGAAATCCGCGGCAAGAGCGGCGACCCGGTTGCTCCCCAGACGGAGCCCGACGAAAACCTGAAGTTGCTGGCGATAAACGCGCTGATGCAGCAGGACCAGGCGCAGGCGGTACCGATCCTCCAGAAGATACTGACCGGCAACCAGTCGGAAGAGCTGAAAAGCCGGGCGCTGTTTGTGCTGGCGCAGAGTCACTCGCCGCAGGCTGAAGCGCTGGTCAGCCAGATCGCGCAGGGACAGTCAGGGCCGGCGCTGCAGATCAAGGCGATCCGGATGCTGGCTGTGGCGCAGGGCAAGCGCGCTGACGACAGCCTGGCTTCGATCTATCAGCACACGAGCGACACCCAGGTGAAGCGGGTGATCCTGCAGTCATATCTGATAACTGGGGACTCCTCAAAGCTCCTCGAAGCAGCACGCCAGGAGAGCAATCCGGAACTGGTGAAGACGGCTGTCCATACGCTGGGAGCAATGAGCGCAGGACAGGATCTGCTGACGATGTATCGCGCATCGAACAACGCGCAGACAAAGGCCGACATCATTAATTCGCTGATTGCAAGCGGCCACAACGGCGTGGCTCCTTTAACGGAGATTGCGCAGTCGGAACAGGATGCGGAGTTGCGACGTAAGGCGATTCGCAATCTTGGCATTGCGGGCGGAATGTCGGTCGCGCCTGCACTGGTCTCGACCTACCAGAAGAATACGGATGTGGACACGAAGCGCGCCGCGGCGCAGGCACTGTTCCTGGCGAATGATGCGCCGGATCTGGTGACGCTAGCACGCGGCGAAAAGGATCTGGAGATGAAGAAATACCTGGTGCAGCAGCTTAGCTTGATGCATAACCAGGAGGCCACGAAATACATGCTCGAAATCTTGAACAAGTAGCGAGGAATCCCCATGAGACAGGCTTGGTTTATTGCAGCGACACTCAGCGTGTCGATGCTCGCGGTGGCGCAACAGCAGCCGAAGGTGATCAACGCGCAGTTTCACACTGAGTCGGCCGGCGCAGGACTCTCTGCGACGGTGAACACATTGCAGCATTCAAATGGACCCCTCTGGCTGGGCTATGAGGTCGCGGCAGTTCCTGGATCGCATTTCTCGATGTGCTCAGACGACAGCGACTCATCGGCGGACAATGGATGTTGCGGTGTGTATCGATTGGAGGATTCGAACAATACGTTTCATTCGTCAGACCACGATCAGACAACCCCGGCGAGCATTGCTGTACTGGTGCGGATCGATCACGAAGCGGTGGACAAGGTTCGCTTCATTAGGAGCGGATGCCGGCTGGATGCGGGAGGATTGCCGTTCACCTGGTTGACAGATGTCAAGGCAGACGACAGCGTGGCGTGGTTGTCGAGCCTGGTGACGGCGGACAACAAGCGGCACACGGACCAGGCACTGGCCGCAATCGCGATGCACGAGACCGCGAAGGCCACGAGCGCATTGGTGAGCTTCTCTGCATCGACGAACCCCCTTTGGCTGCGGGAGAAGACGGCATTCTGGCTGGGGGCGGGGCGCGGGCACGATGGTTTCCTGGCGCTGAAGAAGCTCGAGGACGACTCCGATCCGGAATTTCGCAAGAAGCTGAGTTTTGATTTGTCGGTCAGTCATGATCCATCAGCGGTCGACGATTTGATCGGCATGGCAAAGTCAGATAAGGACGTCGGTGTTCGCGAACAGGCGATCTTCTGGGTGGGGCAAAAGGCGGGCAAGAAGGCCGTAGCGATGCTGAAAGACACGGTGGAGAATGATCCTGAAGTGGGAGTAAAGAAGAAGGCGGTGTTTGCGCTGAGCCAGTTGCCGAAGGACGAGGCGGTACCGGAACTCCTGCACGTGGCGCAAACTAATCCAGACGCTGCGGTTCGCAAGGACGCGATCTTCTGGCTCGGACAGACACACGATCCCCGCGCGTTGGCATATTTCGAGCAGATTCTCGAAAAATAAGAAGCAGGCAACTTGAGCAGTTTCGGAATTGGGGTAACCGAAGCACCCTTCACTACTCTCAAAGGTCTACGTGTATTCCGAAACTGCTCGAATAAGGAGGATCGATGATTCCCGTCCTGACCAAAACAGTTTTGCGTTCGGTACTCGTCGGCCTGGCAGCCGCTGTTTGCCTACGCGCTTTCGACATCCGCAATATGTTCACGCAAGAGGCGGGCCTGGGACTCGTGCTGACAGGAGCATTGGCGATGCCATTGCTCGCACCAATCACGCAGCGCTTGCATTTTCAGCCCGCAAGCTCAAGCATTGTGAGCTCTGCAAACTCGATGACGCTCCTTCAAGAATTGCAGGCAATGCTCCAAGCCAGGAGTGGTTCCGGCCTTCTACCAACGCGCGTCACAGCGCCCATTCGAGCACCTGATTCGCCGCAAACAGAAAAGTGCTCATTTCCCGCACCCGGCTCGGCGCCTGCTTCCCACGACACCGGACCCTCGGGCTCTGAACCCGCCCAGGGGCAGGCAGAGTCGGGAACCAACGGCATTTGAGCACGTGAGCGTGTGGCTATGCCGAATCTTCGCCCCGAAACCACTCGGCGTCCACGGGAGGGCTTGCTTGCGCGGGAGGCGCAGGCAAGGTGAAGTGGAACGTTGCGCCACGCCCGCCATCGCCGTTGGCCCAAATCCGTCCGCCGTGCGATTCGACAATCGACTTGCAGATTGCCAGGCCCATGCCGCTGCCTTGCGGCTTAGTGGTAAAAAATCCGTCGAAGATCTGGTCGATCTTGTCCACGGGCAGGCCAGGTCCTGTGTCTTTCACAGCGATCTCGATCTGGCCGTCCTCACCCAATTGCGACTTCACTGTCAGCACGCCACCCGTGTCCTTCATCGCCTCGATGCCATTTAGCATCAGGTTCATGAGCACCTGCTGAAGTTGCACACGATCTGCCACGGTCATGGGAAGATCGTCTTTCAGATCAGTGCGGATCGATACCCCATGTTCTCTGGCCTCACCTCTCATCATCCCGGCCATTTCGCCGGTGACCTCATTGATCGCGACTAACTCCTGTTTGGGAGGGGATTTTTTGTATAACGATCGCAGACGCTTGATGATTTCCGACGCAAGGGCGCCGGCTTCGATGATCCTTTCCGTTCCTTTGCGAGCTTCCGTCACTTCGGGCGGATCGCGCTGAAGCCATCGTAAAGATGCCTTGGCATGAGCGGTTGTGATCTGTAACGGCTGTGCGAGTTCATGCGAGATGGAGGCAACCAGTTCTCCCATCGCGTTGACCCGGCTCGCATGGGTAAGATCGGCCTGGAGCTGTTCGGCACGTTTGCGGTCTTCAATGTCCGTTGCCGCTCCACACCATTTCGCAATCTTCCCGCGCTTGTCCCGCACAGGCACGGCGCGTATCAGGAACCAGCGATAGACTCCGTCCGATCCGCGGCGCAGCCGGGCTTCATAATCCAGCGGTTGGCCCGTCCTCTCGGACACGCGCAACCGTTCGGTGATGCGGTTGAGATCATTAGGGTGAATCGCTTTCTCCCACCCTGATGCTTCTTCCCGGCTCAATCCTGTGTATTCCAGCCAACCCCTGTTCATAAAAGTGCGATTACCCTTGGGGTCGGCAACGAAGGCCAGGGCCGGCATGGTTTCTACCGCGTCGCGGAATTTCTTTTCTTGCTCCTGCAACTGGTGAACACGCATTTGATAAACGGCCCAGAGCAGTGCAATAGAGACGGCGATGCACGAAAATCTGAACCAGTAAGTTTGATAGTAGGCCGGGGCGACGCTAAAAGCGATCGCAGTTTCCGGCCCGTTCCACAGCCCCTCGCTGTTGCTGGCGACGAGCCGGAATCGATAATGGCCGGGCCCAAGGTTCGTGTAAACGGCTTCTCGCGCTGCAACCGGCTGGCTCCAGCTATTGTCGAAATTTTCGAGAAAATATCGAAAGCGAATCCGCCCGGGAGCCGCGAGGCTCAGCCCTGTGTACTCAAATGTGATTCGCCTGGGAGATGGAGGAATTCGAACGGAGGCGTCGAGGTTTGCGGTGTTGTTATCGGCGGTGATCGACTCGATGTGTGGCAGCGCGGAAACTGAATTCTCAGAGATCTGGGATGGATTAACAACCGACAAGCCTCTCCTGAGTGAAAACCAGATGTTGCCCGCCGAGTCTGAGACTACCGAACGGCACCGCTTCACACCCTCCGTGCTCTCGAGACCGTCTGCAAGCCCATATTCCCGAACATCGCCCTCTTCCAGTTCGTCCCCCAAGAGCTTGTCGCGCCGCGCGCGCAATATATGATTTGCCGTTGCTATCCAAAGCCACCCGTTCTTGGCCTCGGCAAGCCCCAGGATCTGTTTTGTCAGCAGGTCAGGGCGGGTACTGAAGGCTTCAACGTGTTCCGAACGTAGCGACGCGAGACCATTGCCGGTTCCGATCCAGAGCACACCAGACGAATCTTCGAAGAGGCAGTTCACATTGTCTGAAGGCAAACCTTCTTTCGATGAATAAGTCTTCCAATGGCCTGCCAAGAATGCGTTTAAACCATTGGGCGTCGCAATCCATATGGTTCCGTCGCGGGTCTCCAGGATCGCGTTGACGGTGTTGGATGAGAGGCCGTTCGCGGTCGTGTAGGTGACGAATTTTCCATCTTTGAACCGGCTTAAGCCTCGATTCAGCGTTCCAGCCCAAACCGTTCCATCGCGACTCTCGTAGGCGGCGAAAACGCTATTTTGTGCGAGTCCGTTTGCCTCCGTATAAGTCCGGGATGTGAGATGGCCACTTTCGAATCGGAGGTGTGTCAGCCCGCCATTTCTTCTGCCAAGCCAAATCTCATCGTTTTGGCCGCTGATGGAATAAACCACATCATTTCCGATCTGTGCTTCTTTTGCAGGCTCCGCCCGGCCGCTCCTGAATCGATACAATCCCCCATTGGCGGGGGCGAACAAGATCCGATTCTGCGCGCCCGCATAAATGGCCCCATATTGCTCCGAGGGAAGTCCACTCGCAGAAGAGTAGGTTACGAAGGCACTATCCCGGATTCGTTCGACGCCCCTTGTACCGCCGACCCAAAGGTTGCCTTCGCGGTCTTCGAATAGTGCATTGATGCCACCATCTCCACGAAGTTCTTTCTCATCCGAGAAGGAAACACCTAGAGCGTTAATGCGCAACAGTCCCTGCGCTGTCCCCACCCATACGTTCGCATCTCGATCCCGGAGCAGAGTCAGAACGCGGACCTGGTCCGTCAAAGGCGACAATCCAACCATTTGCATGGTGGTCCCGGTCCAACGAAACAACCCGTGGTCGGTGCCGACCCACAACTCGTTGGCGCCCACCGGCAGGAGGCAGTTGATTTTCTCGTTAGGCATTCCTGCGGAAATGTTCTTGACCCTTCCCTGCGCCAAATAGAAGAGGCCCGTTCCCAGTGTGCCCATCCAGATATTGCCGTCTGATGTCTCAGCCAGGGAGACGACCAGCGAAAACCCGGGAAGACTCGTGCGCTGGGCCAGAACTTCAAGTTTCCCACCTCGATAGCGAAGCAATCCGTCCTTCAAGTCGGAGAGCAGTACGCTTCCATTTGTCTCGCTCGACATGGCCGTGACATAGGAGGCACGCGGCTCGGGGTCGGAGGTAACACTTTCAAAGAGCCCGTTGCTTTGGCGCAGAATGCCGGAGCCTTGCAGCCGCACCAGCAGGTTGCCGTCGCTATCCTTGGTCAGGTCTAGCACACGGGCATTGGAAAATAATCCCGTTGAGGAGAATGGAGCGGCGTGGAAGTTGAATCCGTCGAATCGCACCAGGCCGCTGTCCGTGCCTATCCACAAGTATCCGTCCGTGGTCTGTGCGATCGCCCGAACGATTCCCCCGGCAGACCCTCCCTCGATGTCCCACTGCTCCCGGGCATACTGCGACATCATTCGGTTCGGGTCGAGCGCACGGGCGCTGTTGAGGGAACACCCCATCAACGCCACCACAAGGAGCCGTCCGGATCGACTTACGGCATTTTTGGAAATATTGTGAAATCCTTGCCTCAAGGGAAGTCGCCGCTCGCTGCTGGTCGCGGCTATGGGTGGTGTCGTTTCCGGCCTGCACCATTTCCAAAAATGCGGTAGCACGCACCTCACGGCAGATACTCGAACTTTTCAATGACGATTTCGTCGCCGTCTTTCAGGGGAATTTTGCCCCCCCGGAAGACATAAAAGTTTATGTGCACCAGTTCTCCATCAGAGGTGGGGACTCCCGAAGTGAAGACGTGCGTGTTCACGAGATGGGTTACAGTTGCACCGGAAGTTCCCGCGGCACTAGAAAATGTAACTTCCCCGGGTTCCCACCGAAACGAGTGGGTGAGTAGGCCCGCTGGCGCAACAAATCGATCGACATTCGCGGGAATGTAGTACGGCTGGACCACATATTGTGCGTTTGGGTTCTTCTCGACGCCCCAACGGCTGATTTCAACATCAAGTTCGCGGCGCTTCTGTTCGGTCCCCAGATCGTCCCAGGCGAAAAGCGTAAGAACAGCAGAAGGCTCAATATGAGCGGCGTCGCGCACGACGAATACGTACGTTCCATATCCGAGGTTCCGCGTAAGCCGGACTTCTGCGCAAGTCCAGCTACCCGGCGCCTGACCCTTGGCGATGCGGAGATGCAAGGCGCCCTTTTCATCCGTCCAGGCATTTGCAGGAATGAATTCGAATCCTGTTCCACCGCGGAAACTCGCAGCGTTAGTGACTGTCCAATCGTAACCACTGAAGTGAATTGTCTTAATGGGAGTGGGCGGAGGTGCGGGGCCTACACCTTTCACTACCGCTTCGGCAACTACTCCGGCCCCTGTTGGAGGAAGCGAATCCGCAGTGTCCGACGGGGTATATCCCGGCTCAACAAGGACCGCCGCGTATTCAGAACCCAGATGAGTTTCACTCTTCCAAGTCGAATCGTTCTGAATCTTCGTAAATGGATGCTCAGAAAAAGGCTGGACCCACCACTTTCCCTGGCTCCTGGCGTAGAGCACGATCTGTTGGCCTGGTCGAGCATTCGTTATCCGGCCCACAATGGTGTCGGTTTTGCCCGGACCACCGTCGTCGGCGCCAGGGACCCTGCTGAACGAGATGATCGGAGGCGAATTTGATGAAGAGTGGCAAGCGCTCGTCAGGAGACAGACAGCGAGCAGCCAAGCGCCGTTTCGGCCCGCGGCAATATTCAAATGCAGTCTCAGCACAGGGCGATGCTAGTACCGAAGCTCCGTTCAGAATATTACATATTCCTGTTAGCCGCATCGAAAGACAGTTATGCGGGCTCCCTTGCCCTGGAACTCCCTCTTCAAGACTGCTCCATCGGCAACGGCGAACCAATCTTAGATCATCTCTTTCTTCGCGGTTTGCGCAGACTCGTCCAGCGTGATTCACGGCTCTACTTTGTGTTCGCGTAAGCATTCCTCTGGTAGGCGGAGATAACCCGCTGACTCGGTGCACGACAGGTATCGGGCGCGTCGGAGAAGTAGAGGCATTCCGGTGTTCCATCTTTGAAGGAGACAGTGACGCGTCCGCTTTGTCTGCCTTGCGAGCTGGAATAGCTATAGCGAGCGATGATGCGGACTGGGAAGCCCCTTGGATCATGGGAGACGATGGGGTCGGATATGCTGCCGGGCTGGTAGCGATTCATCATCCATCCGCGAGCGTTATCTGTGACGAGGTCATCCAGAAGGCGGGTGTAGTCGGCATCCTTCGCCGGACCGCCGGACGGCGATGCAATTGGGGCTGAGGCAATTGCACCGGCGTACTTGACCGCATTCTCGCCGTTCGCGAAGCGAATGAGGTTGGACTGGAAGTTTTTGAGGCCGGGGCTGCCGCAGCCGTTCGCGCGGATGAGAGATTTCGTCTCGCCCTTTACGGCGACGAGCTGGTCGGTGATCTCCTGGCTGATGGTGAACGGATTGGCCGCCCGGCCACTTTTACCGGTCGGGATGCCCAGCATGTTTTGGACCAGATGCGCCTGCGATTGCGCGGCGACGTCCTTGACGGCGTCGTAGAGTTGCGGGTCGGCGTACACGCCGGTGCCTTCGGTGCGGTAGGAAGTGCAGCCGGTATTCTGGATGCGATTGCCATAAACATCGTGTACGCCGTCGGGACTGTACGGCTGCGAGGAGGGTCCGTCGGCGCAGACCTGTTGCGTGATCTCGACCTTGTTGGGCGGAAGGAACTGCTTGCAGTCGTTGCCGAAGTCGGTCATGTAACCAGAGATGATCAACATGAATACGGTGCTGCCGCGGTCGAGTTGGATGGACTGGAAGTCGCCGGTGTATATGCGGACGAGGTCATCCTCGTTGTTGAGGCCGGCGGCAGTGAAGTGCATGGGGGGAGTGGAGGATGGTTTGGCAGGTGCGGATGCCGTTGCGAGAGGGCTCGTGGGTCTGGGAGCAGGCCTTCTGGTTTGTGCATCGCCAAGCGCGACAAGGGAAGCGATGAAACAGAGGACGAGCACTCGCATGGTGTAGCTCCTTGTTTTGCGGAGGTGGAGCAGGTGCAGGTACAGAAATCTTATACCCGGCCGACGGCCGAACGTAAGATTATTGGTGCAGATCCCTGGCGCATGTTTCGCATCCGCGCGCCAATGACCATTACCGTCAATTCTGAGCTAAGTGTGTCTAATCGTGACTGGGCATCTGTGCATCTTGGGCGAGTCACTGGTAACCCGGAAGCAAAAAGAATGATGTCGTCGATCTCCTTTTAATCAGCTTCGCCCTTTTGACAGTCGTCGGTCTGGAGCGTCGAGTTTCGTAGCTCAGCCTGCCGCCCGAATTGTGGACCAACCGGACATTACCAAAAATGGTGCAATCTATTGATCAGCCTCACCGACGAATGCGGCGTGCCTGATAGACCCCGTCAATCATGAAGCCATTCCAATTGCCTGTTTACTTTCTGTGGATGGGTGTCACTGCATTCCTCGCCGGTTGCGGGGGAGCATCGTCGAGAACGGGAGGAAACGGAGGGGGGAGGGAGCAATCCGACGCCGTCCATCGTCTCAATCTCAACGACGAGCGCGCCAAAGTCGGCGGCGGCCTTCGCTCTCACTGTGACGGGTTCGAGTTTTGTATCCGGCTCTCAGGTGCAATGGGGGCAGACCAGCCCCGGAACCAGTTCCTCGACCAGCCTCGCCACCACTTACGTGAGTGCTTCGAGTCTCACCGCACAAGTCCCGCAATCAGAAATAACCTTGTTTTACGTTTTCGTGGTTACTTCAGAGCATCCCGACACACTCCTCGGATTAGCAATATCTCATTAAATGCTTTGCAGAAACATTGTCCACTGTGGGAACTTTGCTGTGACGGTTGGTTGGCCTTAGCTTAGCTAGTCTCCGCCGTTTAGATCCGATGCCGGAGAAATTCCATTGAGTTCATATTTTCTCGCGTGGAATCGCGCCATGGATTTTGACGGCCGATCCAGCCGCAAAGAATACTGGATGTTCCAACTCGCAAATATCTTCCTTATGTTGGCGCTGCTCTTCTTCGCGTTTGTGATCGCCATTATCGCCGCCTTAGCTTCTCACGGAACAGATACGCCACTCACCGAAGCGGCATTGCTTGCTAACCAAATTCTGTTCGCAGTCTATATATGCGTTTCCATCTTTCCCTCGTATGCCTGCCTTGTCCGAAGACTGCATGACACTGGCAAGAGTGCCACGTGGACGCTTCTTCTCGCGATTCCGGTTCTCGGATTCGTTGTTTACGTCTTTGCGATGTTCGACAGCTTCCCGGGACCCAATCGCTACGGATCCAGCCCGAAGGCATTGACCACCGAATATTAATTCGGAGTTAGTGCGAGAACATGATGGCTTGTGAAAGCCACGTTTGGAATGACACCTCGTTACCTGCAAGGGTGTCGATGAATTTGTTCCAACGATTGTTGGCTGTACTATTACCAGAAGGACACTCCCTTTCGAGGGTCGGCGGGCGACGATTTCCGAGCCGGCGGCGGGAGAGAAAGGGACTTGATCTATATATAGAGACCAGATCCGAGAAGAATCCTGACGATGGATCAAGGGTCCTGCAGTAATCATCAGGGAAGAAGAGACCACAAATAACCTTCCATTTATATATAGAGAAGCTGACGAAGTCAGAAAGAAAACCGCGACCCAAATCACTATCCAACGCGTGCTCCGCAAGCACGCTACAACCACCGAGGGGCGCGCCGCATGAACGAACACCTTCTAGTTCTACTTGTCTGCCTGGCCGTCATCGTGATGGTGGCCATGCTTGTCTACGTCTCTACCTGCGGCCAGATCTCTGCACTCAAGGACGCATGTGAAGCCCGCCTCACTCTGCAGCAAATACTTGCCAACACAGAGAAGATCGACCAATCGCTCCGCGACCAGCGACGCGTCCTCTTCGACACTCACAAGCGAATCAGCGCAGTGACAAAAGGGGTTTGAAAACCGACCCGCCAAACCCCACAAAACAAACGGCCGGATCTCACGGATCGGACCGTGTCAAAAATTATAGCTAGAAAAACACCGCATACGCCACCAGACCTGAGTGACTCGGCGATAATGCGCTCATCGAGAAGGCCGTAACGAGTCAATCGGCAGCGATCTCTTGTCCGAGAAGCCGATCTTACGTCCATGTGGATTTGATTTGTAAACACTGGCGGATTTATTAGTACCGATCGATCTCAGCGCGTATTCGATGATGCCAATCGGAACCGACGCTTGCAAATATAACTAGATTGTTGATTGTCTCCGTAGAGACTCGAGGAGATTCTAGCCCGCTTGAGCGCTGTGGTCTTTGGTCGGTGGCGGCTGAGCCCGTCACCGCAGATCTATTGCGGAGAAGCAATTTCAAGAAGGCCTCTGGCTTTGCGCAGATCGGCAGTCTCGTGGCCTTCGGTGAAGGAGGAATAGATCTCCGAAAGCTGCGCGGGGTTTGGATTCCCAAGCATCAGGTCAAGCTGGTGCATGCTCAATGCGGCTCTCAACTTCCACGATTTCGCTCCCTGCTGCTGTGCGAGTGTAAGGGCGCGAACGAAACACGCTCGAGCCCGAGAAAGGGCCGTTGATCGAGATGAGTCATTCGGAGGGTTGTCAGCCTGGTTCAATTCGGAGCTCTCTATGAATAACTCTCCCTTGATACGATGTAGATCCGCAATGGCGTATGCCTCCCCGCTGTGCTCCGCGCACGTTAAGGCCTTCGCGATCACCGCAAGGCTTTCTTCGAAGCGCCCCGCTCTCCCAAGCGCAACAGCGTATAGACCCAGGAAGCGCGGACTCCAGAGCTTACCGCCAGTCGCTTCGTACGCAGCCAGTCCTTCCTGAATTTCCTCGATTCCCAGAGGAGCATTTCCGAGTTCGGCATCCGCCCATCCCAAATCGACTTTGCCGAGGGCAACCCAATATTCCAGGCCATATTCATCCGCAAGCCTCAGAACCTGGCACGCGAGATCTCGCGCAAGCAGGGGTTCACCACGTAATTGATGAACCTCGCAGGCAAAGTGAGCGGCCCCAACCGAACTTTGCGGATGGGCGAGCTCCCGGGCAAAGGCCAACGCCCCCTGCACCCGTCTTAGGGCAGCATCCGGAAAGCCGAGCGTCCACAACGCTCTTCCTGCGAAACATTCGCTGAGTACTTTGCAGTCATGACCGATGTTCATCAATGTGAATGGACGGTGCCGGTTCGCCGTGTAAAGCCGGGAAGACAGGTCGAGATGTTCAAGTGACTCGGTGCACTTCCCCATCTCTATCAACGTCGCCCCCATGGCGCGGTGCGCTTCCATAGCTAGCGTTGGATCATTGAGCTTTCCCGCAAGGACGATCAACTGTTCCGCGATTTCCATCGCGGGGCTGATTTTCCCTCTCATTATGTACGAGAACCCGAGCAAATATAGCAAGTTGAATGATTGTGGAGACTCATCGGTCTGCTGAAAGAGATCCTTTCCGTCAGCCGCGAAATCGTCCACTTCAGGCAACGCAAAACCCCTGGTGGCCATAAGTGAAACGATCAGGATCATGCGGAGAGCAATCACTTGCCGAGTCAGTTCGGCGGATCTGGGCAGAGGTTTGAGCGCTTCCAATCCTCGCCTGGCAAGCCCGGCAGCCTCATGATGCGCGGACTTGCGAGTTGCATTTTGGGCCGCCTCAATCAGATATTTCGATGCGCGCAGCCAGTCGCGGCTCTGCTCAAAATGCATGGCCAGTTCTGCAGCGATCTCGCTGCTGCGGCCGGCATAAGTCGTTGCTCCGCGTTCGCCGATACGTTGATGAATTTGCGAGCGACGTATCGCTGGCATGAGCCGGTAAGGCACGTCGCGATAAAGAACGTGGATGAAACGTTGCCGCGGAGTGACGGTTCCGTCCGGCAGTTCGACCAACCATGCCGGCGATAGAAACTGATGCCTTCGAGCCAATTCTTCGCAGTGCTTCTCCACCCATTCCGTCGGCTTGTCAAGTCCTGAAGCGATGGCCACCGACGAACATTCCATTCCAGCCACGCTGGCGCCCTCGAGTACGGTGCGTTCGTCCGGGCTGAGCCGTTCGATTTGTTTTTCGATCAGTTGGCGCAGGTTTTCAGGCACCCCGTTTTCAACTTCGTCCAAGTCAACGCGAAGCTTCCAGATCCCTTGGTCTTCGACGATCATCTTTTCGTTGCATAGAAAATCCAGCAAGGTAACCATGAAGAGTGGGTTCCCCTCGGTTCGCTGGTAGATCGTTCGTCTTAAGGAACTGGGAAGCTGGTGTCTGGGGAATCTCACGGCCAAGTACTGAGTAACAACGTCCTCTGCAAGATACTCGAGCGGAAGCTCGTGGCACAGGTTGTGCGCCTGCAGTTCTCTCTTCACACTCTTCAGTGGATGGTCGTTCAGTATTACGTCGACCGGTCGATAAGTGCCGACGATCATGAGCCGCGCCGGGTCGCCGCGCCGCGCCAGGTACGACACCAGATCAAGCGTGGAATAGTCGCTCCAGTGCAGGTCCTCAAGGACAAGCAGCAATGGCGAGAGTGATGTGAGAGATTCAATGGCGCCCGCCATTTCACGAAGCATCCGTTCACGCGATGAGCCTGCAACTTGAGATTGCAGGGCATCCCTTTCGGATTGCGGAATCACGGAAGGCATCTGCGCCAGCCACATCGGCGCCTGGTGCCGGAGCAAGTCCAAAGCCTGAGTTCCGCCGGACGATCGAAGCATCCGGGAGAATCCGTCGAGCACCGGAAGAAATGGCTCAGCCGCGCCATAGTGCTCCAGGCATTGCCCGCGCACGACGAGAACCGAGGCGTGGCTGACTTGTTCCAGAAAAGCCTGCACGATGGTAGTCTTTCCAATCCCTGGTTCCCCGGTTAGGAATATGGTTTGACGTTCTCCGCCGAGTGCCTGATGGAACCAACTGCGCAGTGTGGCGAGTTCTTCATCGCGCCCCAAGATGTCGATGCGAGTTGACTTTGCCCCGACGCTTTTGAACGGGTTCTCCGCCTCGTCGATTACAGACGCGATGAAACGGTATCCCCGGCGGGGAACGGTCGCAATAAATACAGGCTTGTCGGTCCGGTCACCCAGCACTTTGCGAATACCCAACACGTACTTCTTGACAACTTCGGGATTCACGTAGGTTTGAGGCCAGAGGGCTTCGAGTATCTCATCCTGCGTAACGAGTCGATCGGCATGTTCGACCAGATAACGCAATACATCAAAAGCCTTGGGTGCAAGTGAGACGAGTTCCTCTCCTTCCCACAAGCAATGATTGGCGGAGTCGAGGCGAAATTTGCGAAAGACCTTCATGGCAGAAGAGGTTGGCCTCTCCTATTTGGTCAGATGACATCGGGCCGGGGACATCCAAAGTGTACGCCCGAACCTTGCTCGGACACTACTCTGCGTTGGGGGCTGCTGGGAACCGACTTGCCTTCCATTCAGTTGCAGAAATCATCGAGAACGAAAATTCGTATGAAAGCTCGCTCGAACGAAACTCCAGCCCCGAAATCTACGTTCCCAAGACGCAGAACAACGATGCTGAAGGCGCAACGCGATACCTGAAGGCTACAAAGGTCGGTTCGGATGGCACAATCTTCGGCATTCACTGGCGACGTTCTTCGCCGCCAATGAAGTAAATCTGCCAGTGATCCAGAGTATGTTGCGCCATGCGAAGCGCTCAACGACAGCCTTATACGTGCACCGGGTCAATGCGGCACAGATGTCGACGCAGGGGAAATACCTCGACGCAATCAAGGTCGTCGCGGTCGCTGTTTAGGGGTGTTGGGTCGGATCTTGGGTTGGAAGAGTAAGCGGTGGCAATTGAGGATCCGCTAAGTTGTTGAAGTAATTGGTGGACCTGATCGGGATCGAACCGATGACCTCTTCCATGCCATGGAACGATGATATAGACGTTTTGTTGACGGTAAAGGACTTATGAGTCGGTCCAGCCGGCCAGAACGGCCCAATCGCCGCTAAATGCTACCAATTTGCTACCAAAATCCCAACCGAGCAGGGACGGGCTGAACCGTGGGGGAGCAGCCCGATTCCATTGAAGATCTGAAGCAAGTTGAAGAGAAGCTGCGGCCGGAAATAAGTGAACTACAGTTCGAGCAACATTCAGACCATTCAAGCTTTCGGAAATCTTCCGGGAAACCGGTACGAAGGAAATAGCGCCCGTACGATGCTGTCGAACCGAAAACTCGCACCGGTGTGCGAGTTTTGCGTTGCCGAATGCGCCACAGCCGCCATCGCGCCGCAATCCACCGACGCCGCTGCAGCATCCGTTTCACAGGTCCACATCAATCCCGACGAGTGTATCGACTGCGGCAACTGCGCAAACATCTGCGCTCAAAATGCAATCTATCCTGAAGCTGACCTGCCCGCCGACAAGGCTCACTTCGCGGAAAAAAATCGCGCCTACTTTCAATGATCTCTGTTCAGTCCAGTCCAGAGACGCCGCAACGGCTTGTTCAATGTTCAGTTTTCGTGGGTGGCGCCGGCGTCTGTGCGCTCTGCTGATCGGCCGGCTTGGTGTCAGAGGCCGGTTTAGCGGCAGTCGGCGACACGGGTGTTACCGGTACGGGTGCACCGGGCGTCAGCGGCATTGCTGTCAGCGCCAGCGTTTGCACGGTCGCCGGGTCGTCGCGCAGCTTTAGATAAAGCATTCCATTCACGGGATGCGGCACCGTCAGTTGCGTTCCCGTAAAGTCCGCCGGCACATCCTCGGCATTATCGAAATCCGGCGACGACGCAATCGATTCGGCTAAGAATAGATTCGTCCCCGTCAAACTGCATGGCCGCGCCAGACTGCGGGGACAGCGCAATTCCTTAAAGCCCGGAAGTCGCACCAGCGTGCCCAGGGATATCCACTCTCCGGGCGTGCCATCCGCCGAAATGGCGCGTGCCTGCAGCGGCCCGAACGCCGACGCGCCAAACTGTGCCAGGGGCTCGACAACGCCGAGAGCGGTGCTTGCGTCCGCCAGCACCAGGGTGCCATCACTTACTGAGAGAGTGGTGTGGAAACTGTTGTCCGCAGCCCCGACTTCCACCTTTTCGTCACGCGGAAAATTTGCCGGCGTCCGCGACTTCAGGAAAAATACCAGCCTGCCGTCAACTGGCAGGTCGTTGGGACTGCCGAGATGCACAGGCGACGGTTCTGCCGAAGCTTGATCCTGCGTTCCTTTGCTCAGCAGGGTCACCTGAGGACGCGGCGGCCCTACGCTTACTGAAACCTTCAGTTCCCGCTGATCGCGCAATTGAACCTTGGCGGTGTACCGCTTTCCCGGTTCCAGATTGGAGGTATCTCCGTTAGCCTTCATCATCAATTGGTCCAGATCCTGCACCCGCCGCAGGTCTGACGGAGTCCAGCTGATGCCATTCAGCGTTACCTTGGACACTTCGTCCAAGCGGTTTCCAGTCAGCGCCGCTTCTGATTCGCCGGCGTTGAGTTTCAGCTTTTCGAGTGACGCCGCTTCGGAGTACGCAGTCAACGTGAGCTTATCCGGCTTGTCCATGCCGTACTGGTGGATGCTGATGGTCACTGGACCCGGCGCCGCATCTTTCATTGGCACACCCAGCTCCAGCATGTTCGGCTTGGGCGATTTCCACTGCAACTCCACCGCGCTGGCGCCCGCCGATTGCGCCTCGATCTTGTCGATGCAAAGGGTATTTGCACCGGCAATGTGAAGCGTGTCCTCGCGGCCCACCACGAGGGCCGATTCGTCTCCTGAATCGATGGTCCATTTGCCCGAGTCTGCGCTTAGCAAATGAAACCTGGGCCCTTCCCAGTCGTCGAAACCCCATTTGCCCTTCACGGTGCCGGTCAACTCCCCTGGAGGAAGGTGAGGCACGGCTTGCGTCAACACCAGGCCGCCTTGCGAGGCATCGGTCTTCAGCGGCACATCAATCGGGCCGGTCTTGGTTTCGACATGAAGCTTTAGGTCGTGTGCCTCGGTCGTCGCGTAAACAAGTGGCGCACCCTCAGCCGCAAGCACAAGACCACCCTTCTGCGCACAAAACTGGTCCGAAGGGTTCGACGGATGCAATGGCGGCATCTTGGCAGGCCCCACTGGTGGTAGTGCCACCACCACGACCGACTTAGGGTCGCGAAAGGAGGGCGGCATATTCAGGCGCAGGTTCAAGGTGTCTTCGGTCGGCAACGCCAATGCCGGAATGTACTGGAAATGCGCTGTGTGCAGCGAAGCCAGAATCCGCGCCGTGTCAACAATGGCGCCAATGTAGGGGCTGTAAGCACCGGCCCCTCCCAGTGTTGAATAGCTCAGCTGATTCATCAGGTCAGCGTTGTTCCCGCTGGTCAACTGCGACACCCGATTGGAGACGTTGGCGTCATCCAGAACCATGCCTTCTGTATGCTGCACCAGGCAAGGCGCCTGCTGGTCCGTGGGCTTATCAAAACATTGCTGATCCAGTTTGATGCCGAGAACCGATGCTGCTTTTTGCGCTCGATCTTTGAGCAGCTTGGGATCGGATTGGGAGGTGACCTTGACCTCCGCGAGATAACTATCAAGGCGCATTCGGTCCAGGCTGGCCGACTTCAGGTCCTGCGTGGCTCTGACAAACGTTCCGGGTCTGCCCTTCACGGCGTTCCGCAGCGTACTGAAGTCGCCCCCTGTCGCCGGTGCCAGAAACACGATGGCCTGCTGTGCTTCCTGTGGAACGGTAACGAATACCCCTTCCTCGCGAGCCTTCTTCGACCAGGCATCAACGCGTGTAAACCATTCTGGAGGAGGAGGATTTGTGGCGCCCCGTAAGAAAGAAACGATCAGCACGAAGTGCGTGGACTGACTCTCCGGAAAATCTGGATGTATCCAGAGACGATCACCGGGAAGCAGGTTGGGTACGTGGCCAACCGGCAGTGTTACCTCGCCGCGCGTTACCCGCACATCCACCTTGGGCCCAATCAGGTCGAACGCTGGAGCCACCTGGGTGTACGCCGGTACACCTATCAAGAACCAAAAAACGAAGAACAATAAAAGGGAACAATACTTCTTGAGCACGAGCTACGACTCGAATTCCGGCGTTCAATGCCATCTGAACGGCATAGGCACCGCAACTATGCAATCAGATCCAATTCGACGCCTTGACAGATGTCGTCATTATCGTACACAGTATACAATGCTAACCCAGAAGGGTTAAAAGAGGCTCACAAGTTATGCTGATGGCCGGATGCAGCTTCCGGAGCGACTCGTGGACCTGCGCTACGGAACGCCCCAAGCAAACGCTTTGCGTTCGTTGGGAACGGGCCAGCAAATGCACTCGCTAACGAGCTTTAAAAACCCTATGGAAAACGCCAACAAGTTTCGAAACAAAATTCGTAACGGCCAGTTCTGTCTCGGCCTCGGGGTTAGCTTCAACGACCCCGCCGTCACTGAGTCGCTGTGCACCACGGTGGACTTCGTATGGATCGACATGGAGCACAACGGAATGTCGCTGGAGACGGTCCAGGGACATATCATGGCCACAAAGGGAACTGATACAGCACCGCTAGTGCGCGTGCGCTGGAACGATCCGGTGCTAATCAAACCCGTTCTCGATATCGGTGCCGCTGGTGTTATTGTTCCCATGGTGCGCAACGCAGAAGAAGCACGAAATGCAGTCGCGGCCTGTCTCTACCCTCCAGACGGAATCCGCGGCTTCGGCCCAAAGCGTCCTTCTGATTACGGCCGCCACTTCGGTCCGGAATTCTGCAAGAAAGCCAACGAGTCGATCATTGTGATTGCGCAGATCGAGCATATCGATGCCGTCAATAGCATCGACGAGATCGCCGCAGTTCCTGGTTTAACGGGAATCGTATTTGGTCCGTACGATCTCTCCGGTTCTATGGGGCACATGGGGGAGCCAGGACATCCAGAAGTCGTCAAAGCCATGGAGGCTGTGGTCGCCAAGGTGCGGAAAACGAATTTGTTCATCGGAACGGGAGTCGCAAACGCGCGTCAGGCCAAGGAATGGCTCGATAAAGGAGTGAATTGGCTGCTCTTGGGCGTAGATTTCAGTCTTCTTGTGAAGGCCACCACCGATCTGGCCGAAGAAGTCCGAGCACTGCGCTCCAGTTAGTCCCGCAAATCTCAAGCAAAGAGGAATTAAAAGCAACTAGCTAAGCTAGGGCCTGTTCACCCTGATGAAATAAGCCAATGCAAAGCCGGAGCAGACAGTCATGATCGGCGACAGCCAGGTGGACGTAATGACCGCTCGAAATGCCGGTGCGTTGTCAATCGGTTGCACGTTTGACCTGTTCGTCCCGCCGGGGGCGCCCGCCGACAGGTCTTCGGACGATCGTTGGGGTAGACTCGCCCTCGGCCGTGTTCTTCAGTCGATGATGGAGACTCGCATGTTGCGCTTTTCTGCCTTGGCTGCTTTGCTTCTCTCCCCGTTGCCATTCTTGCCTGCTCCTCACAAGAGCCCAGACCGAAGCCCGCGCCTGTCGCCTCGGTTAAGGGAATTGTCGCCGACCCAACCGGCGCAATCGTACCCAACGCTCAAGTTTATCTCGTCGATGGCAACTTCGAGATGTCCGCGCCTCACGCCGGCAGCTTCACTCTGGTCATTTCAGAGCCAGGATTCTAAACCGTACACTTTCCCGTCACCGTGAAGCCAAACGAGGCTTCAGCTACCACTCCGGCCGCAATGTTATCCCCGCGCCGCTGCATATCACGCCCCCCATCGCGGCCGTCGCAACAAAACGTTCGCGTAAACGCTGATACCGATGAGGACCTGACGGCTCCTGAAGAAAATCACGACTCCTCGGTCATGACTGCGTCCGATTTGAAAACTCTGCCAATCTTCGACAACGACTATGTCACGGCGATGGGCGCGTTCCTCGACGACAGCGCGACCGCAACCGGCGGTTCAGGCTTGATGGTCGATGGCGTGGAGGCAAACCGCGCAACCGTCTCGGCCTCGGCCGTGCAGGAAGTGCGGATCAACTAGGATCCCTACTCGGCGCATACTCCTGGCGGGGTCGCGGACAGATGGAGATCATCACCAGGTCTTCCGCCGACCACTATCACGGCCAATTCGCGACTCAGCGATGAATGCGCAGAATGTGGTGGCGCCGTCGAAGCCCTTCGAACAGTGCTGCGTCTACGAGGGCCATCTCACCGGTCCCATCTTCTTCGCGAAAAAGAGCAGCTTTCTCGCCAGCTTCAACCGCGCCGAAGAAGAGCTCAACTCCGTTATCGATGCCAATGTCGTTCCGACTTCTGACAATCCCACCGGCCTCTTCCAGCCCAACGTGCCCGCGCCAACGCGAGTATCACGACACCGTGGCTCACTTCGACTCGACGCTTTCGTCGATTATGCTGAACCAGTTCTCCGTCGTGGGCGAGCAAGACTTCAACCGCCACACCAACGTCGCCTAAGCACCGCACGTGAGCGTCGTCGTCGATTTCTTCGGTGGATCGGCGCAGAGCGACTTTCTGAGCACCGAGTACAATTTCCGCATCAGCGATATGGTGACGTGGACGCGCGGCCGCCACACCATCACGGTCGGCGCCGACATTCCGCACATCAGCCGCCGCGCCTTCGACGACAACACCAACTCGCTCGGCTCGTACACCTTCGGGCCGACGCTTGATGCTAACGGCAACGTGTCCCAGTCTGCGCTTCAGAATTACGCCAGCAATCTGCCCTCCGCCTTCACACAGAACCCCGGCGACGTCCACTTGATCTACCACCAGCGGGAGATGGGCGCGTTCATCCAGAATCAGTGGAAGATAAATGACCGCTTCTCGATCACGCCCGGCATTCGTTACGACTGGCAGAATTTCCTCGCGACAAAGCGGCTGGAGTCCGCGCCGTGTGTCTGATTTGCCTACTTGCTCGACGAGGACTCGAAGATGGAAGTGCGGGCGGGGGGCGTTTATTACGATCGCTCCGGCTCAGGCCCGCTGCCCGACCTAGCGCGTTATGAAGATGCGCGGCGCCGCTCAGTGCTCATCTCGCTCGATCCGGCGACTGAGCCTTCAACCGGGTGCGTGCCTGTCAGCGATTGCGCAGCCGTAACAGATGAGCCGGCGAATCTGGCGCAACTCGCGCCGAACGTGGCAATTCCTTACCAGCTGCAGTACGACCTCTCGATCGAGCGCCAGATCGGCGAGAAGGCGACCGCAGTCGTGAGTGGCTATTCGACTCGCGGCATCGACGAGTTTCGCTCCGTTGACATCAATGCGCCGACGCCGGAGTCCGACTACACCGAATGACCCGATCCGGACTTCGGCATGATTCGCCAGATGCAGCCGGACGCCTTCTTCGAGGGCAGCGGGCTCGATGTCTCCTTCCGGGGCGCGTGAACAAGTACTTCACTGGATTCGGCCGGTACACGTGGTCGCATTACGAGTCCAACACCAACGGCATCTGCTGGTATCCCCAACCAGTACGCGCCGAACAACGAGTTGTCGAACGCCAGCTTCAATCGGCGCCACCGCGTCGGCATGTATGCCATGTTCAATCCGAAAAGCGTATACAACCTCGCCGCCGGCGTCTTCGCCAATACCGGCCGGCCCTGGACTATCACCACCGGCACGGACGACTATGGCGACGGGCTCTTCAATATGCGCCCCGATGGCCTCGCTCCCAACACCGAGACCATGACCCCGTATGTCGATGTGGACCTGCGCTGGGGCCATGACTTCGCCCTCACATCGGACAAGGATGAGGATGCTCCGCGACTCGGCTTCTCGGGCGGTGGCTTCAACCTGCTGAACCATCCCAATCCGTATACCGTCGATACAGTGCAGACATCGCCCACCTTCGGCGAAGTCACCGCCGACGGCCCGCCCCGCCGCATCCAGCTAGGCATGCGCGTCGAGTTCTAGAGCATTTTAGGTGTAGGGCATATCCGCAGTGGCGGAACCAGGTTGGGTGTTGGCTTCGGAGATGATGTTAAGGGCTCCGGTGACGGACTTGTCTAGAGCTTCATCTGTTTTGGCTTGGCCGACCGCCGGTGCTGTTTGAACTTCAACCAGGCTTTCTCGATGGGAGGTCGGGCGAGTATGGGGCGATAGATCAGATCGAACCTTATGCGGCCAGTTTCTTTGCTCAATTTTTCCTCTAGCTTCTCTTGCCGACAGCAAAGATCAAGTTGCGGGCGTCAGCCACCTTCGTGGATTGTCTGTCAGGATCTTATTGATTTCTTCCAAACCTAATCCGTAATCCTGCAGGTTGGATTGGAATGTGCGCAATATGTGTCCATAACCGAAGCCGCCGTACCGAATGAGTTCAATCTTGAAGCAGACATCATGAGATAGTAGCAACTGACTGCTATATCCGCCTTCGTAAAGGATGGATGCAGCTTTTGCCCTCTCTCGGTCGTGCGGGCACCAGAAAGACGGAAACGCGGCACGCGACCCGCTGGGAAAGTAATGCTCTTTGCCGCAGCCGTCGTATCCAATGAAACATGCGCGTTTGGCGAGATCACAATGAAGCTTGACGGCAGGAACGAAATCGTCTCCCGGCGCGAGCATGTTATCCAAGTGACACAACAGAACGCGCGCAGGATTCACACCTTCGGATTCCAGGATATCAAGGGCTCGTGGGCCCATCCATTCATTCAGATGCGGTGCCGGCGACAGGTGAACCGCAATCGCGACGCCGGTTTTCCTATGCACGCGTGCTGCGGCGCGCAGCACTTTTTCTTCGTCTTTATGAATTGGCGCGGATGTCCCGATTTCTCCGAGAACGCCGGCGCGAATATCGGTGTCGCCGATACCCTTTTGCACTTCGGACAACAATCTTTCTGCAATCGAATCGATAGATTCGTTCGCCAGTTCCTGAGGGTGAGAGATTTGAATGTAGTGTCCGCATCCCGCGATGATATTGAGTCCGGTCGCTTTGGCGAGCGAACGAAGTGCTTTCACATCGCGCCCAATATCAGGTAACGTCAGATCGACCACAGTTGTTCCACCGAGCGCACGAAATTCGCGTAATTCTCTGGTCGCAAGCTCGGCATCCGACAAGACGAGATTGTCGAGGTTCCCCAGCGGATTCCGTCGGCTTTGGCCGATGGTCCTAATACGGACGGGGGCTTTCGCCGATTTGTGCCGGCCGGTATCGTCGGGAACGCGCCAGTAGGGACGCAAGTCGATGAGACAATGTTCGTGGGTCAACGTAAGCCCGAGTTTGTCGGGTGGAATTGGACCCGTGACCGTGTTTATTGAGCTTCCGAGAGAAGCCAAACAGCCTCCTGCTTACAAGCTGCGATTATCATCAAATAGAGCCCCTACGATGCAGGGTCGACGCGTTTCTCCCAGCAACGCAGGAACGAATCCCGACCCTTCCGAACAAGTTCAGCCGGCGGGAGATTCCACAGCGAATCGGGAAAAGCATTTCCATAGATGCCGTTGTCGGAGAGAACTTCAAACTCATACCACCCGTTGTATCCCGCGTCTTCGAGTGCGCGGAATTGCGCCGGAAGATTGGCAATACCGTCGCCTGGAAGAACCCGGTCACACCAACTGCGGGTGGGCTGGCGGTAGTCGCCAATATGAACAATCAGAAAACGATCGGCGTATTGTCGGATTTCTTCCAGAAGGTTTGGTTGATCCCAGGAATGCCAGGTATCGAAACTGATTCCAATGTTCGCCGCACCGACTTCCTCGATGAGATCAACGGTCTGCTGCAAGGTTGTGATGGTCGTGAACCATTGCGCGATGGAAGGATGAATCGGTTCGAGGGCAAGCTTCAGATCTATACTTGCAGCCACTCGTGCTGCCTCGCGCAATCCTTCGACAATGATCTTGCGCGCTTCCGTGTCACTGTATTTACCCTTCGCGCCAGTTACGCAACCGCATGCTATCGGCTTAAAAGGATGGAGGTTCCGGATTCCATCGCAAAGTGCTTCGATGCGCTTTGCAGGATCCTGCGGACCGCCAAAAAGGGTGAGTGGAAGAACAGAGGGAACCGCGGGCCAGCAGACGGTAGGTGAAAGGCCGCTGTCGTGCAGCGTTTGCACCATGGTTTCGCGCTCGCGAGCTTTCGGGCCGGTGAATTCGGTAATGCCAACGCCTTGCGCGCCGCCGGCGCGAAGCGCAGCGAGCTCGTCGGCAAAGCTCAGGTTGAGCGCCGCGTATTCAAGAAACGAATATTTCGGTTCGTTCGCCATGAAAGTACCTTGAGAGAGTGCGTTGACTATTTGGGTTGCGTCAGCGAATAGGTATCGAAGCTCACGTTGAATCCCTTCCCAACCGGGGAAGTCGCGTAGCGTCCCACTAGGACCTTGGTTGCGTTCGGGAAGGCGAAGAGCTTAATGACGTCGTATTTTTTGCCGTCGAGCGAGAACGAGACGAAGAACGTCTTGCCTTCGCGCACTACCTGCATCCAGACGAAATCGGGATTCTTGGGAAGCTGCGGAAGCGGTGACCACTCCGACCATCCGTTTGCGGTAAGTCCTGAGCAGACAACGAGAGCGCTGCCGTCATATTTGTAGCGCTCGGCCCAGTTGCCCATGATGTACTCGACGCCGCACTTCAGCCAGTTGTTCTCGTCCTGACGAACGAATAGGCCAGCCTGATCGTATTGATCACGATATTCGCCCGAGACTCGCACTGTGGCGGTGAAATCTCCGTCGGTCTCGTTGTAGTACAGATGGCCATCGTCGGCGATGGTATTGACCAGTGTATTGCGCCAGAAATCCACTCCCCCTGTGGTGCGGAAGGTCAGTTTTGATCCATCCTCGCTCCATTCCGATGGTTCGTGAAGCCAGATACCCGTTTTTCCCTTAACACTCATCCGTGATTTTCCTCAGGAATTATCCGCCCACAATTAGGTTGACCTTTTTCAATTACATACAGTATACAGGATCGTAGTTGCCCTGTACGCGATTGTCAATGTTGGCCTGAAAATAATTTCAAACTGGAGCGGTATAGCATGCAAACGCTGAGGCGACTTGTTCGCTTGGTTTTCATTGTGCTCGTCGTCTACGCGTCGTCCGAAATCGGCTACCGCCTCTATCGATATCACAAACTCCTATCGGCGAAGACCCCCCAACTCACGCACGCATCTTCTTCTTTCGAAAGTCCTCTCGATATTTTCGACTCGGAGACGGGTTTTGCCTACAAACCAAACACGCATGTCCACCAGCGCCTATACGGACCCGATGGAACCCCCACGCCACACGTTAGTTCCATTGTTACCAACAACTTCGGTCTGATTTCTGCGGAAAGCAGCGGGGTTCCCAAATCGAGAACGGAATTTCGAATCGCAGTCATTGGCGATTCATTTTCAGCGACCACAACTTCGAGCCTGACCTGGCCGACGGCGCTCGAACGATCCCTCAATCTGGATCCTGCTCTGCCCAGTCTCGTCGGTAAGAAAACCTTCAAAGTTCTCAACTTTGGCCTGGACGGCACAGGATTTGTACAGTGGCCTGACGTGTATCGGCATAAGGCCGAACAATTCCATCCGGACATGGTCATCGTGAATTTTATGTGGAGCGATCCTATTCGGCGCTACATTTATCGCGACACCATCAAGGTTGGGGACGATGATTACGCGATGGTCGTCTGCACATCACTGCCGACGTCGCTTGCCAATCCTGCATGCCAGAGCGCGAGGTGCTTCATCCTTGATCCGGGTAAGGCGGATTTTCAAACCAAAGCATTGCGCATCAGCCAGGAAATTTACGAGCAGGAGGTACGTCGCTTGCCGTGGTTCTCGCCTCATCCCGAGTTGCTAGCCACTCTCTTGAATGGTCGTTTTGGGATGAAGAGGAGGCTTGTGGTGCAGAGCGACACAGCCGTTCTTTATGACACCCAGGAAGAAGCTTTTCGGGTCAGCCTGGAAGCTTTGCGCCAATTGGCTGCGATGAACTCGAAGATGATCGTGCTTTTCCATCCGACTGTCGAGCAATGCTTGAGCAAAAAAGTCCCCGAGCCGGTTGCTGAATTCATGCGGCAAGCAAGAGACTTCAAGGTCGTGAATATGCTGGACGTACTGCCCTTGAACAATGACCAGGCCGAAATCCGCCGGTGGTACAACGTGCCCTATGACGGCCATCCCAGCGATTATGGTGCGGAAGTGTATGCCCGCGCAGTGCGCGAGCAGCTGCACGCATATTGGAAGAATTCACCGGCATTCACAAATCGAAGTGGGAACCCGGCTCTTACCTCAGAGAACAGAGAACATTGATGAAAGCTTCCCGCCGCGATTTCCTTCAGCGCATAGCAAAGATGGGCGAGGCGGCCCTAGCCGCACCACTCTTGCAGCGAGTTGCAGTGAAATTTGCGCCGGCAGCGGAGAGCGCCCAAGAATCGCAACCGAACAGAAGCCCCACAATGATCGTTCGCCCAAAGGGCATAGATGCGAGAGCCTATCTCAAGAGCGTTCTCTATACGCGCGAGGAAGTCGAACAGTGGATCATTGGCCGAACGTCGGTGCTCGAAAAGTATGACGGCGAAATCGGCTGGATCCCTCATGCAGGTTTTGCCAGGAACGGCATTGACGGATGCACGTGCGAGTACAGTTATGATCCCTCAGGCGCGCGCCGGATGACAGGCTTCGCCGATCGCGAATGCCGCATTAATACCTATGGCGATAGCTTTACCCACTGTGATCAAGTCAGCAATTTCGAGAGCTGGCAGGAAAGACTGGCGAGCCACTTGTGCGAACCGGTGCGGAATTTTGGCGTAAGCGGAAATACGCTCTATCAAGCTTATACTCGCATGAAGCGCGAAGAGATGCGAACGCCGGCTAAATATCTGCTCTTCAATCTGCACGGAGGGGGATTATGGGGCAGCGAGAGCCCCTGGGCGTCATTGGGACTGCCGCGCAGCGAAGTAATGAACGCGGACTGGCGCGAGCCCAGTTCGCGTACGCTGCGCTCTTTCGGCGGCAGGCGGCCGACGGTTCCGTATGTGACGGTTAATCCTGCGACTGGGGACTTTGTGGAGCATCCGAATATCTGTCCCACCGCAGACTCGCTCTATAATCTGTGCGATTTTGATTGGGTGTACGAACACTTCAAAAACGAGGATCAACTCAAAGTGATTCTTGCGCGCGAGAACATAAAGAGGCGGACGCCCGAGGCCAGTTATGACGAAATCACGGCATTGGCACAGTCGCGCGGAATTCATGTACGAATTGCGAGTCCCGAGGATCTCTCCGATGCGCTCTCGGAGATTTCGAAGCAGGCCGCAATTTTCATGAATCAGCGCACTATCGAAAAGATAGAGGAGTATGCGGCTGTGCACGGGAAGAGGGTATTTTACTTGATCTCGCATTCGGTTGAAGATTTGACGGCCGCGCTGCGGACGGAGGCGCCCTTTGACCAGAGGCTTGTGGATTTTCTCGCCGCGCGCAAGCTGACTTATGTGGACGATCTCGATCTGCACCGGGCGGATTTCGCCAGATCGAGGCTCAGCCCGCAGGACTATCTTAGGCCACTCTACATTGGTCACTACACCCCGTTCGGAAATTTCTTTCAGGCGTTCGCAATCAAAGATAATCTCATACAATTTCTCGACCCAAGGCCGATCGCATATTCGGAATAGTTGCAGGCCGAGCGTTGCGAGATCACGCATTTATACAAGCAGATACTCGAGAAATGCTTTAAGATCGGCGGCTGTCTTCCAGGGATCGAGTTCCCAGTATTTTGGACTCAGCAGCTCACAGGACCACGATCCGTTGAAACCGGTAGCACACACCGCATCAACCCACTCTTTGAGAGGAATGCGGCCGGCGCCAGTCCAGACATCGCGTCCCCTCTGTTCGAAAGTTCCCCGTTCTCCCCAGTGGTCAAGCGAATCGCAAAAGTGAACGCAGTAAATCAGCTCTTTATTGAGTTTGGCGATTTCTTCTACTTTGGTGCCGCTGCCCCAGAGGTGCCAAAAATCGATCACAAGGCCAACGTTATCCTGCTCGGCGCCCTCAATGACTTCAAGGGCCTGTTGCAGCGTGTTCAGTGGAGCCCAGGCCAGCGGTTCCAGGAAGAATTTCACGTTATGTGCTTTACCAATCTCGCCCAATTGCCTGAGATTCTGAGAGGTCAGCTTGCGCATCTCCGGCCAGGTCATTCCTCTGAGCCCTTGATACAGCCCGGCCGGATCAAGCGGTCCGGTCAACAACTGAATCATGGGGCAGCCGATCCTCTCCGCGAGGGTGCACAACTGTTCGCATTCGCCGGCGAGGTCGTCGTAATCGCGGCCTTGGCGCTCAATATCTTTTAGATAAGTCAACCCCACGGGCTGCAGATTCGCAAAGTGCGACACCAAGGTTTCCATCCTGTACCCCTGCGCTAGATAGCGCGTGAGTTTCTCGCCATTGATCTCGATACCGGAATGGCCGGTTTCTTTTGCAATCCGGATATCAGTGAGCAGATTGCAATGCTTTGTGACCTGGCTTTGGAGGGCGATAAGAGGCCGTCGCGAAGTTGGGAAGCTAAGGTCTTGACTCATGCTCGACAAGTGTATACGGTATGTAAGATCAGGCGCCAGCCTGTTTCTCAGCCTCTCTAGTTGGAGGACCAATGGATCGCCGCGAACTCCTGAAAAGCACAATCGTCTCAGGTCTCGGATATTTAGCGACCAGTGCCGCTGCCACTGCCAAACCGAGAAATCTGACCCATCATGCCGAGTACGTTCGGAAAGATGCTGGGGTCTTCAAAATTCCGCCATACACAGGGGAATCGTATGAGGACCTCGTTCCCGACACGATCGACTTACAGGAAAGGGCGAAGCTGGCGATTCATGGAATTACATCGATCACGGATCCCGATTGGGACTACGAAATCTATTGGCTCGCGGACTTTTTTCGCAATCCGCCCATAATGCTGCACGATTTCAGCGACTGGTGCCAGAACGTGGAGGGCATTATGGAAGTACTCCCTCTCTTGCGTACGGCGACAGGCAGCGACTTGAACTCAGCTGTCGATGCAGCATGGATGCGGACCTTGTTGCAAAGCATCGGGCCGGACGGGCTTTGCTATGTACCGATGAATGGGCGTCCCTGGGGGAGAATTAACTCCTCAGGGGTCGACCCGGTCTGGAGGGACGACGGGTCAGGTACGTGGAGTGGCGATGCGCACGTGTCACAGGTTGCGAATGCATGCACCTCACAGCGCGCGATTAGTACGATGACCACCTATTATCTTCGCGACGGCAACGAGATGTGGAAAGAGACAATTCAGAAGATGATTGATCGCCTGGCCGTTCTGGCGATTCAGCGCGATGATTTTAGTTTTTATCCAGCCGGGTCATTCGAAGTGAATGCCAAAATCGACGTGCGCGCCGACATGCCGACAGGAAGCGAATGGGGATGTACGTGGAATACACGATTGATCCAGGGATTGGCGCAGTTTTACAAGGTTACGAAATATCAGCCGGCTTTGGAACTGGCCGCCCGGCTGACGAAATACACGCGCTATCACAGCCAGATTTTCGATGAAGAAGGTCGCTGGCTGCTTGAACCTGGCGTCGCTGGACACAAGCTCTTCGCGAGCCTCGGCATTTACGACGTGGATGGCCTGAAATATGGCGGCCATGGCCACGGACACGGCATCGCAATGCTGAGTCTACTCGAGTATGCAATCGCCGCCAAGGACGAGGATACGTTGCAGTATTGCAAATCGATCTTCGAGTGGACCGCAGACCCCGGGCCTATCTACGGAGTCTCACGACTGGTCGGCTGGTTCCCAGAGCGCTATCTTCCAAATTATCCGGCGAGCGAGAGCTGCACCGCAGGCGACATGCTGGGCGCCGCTGTTAAGCTGACGCAAGCTGGCGCCGGCGATTACTGGGACGACATTGATCGCTGGGTACGCAACCACTTTGCCGAAGCGCAGCTTACACATCCTGAGCAGGTTTATCGTTTTTCGCAGACTCAGCCAAGGCAGATGGTAAAAGAGAACGAAACCGCCGATCATGTGCCGGAGCGTAGCGTCGGTGTTTGGGCGGGGTGGGCTGCCGGAAACGAGTGGGCGACTTGGATCGGCATTCAGCACTGCTGTACTGGAAATGCTCCGCGAGGTCTATATTATGTCTGGAACGCGATGATCGAGCACAGCGATGATCAGTTGCGCGTGAATCTGCTCATGAATCGTGCATCGCGCTGGGCCGATATCTACAGTCGCATTCCTTACGAAGGACGCGTTGACCTCAAAATGAAAAAGCCTTGCCGTAGCGTTCTTCTGCGTGCGCCCGAATGGCAGCCGGCGGGCAACGAAAGCACGGCAGTCGAGGTCGGCGGCATGGCCCGGCAGTTCACGTGGAAGGGCCGTTACATGGACATTGGAGCGGTGAATTCAGGGGATAAGGTCACCCTGAGGTTTCCAATTTCGGTGAGGACGGTCAAGGAAAAAATCGGAGCACAGACTTACACGCTGAAGGTCAAAGGCAACACTGTCATTTCGATCGATCCGCCAGGAAAGAATATTCCTCTCTATTCCGACCGGGCAAACCTGGAGTTCGGAGAGCTTCCGTGGAAGAAGGTGACCCGCTTCGTCGCCTCGACTGACCTGAATTGGTAGCCGTCTCGCCTTCGTTGACCGTTGTAACTGCGAAGTTGCCGTTCCAGCCTATACACAACAGGAACCAAGACTGCGGAGCCAGGAGAGAGGATCTTGATTGAGAGGGGCATGTCCCGTCGAAGGCTTGTGAAATCGGCGCTTGGAGCCATTGCACTTGGGGCCGTTCGGCCGCTAAACGGTCTGTTTTCTAGGCCGCATGAACCTTCACCCCGTGTAACGTTTACTAACGTTCGGGAGGCGTCTCGGATCACGTTTATGCAAGATGCAACTGCGAGCAATGAAAAATACTATTTAGAGACCATGGGCACCGGCGTCGCCTGGATTGACTACGATCAAAACGGACTCATGGATCTATATTTTGTTCAATCTGCCGCTACTTCGGCTTATAGACCGGCGCGTCCGCTACGTTCAGCGCTTTACCGAAATAACGGCGACGGGACTTTTACTGATGTGACGGAAAGAGCTGGCGTGGGAGGCGAAGGCCACTATGGGCAAGGAGTGGCCGTTGGGGACTTCGATAACGACGGCTATCCGGATATGTACGTGACGGGCTTCGGTCGCGGCATCCTCTATCACAACAATGGTGATGGGACGTTTACTGACGTAACGACTAAGGCAGGTGTGGCGGATGAAGGCGGCTGGTCCACGAGCGCCGGTTGGTTCGACTATGACAAGGACGGCTGGCTGGATCTGTTGGTTTGCAACTATCTTGACTGGACCCCAAAGACCAACATTTGGTGTGGTCAACATCGCGCCGGCTTCCGAGCCTATTGTCACCCCGACAATTATCAGGGCCAACGGACCAAGTTGTATCACAACAATCATGACGGCACGTTCACTGACGTGAGCATGCAGTCAGGAGTTGGCAAACCTCTGTCCAAGGGAATGGGAGTAGTCTTGGCGGACTTCGATAATGACGGCTGGCCAGATATCGCGATTGCGAATGACACCTGGCCGAACTTTTTGTTTCTCAATAACCACGATGGGACGTTTCGGGACGCTTCGTTTGATTCGGGAATTGCGGCCAGTGAAGACGGGCGCTACGAGGCCGGTATGGGCATTGATGCTGCCGACGTCGATGGAGACGGCCTGCTAGAGATATACGTGACTCATTTAGCCCTGGAATCGAATCGCCTCTACAAAAACAACCGCAACGGATCGTTTGACGATATATCTTTTGCGGCTGGAATTGGAGGACAGGCCAGATTCCTGAGCGGCGTCGCAGCGCAATTCTTGGATTACGACAACGACGGTTGGGAAGATATTCTGCAGCTGAACGGGGCAATGGAGGATAACATTCAACTCTACCAGCCAGGGATATCATACCCAGAGCCGAAGCTAATGTTCCGTAATCTTGGGCACGGACGGTTTGAGGTTGTGTCGGCTAAGCTAGGCCCCGACTTCTTGCGCCCAGTAGTGGGCCGGGGACTCGCGGTGGGCGATTTCGACAACGACGGCAATCTCGATTTTGTCACGAACAATAGAGGAGACTATCCGGAACTGCTTCGCAATGATGGCGGGAGTGGCAACAACTGGCTGACAGTTCGGTTGATCGGAAGCAAGTCAAATCGGGACGGGATCGGATCTTCAATAAGGCTCGTCGCTGAAGGGTTCGCACAGGTCAAACAATCAAAGGGCGGCATGAGCTATATGTCCGCAAGTGATCCGCGAATTCATTTTGGGCTGGGAAAACGGGTCAAGATTGAATCACTAGAAGTCACCTGGCCGAGTGGGATAGTCGATAAGATCAACGGCATAGCTGCAAACCAGTTCGTGACGGTGAAGGAAGGCATGGGCATTGTGCCTGGCAATTTTCAGCGCGTGCGCTGGAAGAGCTGAGTCGAAGCGGTAATGGGCAACTAGCATGACGAAGATTCCACGGCGGAGCGTGTTGGGTGCTGGCTCGGTTCTCTTCAGTGAGAAACTGCTTGATGCAATATTGACTCCACTTTGGCAGTGGCGGACAAGGCCATTGCTCACTGCCACCACAAGTCCACAATCCAACAGTAAAATTTCTGTAACGTTCGTGGATATTGCCAAAGAGGCCGGCTTGAATGTTCCGAACGTATGGGGTGGGGTCACACACAAGGAATATATTGTTGAGGCCAAGGGGAGCGGGGTCGCATTTTTTGATTACGACCAGGATGGTTGGCTGGACATCTACCTGACCAACGGCAATCGCCTCGACACGTCCTGGCCTACTGGCGGTGCTCCGTCCTCGCATCTATATAAGAACAACCGTGACGGAACATTTACCGATGTCACGGAGAGATCTGGATTGGCACGCACCGGTTGGCAGACCGGAGTCTGCGTCGGGGATTACGACAACGACGGATGGGACGACCTTTTCTGCAGTTTCTGGGGTCACAACATTCTTTTTCACAATAACGGCGACGGGACTTTTTCAGATGTGACAAGGAAAGTCGGTCTCTACCAAGAGGAAGTACGCTGGGGCGCGGGTTGCACATTCCTGGACTATGATCGAGACGGGTTCCTGGACCTTTTCGTTTGCAACTACATTCGATTCGATATTGCAGCCGTGCCGGCCCGAAGCGCGGATAATTCATGCCAATGGAAAGGCATGCACACCATGTGCGGGCCTCGCGGTCTTCCGGCTGATACGAGTCTCCTCTATCACAATAATGGTGACGGGACATTCACTGATGTCTCCGAAAAGGCGGGTATTCTAAAGCCCGGTCCCCGATATTCGATCACGCCGGTCTCTTATGATTTCGACAATGACGGTTGGCCCGATATTTATGTCGCAGTCGATTCTGAGCCGAGCATCTTGTTTCACAACAACCGTGATGGAACATTTACGGATATCGCTGTAGACGCAGGATGCGCGTACAACGACAGCGGCCAGGAGCAGGCCGGCATGGGCGTCTGTGTGGCGGACTACAACTGCGACGGCTGGTTAGACATTTTCAAAACGAACTTCGCTGACGATGTGTGCAACCTCTTTCGCAATAATCGGGACCGCACCTTCACTGATGTGGCATTTCCATCCGGTCTAGGAGCCAACACTAACTATGTCGCTTGGGGCTGCGGTTTCATCGATTACAACAATGACGGCTGGCCGGATATCCTGCAGGTCAACGGGCACGTATATCCAGAAGTGGATGACGCCAAGGTTGGCGAGAACTACAAGAATCCAAGAATCGTTTACCAGAATCTAGGAAACGGGACATTCAAGGATGTCTCAGCTCAGATGGGTCCCGGAATAGGTGAGAGATTTTCCAGCCGCGGAGCTGCATTCGGCGACTTCGATAACGACGGAGACGTGGATGCGCTGGTACTGAACATGAACGATTTGCCTTCCTTGCTCCGCAATGACGGGGGCAATCAGAATCATTGGATCAATATCAAGCTGCTCGGAACCAAGTGCAATCGAAGCGGAATTGGAGCTCGCGTCCGCGTGACCACTGGCAGCCACGTTCAAACCAGCGAAGTATCGAGCGGGGGCAGTGTGATGTCTCAGAGTGATCTGCGCCTGCATTTCGGTTTGGCGAAAGCAAAGCTGGTAGATTCGATCGAAGTCAAATGGCCGACCACGCAGAGGGTCGAACGATTCACAAATATCGAGGCCGATCAATTTCTCACGATCCGCGAAGGCTCAGGCATCATCAAAGCGACTCGATGCAATCGCTGACCGGGCTCACAAGGTAACGCCCGCCGGAGCAGCCGCAGGTGCGCGGACATCACTTCCGCCAAGCGCTCCGACTGTCAAACTGTTGCCGGTCCTGAACTTCTGAACTTTGCCAATCTGCGAACAAAAGAGTAACGAGTTCTGCCGTGCTGATTGTGTCTCTCTTCTGATCAACTAGGTCGAGTCCCACAGCGGAGATTTTGTCGGCAAACAAGATTAACTAGTCGATCCTGAAATACCAACAAAGTGCGTATAAAACCTGATGAAACACGGCATTTGTTGCTCTAAAGTTCCCTTGAAGGCATGGGAAATGCCTTGGAAGCTGGGGAAAAACGATGCAGCCCAAGCGCGACCCGGAACAGCCACAGCGGGAATTGTTTCAGGTAGATCTGGAGCAGTTGATTGAAATGAGCCATGCCCAGGTTCGTCTCGGTGATGTCATCGACTGGCAGTCGTTCGAACAAACTCTGGGCAATACCTACCTATCATCCCAGTCACGGTGTGCCTGGCATCTCGACGCGTCTGATGGTTGCTCTTCACTATCTGAAGTATCAGCATGACCTGAGTGATGAAGACGTTGTTGCCTTATGGGTTGAAAATCCTTACTGGCAACACTTCAGCGGCACGAGGCATTTTCAGCACCGGATGCCGATCGATCCTTCGAGCATGACGCGCTGGCGCAAACGTCTGGGCGATGCCGGGGCCGAGCAGATGTTGCGCGCCACGATTGAAGCGGGCATGAAGATGCGCGTGATTCGTCCTGCTGAGTTAAAGCGCGTCAACGTGGACACGACGGTCGAGACCAAGGCTATTTGTTTTCCCACCGATGCGAGACTCTGGTAAAGGCAGCACGTGCTGAAGGGCTGACGATCAAGCAGAGTTACCGGCATGTGGGCCGCCGTCTGCTGATGCAGTCCACCGTTATGCCCATGCCCGCCAAATGAAACGCGCTCGTGCCTGCACGCGCAAACTGAAAACACAGTTGGGGCGCGTTATTTGGGAAGTCGAGCGCCAGACAGAAGAACCATCCGTGAAACCCGACAAGTTACTTCAGACAGCGCATCGAATCTACGAACAACAGCGGCAAGACAAGGACAAGATCTACTCGGTGCATGAACCTTGAAGTCGAGTGCATCGCTAAGGGCAAGGCGGGCAAGCAGTATGAGTTTGGCAACAAGGTGAGCGTCGCGGTAAGCAGTCGTCGTGGATGGTTCGTGGGCGTGAAAAGCTTCACTGGAAATTCCTATGACGGCCACACGCTGGCTGTACAGATGAAGCAAGTCGAAAGCTTAATCGCTTACCGGGTGAGCGAAGCGTACGTCGATATGGGCTATCGAGGCCACGACTATGACGGCGTGGTCACCGTGCATGTCGACAAGAGACAAAGAGGGCGCACATCGCAGGCGCGATGTGCGATGGATGAAACGCCGCGCCGCGGTCGAATCAAGCATCGGACATCTGAAGAACGCACACAGGTTGGAACGCAATCGGCTGAAGGGCACCGCCGGAAATGAGATCAACGCAGTCCTGGCAGCCGCCGCGATGAACTTCCAGAAGCTCCTCAGAGCTTTTTGGCGCGCTTTCTGTACTGCCTGATGCAGATATGGAACGGCTTGATCGATCTGAAAGAACCGAAAGGCCGAGATACTCAACTTCAATATATCTGAAAATCACTTTTTCAGGATCGACTAACTAGAGGTGTATCATACTTGAAAAACATCCAATTGACCCTCGAAGTTCTTGATTGGGATAGTTGCTGTCGCAACAATTTAGTTGCAAGGAAAGTTTTCGTGACAGCAGCGATCCTCTGCAAGAAGAATGGTTCATCCTTCACCCCCGTCCTGTTTCTTTTGCCTCGGGAGAACGCTCTGCCCAAAACCGCTTCAGGGGTGGCGCCTGTGCAAATCCCGAAAAAGGTTCCGCACAGACGCCCTGACAAATTCCCTTACCCACCCGTTCGCAATCACTCAGAACTCGACCCTTGCATTGAACTGAATGTTCCTAGGCGGATAGGATGTGCTGGTGATGGACCCAAACGCCGGGCTATCGATATCAGTATTAGGCGTGGCCCATAGATGGCGATTGAAGGCGTTGAAGAAATCCACACCGAACTTGAGTTTAACTCCCTCGGTGACCCGTGTATCTTTTAGCACCGTGATGTTTTCCATCCGGACTCCGCAGTCGCGAACGTCGGGAAGAGTATGAGCATCGCCGAGCGTGTAAGGTGCGGGATCCGAAAACGCCGCCGCGTTCAGATACAAATGAGCGTTTGGATTCGTTGGGTCGTAGTGCTCAAGCGCGCCTGAGTGGCAGGAATTGGAAACCACCGGAACGCCTGGATTTCTCACGACCCACTGACTTCCGAAGATAGGGCTGGCCGCGTTCCCAGTAATGACCAGAGGCATTCCGCTAAAGTAGTTTTGCATCGCGGCAACCGACCAGCCGCCAATAACTCGCCCAAGGACTGGATTGCTCGTGTTAGCAAACCGCTTCCCGGGACCGACTGGCAATTCATACATGTAACTGATGTTGATCGTCTGCGGCCGGTCTGCGAGGCCGCTAGTACTGGAGGGCAATGCTTTTCCTTCCTGCTGACGCAGTTCGGGGTCCTGGTAGGCTTCGAGGTCGAGATATTTGGAAACGGTGTAAGCAGCGAGGATACTTAGTCCATGCCCGTAGTGCTTCTGCGCGGTTAACTCAATAGCATTGTAGTCTGAGAATCCGGCCGTCGAGCTCTCCGTCACGGAAGTATACTGCGGATAGGGCCGTAGCGCTTGGGCGACACTTCCTGTGAACCCCGGATATGGCAACGAAATGCCCGCCTGGGCTATCGCCTGCTGGATGCTAGGGTCAGTGGAATTCATGTCTTGCAGCAGAAGACTGCCCAGAGAGAGGTACTTCAGGGGAGTCGCATCGAACTCCAAAGTTGCCGGCAGGTTACGGATGAACTTTCCGATGTAGTCCGCTTTAACAATGATGCCACCTGGGAACTGGCGCTCGACTCCAACTCCGATATTTTGGCCCCCCGCTGCAGCGTTGTCCCCGAATTTAGACCAACCTACAGCGCCTCCATTCGATTGAGACGGATCGGTGCTCTGCGCAGCGGACGGCGGAATAATGGACGGGTCGAAAGGCTGCCCCCAGTTTGCTGCTGCTGTCACACCATTATCCTGAGTTGTTCGCGAGCCGCCCCGGGTCTGGGTTTGCTGGTACGTAAGGCCCCCTCCGCTATTGTTCATATACGAAATGCCGTAGTATGCACGCAGCACGGTCTTCGAATTCAGTTGGTACGCGAAGCCCAGGCGAGGTCCAATATCCGCCAGGTCAATGTTCCGGGTTGTACAACGGTGACCCAAGTTTGGTCCATAGAAGGCTAACGCTCCGAGGCGTCCACCAGCTGCAGGATTAGGAACGGTTGGGTCGAAGGTGCTAAAGGGAACCCTACAATCTCCTCCAGGCACACCTAGGTCCCAGCGGAGGCCATAGTTAACGGTTAGTCTCGGGGTGACTCGCCAGCTATCCTGAGCATATATGCCCCACTCCACAGCGTGGTTGGTAGACACCGAACCCGGGATCGCCGCTTGCACGGTGTCCGACAATCCTAACATCAAACTAGCAAAGTCCCATCCTGTCCCCGAAAAACCCGGCAACGTGGTTTCGCGTCCGCTGAACTGGTACCAACCGCCCGCGAAGGTATCATCCTTTTCTGTTCCCCACGCGTGCTCATATTGGTAGCCAAACTTGTAACTATGCTTTCCCTTGAGCCAGGAAAGACTCGACGCTAGATTCCATGTGCCCGTGAGAGAATTCTGGTGTCCGATGTGATATCCCATGATCCCATAATTCTGAGTGAAGATGAAGGGAACATTCTCGCTGGCCAACCCCTGCAAACCCATGGTCTTGCCGAAAGTCGAACCCGCGCAGCAGGTTGAAACAACATATGTCCAGAAGTTGCGGGAAAAGCTGCCTTCAAAAACCAGACTCGGCGACAGGGCCACGACATCGGACACGTCGAAGCGCTTGTTGGTTGGATTCGACAAGATGCAACTTATCACTGGAAGCCCCGGCGCCGCAGCCCAGGCATTAACGCACGCATTCACCTGGTTAAAACCAGTGACTAGCTCCAAGGCACCTGTAAGCTTGTTCTTGCCTTTATCGAAGTCAACCTTCAGTGTTTCCCGGTTGCTATCAGTTCCAGAAGCCGGTGATGGGCCGGTCCAGTCATTCGTTAAGCCCTGAGAGGTTGGTTTTGGGATGGCCGTCAAGAGTACCACGGATGGGGCACTAAGCAGTGAAGGATCGATCACGTTCAGCTGCCCGTTGTAGCTAAAAGGATCGCGAATCGTTCCCCCTTGGCCATCCGACCGATTAGTTGCGGGGTTGTATATTTCGCCTTGGTAAACCGGTCTGCCCAACACATCGGTCCCAATCTGCGATCCAAGCAGTTCACTAAAATCGCCTTGCCTCATTTTGTCCGTTGGGAGGGTGGCAGTGGCCGCGTTCGAGACAACTCTGTAGTGGTACCTATCCCAAGTAGTAAAGAAAAAGAGTCTATTCTTGATTATGGGCCCGCCGCCCGTTACTCCCACCTCGGCTTGATGTAATGGGGACCTCTTCTGGTCAGCCGGGATTGCGGGGTTCGCATTCGCGAACCAGTCTGCCGCATTAAATCTGTCGTCCGTATAATATCCGTAGGCGGTGGCGTGGTATTTGTTGGTGCCACTCTTGGTCACAATACTAACTATGTTACCCAAGTCGGAGCCGTGCTCTGCGTTCGGGTTGCTCTCCAATCGGAGCTCTTCAACCGCTTCCGGATTGAGCCCGACATTCTCCTGTGCTTTGGTGTTGAACTGTGTGGCTGCACTGGTACCGTCAATTTCGTAAGACTCGGCAGAAGAATTCGATCCATTCATCGCGTTACTGTACCCCATAAGCAGGTCTTCTGTGTATGCAGAAGGGCCGTAGGTAACGCCGGGGAAGGTGCGAAGGATGGACTGCACCTGTCGCCCTCGCCCATTGGCTGTCGTTAGCGGCAACTTGCTGAGTTCCTCACTCGTCCTCGTTACGCCCACCGAAGACGACACGGTATCAACCGTCGATGCCTGACCGGTTACCGTCACAACTTCCGAGGAAGCACCCACTTGGATATTGATGTTCAATTTTACGTTGGTTCCCGAGACCAGACGAACACCGGTCTGCTCGAACTTTTTGAACCCGGTCGCGATGGCGCTCACGCTGTAATCGCCGATCGCTAGTGGTGGAAAGGCGAAAAGGCCTTCGGCGTTGGTTATCGCCACGGAATGTACGCCAGTCAAGACGTTCACAGCTTCGACACTCGCACCGACAATCACGGCGCCAGAAGGGTCTGCAACTCGTCCTTCAATCGTTCCCATATCAACCTGGCCGAAAACAAAAAGCGGGAAAATCACAAATGCGAGTGCGAGAATCCGTCGCATAGAGATAGCGCTTGTCATACCGACGCTCCTTAGCCTAAATTGGCAACTGTATACAGTAGCCAATGTTCGCCTGTCAACATTAAAAATAATTTGCCCGTGAATTTGAGACGTTACAAAGGGCCGTTTGCGCCGGTCCCAATGAAAATAGCAGGGTGGACTTCAACGCCGTTATACGGTATACATGGTTGACTATGTGGGCGAACGCAGTTCGAGCTGACAATCTTTCTCCACCGCGTCGACCCGGTACGGGGATTTCCCATTCGTGTCGCTTCCTCACCGGGTGGGTTTGGGCTCGCAATTTTTTCGCCTGCATGTGTCTTTCAGAATCGGCATTCATCTACGCTGCGACACAATCACCTGCGCCAAGCTTGCTGAAAGCAGCCCAAGAGGCGGAAGAGCAGAACAAATATGTCACCGCCGAGAGCATCTACCGCCGGGCATTGGCGGTCGCGCCGAACGATTCTGAGACCCTCAAGAGACTGGGCCTTCTCTACCAAAAGGAGCAGAAGTTCGAGCAATCGATCCTGTTATTTCAGCGTGTGTTGAAATCTGATCCACAGGTCCCGGAGCTGAATCTGTTCGAAGGCATCTCTTATTTTCGGTTGAATGACTCTTCGCGTGCAATTGCCAGCTTTGAGCGCGAATTGCAGACTCCCAAGCCGCATCCTAAGAGCAATTATTACTTGGCTTTGGCTCTACAGGCGGAAGGGCGCACGGACGAAGCGCTTGTGGAATTGGAGCGGGCAAGTCAGAAAGAACCCACCGACGCGGATGTTCTGTATCAGTTAATACGCACCCATAAAGACCTCGCAGTTGAGGAAATGAAGCAGGCGACCCAAAGCAATCCCGTGGAAACGGGCAGGCTGAACGAATTAGCGCGTGAACACGCAGAGGCAGCCCGGCAGGCTATGGATCTCCTGAAGAAGACAGCGCCAGATTCTTTCCAGTCGCATGCGTTGATGGCCGAGGTGAATGCCGATCAAGAGCATTTCGCTGAGGCGCTTAAGGAATACCAAGTGGCGCTCGCCAAGCGTCCTGACGCTTTAGGGCTGCACTATAGCATCGGGGCGACGCTCTGGACGTTGGGGCGCCTAGACGAAGCGCAGCGGGAGTTTCAGAAGGCTCTGCACGAGAACCCTAAGCAACCGCTCGCGTACTTATATCTGGCCGGCTGCGCGGTCCAACAGCAACATTTCGAGGATGCGCTGCGATACCTGGCAAATGCTCAAGCAGGACTTCCAAATCATCCCTTGGTCCATCTTTTATTAGGCAAGTGCTATTTAGAGCAAAAGCACCTTCTGAAAGCTAAAGCGGAGCTTCTGGCCACCATTGACATCAATCCAGAAGACCGGACGGCTCATTATCTTCTAGCGAGAGTTTATCGGGAGTTGGGCGACTCGGAAGGCCATGTGCGTGAACTCGAACTGTTTAAGAAGCTTGCAGACGCCAAGAAAGAAAAGGGTATCCCGGAGCGTTGAGTTGCTGTCCCTGGCTCTCACCGCGACGGCAACGAGATGTGGAAGAAGACGATCCAGAAGATGATTGATAGACTGGCCGTTTTTGACTCTTCAGCGCGACGATTTTTAGTTTTTATCCAGCGGGGTCGTTCGAAGTGAATGCCAACATCGACACGCGCGCCGACGTTCTCGCCTTCGTTTACCGTTGTAAATTGACAGCTTTGGGCGATCTGTATACAGTAGACATTTAGTTCAACAGCCGGAGTAAGACTCGATGAATCTCAAAATCGGTACTGCGCCCGATTCCTGGGGAGTCTGGTTTCCCAATGATCCCAAACAGATTCCGTGGGAGCGGTTTCTCGATGAGGTTGTCGAGGCGGGATACGAATGGATCGAACTTGGTCCTTATGGTTATCTGCCCACAGACGTCAAGAAACTTCAGAAGGAATTGGAGAAGCGGTGCTTGAAAGTTTCCGGTACCTTCGCAATGTGCAATCTGGAGGAGCCTTCCGCGTGGCGGGAACTCGAGCGACAAGTGATGGGCGCGGGCGAATTGCTTTCTATTCTGGGTGCAAAATTCATAGTGCTCATTGACGCTACGTACTCCGACCTCTTCACCGGTAACCCGACCGGACCAAGCAGATTGGACGACGGCGCCTGGAGCCGGTTGATTGCTACAACGCATCGTGTCGCGGACATGGTTCGCACTCAGTTCGGTCTTACGCTCGTTTACCATCCACATGCGGAAACGCATGTGGAGTACGAAGAGCAGATCGAGAAATTTCTCGATCAGACAGATCCCTCGCAAGTGTCGCTCTGTCTCGATACCGGTCATCATGCCTACCGCGGTGGCGATCCAGTCAGTTTTATGCGCTGCCATCATGACAGAATCGGCTATTTGCATTTGAAAAGCGTGGACAAGGACATTCAACAAAGGGTCGAGGTGGAGAACCTTCCATTTGCCCGCGCCGTCGAACTCGGAATGTTTTGCGAGCCGTCTAAAGGCATTGTCGATTTTCGTGCTTTTCGCGACGTGCTCGAAGTCGTGAACTATCAAGGCTGGGCGACCGTGGAGCAGGATATGTATCCCGTCTCGTTCGATAAGCCCCTGCCAGTTGCGAAACGAACGCGCTCTTACCTGACTGAGCTTGGAATCGGGTAAGCTTTCAGTCATCCGCAGTCTGAGCTGGCAGATCGCAGTGATCGAATGGATTGGACAAGACTCATAGACGGTAAAGTTGCGCTAGTCACGGGCGCTGCTTCGGGAATCGGCAGCGCGACAGCGCAGCTTTTCGCGCGGCACGGTGCGAAAGTGGCCGTGATCGACGTGGCCGAGACTGGTGGACAGGCTACAGTCGAAAGTATTCGCAACGCTTCGGGTGAGGCATTCTTTTTGAGATCGGACGTTGGGCAAATGGAGCACGCGCGCGAAATGGTGGATGAGACCCTTAAACGCTATGGGCGTCTCGACATCGTCTTCAGCAACGCGGCTTCTTACAAGGTTGCTTCGGCCACGAATATTTCGGAGGCCGAATGGGATCGCACCCAGGATGTCTGCCTAAAAGCTACGTGGATGATTGCGCATTACGCTATACCGGCAATGCTCCGCAATGAGAATGGATCGTTCATCATCACTTCGTCGGTGCAGGGAATCCGTGGTTACACAAATCACGCGGCTTATCAAGCGGCAAAGGGAGGATTAATCTCGCTGACGCGCTCTCTCGCTGCGGATTATGCGCCGAAGGTTCGCGTGAATGCGATTCTTCCGGGCGCCGTAATTACAGGATTGGTGGCGGGAGCCTCCGAAAACGACCTGAAGAGAGTCGCAATGATGTGCCCCTTGCAACGCAACGCGCAGCCTGAAGAAATCGCGACGGCCGCGCTGTTTCTTGCTTCGGACATGTCTTCGTATATAACCGGTTCTTGTCTGGTCGTGGATGGCGGCCTCACGTCGGTCATACAGACGGATTGAGGAAAGGATCTGCATGAACTTCAGAAGTAATGTGGCGACCGCGGAGAGTTCACGAAAATGAAAATGTACATAAATAGCCGTTGGGTTGACTCTCCGAAGATGTCGACGGTTCTTTCCCCTTACTCGGGGGAAGCTGTCGATCACGTTCCCGACGCGACTGACGAGCAGGCAGAGCAGGCTCTGACCGCCGCGGAACGAGGCGCGGTCGCAATGGCCCGGCTCACCGCCTACGAACGCCAGGAGATTCTCATGCGGGCGGCGGACATCTTTTCGGGGAGAGTTGAAGATTTTGCCCGCACCGTGAGTGCCGAGGAAGGCAAGCCATTGGGCGAGGCGCGAGGCGAAGCCGGCCGGATACCCGACCTGTTGCGCCTTTGCGCGTTTGAGGGATCGCAGATCCGCGGCGAGACTCTGCCGATCGATGCACAGTCGGGTGCCCGTGGAAAGATTGCTTTCACGCAGCGCGTGCCCTGCGGAGTGGTACTGGCAATCAGTCCTTTTAACTATCCACTGTTGCTCGTGCTGCATAAGGTCGGCCCGGCGCTGGCTGCGGGAAACTCTGTTTTGCTCAAGCCGGCGAGTTCGACGCCGCTGTCTTCTTTGAAACTTACGGAGGTTCTGCTTGAGGCGGGCCTGCCCGCCGACGGTCTGCAGTGCATCACGGGTTCCGGCTCACGCCTTGGGCCGCTGCTCTGCGCTGACCCAAGAGTTCGCAAGATCACCTTTACCGGCAGCACGGAAGTGGGCGAGCGCCTCGCGAAAGTTGCGGGTGTGAAGAAGCTTTCTCTGGAACTCGGCTCGAATTGCGCGTTGGTGATTCTTCCCGATGCGGATCTCGACAAAGTCGCCGATGCAACCGCAGTAGGCGGGTACATCAATGCGGGACAGGTTTGCATCTCGACGCAGCGAATTCTCGTGCATCGCCATGTCTATGCTGATTTTCTCAGTGCGCTCAAACCGCGCGTGGAAGCGATCAAAGTTGGTGATCCGATCAAGGAAGACACAAAAATCAGCGCGATGATTTCTGTTGCAGAGGCCGAACGCGTCACATCGTGGGTGGATGAAGCTGTGCGGGCAGGTGCGCGCGTGGTGACCGGGGGAGAACGGCACGGGGCGGTGGTGGCACCCACGATTGTCGCCGAGGTTAGACCAGAGATGCGTCTTTCGAACGAAGAAGTTTTCGGACCAGTTGTCGCAGTCACTCCGATCGAGACTGCCGAAGAGGGCATCGCCATCGCGAATAATAGCAAATATGGACTAGGTGCCGGCATCTTCACGCGCGACATCAACGCGGCGTTGAAGTTCGCCCGCGAGGTGCAATGCGGCACGATTCAGATCAATTGGACACCGCTATGGCGTGCCGATTTGATGCCTTACGGTGGCTTCAAAGGCAGCGGCATCGGACGGGAAGGCCCGCGCTATGCGATTGAAGAAATGACCGAATTGAAAACCGTGATTTTTCACGGAATTGACGGATAGAGCGGCTATCGAGCGGATTAATTCAGTGATGTCACTTCGAAGCCGATGAATGGTGTCCACTCGGACGAGACGAGAAGATTCTTTGCACAAGTATTGTTCTTAGGGGGAAACACAAGATGGCCGGTGGACTGAACTCGAAGACCACGCGATTAACAATGAGCCAGGCTCTGGTGAAGTACATCAGCGTTCAGTTCAGCGAACGGGATGGTCATGAACGCCGGCTGATTCCCGGTATCTTCGGAATTTTCGGACACGGCAATGTCGCTGGCATCGGACAGGCGCTATACGAATACGGTAACGACCTTCCCTATTACCACTCCTATAATGAACAGTCCATGGTTCACACCGCGTGCGGCTTTGCAAAAGCCACCAATCGGCTAGCAACACTGGCGTGCACAGCATCCATCGGTCCGGGATCGACCAACATGGTCACCGGTGCAGCTCTTGCGACCATTAATCGCTTGCCTGCACTACTTCTGCCCTCGGACTACTACGCCACCCGTCATCAGGGACCTGTGTTGCAGCAACTCGAACACCCCATCTCGGCGGATCTAAGTGTGAATGATTGTTTTCGTCCCGTAAGCCGCTTCTTCGACCGAATCTCGCGTCCTGAACAATTATTGGCGTCGCTCCCGGAAGCGATGCGCGTGCTTACGGATCCTGCGGAAACTGGCGCCGTCACGATCTCATTGCCGCAGGACATTCAGAATGAAGCCTACGACTATCCTTCACACTTTTTTTCAAAGCGCGTATGGCCGATCGAGAGGCGATTGCCCTTGCCGCACGTGATCGATCAAGCAGTCGGATTGCTCAAGAAAGCGCAGCGAGCTGTGATCATCGCGGGTGGCGGCGTGCACTACGCTGAGGCATGGGAGGACCTCCAACATTTTTCGGAAACCTTCGGGATTCCGGTCGGCGAGACTTTTGCGGGCAGAGGGGCGATTCGCAAGCAATCGAACCTTCTGCTCGGCGGTCACGGAATTACCGGAAGTCCGGCCGCGGGCAGAATCGTAGCAGCTGCCGACTTAGTAATCGCCGTCGGTTCTCGTCTCACTGATTTCACCACAGGCTCGCAGGGCGCATTCAACAATCCGGATGTAAAGTTCATCAACATCAATGTCTCCGCACACGATTCGTGTAAACAGGGAGCGCTTGCGATTACCGCCGATGCCCGTCTCGCACTGCAGGCATTCTCTAAAGCTGCCTCTGCTGCTGGAATTAATCCTCGCGAACCGTATCTTGAGGAGATTTGCAAAACGAAGAGAGAATGGCAGACCCGTGTGCAGGAAGAAGTTTATAGTCCGACTCCGAACGAAGCTCTGAGTCAGGGACAACTGCTCGGAATTCTGAATGAGGAGTCGAAACAGGGAGACACAGTGGTTGCTGCGGCAGGCAGCCCTCCGGGAGACCTGCACAAGTTGTGGGACGTCAAAAACTCGGCCGCCTGCCATCTCGAGTTCGGCTGTTCCTGTATGGGCTATGAATTGCCCGCTGCAATCGGGGTGCGCATGGCGCAGCCAAACGGGGAGGTCTACGTCTTCATCGGCGATGGAACCTACCTGATGAATCCCACCGAGATCGTCACTTCGGCACAAGAAGGCCTGAAGTTCACGTTGATTCTTTCCGAAAATCACGGCTACCAATGTATCCGGCAGCTGCAAATGGTGAAGGTCGGTCACAGTTTCGGTAATGAATTTCGCGGCCGCAATCATTCCACGAATCGGCTCGAAGCGGATTATATCGAAATCGATTTCGCAAAAAACGCCGAAAGCATGGGGGCGCGCACTTGGCATGTAAGGAACGAAGAAGAAGTCAGGAAAGCTCTGCGAGAGGCGCGCGCCGAAAAGCGAACTTCTGTGATCGTAGTGGAAACTGAGAAGCACCACTACACACCGGGTTCGGGCGTTTGGTGGGACATTTCTGCAGCGGAAGTTTCCGGTGATCCGGAAACACAGAAGTGGCGTGCCGAATATGAAGAAGGGCGCAACAGATTCCAGAGATTTCACTATTGATTGTGAGTCTTTTAGCTCGAAAGCTTAGCGACGAGATCGCGAAGAACTAGCCCTAGGGAGAAGCAATGAAGTGGATTCGCGAAAAAGTGCTGAGCGGCGAACTGCTCGGCGGCACATTTCTGAATCTGGGATCGAGTATCACGGCCGAGATCGCCGGACGCGCCGGATTCGATTGGGTTCTTATTGATCTTGAGCACGGCTCGGGCGATCGCCAGGAACTGCTTCTACAACTCCAAGCGATCGAGAGCACAGCAGCAGCTCCCATCGTACGCATTGCGGGGAACGATCCCGTGCTTTTCAAGCGCGTTCTTGATCTCGGCCCCTCTGGCGTGATGGTCCCTTATGTCCAATCGGCCGAAGAGGCCAAAAAAGCGGTCGCCGCCATGCGTTACCCCCCGCAAGGAGTACGCGGTGTGGCCAGCATGAATCGGGCCTGCGAGTTCGGACCCGGCTTCAACCAGTATTTCAAGTCCGCGAATTCCAACTTGCTTACCGTCATCCAGATCGAAACGCCCGCGGCGGTCGAGCATGCAGAAGCAATCGCGGCGACGGATGGGGTAGATGTTCTCTTCATCGGACCGATGGATCTCAGCGTCAACATGGGTATCCCTTGCCAATGGGAAGATGCGAGACTTCGCGCCTGCTTCACCAAAGTGGCCACAGCGTGCCGCAATGCTGGCAAAGCTGCAGGGATGTTGCTGATGGGTAAGGACGCGGCCCCTTATGTGCAAGAAGGATTCTCCTTTCTCGCGTTAAGTTCCGATAGTGCCATGGTCGCGGCAGGGATGAAAGATACCGCAAATCTATTTCGGCAATTCCATGGCAGTTAAGCCGCGACATTGACTGCCGGGTTCGGAGAACCCTGCGACCGGAGGCTTTCATGGCTGATTCGAATTCCGAGAAATATCTCTACAGCGACCTCACCTGGCCCGAGGTCAACGACGCGGTCGCGAAGAAAAAAGTCATTCTCCTACCGATCGGTTCTACCGAACAGCACGGTCCACATCTGCCGCTCGATGTCGACAATCTTATCGCCACGCGCATCTGCCTAGAGGCCGGCCGACAAGCGCAAGGGAGAATTCTTGTCGCTCCCACCGTTTCTTACGGCTTCAACATTCACGCCCTGGATTTCCCCGGGACAATGCACGTAGGCCACAATCATCTGCTCGGCTACTGTCTCGACATTTGCAAAAGCTTCGCCTATCACGGATTTAAGCGCATCATCATCGTTAACGGTCACGGAGGGAACTCCGCAGTCCTCGAACTGGTGAGCCGCCGCGCCATTCTCGAAACCGACGCCCTCGTCGCTTCTTTCATGTGGTTGAACCTACTCGGAAGAGATCCGAAATTCATTCCGTCCGTGCGCGAATCCCTTTTTCCCGGGGGCACGGGTCACGCCTGCGAAGTCGAGACCGCCCTTTATCTTCACCTCGCGAGCGAAAAAGTTCAGATGGACAAAGCAACAGACCACATCGCCTGGTACAACCGGGAGGGGACTGACTCTTATCAGTGGGGCGACCTCTTCGGAGGCGGGCCGGTGCCCATCTTCGAGTGGAGCAGCACCTTTCTCGACGACGGCATTTTCGGCCAGGCCACTCTGGCGACCGCGGAAAAAGGGCGCATTATCTTCGAAGAGACGGTAAAGCACCTCGTGAGGTTCGCCGACGAATTTCAAAACCGGCCTTCACGCCCGCGCATTGACCACCACACAACCAAGCCCACATCTCCATTACCCGAGCCATGAGTTCGGAACAAGTTCCGTTGTTTAATTCAGGGGGGACGAGATGCTCAAAACGATCTTCGTTGTGGCGGGGAGCTTGCTGTTCGCAAACGCCATTCACGCCCAAGAACTCGATCCAGTAACCCAATGGGCGACGATTGCGGAATACGAATATCCTCTAGCGACGAATATCTCCTATCAGCGCGCCAATAACGTTGATCTGAAATTGGATGTAATTACGGCAGGTCCGCGCTCCATCGTGCGGCCGACGTTGATTTATTTTCATGGCGGAGGATGGCTTGAAGGTTCAAAAGACGGCGCCCTCCTTTACCTGCTCCCTTATCTGGCGCGCGGCATGAATGCGGTAAACGTTGAATATCGCATGGCGCCTGAATCTCTCGCACCTGCGGCAATTGAGGATGCGCGCTGCGCTTTGCATTGGGTCTTCGACCATGCCCACGAATACGGATTTGATACTTCGAAGATCGTTGTCTCGGGGCATTCTGCCGGTGGCCATCTCGCACTCATGACCGGAATGCTCACACCCGCCGCTGGTTTCGACAACGAGTGCCGACGTCTCACCGAGGATTGGCGAGGGAACACGATTGAAGACGTCAAAGTGGCAGCTATTATCAATTTCTTTGGCCCAACCGACGTTCCGAAGTTGCTGGAAGGGCCCGTCGCGAGAAATTTTGCGATTCGTTGGCTTGGCGATCAGCCGAACCGGATGGAAGTAGCACGCCGCGCCTCTCCGGTAAACTATATCCGTTCCGATTTGCCCCCGATTCTCAGCATCATGGGCGACAAAGATCCGATCGTGGCCTACTCGCAGGGAGTCAGTCTGCACGAAGCTCTCGACCGCGCCGGTGTTCCAAATCGGCTGCTTACGATTCGAGGAGGCGGACACGGCTCAACACCGCCCTTTGACTGGACTCGCGAGCAAAATCTTCAAGCGCAGGCTGCGGTCTTTTCTTTTCTCGAAAGCCATGGAGTGCTCCCAATCCAGAACGTCAAATAATCCTCTGATCCCACCCCCGGGGCCTGTATTCAATCCATCCCCAAATTCCTGCGGTTTTGGGCAAAAATTGGACCTTCTTAATTTCTGCTTGACATTATTCCTTTTGTAGATGTATACAGTGTGCAATTCGGATCCTGCCTCCCCCAAACCGCTCGCGCGATTGTTCCTGAATCGAAAGCGTTGCCCTTTGATGGTCACGATCGACAAAAAAAGGAAATCACCATGATCGGAAGGTGGAACTGGCTGCTTTGTTCGTTGGTGTTGGCATGTACTCATCTGGCGTTGGCCCAATCGGGTGCGGGTGGAATTTCCGGCGTCGTGAAAGATCCATCGGGAGCATTAGTACCTGCCGCGGCGGTGGTCGCACGGGATGTAAACACAGGAGTGGAAACCGCGCAGTGGACAACGACCTCAGGCGCGACGCGTGAGTGTGTCGAGGACGCGGAAACATGAAGGATCAGCCTAGCGGAGGACACCGCGTCCCCTAGCGCTTTTGGTTCTTCAACCCGATCAGCGAGACTAGGCAGGCGATTGTAAGGAATTTGAACTGATGTTCTGGAGAGACGCCTTGGAAAATATTTCGCGCCGAAAGATGATGCAACTGAGCGCAACAGGATTGTTGGGAAGCGCAGTTCTACGGCCCAGGCTCTGGGCGTCGTCAACCACACAAAAAAGCATTCTTGGGCCCATCTCGAACTTGCAGCCTCGCGGGCAATCGTACGACGCGATCGTTCCCGACACTCTCGACATCGCGCAGCGAGCGGAGCTATCAATCAATGCGCTAATCGGAAATCTCGATCCGGATTTGTATTCCGCTGTCTACCAAGATTTTCAATTCATCGCCAAGAAACCAAAGTGCGATGCCCTGACGTGGAATATCTCTCCCAAAAATGCGCGCACGCTACCGACGTTGCGGACCATCACCGGTTCCGATTTCGGTACCGAGCGTGAATATCAATTGATGTCCGACCTTGTTTCACACATCAAGGAAGATGGGCAGATGTATTACCCGTTTGACGGAGACGGTCCGCCCAAGGGAACTTCTTATCCGCAGACCAATGCGAATACAGCGTTGGCTCTGACGAACTGGTACGGGCGTGATAACGATCCACGCTTCCAGGCGTGGATCAACTTACTGGTCGACGGATTAAAGAAGAGCGTGATTGTTGTGGAAGATCGTGCATACTATCCGATGCAGAGCGGCATCAGTCCGGATGGGCATTGGTCGTTCATGAACCACAAAGGAGATCTTCCCATTCCGTATATCCCGCCGGCTGAGCCTGCATCCGATCAGCAGGGATTGGAAGGCGCATCGAAGAGCGACTCGGCGCGATGCATGAGCGTTTTGCTGCGGCATTACAAGGCTACGGGCGATCAAAAGTCCCGGGAAATCGGCCGCCGCATCGGAAAGTTCTTGTTGAAACCAGCTTTATGGGACGACACGAGTAAAGAAGGGTCGAGCGGCCGCGAGCACTGCATTTTCTCTGGCCATTCTCACAACAACACGAATTGCCTGATGGCGTTACTAGATCTTGCGTTGACAGACGAAAACGAGGGTCTCGCCGAGGCGGTGCGCGAAGGATACAACCAGCAACTTCGCACCGGTGTGGTCCGCATGGGCTGGTTCCCGGCGTGGAGTCTCCCAACAAAGTACAATCGTCCGGTCTGGCTATTGAGCGTGACCGAGCCCTGCGCTCTGGCGGACACTATTGCATTGGGCGTCAAATTATCTGACGCGGGTCTGGGCGACTATTGGGATGATGTCGATTCGATCCTGCGCAATCACTTGATCGAACAGCAGGGCGACGATTTCGAGCTGATGAAGCGTGTGTCAAAAGTGGAGAGCGCGGAAGACGAAGCTTTGATCAAACGATTCGTCGGTACGTTCGGCACCGGCTCGGTTACCGGACTCGATCCGCAGGGAGCGATGGCCGGATGCTGCACGGCGAATGGTCCGCAGGGCATGTATTACGCGTGGCATGGCATCACCCGGTTTGACGGCGGTGTGGCGACCGTGAATCTATTGCTGAACCGAGCCTCTGCCTGGATGGACATCGACAGCTATGTTCCCTACGAAGGGAAAGTAGTTCTCCGAAATAAACAAGCACATACAGTGATGGTCCGTATTCCGTCGTGGGTACAGAAGAGCGAAGTGAAGGTGAGTGTCAATGGGCAGCCGGTCACACCGGCCTGCGTGGGCTCTTACCTCATGGTGCGCGGCTTGTCCAAGAACGACGCGGTAACACTAGAATTCCCACTGATTAATCGCACAGATATCTACACGATCGCGAATAGGGAGTTTGAGGTCCAATTCCGCGGAAGCACAGTAATTTCTGTAAAAGCTCTCGATGGCAAGCCGGTGGAAGCTTATTCGTTCTACCGTCGGCAACAATATTTGAGCGGCGAGACTCCGATGCGGCGCACGCAGCGCTTCGTGGCGGACAACATTATTCCGCTTGGGCCGTTCTGAGGGAAGGCAGTGTAGGCCCGAGAGTTCAAAAGCAGCGATTACATTGATTTTACAATGAAGCACGCAGGTTCGGATGTCTCAGCACATCTGGATTGACAACAAATTCAGGCTTCTTGCCTTGGAGAATATCGCGCATTTCCGCGCTAGCTGTCATGCGCAATTCTTCTAGTGACTCTACAGAATTGAAAGCGGCATGCGGTGTAACGACTATTCTGGGATGCCGTAAAAGTGGATCATCTGCATCGGGCGGTTCTTTAGGCAAAACATCGAGGGCAGCACCGGCGATCAGGTTCTCATCTAATGCGGACAATAGAGCCGATGAATCGATGACATCACCCCGAGCGGTATTTATCAGAAACGCCGTCGGCTTCATCTGCCGAAAGGCCGCGGTGTTGAAGAGATGTCGCGTTTCCGGTGTGAGCGGCACGTGCAGAGAGATGTAGTCGCTGTGGTTCAGGAGCTCTGAAAAACTTACAGCTTCCACGGTTTCGGTCCCGGTCCGCGCGGGCATGCCAGAGCGAGAAAAGGCGATAACCTTCAACCCCAATCCTAGAGCCTTCCGTGCAACCGCTGTGCCGATTTGCCCCAAGCCGACGAGCCCCAGAATTTTTCCGCGCAGGCGATAAAAAGGGGTTCCAAGCCGAAGATCGTAAATACCGTTCTTCGTCGAACGATCGAATATTGTTACTTTTCGCGCCAATGCCAATAGCAACGCAAGTGCATGATCCGAAACCTCCTCGAGGCAATAATTGGGAACATTCGCGACGACGATTCCCGAGTCGGTGGCGAACGGAACGTCAATATTATCCAGTCCCACTCCATAACGGACAATAGCTTTGCAGCTGGGAGCGTTCTCGATGACTCTTCTTGACACACGCTTCCAGTTCGTAAAAATTCCTTGGACGTCGGCGGCCAGCTGGACCAGTTCATCCTCCTCTCCGGTTTTGGCCGCCACAAGTGTTGCGTTCAGCGGCGAAAGCATCTGTTGCTCGATTTGCAAGTCGTTCCAGGCAAAATCTGTGACTAGAATTTTCATTGCGATCCCTATGAGAAAACCTGAGATGACGAATAGCTAAAAGTCGTGCCGCGCTCGAGCCCCACATATTTTTCGGCGATGCCGGCAGCTCGCAAACATGAATGAAAGAGCCGCGGATCGAGCGAGTTGTCATTGAACATATCGTAGTGGCAAGGAATTACCACCTGTGGATCGATTTTTTGTGTAAGCTTGGTTGCTTCATTCGGACCCATGTTATGAAAAGCGCCGTTAATAACGGTGACCATGATCTCCGGCTTGAACGCGGCGATGTATTCGAGCGCGTCATGATAGTCGGTATCTCCGGTGAAATAGAGTGTGGGCCCGGAGTCGATGAAAACCAAATAGCCCGTGTGCGTAACGTCGTCTCCGGCGGGAGCAATGGCGAACGTGGATTTCAAGCGAAGGTCGCTAAAGCGGTGCTCTTTATTCGGCCAGCTTAGGCGAATTTCATTTGCCGGTACGCCGAAGGTCTCAAGTTTCTCCATCGTCTCTCCCGGGCCCACATATGGCCCGCGAAAGCCAGTTGTGCGGTGACGCGTGATGGTTTCGGGGTCGCAATGGTCTTGGTGGGAATGCGTCAACGCAATTACACCGACCTTCAAATCTTCCGGCTCGATCGGCGGAGGAAATCTGCGCCCGCAATCGAAGCCAGCCTTGGCTGCGCCCTCCCTGCAGCTGTCGGTTAGGTAAGGATCGATCGCGACCGTCATCCCGCCCGGCGACTTTACGATAAAGCCCGCCTGTCCCAGCCACCACAAGCCTACGCTGCCGGGCAATAAATGCTGCTTTTGAATCTCTGCCATCAGTGGCATGCTTGCTCCTCATACGAGAAATGAACGTCGCCCTAAGAACCGTGCTATTTGCGAAACTCTTTTCGACCGATTCAGATCGTCTGGGTCCACGATCGTCCAATTTCCTCCAGGCTACGTCCTCGGGTTTCCGGTACTAGCTTCCAGCAAAACACGAAAGTTCCGAGGCAAATGACGGCGAATGTCCAGAACGCGCCCGCCGCCGAGCCGAAATGCTTCTCGGAGAATTCCGTCATCAGCGGAAAAACCAGATTCGCAGCGAAAGATGCAATCCACAATGCAGTCGAGGCGATCGCCATCCCCTTGCCACGCATGTGATTCGGAAAGATTTCTGACATGAGCAGCCACGTCACAGGCGCGATGCTCATCACGTATGACGCCACCGCAACCATCAGCACCAGTGGGACAATGATGCCGGTGATATGCAGATGGAAAAAGATTCCCATCAGAATCAGGCCTGCGGCCATCCCCAGCGTACCGAACAGCAACAACGGCCGGCGGCCGACGCGGTCAACCAGCCAGACTGCGGCCATGGTGCAGGCAAAATTCCAGATTCCGATGAGCATGGTGATGCGAATTGCTTCGGATGCTTTTGGGAACCCAGTCTGCTGCATAATCATAGGTGCATAAAAGATGAGGACCGTAACCCCGTCGAGCTGTTGCAGAATGGCCAGACCGACCGCGATCAGCAACGCTATTCGGATGCCCGGCTGGAATAGATCGGAAAACTTGCAGGTTGTTTCCACCAGTGACTCGCGAATCGTCCTCATTTCAGCGGATGCGTTGCTCTTTCCACCAACCCGGGTGAGGATCCCGATTGCCTCGCTCTCGCGATTGTTTTGGACGAGCCACCGCGGGCTTTCAGGGATGAAGAGCAACCCGATCCAGAAGATTGCGACAGGAACAACAGTTGAGCCGAACATCCAGCGCCAGTTCCCGGAGAACGATAGAAGATAAGCCACCAGATAAGAGGCGAGTGCTCCGGCAACATTCGCAAGCTGGTTTATCAAGACCAGGCGCCCGCGAATCGATGCAGGGGAAATTTCCGCAATGTACATTGGCGAAACAATGCAGGCTGCGCCTACACCGAAGCCCCCGATGATACGAAAAACATTGAACTCTAGGATATTGTGCGGCAATGCTGTGCCAACCGCCGATAATCCGAAGAGGGCAGCAGCCAATAGAAGAGTTTTCTTGCGGCCGAGGCGGTCACTCAGCCAGCCGCCGAGGGTGGGGCTGAAAAAACAGGCGATCATCGCGCTAGTCATGGCAAAGCCCATTGCCAACGCACTGAGATGAAACTCTTGCTTCATAAAGAGAATTGCACCCGACATGATGACGATGTCGTATGTCAGCAGAAAGCCGCCGACGGCAGCCACCGAAGAAACAAGATGAACATAGGTGTAGTCCGGCGGTGCCGAGTTGCTGATCATTGGCAGGTTCGCGTTGGTCATCGAGAGTTTTCTCCGTTCGTTGCGCCTCAAGAGGTTCAGTGTTTCTGCTCACCGACTAGCTGGCTTCTGGTAGAAAGCCCGTAATGAAAGTGCACGTAATCGATGAGAAATTGCGGATAGCGTGGATAGTTGCCGATGCCCCATCCCTTTGCGCCGCGCGCTCCCACGGTCGTTGTAACGCAGACATGAGGATTGAATTTTCCGATTTTTCCAAATGTCGTGGTAGTATCAAAAACCTTCGAGAGATACCAAGGGTCAGTTCTCTTCGCACGAAAGCCGAACCGCATATGGGATGAGTCGATGATCTGCGCCAGCATGTAGAGAGGTTTGTGCGCGAGAATCGATTCTGGAACAGGCGGATCAAATTTCACATTGACATAGGGATTGCTCGTCACCTTATGGTCATCAGCGAATACATTGAAAAATGCATGCTTCTTCGTTTTCGGAAAGTATTGGACGCCTGGTTCCCACAGACCCGGGTCCATCACCGGACCGATGCCTTTGCCGATCGGTTTACCTTGCTCATCCCACATGGTGAACGATGACATGTAGAGGTCCCACATCGTTTCATCGGGCGGTGGAATAAATCCCATCTCAACTTCATAGCCGGGAAAGTTCTTGAATGTGGTCAAATCGATGAGAGTGCTTCCGATGGAAGTGGGGCACATCGCCCATCCGTCAAGGCCAGGCGCAGGAATCGTCACTGTCAAATAACCGGGGTGCGAGAAATCCTCCTCCATGCCTTGCGATTCGTGATACCACTTGGCCTGAAACCCGGGAATATCGAAATCGTCGGACATGTGGTCAACGTTTTCGACATTGGCGCCGAAGAATGCGGCATAGTCAATCGCGTCGAACTGAAAAGATGGATCTCCGTGTTGCAACGGAGGATCAGCGCTCAGCCCCAACGCTGGCCCGAGGACGTCGGGCATCCAATGATCGAGCGAGATGATTGGGCCAAGCTCCCAGATTCCGGTGATCTTGCCAAAGCGTGAAACATCAATGGGCTTCATTCTCCATCCCACGTGCGGTTCCCCGGTAAGGCCGCCGAAGAATCCAACTTCGAGCATGGTCGGGCTGTCGACTCTCACGCGAAACGAGAGAGCGTAACTCGCTGGCCCACCTGTTCTTGACCATGCGCCGGTTTCGGGGCCCTCCCAGATATAAGGAACCTTCCAGTTTCCGTCTACCTCTGGGGAAAGATCTCCCCGGCCGTAAATGAGATACATCTCGTGGCCGGGATCGTCGTAGTTCAAGGCGGTGGGATGAATCTGGGGAGCTTTCAAATGCACAACAAAGATCTGCGCCGTGTGGGTGTCGGGCGGAAGCTGTGTGCGGTCTTTTGGCCAGGTAGAAGGATCCGAGAACGTGAGGGCGATGTTGACTCCGATAGCAAAGCTCGAGCGTTCCGGCAATTCGCTTGACCGGAATTGCGCAAGTCCGAGGTGAAATTCCCAAGGTGTTGGATACTCGTCAATCTTGATAGGGTCTTTGAGCAATCCCTTAATGTCTTCACCTTTGTCGCCGTGCCAAATCGTGAGATATCCGGGATGTTCAGTTGTCGACATGGAACGGATGTTGTCTTTGGGAACGAACACCCAGGGCGAGGTGTCGTTGTTCATATTCGTGAAATGCTGCGTCAACATGCGAATGTCAGGTTTCCCGCTTGTTGCCGCAGTCTTGTGCGAAGTAGTTCCATGAATGCGTGCTTTATCCGAAGGTGCATCAGGCGCCGATTGTGCGCTTGCGGGGAGGCAGGGTATAAACAATATGCTTGCAAAGACAGGACCCAGAAAAGCGATGGAACCGCTCGACCGGCGTTGATTGCGCATTTGAACTCCTACCACTACTTTGCTCGTTTACGAACTCTTCGTTGGATCAATCTTTTTTCGTGAGCGAGCAGCCGCCGTCCACGAAAAGAATTTGCCCGGTCATGTAGTTGGATTCTCGGGAACAGAGAAAACCAAAAGCATCGGCGATCTGATCGACGGTGCCGAATTCCCCGACCGGCACCGTCGCCAGGAATTTCGAGCGCAGTGCCGGGTCTTCTTCAAATGCTTTGCGGGTGAGTCCTGCGTCGAGAATTCCTGGTGCAACTGCGTTTACGCGAATTCCCTTCGCGGCATATTCCTGCGCCGACAGCCGGACTAGATGATCCAGTCCGGCTTTACTAACGCAATACTGGATTGCTCCCGGAGAGGGGAAACTTCCGACCCACGAACTGGTGAATAGAACCTTGCCGCGAATTCCGGACGAATCCGGTGCTTGCTTGAGCATCTGCATGATTGCAAATTGGGCCAGCATGGCGCATCCGATCAAATTCACGCGCAGCGCCTCTTCCCACTGGCTCACATCCAGGTCAAGCAGCCGTCCACCGGAGCCGACTGCTGCGTTTCCGATCACGATATCGAGTCTCCGGAATTCATGAACGACCTCTTCAATCGCGCGTTCCGATTCCTGAGCGTTTCCTTGATCCACTTTCTTGTAGCCGACGGCTCCAAGCTGACGGGCACGAGCCGCGCCGCGATCTTCTGAAAGCAGATCGAAAATGATGACACGCGCGCCGAAACCTGAAAGCCTTGCGGTGGTTTCGCCACCGATGTCGCCGCATCCCCCGGTGATCACGATCACCTTGCCGCTTAGTCCTCGCGAATTGTGCGGAGCATCTATGGGCATCGTTCTATTCAACCGAAGTAATCTGATACAGAGGCGGCAGACCTCTTTCCAATCGTGCGATATTTTCGGCGGCGGCTTTTGTGCGACGTTTCAACGTACCCCGCGTGCCGCCTGCAATATGTGGTGTGGCGACCACATTCGCCAACTTTAGAAGAGGATGCGATGGGTCGAGCGGCTCGTGGGCGAAGGTGTCGAGACCGGCGCCGCGAATTTGTCCTTTCTCTAGCGCTTCCAGCAGAGCTGGCTCGTCGATGATTTCTCCACGTGCCACGTTGATCAGCACGGATGTGGGTTTCATGAGACCGAGAGCGCGTTTGTCGATGAGGTGGCGGGTTTTTGAGGTTAGTGGGGTATGCAGCGAGATGTAATCCGATTCCGCCAGCACCTTCTCGATATCTTCGGGCGTGCCAAAAAAGTCTATGCGATATTCTTTCAAGACCTCCGCGGTAGCGCCAAGCGCGTCGATCGCGATGACCCTCATCCCCAATGCGGACGCTCGTTTCGCGAGCTCACGCCCGCTCGCCCCAAAACCGATCAGGCCGAGCGTTTTGCTCTCCAGTTCATCATTCATCGGGTGATAGAAAACGCCGGAATGGATGTTGCTGCTGCTCAGATGAAGATTCTTGGCGAAGCAGAACATAAAAAACAGAGCGTGTTCGGCGAGCGCAATGCCGCTGAATACCCCTGGTGTGTTTGCCAGAGGGATCTTCTTATCCAGAATGTATTGGACATCGAGATGATCGAGGCCAGTTCCAATCACTTGCCAAAGTTTTACCGACCTCGTTGCGTCGACCATCTCATGCGATCCCCACCCACCTTGATCGACAACAATTTCCGCTGGACCAAATTGTGCGGGAATCCAGTCCTTCGGATCGAAAAGCACAACCGAATGTTTCTTGCCCAGCGCTTCCAGGAAATCGTCATAGCATGGATGGACCAGATCCCGAAATCCGATAAAGAGAACGTTCATTGCAAAGCGGCCTCAGAGTGAAGATTATTGAAGTCCAAATGTCCTTCGGTCTACTGTATACAGTAGCAGTTCCATTCCGTCAATCCATGCACTTTCACCCTGATGATTCAATCACGATCCGATCAACGAAGCGACACCGGCAAAGATTTCAAGCCGTGAATCGTAATTTCCTGTCGCCACTGGGGAGCTGACTTCCCGAACTGCATATTCGGAAAGCGAAGAATCAAACTGCGGATCGCGATTTCGCCTTCCAATCGCGCCAGTGGGGCTCCCAGGCAGAAGTGAATGCCGAAACCAAATGCAACATGACGAATATTTTGCCGATTCACTTCCAGCTTTGAAGGATGATCGAATTGCTCGGGATCGCGGTTTGCGGCGCCCAACATTGCGCCAACGAGTTGCCCCTGCTTGATTCGCCTGCCCTCAAATTCCATATCTCGCGCAGCCACGCGCCACTGGCGATGAATAGGCCCGTCGTAGCGCAATAATTCCTCCACGGCATTTGGGAACAGAGACGGATCCTGCGTCAACTTCTGAAGCTGCATGCGATTACTGAGCAGCGCCAGCACCGCGTTTCCAATAAAGCTCATGGTGGTTTCATATCCGGCGAGAAGCAGTGTGACGCAAACTGAAAGCAGTTCGCCGTCGTCAAGAAGACGGCCTTCATCTTCGGCGCCGGCCAGCGCGGTCAGCAGATCTGCCTGGTGATTGGAGCGGCGTAAAGCGATGAGACCGCGGAAATACTCGCGCAGTTCGATCAGACTTCTTTGAGCGCGAGCAGCTGATGTGGAAATGGCACTTCCCGTACCGACAAATGAGTTGATGTCATCGGCCCACTGTTTAAATTGAGGGCGGTCGTGCAATGGAATGCCCAGCATTTCGCTGATTACCGCAGTGGGCAGGAGAAATGCGAAATCGGCAATTACATCCATACCTGGCCGATTTGCCACCCCGTCTAGGAGTTCGTTGACCATCAGTTGCACGCGCGACCGTTGAGCCTCGATCAGCCGAGGTGTGAAAGCTTTGCTCAGCAGTCCACGAATCCGTGTGTGGTCGGGTGGATCGGAGTTTATCAATCCTCTACTGAAGTGATCTTCGAACGGGTCCAGTTCACGGCGGACATTTTCAGGAAGTTGACCGAGGAACTTGCTCATCCGACCGACATTGGAGAACCGCTCTGCGTCGCGCAAAACTATGGAGACATCCTTGAATCTCGTGAGCAACCAGCCGCCCCATTGTGGACTCCAGTGCACCGGATCCTGGCTGCGCAGATAGTCGTAAACCGGATAGGGGTCGCTATAAAAGTCCGGTGAGGCAAGGTCGGGTTCAGACCACGATACGGGCGGCGGATTCATGCTGTTGGTCCTTGTCTCGCCAATGCCCAAGCTTGCCGCCAGGCGCGTTTGAGATTAGCCAATATCGCCGCTGACGACTCACCCGGTTGGGGTTTGATCTCGAACCCCACGGCTGGCTTTTGCCCAGCAGAATAATCTCCACTCAGATAACCGACTTCAAAGAGAGCCTCGATAAATTCGACCAGTTGCGGAACATCATTTTCGCTACCGGGAAACCCAAAGCGGGGATGTGAGTCGCCATAGCTTGCTCGCCCTGGAACTCTTACGCAATTTCCCACATGGACGTGCTGCAAGTAGGGTTTCAGCCTGCGCAGCGCCGGCAAAGGCTTCTCGTTCAAGAGCACCATATGTCCCATGTCGTAAAGCAGGCCAAAGTCGGGAGCATCATGGCGTAATTCTTCGGCGACTTGTACGGCTTCTTCGACAGGGCCGATTAATGCCTTCTTGTCTACCTCGCGATCGAAAGTTTCGAGCATCAGGCTCATATTGCGGGAGTGGGTGTATTCGGCCAGACATTGAAGCGACGCGACGAGCGCGTGACGGGCCTCCGCGCGCTTTGTTGGGACGGGGTCAGGTCCGGAGAGCAATACGAAGCGTGCTGCACCGAGTTCTGCCGCCTGGTCGATGTATGGCTCAAGTGCCTTACGCGCATTGTTGCGTTCTTCGTTGTCGAGGCTATTGAGATTCAGGCGGTTGCCCAAAATCATCGGATGCGCACCGAAGTCCACCTTGGCGTGTGTCTGCGCAATGAGCGCAGCCACCTGGCGCCGCACTTCTGGATTGTTGATGCGGCTGATCTCTATGGCAGAAAAGAAGTCATCGAGCAGGACCTTTTCGGCCGTTTCGAGAATGGAAACTTCCCCGGATTGACATTCCGGGAAAGCCAAAAAGTGAACCAGACTCAGGCCGCAATAGGCGTCCCAGTGTCCTTCCATCCGGAGACCTCGCGCAATCTTCTCTTGAGACTAGAACTCAGAGTTGATACTTGTATACGGTATACTATAGTGACTGTCAATCGCATATTCGTCTATCCAATGAAATCTCCACCTACCAGACGCGAACAGATCTTGCTGATCATTCTTGGCCCCCCCCCGGAGCAGGGAAGGGAACTCAGCGTGAAGTACTGGCGGAGAAGTTAGGCATACCACACATTTCGACCGGCGATCTTTTGCGCGACCATATTCGCCGCGAAACGCAATTGGGTGTGCGCGTGAAAGAAATAATTGACGGGGGACTGCGGTGCCAGATGAACTTGTGTTGAGTGTGTTACTTGAGCGTATCAACGAATCGGACTGCTCCGGGAGCTTTATCATCGACGGCTTTCCCCGAACATGTCAGCAAGCGGCGCTTCTCGACATGTATCTTCCCGTCGATGCGATCTCAAAGCAAAATTTGCGTCGCATGGTCGTGCGCCTGCTTGTAAGCCAGCGTTGTCTGGTGAACCGACTTGCGGGGAGACAGATATGTCCAATGTGTCAAACAGTTTATGGCGCCCACTTTCATCAGCCGCGGGTCGCGGGCTACTGCGATAAAGATGCGTCGTTCCTTGCGGTGAGAAAGGATGACCACGAAGAAACAGTTACGGAGCGCCTGCGAAATTTCGATGAGCAGAATATTAGCTATCGTGGATCACTATGCAAAGTGCGATGGAATATTCGAAATTGATGGCGACAGGCCGTCTCAGGAAGTGACGAGGCAGATTTTGCAGGCAATGCCGAAAGAATGGCGCCCAGTAATTTCTGCGAGGAATGAGTAGTCAGGATTACCGGAACGACGTGCCGCATGACGATAGCCCACCAATGGAAGCTTGACATCGAAGATTTCAGCGCGTTGGATGAGCAATCTACGGGGAGCGAGGCTATATTGGGCAGGATCGGTGGCCGGTGAGATGCCTGGCGGCGAGGATCGCGGAAAATCTCCGCTCCAAGATCTGAGCGGGCTGGTTCCTTTATGCCCAACTGCGCTTTGTACGTTTGCTTGTGACAGTTTCACTGCTGCGCCGTTTACCTGACACTGAACACGACGGCACTGCCTGCAAGCATTGGCTCTTTCGAGAAGTGAGCAAGCAAATCGAAAGAAGGATCCGCGGATCTCAGGCAAAGATCGAACCGCCCCCTAGGGTAAGGACAAAAGCCGGAAGCGACTAAATAGCGGATTCCAGCCCGCGTCTCGCTCCAGCTGCTCGAAGAGATTCCCGCCAAATCCATACATGATCACGCACGGAATCAAGAACGCGTGATCGCCGAATTGCCGGTTGCAAGAATGGCGAGAATCGGTGCAGCACCAGCCGTCGCTGCCTGCTCTTTCTGTCACGAAGATCAACGGGTGATCGTCGCGAGGATCACGACGAATGCATTTCTCCTTGACAAGGGCTGCTAATGCGTACAGTATGCAGATTTAATGAAGCTTTCCACAATCTCACGAGCCTTGCAGGCATTCTTTGTGTTTTTTGCGGTGGGTTTGTCAACTACCGCGCAGACCCCGGCAAATGCGCCCGATATCCGCAAGCTGAGCCAGGACTTCATCTCTACCTCAGACGACATTTCTCCTTGGGTTTTCTCTCCGCAATCGAATATTGCTTCCATCACCACGGTGGAGCACCGCGGGCTGCTCACCTTGCGGGATGCCGGGCGTGGTCAGGACATTAAAGGCATAACCCAAGAGCCAATTCCGATCGGCAAATACAATCTTCCGTGGGAATTTCAGATGGGTCTGTTGCAGCCGGAGAGCAAAGCCGGGGATACGCAGACGAACTATGCGATTGGCTTGAACCTCGCCGTGACGTTTTCCGATCCCTCGACCTGGCCGAACGATCGCACGAAATTGCCACCGGACACTCACACGCTGCAACTGATGGTGGTTCGCATCGGAAACTACGGCGAAATATATCGAACCGGAATTCCGCAACTGCGCTTTGGAAATCTCAATTACGGCGATCCCTCGCCAGAAGCGTACATGCTCTACGGTCGCGGCGATTTAGCCCCAAACGTCACGGGAGACTGGAAAATCCCTTACATCTGGCTGGGGTATCAACCCCCCGAACCTGGCCAATTCGGTGCAGCTTTCGGCTGGTCGTGGGAAAAATACGGTGGTCCAGCCCAACAGGCCGGCATTTCGGACGTGCGCTTCCGGGTCCGGATGCTCACACCCACCAAGCTAGAAATTGGATTTGGCTACGGTCCTGAGCGCGGTTGGCGCATGCGAACCGTCGATGTCTCGCGTTTCGGCAAAATCACCGGTGTGTGGGAAATCGGACCAATCATCTCTCTCGATCGCTGGATGGCCGATGACCTCGCGTCGAAGCTCAATGTCAATCCGACCCCGGTGCTCGATCCGCCCAACCCCGGCAATCGTGTATATTCCATCGACTATCTGCATTTTTTTGGCGAGGGTCCCGAAGATTTCGAGCAGCTTTCCGAAGATTTCGATATTCCCGGTGTTCCTGCCGACAGTAAATTTTTTATCGAAGACGACGTAGTCGCTGAGACCTGGTCGCATCCCGGTTATCTCACGCTTACCTCGTCCGGCAAGAGTGACGGATGGGCCGTCTGCCCGATGGTCGCCGGCCAGATGACTGCCGGCCTCGCTTATATCGAGCTCTCAAAGTTCAAGCCACCGATGGAATTCGAAATGGCTTTCGAGTTTCCCGACGACTCTCTCCCGTGGTCGTTTTTTCACAGCCTCGCGCTGAACGACGATAAGGATAAAGCTCATAGCTGGTCGCCGGGGATGCAGAACATCCCGGGTAAAGGGCGAAGTTTTATCAACGAAGCACCAACCAGCGCCTTTGAAACCAAGGCAAGTGCCGAAATAAACCTTGTCTTTGACAAGCCGATTCCGCAATCGGTTCTTACGTACAAACCTTTGCGGATGCTGATTCAGATCATCGACGAATATCACATCCGGGTTGGTTTCAAAGGTGCCGAATCCGACCCGTGGTACTGGTCCAGAACCTTCGACACCACGAAAGTCTTCGGGAGGATCACGAAATTCCAGCTTCCCTGTGTGGTGTCATACATTCTCGATGGGTCGGGGGTAGGGAACTATCCTCACCATCAGCAGATGCTGATTGACTACTTCCACTATCGCTACGGTCAGACAAAATGAGACTGCTCTGCATTACAGCCGTCGTTGCTCTTTGTGCATGCGTGGTCACGGGACGCGGGCAGTCGACAATCTCGGCAGAAAAAGATATCCGCAAGCTGGGCCAGCATTTCACTGGTCCACAAGACGATTCGCCGTGGATGTTTTTGCCCAAAGACAACATCATATCGGCGAACACAACCGAGCATCCTGGTCTCATGACGCTCTGGGAGAACGGCAAAGGGGAAGATATCAAGGGGATTCTTAAGGATCCTATACGCCCCACCGATTATCCGATGCCATGGGAATTTCAGTTGCAGCTGGCTCAGAATCAGCAGGCCTTCAAAGCCGCCACCAGCGATAAAGGACGTCAACTCAACTACGCCATCGGAATGAATCTCGTCGTGACGTTCTCTGACCCGGCAACGTGGCCGAAAGACCGCACCCAGATGCCGCCCGATACTCACTCACTGCAGCTCTTCGTTGTGCACCTAGGCAACTACGGTGAACTCTACCGTACCGGATTACCGCAACTCAAAAGCAGCGCGCTTAATTATTACGACCCCTCCCCCGAGACCTATCTGGTTTACGGCCGCGGAGATCTGTCCCCAAATGTGAACGGGAACTGGCAGATTCCTTTCATCTGGACCGGCTATCAGCCGCCTGCGCCGGGACAACTGGGCTCGGCCGCAGGCTGGTCGTGGGCTGCGGATCAAGGGCCGGCCAGCATGTATGTACGATTTCGCGTGCGCATGATTAGCACAACGCAACTCGAGATCGGCTTCGGGTACGGTCTTGGCGTGGGCTGGCGGATGCGTCCGATCGACGTTTCGCACTTCGGCAAGATCACCGGCATCTGGCAGATTGGACCGATCATCTCGCTCGATCGCTGGATTCCCGATAAGCTCGCTCCCGAACTCGGAATTCTGCCGCATCCCGCAGTGCAGCTGCCCGATCCCAGTTACGAGTATTTTGTGGACTACGCTGTTTTTCATGGGAACGGCCCACGGGATTTCGAGCAATTGTCCGACGATTTCGATATCCCTGGCTATGAAGGCACAGATCAGAAATGGTTTCAGGAGGGCAACGCCATTACCGAAACCTTCAGCCATCGCGGCTATCTGACTGTTACATTGATGGGCATGAACGGGATGTGGGGTATGGCTCCCGCGCTCTCCGCCGAGATGCCAGGCGGGCTCGGCTACGTCGACGTCAACAAATTCAAACCGCCATGGGAGATCGAAACCTCTTTCATTGCTCCGGACGACGACACGCCTTGGAATCTCTACATGTTTTTTACCCTTTTTGATGAAAAAGGAGTCGGTCATCTCTGGACGCCGGGGCTGCAGAACGTTCCGGGCGCGGGGATTAAGTACATCAACTACTTTGTCGATCCGAACAGGCAGCGCACCGGAAGTGCTGGCGAAGACGATTTTATGAAAGATTTCAACATCAATGGATCTCACGCGATCAACGTCGCCTTTGGAAAAGATCCGCCGCAGTCGCTGCTCTCGCATAAGCCATTGTTCATGATTGTGCAACTGCTCGATCCCGCTCATGTTCGCGTCGGCTTCAAGGCGAATCGAGGGGACACCTGGCTGTTTACCAAATCTTTCGACACTGCTGCCATGTTTGGAAAAATCGCAAACATCCAACTTCCTGAATTCGTTTCCACGCAGGGAATTCAGGGTGAAAAAGGCTGGGGCGCAGGAAACTATCCATCCTTTCAACAATTTCTGATTGACTACGTGCACTTGCGCTACGGGGCGTCCAACTCAGGCGTATCGCGCTAGATCGTGGTCTCTCAAGGATGAGAATAACGTAAATTCAAGTTGCATCGACTAAGAATACTGTATACAGTAATACTGTATACACAGATGCTCTCGCTTAGTTTACGGCGGGCTCGGACTTGAACCGGAACCTCAAAAAATATCGCTCACAGGACTAATAAACCACACGCTATGCGCAAAGCCCGGATTTTGGTGACAGGACCGACGCTGCCCATCGTTGAGGAGCTATTGAGCCCATTCGGCCAGGTCGAGGTGACCCGCGAGACGGATGAGCAAAGTTTGATCGCTCTGATGAAGGGAACGATCGCGGTGATCGCCCGCGGTATGACGCAGATTTCAGAGCACGTGATTCACGCCGGTACGGACCTGCGCGTGATTGGACGAACAGGTTCCGGCTACGACAGCATCGATCTCGAGGCAGCCACAGGCCGTTGCATTCCCGTCGTGTATGCTCCGGGGGCCGGAGCGCGGGCGGTTGCTGAAGGAACGCTCTGCATGATTCTGGCCTGCGCCAAACGTCTCAAGGAATTCGATCTCAAGACTGCCAACGGTCACTGGGAGGCGCGGGAGACGTTTGCTCTCGGCGATCTTGAGGGAGCGGTGCTCGGCATCATAGGACTTGGGCGCATCGGCCGCGAAGTCGCGCGTCTGGCGAGGTGCTTCGGAATGCGTATTCTTACTTACGACCCACTTATATCTCCAGAAACTATCGAGCACTCCGGCGCCGAACTCGTACAACTGGACGAACTGCTGGCGAAGTCAGATTTTATTTCTCTGCATGCTCCTTCGAACAAAGAGACCCGGGGGATGATTAATCGCGAGAGATTAGGACGAGTAAAACAGGGTGCCGTGCTGATTAATCTGGCCCGGGGCGGGCTTCTCGAGAGTTTGGATGTGCTGGACGAGTCTCTGGATCGCGGCCGTCTCTCTGCTGTCGGACTGGATGTTTACCCGGAGGAGCCGCCGGATCCCTCGCATCCCATCTTTCGCCGTCCGAATGTGATTTGTACGCCGCATGTAATGGCGCTTTCGCGGCGGGCCGCGCAGACTACTTTCGCTGTCGTCTGCGAGGGAATGGCGGCCGTGCTTGCTGGGAAAATCCCGGAAAATGTCGTTAACCCGGAAGTATTTCGTGCAAGATACTTAACTCAGTCTCGCACGGTCCCAATGGATGACGACTAATCGGCGATCAGCGCACGAGGTGATTGACGCCGCGCAGCGGTTTCCCGTTCTTCCAACGCAAGGCTGGAGAACTTTGCAGGATCGTTGTACCGATAGCTGAGGTGCTCCATGATAATTTCTTCAGCTGACTTGTTTGATTTGCCCTGCAAGTATTCCAATAGCATGCGGTGATGATTCGGCAGAATAGAAGCCCAGCCCAGCATCTCACGATTCAGTCGCCACAACACGCGGTGTGCGAAAAGCGGAATTGTAATGCTCTCGAGAGTCTTAGTAAGATACTCGTTACCAGTGTGACGCCAGATAACGCGGTGAAAATCGATATCAAGAGCGGAGGCCTCGACTTCGGAGACTTCACGCGAATGCTCCATCTTGTCAACGAGACTGGCCAAGGCCTGCAGTCCTTCGGCAGGCATCTTTGCGCGGCAGAGGCGCAACGCTTCCGCCTCAAGAATCAGACGCAGGCTGTTAATCTTCTGAATTTCTTCTTCACTAAGATTGATGACAAACTTGCCGCGGCGCGGAACGTCGATCACTAAACCGTCCTGCTGAAGCTGCTGTAATGCTTCGCGCACCGGAATCCGGCTCAGACCAAGATCGCGGGCCAGTTCACTTTCATTCAATCGCTCGCCTGGCCGAATTTTACCCGAGAGGATCGCGCCCCGGAGCAGCTTTACGATCTGCTCCTTCAAGGTGCGAACATCCATGACCTCTAAACTTAGTCGGCCATTTGCAACGGATTTTTCTTTTTTTGGCATACGTGATCTCAAAAAAGCTGAAACAGGGAATCCGTAGGTAGTATACAACAGCTTCAAGGAGCTCATCGCGGGGTCCAACAGCCCTTCGCGGATCCCCCAACAGACCATAGGCCTGCAGATTTAGATTGGAAAGGTGCGGAGGGATGGACCGAATCTAAGCCACCGGATCCAGATAAAACGCCCCCTCGCTCGTGCTGGCGTCGATTGTATACAGTCCCCTCTGCCCCCCCTCCCCCCCCCCCCCCCCAATTTTTTGCAATTGACGTTGGTTAATTAGCTGATCTATTATCTGTCTACTGTATACAGGCGCAATGGAAAGAGAGTGGCCCTGCCGCCTGTTTCCATCACCGGGCTAAAAGGTGAACTTCGCGACGTACAGGACTAAATTCGAGAGGTAGCCAGATCATGAAAAATCAGTGCATGTGGAGAGTTCTTTTTCAAATCGTGCCGGTTCTCTTTAGCATTGGCGCATTTGCTGCTGAGGATCCGCAAAAAGCGCAGAAACCGGACATCGCCAATCTGAGCCAGGAGTTCATCGATCCCAAGAGCATGGCGCCATGGATCTTCACACCGCAGGAGAACGTCAAGCGCGTCGACACGACCGAACATCCGGGCTATGTCACGATCTGGGAAGCAGGCAAGGGCCAGGATATCAAAGGGATTCTCAAAGATCCCATCAAGATCGATGATTATCGGCTGCCGTGGGAGTTTCATTTGGGCCTTGTGCAGAATGCGCAGGCGCAGAAGGGAGTCAGCGAAAAGCAAATTAATTACGCGATCGGCTTGAACCTCGCGCTGACGTTTTCCGATCCCTCGACTTGGCCGAAAGATCGAAATCAGCTTCCTCCCGATACTCATACGTTGCAAGTTTTCGTTGTGCATCTTGGCTCAATCGGCGAAAACTATCGCCCCGGTATTCTGGAAGTGCGCGACAGCAAGCTAAACTTCCATTATCCCTCGCCCGAGGTTTATCTCGTCTACGGCCGCGGCGACTTGGCGCCCACCGCAAATGGAAGTTGGGATATGCCTTATAGCTGGGTCGGTCCTGAGCCGCTTCCGGGGCAGGTTGAGAGCGGATCGTGGTCGAAAGAGGGGGGACCCTCGAGCACAGCCGTACGTTTCCGAGTTCGCATGGTGAGTCCGACTTCACTGGAAGTTGGCTTTGGATACGGCCTGCGACCAGGATGGCGGATGAAGTCGATCGATGTCTCGAAATTCGGCAAAGTGACCGGCATATGGGAAATTGGGCCGATCCTGTCGCTCGACCGCTGGATTCCTGATGTATTGGCCGCGCAGCTGGGCGTGCAACGACCCCCGCATTGGCTGAACAGCCTTGAATCGCGGCTGAAGGTATTAGGAGGCGCCGACGAGAAAGAGGGAGTGGCGGCGGTGGAGCGGGTGAAGTCCTTTTTCAATGTTGAAGTGCCTGACCCAACGTTCGAATATTTCGTGGATTACGCGGTCTTCTATGGCGACAATCCACAAAGCCTTGAAGATTTCTCTTCGGACTTCAACATTCCTGGCTTTTTGGCGGATCGTATGTGGTACCAGGAGGGAAATGCGATTACCGAGACGTACAGCCATCCCGGCCACTTGACAGTGACGCAGTATGGAAACAACGGCGGTTGGGCCATGTGTCCGGTTGGCGTGAACTCAATGGACCTAAAGGCATTTAGCCCTCCGCTCGAAATGGAAATGGCATTTACTGGGCCGGATAGTTCTGTTCCATGGAATATCTGGTTGACGCCAACGCTGATGGATAGCAAGGGGAAGAATCTCGGTCAAGGATGGAATCCCGGAGTGCAGAACATTCCGGGCGAAGGCATTCGGTACATCAATGCTTTCCAGCATTCGGACAAGTTTACTGAAAGCCCAACGATTAACGTGGAGTTCGATAAGCCTGTGCCCCAGTCGATTCTGAAGCATCAGCCTGTCTATATGCTGATTCAGATTATAGATAGGTCTCATTTGCGAATCGGCTTTCGCGCAAACAAAACCGACAAATGGTTCTTATCCAGGGTATTCGATACGGAGAAGTCGTTTGGATCGATTGGCGAGATTCAAACTCCGTGCATTGCTTCGTTTCAAGGCATGCCGGGTGAGGCGGGGTGGGGGATCGGCAACTACCCCTCGTATCAGCAGATCCTTATCGACTACGTGCATTTTCGCTATGGGCTTTCGACCACGCAGCAATAAATTGTTTTGATTGCGAAAGATTTATGTCGTTCACTGTCATGAGCCGCGCAGGGCTACTGTGATAAAGATGCATCGTTGCTGGCTGTGAGAGAGGATGATGAAAAACGGCTACGGAGCCAGCTGCGGAACTTCGATGAGCAGATATTTCCTATCGTTGCCTGTTATGCACGTCACGACCGCGTGTATTCGAAATTGATAGGGACAGTCTGCCTGAAGAAGTAACAAAAGGGATTAGGCAGGCATTTCCCGGAAGGATGGCGTGCCCGTAATTTCATGAGCTGAATGACATTGGATTGATGACAGATCAAACGTGCAGCATGACGATGGCTGACTTTGACATCGAAAATTTCGACGCGCTGGAAGAATATTTGCGTGAGCGCCACTATGTTGGGCGGCGCGAGCCGATTAGGTGCGAAAAGCTTGCGGGTGGAGTTTCAAATAAGACTGTTTGAAACACGAGCGCCATCTTAGCCTCGTCGCGAACAAAATCTCGAAAACGGTGTCGACCTGTAGTTTGATCTGGGAGCCAAGAGTCATGGATTAGTTCGCATACATTCAAGAGAAACCGATATGAGCCGCTGTTTCGGTTCAGCTGAATCTTTCGGAAGCTTTGGGAGGAAACGGTAATTGTTGCGACGTTTCGAAGATTTGCGGCGCAACGCATGACAGCTGATCGGTTCTCTTTGTTGATATCCCTATCGTGGGCGAGTCTTAGCAGGGTTGCCTTGATGATCTGATTTGCCAGTGTATCGATTGTGAGCTCATCGAAGGCGCACTGAGCTCGTCCATGCTTCAACAGGAAACGACGGCCAGTCGTCAAAACATCAATGCGGCCGCGAATGCCTCGAATATCCTCATCGAAGCGTGTGTACCCCTTTTCCATTCCGCGTCTGGCTAGGTGACCGATGGCTGAAATCGGAATTCTTGGAAGAATGCATCCTTCAACTTTGTCGAAATTCGATTGAAGGTGGAGTCTTCGATTAGTGTTTTCGTTGTACCGGAGCAAAGGCGCATGGAGCCCCAGAAAGCTTGGATTTAAGCAGTTTGAGCAGAGCCGTTCGACCGCAGTTCGATTCCGAACAGTCAGGGCACAATTATTCAGTCCAAGAATCCTATGCATGTCGGAACGACTGAATGTTAGCACGGAGTCACTGTGTGACCGAATCCTGCAGATGTATGATGGGGCGGCTTTCGCGTTCGTTTAAGGAACTTACGGCTCGAAGTGAGGAACACTCTGTGATTGACAATGACAAGCTGGCCGATTGCCTCCGCACGTTTGCGTCTAACCGCGACTGGGATCAGTTCCACACGCCAAAAAACCTAGCTTCTGCGCTTGCCGTGGAATCGTCGGAACTCCTTTAGATTTTTCAGTGGTCGCGAGGCCAATTCGATTGGGGCGACCTTCAGAGTCCGGACATTCGATCAAGAGCAGAAGAAGAACTGGCCGATATTCTTCTCTATCTCATTCGATTCGCCGACAAAGCAGGAATTGATTTGCAGCACTCTGCTGAAACGAAGTTGGCACGGAATGAACAGAAATATCCCGTGGCGAAATTCAAAGGATCCGATAGGAAATACGACGAGTAGATGAAAAGAACGTAACGACCCAGTCTTGTAGTTTCCGGGCTGATTGGAGCATTGTCAAAAGCTAGACTCGAAAGCCCGTCCAGAGAAGGGGAATTCGGTTCAACGTAAGGTGCGCGAGGCTGCTTCGGCAGCGCGTTCACTTCCGGCGTAGACTTGGGTATGGGAGGAAGCGCACAACTCATCCCCGCCACAGACCGCAGTGGTCGATTCTCGGGCTATTACAAGTGCTCCCTTTGCACCGCCGAGTTCCGTGCGAATCCCGAAGACCGTGGAGAATTGTCGAAAAGCTTTGATGCTCACGCTAAGCACAGTCATTCGGATCATCCACGGACTCAGGACGTTCGTCCGTCCCACCGGATGTATCGCAGAAGAGGATACAGGGTACCTACGAACTGAGGTGGCATGGACAATCTAGAGACATTGAATGCATTGCGAGACATGACGAAGGAAGCCGAAGATTTGGCTTCAGATATTGAGAAGTCGGATCGCCTCAGATCATTAGTTGCAGAGATTAGGAGCAAGGCAAAAGAAGAGGGCACCAGGTCGAGACGAGATCAAAAAGAAACGGGCTATTCCCTGTGCATGATTGGAATACTTGAGGAATTGGATTTTGGCAGGGTGTCTTGGCAACACGTTATCGGTTTGGAGGCGCGATTGGGCCGCATCCATGAGGACATCGACCGAACAATCCAAGAGACCAAAGCGAACCGTTTGATTATGTAGCAGCTAAGCGACAGGAAATAGTCGCTGCGGTAATTAATCCCTTAGCTACGTCGCACCGGGGGCGGATTCAGCAATTGATCGCTAAGCGTTACTTGCGCATCCGCCGCGATCACCTATGCCAACTGCCCCACCGCCAACTCTACCGCCCTGTCGTAATTCCCCGCCCGCAGATATGGCAGACGCATAGAACCTAAGCGATTATCTGGCATATTCATTTCATGGAAGGTCAATCCGAGTTTCCAGAGCCCGAGCGTCTGGAAACGCGCATTTTGCAACAACTGAGGTACCTGGCTCAATGTCCGGATTGCCGAGCACACATCCAGAAACGTCTCAATTCCTTTCCCGAGCTCGGTCCTTCGTGTAAAGGATAGTTTTCTTTAGACAGTAGATCGGCGATTTTTGTTACGCTGCAATCTGTTCTGCAAATACTGAGAGAGACCTAGTGTTGTGGGCGGATTAGATCCTGGTAAGGTTGTACTCCCAAAGCGCCCGCTAGATCTCCGCCACGAGCTCCAGTACATTCGATGTCGACCTTCATCTATACGAGGCATTTACCCACACGTGACGGGAAGGCAACGATGGTCATGGAAGCAAATACTCCTCCTGAATTTACGGTGAACACGGACAGGGGCGACCTCGACCTTCCTGCCGAACAAGTCGTGGTAGCGTACCACGAGAGAACGAAGCACCACTACGACCGTTATGCCGCCTCGCTTGGATACCTGGATTGGGCTAAACAGCCAGATCCGTTCCGCCGTTACGACGGAGCGCCGCTGGTTCGCCTTCCTCTCCCCGAGGGGCAGGCGCTTCCGTTCTGGCAGCTCTATGTCGCGGAATACGTGGTGCCAGTTCCGCTTTCGGTCGACTCGATCTCACTCTTCTTGCGATACGCACTCTCGCTCACAGCCTGGAAACAGTTCGAGGGAACAACTTGGCCTCTGCGTGCCAATCCGTCGAGCGGGAACCTCCACCCGACGGAGGGATACGTGCTCTTGCCGTCTTTGGACACTATCCACAACCGTCCTGGTGTATACCACTACGCGTCGAAGGAGCACGGTCTCGAACTTCGAGCGGACTTGGATCCCTTGGTCTGGGCGACCTTGGCGGCAGAGTTTCCGGAGGGCTCATTCCTCGTGGGGCTATCGTCCATTTTTTGGCGGGAGGCCTGGAAGTATGGTGAGCGTGCGTTCCGGTACTGCCAACACGACGTCGGCCATGCGCTGGGAACGATGCGATTCGCGGCGGCTGCCCTCGGGTGGAAAATCCACCTCCTCGACCGCGTGGGTAGTGCCGCCGTTGCTCTACTTCTCGGACTCGACCGCGAAGCCGACTACGCTGCCGCGGAGCGGGAGCATCCCGAACTCGTGGCGCTCGTGGTCAGGGAGAAATGGGCCAGCGACCGGGGCCTCTACCTCTCCAAAGAGTTGGTAACCCAGGTGGCCAAATCTCAGTGGTACGGCACAGCTAACGCGCTGAGTCCCGAGCACGGCGTCGATTGGCCAGTGATCGACCAAGTGGCTGCCGCCACTACGAATTCGAGGATTGCGGCGGACGAAGAGTTCTCTAGGTTCCCTTCGGAGGAAGAGCTCTTCGGGGCGCCAGTTCGGTCCGGGGCATTCACTGCGGAAAGAGTCATCCTGGGGCGCAGGAGCGCGGTGAGCATGGATGGGGCCACAGCGATTCCAGCGGCGACCTTCTTCCGGATGTTGGCTCGTCTCGTACCCACCCGAGACGGCCGATCTATGCCGTGGGACACCCTACCCTGGCGCCCACGCATCCACCTGGGCCTCTTCGTGCACCGCGTGAACGGCGTGCCTCCTGGTCTCTACGTGCTCGCTCGGGATCCGGACAAGGTCGAGACACTCCGGCAGGCTATGCGGCCTCAGTTCCTGTGGCAACGCCCTCCGTCGTGTCCGCCTGGCCTTCCGCTCTACCTGCTGGAAGAGGGAGACTGCCGTGCTCTGGCCGCGAGCGTCTCCTGCTGTCAAGACATTGCGGGGGACGGGGCCTTCAGCCTTGGGATGATCGCCGAATACATGGACAGTTTGGTTGTCCATGGCGCCAGCTTCTACCGAAATCTCTTCTGGGAGGCCGGCCTCGTGGGCCAGGTGCTGTACCTCGAGGCGGAAGAGGCGGGCATTCGTTCGACCGGGATCGGATGCTACTTTGATGATCCGGTTCACGCGGTGTTCGGCATCTCTTTGCGCGATTGGCAGAGCTTCTACCATTTCACTGTGGGTGGCCCAGTCGAGGACGGACGTCTGACAACGTTGCCTGCGTACAGCTTGGGGAATCAGGATGAACACCCCGACACTTGAATTGGATCGGCCGTCTGCGGCGTTCATCGCGACGTTGGAGGTGGATAGCGCGATGATGCGGGCACCGGAACGGCGATGGCTTTGGTCGTGTCTCCGCCGTCGGCGAGCGCATTGGCGATTATGCGCTCGTCGACACTGTTCATTGGTAAATCACTACTTGCGCCATGCGTTCACCTCAAGTGGTATCGCTTTTCCTGAGAATGCCAGAGCTCGGACTTGACAAGTAATATCGAGCGTTGTCATACTGTGTCAGAAAGTGACATACTATGGCAAGCATAATCAAAGGCGTTGATGCACTTCTCCCGCTGTCTCTCCCGTTGTTCCATATGCTCCTTTCTCTTACAGAAGGGGAGCGACATGGATATGCGCTGAAACGCGAGATTCTGCAGCGAACAGATAAGCGAATCAATCTAGGTTCGGGCGCACTCTACGGAGCCATCAACAAAATGCTGGAACAAGGTCTGATTGTGGAATCAGACGAGCGGCCCGATCCACATCTTGATGACGAACGCCGCCGATACTACAGAATCACTCCTTTAGGCCGTCGCGTAGTTCACGCCGAAGCCGCACGGCTGCGGGCACTGCTGCAACTGGCAGAAGTACGCTTGGGGATTCCTGATCCTGTGTGAGGTGAACATGATTGATGTCACGAAACTGTACCGAAAATTGTTGAGACTCTATCCGGCGAGCTTTCGCCAGGAATATGAAGGAGCCATGGATCGTCATTTTCGTGACGAACAGCGCGATGCACAGGGATGGAAAGAAAACGTTGGGTTATGGACGCACGCTCTTTCTGATGTTGCGATCTCTGCACCGCGAGAACTGGTTCGAGAGTTTGGTCAGGACTTGCGGTTTGCACTGAGGGTCTACTGGCGACGGCCCCTAAGTGCCGTCATCGCCATCGGCACACTGGCTTTTGCAATCGGGGCGAGTACCGGGGTCTTCAGCGTTACTAGTGCGCTGCTTCTTCGAACGCTGCCGTTCGGAGATGCATCACGATTGGTGGAGCTACGTTTTTCGCCATTTTCAGCGGGAAATGGTCACGCCAATTTTGCAGAGTGGCGCAATCACAGTTCTTACTTGGAAAACGCTGCGACATTCTCGACATCTGAAATGAACCTGAACTCGGGCCGCGATGCTTTGCGAGTTCGAGTCACAGAGACCTCTGCAAATCTGTTTTCCTTGCTCGACGTGCAGGCTCAACTTGGCCGAACATTTGTCCCTGAAGAAGATCGGACGGGCAAGAACCATGTGATCGTGATTAGTCATCGCTTGTGGCAGCAAGCATATGGCGGCAATCCATCCTTAATCGGCTCCGTTGCTCATTTGGATGGAGCGGCTCTCACCATCATCGGCGTCGCTCCGTCGCGCTTCGATTATCCGGGCAACGTCGATGTATGGGCGCCTACAGTTTTCGATTTTGAGGTGATCCCCAAACACGGCGCGTTCATATGGCAAACCATCGGCCGCTTGAGGTCCGGGATCTCGATCAGTCAAGCACGCCAAGAATTCAAAGCTGATGTTGCTCACGTAAACCCGAAGAGCTTTCGACCGGATAACAGTCCTATTCCGGAGTTGATCGGGCTGAGAGATCAACTTTCCTCACAGATCCGTGCGTCTGTTCTGATCCTTTCCTCGGTAGTTCTTCTGGTTCTATTGACAGCTTTAGCCAACGTAGCGCAATTGTTGCTGTCACGCACGGCGGAGAGGCATCGGGAACTTGCTTTGCGCTCGGCTCTGGGGGCAAGCCGATCACGGCTTATCCAACAACTGACAGTAGAAGCAGCTGCGCTCACTATGTCAGGAGCCGCCCTTGGCATGATTGTTGCCTTGCTTGTCGCTCGAGTCGCCGGCGCGGTAATGCCGGCGCAACTAGCGACGCAGGATTACACCTTACTGGACTGGCATGTTCTGTGTTTTGCAATCGCTCTAGCTCTGATTACAGGCTTCGCATTCGGAATCATGCCGACATGGCTGATCGGCCGCATCCAGCCATCTACACAAGTCGCGCGTATGCATTTCGGCACCAGCGAGCCGGTCACGAGCAGTTTGCGTGCTGTCTTGGTCGGCCTGCAAGTGGCATTCACGCTTACTCTCTTGGTGAGCTCGTTCACTATTGGATCGGCGTTCCTTCGATTGGTCCATACCGATCTTGGATTCCAACCTGCTAACGCTGTCACTCTGAAGGTTTCTCTTGAAGGCACGAGGTACCAAGTGGGAAGCGCCAAGTGGCAATACTACTCCGCGGTCGAGGAGCGTCTGCGATCAATACCAGGCGTAAAAGCCGTTGGCGCAGTGAACTATCTACCCCTTTCGAACAGTGTGCTTATGGCTGGGACGATACAAATGGAGTCTGGTCCAAAGGTTTCAGGAGTCGTGCTGAACGGGTCGATGCCGGGTTATTTCAGGGCCATGGGCAGCGAACTCATTGCCGGAAGAGATTTCGGATTTGACCTCAGCAACTCGCCGGAACCGCCCGTGATCGTAAACGAGGCCTTCGCACGGGAATCAGGCTTCGGTCCCAACATCGTTGGTCGGAGAATCATCGCACCTTGGACATCCCGGCCATACCTCGTGGCAGGCATTGTCAGTACGGCGCGCATGGCTGGCCCGGAATACGAGGGAGGACCCCAAGCCTACTGGCCAGTCAAGGAAGAACCCCCGTCAGCTTTAACGTTTGTGGCGAGTGTGAGCGGAGATCCGCGCCACTACCTGACACAGTGTCGGGATGCTGTCGTCGGTCTAGATCGAAGTGTGCCCGTTTATGAAGTGAAGACGCTCGATCAGAGTTTGAGCGAAACAATGGAACGCCCAAGGTTCTACACGACTTCAGTGCTCTTCCTCGCGGCCCTCGCTCTCTTGATTGCCGTGGCGGGCGTGTACAGCACATCCGCACGCGCGATCACCCAGCGCGAACACGAATTGGGCGTGCGCATAGCGCTCGGAGCATCAATGCAGCAGATCCGAACGCTGATCTTGCGCCAAGGCACTATTCCGGTCGCCTTCGGCATTTTAGCCGGGATTGCTGGGGCTGCCGGATGTGGACATTTTCTTCAACATCTTTTTGTGGGCATCAATGTGTCGGGCGTGATGTCATTCATCGTCCCATCGCTCTTTCTGCTCCTTATTGCCGTCGGCACCGCATGGTCAGCTACCACGCGAGTTCTCACGATTGATCCAATCGAGGCTATACGCGCGGAGCACTAGCCCCATGGAGATGCTTTCTGGGGGCACGGGGCTGGAGGAAATTATGAAGCTTCTACGTTCCATAACTCGTCGGGGATTTGAAGTTGGAACTGCCGGATGGTTCACGGTTCTGAAACCAAACACGTGGTTTCCGGCTTCGCGTCTGCCGGGAAGGTTTCCCTATCGCAGTAGCCCGTCCGCCGAGACGACTGCGGTGGGTCATGCCGGCGGCCGCGGAACGACGATTGCGCCTCGGATCATAATACCCAGCACAAAAGACCGCAATTTGGTCCATCTCGCCTTGGTGGTTCTGACCGCCATTGCGATCACATCCGCTCTTCTGTGGTGGATAATGCACCCTTAGAGTAAGCCGACTATAACGCGCCCAAGTTGAGATCAAACCTGTAGCGATCCTTGCTCGGCCTGTCAAATTCAGGGAGCGATGCCATCCTGAAATGCTACTTAATCGACTGTCGAGCCGTCCCTCCCCGAGCAACAAGATTACCCCCGAAGAAGTAGGCTAATGCCTGGCGATCTAGGTTCGCTCTTATGTCCACTGGTGACTTCAGGCCTTACCGTAAATCCACGGATGTCCGAGCGAAGAGGCAGCCAAAGCGGTCGTTTACAGGCTCCTCCAGATTCTGCTTGCAGCCCAGATATCGCTCCGTTGTCAAAACAGAGACGTGGCCGAGAAGAAACTGGATCTGCTCCAATTCCCCGCCATTGACGTGACAGAGTTTTGCGCAGGTTCGCCGAAGATCGTGTGGAGCAAGATGATCCAATTGCATCCGCTCAGCGCACCTTCGAATGACGTACCAAATGACGTTCTCGGAGATTCCTTTACCCCAAGGCGTTCCATGGCGGCTCACCGCACGGAAAATTCGGCCCGCCGCGACCTTCGCCAAATTTCTCCATCGATCGATTGCCTGCTTGACCCAAGCAGGCACAGGAACCGTACGGACATGACCGCCTTTGCCCACCAAGTCTACGATGGCCCAGTGTCCTTGCCTGATCTGCAGATCCTCAACTTTAAGCGCGGAAAGCTCAGCCCGGCGCAATCCGCAGCCCACGAGTACGGACATCATCGCGAGATCACGGACACTGCGCAGGTCGTCACCGTCGGCTTTCTGCAGTAAGATTCGAGCTTGATCCTGGGTCAACCAGTTTCCTGTGCGGGCTCCAAGCTGCTTTGCGCCTTTGACACGGCGGATGCCTGCAGCGAGCTCCGGACTGAGCAAGCCGGAGTCTGCAGCTTCATACGCCAGTCGCCTGACTGCCGCAAGGCGCTGATTGACAGTTCCAGCTGCCAAGCCCAGAGATTCAAGGTAAAGGCGAAATCTCAGGACAACGGTCCGGTTCAACGCAAGTCGAGGCTCGGAACAATACCAGGTGATGAACTGCTCCATTGCGAATTTGTAGTTTCTCCTTGAGTGTGGAGAACTGAGACTGTTGAGTACCGCGGATTTCGCATGATCGAGATCTGGGAGTTTCAGAACGAGCTTGCGGCAGGGTGGCCTTTTGATCCTTTTGTGCATATGAGCGGCCTCCATGCCGCTGACATGCACAAAATAGACCCGCCGCAGGAAATCTGGCCTCGAAAAGTGCGTAGGCGATTTTGCATGAATCCAGACCGTTCCTGCCTGACGCGTTTATGCACCGATATGGGACGCCAAGTTTGGGCTACGGCATTTGAAAAGCGGATGATCTTGGTACTCCACGGGCACACTCCAACGACTCCTACCTAAACAGAAGACTGTTATTGCTTTGAGGCACTGGATCGTCCGGACCGCTTAGTGATTGCGCTCTTCGGCAAGCGCGGAACGGCCTGGACGCCCGCCCAAAGCGTGGCGATCGTTTGCTCGACTACGAGAGCTTGGTCAGATAAGCCAGGCACAGCCCCTTGGACAACAAAGAGTGTGGCGAGGCCAAAAATATTGAACCACCAGGTGTGCGCTACCACGATGTCATTCCTATTGGGCAAGCCTTCAGCCTTGGCAACATCGAAAAAGAGCTGCACGAAACGTCCGAACAACGGCGCGCCAACGTCGTCGATGTATTGTCCAGCGCGGACGCCGTTGCGGTTCTCCGGCCCGAAGAAGACGTTGCGAAACTGCTGTGGATGGGCAGTGCAGAATTGAATCAAGCCGCGTGAAGTCGCAAAAAGACGCTCTTTCGGTGAGAGGTGGTTAGCGGCAATCGCGTCGAAGTTCTGGACCATCAGCCCGATCGTCTCGCGGCTCAACTCGGCAAGAATGTGCCCTTTGTCGGGGAAATGCTGATAGATCACAGCGTGCGTATAGCCAATCTCCTTAGCGATCTCTCGAAGCGTCACGGCTTCGTAGCCGCGATCGGCAAACATTTTGCTGGCAGCCGCAAGGATTTCGCCCCGCAGCCTTTCCTTGCGTTCCAGCCGGCGACTTGGTGATGTGGATGTCACTGCAATAGCTTAGTCCCTTTTGACGATTTGTGCGACCAATTGTTGATTTATAACCATTGGTAATATAACCAGTGATTGATTTGCAACCAATGGTTTTATTGAACCTCTAATGGTCAGGTCGCTCATTTGTATGGGCGGCCAATACCAGGCAAAAGGAGAAAACGATCATGTATTTAGTCATGGGCATTACTGGAAAAGTTGGCGGCGCCACTGCTCGGCATCTGCTGAAGCAAGGCAAAAAGGTGCGAGCACTTGTGCGCAGTCGCGAGAAAGCGGCGCAGTGGGTAGACCAAGGCGTGGAGTTGGTGGATGGAGACTGGAACGACGCGACAGCCACACCTGCGGCGATCAAAGGTGTTGAGGGCGCGTTTGTTATGTTGCCGGCTGTATGGGCACCCTCGCCTGATTTCAGAGAGGCAAAGGGCGTGATAGCGAACTATGTCGAGGCGTTGACCAAGGTAGCGCCTCCGCGGGTGGTAGCGCTCTCGTCAATGGGCGCGCATAGAACAAGCGGGCTGGGGATGATCACGGCCTTATCACTCTTGGAGCAAGGTTTTCGCAGCCTGACCTCTCCGGTCGCATTTGTGCGCGCAGGCGGCTTTTTTGAAAACTTTCTTTTCGGCTTACAGGCCGCCCAGGGCGGAACACTACCGGTCTTCTACAATCCGACAAACCGGAAATCGATAATGGTCGCGTCAGACGACATTGGCGCAGAGGTGGCAACGCTTCTGACCGGGCCGGCGTGGTCAGGGCATCGCGTCATCGGACTGGGTTCGATGGTAAGCGCGGACGAAGTGGCCGGACAATTGGGTGAAGTCCTGAAACTCGACGTAAAAGCCTTTGCAATCCCGCGTGCAGGGTGGGCTGAAGCGTTCGAGCAGTTCGGCATCCCGAAGGGCCACACTGGGCCTGCCGAAGAAATGTACGAGGGCATTAACGCGGGATGGATGGGCCTTGGAGTCACGGGTACGGAGCACGTAGCTGGAACGACGTCCGCCCGCGATGTATTCGCGGCTGCGCAGAACGCCGTCAAGGCGTAAGCCCGAGATAAGTCCGAGACAAGCAGCTTCAGCGCCCTGGGGCGGGAACAGCCAGCCGTGGCCACCTCGGCTTCGTGTTCGACCGGCGGTTCCTGCCTTTGCTGCTCAGCCATGGCCGACTCATTGCAGAACGATCTAAACCATTTCACCGGCAGGAAAAGGATCATCTATGGAAACTGGAAGCACAAACAATCAATCTGCGCGGGCTGGTCGAGCAACTCAGATAGCCGCGATGGTAATCACCGGCGTTGTCGCCGTCATCTGGGTGTACTTCGGAAGGCTATATCTAATTCACGATCCCGGCGAATGGAGGATCGCCTATCAGCAGCTCGAATACCCGCTCTATATCATCCCTCTGATTGGCGTGACCCACATCCTCGGTGGCGTGGGCCTTTTGATTCCCAAGGTGCCTCGATTGACTGAGTGGGTCTATGCCGGTATCGCGATCGATCTTTTACTCGCCTTCTATTCACAAATGAAGGTCGGCGGCAGTACTTGGGATAAATCTGATCCGATTCTCGTCATGGCGTTCGTCTTTGCTTCGTATGTATTGAGACGCTGCATGCGCGCAAACAGGTGGTCGATTTGAAACACGCCCGGCGGGCAGTTCTTAATTGTCCAGGCACGGCGGCGCACCGAGGGTCCGGCCCGCCACTCACCCGAGGCCCTAAACGTACAAATCGTCCCTCGTTCAGTCCTGGGCAGCGGAAGCTCAAATGGCGAGAACAGGGCAAAGCGCTCATTGAGCTATTCAAGTCGATCAGTGTTCTCGGCAAGTGGCCACAAAACCGGCTTTGCGGACGAGTGAGCGTTGCCCCAGTCACTCTGCGGCTTTTTCAATGAGTGCTTAATTACTGACGCCCGTTTCGAGGGGAGGTAGGATCTGGAAAGGTGCTAAAGCCTGTTGGCAACAGTTGACCTTCTGGGCGGCGGAAAATCCCCTCGCACTGGCCAACTTCACGGGACTAATTGAGGAGTTTGCTGAAGCCTCACTCAATGAAGGCTAGTGAGGAATGCGTTAATCTCGGTGACAACCTGAGCTTCATTGCTGAGGTATACGTAATGATCGGCGTTCGGGATCATGACGATGCGCGCACTTGGTACTCCGTGCTTGAAGTTATCGGCCCAAGCGGTGCAGCGTGCTTTATCGTCTGCCATCAGGGAAGCTTTCCGTCCTGCCCCGTCATCAGGCAAACGGTCCCAGTTGTGCGGACAGGCGTAGATGACGAGAACGGGAACAGGGATACTCGTATACTTCTGCATCCCAAAATTCATCGCGGCCCCGATCGGCGAGCGCGGTGGCAACAGAGGCATATTCGCCACTGCCAGGTTGTTCTGATGAAGAACGGTCTCGAACCTTGCGACGGCCACTTCGAGTTCTAATAGCTTCTTCTGCTCATCTACACCTCCGGCTTCAATCTCGTCGATACGTCTCTTGATGTCGTTCATCTCAATTTCTATTGGCGGGTGCGCGGGATCGTAGAAAGCGAAGCCAGTTGCGGCATCGAGGTAGATGAGCCCGGAGACTTTCTCCGGAAAGCGGCTGCCAATGGAACTTAGTTCCTGCCCCGCAATGGAATGTCCAACGAGCACGGGGCGGTCGATATGAAGCGCTCTCATCACCGCAAGCACGTCATCCCCTAAATGATCCGCCGAATAATTGCCATTGGCCGGCGCGGGTTTGCCGGATGCGCCTGATCCTCTCCGTGTGATCCCGTAGACATGATGAAGGGCTATGAACTGTGGAGCGAAGCCGTCGAAGCGATGGGCAGTGTCTCCCGCGCCTGCGAGGAAGATGAGAGGCCCGCCGGAGCCGCCCCAATCCAGAACCTCAAGCTGAACACTCTGCTCGACGGTCACAAACTGAACCGTGTGTGGCGATAAATCCGTCTGCGCGGACGCTTCCAGAGAAAGGATGAAAAATGCGATCGAGAGAAAAAACAAGTTCCTCACATTGCGCACAAGACTCTCCTGAAAACAGCCGTCGCTACCAATTTTGACACAAGCCAAAAGGATGGGTCTCCATAAAGGGGCTTGATCTTAAGATCTCCTGCGGATCGTCAGCAAGCGCATTACCGCCAACTCGTTTTCAGTCCGTCTGGATCTGGAAACGTGCTTTAGCCCGAAGTCGTCAATCGAGGATCCACATTCTGTTGTGCCCTTGACAATTGATAGTCGAATGTCTACCATCGGTGTGATTACGAGGGTAGAGTGTCTTCCATGAAGAAACAACCGCAGCAACGCGTCGGGCTTCTCCAAGGAACGCTAGACATGCTCATCTTGAGGACGCTTCTTTATGGACCTTCTCACGGTCACCAGATTGGCAAGCACATTCAGCGGACCACCAACGACTTTCTTCAAATGCAGCACGGATCCCTCTATCCCGCCTTGCATCGTCTGGAAGAAAGAGGATGGGTGAGTGCCAAGTGGGAGACCGCTCCAGACCGAAACCGGGAATTCAAATACTACCGATTGACAGAGAAGGGCCGCAAACAGCTTCTTGTTGAGGAATCCCAGTGGAAGCAGATGGCAGAAGCTGTGGCAAGCGTGATGTGGCCCGCCACGGAGGAGAGCTGAGATGAGATGGTGGCAGATGAGGAAACGGGATGCGGAGTTGGAGCGAGAGTTGCGTTCTGACCTCGAACTGGAGGAAGAAGAGCAACGAGAAAATGGCCTGCTACCAGAAGAGGCCCGCTACGCCGCTCGGCGCGCTTTTGGCAATATGACCCTGATCAAGGAACAGACTCATGAGGCCTGGGGCTGGACTTGGATCGACCGCCTTATTCAGGACCTCCGTTACGCCTTCCGCCTCCTCCGCAAGTCCCCGTCCTTTACCATCACCGCACTCCTCGTCCTTGCCTTGGGTATCGGCGTCAATCTGACCGCCTTTCGCCTTTTGCTCCTCGAAATCACACCGACGGTCCGCGACCCCGATACCCTCGTTGAACTCGCCCGCTGGTTCCCCGATGGCTCCGGCAACACCATCGCATGGCCCGTCCTCTCCTTCTACGCCCAGCACGCCCGTTCGTTCCGCGCCGTCATCGCCTCCCACGAAGATTCGGTCACATTTGGCCAAACCGAGTCTGGCCGCGCTGCGGAGACTGTCACGGTGAGCTTCGTCACCCCGCAGTATTTCGTGGAACAGGCCCCGCCCATGGTCAGCGGACGCGCGCTTGCGGAATTCGATGAATCGCCCAATGCAGAACCGGCAGTGGTTGTCAGCCGCCGTTTCTGGGAACATCGCCTTGGGGCCACAGGTGGATTGATTGGTCAGACGCTCCGGTTCAATGGAAAAGCCGTCTACGTTGCGGGCATCATGAACGATCCGAAAGGCAACCATGAAGATCTCTGGATGCCCCTCGCCAAACAACCGTTCATTGTCGAAGGCAGCACCCTTCTAACCGAATGGACTTCGCCTTCGGTTCATGGCGTAGCACGGCTAAACGCCGGCGTCACCCTTCGTGCCGCCGAGGAAGAAACCCGCCTGCTCGCCGCCGAACTTCGACAGTCCCATCCCGAAGCGGTGGGCAAAGATGAGCGCCTCAGCTTTGCTCCATTCAGCAGCAATCGAATGCACCCCCAGGAAATCGCGGCGGCGGCGATGGCCGTCACCCTGATCATGCTGATCCTGGTGGTCGCCTGCGCCAATCTCGGATCTCTTCTGCTCGCTCGCGGCGTCGCGCGCGAGCGCGAAATTCACATGCGCCTCGCCCTGGGCGCCAGCCGCGCCCGTATCGTCCGGCAGTTGCTTACGGAAAGCACCCTGCTGGCCGTCGCGGGAAGCTTCGTCGCCTGGCTCCTAAGCGCCCTTGTCCTGCAGGTCTTTCTCATCAAGAACGACGAGCCCAAGGATTGGGCCCCCGTGCTTGATGTGCGCATCATGGCCGCTACTCTCGCCGTCGCTTTGTTGGCCGCCCTTGCCTTCGGACTTGCCCCCGCCCTCAGGCTCACTGGTTCGGCACCGCATGCGGGCCGCGCCCGCTCTGTATTCCTCGCCTGCCAGGTCGGCGCCAGCTGCATTCTTCTCATCGTCTCCGGCCAATTGGTACGAAGCTTTGCAGAACTCCTCGTCCTTGACCCCGGCTTCGACTACCGAAACACCATTACTCTCTCTCCCGACCTCTCTGCGCACGGATACAACGATGCTTCCGCCCAACAGTATTTCAACACCCTCCGCGATCGTCTGGCCGGGGTGCCCGGCGTCCAAAGCGTAGCCGTGACCTGGCTCCCCGTCTGGGGAAACATCAGTTCCGGCTTCATCGAGGGCGGACGCAAAATCGCCATCAACCGCGTCGATGCCGGCATCTTCTCCACCCTGAATCTTCGCCTTAAACGAGGTCGCCGCTTCAACCCGGACGAACGCAATGTCGCAGTTGTCAGCGAGTCCTTTGCCCGTCTGCACTGGCACGGCGAAGACCCCCTCGGCAAGCCCCTTACCAACATTAGTCCCTCAACCGTCATAGGCGTAGTCGCCAAAGCCGGCAGCTTCGACATTCAGGACGCCGACGCGATGGCCGTCTATTACCCAATACTTCCTCAGGACTACCGCGACGCGTCGATTGTCATTCGAGCCGTCGGCGATCCCGATCGGCTCGCCGCGACCTTCATCGCTCTCGCCGGCACCGCGGACCCAAAGCTCCGACCCGGCTGCACTCCGCTTAGCACTGCTTATGACGACGCTCTATCTAAGAGCCGGAGGCTCGTTTCGATCCTGAGCGCGCTCGGCCTGCTAGCGACCCTTCTCGCTGCCATCGGGCTCGCCGGCCTCACGGGTTACTCCATCAGCCAGCGGACTCGCGAAATCGGAATCCGCAATGCCCTCGGTGCCGGAGACGCCAGCGTTCTACGAGCCGTACTGAGACCCCTGTTCGTCCCGGTCGCCACCGGAATCGCGCTTGGAATGCTTGCCGCTGCCGCCGTTTCCTCTGTGCTGCGTTACAACCTCTCAGGCCTTCGCCCGTCTGACCCTCTCGCCTATCTCATGGCCATCGTCACATTCGTTTTCGTTGTTGGCCTTGCGGTTTCCATTCCCGCCCGTCGCGCTTTGTGCGTCCAGCCCGCGCAGGCGCTCCGCCACGATTAATTCCGCCATGAAACAACTTTTCCGCGGTCCGGGCAGATCGCGCAAGGACGGCGGGGTCGTGGAGTCTTCAACATCGACGACGCAGAAGGGTGCCACTCGCCTTTATTTCGCGGAAGAAAGGGATTGTTAACTAGCCGCAGATTCCGGGCGGTCCGAAAAGAGGTCAGGGCGGAATTCCGATTATCCGCCAACAACTTGCTCGGTGCAGCGGGCGACGGGGAAACACCAATAGCGCCGGGAATGCTACTCGCTTCACGCCAAATCGCCAATGCGCAATTCGAAGGCGGTCAGTCCTGGAATCGCGAGTTGGGCTGTTGTCGCGAATTGACTTTGAATCCATTCAGAAGGTTATGGCTCGTTCCGATGGCAGAACAGTTAAACGATCAACACTCCGAAAGCGTATGGCAGGTTAGTAGCGATGCGCTCCCATCCGCCACGAGTTTACCTCGGCCACACTTGAATCTTCTCTGTGGCAGGCATACGGTGAAAGACAGCGGAGGTAACCCATGGCATATGTCATTGCCGAACCCTGCATCGGGACAAAGGACACCGCGTGCGTCGATGCCTGCCCCGTGGATTGCATACACCCCAAGAAGAACACGACCTATGACGACGGCCGGACAACATTCGACGACGTTCCCCAACTCTACATTGATCCCGTGGAATGCATCGATTGCGGCGCCTGCGTTCCCGTCTGCCCCGTCTCGGCAATTTTTGCACTGGATGACCTACCCGACAAGTGGAAGCAGTATACGGAACTGAACGAAAGCTACGTCAACGCCGGCAAATTTACGCCAGAAGAGTACGCCAAGCACCAAGTCAAGTAGTCCTGACCGCGACTCACCCGCGAATCACTTCCGGCTGGGTGCCGCAGCGATCTTCTTGAGAAGCCCGTTCCGTGTAAGGGGAGGCATTGTCGGCGAGCAGGAAGTTGAGCTCAATCCCGCCCCGTCAGCTTAGTTGCTGCAAAATCGCCAATGCACTCATCGACAAATGAGATCAAGGCAAGTTGCCAAATAGTCGCCTACGCGTCCATATAGTTTCCAACCCGTGCTCAGCTTCGCAAGTCACTTCTCTCGGTCGCCGGTTTTACGTCCGGGTGGATTGGATTTGTAAACACTGGCCGACTTCTTGTTCCTAATGTGTAGATGGGCGCTGGGTCTGCTCCACCGTTGTAGACCGGCAGGGTAGCGACTTCCCTGCGAAGTTCTACTCCGAGACGCCGCCTAGGAGCGCATGTAGCAGGTTCGAAGTAGCGCCCTTCGTGAATGTCTCCCTACCGCGCAGTAAGAGCGGGGATTTGATAGATAACAGATTCATATTTTGCGTTTGAGCTCTTTCCAATGATCTTGCCGTTGAGCTTCTCGGCGATACGCCTGCTACTGACGTTTTCGACTGCCACTGGGTAAAGGAATTGCTTCTTTCCCAGATTCTGAGCCGCCCACTCTGTAACCGCTCTCACGGCTTCTAGGCCATAGCCCTGACCGTGTGCTGCTTCCTTGAGCCAAATTCCCAGCTCCGGTGTCGGTTGATCCACCCCATCGAGGCCCGCGATGCCAAAACATTCCATTGTTTCATTGCGTCTCACGACGAGGGAAAGGTCTGACCCATCATCAGCCTGCAGTCGTGCTTGGCGGCTCGCCTTGTACTCGCTTAGCGATTTCGGTGGCTCCCAACGCATATATCGAGCCACTCTTGGAGTGATGCAATAAAATACGTCTTCGGCGTCTGCCATTGTGAACGAGCTGAGCTGTAGTCTGGCCGATCGGATGAAAAGTCGCATCATGCTCGCTTCAAGGAATCCTCTGTACGAAGACACCTCTCATCATATGAGCGCTGGACAAGAGCATTGGCGAGTTTCTGTGATGGCCATTCCGCAGGAACGACAGAATTACTTCTGAGAAGCCGACTTGAACGAAGCCGCTGCGGCGGCGGACGCTTACGCGTGCATCTGACCAACATTTGAGGCTACCGGGATAGCTTGGGACGCAGAGAAGGAGGATTCTCTGTGAACCAACTACGTCAGCTCAT